>Ga0210400_10000001_pt1 | contig 660802 bp, 574 predicted proteins | sample IncBWH26MmetaG_FD_155456 | JGI IMG/M metagenome (GOLD analysis project Ga0210400, IMG submission 155456) | Forest soil microbial communities from Barre Woods Harvard Forest LTER site, Petersham, Massachusetts, United States - Inc-BW-H-26-M | ecosystem: Environmental > Terrestrial > Soil >... | reverse complement strand
ACATGGCGCCCATCACACTACGCCCGTCAGTCCCGCCCGCGCAATGGACGGCCCTGTGACGTTTCCGGGCCTCAGCGCCGGCGGCGGGACACCACCACTGCGGCCGTCGCGGTCAGCAGCGCGGAGGCGAGCAGCAGCGCCGCACCGGCGGGCCCCGCGTCGGGGCCGCCACCGGTGTTGGGCACGCTGATCACACCCTGCACGCCGCCGAGCGGCACCGGGCTGCTGGGCGGAGGCGTGGTGGCGACGGCGGCCTGGGCCTCGTAGGCGCCGATGTCGGCGCGCGGCGCCGAGGCGATCCTGGCCGCGACCCTGGCGACCTTGGGCACGCCCAGGCCGAGCAGGCTCGACGGCGCCGTCTGCGGGCGGGTCACGCCGCGCTCGTCGGTGGCGGGGTAGTTGTTGGGGTCGCCGGCGTCGAGCGCGGTGCTGCCCAGGGTGAGCGCCTGGGTCAGTGTCGGCGAGGTGTCGCCGGTGGCGCCGTCGACGGGACCGCCGTTGGCCTGCAGCGGGCCGAGCGCGGGAACGGCGTGGGGCGGCTGCTGGTCGCCGGTGGCGAGCAGGGCGCAGGTGGTGTCGTCGGCGATGTTGTAGCCGAGGCTGGTGAGCGTCCCGGTGCCGAGCGCGCAGTTGCTGCCCAGCGTGGCTAGGGTCACCTGGGGGATCCCCGTGTTCACGGCGACGATGCTGTTGTGCACGGTGCCGGCGCCGTCGGGAAGGTCGAGCCCGCCGCCCAGGCCGGCGGTGGCGGTGTTGCCGTCGACGGTGTCGCTCTCGAGTGCCAGCCTGCCGAGCACGGCCTCGCCGATGGCGACGCCGCCGCCGTTGGCGGCACTGTTGCCGTTGAGGGTGTCGTTGGTCAGCGCCGCCTGCACTGCGCTGTGCAGGTACATGGCGCCGCCGAGCAGGGCGGCGTCGTTGCCGTTGAAGGTGGTGGCGGTGACGGTGACCTGGGCGGGACCGCTGACGGCGGTTCGATTCGCCACCTCCGGCGCCACCGCGTTGCCGTCCTCGTAGGTGCCGCCGCCGTTGCCGTGGGCGGCGTGGTTGTGGCTCAGCGTCGACTGGCCGAGCACCACCCGGCTGCCCGGCACCAGCTCGTCGTAGATGCCGCCGCCGCCGGCGTCGACCTGCTCCAACAGGCCCATGGCGCTGTTGTCGTGGACGAACATCCGGGTCAGCGTGTCGGTGGCGCCCGAGGGCGGCTCCAGGAAGATTCCGCCACCGTCGCCGCCCGCCACGTTGCCGGCCACGCTGCTGCCGGTCATGGTCGCCATGCCCTGCGCGAACACGCCGCCGCCGTTGCTGAAGCTCAGCGTCGGAGTGACGATCTCCTGCGGCCCGCAGCTCGTGGCGCTGCTGCCCGCCGTGTTGTTCTTGACAATGGTGTCCAGAACGGTGAGGCTCGCGCCCGCGTTGTCGACGGCGACGCCGCCGCCGTTGCCGATCGCCTCGTTGCCGGTCACCACGTCGTGGTTGAGCGCCAGGCCGTCCTGGGACAGCACCAGCACCGCGCCGCCGTCATTGGAGCCGTCGCCGTTGTCGCTGTCGGTGACGCGGCCGCCGGTCAGGGTCAGTCCGTTGATGGCGACGGTGGTGGGGCCGTCGCCGTTCACGGTGAACAGCCGGCCGCTCCAAGCCTGGCCGGTGTTGCAGGCGCCCTGCACGGTCGTGGTCCCCGCGCCCGCGCCCTGGACGGTCATCGACGAGGTGATCTCCAGCGAGGTGAAGTCACCCGGCTGGCTGAGCGTGTACGTCCCCGCCGGCAGCACCACCGTTGCGCCGCTGAGGCCGTTGGCGGCGCCGATGGCGGCGCGCAGCGTCGTGCAGTGCGCGGCGTCCGGACACGTGCCCGGTCCGTCGTTGAACCCGGTGACGGTGATGGTGGTGCCGGTGGCGTGCACCGGTCCGGTGGCCGCCATCGCGGCCACCAGCGCGCTCGCGGCCGCAAGCGGCAGCAATGCCAGACGTGTGCGCCCCTGCATCTGTGGCTCCCCCGATACCCCTGCCCGCCGGTTGTGCAGGAGTGTGGCGCGTCACGTGGGCGACCACAAGAAAGGTTGGAAAATCCTTGTAAAGCGGCTAGCCCGCTCCGGCGAGCTCGATCAGCGCCGCGCGGGCGAGGATTCCCGCCCCGATCGGCAGGCAGCGCTCGTCGATGTCGAACTCGGGGTGGTGGTGCGGCGCCACCGGGTGGCGGGCGACGTCGCCGGCGCCGACCAGGAAGTAGCAGCCCGGCGCGCGCTCCAGGAACAGCGCGACGTCGTCGCCGACGGTGATGCGCGGCGCGGCGTCGACGTTCTCCTCGCCGACGCTCGCCACCGCGGCGCGGCGCACCGTCTCGGCGACGGCGGCGTCGCTGACCACCGGCGGGCAGCCGTTGGCGCGGATGAACTCGGCCTCGCAGCGCATCGATCTGGCCAGGTCTGTCGCCATCTCGGCGATGCGCTGCAGCAGGCGCTCGCGCTCGGCGTGCTCGAAGGCGCGGACGGTGCCGCGGAGCCGCGCCTCCTCGGCGATGACGTTGAAGGCCGTGCCGCCCTCGATGCGGCCGATGGTCACCACCGCCGGGCTGAACGGCGAGGTCTCCCTGCTGACGATGGTCTGCAGCGCGGTGACCAATTGGGCGGCGCAGGCGATCGGGTCGACGCTGGTGTGCGGCATGCCGCCGTGCCCGCCCCGGCCGCGGATGACCAGGCCGAACTCGTCCGCCGAGCCGAACAGCGGGCCCGGTCCGACCGCGACGCGGCCGACCTGCAGCGGCGCCCACAGGTGGATGCCGAGCACCCGGTCGACGCCGTCGGCGGCGCCCGCGTCGATCATCGGTTGGGCGCCCCCGGCCACCTCCTCGGCGGGCTGAAAGCACATGCGCACCCGGCCGCTCCAGGCGTCGCCCATGCCGGCGAGGATGGCCGCCGCGCCCAGGGCCATGGCCACGTGGCCGTCGTGGCCGCAGGCGTGCATGGCGCCCTCGACCTGCGAGGTCACCGGGCGCTCAGCGCCGCGCTCGACGATGGGCAGCGCGTCGGTGTCGGCGCGGAGCATCACCGTGGGCCCGGGGCGGCCGCTGTCGAGGTCGGCGATCACGCCGGTGCCACCCACCTCCGTTCGCACGCTGTAGCCGAGCACCTCGCAGCGCTCGGCGCAGAGCTCGGCGGTGGCCGTCTCCTGGTAGCTCAGCTCGGGGTGGCGGTGGAGGTGGCGGCGATCCTCGACGAGCTGCGGCCGCAGGCGGTCGAGGGCGGCGGCGACGCGGGCGTCGGTGCCCTCAGCCATCGCTCACGGGCGTCGCGCCGTGGCGACCGGCCAGGCGCAGCGCCGCCGACTGCAGGGCGCCGTTGGTGATGCAGGTGCTGGCGCCGACCCGCATCGCCGCCTCACGCACGTCCTTCGCCTCGTGGTGGCAGAAGGCGACGATGGTGGCCTCGGGGTGGGCCTCGCGGACCCGGGCGATCAGGCCGAGGCGGTGCGGCGAGTCGGCGTTGAGGTCGACGAACAGCGCGTCGGCCTCGGGGATGTCCTGGGTGCGCGCGGTGACCAGCTCGCCCCCGGTGCGGCGGACGGCGGCGTCGAGCTGGCTGCGGAACATCAGGTCGTCGCTCACCAGGGCGACGACGCGGCGCTGCTCGGACACGCTCGCATGATACGCAGCGGGGCGCGGCGGCTCGGCGGGGCGCGCGGAGTGGCATGATGGGCGGCGCCGTGAGTGTCACCACCAATCTGGAGCGCCTGCTCTGGACCTCCGACGCCGTCGAGGCCATCCGCGAGCTTCGCGCCGAGGAGTCGCGCCCGTCCGCGGCCTTCCGCGTCGACGTGCGGCTGGGCGGCTGCCAGGGCTTCAAGGTGTACTTCGAGCTCGACGACGAGCACGACGACGACGTCGCCTTCGACCCCGCCCCCGACGTGCGCGTGGTGGTGCAGCGCGACGGCATGCCGATGATCTCCGGCGGCATCCTCGACTACGAGGACTCGCACCGCGGCCGCGGCTTCCGCATGGCCAACCCCCAGGCCGAGAAGGCGTGCGGCTGCGGGCAGGCGTTCTACGCCAACTTCGAGGACGGGCCCGAGCAGCTGGAGTCCTGAGCGCCCGCGGCTCCCTCTTAAGGAGTGGCGAAGAGTTGTTCAGGAGTGCGAAAGATTCGCCCTGCGGCTCGTCGTTCGCAGTACCACATGAGCGTGGCACAGCGCGGCCACCGCTTGGAGGCCGAGCCACATCGGAGGTTTCGCCATGCACGGCGATGCCAAGTGGGAGCGGCTGGGCGCCGCGACCGGGATCCTCTTCGTCGTCCTCCTCATGGTCAGCATCTTCATGGTGCCGCAGACACCGGACGTCAACGCGGCGCCGGGGGTGATCGCCTCGTACTACAGCGACCACCGCAACGCCGTGCTCGCCTCCGCGTACCTCGGCGGCCTGGCCATCCCGGTGTTCCTGTGGTTCCTGGGCAGCCTGTTCCAGGCGCTGCGCCGCGCCGAGGGTGAGCACGCGCGGCTCTCCATCGTCTGCCTGGCGGGCGGGATCGCCACCGCCACCTTCGCGCTGGGCATGGCCATCTTCGCGGCGACACTGGCGTGGGGCTCGGCCCTGCAGGCCGACGGCGGCGCCGTGCGCGCGCTGTTCCTGCTCTCCTCGATGAGCGTGCAGTTCATCTACTTCGCCATGGTGGCCTTCGTGCTCGCCGGGTCGGTGCTGATGATCCGCACCGGCGTGATCTCGCGGTGGATCGGCGAGGCGGGCGTGGTCTTCGCCGCGGTGATGCTGGTCGGCGCGGCCTCGCTGGCCCCCTCGGGCGCCTTCCAGCTCAACGGCGGGCTGACCTTCGCGGGACTGCTGGCCTTCGCGCTGTGGGTGCTCTCGGTGAGCGTCCGCATGGTCATGCTGGCCTGGCCGCGGCGGGCGGCGGTGGGCGCGGCGCCCGTGGCGCGGTAGCCGCCTTTCGCCCCCTGCGTGCGCGACCTCCGTGTCTGCGGGCACACTTGTCTCCGGGCTGGGGTGACGGGTGACCACCGCACGACACGGAGGCTGCACGCATGGCGATCGCGACCCTGGGGATCGTGGGCGCGGGCCTGATGGGCTCGGGCATCGCCGAGGTGGCCGCGCGCAGCGGCATCACCACCACCGTGTGCGAGGTCGACCAGCGCGCGCTGGACGGCGGCCGCCAGCGGGTGCAGCGCTCGCTCGACCGCGGCCGCAGCACCGGCAAGCTGAGCGACGAGCAGGTCGACGAGATCCTCGGCCGCATCGCCTTCAGCACCGACGTCGAGGACCTGGCGGCGTCGGACATCGTCGTCGAGGCCATCGCCGAGCGCCTGCCGGACAAGGTTGCGCTCTTCGAGAGGCTCGACCGCATCGTCCGAGATGATGCCATCCTTGCCACAAACACCTCGTCGCTGCCGATCATCGAGATCGCCCGGGCGACGCGCCGTCCCGAGGCGGTGGTCGGCACCCACTTCTTCAATCCCCCGCCGGTGATGAAGCTGCTGGAGCTGGTGCGCAGCATCGCCACCAGCGAGGACACCATGGAGACGGCGCGCGGCTTCGGCGAGCAGCTCGGCAAGCGGATCATCGTCGCCCAGGACCGCGGCGGGTTCATCGTCAACCTGCTGCTCATCCCCTTCCTGACCCACGCGGTGCGCGTCTACGAGTCCGGCTTCGCCACCAAGGAGGACATCGACGAGGGCATGCGCCTCGGCTGCGGCCATCCCATGGGGCCGCTGCAGCTCCTCGACTACATCGGGCTGGACACCGCGCTCTTCGTCTGCGACTCGCTGTACGAGGAGTACGCCAACGCGGACTACGCCCCTCCCCCGCTGCTGCGGCGCATGGTGGCGGCGGGCTGGCTCGGCCAGAAGAGCGGCCGCGGCTTCTACGACTACCCGCGAGCCCGCTGAAGGACCCCCTTCAGTTCGGGCGGGGGCCGGCGGCGCCGGGGGCGGGAGGGGGTGCCTGCTGCTCGTCGACGCGCATGCGCACGGAGGCGAGCATGCGGTCGCCGTACCAATACTCGGCGGCGTAGCCACCGGGCTGGCCGAACATCGGCGAGAGGAACGACACCGTCGAGACGGTGACCTCGCGGCCCTCGGGCGGGGCGTCGCCGGAGGACTGGAAGGAGAGGCTCACCGGGGGGAGGATCAGCTTGGCGGCGTCGTCGACGAAGCGCAGCTCGACCTGGTGGGTGCGCCCCGCGTCGGCGGTGCCGAAGCGAAAGCCGGCGACCACCGCGAAGGTGACCCGGCCGGGAAGCTGGGGCAGGGTGATGGTCGAGAAGCCGCCGCCGAGGATGTAGACCTTGCCGTCGGGCGGGACGGCGGCGCTGTCGGCGAAGAGGGCGAAGTCCAATTCCATGTGCGGCTACAGCTTGCCAGGCCGGACGGGGCGCGCGCCGCCGGTCTCGCGAGCGCGGACCAGCCCGTCGAGCACCTCGGGGCCGTTGTGGGTCACCTGTCCGGGGTTGGCGACGAACGGCTTGACGGTGGGCCCGTGGAAGTCCGCCCCCGCGGTGACGGTGAGCCCCGCGGCGTGGGCCAGCGCCTCGAAGCGCTCCGACTGCTCCGGCTTGTGCCACGTCGTCCACGCCTCCACTCCGCCGAGCCCCTCGCCGAACAGCTCGGCGAACGCGGCCGCGGGGTCGAGCGAGCCGAGCGTCGCACCCGGGTGGGCGAGCACCGGCACGCCACCCGCCTCGCGGACCCAGGAGATCGCCTCGGGCAGCTCCGGCTGGTAGGGCGCCTCGGTGGACAGTGGCTTGCCGGACGAGAACCAGTCGCCGTACAGCCGCCCCCGCGACTCGCGGTACGGCGCCATGCGGGGATCGTCGCCAGCGGTCTCGACAAGCGCGCGTCCCAGCAGCGCGAACGGCGGGACCCGATCGGCCCCGACCAGCGCCTCGACGTCCTCCCAGCGCAGCGCGAAGCCCTCGCGCCCGGCGTTGGCCACCCAGCGCCGCGTTCGCTCCAGGTCGGCGGCGCGCACCCGCTCGATGCGCGCGGCGAACACCGGGTCGTCGAGCGGGACGAAGTAGGCGAGCAGGTGATGCTCGCGGTCGTTCCAGCGGGTGCTGATCTCGCACGCCTGGATCAGGTCCAAGCCGCGCTCGTCGCAGGCCGCGGCGGCGCGCTGCACGCTGACCGTCGAATTGTGGTCGGTGACGGCGATGCTGCTCAGCCCCTGCTCGGCGCAGCGGGCCACCAGCTCTTCGGGGGTGAGGTCGCCGTCGGAGGCGACGGTGTGCATGTGGAGGTCGACGCGGGAGCTCATCGCGACCCAGTCTACGGGCGGCCGGCCCACCCGGCGGCGGCACAATGGGCCCATGTCCGACCAGCCACGCCAGCTCCACGTCTTCGTCTGCACCACGGTGGGACGGCACCACTGCGGCGGCCAGGGGTCGGAAAAGGTGCTGCAGCGCTTGCGCGACGAGGTCGAACGCCGCAGGCTTGGGCACGTGCGCACCACGCGGATGGGCTGCAACCAGCAGCACCACCAGGGGCCGATCGTGATCGTCTACCCCGACGGCGTCTGGTATGGGCGGCTTCGCGCCGAGGACGTGCCGGAGATCGTCGAGGAGCACCTGGTCGGCGGCCGCCCGGTCGAGCGGCTGCGCATCACACCGGACGGGCCGTGGGGCTCGACGGCGCTGACCTGAGTCCCCACACCACATTGCCAGGAGGCACGACATGGGCTACATCCGCGGCGTCATCCACGGCACGGTGATCGGCATGGCGGTGGGGATCTGCATCGCTCCCCAGGACGGTGAGCGCACCCGGGCGCAGATCGCCCGCGCCGTCGAGCAGGCGCGCAGCACGATGCAGAAGGCGCAGGCGACCGCGCGCGTGGTCATGCCCAAGGCGCAGGTGGCGGCGCGCAGCCTGGCCGGGGCGGCGGGGACGGTGCGCGAGCAGGTCGAGAAGCGGCGCTCGCATGCCGATGCCGAGCCTTATGTTTCGGTCAACGGTGGCGGCAACGGGAGTCCCGGCACGCCCGCCTAGCCGCGCAGGAACGAGCCCTGGGGTGCCTCGGGCTCCTCGATGGTGCCTGCGGCGGCGAGCAGGGCGAGGGCGCCGGCGGCGACGCTGAAGAGGTTCATCGCCAGCGAGAACCTCATGCCCAGCGCGCCGTTCTCCCCGGTGGCGAAGCCGAGCACGCCGGCGGCGACGAGGATCACGCCGGCCAGCGCCATCACCCTCCTGCCGAGGTGGCGCGCGGCGACGAAGCCGACGACGACGAACAGCAGGAGCAGACCGAGGTCGAGCAGGTCGCGCGCCGGCGTGAGGTCGAGGTCGAGCGGGCCGAGGTCGCCCCGGCCGCGGGTCGAGGCGTCACCGAGCAGGAAGCCGCCGGCGCCGAGGACGAGGAACAGCACGCTGTAGATCTGGGCGAAGAAGCGGGACATGGGCGGGCAGTGTAGCCGTGGCGCCCGGTCCCCCTGCCCGCTCGCGCACCACACAGCCCTGTGGTACCATACACACGTTCGCCTCAGGCGCGTAGTGGCCCCGCGGAGCTGGAACCTCCCGGGGCCGTGGCCGCATCCCTACTGGAGGACACGGCAATGGTCGAGTCTACGCGCCGCTCGGGCGCACACGACAACGGCGACGGTGGCATCGATGGGAGCCAGGGCCCGGTGCCGCCGCCGACCCGCCCCGGGTGCGGGCTGAGCACCGTCTTCGAGGCGCTGCTCGGCGACCGGCGCGACGAGGAGTTCCTGCGTCTCGCCCTGCGCCGGCGCGTCGACCTGCGGGTGGCGCACGGGCTGCTGCTGGTCTGCGGGCCCGACTGCGACGCGGCACGCCTCAGCCGGGCCATCGCCGGGCGGGTGCCGCGCGGGGTGGCGGTGGACGCCCCGGTCGGGTCGCCGCGGCATGCCGTGGTGGTCGTGCCCTCGCCGTCGCGGGCGATGTGGGCGCACGCGCTGGCTGAGGCGCGCACCGAGGCGCAGGCGCGCCAGGGCCTGGTGCTGCCGCGAGGGCCGATGCTCGGCCTGCGGGCGTTGCGCGCCGCCTACTTCGCCGCGCTCGCCGACGCTGGGCTGGCCGTGGCCCTGGACCTCACCGGGCCGCTGGTCGGCGAGGCGGAGCTGGTCGTCCCGCGCATGCTCGCCGGGCTGTCCGCCGCCGACCAGGCGACCCTGCTCGACCCGCTCCGGCCCGTCCTCGCCCTGCCCCCCGCGCAGCGCTCCGGCTACGTGCGCACCATCGACGCCCTCTTCCGCCACCGCGGGGTCCTTCCCGACGCGGCTCTGACGCTCCACCTCCACCCCAACACCGTCCGCTACCGCGTCGACCGCATCGAGGAGCTCACCGGCCTGCGCCTCGCCGACCCGCAGGACCGCATGCGTCTCGACCTGGCGGCGATGCTGGTCACCCTGCGCGGCTGGCCGCCCGATCTCCACCCCGAGGTTGTCAGGCAGATGCGCGAGCGGCCCGAGCGCCGCTTCCGCGTTGATGCCATGCCTGACCCGAACTGGCTGGCCTGGGCGGCAGGCCGGTCAGATCAGCTTGCGGGAATCCTCGCCGGGATGGACGGAGAGGTCGGGGCCCAGCGTCACCACCTGGTTGCGCGAGCCGAGCGAGATGACCTGGGGGAGCATGGCCGGCCCGATCAGCGGCGCGGGCTGCAGGTCATCGGTGGTGGGGTCGGCGTCGACGGCGAAGCCTTCGCGGTGGCGGCGGCGCGCCTCGATCAGGCAGGCCGGGGAACAGTAGCGGCCGCGGGCGTCGAGCGCCTTGAAGGCGTCGTATCCCTCGCCGCAGATCTTGCAGACCTTGACGGCGCGGACGAGGCGGTTTCGACCCATGCTGCGCAGGTTTCCCTTTCGAGATGTGGGACGACGTCTGGCGGATTTGCGGGGAGAACGCACGACTCGCGGGGGAGGTTCCGGTCCGCCGGGGGATCCGGGCTCGCGAGCCGCTGCGTCTGTGGATATCCTGCCACGTTGGTGAACTGAGCGCCACGCTCACGGCTTACGAGGCTGCAAGCACGCGACAGAGCACGACGCTGACGTTGTCCGCGCTGCCCGCGTCCACCGCCGCGTCGCAGAGCCCGTGGGCGATCTCGTCGAGCGGCCGCGCCGCCGACAGCAGCTCGGCCAGGCGTGCGTCGGGCACCACGTCCCACAGCCCGTCGGAGCAGAGCAGCAGCACGTCACCCACCGCCAGGTCGGCGGCGTAGATGTCGACCTCGACGGCGTCGCCGGTCAGCGCGCGGGTGAGCAGGCTGCGGTGCGGATGGCCCGGCACCGACTCGGCGCGCAGGTGACCGGCGCGCACCTGCTCGGCCACCCAGGAGTGGTCGACGGTGAGCTGCAGCGGCGCGCCGCCGCGGAACAGGTAGGCGCGCGAGTCGCCGACGTTGGCGACGCTCACCCGCGCCCCGCAGACCACCGCGGCGACCAGCGTGGTGCCGGTGACCAGCCCGCCGCGCGAGGCGCGGTGCCGGGCGATCGCGTCGTTGGCCTCGCCCACCGCGTCGGCGAGGGCGCGGTGGGGGTCGCGACCGGCGCGCAGCACGTTGCCCGCGCCGTGCACCGCGAGGTAGGCGGCGATGGCGCCGTCGGCGTGGCCGCCCATGCCGTCGGCGAGCAGCAGCGCGCAGCCGGGCCGGGGGTCGAGGGGCAGCACCGCCCAGGCGTCCTGGTTCTCGGCGCGGGCCGGGCCGCTGTCGCTGGCCGCGGCCACGTCGAGCGTGTGGGCACCGTCGGCGACGTGGGTGTGATGCGCGCTGCGCACGGCCATCACCGGCCGAGCAACCGCTGCGCCACCTCCTCGGCCGCCCCGGCCGGGTCGGTGCAGTGCACCACCTCCATGCCGAGCGACGCGGCGGCGTCGACGTTGCACTCCAGGTCGTCGACGAAGATGCACTCGTCCGGCGGCAGCCCCAACCGCGAGCAGGTCAGCTCGTAGATGCGCACGTCGGGCTTGCGCAGCCCCACCACCGAGGAGTCGACGACCACGTCGAACAATTCGTCGACAGGGATCAGGGGGCGCCAGATCGGCTCCCACTCGCGCGCGTTGTTGGTCAGCAGTGCGGTGCGGTAACCCGCCGAGCGCAGCCTGCGCACGGTGTCGACCATCTCCGCCGACGCCCGGCCCTGCCCGCTGAACACCAGCGCGCGCCCCCGCTCCGCGTCGATGGGCGGATTGCCCGCCGCGACGTAGCGGGCCACGACGCCGCGGAAGAAGTCCGCCTCGCTGAGCTTGCCGGTCTCCAGCAGATGGAGGTCGTGGTTCGCGGTGGGCAGGTGGTACACCGCGGCCATCTCCTTGAAGAAGAAGGTCAGCAGCGCCACCGCCTCGGGGTCGGCGTCGCGGCGGCGGCGGAACAGCGAGTCGGTCATCACCCCGCCGAAGTCGAAGATGGCGCCGCGAAGGGTCACAGCTCCAGTGCCTGGGCGACCCTCTCGCGGTGGAAGACGGCGTCGCCCAGCGTCGTCTCACCCCACTTGGCGCGCTTGAAGTACAGGTGCATGTCGTGCTCCCAGGTGAAGCCGATGCCGCCGTGCACCTGGATGGCGTCGCCGGTGACGCGGCGCGCCGCGTCGGAGGCGAAGGCCTTGGCCATGGCCGCCGCCAGCGGCGCCTCGGGCACGTCGTTGTCGACCGCCCAGGCCGCGTAGTAGGTCAGCGACTTCGCCGACTCGACGGCGACCAGCATGTCGGCGCACTTGTGCGACACCGCCTGGTACGAGCCGATGGGACGGCCGAACTGCTGCCGCGTCTTGGCGTACTCGACGCTCATCTCCAGCGCGCGCTGGGCGACGCCGCAGAGCTCGGCGCTGATCGCCACCAGGGCGCGGTCGATCCCGCGTCGCAGAACCGACCAGCCGCGGCCCTCGCCACCGACCACCTGGTCAGCAGCGACGGACACGTCGGCGAACGACACGCTGCACACGCGCCGCGTCTGGTCCATGGTCTTCAGCGCCCGCACCGTCACGCCCGGCGCGGACGTGGGAACGATGAACAGCGTCACGCCGTCGCCGTCACCGGTCGCGGTGCGCGCGGCCACCAGCATCCAGTCGGCGACGTGCGCGTCGGCGACGTACAGCTTCTCGCCGCTCAGCACCCACGCGTCGCCGGAGCGGCGCGCCGGCATCTGCACCCCGTGCGCGTCCCAGCGGCCACTGGCCTCGACCAGCGCGACGGTGCCGATCGACTCGCCCGACGACAACCCGGGCAGCAGCGAATCGCGCTGCGCATCCGAGCCGCCGTGCAGCAGCGTCATCCCCGCCAGCGCCACCGACGAGATCAGCGGCGACGGCGCCACGTGCCGCCCCATCTCCTCGAGCACCACGGTCAGGTCGACCATGCCCAGCCCCAGGCCGCCGTACTGCTCGGGAAAGGGGATCGCCGTCCAGCCCAGCTCGCTCATCCGCGAGTACAGCGCGGGGTCGTGCGCCGAATCCGACGCCATCAGCGAGCGCACCACCGAGGTGGGCACCTGCTTGTCGAGGAAGTCGCGCGCCTGGGCGCGGAGCAGCTCCTGCTCCTCAGAGAATCCGAAGTCCATGGCAGAAACTCCCGTCGCTCAGCGGCTGCGCGGCAGGCCCAGGACCCGCTCCGCGATGATGTTGCGCAGCACCTCGCTGGTGCCTCCCTCGATGCTGTTGGCCCGCGAGCGCAGGAACCCGTAGGACCAGTGGCCGCCGCTGGGCGCCGACGGCTCACCCTCGGCGAGCAGCGACGCCGGGCCCATCACCTCCAGCGCGGTGTCCATGATGCGCTGGTTGACCTCGCTCCACATCAGCTTGTTGATGGTGCCCTCCGGCCCCGGCGGCTCGCCGCGCAGCATGGCGGTCAGGCCGCGATAGCCGTTGTAGCGCATCACCTCGGTCTCGATGTAGAGCTGGGCGAGCTGCTGGCGCACCAGCGGGTCCTCCGACTTGGGCGCGCCGTTGGAGCGCGTCGCCCGGGCCAGCGCGGCCAGCTCGTCGAAGGCGATGCGCGAGCGCACCTGCAGGGCCACGCCCAGGGTGGCGCGCTCGTGCATCAGCGTGGTCATGGCCACCCGCCAGCCCTCGCCGACGCCGCCGAGCAGATTCGCGCGCGGCACGCGCACGTCGCTGAAGTAGATCTCGTTGAACTCGGCGTCGCCGGTCATCTGCCGCAGTGGCTTGACCTCGATGCCCGGCGACTTCATGTCGACGATCAGGTAGGTCAGGCCGCTGTGCTTCTCGTCGGCGGAGCCGGTGCGGGTGAGCAGGATGCACCACTTGGCGACGTGGCCCAAGGTGGTCCACACCTTCTGGCCGTTGACGATGAAGTCGTCGCCGTCGGCCACCGCGCGGGTCTGCAGCGAGGCCAGGTCGGAGCCCGAGTTGGGCTCGCTGAATCCCTGGCACCAGATCTCGTCGGCGGTGAGCAGCGGCTGCAGGTAGCGCGCCTTCTGCTCCTCGGTGCCGTGCGCGATGATCGTCGGCCCGGCCATGTTGAGGCCGATGACGTTGATCAGGTCGGGCGCCTTGGCCCGGGCCATCTCCTCGTTGACGAGGATCGCCTCGATCAGCGACAGGCCGCGCCCGCCGTGCTGCTCGGGCCAGGCGACGCCGACGTAGCCCGCCGCGTGGACCTTGCGCTGCCAGTTCCGGCGGCGGTCCAGCGCGCCGGCCTGGCCCATCGGCGGCATCGGGGTGGCCAGCTCCTCGGCGAGGTTGTCGCGCAACCAGGCGCGCAGCTCGTCGCGGAAGGTTGCCTGCTCAGGAGTGAGCGAGAAGTCCATGGTTGCACCGTCTCCAACTTGCTCCGTGGACCACCCATTCTGACGAGCCCGCCGGGCCCGCCGCTCTGCACACCGTGTCAGCGCCGCGCGCACCGGCCCCCGTAGACTGGCCGCGAAGGGGTCGGCACCGAACGGGGAGTGCGCGCGAGCATGAAGGTCTTCCTCACCGGCGGCACGGGGTTCATCGGCGGCGCCGTGGCCCGCGCCCTGCGCGACCGCGGCGACCAGGTGGTGGCCCTGGTGCGCACCCCGGCCCGGGCGGCCGAGCTGGCCCAACACGGCGTCACCCTGATCGAGGGCGACCTCAGCGACGTCGCGGCCATCGAGCGCGGCATGGCGGGCGCGGATGCGGTGATCCACGGCGCCGCCATGTACGAGGTGGGCATTCCCGCCGGTGACCGTCCCAAGATGGACGAGGCCAACGTGCGCGGCACCGAGAACGTCCTCGGCGCGGCGCTGCGGCTGCAGATCCCGCGGGCGCTCTACATCTCCACCATCGGCGTCTTCGGCAACACCCACGGCCGCGTCCTCGACGAGGGCGGACCGCTGGGCAGCGGCGAGACGTCGTGGTACGAGCGCACCAAGGTCGAGGCGCACCGCATCGCCCAGCGCCTGCGCGAGCAGGGCTTGCCGCTGGTGATCGTGCAGCCGGGCGGCGTGTACGGACCGGGCGACCACTCCCAGCTCGGCAACCTGGTCCACCAGTTCGTCGCCGGCAGGCTGCCGGCGATGGCCTTCCCCGAGCTGGGCATCAACTTCGTCCACCGCGACGACGTGGTCACCGGGGTGCTGCTCGCCCTCGACAGGGGGCGCGTCGGCGAGGCCTACATCCTCGGCGGCGAGATCGGCACCGCAGGGAAGTTCGTCGCAACCCTGGCCAGGATCACCGGGCGCAGGCCGCCACGCGTGACCGTGCCCGCGGTGCTGCTCAAGCTGTCGGCGCCGCTCGGGCCGCTGGTGGCGCCGCGACTCGGCTTCCCGCCCAACCTGCACGAGCTGATCAGCGCCTCCGACGGCGTCACCTACTGGGCCAAGCACGACAAGGCGGTGCGCGAGCTGGGCTACGCGCCCCGCCCGCTGGAGCAGGGACTGCGCGAGACCCTGGTCGCCGAGGGCCTGCTCGCACCCGCGGCCGCGTAGGTCCCACGACCCGAGCGCCTTCGCCCCGGCCCGACCCTCAGCGCCGTGCCGCAGAGCCTCTGACCGACCGCCCGGTCGGCTGCTGCGCCGGGGCCGGTTCGACCGGCATCGCGCGTCCCGACACGTCGCCGAGCACCGGGCGCGCCGCCGCCACGCCGCCGGTGTCGAGCGGCAGGGCCAGGTCGAAGCTGCTGCCCACGCCGACCTGGGTGTGCACGGTGACGTCGCCGCCGTGCATCCGGGCCAGCTCGCGCGCGATGTAGAGGCCGAGGCCGGCGCCGCGCGCGCCGCCGCCGCCGGGGACGTCGATGCGGCCGAAGCGGGTGAACAGCTTGCCGACCTGCTCGGCGGGGATGCCGGGGCCGTGGTCGGTGACCGTCACCGTGCCGACCACGCCGCCGCGCGCCGACACGGTGCAGCGCACCTCGGTGCGCTCGGGGGCGAACTTCATCGCGTTGCGGACGATGTTGGCCACAACGGTCGAGATCTGCTCGCGGTCGGCGAGCACGGTCACCGGGTTGGCCGGGGTCTCGATGATCAGCGTCGGCCCGGGGGCGTCGGCGAAGGTCTCCTCGACGCCGCGCACGGTGTCGCGGACCACGTCGCGCAGGTCGAGCGGTTCGAGCAGCAGCTCGACGCCGTACTCCAGGCGCGCCGCCACCAGCATGCCGTCGACCAGGGAGTGGATGTCCTCCACCGAGGTCACCAGGGACGGCACCACGTCGGCGCTGACCATCTCCTCGGGCAGCGGGCCGAAGGCGCCGTCCTCCATGAGGTGGAGGTAGCCGCGCAGCACCGTCAGCGGGGTGCGCAGCTCATGCGAGGCGCGGTTGAGGAAGGCCCCCTTGGCCCGCTCCAGCGCCTCGACGCGGAGCAGGTGGGAGCGCTCCAGCTTGAGCCGGTCGGCGTTGGCGATGGCCAGGCCGAGCAGGTCGGCCATGCCCTCCAGCAGGCGCAGGTCGGAGGCGTCGGGCACGCCAGCGGTGCGCAGCCCGGTGGCCAGCACGCCGTGGGTGTCGCCGCCGACGCGGATCGGCGCGTACACGGTGGAGACGATGCCGACGCGCTCGGTCATCTCCCGCAGCGGCGAGAGCAGCCCGCCGGTCGGGCAGACCACGGCGCGACCGCTCTCCACGGCCAGGGCGATCGCCGGCGCGCAGGTCAGCGGCAGGTCGAAGCCGCCCATGTCGCCCAGCTCGTCGTGCTCGTAGCCCTCGCGGATGCGCTCGCCGTCAACGCGGATCAGCGCGGCGCGGGGCCGCGGCTGGCCCTCGCGGGCCATGGAGCGCCCGGCGGCGACGATCACCTCGCGGACCACCGCCTCGGGTTCGTGGGAGAGGCTGAGCCGGCGCACCGTGTCGAGCAGGTGGCTGAGCTCGCGGATGCCCTCGGCGCGCAGCACCCCGGCCCGGGCCTGGACGCTGCGCTCGGCGAGCTGGTCGGTGACCACCGCCACCGCCACCACGGCGACGATCTGGGCGATCCCCGTGGAGAGGTGGGTCTGGCCCACGGCGATCATCACCAGCCGGGTGGCCACCGCCGTCGCGGTCAGGGCGGCGAGCAGGGGACGCTGCAGCAGCCACGCCCCGGCCAGCACCGGCAGCACCGCCAGCGAGCCGATGCTCGACCCCGCGGGCAGCGCCGACTCGGCGAGCATGACCAGCGCCAGGGCGAGTACGGCGGCCGCCGCCAGCAGGGTGCCCGAGGGCGAGTCGCGCAGTCCCTTGGGGCGGAGCAGGGCGCGCCATTCGATCCCGCCCCCAGGGGCGGCGGCAGGCCGGGCGGGGAGCCGCGGCCGCATCGACTGGCTGGTCTGGGACACACCGATTCCTTGGCGCGTGGCGCGCGCGTGGACTGACCCTGGAATCGTCCCCCCGCGGTCCCGCTGTGAACACCCCGAGCGGGTTAAACCTTGTAAGCGTCCGTCGCCAGATGTGTGACAGGGGCGGTCGCCGAGCGGGGCGCTCAGTCCTCGACCAGCTCCACCGGGAACAGCAGCCGCACCGTGGTCCCCTGCCCGGGCTGGCTGGCGATCTCCACCGACCCGCCCACCGCCACGGCGCGCTCGCGGAGGTTGGCCAGCCCGTAGCCGTGCCCGGGGATGGCGGCGGTGTCGAAGCCGTGCCCGTCGTCGTCGACCTCGAGCACGGCCAGCGGCGCCTCCCAGCGCAGCGACACCCGGCAGGTGGTCGCCGCGGCGTGCCGGGCGACGTTGGAGAGCGCCTCGCGGAGCACCTGGATGACCTCGGCGGTGCTGGCCCCGCCGGCGTGGTCGAGGCGGCGGTCGGTGTCCAGCGCGGTGACGATCCCGGTGCGGCCCTCGAACTCCCTGGCCAGGGTGGCCACGGCGTCGCCCAGGGTCTCCAGGCCGACCGCCTGCGGCTTGAGGCCGAAGATGTAGCGGCGCAGGTCGGCGATCACCTGGTCGATGCTGTCCACCGCCTCGCGGAGGCGGCCGCGGACCGGCTCCTCGGCGGCCAGCGGCTCGACGCTGAGCAGCCCCAGGCCGACCGCGAAGAGCGCCTGGACGATGCCGTCGTGGAGCTCGCGGGCGATGCGCTCGCGGTCCTCGACCACGGCCAGGCGCTGCAGCTCGGAGCGGATGCGCCCGTGCTCCAGGGCCACCGACGCCTGGGCGGCGAACAGCTCCAGGGAGCGCAGGTCCTCCTCGGTGAAGGCGGCCGCGCCGCGCCGCCTGCCCACCACCAGGGTGCCGAAGATGCGCTCCTCGGTGGCCAGGGGGACGAACAGCGCCGGGCCCAGGGTGGTCGCCTCGCTGATCTCGCCGGGGAGGCCGGTCTCCGCGGTCAGGTCGAGGGTGACCACCGGCTTGAGGCTGCGCATGGCCGCGCCGGCAAGCGCCCCGCTCTCGCTGATGACCAGCCCGCGCAGCGGCGCCCCGATCTCGGAGTCGACCTCGCGGACCACCAGGGTGCCGGGGTCGGCGGGGGTCACCACCGCGCCCAGGTCGGCGTCGACCATGGCCCGGCCGCGGCCGGCCATGATGGCCAGCACCTCGCCGTCACGGTTCTCCAGGATGGCCCGGGCGACGTCGTTGATCGCCTCCAGGCGGGCGCCCGACTGGCGGCGCTCGGTCATGTCGCGGATCACCTTGGCGAAGCCGCGCGGCGCCCCGTCCCCGCCGTCGCCCGGCAGGGCGCTGAGCACCACGCTGGCCCAGAAGCGGCTGCCGTCCTTGCGCACCCGCCAGCCCTCGTCCACGGCGCGGCCCTCGCGGGTGGCGATGGCCAGGTCGTGGCTCAGCCGGGCCTGCGGGTCGGTCTCCGGCGGGTAGAGCGCGGCGACGTTGTGGCCGATCATCTCCTCGGCGCTGTAGCCGGTGATGCGCTGGGCGCCGAGGTTCCAGCTGGCCAGCCGGCCGTCGGGCTCGAGCATGACGATGGCGTAGTCCTGCACCCACTCGACCATCAGCCGGAAGCGCTCCTCGCTGCGGCGCAGCCGCTCCTCGGCCTCGCGGCGGTCGGTGACGTCGCGGATGGTGGCCAGCACCACCCGCGCCCCCGGGGTGTCGAGCGGGCTGAGGCTGATGTCGGCGGGGAACTCGCTGCCGTCCTTGCGGCGCAGCAGGATGCCCAGCCCCGCGCCCATGGGCCGCGCCGTGGGCTGGGCGATGAAGCGGTCGCGATGGTCCTCGTGGAGGCGGCGCATGCGCTCGGGGACGAGCAGCTCGATGGGCCTGCCGTTCATCTCGGCGGCGCTGTAGCCGGACAGCTCGGCGAGACGGCGGTTGGCGTAGACGATCAGCCCCTCCTCGTCGGCGATGACCAGCCCGTCGGGCAGGGCGTCGACCAGGCCGCGGAGGCGGAGCTCACCCGCGACCCCCGAGCGCTGCTCGGCGCCGGCGTCGCTGAGCAGCGGCACGACCACGGCAGGCTCGGGAACGAGCGGCTCGGTGACACCGCTGGCCGTGGCCGGCCGCTCGCGGCGGGAATGCGGTGACATGGGAGGGTTGCGGGCTCCGTGGCCAGGCTGGCGGGAGCGACAGCCTGCCGCCGCATTCTGTGGGCGGCGGGGGCCGGGGTCAACCGGACCGCGGGTCAGCTCGCGGGTTCGAAACGCAGCGTGGCCAGCTGGTGGGGGCCCAGGGTGGTGGCGCCGTCGAGCGGTGTGTGGGGGTTTTCGAGCAGGTCGCAGAGCGCTGCGGGGCGGTTTGCGACGATGCGCGCGCCTCCGCCGGCGACCTCGCAGACGCGCACCACGAGCGCCTCACCGCGCTCCGACTTCTTGACAGCCGTGACCAGAACCTGGCCGTCGACGTGCAGGTCGAGGAGCGTGCCGGTTGCGGGCAGGTCGCCCTGGTGGGCGGTGGTGGGCACGGCGCGCAGGGGGATGTCGTACGCCTCGGCGTGGCAGGCGACCTGTGCGGCGGCGGCGTCGCCCCGGTGGGGCAGCAGCGCGTACTCGATGTCGTGGACGCCGCGATCGGCCTGCGGGTCGGGCGCGGTGGGGGCGCGCAGCAGGGTGAGACGCATCGTGTTGCCGCGCACGTCGTGACCGTGCTTGTCGCGGTTGAGCAGGGCGACCCCGTGGTCGGCCTGGCTGAGGTCCGCCCAGCGGTGGGCGGGGACCTCGAAGCGGGCGGCGTCCCAGGTGGTGTTCTCGTGGGTGGGGCGGGCGACGCTGCCGAAGCCGGTGTCGTAACGGGCCTCCTCGGCGCGGACGGCGACCGGGAAGGCGACCTTGAGCAGGCGGTGCGACTCCTGCCAGTCGACGCGCGTGTGGAAGTCGACGCGGCGGCTGCCCGCGTGCAGCGCGATGGTCTGCGTGTACGTGCTGGCGCCGTGGCTGCGGGTGACGCGCACGGCGGCGCGCGCGGGACCGCGCTCGATCACCTCGATGCGGTCGCAGGCGGTGATGTCGGTGGGTGTGCGCAGGTCGTCGGCGTCGACCTCCCAGGCGTCGTAGTCGGTGGGGTGGTCGCGGAAGACCTGCAGCAGGTTGGCGCGCGCGCCGTCCGCGATGACCTCGCGCGCCGCCTGCTTGTCGTGGATCGAGGTGAGCAGACCGTCGCCGTCCCAGGTGATGCGCAGCAGGCCGTTCTCCATGCTGTTGCCGCCGACCGCGACGCGGTCTGCGTGCGCATGCCGCGCCGCGGCGTCGATTGCCGCGTAGCCGATTGCCGGGACCTCGACCGCGTGCAGGTTTCCGTCGATCTCGACCATTTCTGCGCGCGACGCCGACGCCGCGTTGAAGACGACGACCGGGCGGGCCATCCCGGTGGTGTCGACGCGGGCGGCGATGGCCTGCACGGCGGTGTCGATGGCGTCTTCGGCGATGCGGTGCACGCGCGCGTGGTCGCGGGCCGCGTCCTGGTACACCCAGTGGATGCTGCTGCCGGGCAGGATGTCGTGGAACTGGTGCAGCAGTGTCAGCTTCCACGCCTCGTCCAGCGCGGCGGCGGGGTACTCGCCGATGCCGTCCGGACGCAGCGCGCTCCACGTCTCCGCCTCGCGCAGCAGGCGCTCGGCCTGCCGGTTGTCGCGCTTGATCCGCGCCTGCGTGGTGAACACGCCGCGGTGGCGCTCCAGGTACAGCTCACCCCGCCACGTCGCCAGCCGCTCCCCGTCCTCGGCGGCGACACGAGCGAAGAAGTCGCCCGAGGTGCCCTGCTCCAGCTGCGGCAGGCCGTCCACGTCGCCCAGGCGGCGAGCGCGCAGCAGCATCTCGCGCGTCGGCCCTCCCCCACCGTCGCCGAGACCGAACAGGTACAGCGACGACGACGACACGCCGCTGTCGTGGAAGCTCGTCTCGCTGCGCAGCACCTCTTCGGCGCTGACCACGCCGTTGTAGGTGGCCACCGGCGGCATGTGGGTGAGCACGCGGCTGCCGTCGCCGCCCTCCCACCAGAAGGTGCTGTGCGGGAAGGTGTCGGTGTCGTTCCACCACAGCTTCTGGGTCATGAAGCTGTCGAAGCCGGACTGGGCGAGGATCTGCGGCAGGGTGGCGGGAAAGCCGAAGGTGTCGGGTAGCCAGCCCACGCGCGGCCGCACCCCCAGCTCCTCCTCGGCGAAACGCACACCGTGCAGCACCTGGCGCACCAGCGACTCGGCGCTCGCAACGTTGCAGTCGGCCTCCACCCACATGCCGCCGACCACCTCCCAGCGCCCCTCGGCAACCCGCTGGCGGATGCGCGCGAACAGCTCCGGGTGGTCGTCGCGCATCCACGCGTACTGCACCATCTGCGACGCGGCGAAGCGGAGGTCCGGGTCCTCGTCCATCAGCGACAGCACCGTGCTGAACGACCGCGCGCACTTGCGCCGGCTCTCGCGCAGCGGCCACAGCCACGCCGTGTCGATGTGCGCGTGTCCCTGGGCGACGACGCGAAAACGGCGCGGCGCACCGGCGTTGCTCAGCGCGTCGTGCAGCGGTGCCTGCGCAGCGGCGACGTTGGCCGGCGTCAGCGCCTCGGGGTCGACCAGCATGCAGGCGCGGCGCAGCGCCTCGACCAGCACCCCGGTGCGCGCCCGCTCAGGTTCCAGGTGGCTCGCGAGGTCGAGGACCAGCTCCATGTCGATGCACAGCGCCTCGACGTCACGGCGCGCCACGCACAGCTCGGCGCGCCGCAGCTCCAGTATGGGCGCGCCGCCGGGGTCGGGCATGAGCAGGGGCCACGTCGCGGCGCGCTGGTCGATGTCCGGATTGGCCGCCGCCTCGACGAGCAGGTCCACCGCCTCGCCGCCGCGGGCGGGACGCGCCACCAGCACCTCGGAGTGGTCCGGCGAGATGCCCTGCACCGCCGTGTCGCCGCGCCAGAGCAGCGCCTCGGCGCCGAACCCGGTCTGCCCCGCGAAGCCCAGGCCGATCCGCGCAACCACTTCCGCTCCCGCCCACTCCGCCGGCACCGACCCGCGCAAGCGCAACCAGGTGGTGTCCCACGGCGCGCCCCAGCGATCCCCCACAGCGAACGGCTCGAACCGACCGGCGCGTGCCTGCGCGACCCCGATCGGCGCGCCATGCACGTGCAGCGCCTCGACGCCGAGCCCGACGGCGGCGCCATACACCGCCGGCCGCAGGAACGCGTCGAGCAGCCGCCGGGCCCGGGCCCGGGTCAGCTCGGGGTTGGCGTGCACGGCCCGGCAGGATGACACACGGGCGGCGCGCCCCGAGGGCTCAGCCCGAGGGCTCAGCCCGCGGGCAGCTTCCCGACCATCCCCGCCCGCACCACGTCGCGCATCGAGAGGATGCCGGCGAGCTTGCCGGCGTCGTCGACCACGACCAGGTGACGGAAGCCGCGGCGGACCATCTCCTCGGCGGCGGCGTCGAGGTCCCAGGAGACCGTGGCGGTTTGCGCCTCGAAGGTCATGACGTCGGCGACCGAGATGGTCTCGGGGTCGGCGCCCCGGGCCACCGCGCGCAGCACGTCGCGCTCGGTGACGATGCCCGGACCGGGCATGTGCTCCTCGTGCACCACGGCCGCGCCGACGTTGCGCTCGGCCATCAGGCGGCAGGCGTCGCGGAGGCTGTGGCCGGACGCGACCAGCAGCACCTCCCTGGACATGGCATCGGCGACACGCATGCGGCGGACCCTCCTTGCCCGGAGCCTGGCCCGGACTGTGGGTCCGAGCGTACGTCGGTGCGCCTCCCGCGGCAAGCTCCGCGCGCGGGTGCGCCGCGCGACAATCCTTCCCATGGGCACCTTCCACCACCCGCCGGGCTGGTTCACCGCGCACGTCTTCAATCCCGTCGTCGCCGCGCTCACCCGCGCCGGTGTGAGCCTCTACGGCTCGCGCGTCCTGGCTGTGCGCGGCCGCAAGAGCGGCGAGTGGCGCACCACCCCGGTCAACCTGCTGCTCGACCACGGCAACCGCTACCTGGTCGCGCCGCGGGGCACCACGCAGTGGGTGCGCAACCTGGCCGCCGCCGGCGAGGCGGAGCTGCGCGTCGGCCGCCGGGTCGAGCGCTTCACCGCGGTCGAGGTCCCCGAGGACGAGCGGCCGGAGATCCTGCGCGCCTACCTGCGCCGCTGGAAGTTCGAGACCGGCCAGTTCTTCGGCGGCGTCGGCCCCGACGCGCCCGTCGAGGAGCTGCGCCGCATCGCGCCCGAGCATCCCGTCTTCCGCATCACCCCCGCCTGAACCCCTCGTATGATCCATGGCCAATGGCCCCCTCGGTGACCGCCGCGGTGCGTGACCTGGTCGGCGCGCTCGGAGCGTCCGGATGAGCGATCCGGTGGGCGGGTGGGGCAAGATGTTCGTGGTTCCCCGCGTCACCATAGTGAAAGACAGCCGCCCTACCGTCAGGGGCGTCTCCCCCATGTACATCCCGCCCACGGAGTGAGTTGATGCTCGTCTGCGTACTCGGAGCCGACGGCTACCTCGGATGGCCCACCGCGCTCCACCTCTCGGCCCGTGGGCACGACGTGGTGGCTGTGGACAGCCTGGTGCGTCGCCGCTGGGACCGGCAGCTCAGCACCCCCAACCTGGTCCCGCTCAGCAGCATGGACAGCCGCGTCAAGCGCTGGAAGGCGGAGAGCGGCCGGACGATCGACTGGGTCAAGGTCGACCTCTGCGACAACCGGGCGCTGCGCGAGCTGATCGAGCGCTACCAGCCGGACGCGGTGGTGCACTTCGCCGAGCAGCGCAGCGCCCCGTTCTCGATGATCAGCGCCGAGCGCGCCGTCGAGACCCAGACCAACAACGTGGTGGGCACGCTCAACCTGCTCTTCGCCATGCGTGACCTGATCCCCGACGCCCATCTGGTCAAGCTGGGCACGATGGGAGAGTACGGGACGCCCAACATCGACATCGAGGAGGGCTGGCTGGAGGTCGAGCACAACGGCCGCCACGACCGGGTCCTCTTCCCCAAGCTGCCGGGCTCCTTCTATCACCTCTCCAAGGTGCACGACTCGCACAACATCGAGTTCACCTGCCGGGTCTGGGGCATGCGCGCCACCGACCTCAACCAGGGCGTGGTCTACGGCATGAGCACGCCCGAGACCGACCTGCATCCCCAGCTGCAGACGCGCTTCGACTATGACCACATCTGGGGCACGGCGCTCAACCGCTTCTGCGTCCAGGCCGCCATCGACCACCCCGTCACCGTGTACGGCAAGGGTGGCCAGACCCGCGGCTTCCTCGACATCCGCGACACCGTGCGCTGCATCGAGCTGGCGGTGACCAACCCCGCCGAGCGCGGCGAATTCCGCGTCTTCAACCAGTTCACCGAGCAGTTCAGCGTCCAGCAGCTCGCCGAGAAGGTCGAGCACGCCCGCGCCGAGCACGGCCTGGCGACGCGCATCGAGCACGCCCCCAACCCGCGCGTCGAGAAGGACGACCACTACTACAACGCCAAGCACCAGCGCCTGCTCGACCTCGGCCTGGAGCCGCACTACCTGCAGGACACCCTGATCGACGACGTGATCGCCCGCGTCGAGAAGCTGCGCAGCCGGGTCAGGCCCGAGCTGGTCGGCGCCTCCTCGGTCGACTGGCGCGGCAGCCACGAGCGGCGCCGCCAGGTCTCGGTGGCCGGCCGGGCGACCGCGGCGTCCAGCGCCCTGGTCGGCGCGGCGGGAGGCAGGCGCACCGTCGCCGCGCGCTGACGGCCGGCGGACCGCCGCGGCGGCCGCGCTGCTCCTCTACGCAGGCCTGGCTGTCCTCTTCCTCCACGACGTCTGGTTCAGCTCTCCGCCCGCGCTGGCCGGCGGCGGCGGCGACGCCCAGCAGTCGGTCTGGTTCCTGACCTGGACGCCCTGGGCGATTTCCCACGGCGTCAGCCCCTTCCTGACCACCCACCTCAACGCGCCCATCGGGGTCAACCTGATGTGGGACGCGCTGGCGCCGCTGCTCGGCGTGGTGCTGTGGCCGGTAACCGCCCTGTTCGGCGCGGTCGCCTCGTACGACCTGCTGGTCACCGCCGACCTGGCCCTCTCCGCGTGGTGCGCCTTCCTGCTGCTGCGCCGCCAAGTCCGCCCGGCGGCGGCGGTGGTCGGCGGCGCCTTCTACGGCTTCTCCCCGTTCCTGCTCAGCCAGGCGCCCAGCCACGCCAAGGTGGCCTTCGCCGTCTTCCCGCCGCTGCTGCTGCTCCTCCTCGACCGGCTGCTGGTGGGCCACGACCTGGCCCCGCGCCGGGCCGGGCTGCTGCTCGGGCTGCTGGTGGCGGCGCAGCTCCTGGTCTTCGAGGAGGGCGTGGCGCTCGGCCTGGTGGCGGGGGTGGTGGTGCTCGGCGTGCTGGCGGCGCGCGCGGGGCGGGCGCGCGCTCGCGAGGAGCTGCCCCGGCTGCTCCGCGCGCTGGGCTGGGCCGTGCTGCCGGTGCTGGTGGTCGCCGCAGTGCCGCTCGGCTTCCAGCTCTTCGGCGCCAACCGGGTGCCCGCCACGGTGCCCGGCGGGTCGGTGTACGTCACCGACGTCGCCAACCTGGTGGTGCCGACCCCGACCCAGGTGGTCGCGCCGCCCGCGGCCCAGCAGCTCACCGAGCGCTTCTCGGGCAACACCGTGGAGAACGCCTCCTACCTCGGCGTGCCGCTGCTGCTCCTGGCCGTGGCGGTGGCCTGGCGAGGACGGCGCCGGCCACTGGTGGCGGTGGCCTCCTGGTGCGGCGCGCTGATCGCCCTCCTCTCGCTGGGCCCGCAGCTCCACATCGGCGGGCACGTCTCCCGGCTCCCCCTGCCCTGGCGGGCGTTCCAGGCGCTGCCCGTGATCGGCGACCTGCTGCCCAGCCGGCTCTGGGTCTACGTCGACCTGGCCGTGGCGGTGCTGCTGGCGGTGTTCGTCGAGGATCTGCTGCGTGCGGCCGCCCGGCCGCTGGTGCGCTGGGCGGGGGCGGCGGCGACGGCGCTGGTCGGCGTCAGCCTGCTGCCCCATGCCGCAGCGGCGTCGGTGGTGGAGGTGCCGCCGCTGTTCGACGCGCCTCTGGCCGGCGTGGCCGCGGGGACGACGGTGCTGGTGGCGCCGTATTCGCACGACGGCTTCAGCGTGGAGGCGATGGTCTGGCAGGCCGCGGCGCAGATGTCCTTCCGCATGCCCGAGGGCTACTTCGTCGGCGTCGGCGCCGACGGCCGGCGCAGCGACGGCCCGCCGCCCACCACCACCAGCACGGTGATGAGCGACATCGCCGCAGGTGGCGGGCTCGCCTCGGTGGGCGTGGACGGCGGCATCCTCGCCGACCTGCGGCGCTGGAGGGTCGGCGAGGTGCTGGTCGGCCCGATGCCGCACCAGGCCGACATGGTGCGGCTGTTCACCCGCGTCCTGGCCGCGCCGCCGCAGCGCACCGGGGGCGTCTACGTGTGGACCACTCCGTCAGCAGTGGCGTCATCGAGTGGAAAGGTGGCGGCGCTAGGGTCGTGACATGTCCGGTCGAGCCCTCCCCGTCACCGCGCTGCTGGACAGCGACGCGCTGGCCATGTTCAGCCTCTTCGGGCTGACCTGGGCGATTCCCGCGGCGGCTGTGCACCTCAGCCACGCGCTCGGCGGCGTGCTCCGGCGGCGCGCCCAGCACGCCGCTCCGGCCGCCTGACAGCGGCGGGGGGTCGTCATCCACTTGCAAGGCGACGCTGCGAGGATGCGCCGGCCATGACACGACTGCTCCGCCGTCGCTACGTGATCCCCGCCGCGCTCGTCGTGGCCCTGCTCGCCACCGGTGGCCTGGTCTACGCCCGCCAGGGCGCGGCCGCCACCCAGTACCGCACCGCCGCGGCCACCATGGGGACGGTGACCCAGACGATTGCGCTCTCGGGCAACCTCACCCCGACCGGCACCACCGGGCTCGACTTCGGCGGCGCCGGCAAGGTCACCGCGGTCAACGTGCAGCCCGGCCAGACGGTCACCGCCGGCCAGGTTCTGGCCACTCTCGACACAAGCTCGATGCAGGCCACCCTGCAGCAGGCCCAGGCCACGCTGGCCTCGGCGCAGGCCAAGCTGGCCCAGGACCAGGCGGGCGCCACCGCCTCCCAGGTCGCCGCGGCGCAGTCCGCGGTCAACTCGGCGCAGGTCTCGTACAACAACGCCCAGGTCAGCCTCGGCGACACCGTCGCCGTCAACAACCAGTCGATCGCCCAGGCGCAGACCAACGTGAGCTCGGCGCAGAACACGGTCAACGCCGACAACAACGTGCTCAGCGCCGACCAGGCCAAGCAGCAGTCCGACTGCGGCACGAACTCGTCGAGCGCCGCCTGCCAGACCGACAACCAGAAGGTCGCCTCCGACCAGCAGACCCTGGCCAAGGACCAGAGCGCGCTCGACGGCGCGACCAGCTCGCTGGCGGCGACCCAGGTCAAGGCGCAGCAGTCCGACGACCAGGCGCAGTCACAGGTGGCCAGCGCCCGGGTGCAGCTGCAGAACGCGCAGTCCTCGCTCAACACGCTGTCGTCGAGCATCACCCCGCAGCAGATCCAGATGGACCAGGCGTCGGTGAGCATCGACCAGGTCGCCGCCGACACCGCGCAGCGCGCCCTCGACGGCGCGACGCTGGTGGCACCGGCCGCCGGCCTGGTCGGCGAGGTCAACGTCACCGCCGGCCAGTCGGTGGGCAGCAGCGGCAACGCCAGCGCGTCGTCGGCGGCGAGCAGCTCGTCGTCGAGCACCAGCCACGCCATCTTGCTGCTGACCCCCGGCGCGTTCTCGGTCAGCGGCACGGTGACCGACGCGCAGGTCGGCGAGATCGCCGTCGGCCAGCGCGCCCGGGTGCTGCCCGCGGGCTCCACCCAGGCGGTGACCGGCAAGGTGACCGCGATCTCCCCGGAGGCCACGGTGACCTCGGGCGTGGCCACCTTCTCGGTGACGGTGACCCTGGACGGCTCGCAGCCCGCGCTGCACGCGGGCTCGTCGGCCTCGATCAGCGTGATCGTCAACCAGGTGGTGCAGGTGCTCACCGTGCCCACCAGCGCGGTGCGCGGCGGCGGCTCGGTGCAGATCCTGGTCAACGGCGTGCCCCAGACCCAGGCGGTCACCGTGGGCGCGTCGGACGCGCTGCGCACCCAGATCCTCTCCGGCCTCAGCGACGGCCAGCAGGTGGTGATCGCCACCGTGACCAGCACCGTGCCCACCACCAACGCGGCGGGCGGCGGCGGCGGGCTGCTGGGCGGCGGCGCGGTGCGCGGTGCCGGCGGCGGTGGCGCGGGTGGCGCCGGCCGGGGCGGCGGTGGCTGAGCCCCGCATGGAGACGATGCCCGGCGGCGAGGTGCTCCGCCTGGAGAGCGTCTCCAAGCTCTACGGGAGCGGCGACGCGGCGGTGCTGGCCCTCGACGGCGTGTCGCTCGACGTGCAACCCGGCGAGTTCGTCGCCGTCATGGGCCCCTCCGGCTCGGGCAAGTCGACGCTGATGAACATCCTCGGCTGCCTCGACGTGCCCACGCAGGGCCGCTACCTGTTCGGCGGCGAGGACGTGTCGACGATGAGCGAGCGCGAGCTGGCCCACGTGCGCAACCGGCGCATCGGCTTCGTCTTCCAGCAGTTCCACCTGCTCCACTCGATGACGGCGTGGCGCAACGTCGAGCTGCCCCTGCTCTACCGCAACGCCCGCGACCGCCGCGAGTCGGCGATGCGCGCGCTGGAGCAGGTGGGCCTGTCGAACCGCGTCAACCACCGGCCCAACCAGCTCTCCGGCGGCCAGCAGCAGCGCGTCGCCATCGCCCGCGCTCTGGTCACCAACCCCGACCTCATCCTCGCCGACGAGCCCACCGGCAACCTCGACTCGGCGTCGAGCCGCGACGTGCTCGCCCTGCTGCGAGAGATCAACGCCGCGGGCCGGACCATCGTGATGATCACCCACGAGCACGACGTCGCCGCGGTGGCGCGCCGCGTCCTGGAGATGAGCGACGGCCACATGCGCGAGGGGGCGCTGGTCACGTGAGCCTGATGCGCACCCTGGAGACCGGCCTGCGCGGCATCCTCGGCCACCGCCTGCGCTCGGTGCTGACCACGCTGGGCATCCTCTTCGGCGTCGCCGCGGTGATCTGCACGGTGGGCATCGGCACGGCGTCGTCGGACTCGGTGAACGCGCGCATCGCCTCGCTGGGCACCAACCTGCTGACCATCACGCCGGGGAGCAGCCGCACCGGCGGCGTCTTCGGCGGCGCGGGCTCGGCGTCGACGCTGACCATGAGCGACGCCACCGGCCTGGCCAGCAAGGACAACGCGCCCGACGTCGCCGCGGTGGCGCCGGTGGTGCAGAAGAGCGAGCCGATGGTGAGCACGGCATCCAACTGGACGGCCACCGTGCAGGGCAGCAGCACCGGCTGGCTCACCGCCAACGCGCGCAGCGTCGCCTCCGGCGAGTTCTTCACCAGCAGCGACGTCAACACGCACGCGCTGAAGATCGTGCTGGGCAGCACCACGGCGAGCAACCTCGGCGTGGGCATCGGCGACACCATCACCGTCAACCGCATCCCCTTCACCGTCATCGGCATCCTCAACACCGTCGGCGGCCAGGGCTTCCAGAACCAGGACGACCTGGCGGTGGTGCCGATCACCGCGGCCCACGACGTTCTGGTCGGTGGTGACCCGAACTCGGTGCAGCGCATCCTGTTCAGCGCCACCAGCGGCGACACCGTGGGCAGCGCCTACCAGGAGGCCGACCAGCTCCTGCTCAACACCCACGGCGCCGCCACCAGCGGCACCGCCGACTTCACCATCCAGGCGCAGAGCTCGTTCCTCTCGACCGCGCAGTCGGTGACCACCACGCTGACCATCCTGCTGGCCAGCGTGGCGGCGATCTCGCTGCTGGTGGGCGGCATCGGGGTGATGAACATCATGCTGGTGTCGGTCACCGAGCGGACCAACGAGATCGGGCTGCGCAAGGCGCTGGGCGCCACGCCCACCGACCTGCTCCGCCAGTTCCTGGTCGAGGCCTCGACGCTGAGCGTGGTCGGCGGGCTGCTCGGCGTCGGCGCGGGACTGCTCGCGGGAGTGCTCATCCCCCACTTCACCACCATCGGCGTGACCATCACGCCCAGCCCCGTGCTCATCGCCGTCGTCGTTGCGGCCGGAGTTGGCCTGATCTTCGGCGTCTACCCGGCGGCGCGCGCCGCCCGCCTTGCCCCCATCGAGGCACTGCGCGCGCAGTGACCCCAGGACCCAGAGGACCACAGTGATCACCATGATGCGAACCGGGCTGGCCGCCACCGGCGTGCTGGCCACCGTCGCGCTGGCCGCCTGCGGCAGCCCGGCGGCGGCGACCAACACCGGCGGCGCGGCGTCGCCCTCGGCGAGCGCCGGCGCGCGGCGCGGCGGCGGCACCTCGGGCGAGCTGGTGCGCATCACCGGCACCACGCTGCTGGTCAACACCACCAACGGCGACGTCAGCGTCTCGCTGTCCGGCACCACGCCGCTGAGCAAGACCCGCACCGGCACCGTCGCCGACATCACCACCGGCTCCTGCGTCACCGCCACCGGCACCAAGGATGCGGGCGGCGTGCTGACCGCCTCGACCGTCCTGCTGAGCCCGCCGGTCAACGGAGCCTGCACAACGCCCGGCGGCTTCGGCGGCGGCAACGGGCAGCGCCCCTCGCCGGCTCCCGGCAGCACCCCGCGTCCCACCCCGAACGGCACGCCGCCCGCCTTCGCGCGCGGCCAGGTGACGGCGGTCAGCGGCACCCAGGTGACCATCCAGCCCGCCAATGGGACGCCGACCACCATCACCGTGCCCACCACGGTGCGCGTCGCGGTGTCGCAGTCGATCACCAGCGCCGATCTCGCCATCGGTGACTGCGTGGTGGCCAACGGGCAGAAGGACGCCTCGGGCACCGTCCAGGCGCGCACCGTCAACGTGGTTCCCCCGGGTCCCTCGGGCTGCGGCAGCGGCGCCGGCTTCGGCTTCGGCGGGCGCGGCGGCTTCGGTGGCGGTGGCGGTGGTGGCGGCTTCGGCGGTGGCGCCGGTGCCGCCGGCGGCGGCGGCGGGGCGTAGGCTTCGCCGCGTCATGCGTCTGCTCGTCGCCGAGGACGACCCCGGGCTGCGGGAGGTCCTCGTCCAGGGCCTGGAGGAGGCCGGCTACGTGGTCGACGCGGTCGAGCGCGGCGACGACGCCATCGAGCAGCTCCGCTACTACGCCTACGAGGTGGCGGTGATCGACTGGCGCATGCCGGGCGCGGCGGGCATCGAGGTGGTGCAGTGGGTGCGGCGCAACCAGCGCCCCACCGCGCTGCTCATGCTCACCGCCCGGGACACCCCCGCAGACCGCATCACCGGCCTCGACACCGGCGCCGACGACTACCTGGTCAAGCCCTTCGACTTCGGCGAGCTGATCGCCCGCATCCGCGCCCTGCAGCGCCGCCCCCGCCACGTCGACGCCCCCATCGTGGTGCGCGGCGCACTGCAGCTCGACCCGCTGCGCCGCGAGATCACCGCGCACGGCAGAGCGCTCGGCCTGACCACCACCGAGTACGGCATCCTCGAGCTGCTGATGCGCCGCCATCCGGCGGTGGTCGAGCGCGGCGTCATCGCCGAGCACGTCTGGCACGACGAGACCGAGCCGCTCGGCTCCAACGCCATCGACGTCCACCTCTCCCGGCTGCGCGCCAAGCTGCCCACCGCTGACGTGCGCATCGTCACCGTGCGCGGGGCGGGCTACCGGCTGGAAGAGCTGTGAGCATGCCCCTGCACGGCGTGCGCCGCGAGTCGATGCGCGTCGCCCTGGTGGCGACGGCGATCGTGCTCGCCGTGTACGTGGTCATCGCGGCGGTGGTTCTGGTCATCGTCGAGCGAAACCTCACCGGCGAGATCGACAACCGCCTGGCCACCGCGCTGACCCGCGCACGCACCGGCCAGTTCCGCGTCCCCACCGGCACCTTCCCCGAGCTTCCCGGAGGCACCCGCTTCGGCGCCCCGGTGCTGAGCTGGCTGACCCTGCCCAGCGGCACCGTGGTCAGCCCCATCTCCACCACCGCCGCCCTGCCCGTGCCCGCGCACAGCATCAGCGGCGCGACCACGCTGACCATCGGCGGCATCGACGTCCGCGCCGTGGGTGGCACGGTCAGCCAGGGCTACCTGGTGGTCGGCCAGTCGATGGACAGCGTCGCCCAGGCGCGCGCCAACGTGCTGCGCGCCGAGCTGCTGGTCGGCCCGGTCCTGCTCGGTGCCGTGTTCCTCGGCGCCCTGGCCATCGGCCGCCGCGTCGCCTCGCCGATCGAGCTGGCCCGGCAGCGGCAGATGGAGTTCACCGCCGACGCCTCGCACGAGCTGCGCACCCCCCTGTCGGTGATCGAGGCGCAGACCAACCTCGCCCTCGCTCAGGCTCGCGACGCGACCTGGAACCGCCAGGCCTTCCAGCGCATCGACCACGAATCCAAGCGCATCCGCCGCCTGGTCGAGGACCTGCTCTGGCTGGCCCGCTTCGACGCCACCCAGGCCGCCCCCAACGCCGAGCACGTCGACCTCGGCATCCTCGCCACCCAGGCCGCCGACCGCTTCGCCGGCGTCGCCGAGACCCGCCACCTCGCCCTGCGCGTGCACACCGACCAGGTCACGGCGCTGGCCGTGCACGCACCGCCGGAGTGGCTCGACCGCCTGCTCGGCGTCCTCCTCGACAACGCCTGCAAGTACGCCCCCGAGGGCGGCACCGTCGACCTCGCAGTTCGTGCCGAAAGTGGCCGGATCCGGCTGTCCGTCGACGACTCCGGCCCGGGCATCCCCGTCGAGGAGCGCGCCCGCGTCTTCGACCGCTTCCACCGCGCCAGCGACGGCCCCGGTGGCGCGGGGCTGGGCCTGGCCATCGCCGACGCCGTGGTCCGCGCCACCGGCGGCCGCTGGGAGGTCGGCGAGTCGGCGGCGGGCGGGGCCAGCATGTCGGTGGTCTGGCCGCGCGGGTTGACCGGCCCGCGTGAGCCGGCGGTCAGGGCGGTCGGGACGCCCGCCACCTGACCGGCTGCGCGTCGGCGGCGGTGGGCTAGCCCGGCACTCCGGGCGCGGACTGCGCACCGGGCTCGGGCCAGCCGCCGACGCGCACCACGTCGCCGTCGTGGGTGACCAGGCGCGAGGGCAGGCAGAGATGATCGAGCCACGCCAGAGCGGCCTCGCCGCGGACGATCGCCGCGGTGGCGGCGATGTTGGCGTCGAGGCAGTCAGCGGCGACCACGCTGACGGTGCGCCACGGGCCGCCGGCGGGCAGCCCGGTGGCCGGGTCGACGATGTGGTGCATCTGGACGCCGCCCCGCCGCCAGCGGCGCACCGTCGTACTCGACGTGGCCACGCCCCCGGCGCGGATGGCGATGCTCTCGCCGTCGTCTGTGATGGCGGCGTCGGAGTCGTCGGCGGCCTGGATCACCCAGCCGCCCTCGGGCGCGTCGCCGGCGACCGCGATGTCCCCGCCAAGACTGACCAGAACTCCGCCGCGCCGCATCGCGGTGCGGGCGGCGGTGGCGGCCAGGTCGGCGGCGAGCGCCTTGGCGGTGGAGCCGAGGTCGAGCTCGACGCCGTCGGGGATGTAGACGCTGTGCGCGGTGGCGTCGAGGCGGATGCGCTGCCATCCGGGCACCGGGGTGACGGTGAGGCGAAGCGGCGCGCCGTCACCGCTGACGGTGGCGAAGTCGGCGTCGTAGCCGATGTTGCGCACCGCGCTGCCCACCGTGGGGTCGACGGCGCCGTCGCTGAGGCGGGCGCCGCGAAGGGCGGCGCGCAAGGCGAGCATGAGCAGCGGCGAGACGCGGGTCTCGCGGCCGGCGTGGCGCTGCAGGGCGCTGATCTCGCTGTCCTCGCGGAAGCGGCTGCAGGTCTCGTCGATGGAGCGCACCACCGCGTCGACGGCGTGCATGGCGGCGTCGAGCAGCTCGGGCTCGGTGACCACCACGCGCAGCCCCGTGCCCAGGGCGCGCTGGTCGGCGACAGTTGCAGTCATCGGTGTCCAGAACCTCCGGTCACCGCCTGGGGCGGCGAGGTGCCGCCGCCGGCGACGCCGCCGGGCACCGACTGGGGAGGGGTGAGGGTGGGATCCTGCGAGGTGCCGGACTGGGTGTTGCCCGGCGCCGCCGGCGCGGTGGTCGCGCCCGGCGTGGTGGCGGCGGCGGTCGCGGACGCCGCGTTGGCGGCCAGCACGCCGGTGATCACGCCCACGGCGGTGACGCCTCCTGCGCCCGCGGCGTAGACCAGCCTGCGGCGCCGGTCGAGGGCGGCGTCGCGCTGCGCGGCGGCGGTGGTGCGGCGCGGCGGGCTCATCGGCGTGGCGCCCCCGCGACGGCGCGCAGCTTGAGCGCGAGCACCGGGCAGACGGCCACGGCTCTTCGTGCGTGCGCCGCCAGGTGCTCGGGGACAGGCCGGGCGTCGATGATGGGGTAGCCCCAGTCGTCGAGCTGGATCATCTCGGGGAACACCTCCGCGCAGAGTCCGCTGCCGTCGCAGAGGATGCGGTCCACGACCACCTCGTTCATCACGCGGCCACCCTGCGCTCGCCGGTGGCGACGCAGGGGCGGCGCGCCTGGTGAGCGGCGAAGTCCTCGGCGAAGACGCGCAGCGCCGACTGCAGCAGCCCCGCGGCGCCGTCGGGGTGGCGGCAGGCGCCGCGCCCGGCGAGCTGCTGCGACCAGCGCTGCACGCGGGCAAGGTCGCCGTCCGTCGCCGCACCGGTGGCAATGCGCTGCACTGCCTCGGCGATGGCGCGCAGCCCGAACACGCAGGGTCCGCACTGCCGCGCACTCTGCTCGGCGAGGTACCCGATGATGCGCGCCGTCTCGGCGACGCCGCAGCGCTGCGCCGGCAGCACCCCGACCACGCCGCAGCCGAGGGCCATGCCCTGGGTGCGCAGCCAGGCCGCGTCGACGGGCATGTGGACCACCTGGTCCAGATCGACCCAGCCGCCGAAATAGCCGCCGAGCAGCAGCGCGCCGCCACCGTCGACGGCGCCACCGGCGCGGGCCAGCGCCTCGCCGATGCTCGACCCGCCCGCCACCTCCACCACGCCGCGGTGGCGCACCGCCCCACTGAGGGTGAGCAGCGCGGTCTCGCGCGCGGCGTCGCCATACCGGCCGATCAGGGCGACGTGGGCCAACGTCTCGACGTTCTGCACCAGGGTGGGGCGGCCACCGACGCCGCGCTCGAAGGGGCGAGGCGGGGTCGTCGTGGGCAGGGCAACGCCGTCGTTGACGAAGCGCACCGCGGCGCTCTCCTCGCCCGCCACGTATCGGGCAGGACTGGCCAGAACTCGGGTGCCGCGGCGCTCGCGCTGGTCGCGCTCGCTCAGCGCGTGCTGCATCACCGCCAGCGCGCGGCGGTGCTCCTCGCCGACGTAGACGACCACCTGGCGCGCACCCACCGCCTGCGCCGCCAGCGCGGCGCCGTCGAGCACCAGGTGGGGACGCGTCTCCATGAGCAGGCGGTCCTTGGCGCTCAGCGGCTCGCCCTCGGCGCCGTTGACCAGCACCACCGCGTCGCGCCGCGAGCGCTGCGCCACGGCGCGCCACTTGGTGGCCACCGGGAAGGCGGCGCCGCCGCGGCCGCGCAGGCCGGAGCGTTCCAGCACGTCGATGAGGGCCGCCGAGCCCCGCGGTGCGGGCCCGAGGCGCGCAACGTGGGCGTCGTGCCCCTCGGGTGCGTCGAGCGCAGGTCCGTCGAGCAGAGCCGGTGCGCTCATCGGGCGGCGCCCCGCGTCGCCGCCGCCAGGGCGGCCCGCTTCTCCTGGGCGAGCGGGTCGCGGCGGCCGAAGTCGATGCGCCACATCAGCGCCACCGCCACCGCCGCGACACAGGCCACGGTGATGGCCAGCGACCACAGCGTGAACGCGTCGGTGCCGGTGCCGATGCCGTGCAGCACCGCCATCGGCCACACCGCGTAGGCCAGCCAGTGCACCGCCCGCCAGGCGCGCTGGCCGATCCAGCGGCGCGCCAGGCTGGTCACCACCACCGCCAGCATCAGCTCGACGGCCAGCGTGCCCAGGCCGAGCCAGAAGGTGCGGTAGTACGAGCCGAAGGGGACCACCGCGGCGTTGAGCCCGAGCGAGGTGAAGGGGTCGACAACCGCGGTGACAATGTGCAGGCTGAGGAAGACCAGCGAGAGCAGGGCGAGGTCGCGGTGCACGGTGGCGGTGAGGAAGCGGGGCCAGCGCCGCCCCTCGACGCGCATCCGCGCCAGCAGCCCCAGCACCACCACCGCGCTCAGGAACACCAGGCTGACGATGCCGGCGGCGCGGGCCGTGTACCAGAGCAGCGTGTTGTTCATGACCGCCACGATCCGCCTCCGGTCTGACACCCGCCTGGGAGCAGGCTCAGAAAAGTCTGAGAGCGGCCGCGCAAGCATCTCCTCCCGCCAGGCGGGCCCCTGCACCTTCCCACCGTTCTCTGAGCACTTTCCCAGGAATCACCGGCAACATGGGGCCATGAGCGACGCTCCCCGCATCCTGGTGGTCGACGACGAACGCTCGATCACCGACCTGGTGGCCATGGCCCTCAAGTACGAGGGCTTCACCGTGCAGACCGCCCCCACCGCCCGCGCCGCACGCCAGGCGGTGCTCGACTTCCGCCCTGCCCTGATCATCCTCGACGTCGGCCTGCCCGACCAGGACGGCTTCACCTTCACCCAGAAGCTGGTCGGCGACGGGCTCAAGGTGCCGGTGATCTTCCTCACCGCCCGCGACGCCACCGAGGAGAAGGTGCGCGGCCTCACCGTGGGCGGCGACGACTACGTCACCAAGCCCTTCAGCATCGAGGAGCTGGTCGCCCGCATCCGCGTGGTGCTGCGCCGCCACCATCCCGACGGCGGCGAGGACAGCGGCCGCCTGGTGCTCGCCGACCTGGAGCTGAACGACGTCACCCACGAGGTGATCCGCGCCGGCCACCCCGTCGAGTTGACCCGCACCGAGTTCCGCCTGCTCCGCTACCTGCTCACCAACGCCGGCCGGGTGCTGACGCGCGCGCAGATCCTCGACCACGTCTGGGACTACGACTTCGGCGGCGACGCCAGCGTGCTGGAGACCTACATCTCCTACCTGCGCAGGAAGGTGGACCGCAGCGACCCCTCGCTGATCCACACCGTGCGCGGCGTGGGCTACGTGATGCGCGTGCCGCGCACCGCCTGAGAGGCGGCGGATGTCGCTGCGCCTGCGACTGCTGCTCACCCTGGTCCCGCTCTTCATCGTGGGACTGGTTGTGGCCGATTTCGGCACATTCACCGCGCTGCAGAGCTTCCTGGTCTCGCGCACCGACACGCAGCTCTTCGCCGGCCACCCTGCGCTGGCGGGCGCGCTGCAGGGGCACGGCTTCGGCGACCCCGGCGGCGGCCCCGGCGTGCAGGGCATGCCGGTGCAGACCTGGGCCGAGCTGCTCGACAGCGGCGGCAACCTGCTCGCCGGCCCGCGCACCCTGGTGCCCGCGGGCACCAACCCCGACCCGGCGACCCACCCGGTGCTGCCCACCTCGCTCACCCTGCCCAGCGTGGAGCACCCCAGCTACTTCACCGTCGCCGGCGCCGGCACGGTCGGCCACTACCGGGTGCTGCTCGACAACGAGGGCGGCAACCTGCTGGTTGTCGCCATCCCCCTCGACGACGTGCAGTCGACGCTCGATCGGCTGCTGCTGCTGGAGGCCGGCATCAGCGGCGGCGTCACCATCCTGCTGCTCGGCGCCACCTGGTTCCTGGTCCGCCGCGGCCTGCGCCCGCTGCAGCGCATGGGCGCGACCGCGCGCGGCATCGTCGCCAGCGACATGAGCCGGCGAGTCGAGCCGGCCAACGAGACCACCGAGGTCGGCCGGCTGGGGCTGGCCCTGAACACCATGCTCGACCAGCTCGAAGCCGCCTTCGCCGAGCGCGCCGCCAGCGAGCAGCGGCTGCGCCACTTCGTCTCCGACGCCTCCCACGAGCTGCGCACCCCGCTGACCTCGATGCGCGGCTACGCCGAGCTGCTGCGGCGCAACCCCGACATGTCGACCGCCGACATCGTCCTGGCCATGCGCCGCATCGAGGACGAGGCGCAGCGCATGGGCATCCTCGTCGACGACCTGCTGCTGCTCGCCCGGCTCGACCAGGGACGGCCGCTCGAGCGCATGCCCGTCGACCTCGAGGCCATGGTCCGCGACGCCGTCTCCGACGCGCGGGTCATCGACCCGCACCGCAACATCACCGCGCGGGTCAGCGCCCCGCTGGTGGTCATCGGCGACGACGCGCGGCTGCGCCAGGCGCTCGGCAACCTGCTCCGCAACGCGCTGGTGCACACCCCGGCGGGCACGTCCGTCGAGGTGGAGCTGCGCCACACCGGCGACGACGCGGTGCTCGACGTCGTCGACCACGGCCCCGGCATCCCCGCCGGCAACGCCGAGCGCATCTTCGAGCGCTTCTACCGCGCCGACCCGGGACGCAGCCGCGACCAGGGTGGCAGCGGGTTGGGGCTGAGCATCGCGGCCGCCATCGTCGGCGCCCACGGGGGGCGGATCAGCGTGCATCCCACCCCGAGCGGAGGCTCGACGTTCCGCATCGAGCTGCCGCTGCAGGCCGTCGACGGCGACCAGGTCGTCGACCCCGAGCCGGTGCCCGCGCAGGCCGACGGCGTCGAGGCCTGACCGCGCCTGCCCAAAGGGATTCGCGCCAAGTTTGGGCGGCCCGCCCGTCGTTGCGCGGCGCGCCCAACGTCATTCTTTCGACATGCAGCCACTCCCAGAGTGGGTGCCATGCCGGAGGAAAAGGACAGCCCGCACCATGTCGAACCAGAACGCGTTCCACAACCAGCTGCACCCGTCCGTCATCTCCGCCGCCGACGAGAGCGAGGCGCACGTGCTGCGCCGCTTCCACCGCTGGCAGGACTTCGTCCGCGCCGTTCGCGACGCCGCGCGCCGCGACGACTTCTCCGCACGCCTCGACCTCGCGCTGCAGCGCTCCCGGCGCTGACCCCCTTCCCCCCAGGAGGTGATTCGATGACCCAGCACCTGCTCGCCGGAGAGGATCCCGACACCCGCGACCTCGGCGAGATCCGCCACTGGATCCGGGTCTACACCCAGGCGTGGAAGACCGCGCGCCGCGCCGGGCTGCTCAACGCCTCGCAGCGCTTCCGCCGCCGCCTGGAGTTCTGGACCACCCGCCACGCCGAGCTGATGGGACGCGGCGGCGTGCTCATCATGGAGGCCTCGCGCAACCTCAGCCCCGGCTGATCCGGCGACCGGCCCGGGCGGCCGTTTGGCCGGGAGTGGTCGGGCTACTTCGACGGTACAGGAACAGAACGGATGTGCTTTCGGATCTGATCCGGGTGACCGAACGGCTGAAGAAACCGGCGGCCAGCGTGCCGGATGAAGGCGACGGCGACCGGACCTCGGCTTCGCCGCGCCACCGCCTGCCAGCCGCGCGGTTCACGCCCGACCGGGTGGAGACAATGCTGGCCCGCCTTCGGGGCTCCTCCCGGACAGGCATGTAGGTCCTGATAGCCCGCCGGAGCGCCCCGCGATCGTGAGGTCGTCGTAGCTGAAGGTGCGCACGAAACGCTCCAACATCGACCGCGGCAGGAGAACGCGGAGGTGCGGCTGGCCGATCGGTGCATCGCGAGGAACCTCAGCGACGGGCGGCAGCGCCCTTACAATCCACCAGGCAGCGCGCCTACGAACGTCCCGGGCCCAACCGATGCCGTCTGTCCGGAGGCGATAGTGGCAACGGAGAGTGACGCCGAGGGCGGGCTTCCCCCGGAGGTGAACACCAAGGTGCCGTCATCGATCCAGCCCACAGCAGTCCCCGACACGCTGGGCGTCGTGCTGCTCCCTTGCACAATGTCGATCCGCCCTGTGTCATGGCAGCCGCCGGCGCTGGCGGCCGTTTCGGGGACGGCATCCACGCCGTGCGCCGACAGAGCGGACGGTGACAGGCACAGCGCAGCGCCGAGATCCCGGCTGACGCCATCCGTCCAATCGCGGACTTGTAGGTGCCCGTTGGGCATTCCGCCTGGCAAGCAGAGCACACCGGCGGGCTGCGGCAAGGACACGCCATCGCCTCCGGCGCATACCGACCCAGCCGTGCTGCCGTTAGACGCGTCCATCAGCTTGTAGCCACCCTGAGCATCCGGCGGCACCGGCGAAGGCGGGAACTGCTGTCGCGGCAGCGACAGGCCAACGACGATCTTCCCGGCGCGCCAACCGATCGGCCACTCCATGTCCGAAGACCACGTCCCGCCATTAGCATCACGGCTGAACGAGGCACTGACAATCGCCAACTCAACCCGATGACCGCCAGTCAGATCGTCGTCGTACAGTTGCTCCGTGAAGGTGCTCTGGTTCGCCCAGGTCATCACCGCCACCGCGATCCGGCTGTCGTCCGGGCTGACGGCGAAGGCGACCCGCTCGGTTCGGCTGCCGGGCACCGTTGCAGCGGTGCCGGTCTGGCCGTCCGGGGCGAGGTATTTCACGTTGGAATCGCCGTCGAGGTAGTAGAGCCGGGAGGCGGACCAGCTCACGGGCAGGGTGGCGGTTTCCCCGGGAGTTGCCGACCCCACGTATTCAGAAGCCACCTGCGCTGTCGTCGAGGCGACTTTATGGCCGCCTGTATCCACGAGCGCCACCGAGTAAGTTGACCCGGAGGTCCAGTTGCCCAGGACAATGCCGAGCGGTGGCGCGGGGGACATCGAGGCTGATGGCGAGGCGCTACTGCTCGGGCCGTTGCTGGCGGAGAGAGACGATGACGGAGTGGGGCTGGGCGTCCCCGGACCGCCACATGCGGCCAGACAAGCCAGGACGCCGAGAATGAGGGAAAGTCGATGCCCTTTGAGCCGGACCATTATGCTGAAACTCCTCCGAAACCGGAGCGTGGAACGCTGGCGCGGACCCCTTGGGTTACGGAGGACCGGGGCTGCGCCCCGCCGATAGCCACCTCTGGCCAGCGAGATGAAACGGGGCGTCTCTCTCCGCGCCAGTACCAGCACGTCGTCGTTAGCATGGCGTGCATCCGTTAACCAATCTGATCGGGACTCCAGCTGAGGCTACCGTTGAAATTGAAGTATTCATACAAGCCGTTACTGGCAGCCTCGGTGACCACCTCGGTTACGTTACCGGCTTGGAGCGTCATCGCCGGGGTCGAGTAACACGATCCAGGGCCCGCCACTTGGTCGGGGTTCCAGGTAAGGCTTCCGTTGAAGTTGTAGTACTCCTGGAAGCTGTTACTTCCTCCTTGCGCTACCACTTGCGTTACACCACATGGTGAACCAGGACACCCGCCGTTTTGAACCACGATCGCTGGAGCGGAGAACGTCGATCCGGAACCTGCGATCTGATCTGGGTTCCAGGTAAGGCTTCCATTGAGATTGTAGTACTCCTCTAGGCCGTTACTCGGCCCTTCGACAGCGACCTCCGTTACGTTCCCGTTCTGCAGGGCCATCGCCGGGGCTGAGTACGCCGAACCGGAACCTGCAATCTGATCCGGATTCCAGGTGAGGCTTCCGTTGAAGTTGTAGTACTCCTGGAGACTGTTTCCAGCGCCTTGAACCACGACCTGGGTCACACCGCATGGAGACCCCGGACACCCGCCGTTTTGAACCACGATCGCTGGAGCTGAGAACGTCGATCCGGAACCTGCAATCTCATCTGGGTTCCAGGCAAGGCTTCCATTGAGATTGTAGTACTCCTCTAGGCTGTTACTCGGCCCTTCGACAGCGACCTCCGTTACGTTCCCGTTCTGCAGAGCCATCGCCGAGGCTGAGTACGCCGAACCGGAACCCGCAATCTGATCCGGGTTCCAGGTGAGGCTTCCGTTGAAGTTGTAGTACTCCCATAAGCTGTGATCGACGCGCTCCACCACAACCTCCGTCACGCCTCCATTTTGGAGCGCCACGGCAGGATAGTCGCTCGGGCCCCATGCAGCAGCCATAGCCAGAGATCCGGTGACAGCCGGGCTGCCAACACCGTTAGAGGCGCTCACAGTGAAGGTGAAGGCTCCGGTGACATTCGGCGTTCCCGAGAGCACCCCGCTAGTCGCGTTCAGGCTAAGTCCGCTTGGCAGTTGACCACTTTGTACTGCGAAGGTCGGACTCGGGCTACCACTTGCCTGGAACGTGTATCGATATGGTTGGCCGATCACGATGTTGCTTGCCGGAGAGGCAGCGGTGAGCTGCGGTGGCGCCGGGTTGGCATTTGGGTCGTGCAACCAGCCGCTGACGGCCGGAGAGGCTTGGATAGTCCAACCGGACACGGTTAGGTTCTCGGTACCAGAGCTGGACGCATTCTCTTCGATGACAGTCACGGAGCCGTTGCCAGACGAGTTGACCTGAGCGCCCGTCACAACAGATGTGTGGCCTGCCGTCGAGGTAGATCCGTAACTCAGCACATCGCCAGCGGCCGGGGCCTGGCCGGATGTACTGTTGGCGACCTTCTGAAGAGTGGTGCCGTTATAGTTCCAGACTATCTGACTGCCATTGGCGACATACGGGGCGATTCCGTATTGCTGGTATAGCCAGCGCGTACTGAGTTCGACGCATTCGAACTCGTTTTCCCTGACGGCGCCCGAGAAGAACTGGACCTGCACGTCCGGCCCTTCGTTGTAGAAGGGACGCGGCCCACAGGCAACCATGCCGCTAAAGACGGCTCCAGGCGCGAGCTGATAGCTGTGGACGGGCCATCCGAGCTTCTGGCTTCCAGCGTAGTAATTCGTGTCGTCGCAAGCTCCAGACCACCACGGCGGGGTTGGGACGGCGTTCGCACTCGCTTGAACCACGTCCGGGGGCGCCGCCAACGCGGTCGTGGTGGTGAGATTGGCGCTGGACATTGCGACTTGCTGGATCTCTGCCAAGACATCGGTGCTGCTGAATCCGCCGGAGATTTCGGCGGTTGCCCGAGCAAGCCAAACACGACCACCTGCCTCAGCGAGCCACTCGGAGACGACTACCGCTTGTTGTGCCATCGATGAAAAATGGCTTGTGACTTCGTAGGCCGCCCCGAGGATCTGCTGTCCGAAAATCGTCGCCGTTGGACTACCGATGGGAATGGCACCCTGATGCTGCCTATCACTTATCAAAGATGTCCTCAGCGTGTTAACCGAGCCCGGGGAAGGAACGGGCAACGCCTCCGTCGCAGGTGGATACCCATAGGGCATGGATGTGATCGATAGTTCCCGGTAGGGGTGCGGCTGCATCGCGGTTGCCACTTGAATCCCATCAACTGGCGGGGCAGTGAACGGTTGATCGATCCAAGGGGCGTCGACGTTGATAACGACATTGTCCACCATCACCGACGGTGTACCGGCCCCTGCGACCGCACTGACGTCTCGGGCTGCCTTCGTGGCTTCCTTGGCCGATGGGGGGGATGCCGCCGAGTGCAGATACACCGATGCGAACACAATGCTCAGAACCAGGGAAAGGCCCCAGAATGCACGAGCGGCAACGTGCGAGTCTTGCCCCCTCATGGCTAACCCCCCAACATCCGAGCGCGACGTGGCCCGTCTCGTCGTGAACGCCTCAGGTGCCCGAAGCGCTCCTCAATGTGCGGCCGATCATATGCCCCACCTCTCGCCGGCAGTCAAGGGGGTGTACAGACAACGCTCCTTTCGTGTACAGCCATGGTTCGCCTTGCTGCATAAGGAGAAACCCGCTTCTCACACATAGTGTTCAGCAATAGCTGACCGCCCTGCCAAAGTGACTGGCAGACCGCCCACTGTTGATATATCCTGACTGTCAAAAGCGAGAGGGGCGGGCATTGGAGGGAGTAGCCAGAGGAGACGTCGACGCGGCCAAGCTGAGCGGCGGTCAGCCAACCGCCGCCTTGGACACAAATCGAGCGGTTCTTGTACGGGCGAGGCCGAGGCAAGAGCTAGACGGCAACGGAAGCCTGCCAGCCGCCGCGGTGCCCGTCGACGCCGAGCCGGGGCGCCGCTGGCGGGCTACGTCCGGGTCAGCACCGCCGAGCAGGGCGAGCACGGCGCCCGGTGCGGTCACCGGATGATCTTCCAGCCCGCCAACGGCGGCGGCGCCGCTACTACAACTTCGTCTGAAGCAACCGCATCCGCAAAACCTGCGACGAGCGCTACGTGCTGGCACGGGCCTTGGAGCGCTACTACGTGCGGGTGCGGCTGACCGACGAATTCCGCCTCTTGGTCACCCAGACCGTCGATGACACCATGAGGGATGAGCAGGCGGTGCAGACCCGGCTGCGAGAGCAGATCGCGAGACGGTTGAAGGAGCTAGACCGGCTGGAAGACCGCTACGTCGACCAGTTCGGCGACCCGGAGTGGCCGCAGGAGAAGCTGAGAGCCAGGGTGGCTGGCCGGCACGAGCGGGCGGGCCTGACCCCCCGCTCGGCCAAGTTAAGCAAGGGCTGGAAGCTGGCCCGGGGGTGCTGTTCGAGGCCATCGAGCTAGTGCGCCGACCCAGGAGCTCTACCAGCAGCTTGCCAAGCCAGAACGGCGGGCCCTGACGCTGGCCATCGTCGACAAGCTACTGGTGGACGCTCGGCACGGCCGATCGTGGGCCACGAGCTGCGGGACCCATTTCGACGCCCTGGTCGGCGTGCAACCGCACATGGATGAGGGCGAAACGCCGGAGGCCTCCCGAGCCCAGGGGCGGGCGGGAGCTCCGACCGGATGGAGAGCGCTTGAGCCAGCGGAGGCCGGGGGGACAGCCCGGCCGGAGCGCGCTGGAATGACCTCAGAACCGTCGATCTCCTCGCGGTGACTTTGCGTGCCGGAAATTCGCATAGGCCCCCACTGGTCGCAAGTTCGCAAAGATGGGGACTGGTCGGGGAGGCGGGACTTGAACCCGCGACCCCTGGGTCCCAAACCCAGTGCGCTACCACTGCGCCACTCCCCGAGGCCGCCGCCAAGCATAGCCGCGCCCGGCCCGTGGGGGGCACGCGACGGCCCCGAAGCCGCAATATCTTGCGGACGCATGGACCTCCTCGACGCCATCATCGTCCTCCTCATCCTGGGTGCGCTGGCGTCAGGCTGGCGCCGCGGGCTCACCTGGGTCGGGCTCTCCCTGCTGGGGTTGCTGCTCGGCCTGATCCTGGGCGCGCTGATCGCCCCTCCCCTCGCGCGCCGCTTCGCCGATCACCAGCCCGAGGCGCAGTCGCTGATCGGCACCGGGGTGTTCCTGGCGGTGGTCGCCATCATCCAGGGCCTGGGCACCGCCGCCGGCTACTGGGCGCGGACCGCGACCATCCGGACCAGCTTCGCCCGCGTCGACTCCTGGCTGGGGTCGGTGCTGGCCGCGGTCGGGGTGATGGCCGGAGCCTGGTACCTCGGCCTGATCTTCGCCGACAGCCCCTGGGTGCCCCTCGACCGGCAGATCCGCGACTCGGCGATCATCCGCACCCTCGACGGCGTGGCCCCGCGGCCGCCCGCGTTCCTGGCCTCGATCGAGCAGCTGCTGCGCGGCAAGAGCTTTCCCAACCCCTTCGCCACCCTGGCCCCGGACATCCTGCCCCCGGTGCAGATCCCCCAGGCGGTGGACACGCCCGGCATCCACGCCGCCGCGGCGGTGACCTCCAAGGTGCTGAGCTACGGGTGCGGCGTCGAGGCGGGCTCGTCGTTCCCGCTGGGCAACGACTACATGGTCACCAACGCCCACGTGGTCGCCGGCTCGCAGCGCGTCGAGGTCGAGCGGCCCGACGGGCGCAGCTTCCCGGCCACCGTGGTGCTCTTCGACCCCGAGGTCGACGTCGCCGTGCTGCGCGTGCCCGGGATCGGCCTGGCCGCGCTGCCGCTGATCGACGCCGACCCGGCACGGAGCACCGAGGGCGCGGTGATCGGCTACCCCGGCGGCGGCGGCGAGCAGGCCGTGCCCGCGGCAGTGCGTGGCACCGAGACGGCCCAGGGGCGCGACATCTACGGCGCCGGGCTGGTGCAGCGGCGCATCGAGGTGCTGGCCGCGCACGTCATCCCGGGCAACTCCGGCGGGCCGGCGGTCGACCGCAACGGCAACGTGATCGGCCTGGTCTTCGCCGCGAGCACGGTGGACCCGACCGAGGGGTACGCGCTCACCGTGGGGCAGATCTCCGCCGACCTCTCTCAGGGCGAGCACGGCACCGCGGCGGTGTCGACGCAGAGCTGCACCAGCTAGAGCCGATCCGTACTGACCGGCCGGTCGTTCAGCTCGCGGTGGCCGCCGCGGCGGGGCGCAGCCCGTGGGCCGACTCCCACTCCTCCAGCTCGCGGGTGAAGTAGCGCACCCGCGTCTTCTTGTACTCCTTGGTCGAGTACAGCACCGCGTAGTCGTGGACGCCGATCGCCTCGCGGATCGCCTCGACCACCTTCTCGCAGTCGCCGACCTTGCGGCCGTGGATCATCGAGAACAGGTTGAAGCGCCAGTCGGGGTAGACGGGGCGCTGGTAGCAGTGCGACACCGCGGCGAAGTCGGCCATCTGCCGGCCCAGCTCCTCGGCGCGCTCCTCGGGCACGGCCCACACCGCCATGGCATTGGCCGCGTAGCCGGCGCGGCGGTGGTGAAGGATGGCGGCGACACGGCGCAGGTGGCCGCGGCGACGCAGGTCGGCCATGCCCTCGAACAGCTCCGCCTCACTGAGACCCTGCGAGGCGGAGCACTCCGCGAACGGGTGCGGCACCAGGGGCAGGTCGTCCTGCACGGCGCGGATGACGCGGACGTCCAGTTCGCTGAGCGGCGAGGCCAGGGCCAGGTCGCGCTGGATGCCCGTGTAGTCCGGGTCCTCCAGGCGGGTGATGTCCTTGGTCCCGGTCATGTCCAGCTTGACGCCGATCTTGAACAGCTTGAGCGTCTGCAGCTTGCGGGTGACCTCGGCGCCGCTCAGCTCGTGCAGCTTCTGCAGGGTGGCGTCGATGTCCCCGCCGGGCGGGGTGGCCAGGGTGAACCAGAGGTTGAAGTCGTGGTTGCGCCGGTAGTTGTGCGACACGCCCGGGTGCTCGTTGATGATCGCCGCGCCGCCCTCCAGCTCCTCGGCGGCGAAGCGCATCGCCACCAGGGTCGACTGGTAGCCGAGGCTGCGGGTGTCGAAGATCGCCGACACCTGGCGGATGACGTGGCGCTCGCGCAGGCGGCGGGTGCGCTCGATCGCCTCCGCCTCACTCACGCCGAGACGCTCGGCGAGACGGGCGAAGGGCGCGTGCTCGACGGGGAAGTCGGCCTGGACCTGGTTGAGCAGCTCCTGGTCGAGGGCGTCGATGTCGCGGATGGGCACGGGCGGAACCTCAGGATGGCGATGCGGGCGGGCCGATCGGCGCGGCCGGGCCTGCCCGGCCATTGTAGGCGTCCGCGCTGGGACGGCCTTCGATCGCCGGACTGCCCGACCCTTTTCCGCCCGGCGCCCCGTATTAAGGCTGTGTGGACGACAGACACCCGCCAGCCCGCGCCGCCCGCCGCGGTCCCCGGCGGGGGTGACCGCGGTTCCGACCTCTCTTTCGAGGCCGAGCTGCGGCCGCTGATCATCCCCGCGCTGCGGCTGGCCGCGGCGATGCGGCTGGACCGGCAGGACGCCGAGGATGCCGTCCAAGAGGCGGCCCTGCGCGCCTGGCGCAGGCAGGACAACCGCCGCGAGGGAACCGACCTGCGGCCCTGGTTCCTGGCCATCGTCGCCAACCAGTGCCGCGAGACGCGCCGGTCCCGCTGGGCCTCGGTGCTGCGCAGCGCCGACCCGCCACACCCGCCCGTGCCCGGCGCCGACCCCATCGCGGCCCTGGACGTCACCGCGGCCCTGCGCCGCCTCCCCGAGACGATCCGCCTCGCGGTCGTGCTGCGCTACTACCTCGACCTCCCCTTCGAAGAGGTGGCCTCGGTCAGCGGTTGCTCGCTCGACGCCGCCAAGTCCCGCGTCCGCCGCGGCGTGCAGTCGCTCGGCGCCGCCCTTCGCTTGCATGAGGCCCTGCCGTGAGCATGACTCCCGACGACATCGACCGCGCCCTCAGCGCCCGGCTCGCCACCGGCGTCGATCCCATCGTGCCCGGTCAGGCCGCCGCCGATCGGATCATGCGCACGGTCGCCGAGCGCGCGGCGGGTGGCCGGCGCGCTCGGGGCTTCGCGGGCGGCTCGGGAGCCGGGCTGCGCGCGGCGCTGCTCGCGGCAGTCGTCGCGCTGCTCGTCGGCGGGGTGCTCGGGGTGAGCGTTGTGGCCCTGCACGACCGCTCCACCGGCGGCAACCCCCGCCAGGGCGGCCAGGTGCCGCCTCCGGTCGCCACGCAAACGCCGACGCCGACGGCGTCACCGCCGGCGACGCCATCGCCCGCGGCGACGCCGACGCTCGCGACGGCCGTCCCGCCGTGCGACGGCGCGACGCTCACCGCCCGGCTGGCCGACCAGCGCGGCGCGGCGGGCACCGACGGCGCCGACATCGTGCTCCACAACGCGGGCACCATCGCCTGCACCATGGAGGGCTACACCAACGTGCAGGCCCTCAGCAATGGGCATGCGGTGCAGCTCGGCGTCACCCACAGCATCGGCGGCACGGTGCTCAACAACAACAACGGCACGCTGCCGGTGACGGCGCTGGTCGCCGTCCAGCCGGGCGCCGACGCCTACGTCGCCTTCGAGTACTCCAGCGTGAACTCCGGGCCGACCCAGTGCCCCTCGTACACCGCGCTGCTGATCACCCCGCCGCAGGGACAGCACAGCGTCACCGTGCCGGCGCCGAACTCGCTCATCCTCTGCGGTGGCTACGGCGCCTCGATCTGGCTCGACGAAGCCCCGGTGAGCACCACCGCGTACTTCGCGAGCTGAGGGGTCGGAGGGCCTGGAGCGGGGGCGTTCCGAGTACAATCCTGCCCCGCGCCGAGGTGGTGGAACTGGTAGACACGCAGCGTTCAGGGCGCTGTGCTCGTAAGGGCGTAAGGGTTCGATTCCCTTCCTCGGCACCACACATCGCGCCAGCGGCCGCATGGTCGCGGCTCACAGGGCGAGCTTCCGCCACGCCGCAATCGCGTCGTAGCGGCTGGCGCTGGTGCCCACCGGCGGGACGGTGACGCCGCCGAAGCCGTCGGACACCGCAAAGGTCACCTCGGGTGCGTAGAGGAAGACGGCGGGCGTGTCGTCGGCCAAGCGGGCTTCGACCTGGCCGGCGGCGACGCGCCGCAGCCGGACGTCGTTGACCGTCGCCAGGCTGTCGAGGGCCCGATCGAGGAACAGGTCGGTCGGGCCGCCCGAGACGTTGAAGCCGTGCGGTGGCGTGGCGTTCGAGCGCCAGAAGGAGCTCACGTCGGGGTCGGGCCCGTTGTCCCAGTCGGCGACGACCATGTCAAAGCTCTGCGGCATCAACACGGCCGGCTCGAACTCGGCCGGCTTGACAACGTCGACGGTGAGCGCGATGCCGATCACCTCGAGCTGGCGCCCCAGGGCGGCGGCCACGGTCGGCAACGGGACGGCGTCGGGCACGGCGACCTGGTAGGCCAGCCGCTGGTCCCCTTTGTGGCGCACCCCGTCCGGACCGGTGACCCATCCGGCCGCGTCGAGGGCGCGGGCGCTCAGCGCCAGGGCCGGCTGGTCCTGCTGCTGAGCGGCCATCCAGGCGATGCCCACCGGCACGGCCCCGACCTGCGGCTGCGCGTCACCGCTGAGCGCGCCGGCGATGAGCTGCTTGCGGTCCACGGCGGTGGCGATGGCGCGGCGGACCGCGGGGTCGTCGAGGCCGGGCTTGTGCTCGTTGAAGAGCAGGTCGACGAAGCGGAAGGTCGTGAGGTCGTGCAGCCGCACACCCTGGATGTGGCTGAGCACGGTGCGCTGGGCAGGAGTGCCCGCTAGGAGACCGTCGACCTGGCCCATCGCCAGCGCCTGGGCGGCAGTCTCGAAGCTCTTCATCAGGCGCAGGTCGACGATGTGCAGGCCGCCCTGCGGACTGGCGTAGCGGTTGGGGACGAGCTGCACGTGGGTGGCGTCGGCGACCGCGACGCGGAACGGCCCGGAGGTGGGCAGCGGCCTCGCCGCGGACGCCTGGAGGCCCGCGCCGGTGAGCTTGGCGAGGCTGGCTGCCGGAAGGATGGGGAGCTGCGCGGCGGCGGCGACGAAGGCGGCGCGCGGCTGGGACAGGGTCACCGTCACCGTGGCGGTGGGGGCGTCGACGGTCAGCTTGGCGTCGTGCCAGGCGGCGGCCGTGCCCGGGTCGGGGAACCCGGGGGACTGGACCAGCGCAACCGTCGCCTGCACGTCGTTGACGGAGAGCGCGGTGCCGTCCGACCAGCGCAGCCCGTCGCGGAGGGTGAAGCGGTAGGCGAGACCGTCGCCGCTGACGCCCCACGCCTTGGCCAGGTCGCCGGTGGGAGACGCCTGGGCGTCCAGGCGGAGCAGGCGGCGGTAGAGGATCTGCCCCACGTCGCGGGCCGCGGGGTCGGCGGCGTCGGCGAGCGGGTCGAGGGAGAGCGGCGTCCTGGCCACCACCAGGGCCTCGCGGTAGACGTTGGTCTCGTCCTGGCCGTGGGTCAGCGAGGCGATGCCCACCGCGCCCGCGCCGACGCCGACGACGGCGAGGAAGATCAGCGCCTGGAGCAGGCGCCGGCGTCGACCTCCGGTCAGCGACCCACGTAGGTGCTTGCCGCGGTGACGACCACGAACACGAAGATCAGCACCGCCGTCGCCCGGAGCAGCGTCCGCTCCAGGCCCCGCCGACGACGGTAGCCGCCAGCCATGTCCCCACCGCCGCCGATCGTCCCGCCGAGACCGGTCGCCTTCGGCGTCTGGAGCAAGACGCCAAGGGTCACCAGGATGGCGACGATCACCTGGACGACCGCGAGAACGCTTTTCACGCAAATGGACCTCCGAGCTGGAACCGGCGAAGTATAGCGACGCGGCGTCCCCGGCCCGGTCCTCGCACGCCTCACTCATCTTCTCTGCCTTCTGTGTGATTTCGCTCTTGCACATCGACTACACCGTAGTGTAGTATCGCACGCATGTTCGTTGTCAAGCCCCTCCACCCCACCTCGCGGCTCCCGCGCCGCCTCGTCACCGCCGTCCTCGCCTGCCTGGTGGCCGCGTGCGGCACAGGCGCCTCAGCGGGCGCGCCCGCCGCGGCTGCCCTCCCCTACCCGGCGACCGCGGGCCCGGCGGTGCGCGTCGGCGCCGACACGGTGCGAGTCCTGCCCCGCGGCAGTACGGCGTTCCCCGTGATCCTCGCGATGATCGCCGGGGCGGCGCGCACCGTGCACGCCGAGATGTACGAGTTCGGCCGCGACGACATCGCCTCAGCGCTGCTCGACGCGCGGCGGCGGGGCGTCTTGGTTTCCGTGATCGTCGACCCGTCCGTCGCCGCCACTCGCGCCACCTCCGACCGACTCCGCGCCGCAGGCCTCGACGTTCTCGACTACCCGGTTCGCAAGCAGATGATCGACCACGCCAAGCTGCTCGTCGTCGACGGCTCAGTTGCGGTCGTTGGTGGCATCAACTGGGGCGCGACGTCCGACCGCAACCACGACGTCGACGCGCAGATCACCGGTCCGGCCGCGGCCAACCTCGACCGCGTCTTCGCCGGCGACCTGGTGGCCACCGGTCGTGCCGTCGCCGTGCCCCCGCCCGTCGACGACGCCCAGGTGCTGGTCGCCGCCACGCTTCCCGGTGCCGACATCCGCCCGCTGGTCATGCAGCTCATCGACGCGGCGCGCTCGTCGCTCGACCTCGAGCTCTTCGTCCTCACCGACACCGGCGTGGTCCACGCGATCGAAGCCGCGGCGGCGCGGGGGGTCGCGGTGCGCGTCCTGCTCGACCCCGGTCAGCGCCCCAGCGACGCGTCGGCCGCGGCGCTGACCGCTGCCGGCGTCGCGCTGCGTCACTACCGCAGCAGCGGCGAGAAGCTGCACGCCAAGCTGGGCGTGGCCGACGGCAGCACCTCCATCTTCGGCAGCGCCAACTGGACCACCAGCGGATTCCAGCGCAACCACGAGGTGGACGTCGAGATCCTCGACGCGCCGGTCGTGGCCGCGCAGCTCACCCGCATGGTCGACGCCGACTGGACGGCGAGCGCGTGATGAGCACGCCGGTCCGCGTCCCGCCGCCCGCGGTTGGCTCAGCGCTCGGCGAGATCCCTGCCGCCCATCACGTCGGGAACGGGCAGGCGCATCGCGGCGAGGACGGTCGGCGCCACGTCGGCGAGCCCGCCACCGCCGCGCAGCGCCGTGGCGTCGGTCCCGCAGAGCAGCACCGGCACCGGGCTGACTGTGTGCGCCGTGAGCCGCGAGCCGTCGCGGCGGTCGACCTTGAGCTCCGCGTTGCCGTGGTCGGCGGTCATCAGCAGCGCGCCCTGCCGCGACAGCGTCGCCTCGGCAATCCGTCCGATGCAGCCGTCGACAACCTCGACGGCCTGCACGGTCGCGGCCAGCACGCCGGTGTGGCCGACCATGTCAGGGTTGGCGAAGTTGACGACGATCAACGCGTCGTCCGAGCCCTGAAGGTGCTGCACCACCGCCTCGGTGACCGCGGCCGCGCTCATCGCCGGCGCCGAGTCGTAGGTGGCCACCTTCGGCGAGGGCACCAGCATCCGCTCCTCACCCTCGAACGGCTTCTCGCGACCGCCGTTGATGAAGTAGGTCACGTGCGCGTATTTCTCGGTCTCGGCGACGTGGAACTGGCGCAGGCCGGCCCCGCTCACCACCTCGGCCAGCGTCTGCGTCACGCCCTGCTTGGGAAACGCGACCACGGCGCCCAGCCCCGCCTCGTATTCGGTGAACGAGACGAAATCCAGTCGCTGCGGCCGGCGCGACCGCGGGAAGGCGTCGAACTGCTCGTCGAGCAGCGCGTGCGAGATCTGCCGCGCCCGGTCGGGGCGGAAGTTGAAGAAGACGACCGAGTCGCCGTCCTCGATGCGCACCCGCGAGCCGCCGGCCGGCACGATCGACGCGGGCTCGATGAACTCGTCGGTGATGCCGCGGGCGTAGCTGTCCTCGATGTACTGCACAGGGTCCGCCGCTACTCCGTTGCCCTCGCCGGCGAGCACCTCGTAGGCGCGCTGCGTGCGGTCCCACCGCTTGTCGCGGTCCATGGCGTAGTAGCGCCCGCTGACCGACGCGATCCTGCCGACGCCGATGCGGTCCAGCTCCTCGACGAACTCACCGACGAACTGCGCCGCACTGGACGGCGGCTCGTCGCGCCCATCGGTGAACGCGTGGTAGTGGACGCGGTCGAAGCCGCGCCGCCGCGCCAGCTCGGCGATGGCCAGGCCGTGGCGCATGTGGCTGTGCACCCCGCCGGGCGACACCAGTCCCATGCAGTGCAGCGCCGTGCCCGCCTCGCGCGCATGGTCGACGGCATCGCACAGCGCGGGGTTCTCGAAGAACGTGCCCTGGTCGATGGCGCGCGAGATGCGCGGGAGGTCCTGGAAGATGACCCGGCCGGCGCCGATGGTGAGGTGTCCCACCTCGGAGTTGCCCTGCTGTCCGGGCGGGAGCCCGACCGCTTCACCACTGGCGCCAACCGTCGTCCAGGGCCAGCGTGCGCGCAGCGCGTCGAACACCGGCGTGTGGGCGGCCGCGATGGCGTTGCCGAAGGTGTCGTCGTTCTCGCCCCACCCGTCGCAGATGATCAGGACGAACGGGCGCGCGCCACTCACGATGCGATCCCCGACGCTGCGGCCACAACCTGCAGGAACTCGCCCGGCTTGAGCGACACGCCGCCGACCAGGCCGCCGTCGATGTCGGCCTGCGCGAACAGCTCACCGGCATTGGCGGCCGTCACGCTGCCTCCGTACAGGACGCGCGTGGCAGCGGCGACGGTGCCGTCGAAGAGGGCGGCCAGGCGGCGCCGGATCGCATGGCACACCTCCTGCGCCTGCTGCGGCGATGCCGTGCGCCCGGTGCCGATCGCCCACACCGGCTCGTACGCGACCACGCAGCGATCCATCGCCCCGACCTCCACCCCGGCGAAGGCCGCGTCGAGCTGACGATGGCAGACTTCGAGCGTCGCTCCCATCTCCCGTTCCTCGAGCGTCTCGCCCACTGCGACGATGACGCGCAGGTCGTGGGTCAGCGCGCGGGCCAGCTTGCGTTGCACCTGCTCGTCGGTCTCACCGAACAGGTGGCGGCGCTCCGAGTGGCCCACCAGCACGTAGTCGCACCAGCCTTCCAGCGCCGCCGGCGAGACCTCCCCGGTGTAGGCGCCGGCATCCTCCCAGAACGCGTCCTGGGCGCCGAGGCGGATGCCGCTGTCGCGCAGCAGCTCGCCCATCGGCCAGAGGTGGGTGAACGGCGGCAGCACCACCACCTCCACATCCCCTGGGCGACCGCCCGACACCAGCTCACGCGCCTTGTCCAGGCCCTCCGGCACGGTGGTGTTCATCTTCCAGTTGCCCGCGACGAGGGGCATTCGGCGCTCGGTCACACCGGTTCAGCGGTCGCGGTCGCGCAGCACGGCGACGCCGGGCAGCACGCGACCCTCGAGGAACTCCAGCGTCGCGCCGCCGCCGGTGCTGACGTGGGTGATGCGGTCGGCGACGCCGAGGTGGGCGAGGGCGGCGGCGAGGTCGCCGCCACCGACCACGGTCACCGCGTCGCTGCCGGCGAGCGCCTGGGCCACGCGGCGCGTGCCCTCGGCGAACGCGTCGACTTCGTAGATGCCGAGGGGGCCGTTCCACACCACGGTGCCGGCGTTGCGGCACGACTCCGCCATCTGCGCCGCCGTGTCCGGCCCCACGTCGACCACCATGCGATCCGGTGGGATCTGCTTCCACGTCACCACGTCGGTGTCCGCGGTGGTCTGCGCGTCGCGGGCGACGACGACGTCGACCGGCAGACGCAGGTCGCCTCCGCCGGGCCTGTGCGACTCGTGCAGCAGCGTGCGCGCCGTCTCCACCTGGTCCGGCTCGACCAGCGAGGTGCCCGTCCCCTCGCCCAGCGCCTGGTAGAACGTGCACGCCATCGCGCCGCCGACCCACAGCGTGTCGACGCGCGGCAGCAGGTGTCGGAGCACGCCGATCTTGGTCGAGATCTTCGCGCCGCCGATGATTGCCACCAGCGGCCGCCTGGGGGCGTCGAGAACGCCGCCGAGCATGTGCAGCTCACGGGTCATCAGGAAGCCCGCCACCGCGGGGAGCAGGTGGCCCACACCCTCGGTCGAGGCGTGGGCCCGATGAGCGGTGCCGAAGGCGTCGTTGACGTACACGTCGGCGAGCCCCGCCAGCCGTCTGGCGAACTCCGGGTCGTTGGCCTCCTCACCCGGCTCGAAGCGCACGTTCTCCAGCATGCCCACCTCGCCGTCGCCGAGCGTGCGGCTCAGCTCTTGCGCCGACTCGCCGACCACGTCGGTGGCAACGCGCACCGGCGTGCCCAGCAGCTCGCCGAACCGCCTGGCGACCGTCCCGACCCGCAGCTCCTCGACCACCCTGCCCCCCGGCCGCCCCAGGTGGGTGACGACGATCACTCGCGCGCGTCGCTCGCGCAGCGCCCGCAGGGTGGGCAGGGCCTCCCGGATGCGCCGGTCGTCGGCGATGCCGCCGTCCGCCATTGGGACGTTGAAGTCAACCCGGACCAGAACTCGCCGGCCCGCGACGTCGACGTCGTCGATGGTCGCCTTGTCCACGACTCCGCTCGAGGCGGTCTCGCCCACCACCTACAGCCGCTGCGCCACGTGGTTGGTGAGGTCGACGACCCGGCAGGAGTAACCCCACTCGTTGTCGTACCAGGACAGCACCTTGGCGGTGCGATCCGCGATCACCATGGTGGACGGGGCGTCGAACACCGACGAATGGCTGTCGTGGAGGAAGTCGACGGACACCAGCTCCTCGTCGGTCACCGCCAGGATGCCCTGCAGCGCGCCGTCCGCGGCCTCGCGCATCTCGGCGTTGATCTCCTCCGCGGTCACCGACTTGCTGAGATTGACGGTCAGGTCGACCAGGCTGACGTCCGGCGTGGGCACGCGCAGCGAAATGCCGTGGAATTTGCCCTTGAGCTCGGGCAGGACCAGGGCGACGGCCTTGGCCGCTCCGGTCGTCGTCGGGATGATCGACGTCGCCGCCGCGCGCGCTCGGCGCAGGTCCTTGTGCGGCGCGTCGAGGATGTTCTGGTCGCTGGTGTAGGCGTGCACCGTGGTCATCAGCCCGCTCTCGATGCCGAAGGAATCCTCCAGCACCTTGGCGACTGGCGCCAGGCAGTTGGTGGTACAGGACGCGTTGGAGATGATGTGGTGCGACGCGGGATCGTAGACCTGGTGGTTGACGCCCATGCAGATGGTCACGTCCTCGTTGGTCCCGGGCGCGGTGATGATCACCTTCTTCGAACCGGCATCGATGTGCGCTCGCGCCTTCTCGGCGTTGGTGAACAGCCCGGTCGACTCGATGACCAGGTCGACGCCGAGCTCGCCCCAGGGCAGGCGCTGCGGGTCGCGCTCACTCAGCACCCGGAAGCGATTGCCGTTGGCGGCGACGCCGTCGCCCTCGATGGTGACGTTGCCGGGGAAGCGCCCGAGGATGCTGTCGTGCTGGAGAAGATGCGCCAGCGTCCGCGTATCGGTGATGTCGTTGACGGCGACCACGTCGATGTCCGACGCGGCCCGCTCCTGAATGGCGCGGTACACGTTGCGCCCGATACGGCCGAAACCGTTGATCCCGACCCTGATGGCCATCAACCTGCCTCCACACGCAGCCGCAGCTCGGCGGTGCCATCGACGGGCACCGGAAGGAAACCGAGACGGATTGGGCCCCGCCCGCGGCACGTGCCCGGGACAAGTGGCCGGACGCACAGCACGCGTCATGCGGGAGCTGCGCAGAGCCTATCACCCTGTTCTCGCCGCGCGCCCGAGGCGGAGGACCCCTCCCCTGCTCCGCCTTCCGGCCCCGCTGCCGCGTGCGGGTCAGTCGAGCAGCGGCGCCGCGGTGACCACCAGGCGGCGGAGCCGGTCGGCCATCGCCGAGCGGCTGCAGGCGGCGCGGCGGGCCAGCCGGTCGAGCGGGTCCTGCGGGTGGCGCTCGCGCAGTGCCGCCGCCTCGCGCAGCGCGGGCGGCAGTTTTTCCCAGCGCCCGGGGTCGGCACGCAGCGCGGCGATGGCGTCGAGCTGCCCCACCCCCGCCTCGACGGTGCGCCGCAGGTTGGCGGTCTCGGCGTTGAGCCGCCGGTTGACGCCGCCGCGCAGCTCGCGGACGACTCGGCCGTCCTCGAAGCGCAGCCGGCCGCTCTGCGCGCCGATGGTGCTGAGCGCCGAGCCAACCGCCTCGGCGGTGCGCACCTGGACCAGCCAGCGACCGCGCCGGATGAGCGCGGTGGCGGGCACCTCGAAGCCGGCGAAGTCGTCCACCAGGCTGCTCGCCGCCGCCTCCGACCGCGCCAGGATCTCCAGGTGCGGCGGCGCGTCGGGGCGCGACACGGTGCCCGCGGCGAGGAAGGCGCCACGCAGACGGCTCCGCGCACAACACGGTCGCCCGGACGGCGTGGCGGCGGTAGCGCCGTCCGCCGCGGTCACCGCGACCCGGTAGCTGGTCCGCCGCGCCGTCGCCTGCCGCTCGACGTGGGCGCTGACGCGATTGTCATGGAGCGCCTTGAGGGCGGCGCGAGCGGCGCTCAGCCGCGGGCTCGAAAGCTCACCCGGTTCGCCGTCACCCGCAAGCGCCATCCCTTCGACCATCGCCGCCCGGCAGCAGGCGAGCGGCGGCGTGTGCGGGGTCAGCTCGGCCAGGATCTCGCCGGTGAACGAGCCACCCCGGCCGGGGCGCGCGGTCATCGCGGGTCAGGGCGCTCCACGTCGCGATGGCGCAGCACCACGGGGATGCCCTCCTCGCCGAGCCGCGCCGCGATCGCCGACGCCAGCACCACGGAGCGGTGCCGTCCACCGGTGCACCCGACGGCGAGGTGCAGCCGGCTGCGACCCGCATCGGCGGCGCGCTCCAGCGTCCAGGTCAGCAGGGCGGAGAGGCGCTCGACGAACTCGCGCGCCGCCGGCTGGTCCCAGACGAAATCGTGGACGGCCCGATCCAACCCGGTCAGTGGGCGGAGCTCCGGCTCCCAGAACGGGTTGCGCAGGAACCGCGCGTCGACGACCCAGTCGGCCTCCACCGGCGGCCCGTACTTGAAGCCGAAGGAGGACACGGTGCACACCATCGCCGCACTCCCGTCCGGCGACGACGGCGGCTCGACGGCCTCGACCACACGCCGCCCCAGATCTTCGGGGCTGAGGTCGGAGGTGTCGATGACCACGTCGGCGATCGAGCGGAGACTCCCGAGCACCTCGCGCTCCGCCGCGACCGCGGCAGGCAGGCTGCCCGCGCCGGCGGCGGGGTGGGGATGCGTCGCCTCGGACAGGCGGCGCAGCAGCACCTCGTCGCGCGCGTCGAGGAAGAGCACCGACGCGCCCGGCGCGCGGTCGAGGGCGCGCAGCCCATCCGCGTGGCGCGAGTCGACGACCACCGCGGCAACCCGCTCGCGCGGCAGGCCGACGAAGGCGTCGAGGAGCGGCGCCGGCAGGTTGTCGACGGTGTCGACCCCGGCCCGCGCCAGCGCGGCCAGCGCCGTCGCCTTGCCCGCCCCGCTCATCCCGGAGACCACCCATACGGGTGCGCTGCGCGGGGACGGCTGGCCCGAATCGGTCATCGCCGCGGATTCTACGGAGGCCACGGGGCTAGAGCAGCTCCTTGATGCGCAGCGCTACCGGCCGGGGCACCTCGGCGGCGAGGTCCTCGACGCTGGCGTCGCGGATCCCGTCGACGCTGCCGAAGCGCCGCAGCAGCGCTCGCTTGCGGGTCGGGCCAAGCCCGGGCACCACATCCAGCTTCGAGCGCAGCGCCGCCTTGCTGCGCCGCGCCCGGTGGCGGGTGATAGCGAAGCGGTGCGCCTCGTCGCGCACGCGCTGGATGAGGAACAGCGTGGGACTGTCGCGCGGCAGGACGATCGGGTCGGCGACCCCGGGGTGGAAGAGCTCCTCGTTCTGCTTGGCCAGGCCGAAGATGGGAATGTCGCTCAGGCCGGCGTCGTCGAGCACGGTCCGCGCGGCGTTGAGCTGCCCCTTGCCGCCGTCGATGAGGACCAGGTCGGGAAGGATGCCGAAGCTGTCCTCGTCGTCGCCGGTCCGTCGCGCCCGGCGGCCACGGATGACGCGCGTGGGCTGGAGTTCCACGTCCAGCTCGGCAGGCGTGCTGCCGTTCTCATCCGTGGTGTCGCCGCTGTCCGCGGCGCCGCCGCCGATGGCATTGCCGCCATTGCTGCCCGCGGGATCGTCGACCGGCACGTCCTCCGGCTCGGCCGCCATCCCCTCCCGCGCCACCCGAAGCCAGCGGGCGAAACGACGCCGCAGCGTCTCCTGCATGGAGGCGAAGTCATTGGCACCCTCCACCGTCTTGATGCCGAAGAAGCGGTAATGGGAGGGACGGGGACGGCCATCCTCGAAGACCACCATGGAGCCGACCGAGTTGGTGCCCATGGTGTTGCTGATGTCGTAGCACTCGATGCGCCGCGGCGGCTCGGGGAGGTCGAGCTGGACCTGCAGGTCGGCGAGCAGCGAGGCGGACCGGTCAGCGTCGAAGTCCTCCTTGATCCGCTGCTGCCGCAGGGCCACCGACGCCGTCTCGCGCGCCTGCTCGACCAGCTGGCGCATCGCGCCGCGCTGTGGCACGCGAAGCTCCACCGGACCGCCGCGCTGCTCGGCGAGAAAGTCGGCGAGCACCTCGTGTTCCTCCACCGGGTCGGAGAGCAGGATGGTCCGCGGCACGCGCGGCGCGTTGCCGTAGAACTGGGCGACGAAGCTGCCGAGGCACTCCGGCGGTGAGAGCTCGGCGACGCCCTCCAGCTCGTGCGTCTCCATGCCGGTGACCCGTCCTTCGCGCACCGCGAGCAGCGCCACCATGCCGCGGCCGCCGTCCAGCGAAACGGCGACGCAGTCCTGGTCCTGACGGCCGCCACGCAGCATCTTCTGCTTCTCGGCAACGCGCTCGACCGCGCGCAGCCGGTCGCGGTAGCGGGCCGCGGCCTCGTAGTCCAGCTCCACCGCGGACTCGGCCATACGCTCGCTCAACTGCGCCGTGAGCACCGACGAGCGACCCTCCATGAAGAGCTGCACCTGCTCGAGGAGATCGTTGTAGGCGTTGGGGTCGATGCGTCCCTCGCAGGGGCCGCTGCAGCGCTTGATGTGGTAGTCGAGGCAGACCCTGCCGCGCCGGAAGATCTCGTCGCTGCAGGTGCGGAACGGGAAGATGGTGCGCAGCAGCCGGACGGTGGTGCGCAGCGACTGCGCGTTGGTGTACGGCCCGAAGTAGCGCGCGTCGTCGCGGGCCAGGCGGCGGGAGTAGTACGGACGCGGGAACAGCGAGGCCCGCTGCGCGCCCTCGCCGCGCGGCGCGCGTTCCACCTCCCGTGCCGTTCCGGGCGCGTGGCGGTCGGGGGTGCCGGGACGCGGGATCTTCAGGTAGAGGTAGTTCTTGTCATCTTTGAGACGAACGTTGAAGCGCGGCCGGTAGCGCTTGATCAACGTGTTCTCCAGGATCAGCGCCTCGCGCTCGTTGAGGCAGGCGATGGTCTCGAAGTCGAAGATGCGCTCGACCAGGTGCCGCGTCCGCGGCGGATGGGCGGCCACCGTCGAGAAGTAGGAGCGGAGGCGCGAGCGCAGGCTGGCCGCCTTGCCCACGTAAACCACGCGCGCGTCGAGGTCGCGCATGAGGTAGACGCCGGCGCTGTCGGGGGCGGCCCGGAGGCGCTCGCGCAGCAGCTCGGGGTTGTCGATCAGCCGGGCCTGCCGCGCCGGCCGGGTGGCGGGCGGGGGCGGCGCTGTCATGCGCCCAACTCTACGGCCTCCCCGGGCGGGCGCCGCGCCGGGCCGGCGTGAGCTAGGCGTGGGCTGAGCGCACCTCGCCCCGTCCCATGCGCACCGCCGCGAGGGCGGCCTCGGCGGCGTCGAGGTGGGAGGCGACGCGCATCGACTCCAGGCGCAGCAGCGGCTCCATGCCCTCGGCCGGCAGCGGCATCGAGAAGTGGTAGCCCTGGCCGTATCCGCAGCGCAGGTTGCGCAGTTCGTCGAGCTGGTGCCGTTCCTCGATGCCCTCGGCCACGGTGTCGATGTTGAGCGTCCGGCCCAGCTCGATCACCGCGCGCGCCACCGCCGCCTCCTCCGACCCGTGGGTGATGCCGTCAACGAAGGACTTGTCGATCTTGATCGAGTCGATGGGGAACTCGCGGAGGTAGCTCAGCGAGGAGTAGCCGGTGCCGAAGTCGTCGAGGGCCAGCCGGATGCCCAGGGAGCGCAGGTTGTTGAGCGTCTCCAGGGCGCGCGAGGTGTCGCGCATCAGGGCGGTCTCGGTGATCTCCAGGGTCAGACACGAGGGGTCGAAATGGGTGGCGTGCAGGGCGGCGACGATGTCGTCGACCAGCTCCGGCTGGCGGAGCTGCCGCGCCGAGATGTTCACCGACACGCCGAGGCGGTGCAGGCCCAGGTGCTTTTCCTGCCACTCGCGCACCTGGCGCATCGACTCGCGCAGCACCCAGCGGCCGATCGGGACGATCAGCCCCATCTCCTCGGCGACGGGGATGAACTCCTTGGGCGAGGTGAGCACCTTGCCACCGCGCGCCCAGCGCACCAGGGCCTCGACGCCGACGATGTCGCCGCCGGCCAGGGCGACGATCGGCTGGTAGTGGAGGACGAACTCGTCGGCGCCGATGGCGCGGCGCAGGTCCGCCTCCATCTCGACGCGCTCGGAGAGCAGGGTGTGCATCTGCTGCTCGAAGACCAGGTAGCGGCCCAGGCCGTCGACCTTGGCGCGGTACATGGCCAGGTCGGCGTTGCGCAGCAGGGCCTCGGCGTTGCCGTCGGCGCAGCCGCTGACCGCGACGCCGACGCTGGCGGTCACCGATAGCTCGCGCCCGTGCACGCTGATCGGTTCGCGGAGGGCTTCGAGGATGCGCTCGGCAACCACATCGGCGTCGGTGACGCCCTCGGAGTCCTCGGCGAGGATGGCGAACTCGTCGCCCCCCAACCGGGCGGCGACGTCGGTGGCGCGCAGGCAGCTCCGCAGTCGCTGGCCGACGGCGACCAGCAGCTCGTCACCGGCGGCGTGTCCCAGACTATCGTTGACCATCTTGAAGCGGTCGAGGTCGAGGAAGAGCACGGTGACGCGCGAGCCGCCGCGCCGCGCCCGGGCCAGCGCCCGCTCCAGGTGCTCGGTGAACAGGGCGCGGTTGGGCAGGCCGGTCAGCGAGTCGTGGTAGGCGAGGTGGCGCATCTCCTCCACCACCTTGGCGTCGTTGAGCGCCAGCGAGGCGTGGTGGGCGAAGGCCATCAGCATCTCTCGCTCGGTCTCGGTGTAGCGCCGGTCGGGACGGTTGGTGGCGACCACGATGCTGCCCACCGGGCGGCCATTCTCGTGCACCGGCGCGGCCATCGCGGCGCGCAGGTCGGCCTCGGCGAACGCGGCCATGGCCATGTCGGCGTTGGCGTAGTCCTCGACCACCACCAGCCGGTCCTCGATGATCGCCCGGCCGCCCACGCCCTCGGTGATGCGGCTGCGCCGCAGCTTGGCGCGGGTTTCCTCGTCGACGCCGGTGATGGAGACCAGCGTCATGTAGTCGGGGTCCTCGCGGTCGACCAGGCGCAGCCCGATGACCTCGTCGCCGAGCAGCTCGCCGGCCCCGGCGACGATGGCGTCGAGCACCTCGTGCAGGGGCGCCCGTCGCGAGATCGAGACCTGGATCTTGGAGAGGCGTTCGAGCAGCGCCTGGCGCTCTTGGAGCATGCCCAGCAGGCGGAGGTTGTCCGCCGCCTGCTGCTCGCTGACCTCGCGGAGGCGGCGCTCCCGCTCCAGCATCTGCAGGTTGTCGAGGGTCAGCGCCAGGCCGCGGGCCATGGCGCGCAGCAGGCTGGTCTCCTCGGGCTCGAAGCCGACCCCGGAACGGCCCAAAACCAACCGTCCGGGCGTGCCGCCCTCGACGGGTACGGCGACGGCGTGGAGCAGACCGAGGCCTTCGACGTGCAGGTCGCCGCGGCTCTGCGCTGCGATCCGGCGCAGCTCGTCCACGGGCACCTGCCCGCGCGGAAAGCCCACCGAGTCGGTCACGCCGGCCTCGTCCACCACGGCGGCGATCTCGGCCTCCAGAGCCTCGGCGGCCCACTGGATGGCGCCCGCGATCGCCGAGCCCTGGTCGCGGCAGGCCGCCACCGCCACCAGGAACTCGGAGAGCTGCTGGGTGGACCAGCTACCGCCCGACGGCGTCATCGGCGTCCCATCAGCTCAGCGCCAGCACCACCAGCGTCTGATTGTGGAACCCGCTGATACCACGCGTCCGCGCGATCTCGCCGTAGGTGTAGAACCCGGCGACCGGTGCGCCGCCGGCATGGTGGCCGATGCGGCCGACCTCGTCCGCAACGCCCTCGCTGCCGAGGACACCACGGCGGGCGATGCAGTCGAAGGCGATCAGGCCGATCGGTGGGTTGCCGTCGAGCCCGTCGAGGGCGTCGGTGCAGGCGGCGTCGGTGGCGCTGAGCACGGACTCGGCGTCGCCCTCCATCATCCAGGCAAGACCGCCCTGGGGCACCTCGGCGATGCAGCCGATGGAGCGGTCGGCGAAGCCCGCCTCGGCGACGAAGCGCACCTCCTCGCCGCTGCGCCGGCTCAGGCCCAGCGGATGGGTCATGGCGAAGCGGGTGAAGACGGCGGCGTCGGTGCGCGCCTCGGCCGGAGCGTCGAGACGGTCGAGGTAGACGTCGAGGGCGGGCTGGTCGTCGAGGGCGAGCACGCGGTTGCCGCTGCTCGAGGTGACCAGCATGGGGTCGCCGACGCGCCGCCAGCCGTGGCGCACGCCGATGCCCAGCGGGGCGTCCGAGGCGATGGCCGCGGCGACCACGCCGTCGGTCAGCACCTCGTTGCCGAAGAGCTGCTCGGTCCTGGCCATGCGCAGGTCGTCGCCGGCGCAGCCGCCGACCAGGGGCACCGCCGCGCCGACCACGCCGTAGGCGCCGCGGACGACCTCCTGCTGGTCGCCGGCGAGGCCGTCGGTGAGTAGCAGGAGCACCTGGTGCGGACGGGGCTCGACCCGCGCGATGCACTCGCCGACGGTGGCGCCGGCCTGGCGCAGGTCGGCGGAGGCGCCCCGGGACACCGCGGTCGCCACCGAGAAGCCGTCGCCGCCGAGCGCGGTGACCACGACCCCGGAGTCGCCCGGGCCGTCACCGGCGATCTCGCCCGACGTGGAGCAGCCGATCAGCGGCGCGTCGGGGCAGATCTGGCGGATGCCGGCGAGCAGGGCGGCGAGGTCGTGGGCCTGGGAGGCGAAGACCACCAGCAGCTTGGTGCCGGTGCCGCGCACGGCGAGGGAGGCGGCCTCGGCGCCGGCCTGGCGTGAATCGGCGGTGGGCGACGTCCCTACCCCGACCCAGCGCATCGCCGCCGCGCCGTGGTCCGAGTCCGACGTCACCGCAGCGTCGCTGATCTGGGTCATAGAAGCCAAACCTCCGGGCGCCCGGCGCCCGCGTGGATTCGTTCACAGCCTCGATGGAGGCGTCGGCACGAGGCTACGGCCGCCGAGCGCGATCGCAACGCGGATTTACAGGACTTCCACGGAGAGTTGCAGGCGGCGCATGCGGGCATCACCGGCGCGTTCCACCCGCTGACCGGCGGTCAGACGGACTGGGCTGCTTCCAGCTCGGCGAGGAACTCCGGCTCGTCGAGAACCCGCACCCCGAGGCGCTGCGCCTTCTCGAGCTTGCTGCCCGCCGACGCGCCGGCGACCACGGTGTGCGTCTTGCGGCTGACGCTGGACGACGGCGACCCGCCCAGGGCGCGGATGCGCGCCTCCGCCTCGGGGCGGGTCATCGCGTCGAGGGTGCCGGTGAGCACCCAGCTCTGCCCGGTCCAGGGGCCGCTCCCCGCCTCCGACTGCTCCGGCTCCACGCCCACCTCGCGCAGGTGGGCGAGCAGCTCGCGGCCCTGGTCCGAGGCCAGCCAGTGGTGGACGTGTTCGGCGACCACCTTGCCGATGCCCTCGGTGGCCAGCAGGTCCTCCTCCGAGGCGCCGGTGAGCGCGTCCAGGGAGCCGAAGCGGGTGGCCAGGGCGAAGGCGGTGTGCTCGCCGACGTGGCGGATGCCCAGGGCGTTGACCAGCCGTCCCAGGGGGACCACCCGCCGCGCCCGGATCGAGCCCAGCAGGTTGTCCGCCGACTTGTCCGCGAAGCCGTCGAGCTGGAGGAGCTGCTCGCGGGTCAGCCGGTACAGGTCGGCGGGCTGCTCGGCACAACCGCGCTCGACGAGCTGGTCGATGACCGCGTCGCCCAGCCCCTCGATGTTGACGCCGGCGCGCGAGGCGAAGTGGCGCAGCTTCTCGCGCCGCTGCGCCGGGCAGAGCGGGTTGACGCAGCGGCGCACCACCTCGCCCTCCTCGCGCACCAGCTCGGTGCCGCACGACGGGCACTGATCGGGCATCCGCCACGGCTGGGCGTCCGGCGGCCGCTTCTCCATGACCACGCGGACGATCTCGGGAATGACGTCACCGGCCTTGTGCACCACCACGGTGTCGCCGATGCGCACGTCCTTGCGGGCCACCTCGTCCTCGTTGTGCAGCGTCGCCCGGCGCACCGTGGTGCCGGCGAGCACCGTCGGCGAGAGCTGCGCCACCGGCGTGGCCGCTCCGGTGCGGCCCACCTGGACGCGGATGTCCTCGACCACCGCCTCCCTCTCCTCGGGCGGGAACTTGTAGGCGATCGCCCAGCGCGGCGAGCGGGAGACGGCGCCCAGCTCCGCCTGCTGGTCGAGCCGCGAGACCTTGACGACCACGCCGTCGGTCTCGTAGTCGAGGTCGTGGCGGCGGTCGCCCCACCGGTCGAGGAAGGCGAGGATCTCGTCGAGCGAGGCGGCGGTGCCGTGGTTGGGGTTGACCCGGAAGCCCAGCTCGCCGAGCAGCTCGAGGATCTCCTTCTGGCTGCGCGCCGGACCGGGCGGGTCCATGGCGTAGGTGAACATCGACAGTCCGCGGCGCGCGGTGATCCGCGGGTCGAGCTGGCGCACCGCGCCCGCCGCGGCATTGCGCGGATTTGCATAGGTCGGCCTGCCCGCCTCCTCCAGCTCGGCGTTGATGCGCGCGAAGCTGGCCTTGGGCAGGTACACCTCGCCGCGCACCTCGAACTCGCTGGGCAGCCCCTTCGGCGTCGCGCGCAACTGCCACGGGATCGCCTTGACGGTGCGCACCTGCGCGGTGACGTCCTCACCTTCCACGCCGTTGCCACGCGTCGCGCCGCGGACCAGCCGGCCGTCCCGGTAAGTGAGCGAGATGGCCAGACCGTCGATCTTCAGCTCCGTGACGTATTCGTCGACATCGGCCACAACTCGCTCGACGCGGCGGACGAACTCGGCGACCTCCTCGGGGCTGAAGGCGTTGTCCAGCGAGAGCATGGGAGTGCGATGGCGCACCTTGCGAAAGGCTTCGACCGGCGCGCCGCCGACGCGCTGGGTCGGCGAATCGGCGGTCTGCAACTCCGGATGGCGCTGCTCGAGGTCGAGGAGCTCACGAAACAGCCGGTCGTAGTCGACGTCGCTGATCTCCGGCGCGTCGCGCACGTAGTAGAGGTTGGCGTGGTGGTCGATCTGGCTGCGCAGGTCCGCGGCCCGCTGCCGTGCCTCGGCGGGGACCTGGTCGCTCACTGGGCGCGCGACAGCGCCGGGCCGGCGTCGGCCACGGCGAAGATCTTCAGCCCCGCCTCGTCGAACTTGATGGTGACCTCCTCGCCGGAGCGGGTCATGATGCTCTTGAGCACGGTGCCCAGGCCGAACTTGCGGTGGCGCACCCGCATCCCCTGGTCGTACTGCTGGGGCAGCACCTCCACCGGGTTGGGACGCACCGCGTGGGCGTGGATGGCGCGGTGCACCGCCCCCGGCGCGCGCGGGTCGCCGGGCGGCGGACCGCCGGGGCGCACCGGGATCTCCACCAGCTCGGGGGGGAGGTCGCGCAGGAAGCGCGAGGCTTCGGCGAGCTGCGGGGTGCCGTGGACGTGGCGACGAAAGGCGTGCAGCAGGTAGAGCCGCTGCCGCGCCCGGGTGATGCCGACGTAGGCGAGGCGGCGCTCCTCGGCGAGGCCCGCCTCGCCCTCCTCCATGGCCCGCAGGTGAGGCATCAGCCCCTCCTCCATCCCGGCGATGAAGACGACGGGGAACTCCAGGCCCTTGACCTGGTGCAGGGTGATCAGCGTCACCCCCGCCTTGGTCGGGTCGAGCGAATCGACGTCGCTGACCAAGGCGACGTTCTCGAGGAACGCCTGCAGTCCCTCCGGTGGCGGCGCGTCGGCGTACTCGCCGGCGAGGCCGACCAGCTCGGTGACGTTGCGCCAGCGCTCCTCGTTCTCCGGCGTGCCGTCCTGGAGCATCAGCTTGTAGCCGCTCTCGACCAGGAGGCGGTCGACCAGCTCCGGCAGCGAGAGCTGCTGGGCGTCGCCGCGCAGCCCCTCGACCAGCTTGCGAAAGCTCTCCAGCGCGGACACCGCAGCCGGTCCGAACTCCTCGCTCTCGTCGAGCCGGGCCACCGCCTCGAAGGGCGGGACGTTGTGGCGCCGGGCGAGGCGTTCCAGCTCCTGCACGGTGCGGTCGCCGATCTTGCGCCGCGGCACGTTGACGATGCGCGCGAAGGACACCGCGTCGCGCGGGTTGGCGATCAGCCGAAGGTAGGCGAGCACGTCCTTGATCTCGCGGCGCTCGTAGAAGCGCGGACCGCCGATGAGCTGGTACGGGATGCCGCGACGCAGCAGCACATCCTCCAGCGCGCGCGACTGCGCGTTGGTGCGGTACAGCACGGCCATGTCCGTGTACGACATCTCCTCGGTCTGCACCAGCCGCTCGATCTCCGAGGTGACCGCGACGGCCTCCTCGGTCTCGTCGTACACGGAGATGATGCGCACCTTCTCGCCGCCGAGACGTTCGGTCCACAGCTGCTTGGCGGCGCGCTCGGTGTTGTGACGGATCACCGAGTGGGCGGCGTCGAGGATGGTCTGCGTCGACCGGTAGTTCTGGTCGAGGGTCACCACCGTGGCGTTGGGATGGTCGCGCTGGAAGCTGAGGATGTTGCGCACGTCGGCGCCGCGCCAGCCGTAGATCGACTGGTCGTCGTCGCCGACCACGGTGACGTTGTCGTGCACCGCGCCGAGGATCTGCACCAGGCGGTACTGCGCCTTGTTGGTGTCCTGGTACTCGTCGACGAAGATGTGGCGGAACTTGTGCTGGTACTTGGCGGCCACCTCGGGAACGTCCTCGAAGAGCTCGACGACGCGCACCAGCAGGTCGTCGAAGTCCAGCGCGCCGGCGGACTGCAGCTCCCGCTCGTAGGCGCGGAACGCCTCGGCGATGCGCGCCCCGTAGTACGCGCCCGCGGTGGCCGCGTACTCGTCGGCCGACTGCAGCTCGTTCTTCGCCGCCGAGACCTGGTGGGCCACCTGCGCCGGCGGGAAGCGCTTGTCGTCGACGCCCGCGGCCTGCATGGCGCGGCGCATGGCGGCGACCCGGTCGGCCTCGTCGTAGATGCTGAACTCGCGCGGGATGCCGATGGCGATGCCGTCGCGGCGAAGGATGCGCGCGCCGATGGAATGGAAGGTGCCCAGCCACATCCCGGTGGCGCGACCGCCGAGCAGCACCTCGATGCGCTCGCGCATCTCCCGCGCCGCCTTGTTGGTGAAGGTGACTGCGAGGATCTCCTCGGGCCGCGCCCGCTCGGTGGCGATGATGTGGGCGATGCGGTGGGTGAGCACACGCGTCTTGCCGCTGCCGGCGCCGGCGAAGATGAGCAGTGGTCCATCGGGCGCCTCGACGGCGCGGCGCTGCGCCTGGTTGAGGCCGGAGAGCAGGTCGGTGGTTCCGAGCGTGGTCAGAGGGTCGGCTGGGACGCGACGCGCTCGGCGCCGCGGGGGGTGGTCGCAGGGGCCGTGTGAGGGGACACGGGCTCGACAGTGTAGGCGTCGGGACGCCGGTCGCCGAGCAGGTGGTTGCGCGGCGTGCGCTGCCGTGCCGCCGCGGCGCCGCCGACGGCCACGTCCGCGACCAGCAGCGCCTCGGCGTCCGCGGGCGCCGGACCGGCCACCGGCCAGCCGTCGGCGCCGACGATGATCGACGCGCCAAGGAAGGTCAGGCCGCGCTCGCTCCCGATGCGGTCGGCGCAGGCCATCACCACTCCGTTCTGCGCCGCCGTGGCCATGGCCACGTAGTCACCCTGGCAGTAGCCGCGGTCGTCGTACACGGTGCGCTTGAACGACGCCACCCAGTTGGTGGGCACGGCGACGATGTCGGCGCCGGCCAGGGCCAGGGCGCGCACCGGCTCCGGGAACCACAGGTCGTAGCAGATGATCATGCCGACGCGGCCGAAGGGGAGCTCGACCACCGGCAGCGAGGTGCCGGGCACGAACCACGTCTGCTCGTCATAGAAGAGGTGCAGCTTGCGGTAGGTGGCGAGGCGTCCCGAAGGGCCGAGCAGCACCGCGCTGTTGTGGCGGCAGTCGCCGTCGCGCTCGTCGAGGCCGCAGACGATGTGCACCCCCGTGTCCCGGCTGACCGAGAGCAGCGCCGCGACCGTCGGTCCCTCGTCGGGATCCTCCGCCATCGCCTGCGCCTCGGCCTCGGACTCGAAGGTGTACCCGCTCGACGCCAGCTCGGGCAGGACCACCAGGTCGGCGCCCTCCGCGGCGGCGCGGCGCGCCCAGAGCACCGCCTGCTCGCGGTTGCCGTCGAGGTCGCCGACGTGCGGCTCGTACTGGGCCACGGCGACGCGCGCCGAACGGCCCGGGGATGCCTCGCTCATGGAGGCCACGGTACCAGTCAGCCGCCCGCGTCGAGCAGGGGCAGGGTGATGGTGAAGGTGCTCCCCTCGCCGAGCCGCGAGTCGACGGCGATGTCGCCCCGGTGGCGACGCACGGTGTCGCGCGCCAGGTACAGCCCCAGCCCGGTGCCGGCGATCGCCGAGTTCTCCGGTGTGACGATGCGGCCGAAGCGGGTGAAGATGCGCGGCAGGTCGTCCGCAGCAATGCCCAGGCCGCCGTCGCGCACCGACACCAGGGCCACGCGGCGCTCGTCGTCGGCGGCGCAGCGAACCGCCACCTCGCCCACGGCAGCCCCGACCGCATCGCGCAGGTCCACCGCCTGCAGGCGCAGTGGCGCCGACTCGTGGTCGGCCAGCCGGGCGGTGTCGATGATCTGGTCGACGATGCGGTTCATCGCCTCCAGCCGCTCCATCACCGTGGGCAGCACATCGGCGGTGCGCCTGCTCAGCTCGCCGAGGCTGCCATCGGAGAGCATCGACATGTAGCCGCGCACCACGGTGAGCGGTCCGCGCAACTCGTGCGAGGCGAGGTTGAGGAAGTCGGACTTGGCCCGCTCCAGCGCGGCGATCCGCTCGGCGTGGTCGCGAGCCAGCGTATGGCGCATGGCGTTGCCCAGGGCCAGGCCGGAGATGTGGGCGACGGCGGTGAGCCGCTGCATCTGGGCCTCGTCGAAGCCGTCGCGGGCGCCGATGGTGATGACGCCGAAGATGGCCTCGCCGATGTGCACCGGCGCCAGCGCGTAGCTGCGCAGTCCGCCGTCGCGAACCCGTTCGCGAGTGGCCTCGGGAACGTCGAGGTCGCCGTCGAAGCTGCCGGTGACCGGCTGCTCGCCGGCCGCCACCTCGGCGAGCTGGGGATGGTCGGCCAGGGTGTAGGTGGTCTGGCCGAGGCGCGGGCCGTCGCGGTCGTACTCGGCGATCCTGACCAGCCGGTCACCATCGAGGCGGAGCAGCGAGGAGCGGCGCGGCGGAGCGCCCGGCGCGGTGACGATGGTGGCCGCGATCTGCACCACGTGCATCGCCGCCTGCTGCTCGTCGAGGGTGGCGCTGAGCGCCTGGGCCACCTGGCGGACCAGGGCCAGCTCGTCGAAGCGCTGCTGCTCGGCGAGGCGGCGGGCCTGTTCGCGCTCCTCGGCGAGGCGGTGCTCGGTGCGGTCGAGCGCAGTGATCAGCAGGTACCCGGGATGGCCGGCGGTCACGCCGGCGATGGGGCTGACCATCCAGTCCCACACCGTGACCCGCCGCGCACCGTCGCCGCTCGCGCCGTGGACGAACTCCCAGCCCGAGAGGTGGCGGGAGACGCCGCTGGCGGCCACCTCGCCGAGCAGGGCGGGGACGCCCGCCTCACTGACCCCCTCCCACAGCTCCTGCCACGGCTTGCCCAGCGCGGGACGCCGCTCCTCGGGGACCACCGCGGCGCTGCGCGGGTTCTGGTACAGCACCCGGAACGGTGCACGGCCCTCGACGACGATGACCGAGATGGGCAGGGTGTCGAGCACGCCCGCCAGTGCGTCGATGACGCGCTGCGGATCGCCGGCCAGCGCCGCGCCCAATCCCCCGGTCTGCTCGCTGATCACCGCCCCTCCGCATCACCCCGCACGCGCGACCAACGTGGTCCCCGCAATTGCGTCAAGGCTATCAGAGCGCCCGCGCACGCACTCCGACATTCCGGTCGATCCCTCGGTCTTGACAGACCGGGCGCCTAGCTAGAAGTCCATGTCCCCGTGGCCGTGACCATGGCCGTGGCCGCCGTGGCTGTGGTCGTGGTCGTCGTCGTCCTCAGGTTCGGGGGCGTCGGCGATCAGCGCCTCGGTGGTCATGATCATGGTGGCGATCGAAGTGGCGTTGAGCAGGGCGCTCAGGGTCACCTTGGCGGGATCGACGATGCCGCGCTCCAGCATGTTGCCGAACTCGCGGGCGGCCGCGTCGTAGCCCTCGGCGGGACCCATGGCGTGCACCCGGTAGGCGACCACCGAGCCCTCGTCGCCGGCGTTCTCGGCGATGGTGCGCAGCGGCTCCTCGGCGGCGCGCCGGACGATGCCGGCGCCGACCAGGTCGTCGCCCTCCAGCCCCAGCGCGTCCACCGCGGACGCGGCCCGCAGCAGGGCGACGCCGCCGCCGGGGACGATCCCCTCCTCGAGCGCGGCGCGCGTGGCCGCCAGGGCGTCCTCGACCCGGGCCTTGCGCTCCTTCATCTCCACCTCGGTGGCGGCGCCGACCTCGAGCACGGCCACACCGCCGACCAGGCGAGCGAGCCGCTCCTGCAGCTTCTCCTTGTCCCAGTCGGACTCGGTCTCGGCGACCTGCTGGCGGATCTCCTCGACGCGGGCTTCGATGGCGGCACGGTCGCCGCCGCCCTCGACGACGGTCGTGTCGTCCTTGGTGACCACCACGCGGCGGGCGCGGCCGAGCAGGTCGAGGGTGACCCGGTCGAGACGCAGGCCCACCTCCTCGCTGACCACCTGGCCGCCGGTGAGGATGGCCAGGTCCTGGAGCATCGCCTTGCGGCGATCGCCGAAGCCCGGGGCCTTGACCGCCACCGCGGTGAAGGTGCCGCGCAGCTTGTTGACCACCAGGGTGGCCAGCGCCTCGCCCTCGACGTCCTCGGCCACGATGAGCAGCGGGCGCCCGGTCTGGACGACCTTCTCCAGCACCGGCAGCATGTCGGCGACGGCACCGACCTTGCGGTCGGTGATCAGCAGGAAGGCGTCTTCGAGGACGGCCTCCATGCGCGACTGGTCGGTTGCGAAGTAGGGCGAGATGTAGCCGCGGTCGAACTGCATGCCCTCGACCACTTCCAGCTCGGTCTCGAAGCCCTGGCCGTCCTCGACAGAGATGACGCCGTCGCGGCCGACCCGGTCGAAGGCCTCGGCGATCATCTCGCCGATCTCCTCGTCGCCGGCGGAGATGGCGGCCACCCGGCGGATGTCGTCGCGGCCGTTGACCGGCGTGGCGCTGGCGCGCACCGCTTCGGCGATGGCGTCGGCGGCGCGCAGCATGCCGCGGCGCAGCCCGGTCGGCGACGCGCCGGCGGCCAGGTTGCGTAGCCCTTCTCCGATCATCGCCCGGGCCAGCACCGTGGCGGTGGTGGTGCCGTCGCCGCTGACGTCGTTGGTCTTGGTGGCCACCTCCTTGACCAGCGCAGCGCCCATGTTCTCGAAGTGGTCCTTGAAGTCGATGTCGCGGGCGATGGTCACGCCGTCGTTGCTGACCAGCGGCGCGCCGAACTTCTTGTCGAGGATGACGTTGCGGCCGCGCGGGCCGAGGGTGATCGACACGGCGTCGGCGAGGGCGTCGACGCCGCGCTTCAGCGCCTCACGCGCCTCGACGTCGAAGATGAGCTGCTTGGCTGGCATGCGGGATCGGGTCTGCTCAGCTCTTGCCGTTGGCGACGACGGCGAGAATGTCCTTCTCCGACAGGATCAGGTACTCGTCCTCGTCGACCTTGACCTCACTGCCGGCGTACTTCGCGTAGATCACGCGATCGCCGACCTTGACGTCGAGGGCGACACGCTGGCCGGTCTGCTCGTTGAAGCGACCGTTGCCGACCGCCTCGACCAGGCCCTCCTGGGGCTTCTCCTTGGCGGTGTCGGGAAGGACGATGCCGCTCTTGGTCATCTCCTCGCGCTCGAGGGGCTTGATGACGACACGGTCAGCGAGAGGACGCAGGTTGACGGCCACGAAGAAGACCTCCTCCGATCGGGAAAAATCGGCTTAGCACTCGGGGGTGGAGACTGCTAACACTCTAGAGGATCGAGTGCCAGGGAGGCAAGGGGAGGGTGCGGCTCCCCGCCGCGGGGGCCGGGCGAGCCCGCGCTGATCGAGTGCCAGGAGGCAAGGGGAGGGTGCGGCTCCCGCCGCGGGGGCCGGGCGAGCCCGCGCTTGATCGAGTGCCAGGAGGCAAGGGGAGGGTGCGGCTCCCGCCGCGGGGGGCGGGGCGCCCGACGCGGCGAGGGGGCGGGGCGAGCGTCTGTCTAGGCGCCGGCGGCGTGGAGGACGAGGTCGGTGCCGTAGGCGACGAGGAAGCCGGTGAGGAGGCCGACCATGGCGACGTCGTGGGCGCCGATCTTGCGACCGGCGTGCTGCAGCTCGCCGATGACGTAGAGGATGGCGCCCGCCGCCAGGGCGAGGAAGAGGACGGAGATGGCGGGGTGGCCACCGCCGGTCTGGTAGCCGATCAGGGTGCCGGCGAAGGTGGGTCCGCCGCCGATCAGGCCGAGCAGGCCCAGCAAGCGCCAGGTCGGGCGCTGCCCGAACAGGGGCGCGGTGATGCCGAAGCCCTCGGTGACGTTGTGCAGGCCGAAGCCGATCACCAGGACGAGGAACAGGCGGTAGGCGCCGCCGGCGGAGGACTGGCCGATGGCCAGGCCCTCGGAGAAGTTGTGCAGGCCGATGCCCAGGGCGATGAACACGGCGACGCGCTCGGCGGCCGAGAGCGGCTGGCGGCGGAGGGCGGTGGCGACGGCGGGCGGCTGGTCGAGAGTGGTGGCGGCGAGCGCGCCCGGGCCGGCGGGCATCTGCGGGCGGCGGCGCTTCATCACCGGCTCGAAGGCGACCAGGCCCAGGGCGCCGGCGGCGAGGCCGGCGGCGAGCAGAAGGCCGTAGCCGATGCCGGTGCCGCGGCTCTGGTCGAGGGCGCCGGTGATCGTCTCCGAGGCGTTCTTGACCACGTCGTAGAGCAGGAAGATCAGCACGCCGACCGAGGCGGCGGTGAGGAAGGCGAGCCGCGAGGGCTTGGGGCGGCCGAGCCGGGCGATGGGCAGGCCGAGGAAGATGGTCAGGCCGGCGAGTGCTCCCAGGCCGGCGGTCTGGGCGAAGGTCATGGTGGTCGGCTCTCCAACGGGCGCCGTGGGTGCTGGCCCACGAGCGGAATTAGGGTAGCTTAACTTTTCGGCGCTGAGATCGGTGGACGCGGACGTGGATTCAGGCGAACTCGCCGAGCCCCGGGTCGACGTCGAAACCAGGGGTGTCGGGGCCGTGGACCTGGAGGCGGTGCCAGCCGGCGACCGCGATCATGGCGGCGTTGTCGGTGCAGTACTGGAGGGGCGGGATGACCACGCGCAGGCCGCTGAACCGCGCCCGCACCGCCTCGCGCAGCGGCGCGTTGGCGGCGACCCCGCCGACCACGGCGATGCGGTCGGCGCCGCTGCGCTCCACGGCGCGCCCGAGGCCCGTCAGCAGCTGGTCGATGGCGGCGCGCTGGAAGGAGGCGGCGATGTCGGCGACCACCTGGGGGTCGCTGGGGACGCCTCGCGAGTCGAGGCGCGAGGGTCCGAGGTCGCGGACCGCGTAGCGCACCGCGGTCTTCAATCCCGAGAAGGAGAACGAGTCGTCGAGGCGGGTGCGCGGCAGCGGAAAGCGCGACGGGTCGCCACCCTCCGCAGCGCGCTGTACGGCGGGGCCGCCCGGATAGGGCAGGCCGAGCATGCGCGCCACCTTGTCGAACGCCTCCCCCACCGCGTCGTCGCGCGTGGCGGCGAGACGCACGGCGTCACCATGGGAGCGCAGCAGCACGCAGTCGGTGTGGCCGCCGCTCACCACCAGGGCCAGGTACGGCGGCTGCAGGTCGGGCTCGGCGAGCATGGCGCTGTAGACGTGGCCCGCGAGGTGCGACACACCAACGACCGGCAGGCCGCGCATCAGCGCCGCGCTCTGCGCGTAGGCAGTTCCGACCAGAAGTGACCCGATCAACCCCGGTCCGCGCGTGACCACGATGGCGTCGACGCCGTCCCAGCGATTCTCCAGGGCCAGCAAGGCCTCGTCGACGGTGGGGGCGATGGCGTCGAGATGTGCGCGCGCCGCCAGCTCGGGGACGACGCCGCCGTAGCGCGCGTGCATGTCGACCTGCGACGCGACCACCGAGGAGAGCAGCTCGCGCCCGTCGCGCAGCACCGCGGCGGCCGTCTCGTCGCACGAGGTCTCGACGGCGAGCAGGTTCAGTGGTCGGGGTACCCGGGCGGCGGCTCGTCGCCGAGGCCCTCGACGGTCACCGGCAGGGTGTGCAGCATGGCGGTGAAGTTGCGCTTGAAGGCGGGGGCGTGGATGCTGTCGCTCCACATGATCAGGGCGTCCTCGCCGTTGTCGGTGTAGTAGCCGCGGCGGCGGCCGATGGCCTTGAAGCCGAAGGCCTCGTAGAGCCGGATGGCGTGCTCGTTGGTGGGCCGCACCTCGAGGGTGATCCAGCGCGCGCCCAGCGCGTAGGAGCGCTGCACCAGGGCGGCGAAGAGGGTGCGGCCCCAGCCCTTGTTCTGGTCGGCGGCGCGCACCCCGATGGTGGTGACGTGGGCTTCGTGGAACACCTTCCACAGGCCGCCGTAGCCGACGATCTCGCCGCCCTCGCGCATCACCACGTAGGAGGCCTGGCGGTTCTGCGAGAGCTCGCGGTGATACGCGTTCTTGGGCCAGGGCGTGAGAAAGATGTCCTTCTCGATCGCCTGGATGGTGGGGATGTCCTCCTCGCGCATCGGCTCGATGGCGACTCGGGGTACGACCTGCATGTCCTGGCGTGCCGTGTGAATTGCGTGGCCGTGAGCGACCTTTCGGCCATCATACGCGCGGCCCTCGCGGCGCAGACGCATCACCGGCAAGGTAGATCGGCTCGAGTCCGGCGCGAAGCAGTGGCGCGGCGGCCAGTGCCGCCGCCGCCGACATGGCCAGTGCCGCGGCGGCGCGCGGGGCGCAGGGCTCAGCGCCGTTCACGTCGTCGAAGCTGACGGCGGCAAACCCCGGTGCCGGCTGCCAGCCGCCGGCCTCGACGCGCCGGGGCTCGTCCTCATGGTGCAAGACCATCCCCCCGCGGCGGAAGCGGGCCACGTAGAGCGCGCCACGACCCGCGTCGGCGACGGCCTCGACCAGCTCCACACCGGGCGGGGCGGCGCGGGCGACCACGTCGAGGGCGCCGATGCCGTGCAGGGGAAGGTCCGCCGCGTGCGCCAGTCCCAGCGCCGCGGCGATGCCCACCCGCAGGCCGGTATACGACCCCGGGCCGAGCACCGCGGCGACGGCGGTGGGCCGTCCGCGGGCGAGCAGCGCGGCGAGCGCGGCGGGAAGCTGCCGATCGAGATGGCGCCCTTCCAGGTGCTGCTCGGCGAGCACCGTCCCGTCGCCGCCGGCGAGCACGCACACGGCGTGGCGCCGCGAGGCGGTGTCGACGGCGAGCACGGTCACGCCAGCGAGTCCAGGGCGGCGCGCAGGTGCGGCGGCAGCGCGCGCATGGTGATGCGACGCCGCTCGCCGTCGAGGACGTCGATGTGGACGTGCACCGCGTTGAGCTCGTCGAGCTGCGGTGCGTACGAAGCCCACTCGACGGCCAGCGCGCCGTCCTCGGCGAGCGTGTCGATGTCGAGCGAGTCCAGGTCCGCGTACTCGCCGAGGCGGTAGCAGTCGATGTGGTGCAGGGTGACCACGGTTCCGCGGTAGACGTGGTGCAGGACGAAGGTGGGGCTGCGCACGGTGAGCGGGTCGGCACCGGCACCGGCGGCGAGGCCGCGGACCAGGACCGTCTTGCCGGCGCCGAGGTCGCCGTCGAGGGCGAGCACGTCGCCGGCGCGCAGCGCGGCGCCGAGCGAGCGGCCCAGGGCCTCGGTGCGCAGCGGCGAGTCGCTGAGCAGCACCGTGGCGTCCGCGTTTTGGTCGATCATGACCCGAAGTGGCGGGACGACACGGGCGGCAGCGGCAGCACATCGCCACCATGGCACGCGCGCAGGGTGAGGCCACGGCCCTCGGCCAGGCGGCCGACGACGTGCAGTGCGGCCAGGTCGCGCGGCCAGTCGCGCAGCAGTGCGTCGAGCTGCCCAGGGGACACTGCGGCGAGCAGCTCGAAGTCCTCGCCGCCCCCGAGGGCCAGGGCGCTCCACTCGTCGCCAGGGAAGGCATGGCGCAAGGCCGCGTCAACGGGCAGCGCGTCGAGCCACAGCTCGGCGGCGCAGCCCGAAGCGTCCGCGGAGCGCCGCGCGTCAACCAGCAGGCCGTCGCTCACATCTCCCGCGCAGCGCACCCCGGCCGCACTGAGCGCAACTCCCTCGCCCAGCCGCGGCACCGGGTCGAGCTGGGCGCTGCGCCAGGCGGCGACGACAGCGTCCGGCACAGCCGCGGCCGGCGATCCGTCCCGCAGCAGGCGCAGCCCTGCCGCGGCGCGTCCCAGCACTCCGGTCACCACCAGCGCGTCGCCGGCGCACCCCGCGTCGCGCCGCAGCGCCCGTTCGGCGGCGACCACGCCGCCCGCCACCACGTCGATCACCATCGGCCCGTCGATGGCGCTGACGTCGCCGCCGACGATGGGACAGCCGTGCTCGGCGGCGATCTCCTGCATGCCGTCGTGCAGCGCCTCGACGTCCGCGAGCGGCGTGCTCGCCGGGGCGCACAGGGTCACCAGGCACCAGGCGGGCAGCGCGCCCATGGCGGCCAGGTCGGACAGCGACACGGCCACGGAGCGCCGGCCCAGCAGGTGCGGCGTGATCCACTCGCGGCGGAAGTCGACGTTCTCGACCAGCGCGTCCTGGGTCAGCACCAGCGCCCGGCCGGGCGGGGGCTGCCACATGGCGGCGTCGTCGCCGGGACCGAGCAGGACCGCGGCGTCGGTGACGGGGCGGCGACCCGCCGCCAGGCGCGCCAGCAGGCCCGACTCGCCCACGTCGGCGAGGGTCAGGCCGCGCGATGCACCCACGCTACGAGGACGAGGTCGGCAGCCCCGCGGTGGGACTCGACGCCACCGCCTCGAAGCTGATCTCCGCCCGTCCCGCCAGGTGGGCGCGGCGTCCCGCGGCGACGGCGTCGCGGAAGGCGCGCGCCATCTCCACCGGGTTGCGCGCCCGCGCAATCGCCGTGTTGACCAGCACCGCCGCCGCGCCCCACTCCATGCAGCGCACCGCCTCGCTGGGCACGCCGAGCCCGGCGTCGACGACGACCGGCACGTCGAGCCGCTCGATGATCAGGCGGATGTTGAACGGGTTCTGGATGCCCAGCGTGGTGCCGATCGGCGCCGCGCCGGGCATCACCGCCGCCGCCCCCGCCTCCTGGAGCCGCAGCGCCAGCACCACGTCGTCCGACGTGTAGGCGAGCACGGTGAACCCCTCCTCCACCAGCACCCGCGTGGCCTCCAGAGTTCCGGCAGGATCTGGCAGCAACGTGCGCTCGTCGCCGACCACCTCGACCTTGACGAACTCGCTGAGGCTCGCGGCACGGGCCAGGTGGGCGAGGCGGATCGCCTGCGCCGCGGTGGTGGCGCCCGCGGTGTTGGGCAGCAGCGTGAAGGGCGAGAGGTCGACGCCCGCCAGCTCGTTGCGACCGCCCTCCAGCGAGAGGCGGCGGATGGCCAGGGTCACCATGTCGGGCTCGGCGGCCTGCAGGCACGCACCCAGCACCTCGTCGGACGGGAACTTCCCGGTGCCGTGGATCAGCCGGTTGCGCAGCACCGCGCCGCCGATGCGCAGCTCGTCCGCCGTCGCGGTGTCAGTCAGTGTCATGGTTGGCCGGAACCTCCGTTCATCCGCCGCCGACGAACTGGAGGACTTCCAGCTCGTCCCCGTCCGCGATGCGCGCCGCGGCGAAGTCGTCCGCGCGCAGGATGCGCATGTTGTGCTCGACGACGACGCGCGGCGCCTTGACGCCCAGCGCGTCGAGCAGCCCCGCCACGGTCAGCCCCTCCTCCACCTCGCGCGCGTCGCCGTTGACGCGGATGCTGATGCTCACACGACCGCCTCCGCGCCAGCGCCGACGCCCCCCGCCGCGGCAACGACAGCGCGCAACGCACGCGCCGCCGCGGCCACGTCGGTGGCGGAGCACACCGCCCGCACCACCGCGACCCGCCGCGCCCCCGCGTCCAGCACCGACCCCACGTTGGCGGCGTCGATCCCCCCGATGGCGAACCACGGGATGCCCACCACCGACGACGCCACGTCTCCCACGCAGGCGAGCCCAACCGCCGCCCGCCCCGGCTTGGTCGGCGTGGCGAACACCGGCCCGACGCCGATGTAGTCCGCCCCCTCCTCCACCGCCGTCAGCGCCTGCGCCAGCGAATGCGTCGAGCGCCCGACGACACGCCCCGGCCACAACCGGCGCGCCACCGCAACATGCAGGTCGTCCTGGCCGAGATGCACCCCGTCTGCGTCTACAGCCATGGCCACGTCGAGCCGGTCGTTGACCACGAACACCACACCCGCCGCCGCGGTCACCGCGCGCACCCGCTCGGCCAGCCGGAGCAGAGCCAACCCGTCCTCCCCCTTGCGCCGGAGCTGCACCACGTCCGCCCCGCCGTCGCACGCCGCCGCCACCACGTCGAGCACGCGTGCGGCGTCGTGGGCGGCCTCGGTGACCACGTAGAGCCGCGCTGTGGCGAGGCGCTCGGCGGTGCTGAGGGCGGTCATGGTCTCCACGCCGAGGGGAACGACGGAGCCGACCGGGTGGCCCATTGCTCCGACCGCATTACCGGCCGGGTCGTTCGGGGTCGCCGCCTCCGTGGCGGCCTCTCAGCTTCGAGCTCCCCCTGGGGTGCCCCGATGATACGCCGCCCCGCCGCCACACGCCCGCTGCACCGGCCAAACAGTATCGTCATAGCCTAAAGGTTCGCGTACAGAAGTGTTCGTGTTATCCTAAGCGCCCGCAGCCCAACAGCTCCCCAAGCGCGCCCAGGAGACACCAAAGCCTTGCCCACCGGCCGTTCCACCAGCCCCGCCCCGCTCAGCGAGCGCTCGCGCATGGTCATCCTCGGCGCCGTGCTGCTCGTGCTGTTCCTCGGCTCGCTCGACCAGACCGTGGTCGGCACCGCCCTGCCCCGCATCGTCACCGACCTGCACGGCAGCGACCAGTACGCCTGGGTGGTCACCATCTACCTGCTGACCAGCACCATCACCGTGCCCATCTACGGCAAGCTCTCCGACGTCTACGGGCGCAAGCCGCTGCTGATGATCGGTGTCGTCCTCTTCCTGATCGGCTCGGCGCTCAGCGGCCTGAGCCAGAGCATCGACCAGCTGATCGTCTTCCGCGCCATCCAGGGCCTCGGCGCCGGCGCGCTCTTCCCCATCTCGCTGGCCATCGTCGGCGACATGTTCTCGCCGCGCGAGCGCGGCCGCTACCAGGGGTTGTTCGGCGCGGTGTTCGGCGTCAGCTTCCTGCTCGGCCCGCTCATCGGTGGCTTCTTCACCGACCACGTGAGCTGGCACTGGATCTTCTACGTCAACCTGCCCATCGGCATCCTCGCCCTGTTCGTCATCTCCACGGTGCTGCACAACGTGCGCCGCGGCGACACCCGGGTGCGCGACTTCGACTACCTGGGCACCGCGGTGTTCACCGCCGGCGTGGTGCCGCTGCTGCTCGGCCTGAGCAACAAGGGCACCACCGCGGCCGACGGCACGCTGCCGTCGTGGGGCAGCTTCGGGGTCGGTGGGCTGCTGCTCATCGGGGTTGCGCTGCTGGCGCTGTTCGTCTACGTCGAGGCGCGCGCCAAGGAGCCGATCGTGCCGCTGACCCTGTTCCGCGACCGCACCTTCTCGGCGTCGATCGCGGCCACGCTGATGGTCGCCATCGGCATGTTCTCGGCGATCATCTACCTGCCGCGCTTCTACCAGGTGGTGCGCGGCGTCAGCGCGACCCAGTCGGGCTACGAGACCTGGCCGCTGCTGGTCGGACTGATCGGCGGCAGCGTGGTCGCCGGGCGCCTGATCAGCCGCACCGGACGCTACCGCTACCTGATCGTCGCCAGCACGCTGTTCCTCATGGTGGGCACCGGGTTGATGACAACCCTGACCGCAACCACCAACAACTACGTGCTCTGGGCGATGATGCTGCTGGTCGGCCTCGGCGTCGGCCCGGGCATGTCGGGCTTCACCACCATCGTGCAGAACGTGGTCTCGCCGCGGCTGATGGGCACCGCCACCAGCTCGCTCACCTTCTTCCGCCAGATGGGCGGCTCGATCGGCCTGGCCCTGGCGGGCACGCTGTTCAACCAGCAGTTCGCCAGCCTGCTGCCCGGCAAGCTGGTCGACGCCGGGGTGCCGCAGAGCGTCGCCGACGGCATCGCCAACAGCCCGTCGCGCGGCTCGCTGACCGGTGTCGGCGCGGCCCAGGGCGCCGCCAACGTGGTCACCGGGGTGCACAACGCGTTCGCCGCCGCCACCGCCGAGATGTTCTGGATCGGTGTCGTCTCCGGGGTGATCGCCTTCGTCGCCGTGCTCTTCGTGCGCGAGGTGCCGCTGCGCCGCCGCGACGAGCCGCAGCCACTCGGCGACGGCGCGGGCCTGCCCGGCGAGGAGCCGGCGGTGGTCGGGGCGGTGGCATGAGCCGCACCCACCGCGCCGCCGTCGAGGCCGCCATGGCCGCGGTCGGCGAGCTGGTCGCCGAGCGGCGGCGCAGCTCGATGGCCTGGGTGCGCGGCTGCGACGTCTCCATGGCCCAGCTCCACGTCCTGGCCACCCTGCACGAGCAGGGCGACATGACCGTGGGCGCGCTGGCCGAGGCGCTGTCGATCTCGGCGCCCTCGGCGAGCGCGGTGGTCGACCGGCTGGTGGAGCGCGACCTGGTCCGCCGCGAGCGCTCCGCGGACGACCGGCGCATCGTGCGGCTCTCGCTCTCGGACGCCGGGCGGCGCTTCACCGAGCAGGTGCACGGGCTGGGCGCGGAGAACTTCCGGCGCATCCTCGCCGAGCTCAGCGACGACGACCTGGGGGACCTGGTTCGGGTGACGCTGCGGCTGCGCGACGCATCCGCCGCGGTGGCGGACCGTGAGCAGCGGGACGACCCGCCAGCCGCAGCCGCCGGCTAGGACGCCGGGAAGCGCACCTCGACCGCGCCGCGCCGATCGCCTAGCGCGTCGACGCTGAGCACCCCGCCAGCCACGGCCGCCCGGGCCCGGCAGCGCAGCAGCCAGCCCGGCTCGACGCCGCCCTCGGCGGCGCCGATCGGCGCCGGGGCGCTCATCGCCAGCAGCGTCCCGTCGAGGCCGCTGCTCAGGGCCAGACCCGCCGCACCGGCGTCGCCCTGCAGGGCGGCGAGCAGGAACTCCTGGGCGATCCAGACGATCGCCGCGCGCACCGCTTCGCCCTCCGGCTCGCTGCCGCCCCAGGCCACCTCGACCATCAGCCGTGGCTGGTGCCGGTCGGCGCAGCGCCGCAGGGTGGCGTGGAGCGGCTCGCCGTCCGCGGGGGTGAGCAGCAGGGTGTGGGGCAGGGAGCGCAGGTCGTCGACGGCGTCGGTGACCCGGTTGCCCAGCTCGCGCAGTGCGACCGCGCCGCCGGGCGGATCGTGCTCGACCTGGCGCTGCACCACCTCCATGTCCAGGGCGACGCCGCAGAGCACGTCGAGCACGGTGGCGACCAGCTCGCGGGCGGCGCGGGCGCGCTGTTCCGAGGACTCGTCGAGGAGGCGGCGGACCAGGTCGAGGTCGGCCTGGGGCAGCGGTGTCTCGGGGGCGGGGTGGGCGGCCTCCCAGGCGGCGAGCTGCGCGCCCACGGTGCTCAGCAGCGTGCCCGCGGTCTCGTCGGCGGCAACCCGCTCGCGCAGGCGCGCCTGGGTCTCGACCAGCGCGGCCGCCTCGTCGGGGCGGACCCGGTCGAGGTGGCGCTGGGCGAGGAGCCACTGGCTGGAGACCCGCTGCAGCTCGTCGCGGTTGCGCACGGCGCGGGCGCCGAGCACGTCGCGGGCCACGGTCAGCCAGGCCAGGTGCGCGGCGAGATCCTCCTCGGGCGCGGGCGGCGCGGGGATGGCCTCGGGCCAGGCCTCGTCGGGCGCGCCGGGCTCGGCGACGTCGCCGTGGGGGGTGCCGGTGAGCTCGCGCTCCTCACCACCGGCCCCGACCAGGATCTCCTGGCGGCGCTCGATGGCGTCGAGGTGGGCGAGCTGCTCCTCGAGGACGGGGTCGAAGGCGTCTTCGAGCACCGGTGCGTCGGACACGGCGCCATTGTGGCGGCCCGGACCCGGCGCCGCGCCGGCTTCATGCGAATGCATCGATCCCGTCATGGGTCGAGGAAACGGCGGGGCACGCGGGCCGACACCGCACAGAGCACCTCGTAGCTCACCGTCCCCTCGACGGCGCCGACCTCGCCGGCGGGCAGCTCGGGCCCGACCAGGGTGGCGACGTCGCCCGGCGCGACACCCTCGGCCGCCGAGACGTCGACGCTGACCTGGTCCATGCTCACCCGCCCCAGGATGGGGCAGCGGCGCCCGGCGAGCACCACGCTGCCCCGACCCGACTGGGCGCGGTGCACCCCGTCCGCGTAGCCCGCGGCGACGGTGGCGACGCGGGTGTCCCGGGCGGCGGTCCAGGTGCAGTTGTAGCCCACCGACTCGCCGGCGGGGACGGTCTGCACGTGGGTGACCAGGGCGCGCACGCTCATCGCCGGCGCGACGGCGAGCGGCGGGCAGTTGGGCGGCAGGTAGCCGTAGAGGGCGATGCCCGGGCGGACCAGGTGGTGGCGCATGTGCGGGAAGCGCAGCGCGGCGGCGCTGTTGGCGCAGTGGACCAGCGCGTCGGAGGCGAGCTCGGCCACCGCCGCCACGGCGGGCAGGAAGCGGTCGTGCTGGCGCTCGGTGTGGCCGGGGTCGTCGCCGTCGGCGTCGGCCATGTGGGTGAAGACGCCGGTGATGTGCAGGTGCTGCGCCGCGGCCGCGGCGGCGGCGAGGACGCCGGGCAGATCGCCCGGGTCGATGCCCTGGCGGTGCATGCCGGTCTCCACCTTGAGCTGGACGCGCGCCCGCTGCCCGGCGCGGCGCGCGGCGGCGACCACGGCCGGCACGCCCGCCGGATCGGCGACGGTGACGTCGATGCCCGCCTCGACCAGGGCCTGGTGGGTGTCGGGAGGCGACCAGCCGACCACCAGGATCGGCGCTGCGATGCCGGCGCGGTGCAGCTCCAGCGCCTCGCCGGGCAGGGCGACGCCGAGCCAGGTGGCGCCCCCGTCGAGCAGGGCGCGCGCCGCCGGTGGGCCGCCATGGCCATAGGCGCCGGCCTTGACCATGGCCATCAGCTCGACCCCCTCCCCCATCGCGGCGCCAAAGGCGGCGGCGTTGCGGCGCAGGGTGGCGAGGCTCACCTCCGCCCACTTCATCGGGTGGACGTCGGCGGGAAGGGTCACCCCCGCCTCTCGACCGCGCGGCGGACGCGCTCCTGGGCGGCGGGAAGGGCGTCGAGCACGTCGGAGGCCAGCGACCCGGCGCGGCCGCGCTCGCGCTCCACCGCGGCGCCCGCCTCGGCGTGCACGGTGACGGCGGCGACGGCGGCGTCGAAGGGGTCGGCGTGGGCGGCGAGGAAGGAGCCGGTCAGCCCGGCGAGCACGTCGCCGGTGCCGCCGCTGGCCAGGGCGACGATGCCCGGGTGGTTGTCGGTGTGGAGGCGACCGTCGGGCGCGGCGACCACGGTCCGGGCGCCCTTGAGCACCACGACGACGCCGTGCTCCTGCGCGTAGCGGCGCGCGGTGCCCTCCCGGTCCGCCTGCACCGCGGCGGTATCGGTGCCCGCAAGGCGGCTCATCTCGGCGGGATGCGGCGTCACCACGATCGGCTGCCCACTGCGCCGCCAGTCGACCTTCTGCAACGCCGCGATGTTCAGGCCATCCGCGTCCACAACTGCCGGGCGCGTCAGCGTGTGCAGCAGCGATGCAATGGCATGCTGGGTTTCGTCGCGCTGGCCGAGGCCGGGGCCGATCACCAGGGCGTCGGCGTGTGGCATGTGCTGGGTGCGCAGCTCGGCGAGGGAGTCGTCACCGAAGGCCCCGCGGCCGCCATCGGGCAGCGGATGGGCCATCACCTCGACGCACTTGGTGGCCAGAACGGTGTAGATCGCCTGCGGGACGCACACGCGGATCAGCCCCGCCCCGCCGCGCGCCGCGCCCATCGAACACAGATACGCGGCGCCGGTGAATCCATACGCACCGGCGACGACGACCACGGTGCCGAACGTCCCCTTGTGCCCCTCGGCGGGACGCGGCGGCAGCGTCACGTCGCCAAGAAGCGGGGCCGACAGCGGCTGCGCAAGCGGGTCGGCCGGCGGCACCAGCACCGCGACGGCGACGGCGAGGTTGCGCTCGTGGCTCAGCGTCAGGGCGATGCCGCGGTCGACGCCGCGCACCAGCGCCGTCGGCGCGCCGCCGCGGCGGTTGACGACCTCGATCTCCTTGTACAGCGGCAGCGGGTACTCGCCCAGCGAGCCGAGCAGCTTCTTGACCGCCTCCTTGGCCGCCCAGCGCGTCGCCAGCCGCTCGGGATGTCCCTCGCAGCGGATGCGCTCGCGCTCGGTGTAGATGCGCCGCATGAACTTGGCGCGCCGCTCGGCGACGGCGACGATGCGCGACACGGTCGCCACGTCGACGCCGATGGCGGCCTGCAGCGGCGCCGGAGTCATTCCACCGTGACGGACTTGGCCAGGTTGCGCGGCTGGTCCACGTCGCAGCCGCGCTGCACGGCGACGTGGTACGCGAAGAGCTGCAGCGGCACCACGTTGACCAGCGGCGAGACCATCTCGTCGCACTCGGGAACGGTGAGCACGTCGCGGGCCAGGTCGGCGTCGAACGGGTTGTGGCCATCGCTGACCACAGCGATCACCGGCGCCTCGCGGGCGCGCACCTCCTGGATGTTGCTCACCGTCTTGGGCAGGGTGCGCGCCACCGTGGCGATGGCCACCACCGGCACCTCGGGGTCGAGCAGGGCGATCGGCCCGTGCTTCAGCTCGCCGGCGGCGTACCCCTCGGCGTGCACGTAGCTGACCTCCTTGAGCTTCAGCGCGCCCTCCAGGGCGATCGGGAAGTTGATCCCGCGCCCGATGAACATCGCATTGCGCGCGTGTGCATAGCGCTGCGCCATCTCGGCGATGTGCGCCTCGTCGGCCAGCGCCGACTCGATCAGCTCGGGGACGCGCCGCAGCTCCTCGGTGATGCGGTGGTGCTCGTCGATGTCGAGCTCGCCGCGCGCGTCGCCGAGGCGCAGCGCCAGCAGCAGGCCGCAGGCCATCTGGGTGACGAACGTCTTGGTGGCGGCGACGCCGATCTCCGGTCCTGCCTGCATGTAGAGCACGCCGTCGGCCTCCATGGCCAGCGCGCTGCCGACCACGTTGGTCACCGCGACCACCGTGGCGCCACGGCGCTTCGCCTCGCGCACCGCGGCCAGCGTGTCGGCCGTCTCGCCCGACTGCGAGATGGCCAGCACCAGCGTGTTGTCGCCGACCAGGGGATCGCGGTAGCGGAACTCGCTCGCCGGCTCGACGTCGACGCGCACGCGGGCCAGCTCTTCGATCAGGTACTTGGTGACCAGGCCTGCGATCCACGCGGTGCCACACGCGACGACGGTGACGGCGCGGAAGCGCGCCAGGGCCGCGTCGTCGAGACCCAGGTCGGGCAGCGACACGGTGCCGCTGTCGTCGATGCGCCCCAGCAGGCACTGGCGCAGCGCCTCGGGCTGCTCGTGGATCTCCTTGAGCATGAAGTGCGGGAAGCCGCCCTTCTGCGCCTGCTCCGCGTCCCAGTCGACGGTGATCACGCGGCCCTCGACCGCCTCGCCGAGCAGGGTGGTCACGGTGACGCCGTGGGGACGCGCCGCGGCCACCTCGCCCTCGCCGAGGATGAGGATGCGCTTGGTGTAGGGCACCAGCGCGGTGATGTCGCTGCTGACGAAGGACTCGCCGTGGCCCAGGCCGACCACCAGCGGCGCGTTGAGCCGCGCGGCGACCAGCAGGTCGGGCTCGTCGGCGCTGAACACCACCAGCGCGTAGGCGCCGTGCAGGCGGCGCAGCGTCTGGCGCACGGCGGCGGCGAGGTCGCCCCGGTAGAGCTCCTCGATGAGGTGCGGCACCACCTCGGTGTCGGTGTCGCTGGTGAACTCGTGGCCGCGGGCGCTGAGTTCGGCGCGCAGCTCGCGGTAGTTCTCGATGATGCCGTTGTGGATGAGGTGGAGGCGGCCGGTGCAGTCGGTGTGGGGGTGGGCGTTCACCACCGTGGGCCGGCCGTGGGTCGCCCAGCGGGTGTGGCCGATGCCGAGGTTGCCGTCGGGCATCCCGGTCTGCTCCAGCCGCCGGGCCAGGTCCTCGACCTTGCGCTCGCTCTTGACCACCGTGGAGTGGCCGTCGTGGGCGAGTACGGCGATGCCTGCGGAGTCGTAGCCGCGATATTCGAGGCGGCGCAGGCTCTCCAGCAGGACGGGCGCGCAGGGGCGCGGTCCGGTGTAGCCGATGATTCCGCACATGTGACTGGGGGAACGTCTCCGTGCCGGGGGGCGTTACGGGGTTGGGCTGGCCGCCGGTGTGGGCGTGGGGGTCGGCTGCGGGGTCGCCGAGGGGGCCGGCGTCGGGCTCGGCGACGGGGTCGGCAGCGCGGTCACGGTGAGGGTGACGCTGACCGTGTCCGGGCTGGCGGTGACCCCCGCCGGTGTCGACAGCTTGACCGCGATGACGTGGTCGCCGGTGGTCAGGCCGTTGAGCGGGATGGCCACCGTGGAGATCGAGTCGAGCCCGTTGAGCAGGTCCTGGGGCCCGTCGAGGACCACCGTCAGCGGGACCGAGCTGATCGCCGAGAGGTAGCGGCCCACCGGCAGCGTCCCCGACACCTTGGGCACCACCGCGCTCGACCGCGAGGTGGTCACCGACGACACCGTGATGGTGATGGTCACGGTGGGGTTGGGCACCTCGAGGCCGTTGGCCTTGCGCCCGAAGCGGTCGAAGATCACCGCGCGGTACTCGCCTTCGAGGTTGGTCTTCTGGTTGGCCAGGTTGACGTGCACCTCGGCGCGCAGCCCGGTCAATTCGCGCTGCGGGCCCACCACCGCGACCGCGTTGGGCACCACCGGCTGCACGGTGGCGACATAGCCGGTGGGCGGCGTGGCGTCCATCACCACGGTGACCGGCACGTTGACCGAGTCGCGCACGTCGACGTCGGCGCTGACCGTGGCGGGGACCTGGTCGAGTGACACCGTCGAGTCGTTGTTGACGACGTGCAGCGGCACCTGCTGCACCCCGGTCTTGCTGATGACCCGGTAGTCGACGGTGACGCGCAGGCTGTTGGGGTCGAAGGCGGTGACGTGGTCGCGGGTGCCGCTGATGCGCACCTGGATGTCGGGGATGGTCGAGGCGAGCAGGTACTTGGCGGGCAGGCTGGCGGGGTCCTGAGGGACGTGCACCGCCACGGTGCGCGACTCCGGCGGGTTGCTGGCGTACACCACTCCGACCCAGGTGACCAGGGCGACGCCGCTGGCCAGCGCTTTGAGGCGCAGGTTGCGGGTCAGGAAGCCGGGCAGGCGCATCGCCGTCAGCGGCCCCGGGTGAAGCTGCGCAGCGCGCCGGTGCGCAGGAAGGGACGCGGGATGCTCACCCGGCCCGACACCGGCTCGGCGCCGAGCAGGTTGGCCAGCATCTCGCTCAGCTTGGCCTGGTCGAGACCGCGGTAGATCTTGCCCTGGTGGGCCACGCTGATCAGGCCGGTCTCCTCGGAGACGATCAGCACCACGGCGTCGCTCTGCAGCGTCAGGCCGAGCGCGGCGCGATGCCGGGTGCCCATGCGCCCCACGCCGGGGATGGCGTCGGCCAGCGGCAGCACGCACCCGGCGGCGACCAGCCGCGTGTCGCGAACGATGGCGGCGCCGTCGTGCAACGGCGAGTTGGGGAAGAACAGCGTGACCAGGATCTCCGCGGTGACGTCGCCGTTGACGCGCACGCCGGTGATGGCCACGTTCTCCAGGCCGGTCTCGCGCTCGAAGACGATCAGCGCGCCGGTGCGCCGCTCCTGCAACGTGGTGGCGGCGCGGATCACCTCCTCGACGACGCGGCCGATCTCCAGGCTGCCGTGGTGGCCGACCAGCGCGCGCACCCGGCTGAGCCGCCCCACCTGGTCCAGGGCGCGGCGCAATTCCGGTTGGAAGAGAACGATCAGGGCCAGCAGGATGGCCTGCGAGCCATTGGTGAACAGGAAATCCAGCATGCGCAGGTGGAGCTGCGAGGCGATGAAGCCGAGGAAGAAGAGCACGCCGACGCCGAGCAGGAGCTGCACCGCCTGGGTGCCGCGGATCAGCTTGAGCAGCTGGTAGAGCAGAAAGGCGACGACGATGACGTCGACCACGTCGCGCCAGCCCACGTTGCTGAAGAAGATCTGCGCGTCGTGGACGAAGGTGCTCACGTCGTCAGGCTGGCCTCTCGCTCATCCGCGGGGGCACGCGCGCCGTCGTGGCCGAAGACCAGGGCCAGCAGCGCCTGCTGCACCCACATGCGATTCTCCGCCTGGTCGAAGACGATCGACTGGGGACCATCGATGACCCTGTCGGTGATCTCCTCGCCGCGGTGCGCGGGCAGGCAGTGCATCACCCGCGCCGACGGCGGCGCCATGGTCAGCAGCGACTCGTTGACCTGCAGGTGGGCGAAATCCTCGCGCCGCCGCTGCTGCTCGGCCTCCTGGCCCATCGACGTCCAGACGTCGGTGTAGATGATCTGCGCCTCTTCGAGTGCCTCGCCTTTCTCGTGCGTCAGGGTGAAGCGCGCATTGCCGCTGCGCAGGCTCTCCGCACGGTCGAGCACGTCGGGTCGCGGCTCGTATCCCTGAGGGCAGACGATACGGAAGTCGACGCCGAGCAGCGCCGCGGCGTAGAGCCACGACGTGCACACGTTGTTGCCGTCACCGACATAGGCGACTTTGGCGCCCTCGACGCTGCCGGTGGCTTCGATGACTGTCATGCAGTCGGCGAGCACCTGGCAGGGGTGCTCCACGTCGGTCATGGCGTTGATCACCGGGCCGTCCGCCCACTGGGCCATGCGGGTGAGGTCGCGGTGGCTGGTCAGCCTGGCCACCACGCCGTCGACGTAGCGGTCGAGGATGCGGCTGACGTCGGCGACCGACTCGCGCTCGCCGATCTGGATCTCCTGGGCGAACAGCGGGATGGGATGGGCGCCCAGCCGGTGCGCGGCGACCTCGAAGGAGACCCGGGTGCGGTTGCTGGGACGCTGGAAGATCATCGCCAGGGTGCGGCCCTCCAGGGGGCGGCCCAGGTCGGCGCCCGCCTTGGCGGCGGCGGCGAGGTCGAGGACACAGCGAATCTCCTCGGCCGTCAGGTCGGCGATGGAAAGGAGGTCGCGGCCGGAGAGCGTGGTCGGCATGCTCAACCGAGTATATGTGCGGTCGATAGAAAAGGCGGGCGAGCGGGCCGATACCGGGCTGCTACGGTGTGTCGCGTATGAACGTGCTGGTCATCGTGGATGGCGGCCTGGTCGAGACGCTCCAGGCCTCGCCGCTGGTGCGCAGCCTGGCGACGGGGCTGGAGGCGGCGCGCGTGACCGTCGCCTGCGCTCCGGTGGCGGCGCCGATCGCCGCGCAGATGCCGGGCGTGGTCGAGGCGCTGGGCCTGGAGGCGCTGGCGCCGGACGGGGTCAACCCGGGGTCGCTGCTGCGCGGCTGGCTGGCGCTGCGGCGGCGGCGCTTCCACGCGGCGGCGGTGTGCGCCATCGGCGGCGCCGCGCCCACGCTGGCGTTCTTCACGGGGATCCCGCGGCGCGCCGGGGTCGCCTCCGGCGTGGCCACCCTGATGCTCACCGACCACGTCGACCGCGAGGGCACCGAGAATCGCGCGGCGCTCTGGCTGCGACTGGGCGCCGCCCTGGGCGTGCCCGCGGCGTCGACCCGCGCCGAGTACGACCCCGGCCATGGCGCGCGCATCGCCGCCGAGCAGCGCATGCTGGCCAGCGGCTTCGAGGACGGCCGGCTGATGATCGCCGTGGCGCCGGGCAACGGGTTCGCCGACGCCGTGCCGCTGGTGGCGTCGCGCAGCCTGGCCTGGGAGCCGGAGCGCTACGCCCACCTCTGCAACGAGCTGACCCGCCGCCACGGGGCGGGGGTGGTGGTGCTGGGCACCGCCGACGACCGGCTGTATGTCGACGCGATGCTGATGGACGTCGAGTCGGACACGCTCGACCTGGCCGGCGAGGTCACCTCGCTGCCGGAGGTGGCGGCGGTGCTGGAGCGCTGCGACCTGCTGGTCTGCGGGGATTCGCCGCTGCTGCACCTCGCGGCGGCGGTGGGGACGCCCTCGGTCGGCTTGTTCGGGCCGACCTCGGGGACGGTGCGGGCGCCGTACGGGCCGGAGCACCGCGTGGTGCAGGCGGTCGACGGCGGGGCGCCGAGCCTCAGGCAGATTCGGGTTGATGATGTACTGGCTGGAATTGAGGCGGCGGCTCTCTAGGCGCGGCTGAGCCGCGCACGAGGGGCGGGCAGATCCCGCCCCTGGCGGCTGGCGCGCCGCCACCCCACCCTCGGCACATGCCCGTACGCTGACGCGCACGGTGATGCGCCGTTCACCTGCTCTTCGCGCGGCTCAGCCGCGCACGAGGGGCGGGCAGATCCCGCCCCTGGCGGCTGGCGCGCCGCCACCCCACCCTCGGCACATGCCCGTACGCTGACGCGCACGGTGATGCGCCGTTCACCTGCTCTTCGCGCGGCTCAGCGGCGCACGAGGGGCGGGCAGATCCCGCCCCTGGCGGCTGGCGCGCCGCCACCCCACCCTCGGCGCATGCCCGTACGCTGACGCGCACGGTGATGCGCCGTTCACCTTATATACAAAAAATTCCGGCGCATCACGTCGAGGTTGTCCAGCGCCGTGGCAACTCCCCGCACCACGCATCCATCCGGCTCCCCCGCGACGCGCGCCGGCGCGCCGATGATCCCCGACACCCACCGGTCGAACCCCCGCAGCCGCGCCGCCCCACCGGTCAGCACCGCGCCGTCGTGGCGGATGTCGTCGAGCAGCGCCGCCGGCGTCTCCGCCAGCACCTCGCGCAGCGCCTGACCGACGTCCTGCAGCTCGGCGCGCACCACCTCGCCGATCTCCGTCGAGCTGACCCGCGCCTCCCCCCGCTCACCGCCCGCCGCGTCGACGCCCGGCACCAACAGCCGCCGCTCCTCCGCGAGGGGCACCGCGGCGGCGATCTCCAGCTTGACGTCCTCCGCGGTCGCGCCGTCGATCCCCAGGCCGTGCGCCGACGCCAGGTGCCGCGCGATCGCCGCGTCGAGGTGGTGCCCCCCGCGCCGCACGCACCGCCCCACGATCAGCGACTCCACCGACACCACCGCGATGTCCGTCTTGCCCGCACCCGCATCCACAATCAGATGCCCGTGCACGGTGGTGATCGGCAGCCCCGCACCGGAAGCGGCGGCGAGCGGCGCGTCGATCAGGTACGTGGTGCGCGCGCCGACGCGCACCGCCATCTCCATCAGCGCGCGACGGTCGTGCCCCGACATCGCCGACATCACCGCCAGCATCACGTCGGGCTTGAAGATGCGCTGCCTGCCGACGCCGCGGTTGATCGCGTGCTGCAGCAGCGCCTCGTATGCGGCCATGTCGCCGATGGCCCCGTCGTGCACCGGCGCCACGGCGGCGATGCCGGCGCGGACCGCGCCACTCGCCGCCGCACCCGCGGCGACCACCCGCAGACTCCCCTCCTCCACCGCCACCAGCGACGGCTCGGCGGACAGCGGCTGCTCGCCCTTGACCTGCATGCGCAGCGTCGCCGTGCCGATGTCGATGGCCAGCTTCTTGCCGAGCATGGCGCTGTGCGCGTCAGTCCCCGACGACGCCGCTCAGGTCGCGCACCGGCGAGCCGGGCGGTCCCTCGGTGACCCGCTCCACCTGGGCGCCCAGGTCGCGCAGCTTGCCCTCCAGGTCCTCGTAGCCGCGGTCGAGGTGGAAGATGCTGTCCAGCTCGGTCACCCCGTCGGCGCACAGCGCGGCGATGACCAGCGCTGCGCCACTGCGGATGTCGGGCACGGTGACCCGCGCGCCGCGCAGCCGCGAGGGACCGTGGACGATGGCGCTGCGTCCGCGCAGGTCGACGTCCGCACCCAACTTGCGGAGCTGCTCGACGACGGTGAAGCGGTCCTCGTGGATCGCCTCGCTGACCATGCTGGTTCCTGCCGCCTGTGTCATCAACGCGAGGAACTGCGACTGCAGGTCGCTGGCGAACCCGGGGTGCGGCCAGGTGGTGACGTCGACGGGATGGAGTCGCGGCGCGCCCACCACGCGCACCTGGCGGCCGCCCTCGACCACCTCGCAGCCCGCGGCGCGCAGCTTGCGCACCAGGAAGTCGAGGTCGGCGGGGCGCATGCGCTCGACGACCACGTCGCCGCCGGTCGCCGCCGCGGCGATCATGTAGGTGCCCGCCTCGATGTAGTCGGTGGTGACGCGGTGGGTGGCGCCGTGGAGCAGGCCGCCGACGCCCTCGACCACGACCAGCTCGGTGCCGGCGCCGCTGATGCGCGCGCCCATGCCGCGCAGCATGCGCGACAGGTCGACGACGTGCGGCTCGCGCGCCGCGTTGTTGATCACGGTGATGCCCTGGGCCAGCGCCGCGGCCATCATCAGGTTCTCGGTGCCGGTCACCGTGGGCATGTCGAGGTCGATGCGCGCGCCCTGGAGACGGTCGGCGGCGGCGACGTAGGCGTCCGGCGTCTCGTGCACGTCGGCGCCCATGGCGCGCAGGCCCTCGACGTGCTGCTCGACGCGGCGCATGCCGATGCGGTCGCCGCCGGGACGGGCGATGTCGGCGTGCCGGGCGCGGGCCAGCAGCGGGCCCAGGAAGAGCAGCGAGCCGCGCAGGCCGCCGGTCATCGCGGCGCCCAGCTCGGTGGCCCGGATCCGCGCCGCGTGGATGCGCCACGTCGAGGTGTCGACGCGGTCGACCTCGGCGCCGAGGTGGGCGAGCATCGCCGCCATGGCCTCGATGTCCTCGATGTCGGGGACGTTGGTCAGCTCGACCGGCTCGTCGGTGAGCAGCGCGGCGGCCATCAGGGGCAGGGCGGCGTTCTTGCTGCCGGAGATGGCCACGGTCCCGCTCAGGCGCGCGCCACCGGTGATGCGGAGCAGCTCCATCGGCGGCAAGGGTACCGGAGGCGGCCCGCAGCCGGAGGCCTGACCGGCCGGTCTACGGCTCCGGGTGCGGCTGCCCCGGCGTGGTGCCACGGTGCCCGCGGCCGCCCCGCTTGCGCAGCTCGGCGATGCGCAGCCGGAACAGGGCGCGTTCCAGGGCCGCGGCGGCGGCGGCCACGTCGACGTCGCCGGGGCGCTGCTCCATGACCTGCTGGGCGCGGCGGCGCGACTCCTCGGCGCGAGCCTCGTCGATGTCCTCGGCGCGCTCGGCGGCGTCGGCGAGGATGACCACCCGGTCGGGCAGCACCTCCAGGAAGCCGCCGGCGACGAAGAGGTACTCCTCCCGGTTGTTGTTGCGCACCAGCACCTCGCCGGTGCGCAGCGGGGTCATCAGGGGGATGTGGTTGGGGAGCACGCCCAGCTCCCCGGCCAGCCCGGGGGCGCGGACGAAGTCCGCTTCCTCGCTGAGCACCCGCCCCTCGGCGGTGACCATCTCGACGTGCAGCTTTGCCATGACCGGCGCGCCTAGCCCTCGGAGTCCATGCGCTTGGCGTTCTCGACGGCCTCGTCGATGGTGCCGCACATGTAGAAGGCCTGCTCGGGCAGGTCGTCGTGCTTGCCGTCGAGGATCTCGGCGAAGCCGCGCACCGTCTCGGCCAGCGGCACGTACTTGCCGCCGCGACCGGTGAAGACCTCGGCGACGAAGAACGGCTGCGACAGGAAGCGCTGGATGCGCCGGGCGCGCGCCACGGTGAGCTTCTGGTCTTCGGAGAGCTCCTCCTGGCCGAGGATGGCGATGATGTCCTGCAGCTCACGGTACTGCTGCAGGGTCCGCTTGATGCCCTGGGCGACGCGGTAGTGCTCGTCGCCGACGACGCGCGGGTCGAGGATGCGCGAGAAGGAGTCGAGCGGGTCGACGGCCGGGTAGATGCCCTGCTCGGAGATGGCGCGCGACAGCGACACGGTGGCGCCGAGGTGGGCGAAGGTGGTGGCCACGGCCGGGTCGGTGAAGTCGTCGGCGGGAACGTACACCGCCTGCACCGAGGTGATCGAGCCCTTCTTGGTCGAGGTGATCCGCTCCTGCAGGTCACCCATCTCGGTGCCCAGCGTCGGCTGGTAGCCGACCGCGCTCGGCATGCGGCCGAGCAGTGCGGAGACTTCCTGACCGGCCAGCGTGTAGCGGAAGACGTTGTCGATGAAGAGCAGGACGTCCGCGTTCTCCTCGTCGCGGAAGTACTCGGCCAGGGTCAGGCCGGTCAGCGCCACTCGCGCGCGCGCACCCGGCGGCTCGTTCATCTGCCCGAAGACCAGCGCGGTCTGCTCCAGGACGCCGGAGTCGGCCATCTCGCCATAGAGGTCGCGGCCCTCGCGGGTGCGCTCGCCGACGCCGGCGAACACCGAGAAGCCCTCGTGCTCCTTGGCGATGTTGCGGATCATCTCCTGCACCAGCACCGTCTTGCCCACGCCGGCGCCGCCGAAGAGGCCGATCTTCGAGCCCTTGGCGAAGGTGCAGATCAGGTCGATGACCTTGATGCCCGTTTCCAAGATCTGCGTCGAGGTCTCCTGCTCGGCGACCGACGGGGGACGGCGGTGGATCGGCCAGCGCGTCGGGTTCTCGATCTGCGGCTTGCCGTCGATGGGCTCGCCGATGACGTTGAACATGCGGCCCAGCGTCTCGCGCCCGACGGGCACGGTGATCGCCTCGCCGGTGGCGCGCGCCGCGACGCCGCGGGGCAGGCCCTCGGTGGTGTCCATGGCGATGCAGCGGACCACGCCGTTGCCCAGGTTCTGCTCGACCTCGAGCACCAGCGGCGACTGGCCCTCGCGCTCGATGACCAGCGCGTCGAAGATGTCGGGCAGGTCGTCGCCCTCGAACTCCACGTCGACGACGGGACCGATCACCTGGGACACCTTGCCCGTGGTGGTTGCGTGCCGTTCCGGTGCCATTGCCATGTGTGCTGTCAACTCCTGCGAAGCGATCGGTCAGCCTTCCAGCGCCGCGGCGCCGCCGACGATCTCCATCAGCTCGGTGGTGATCGTCGCCTGGCGCAGCTTGTTGGCGGTCAGGGTCAGGTCACCGATCAGGTCGGTTGCGTTGTCGGAGGCGTTGCGCATCGCCGCCATGCGGGCGGCCTGCTCCGACGCCAGGTTCTCCAGCACCGCCTGGTAGACCTGGGCCTCGACGTAGCGGGGCAGCAGCGCGTCGAGGACGGCGCGCGGCTCGGGTTCGTAGATGAAGTCGGCGGCCACCGGCTCAGCGGCCTGCGGCGGCTCGACGGGGAGCACGCGGCGCAGCGTCGCCTCCTGGCGACCCGCGGAGATGAAGCGCGCGAACACCACGTCGACCTGGTCGGCGTCGCCGCGCTCGTACTGCTCCATGGCGACGCGGATGGCGGGCAGGATCTCGCCCATGGTGGGGCGGTCGCCGATCATCGACTGGTCGGCGATCAGGTCCTTGCGCAGGCGGCGCATCAGGTCGCGGCCCTTGCGCCCGATGGTGACAACACTGACCGGAACTCCGGCGTTGTTCATCTCGCGCACGGCGAGCCGGGTGTTGTTGGAGTTGAGCGCCCCGGCCAGGCCGCGGTCGGCGGTGACCAGGATGATCACCCGGCGCCGCACCTCGCGCACGTCGAGGTAGGGATGCCGGTACTCGGGGGTGCGGCGCATCAGCTCGGCCATCACCGAGGTGATCTCGTCGGCGTAGGGACGCGCCGCCGTCACCCGCTCCTGGGCGCGGCGCATCTTCGCCGCGGCGACGAGCTCCATCGCCTTGGTGATCTTGCGGGTGTTCTGGACGCTGCGGATGCGGCGCCGGATGTCACGGAGCGATGCCATGCGCTTAGCCCGCGTACCCCTTCTTGAACTCGTCGAGCGCGGCGCGCAGGCCCTGCTCGGTGGCCTCGTCGATGGCCGCCCTGGCCATGATCGACTGCTCGATCTCGGGGTGGCTCTGGTCCATGAAGCGCAGCAGCGAGCGCTCGAAGTCGGTGACCTTCTCGACCGGGATGTCGTCGAGGAAGCCGCGCGTGCCGGCGAAGAGGGCGACGACCTGCTTGGCGAAGGACATCGGCTCGTACTGCGGCTGCTTGAGCAATTCGGTCATGCGCTGGCCGCGCTCCAGCGAGGCGCGCGTCGAGCGGTCGAGGTCGGAGGCGAACTGGGCGAAGGCGGCCAGGTCGCGGTACTGGGCCATGTCGAGGCGGAGCTGTCCGGCCACGCTCTTCATCGCCTTGGTCTGCGCCGCAGAGCCGACGCGCGACACCGAGATGCCGACGTTGATGGCCGGGCGGATGCCCGCGTTGAACAGGTCGGATTCCAGGTAGATCTGCCCGTCGGTGATGGAGATGACGTTGGTGGGGATGTACGCCGACACGTCGCCGGCCTGGGTCTCGATCACCGGCAGCGCGGTCAGCGAGCCGCCGCCGTAGGCGTCGTCGAGGCGCGCGGCGCGCTCCAGCAGGCGCGAGTGCAGGTAGAACACGTCGCCGGGATACGCCTCGCGCGACGGCGGGCGGCGCAGCAGCAGGGAGAGCTGGCGATAGGCCTGAGCGTGCTTGCTGAGGTCGTCGTAGACGATCAGCGCGTCGCGACCGGCGAGCATGAAGTGCTCACCCATGGCGCAGCCCGCGAACGGCGCGATGTACTGCAGCGCGGCCGGCTCGGCGGCGGTCGCCGAGACGATGATGGTGTGCTCCATGGCGCCGTACTGGGCCAGCGTGGCGGCGATCTGCGCCACCGTCGAGGAGCGCTGGCCGATGGCGACGTAGATGCAGACGACGCCGGTGCCCTTCTGGTTGATGATGGTGTCGAGGGCCACCTGGGTCTTGCCGGTCTGGCGGTCGCCGATGATCAGCTCGCGCTGGCCGCGGCCGATGGGGATCATGGCGTCGACCGCCTTGATGCCCGTCTGCAGCGGGGTGTCGACGCCCTTGCGGGTGATGACACCCGAGGCGACGCGCTCGACGGGCAGCATCTCGTCGGTCTCGATGGGACCGCGGTCGTCGAGCGGCTGGCCCAGCGCGTTGACCACGCGACCGATCAGCGCGTCGCCGACCGGCACCTGGGCGACGCGACCGGTGGTGCGCACCCGGTCGCCTTCCTGGAGGTGCTCGTACGGGCCCATGATGGCCGCGCCGACGCCGTCCTCGCGCAGGTCGAGGGCGAGGCCGTAGACGGCGCCACTGCCGTCCCGCGGACCGGGGAACTCCAGCAGCTCACCGGCGATGGCCTTCTCCAGGCCGTAGATGCGCACGATGCCGTCGGTGACCGAGGTGATCACGCCCTCCTGGGCGTCGACCACCGGGGCCTCGAAGGCGCTGATCCGTGCCTTGAGGATCTGCCCGATCTCGTCGCTTCGAATTGCCATTGTCGTCGTCTCGTCCTTGTGGTTTTAGGCCAGCGCCGCCTGGAGCTGCTCGAGCCGGGTGCGGATCGAACCGTCGATCACCCGGTCGCCGATGCGGATGACCAGGCCGCCGACGATCGACGGGTCCTGGCGCACCGTGGTCTGCACGTCGCCGCCCAGCTTCTCGGCGAGCTGCTTGCGGATGCGCTGTTCGAGCTGGGCGTCGACGGGCACCGCCGTCACCACCTCGGCGCGGAGCACGCCGGAGTAGCGGTCGGCGAGCGCGTCGTACTGCTCCAGCACCAGCGGCAGCACCGCGGCGCGGCCGCGCTCGGCGAGCAGTCGCGCCAGGTTGCGGGCCGGGGGCTGGGCGTTGGCGAGCAGCTCGGCGACGAGGCGTCCGCGCTCGTGCTGGGGGATGCGCGGGTCGTGCAGCGCGGTGGCGACGTCGGGCGCGGAGAGGATGGTGACCACCTCGTCGAGTGCCCTGCGCCAGCCGGGAATGTCCCTGGCCTGCTTGGCCAGGTCGAAGTACGCGTGCGCGTAGCGGCGGGCGATCTGCAGCTCGCCGGCCATCAGGAGGCGCCTCCGCGCCGCGCCTGCGTCATCCCGCGGTCACCTTCTCCAGCGACTCCTCGATGAGCCGCTGATGGGTGCGCCCGTCGATGCTCTGGCCGATGATCCGCCCGGCCGCCTCGACGATCAGCGCCGCGGCCTGGGCGCGCAGCTCCTGGAGCGCGCGGTCGCGCTCGGCGGCGATGTCGGACAGCGCCTTCTGCAGCTCTGCCTCGGCGTCACGACGGCCGCGGCTGCGGACCTCGTCGGCGTCGGCGGCGGCCTCCTGGTGGGCGCGGGCGATGATCTCGCGGGCCTGCCCGCGGGTCTCGTCGAGGATGCGCTGCACCTCGTCGGTCACCTGGGCGAGCCGCTTCTCCGACTCCTCCGCCGCGCGCAGCCCGGACTCGATCCGCTCCGCGCGCTTGTCGAGGACGCGCACGATCGGTCCCCAGGCATAGCGCCAGAGGACCACCGCCATCAGCACGAAGATGACGATCTGGAGGACCAGCGTCGCGTTGAAGGTGATCAGCCCGGCGTCGGCGACCACGGTGGACACCACTTTCTGCGTCGCCTCGACTACTTCTGCAGCGGGTTGGCGAAGAGCAGCAGCAGGGCGATGCCGAGCGCGATGATCGGCAGGGCCTCGATGAGACCGACACCGATGAACATCAGGGTCAGCAGGCTGCCTCGAGCCTCCGGCTGGCGGGCCGTGCCCTCGACGGTGCGGCTCGACACGAGACCGTCGCCGATGCCCGCGCCCAGCGCGCCCAGGCCGAGCATCAGACCCGCGGCGACGGCGGAGAGGCCCAGGATCAGTCCCCTATCGGTCAAGGAAGGTTCCTCCTCGTGGGGCGCGCCGCGACCGGCGTGCCCATGGTGTGTGTGGTGACGTGAGTGGCCGCGCGGCGGTCACGCATGTGCAGGCTCGGTTCTGTGGGCCGGCTCCGCCTCGTGCTCGGCGTGGTCGACCTCGGTGCCCATGGCGATGTAGGCGATGGTCAGCATGGTGAAGATGAACGCCTGCACCGCGCCGACGAAGATCGAGAAGAGCACCCAGACGGTGCCGGGGAAGGGCGCCAGGAAGGCGGGGAACAGCGAGATGATCAGCGCCACCATCAGCTCGCCGACGAAGATGTTGAAGTAGAGACGGAAGGAGAGCGTGACCGGCCGCGACACCTCCTGGATCAGCTCCAGGAAGGCGAAGACGACGCGCGTCCAGCCCCAGGGGCCCTTCCAGCGCGGCTGGACGATGCTGAAGTAGTGCTTGATGTAGCCGCCCGGCCTGCGGAACTTGATCGAGTACCAGTGCAGCAGGCCGATGCTGAACAGGGCCAGGCCGATGGTGGTGTTGATGTCGTTGGTCGGCGACTTGAAGACCGGCAGCAGGCCCAGGAAGTTGCTGACCAGAATGAACATGAACAGGCTGATGGCGACGGGCGCGATGTGGATCGGCTTGCTGCCCAGGGTGTCCTTGATCAGCCCGTCGAGGAAGTCGATGATCGACTCGACAGCGTTCTGCAGCCGGCCGGGCCTGCCCTCGCGCATGTTGCGCCTCAGCAGGAAGGCGAGCAGCAGCAGGATGCCGCAGACGATCAGCGTGTTGTAGACGGTGTCGACGTTGATCGCCAGCAGTCCGCTGCCGACGGTGGGGTGCTGGACGTCGATGGTGCCGGAGCTAGCGAGCAGATGCACTGTGGTGCCTCCTCTGCTGACCCTCGATGCGCAGCGACACGACCGCGACCAGCACGGCCGAGATGGGGAAGAGCAGGAAGCCGGTGATGACGCCGACCTTGTCGAGCCCCTGGGCGACCAGGGCGATGCCGATCAGCAGGCCGACCATGACGAAGCGGCCCATCAGCAGCCCGGTGAGCGCGCCGGCGCGGACCTGGCCCTCGGCGCTGTCGACGCGGTGCAGCGAGCGGAGCAGCAGCCACACGTCGGCCACCGCGACCGTCGCGCCCACGACCACGCCGGAGACGGCGGAGGTGCGGCCGGCCACCGCGAGCAGCCCGCTCAGCAGCAGCGCGAGGGAGGCGATGGTCAGGATGGTCGCCCGGGCGAACCGCCCGTAGTCGGTCAACCTGGTGGTCATGTGTGGTCAGCATCCGCACACGCGGACGCCTCACTCCTCCAAAGAAACGGAACCCTGGTACGGACGTCATCAACGTCCAGGACCGCCGTCCCCGTGCGTCAGTCGAAACCGATCGCAGCCTCCGAGCTAGCTCGCTCCGAACCCACGAGGGAAGCCCCACCTGGGACGGCTGCGAACCACAGCGCTGAGGCTGCTCTCGCTCTCGCTTCCGCCGGAGGACTGCCCGACCTGGCCGAGGACGGGCGGAGTTTAGCAGAGCAGGCCTCGGCGACGCTGACGCGCCGGCCGCCGCTAATCCACCTCCCCGCCGTGCCGGATGCGCGAGGGGGCCGCGGGGCGCCCGGGGAGGGTCAGGTAGCCCGCCTCCTCGCTCTCCACCACCGGCTCGCGCCGCATGTTCCGCCAGATCAGCCCGACCAGCGCCACCGCCAGCAAGGCGACCGCGACCAGCAGGACGCGCCGGTGCCCGAACAGCGCCAGCCCGATGCAGCCGAGGATGGCGGTGGCCAGGTAGAAGGTCAGCGCCGTCTCCCGCGGCGTGAAGCCGAGGTCGAGCAGGCGGTGGTGCAGGTGGCCGGTGTCGGCGTGGGTGACGTGGCGGCCGGCGCGGCGGCGGCGGACGATGGCGAACGCGGTGTCGCCGATGGGCAGCCCCAGCGCAACCAGCGGCACCAGCAGCGACAGCGCCACGGCCAGCTTGGCCACGCCGAGGATGGTGATCATCCCCAGGGCCACGCCCAGGAAGTGGCTGCCGCTGTCGCCCATGAAGGTGCGCGCGGGCGCGAAGTTGAAGACCAGAAATCCGACGCAGCACCCCATCAGCGCGCCGGTGAGCACGATGACGTCGTTCTGCGCGTTCTCGGTGGGCCCCAGGCGGTTGATCGCCGCCAGCAGCAGCACGCCCGCCACGATGGTGACAACTCCGGCCGCAACTCCGTCGACGCCGTCGAGCAGGTTGATCGACACCTGCATGCCCAGGAACCACACCAGGGTCAGCGGCAGCGCCATCACGCCGAGGTGCAGCACCGTCGCATTGGCGCTGCCGGGGAAGGCGACGAAGGTGATCGACGCGCCGACGATGTAGGCGAGCAGCCCCGCGCCCAGCTCGATGGCCACCTTGACGCGCGGGTTGAGCCCGAGGATGTCGTCGACCGCCATGGCCACGGTGATCGCCCCGGTGATGCCGACGATCTGCCAGCGCGTGGCGATGCCGCCGCCGAACGCGGCCACCGCCACCGCGAAGCCCAGGAACATGGCCAGCCCGCCCAGCCGCGGCGTCGGCGCCTTGTGGATGCGCCGGGCCTCGCCGGGCTGGTCGACCGCGCCGCGCCCGATCCGCCGCGCCAGCAGCATGGTCAGCGGCACCGCCGCCATGCAGACCACGCTGGCCAGCAGGAAGGGCGGCAGCGCCGGCAGCCAGGGGGTGGTGGTGGCGGTCAGGGACAAGGGCGAGCGATCCTCAGGTCCGGTACGGCAGCGGGAAGCGGCGGCACAGCGACAGCGACGCCTGGCGAACCTCCGCGTGGGTGCCGAGGTCCTCGAAGTTGTTCAGCATGGCCGCGAGCATCTCGGCGATCTCGTCCATCTCCCCGGCGCCCATGCCGCGGGTTGTCACCGAGGGCGTGCCCAGGCGGATGCCGTTGGGGTTGAAGGGCGTGGCGCCGTGATACGGGAAGGTGTTGCGGTTGACGGTGATGCCGACCTCGTCGAGGGCGTCCTGCACCGCCTTGCCCTTGAGCTGGTGGGGTCGCAGGTCGATGAGCATGAGGTGGTTGTCGGTGCCGCCGCTGACCAGGGTGACGCCGCGGCGGGTGAGGCCCTCGGCGAGCGCCTTGGCGTTGCCGACCACGCTGGCGGCGTACTCCTTGAACTCCGGCTGCATGCACTGGTGCAGCATCACGGCCTTGGCGGCGATGGCGTGGTTGTGCGGGCCGCCCTGGGCGCCCGGGAACACTGACTTGTCAACGGCCTCGGCGTGCTGCGACTTGCACAGGATCATCCCGCCCCACGGTCCGCGCATGGTCTTGTGGGTGGTCAGCGTGACGAAGTCGGCGTGGGGAACGGGGCTGGGGTGCTGCCCACCGGCGACCAGGCCGGCGAAGTGGGCCATGTCGACCATCAGGTAGGCGCCGACCTCTCTGGCGATGTCCGCGAAGGCCGCGAAGTCGAGGATGCGGGGGTACGCGCTGTAGCCGGCGACGATCAGCTTCGGCCGGACGTCGCGCGCCCGCTGGCGCACCTGATCCATGTCGAGCCGCTGGGTGGCCTCGTCCACGGTGTACGACTCGAAGTGGTACAGGCGGCCGCTGAAGTTGACCGGGGACCCGTGGGTGAGGTGGCCGCCGTGGTCGAGCCCCATGCCCAGCACCGTGTCGCCGGGCTGGAGGAAGGCCATGTAGACGGCCATGTTGGCGCTCGACCCGCAGTGCGGCTGGACGTTGGCGTGCTCGGCGCCGAACAGCGCCTTGGCCCGGTCGATGGCCAGCTGCTCGACCTTGTCGACGACCTGGCAGCCGCCGTAGTAGCGCCGCCCCGGGTAGCCCTCGGAGTACTTGTTGTTGAGCCAGCTACCGAGCGCCTCCAGCACCGCCGGGGAGGCGATGTTCTCGCTGGGGATCAGCTCCAGGGTCTCCTCCTGGCGGCGCAGCTCCTCCTCGAGGAGGTCGGCCACGGCAGGGTCCACAGCGCGCACGGCGGGCTTCAACGGGGTGTGGATCAAGGAGACCCCTCCAGGTATGGGCTCAGCTCGTCGGCGCCGAGGGGACCGGTCCGCAGCAGTCGGGGCGGGTCGACGCTGCAATCGATGATAGTGGAGGGCAGTCCGGCTGCGGGCCCGCCGTCGAGGATGGCGTCGACCTCGGCGCCGAGCAGGCGCTCGACCTCCTCGGCCGTGGCGGCCGCCGGCTCGCCGTGGCGGTTGGCGCTGGTGGTGGCCAGCGGGCCGGTGCGTTCCAGCAGGGCGCGCAGGCCGGGATGCGCGGGGACGCGCAGGCTGATGCTGGCGCCGTGGCGGGGGATCGCCGGGTGTCGCGGCTCGGCCGCGGGCACGATGATCGACAGCGGGCCGGGCCAGAAGCGCTCCGCGAGGCGCGCGGCTGCCGGGTTGTCCCGCAGGCGGCCGTAGCGCTGCATGTCGGCGGCGGTGGCGCCGAGCAGGCTCAGCTCCATCTCGGGGGGGCGGCGCTTGATCTGGAAGATGCGCTCGGCGGCCTCCGGGTGGTCGGGGTGGCAGGCCAGGCCGTAGACGGTGTCGGTGGGGACGGCGACCACCCCGCCGCGCATGACGGCATCGACGATGCTTTCGAGGCTCACGGCCGCTCGGCGGCGACGACCCGGTCGCGGTCGGTGAGGTCGTGGATGCGGCGGGTGTGCGCGTCGGTCACGTGCTCGCGCAGCAGCGCCTCGACCTGCTCGGCGCGGCGCGGGTCGACCTCGAAGGCGACATACGCATGTGGCAACAGCAGCCCGTCCACGCCGTCGAGGATGCGCCGGTAGGCGTCGAGACCATCGCCCGACGCCAGCAGCGCGGTGTGCGGCTCGTAGTTTTTGACATCAGCGACCAGATCACGCAGCTCGCTCTCGGTGACGTAGGGCGGGTTGCTGAGCAGCATGTCGAACGGCGCGTGCCGGCGCAGCGGCTCGGTCCACGTCCCCTGGACGAACGTCACCCTCTCCTCCACCCCGTGCCGCCTGGCGTTGGTGCGCGCCACGTCGAGCGCTTCGGCCGACACGTCGGTGGCCACCACGTGCGCCTCCGGCAGCTCGCACGCCATGGTGATGGCGATGCATCCGCTGCCCGTGCCCACGTCGGCGATGCGCGCCCCGCCGTGCTGCAGCGCCGCCTCGACCAGTGTCTCGGTGTCGGGCCGCGGGATCAGCACCGCGGGGGTCACCACGAAGCTGCGGCCGTAGAACTCGCGCTGCCCGACCAGGTAGGCCACCGGCTCCCCCGCCGCCCGCCGCCGCAGCAGCGCGCGCACCGGCTCCAGCTCCTCCTCGCGCAGCGGGCGGTCGTACTGCAGGTACAGGTCGAGCCGGCGCAGCCCGAGCGAATGGGCGGTGAGCAGCTCGGCGTCGAGCCGCGCGGACTCGCTGCCCCGCTGAGCGAGGAACCCGGTGCTGAGGCGCAGCACCTCGATGAGGGTCGGCACGGCCGGCAATGCTAGGCGCGGACCGGGGCCGTCGGCTCCTCGTCGAGCATGCGCCGCGCCTGCTCCTCCTGCATCAGCGGCTCGACGACCATGTCGAGGTCGCCCTGGAGGACCTTGTCGAGCTGGTACACGGTGAGCCCGATGCGGTGGTCGGTGATGCGCGACTGCGGGTAGTTGTAGGTGCGGATCTTCTCGCTGCGGTCGCCGCTGCCGACGTAGGAGCGGCGGGTCGCGGTCAGCTCCGCCTGGCGCTCCGCCTGGGCGAGGTCGAAGAGGCGGGCGCGCAGCACGCGCAGCGCCTTGGCCTTGTTCTTGTGCTGCGACTTCTCGTCCTGGCAGGTGACGACCAGGCCGGTCGGCAGGTGGGTGATGCGGACCGCCGAGTCGGTGGTGTTGACGCTCTGGCCGCCGGGACCGGTGGAGCGGTAGACGTCGATCTTGAGGTCCTTCTCGTCGACCTCGACCTCGACGTCGTCCGCCTCGGGCAGCACCACGACGCTCGCCGCGGAGGTGTGGATGCGCCCCTGCGACTCCGTCTCGGGAACGCGCTGCACACGATGCACGCCGGACTCGAACTTGAGCCGCGAGTACGCGCCGTGCCCGTGCACCTCGAAGACGACCTCCTTGAAGCCGTGTCCTCCCGACTCGTTCTGGTCGAGCACCTCGACGCGCCAGTGCCGGCGCTCGGCGTAGCGCAGGTACATGCGGAACAGGTCGCCGGCAAACAGCGCGGCCTCGTCGCCACCGGTGCCGGCGCGGATCTCGACCACCACGTCGCGGTCGTCGTTGGGGTCGGTCGGCAGCAGCAGCAGGCGCAGCTTGGCATGCGCCTCCTCCTCGACGGCGCGCTGGGACGCCGCCTCCTCCTCGGCGAGCGCACGCATCTCCTCGTCGCTCTCGCCGTGGGTCATCTCCTCCGCCTCGCGGGCCGCCGTCTGTGCCGCGCGCCAGGTGCGGCCGACCTCGACCACCTCGCGAAGCCTGGCCTGCTCCTGGGAGAGCCGCTGCACGCGGTCGAGGTCCTCGTAGGCGTCGGGCGCGCTGAGCTGCGCGGACAGCTCTTCGTAGCGCTCCTCCAGGGCGCGCAGGCGCGTCTCGATTCCAGCCATGTGCGTGCGGCCTTAGGAGGCCAGCGGGAGCGGCGCGCCGATCTCGCCGGCGCGCGCGGCCTGCAGGGCGGCGATGGCGACCTCCATCTGGCGGTCGTCGGGCTCGCGGGTGGTGAGCAGCTGGGTGGCCAGGATGGGCGCGACCAGCACCCGTCCCACCGCGGTGTCGCGAATCTTGGCCAGCCCGCGGATGCCCTCGTAAGAAATTGCGGCCACGACCGGCACCAACACGATGCGGCTCAGCACCAGCAGCACGGGGTTCAGCCCGCCCAGCGGCGCGAACACCACGATGCTGACAAGTGCGACCACAACCAGGAAGCCGGTGCCGCAGCGGGGATGCAGCCGCGAGGCGCGGCGCACGTGCTCGACGTCGACGGGGTCACCGGACTCGTAGCAGTTGATCGTCTTGTGCTCGGCGCCGTGGTACTCGAAGACGCGGTTGACGCTGCGCATCGAGCCGATCAGCACCAGGTAGCCGAGCAGGATCACCGCGCGGGCGATGCCCTCGATGACCACGAAGCCAACGCTGCGCGGACCGCGATGGATCAGCGCCGCGGCGCCGAGCGGAAGCCCGACGAAGAGCAGCAGGCCGAAGATCACGGAGATGCTCATGGTCACGCGCATCGCGCCCTTGCTGAGCTGGACCTCCTCCTCCTCCATCTGCACGTTGGCCGACCAGGTCAGCGCGCGCATGCCCAGGTGGAGCATCTCCACCAGCCCCTGGACGCCGCGGAAGAACGGCAGCTTCCAGAGGCTGCTGGTGTAGACCTTGGAGGTGAGCGGCTCCTGCTTGACCAGGATGGAGCCGTCCTTGCGGCGGGCGGCCACCGCGTAGTGGTCGCGCCCGCGCATCAGGACGCCTTCGATGACGGCCTGGCCGCCATAGAAGAACGGCTGCTTGGGAACGGCGGCCATCGCGGCGTGAGCTCGGTGAGCCCGTCAGGCCTTGGCCGACGCCTTCTGGGCGCGGCGCCGGAAGCGCTCGACCTGCCCGCCGGTGTCGACGATGCGCTGGGTCCCGGTGAAGAAGGGGTGGCACACGGAGCACACCTCGGTCTTCAGCTCAGGCAGCGTGGAGCCGGTGGTGAAGGTGTTGCCGCAGAGGCAGTGGACCACGGCGTCGTGGTGGTAGGTCGGGTGGATCTCGGTCTTCATGGCACTACAGTCGTGTTGGAGGAGGCGAGCCAGCATAACACGGGCTCCGCCGGCCCTCCGGGGGCGGTCACTGGATCGTGCTGGCCACCTGGGCGGACAGCAGCGCGGCGTGGGTCTCGGTCATGGCGACGGCGGTGATCGCCAGCATGGCCACGTAGGCGACCGCGATCCACATGCGGGTGCGGCCGGGGATTCTCTCGTATTCGGGGTTGGCGCCGCGGCGCTTGAAGCGCTGCAGCGTGCTGATCCCGCCGATGACGAGGATGAACAGCAGGAACGGGTTGAAGGAATGTCCCGTGGCCACTGGGCCCGCGATCAGCAGCAGGATGACGCCGAGGCCGACCAGGTTGACCCAGGGGCTGAGGGCGCTGGCCACCCGTCCGCCGTCGAGCGGGCTGAAGGGGACCAGGTTGAACAGGTTGATCAGGAAGCCGACGTAGGCCAGGGCGAGCAGCAGGTTGTGGGTGTACGTGCCGGCGGGCGCGGCGCCGGAGAGGATCAGCGCCACGATCGCGCCCATGGTGCCGACCACCGGGCCACCGATGGCGATGACCGCCTCCTGGCGGACGTCCTTGGGCGGCTGCTTCAGCCCGATCACCGCGCCGAACGGCCCCAGGAAGATGGGCAGCCCGGTGCGGATGCCCTCGTGGCGGGCGAAGAGCAGGTGGCCGGACTCGTGGATGGCGATCAGGGCGATCAGGCCGATGCCGTAGGGGGCGCCGAAGATGGTGGCCATCAGCGCCACGCTGATCACCATGGAGACGATGGTGGGGCCGAACTTGGCCAGCTTGATCAGGGGGAGCGCGTACTTGCCGAGGGCGGCGGCGCCGACGGCGACCGGGCCGGCGGCGCGGCGGGCGCGGGCGAGCGGGCTTTGCTCGGGCTGCGGCTGGGGAGCGGTGGGATACGTATCCACGACAGCAGTGTGATACCCAGCGGTGATGCGGGTGTAAACCCGGCGCACCACGCGCGCGAGAACCCGGCGCATCACGCGCGCGGCAGCGTGCGGCATGCGCCGAGGGTGGGGTGCGGCACTCCAGCCGCCAGGGGAGGGATCTGCCCTCCCCTCATGCGCGGCGCTCAGCCGCGCGCAAAAGCCCGGGTGAAGTTGCCGTGCTCCAGCTCGGGCAGGTCGCGGCGGAAGCGGTCGAGGGCGGCGCGCATGCCCAGGCCGGGTTCGGTGGGCGGCAGCACGCGGACCAACCAGTCGTGATCGACGTTGAGCGAGCGCCACTGCACCTGGCGGACGCCCATGTCTTTGCAGGCGTCCAGGGTGCGGTCGAGCTCGTCCGGCGCGTCGGTGACGCCGGGGAAGGTGAGCAGGTTGAGGCACACCTGCCCGCCCGCCCGTTGCATCACGCGCCCGCACTCGAGCACGTCGTCGAGCGAGTAGCCGATGGGGCGGTAGTAGGCGCGGAACACCGCGTCGGTGAACGATATGGCGCTGATGCGCACCGAGTTGCAGCCGGCGTCGATCAGCCGCTGCAGCGCGACCGGGCTGCTGCCGTTGGTGTTGACGTGGATGGTTGCGTCGGGGTGCAGGCGGCGGATGCGCGCGGTGGCCTCGGCGAGCGCGTCGTCGCGGGTCAGCGGCTCGCCCTCGCAGCCCTGCCCGAAGCTGACGATGTGGGCATCCTCGCCGGTCAGGTGGTAATTGGCAAGGTTGGCCAATTCTTCCGGCGTCGGCGCGTAGCGCATGCGCGGCTGGGGGGTCGGCACGTCGTCGGGCTGCAGGGAGATGCAGCCCAGGCAGTCCGCGTTGCACGCGGGCGAGGCGGGCAGGGCGGCCTCGTAGCGGCGGTAGAAGGTGTTCTGCGCGGTGTAGCAGTTGTGTTCGAGCGCGCAGACGCTGAGCTGCTCGACGATGCGGTTGCCGGGCAGGGCGCGGCGGGCGGCCTCGACGGCTTCCGGCAGGTCGGGGCGGCGGAAGCGTTTGGGCTCCCACCACTGCAGCGTGTCGGTGCGCAGTGCCGCCACCACCAATTCCCCGCGGTGCTCGGCGACGGCCGTGTAGCCGAAGAGCGGCAGACGCGGCGCGCCTCTTTGCGGTTCCGACGCGGGAAGCAGGGTGCGCAGGTGCCCCACCGGCAGCACCGCCGCCACCGGTACGGCGTCCTCCCCCAGCGTGATCGGCTCGCCGCCGCGCGTGAAGGCGAGCGCGCGCCTGCCCGGCAGATGCGCAACCGTCGCCGCCTCCGGCAACGGGATCACGTCGTCGGCGGTCAGCGGGACCAGGCGCGACCCGCTCCGCGCCGCCGGGCGCACGCCGGGGAGCACGTCGAGACTCCCGTCGCGACGCGCGATCAAGCACTGCATGACGCCGCGATCATAGGGTGACCCGGCGCGAAGCCCGGCCCGCGTGCCTCCTCAGACCCCGGAGCCGCGCCACTCCTTGCGCCGCCAGGGCTGATCGGCGAACGCCGCACGCACCGCCTCGCGGACCTGGGGGTCGCCGACCACGTCGGCGCCGGTCAGGGCCAGCGCCTCGGCGCCCTGGATCAGCGCGGTGTAGCCGCGGTCGGAATCGGCGGCTTCGCGGAAGTCGTGGGTGTGGCAGGCGACGCCCTCGTCGGCGATGCCGACCTCGGGGTGCAGGGTGGGCACGGCGTAGGACATGTCGCCGACGTCGGTGGAGCCGACCCGGTCCCAGGGCTTGGACTCGACGGGGTCGAGGCCGACGGCGCCCAGGTGCTGGTGGCAGCGCTCGGCGAGCACGGGGTTGGAGCGCAGGTCGAGGTAGGTCTCCTCCTCGACCAGCTCCAGGGTGCAGCCCGTGGCCAGGGCGGCCGCCTCGAAGATGGCGCGGAAGCGGACGTTCATCTCGTGCAGGTAGGCGCCGTCCCGGGCACGGGTGATGAACTCGCCGCTGGTGCGCTCGGGGATGATGTTGGGCGCGGTGCCGCCCTCGTAGATGGCGCCGTGGACGCGGGCGTCGTCGCGGAGCTGCTGGCGCCACATGGCGATGCCGGTGTAGGCGTGGACGAAGGCGTCGAGGGCGTTGATGCCCTGCTGCGGGTCGGCGGCGGCGTGCGAGGCGCGGCCGGTGAAGGTCCAGCGCCAGTGGGTGCAGGCGAGCGCGTACATGATCGCCTTGGTCATGTCGGCGGGGTGGAAGATGAGCGCTGCGTCGTACTGGTCGAAGACGCCGTCGTGGCAGAGCGGGATCTTGCCGCCTCCGCCCTCCTCCGCCGGGCTGCCCACGACGCGCACCCGGCCGGGCAGGCCCGCGTCGCGCAGGGCGAGCGAGAGGGCGATGCCCGCGCCCGCGCTGCCGGTGCCGATCAGGTTGTGGCCGCAGGCGTGGCCGAGGCCGCGCAGCGCGTCGTACTCGCAGACGAAGGCGACCCCGGGGCCGTCGCCGCTGCCCGCGTCGGCGATGAAGGCGGTCTCCATGCCGCTGGCGCCGCGCTGCACCTTGAAGCCGTGGCGCTCCAGCAGGTCGCAGAGCAGTGCTGCGGAGCGACGCTCCTCGTAGGCGGTCTCGGGGTTGTGGTGGATGTCGCGCGCGACCGTCTGCAGGTCGGCGGCCAGCTCCTCGAGGTGGCGGTGGATCGACGAGGCGAGGCTGTCGGTGGCGACGGACATCGCGGAATCTCCTCGAGACGGACGGCGCTGCTGCGGCACCGCGCATTGTCGCCAAAAACTCCCCGCGCCTACCTTATCTCCGGCGCGTCCTCGGGCTGGCGGGCGACGTGGTGCTTGGTGCTGATCTCCCGCACCGTGCCGCTGCGAGCGCGCATCACCATGCTCTGCGTCTCCGCCCACCAGGCGTGGTAAAGCACGCCGCGGAGCAGCCCGCCGCCGGTGATGCCGGTGACCGCGACGCTCACGTCGGTGCCGGGCACCAGCCGGTCCATGCTCATCGCCGCCTCCGGGTCGAACCCCGCGGCGACGATGGCGGCCGCCTCCTCTTCGTGGCGCACCCACGGCCGGCACTGCAACTCACCGCCCAGGCAGCGCAGCGCGCACGCCGCCAGCACCGCCTCGCCGGTCCCGCCCGCGCCGAGCATCACGTCGACCCCGCTGCCCGGCACCGCGGCCATGATCGCCGCGCCCACGTCGCCGTCGCTGATCAGCGCCACCCGGGCGCCCATCTCGCGCACCCGCTCCAGCAGCGCCTGGTGGCGGGGCCGGTCGAGCATGGCCACGGTGAGGTCGTTGACCCGCACGTCCATGGCGAAGGCGATGCGGCGCAGGTTGTTCTCGGGCGTGTCGGTGATGTCGATCGAGCCGCGCGCCTTGGGGCCGACCGCGATCTTGTGCATGTAGGCGACCGGCGGCGGCTGAACGATGCCGCCCGGCTCGGCGGAGGCGGCGATGCTCAGCGCCTGGGTGAGGCCGCGGGCCACCAGGCTGACGCCGTCGACGGGGAGCACGGCCAGGTCGATGTGCTCACGCCCTGCGCCGATGCGGCGGCCGGGCATCAGCGAACTGCCGGGCGCGTCTGGACCGATCACCACCCGCGCGTCGAACGGCATGCTCGACAGCGACTCCTCCATGGACTGCTGTCCGGCGTCTCGGGTGCCCGCCTTGTCGCCCCGCCCCAGCCAGCGGCCCACGGTGAGCGCGGCCGACTCGGTGGCGCGGAGCAGCTCGAGGCCGTGGTTGATGTCGCGCAGGGGCGTGCGCGGGCGCAGCGAGGAGGCGCGGGACGGGGCGGTGCTCATCCCCGACACGATAGATGCGCGGACGGGGGTCGGGCGGAGTCGTGAGCCATGTGTCACAGGCGGCGGGTTGCGCTGATGCGGGCGCCTACCCCCTAAGTCTCGCCGAGTTCGACAGGAGCGAAGTGCGACCCTGGGGATGGTTGTACGGCGAAGACCCACCCGCAGTTGGGATTGCTTCGCCACGCCAGATCGAGCGCGCGAATGGTGAGCACCCAATCGCCACTTCCCAGGCGGGCGCCTCCACGGTCCTCGCGAAGTCGGCTCAGGCCTGCAACGGTAGGCCCGGCTACAGCGAGAACGGTCTGATGCCGGCTCACGCCGTACTGAAAGCGACATGGCCTGGTTCCGCGATTATCGACTTCGTAGAAGAAGGCATATTCGCCTGCCTCCGCCACCTCAATCTGGCGGACAAGCACGCCAGCGCCGCTGACGACGACCACCGGCTTGCTGCCACACCCGAGAAGACCGGCGCCCAGCATGAGTAATCCACCGACAGCCCGAGTACGACTTCGTCGATTCGTGCCCTCACCTTGACGATCCCGCCTCATGTAGCGTGGCGCCACACGCTCAGGGCCCGAACACGACGGCGTCGGGAAAGGCGCCAGCAGGCACCCGCTCGGTCGCACCATCCCTCAGGCTGATGATCGCGAGCTGATGCGTTCCCACACACGTCGCAAGCAGCGTGCCGCTTTTGGCCGCAAGCGCGCTGATCGAGCGACAGGCGCTGTAGTCTCTCATGGACCCCTGGTTGGGAACCCATCGAATGGCCCCGAGTTCGGGAAGTACCCACCACACTCCCGATCCCTGCACAACGACCGGGCCGGCGAATGGTGTAGTGGCGCTCGCTAGCGAGTGTGATTCACCAGTCGACAGATCAACGCTGAGCAAAGCCGCATTACCCCCTGGAAGGTCGGGCCGTGCGGCCCCCACACTGACGACGGCCTTTCCATCGGCGATGTCTAGTCCACTCAACGCCTTGGGAACGCGCCAGTCGTGCGCAATGTCCATCCGCGGCGTCAGGAGTTGGAGCAGGTGCCCCTGGCTCGTGGCCACCCAGAAGCTGCTCGAGTCACCGCTCACAGCGACACTCGCACCGAACGGCAGTTGTCGCCGGCCCACAACCGCCATGGCCACTGGGTCCAGAATGTAAGCAACGGATGTATCAACGTGGTGCGGGTTGACGATCGCAAGTAAATCGCCGCGTCCGTCCATCGCGACCAGGCTCACAAACGGATTTCCTGTTTCGGCCGATGCGTCGGTACCAGATGACCCGTCGGCGAGGACCAGGCTCGCTGGCGGGAGGAGCGTCGCCCTCGGCCTTCCAAGGCCGGTCGGGCCTATTCCAATGTCGATGACCGTGCCGTTGAGTCCGCCCGCGACAAACAAATGCTTCTGCCACATAACCGCCTTTTGAGGCGGCTGAGGCCCGACCAGCGTCGGATAACCGGCAAGGGGAACTGCCTTGAGGCCACCCCCTTCCACGGTCTCCACACGAGGCGCGGGGCCAAGAAAGCGACCCCGCGCCAAGTCAAGTGCATAGACGCTCTCCGATCCGGAGTCTACGACCAGCGCCAGTGAGCCCGCCGGCGTCTCTCTCGGCTCACTCGGCGCAGTGATTGGATGACCAAAGGGGATTGGACTATCTGCAGAGACCGGCAACAACGACACTATCGTTGGTTGCCCGGCAGCCGGCGAGTTGCTGCAGCCGACACACGCGACGGCGCAGACCAACGCCGCGACCGAAAGGCCAACGCGCCCACAGATCATCTGGCGTCGCTCAATTCGAGTAGTCGATCAATGTGCCGAATGAGAAGTAGTAGTTGTAATTTCCCACCGATGTCGGTGTCTTCCACGCTGACCCGGACTCAATTGCCGTCGGCTGCTTAGTACAGCCGCTGACGTCTGAGTTGATGTACCAGGCGCCGGTAAACATGGCTCCGTTCCCGTTTGCGGGGCCTTGGATATCCCCTGAGATGTACCCAGCCGAGCTGTTGAAAGTTGCGTTGTAACCCGCGCTGCTGCCCCCAACATTCACGCCCAGGGACAGGCTCTGCGACGTATTCTGGCCCACTCCGGTCGTGCCCGTTGGCCACAGGCCGATCGGACTGGATCGCGAATCGCTCGCCTGCTGAACGTTCTGGAGCGCGCAAACAGTGTCGCCGTCGCTGCTGATGTTGGTAAGCGTGTCGGCGAAATCGTAGAAGTTGCTCGAATCTGAAGAACTAAGCGGATCCAGTAGTGACATGATGGCGGCACCGTGGAGATGGGGCCCTTGGCTGCTGTTGTTCAGGTACGCTGTGTCATTCCAATATAGCTGAAGGTTGTTACACGTCGCATTGCCGACGCACCCGCCATTGGTATAGCCGCCTCCGTTCATGGTCGCGGTCGAATCGAGCGCAGTGTTGCCTCCGGCCGGAGTGACGGAGTGAAACCCGCCCGACGTTGTTGCGCCGATGCCCGCGGTGGGGCGGCCGCCGTTGCCGATGCCCAAGGCGGTGGCACCAGAAACGAGCTCGAGCACGCGGCCCGACGCAACAACGCCGGCCGCCGTCCACTGGACCTTCGGGGCCGTAAGGTCGTACGCCTGCTGTTGGCACTCATAGGCGAAGTGATTGTAATCAAGCGGCGAATATTCGTAGCAGAGAGTCAGCGCAGCGGCGGGCGCCGCGGATGCAAGCTGGATCGAGAGAGTTCCAACGGCGATTGAAGGCAAGACGGCGAGGCGCAATCCGCGACCGCGGAAGGCGCCGACGCAACGCGAAAACCCAGGCATAACACTCCTATTGGACGTCCGCCCCCAGACACGCCCTTGCGCAGCTGGAAGAGCGACAAACGGTCCCAGCCACGTGCTCCCTTCCTATGGGACACGTGAAAAATTGCGGCTACTACTTGCAACGATGATCAGCTAGACCACCATCCTCCGCCTCCCTTTCATGCCCTTCCCTGCCCGACCAGAGGTCGGAGCGCAAGCTTATGACCCCATCTGCGTGGATGTCAAGTCGGGTCGACTGCCGCCGCCGTTCGCCCGCGGAGGCTCAGGCGGTGGCCTGGCGCTGCGGCTCGGCCGCGGCGTCGGCCACCGCGGGCAGCGGCGCGGCCGGCTGCAAGCCCGCGCGCACCGCGACCGCGCCGACGAAGTCGCGGAAGAGCGGGTGGGGGTTGCTGGGGCGGGAACGGAACTCGGGGTGGAACTGCGAGGCGACGAAGAAGGGGTGGTCGCGCAGCTCGATCACCTCGACCAGGCGGCCGTTGGGTGAGGTGCCGCTGAAGATCATGCCGGCTTCGGCCAGAACGTCGCGGTAGTGGTTGTTGAACTCGAAGCGGTGGCGGTGGCGCTCGTAGACCACCGGCTCACCGTAGGCGTCGTGGGCGCGGGTGCCCTCCTGCAGCTTGCAGGGGTAGACGCCGAGGCGCATGGTGCCGCCCATGTCCTCGACGTCGCGCTGCTCGGGGAGCAGGTCGATCACCGGGTGCGGGGTGAAGGCGTTGAACTCGGTCGAGTTGGCGTCGTCGCTGTCCAGAACTTCGCGGGCGAAGTCGACCACGGCGCACTGCATGCCCAGGCATAGCCCGAGGTAGGGCGTGCCGGTGTGGCGGGCGTGGCGCGAGGCGCGCACCTTGCCCTCGATGCCGCGGTGGCCGAAGCCGCCGGGAACGACGATGCCGTCGACGTCCTGGAGCGCCGAGAGGTCGCCCGCCTCCAGGACCTCGGCGTTGACCCACTCGACGCGCAGGTCGACGCCGTGGTGCACCGCCGAGTGGCGCAGCGCCTCGATGACGCTGATGTACGCGTCCGGCATCTGCACGTACTTGCCCACCACGGCGACGCGCACCGGCGGCTTGGGCGCCTCGATGCGGCGCACCAGCTCCTGCCACTGCGACAGGTCGGGCGCGCTGGCCTCGATGCCGAGCATCTCGCAGATGTAGTCGCCGAGGCCGGCGTCCTCGCACATCAGCGGCACCTGGTAGATGGAGCGCGCGTCGGGGACGTTGATCACCGCGCGCTTCTCGACGTCGCCGAAGAGGGCGATCTTCTCCTTCTGCGACTGGTCGATCGGCCGCTCGCTGCGGGCGACGATGACGTCCGGCTGGATGCCGATGCTGCGCAGGGTGTTGACGCTGTGCTGCGTCGGCTTGCTCTTGAACTCCTCGCTGGCGGCGATGTACGGCACCAATGTGAGGTGCACGTAGCAGACGTTGCGGCGGCCGACGTCGTTCTTCAACTGCCGGATCGCCTCCAGGAACGGCAGCGACTCGATGTCGCCGACGGTGCCGCCGACCTCGACGATGACCACGTCGGGCCGCGGCTCGGCGTCCTCGGCGACGCGCAGCACGCGCTCCTTGATCTCGTTGGTGATGTGCGGGATGACCTGCACGGTGCCGCCGAGATAGTCGCCGCGGCGCTCCTTGGCGATCACGCTGGAGTAGATCTTGCCGGTGGTGACGTTGCTCGCCTTGCTCAGCGAGATGTCGACGAAGCGCTCGTAGTGGCCGAGGTCGAGGTCGGTCTCGGCGCCGTCGTCGGTGACGAAGACCTCACCGTGCTGGTAGGGCGACATCGTGCCCGGGTCGACGTTGAGGTAGGGATCGAGCTTCTGCATCCCCACCGTGAGGCCGCGCGCCTTGAGGATCGTGCCGATGCTCGCCGCGGTGATCCCCTTGCCGAGCGACGAGACCACACCACCGGTCACGAAGACGAATTTGGCCACGCGCGCTACTCCCAACAGCGGGTTTTGACAATGCTAGCACCGCCCTGACCGGGTGGCGTACTCATGTTCGAAGCGCGATGCATGGGCGCCTCGACGGGCATCAGGAGGCCGACGCCCTCGGTTCCAGGACGACCACCCGGGTCTCGTCCACCGTGCCCGACGAGCCGGTGAGGTTGAGCTTTGGCTGCGGCGCCCAGGAGCCCTCGGCGAGGCCCATCTCCTTGGCGAAGCGGTCCACCGAGTCGTACTCGCCGGGCAGCCCGGCCACGGCGTAGCGCACCGGCACCACGATCGCCGGCTCGATCGCCGCCACCAGCTTGGCCGCCTCGGTGGCGTTGTAGGCGTCGTCGCCGCCGACCGGCGCCAGCAGCACGTCGACGTGCCCCAGCGACTCGATCTCGTCCTCGGTGAGCTGACGGCGCAGCCGCCCCACCGCGGCGACGCGGACCTCGTCCACCTCGACGCGCATGATCGTCGTGCCGCCCGCGGGAAGCCCGAAGACGCGCACCCCGCTCAGCTCGAACTCTCCGGGACCGGCGACCTCCTGCGGCCGCCCCTCGGCGGGGCGCAGGCTGGCGAAGTCCGTGTCGCCCTCGGTGCGCACGACGATGTCGGGCGTCAGCTTGGGGAGGCCGGGGACCGCTCCCGGGGGGATCGGGTCGATGACGACCTGCACGTCGCGTCCACGCAGGCGGACGCAACCGAGACCGACGAAGGTGAGCTCCATCGGGGATTGCATGGTACGGCATCCCCAGGCCGGTGAGGCCCGAGCCTACGCCGCGCCGTCGACCACGGTCACCGAGAGCTGGAGCTGCTGGCGGTCGCGGGTGACGCTGAGGCTGACCGTCTGGCCGGCCTCCAGGCCGAGGGCGGCGGGGTCCAGGGGGTGGGAGGCATCGACCGCGACGCCGTTGACGGCGGTGACCACGTCGCCCTTCACCAGGCCGGCCTTCTCACCCGGGCCCCCGGTGGCCACCGAGCGGACCAGGGCGCCGGAGGGGAGCCCGGCGGCGGCGGCGGTGGCCGGGTCGAGGAGGACGCCGACGACGCCGAACGTGGGGCGCTGCGAGGTGCCGCCGTGGGAGAGGCGGTCGACCAGGGCCGCCGCGTCGCGGCCGCTCAGGGCGACCACGCCGGGGAGGGCGGGGTCGCCGGTGACGTTGACCACCACGCCGACCACCTGGCCGGCGGCGTCGAGCAGCGGCCCGCCGTCGCCCTGGGGGTCGGGGGTGGCGTCGACGGTCATGGCGTCGAGCACCTCGGCCGCCGCGGGGCCGCCTGCGGGGATGCTCAGCGAGCGCCCGACCGAGCTGACCGTCCCCGAGTTGACGCTGACGCCCCCGAAGGGCGGGGCGCCGACGGCCACGACGAGGTCACCCGGCCGCGCCGCCGCCGAGGCGAAGCCGAGCGAGGGCAGCTCGGTCGCGCCGACCGCGCGCAGCACGGCGATGCCGTGGGCGACGTCCGCCCCCGCGACCACCGCGCTGTAGACGTGCCCGTCCGAGGTGGCGACGTGGAGCTGGGTGGCGCCCTCCAGTGCATGGGCGCTGGTCACCACCAGCCCGTCCGAGCTGGCCACGAAGCCGACCGCGAAGCCCTTGGGCTGCCCGAGCAGGTCGGCGGGCGCCACCGCCTGGGTGAGCACCTTGACCACCGCGGGCGCGGCCGCGCTCGCCGCGGCCCCGGCGCCGGCCGCCGCCGCCTGCGACCCGCCCGGGTTGCTCGGCGGCTGGGTGGTGATCACCCGCTCGACCGGCCCGTAGTGCTGGTAGATCCCCCACGCCGCCGCCGCCCCGCCGATCAGCCCGAGGCAGATGCTCAGCACAATGGCGGGCAGCAGCGGCACCCGGCGCAGCTCGGCCACTCCGCGGCTCAGGCGGCGGGGGCCGCGTCGCGGGTGCGCAGGTAGCGCTGCAGCCCCGCGGCGTTGCTGTGGAAGCCGTTGAGCAGCTCCAGCTTCTCGCGCGCCCGCCCCTCGGCGTGCTCGGCCGGGGCGAAGCGCTCGGCCAGCGCCGCGGCGATGTCGTCCACGCCCGCCTCCTCGCTGTCACGCATCACCTGCGCGGCGACCGCCACCCACGAGTGGAGCAGCCCCTCCGCCTCGTCCAGCGTGGCCATGGCGTCGGGCACCACGCCGTAGTGGGTCAGCACCACCTGAGTCGGCCGCAGCGCGGCGAAGCGGTGCAGCGAGCTGACCGCCAGCTCCAGGTCGAAGTCGGGCGGCGGCACCGCGGGCCGGAGCACGCCCACCTCGGGCAGTCGCACCCCCACGGCGTCGCCGACCAGCAGCGTCCCGGTGTGCTCGTCGAGCACCGCGTGGTGGTGCTTGGCGTGCCCCGGCGAGTCGACCAGGGTGAGCACGCGCCCGTTGCCCACGTCGATGCGATGCCCGTCCGCCGCGGCGACCAGGCGCTCGGCGGGCACCGCCACCATCCGCCCGTAGAGGCTGTCCAGCAGCGGTCCGTAGACCCGCGCCGCGGAGTCGATCAGCCGCGTCGGGTCGGCGAGGTGGCGCGCGCCGCGTTCGTGCACCACCACGGTGGCGTTGGGAAAGGCGAGGGCCAGGTCGCCGACGCCGCCGGCATGGTCGAGGTGGATGTGGGTGAGCACCAGCCAGCGCAGGTCAGCCGGCCCGACGCCCGCGGCGGCGAGCGTGTCGCGGACCGTCTCGACGCTGGTGCGCGCGCCGGTCTCGATGAGCGCGGGCTGGGGACCGTCCACCAGGAAGCCGGCGGTGAGCTGGTCCCACCCCCCGATCATGGTGTCGAGCTGGCGGATGCCGGGCGCGATCTCCTCCATCGCCAGGCAGGGTACCGGCTAGTGCGTCGGACTCGGCGCGGGCGACGGGAACGGCGACGGGCTGGGCAGCACGTTGAGCGCCGTGAGCTGGTCGATGTCGCGCTTCACCGCCGCCTCCTCGGTGCCGTAGGTGGCGAAGTCGCCCTTCTGCAGCGCGGCCTCGGCCCTCTGCTCGTGCTGGTACAGGTCGAGCAGCAGCCCGTAGGCCTGCGCCGAGAGGCCGGCCGGCGGCGTCGCTCCCGGCGTCGGCGAGGCGCCCGGCGACGGCGTCGGGGTCGGGCTGCTGGTGGGCGGACTCGTCCCGCTGGTGGTCGGCGCGCCGGCGATGGGCTGGCCGAACAGGGTGGCCAGCGCGTCGCCGAACGACGAGCCCAGGGCCACCGCGTTCTGCGTGCCCGCGATCACGTACTTGAGCTGCGGGAAGCTGCCGTTCGACGCCTGCACGTAGAGCGGCCGCACGTAGAGGAACGAGCGGTTGTTGAACGGCAGCACGATGACGTTGCCGAGCACCACGTTGGAGCCGCCGCCGCGCAGCAGGGTGAGCTGCGGGCTGATCTTCTGGTCGGTGTTGATGTTGTTGTCGAACTGCAGCGGGCCGAGCACGTTGGCGCCGTTGTTGATCGGCACCGCCACCAATTTGGGCTTGAAGCCGGTGGTGTAGTCGCAGCGCGCGGCGAGCCACGCGGTCATGTTGTTGTTGGCGGTGCCGCCACCTGTGTTCGCCGCCGGAGAAAAGGTCTGCAGCAGCACGAACTGCGGCTGGGTGTCACCGGGCAGGGTCAGCTCGACGTAGTACGCCTGCGTCGCCTGCTGCTGGTTGTTGATCTGCTCCTCGGCGAGGCGCCACAGGTCGCTGCGGTTGTAGAGCACGGCCGGGTCGGTGATGTGCGCCGCGGTGTAGACCAGGGACTGCGCGTGGAACAGGTCCTCGGGGTAGCGCAGGTGCGCCCGCAGCGACATGGGCATCTTGTCGAGCGGGCTGAGCAGGCCGGGGAAGATCGACATGTAGGTCGCCGTCATCGGCTCCGACGGGTCGACCGCGTACAGCGTGGTGGCGCAGGTGCGGGCGTCGATGGTGGCCTTGACCGCGTTGCGCATGTACGACGTGCCGTTGTCCTGCTGGAAGGACTCGGGGAAGCGGTCGCTGGTGACGTAGCCGTCGACGATCCAGACCAGGTGTCCGCTGGTCGGGTCGGCGACCACGTAGGGGTCGGCGTCGATGGTCAGCCACGGGGCGAGCTGCTGCACCCGGTCGACCACCTGGCGGTGCAGCAGTACCCGCGAGTTGCTGGTGGTCTGGCTGGTCAGGAACAGGTCGAGGCCGCTGAACTGGTTGAGCGACAGGGCCAGCCGGTCGAAACCGCCTGGCATGGCCATGCCGCCGGTGGTGCCGAAGTGGGTGGTCAGCTCGCTCGACCCCGACGGGTAGTCGAACTCGGCCTGCTGGGTGTTGGCGACCACCGGCTGGGTGGTGTCGGCGCCGCAGTAGATGCGCGGGTCCTTGACCTGCAGGTCGAGCGGCGCCACCGGCGACTCCAGGGTGAGCGGCTGCGCGCCGGCGAGCACGTCGGGCTTGCCCTCGTTGCCGACGCTGCTGACCGAAACTGCGGTGATCCCGTAGCCGTGCGTGAAGTTGAGGGCGCGGTTGACGAAGGTGGGGTTGGGGATGCTGCTCTCGCTGATCTCCCGCGGGCCGAGCATGACCTCCTTCTCGGTGCCGTCGGGCGCCTTGTAGCGGTCGACGGTGATGGTCGGGAAGGTCTGGTAGCCGCGGCTGCGGTCGATCTGGGCGAAGGTGTCGGGCAGCTCGCGGAAGTCCTGGATGCGCACGTTGGCGAGGGTGCCCGGGTCGGCGGAGAGGTCGCTGGGCGTGGGCGCCGTGGGCGCGGTGCCGGGCGGGTTGCCGAACTGCTGCTTCTCGACGTCGCGGCCGACCTGCAGGCCCCAGGCGTCGCGCGAGGTGGCCAGGTAGTCGCTCATGGCCGGCGACTGCGCGGTCTGCGCGTTGGGGTTGACGCTGGCGTTCTGGTAGATCGCGGCAGGAATTCCCTGCGACAGACCGGCCAGGGCGAGCCAGCCGACCAGCAGGCTGCCGAGCACGATGCCGGTCCCGTTCGGCGAGGCGCGGCGGCGCAGCAGGACGACGGCGAGGGTGGCGACGGCGAAGCCCACCGCCACCCACTGCAGCGCGCCGAGCACGGGCCGGATCACGTTGCGCTGGGTGGCGTCGAGGCCGACGAAGTTGTCGTGCTGCGACGTGGAGAGGTGGTAGGCGCCGAAGTGCGCGCCCAGCGCCGCCAGCACGAACACCGCGGCCAGCAGCACGCCACCGTGCATCACCGCGGTGCGCAGGGTGTCGCGGGCGGTGCGCCCGGCCGGCGGTTGCAGCGGCAGGGGCAGGTCCTCGGGCGACGTCTCCACCACCACCGCCAGCAGCGCCAGCGCGACCGTCACCACCAGGCTGACCACCACCGCGCCCCAGGCCAACCCGATGACGTGGTCGATCACCGGCAGGGTGAAGAGGAAGAACGAGTAGTCCTTGCCGAACACCGGGTCGGTGTGGCCGAAGCTGTGGCCGTTCTGCCAGAGCAGCACGTCCTGCCACTGCTGGGCCAGGTAGATGCCGCCGGCGATGCCGACCACCAGCGCCAGGGCGATGCCCGCCCACAGCGCGATGCGCCCGCCGCGCCGGTCGATCGACCCGGCGGCGATCACCCAGAGCGGGATGCTCAGCGCCACCAGACCGCCGGTGATGGCCAGGCCGACGAAGAAGAGCGAGAGCTGGGCCCAGAACGGGTTCCAGAACACGTTGGTGTGGCCCAGGCTGTCGAGGAAGAGGAGCTGGACGCGCAGGCCCATCAGCGAGATGAGCACGACCACCACCAGCACGATCGCGGCGATCACGCCCAGCACGATGCGGCGCCGCCGGGGGAGGATCGGCCCGGTGCGGACCACGCGCGGCCGCCCGCCGAAGGGTGGCCTTCCGCCAAAGGGGGGGCGTCCGCCGGAATCGCGGCGTGGGTCGAAGAACGCGCTCATGAGGTGCGCCGCGCAGTGTACGCGCCGCGACCTGCCCCGTCGGTACGCGGGCTAGCGGCGGCTGAGCAGCAGGCGGACGTCGAAGGGGTCGCGGCGGCGGCGGACGCGGCGTGAGGTGACCTCGGGCCGGAGCTGCACCATGTACGGCTCCTGCTGCCTCAGCACCTCCTCGATGGCGTCGGCCACCAGCATGCCGATCTTGACGGTCGGCACACGCTCCGAGACCAGGTCGGCGATCCGCTCGTTGACCACCGTGACATCCAGCTCGTGGGCCTGCTCCAGCACTTCGAGGCAGTCGTCGAGGCGGCGGAGGCGGATCCTGCGCTCGTCGGCGTCAGGCGACATGGGCGAGATCATGGTCACGAACGCTACAGCATCGACGGGAGCGCTGGGGATGCCCTGGTGGCAACGCAACGGTCAAGGCCGATACGCGATGGTCACGAGTGCGCCCCGCCGCGATGACGCGGCTCGGACGGAGGCGGTGTGGGACGCCCCCGGCCGAGCCGCGCCAGGCCTATTCGGCGAGCGCGGGGACGGGACGGACGGGCCTCCCGGTCAGGTCGACGTCGGAGGCGTCCATCTGGGCGTCGCGCACCTGCTCCAGCCACCGGTCCCAGGTGAAGGACTCGGTGCAGCAGGCGGTGTCGGCGTCGACGGGCCCGCCCGGCGTGATCACCGTCTCGCCGGAGAGCACTTCTGCGATCAGCGTCAGTACCACGACTGAGGTCCTCCTCGATGTTCGGCTGACGTTGTGTTGCACCCCCACTATGCAGGCCGGCCTGCCGGCGGCGCAACCCCAGGATAGCCCTCAGAGCTGATCGTTCTCTGCGACACGCTGCACAAATTCCTGATCAGACAGTTGCTGCAGCGCGTGCACCGCGACGCGGGCGCGCCGCGGCGCGACCGTTGCCGTTGCCGCCCTTGCCGTTGGGCGCATGGGCCAGCGCGGTGCTGGGAATCGGGTGGTTGCCGAGCAGCGGGCGCAGGTATTCGCCGGTCGCGCTCCGCTTGTTGACCGCAACTTCTTCAGGTGTTCCCTCGGCGACAATCTCTCCACCGCGATCGCCGCCGTCCGGCCCCAGGTCGATGATGTGGTCGGCCGTCTTGAGCACGTCGAGGTTGTGCTCGATGACGATGACCGTGTTGCCCGCGTCGGTGAGCCGGTGCAGCACTCCGAGCAGCTTCTCCACGTCGGCGAAGTGCAGCCCGGTGGTGGGCTCGTCGAGGATGTACACGGTGCGGCCGGTGTCACGACGGCTCAGCTCGGTGCTCAGCTTCACGCGCTGCGCCTCGCCGCCGCTGAGCTGCGTCGCCGGCTGGCCGAGCCGGATGTAGCCGAGGCCGACGTCCTGCAGCGTCTGCAGCTTGCGCGCGATTCGCGGCTGGTTCTCGAAGAGCTGCGCCGCCTCGTCGACGGTCATCTCCAGCACGTCGGCGATGCTCTTGCCGCGGAACTTCACCTCCAGCGCCTCGCGGTTGTAGCGCCGTCCCTTGCACACCTCGCAGGCGACGTAGATGTCGGGCAGGAAGTGCATCTCGATCTTGATCATCCCGTCGCCCTCGCACGCCTCGCAGCGGCCGCCGGGGACGTTGAAGGAGAAGCGCCCCGGCTTGTAGCCGCGGACCTTGGCCTCGGGCAGCTGCGCGAACAGCTCGCGGATGTAGGTGAAGACGCCGACGTAGGTCGCCGGGTTGCTGCGCGGGGTGCGCCCGATCGGCGACTGGTCGACGTTGATCACCTTGTCGACGTGCTGCAGTCCCTCGACCTTGGTGTGCTTGCCGGGTCGCTGCTTGGCCTTGTACAGCACCTGGGCCAGCCGCGCGTAGAGGATGTCGTTGACCAGCGTCGACTTGCCGCTGCCGCTGACCCCGGCGACGCAGATGAAGGTGCCCAGCGGGAAGGCGACGTCGATGTCCTTGAGGTTGTTCTCGCGCGCGCCGCGGACCAGCAGCTCGCTGCCATTGCCCTTGCGGCGCTTGGCGCTGTAGGTGATCGCGCGCTCGCCGCGGAGGAACTGGGCGGTGACGCTGTCCTGAACCTGCAGCACCTCGTCCAGCGTGCCCGCCGCCATCACCCGCCCGCCGTGCTCGCCCGCGCCGGGACCGATGTCGACGACGTAGTCAGCGGTGCGGATGGTCTCCTCGTCGTGCTCGACGACGATCAGCGTGTTGCCCAGGTCGCGCAGGACCTTGAGGGTGGCGATCAGCTTGTGGTTGTCGCGCTGGTGCAGTCCGATGCTGGGCTCGTCGAGCACGTAGAGCACGCCCATCAGCTTGCTGCCGATCTGCGTGGCCAGCCGGATGCGCTGCGCCTCGCCGCCGCTCAGCGTGCCCGCCGCGCGATCCAGGGTGAGGTAGTCGAGGCCGACGTCGTGGAGGAAGCCGAGGCGCTCGCGCACCTCCTTGAGCACCTGCTTGGCGATGTACTGCTCGCGCTCGGTGAGCCGCAGCGTCTGCACCCGGTCGTGGGCTTCGAGCACGCTCATGCCGGTGAAGTCGGCGACGCTCATGCCGTCGACGGTGACCGCCAGGAACTCCGGCTTGAGCCGCCTGCCCTCACACGCCGGGCACGGCTTCTGCATCATCAGCCGCTCGATCTCCTGCTTGACCCAGTCCGACTCGGTCTCGCGGTAGCGGCGCTCCAGGTTGGGGATGACGCCCTCGTAGTGGGCCTCGAAGCTGCGCGTGTGTCCGCTGTGGGACACGTAGCGCATGCGCACCGTCTCGTCCTTGGGCAGGCCGTAGAGGATGACCTTCTGCTGCTTGGCGGTGAGGTCTAGCCAGGGCTGGTCGAGGGGGATCTTGTACTTGCGGGCGACGGCCTCGACCACATCCATTTGCCAGCGCTGGGATGGGCCCTTGGTCCAGCCGGACAGGGCGCCGTCCATGATGCTCAGCTCGGGGTCGGGGACCACGGCGTCGGCGTCGACCTCCATGCGCATGCCCAGGCCGGTGCAGGTGGGGCAGGCGCCGTGGGGGGAGTTGAAGGAGAAGTTGCGCGGGGCGGGCTCCTCCATGCTGATGCCGCAGTAGACGCAGGCGTAGTCCTGCGAGAAGAGCTGCTCGCCGGCGTCCCCGTCCGCCGGGATCAGGAGGATCAACCCGCCGCTGAGCTTGGCGGCCTGCTCCAGCGAGTCGTTGAGCCGGGAGCGCAGCTCCGGGTTGATGACAACCCTGTCGACAACCACCTCGATGGTGTGCTTGAACTTCTTGTCGAGGGTGATGGTCTCGCTGAGGTCGCGCATCTCGCCGTCGACCCGCGCCCGCACGAAGCCCTTGCGCTTGGCCTCCTCGAAGATCTCGCGGTGCTCACCCTTGCGGCTCTGCACCATCGGCGCGGTGATCATCAGCCGGGTGCCCTCGGGCATGGTGAGGATCTGGTCGGCGATCTGCTCGATGCTCTGCTTGCTGATCTCGCGGCCGGAGTTGGGGCAGTGGGGATGGCCGATGCGCGCGTACATCAGGCGCAGGTAGTCGTAGATCTCGGTGACCGTGCCCACCGTCGACCGCGGGTTGCGGCTGGTCGACTTCTGGTCGATGGAGATGGCCGGCGACAGACCCTCGATGTGGTCGACGTCGGGCTTTTCCATCAGCCCGAGGAACTGGCGCGCGTAGGCGCTCAGCGACTCGACGTAGCGGCGCTGTCCCTCGGCGTAGATGGTGTCGAAGGCCAGCGAGGACTTGCCGCTGCCGGACAGCCCGGTGATCACGATGATGCGATCACGCGGCAGGGTGAGGTCGATCCCCTTGAGGTTGTGCTCGCGCGCACCGTGGATCTCGATGGTGTCGTGGGGCATTGGAGGACTCGCTAGGGTACCGGGTCGCGGTGGGCGGGGTGCATGCACCACAAGGAGCGCCGGGGGCGGCACCATGACAGGGTGCCCGTTCCGCCGCCCGGCCAACCCTATCCGCGCAGCATGCGCACCCAGGTCGTCATCGAGCCGCGGCCGTACTCGATGGACCGGCTGGCGGCGCTGGTGCTCGGCCTGCCGGGCGTGCTGCTGCTGGTCGCCGTCGCCGCCCTGATGGCCTCCGGGCGCCTCGACGGCGGCGCCGCGGGCGGGGCGATCGCCGCCGGGGTGGCGCAGATCGGGCTGGCCGCGGCGCTGTGGGTGCGCCTGCCCGGCTCGCGGCTGCTGGCCATCCTGCTGATGCTGCTCTGGGCCGGGGCGCTGGTTGCCCTGGTGGACGACCGGGCCGCCCCTCCCCTGCTCCTCCCCGCCGTGCTGGCCATCGCCCTGCTGCTGCCGCTCCCCGGCGTCACCGGGGTGCGCATCCGCGCCGCGGCCGCCCGCAGCCGCGCCCTGCCCGTGGCGTCCCTGCTGCTCGTCGCCCAGGGCGTCTGGCAGGCGGTGAGCACCGTCGGCGGCCTGGTCCGCTCCGCCGCCAACCCGGGCATCGGCGCCGCCCTCGACACCGCGGGGCGGCTGATCCTCGCGGTGGTCGAGGTGCCCCTGGAGCTGCTGCTCTTCCCCCTGGTCGGCGTCCTGCTGCTGGGCGGCGGCTGGTTCGCCCGGCGCGTGGCCATCGCCCTGGAGATCCTGGTGCTCTTCGGCGGCCTGGCCGGCCGTTTCGACACCACCCGCGCCCAGGTCAGCGGCGGCATCGCCGTGGTCGTGCTGGGCCTGCTGCTGGTCCACGAACGACAACAGCCGCGGCGGTCCTGACGACCACCGCGGCTGTGTCAGTTCTGGACGGGAGCGACCGTTACTCGCCGCCGGCGGCGCCGGCTGCGGCCTCGGCCTTCTCCTTCTTCTCGCGCTTGGTGCCCTTGTTGACCAGGGACATCTTCACCTCGCCCTCGGTCAGGTCGACGACGACGGTGTCGCCCGGGCCGTGCTTGAGGCGGAGCAGCTCCTCGGAGAGCGGGTCCTCGATGACGCGCTGGATGACGCGGCGCAGCGGGCGCGCGCCGTAGATCTTGTCGAAGCCCTCCTCGACGATCTTGTCCTTGGCGGCGTCGGTGACGGTGAAGGACAGCTCCTGCGCCGCCAGGTGGACGGCCACCTTGGCCAGCATGAGGTCGACGATCTGGCGCATCTGCGCCTGCTCCAGCCGCTGGAAGACCACCACCGCGTCGACGCGGTTGAGGAACTCAGGGCGGAAGGCGCGCTTCAGCTCGTCCATGATCACGTCGCGCATCTTGCCGTGCTCGGTGTCGGTCGTCCTCTCGTCGGGGATGGCCGGCTGGAAGCCGAGCGACATGTTCGCCTTGAGGTTGGACACGCCGAGGTTGGAGGTCATGATCACGATGCAGTTGGAGAAGTTGACCGCCTTGCCCTTGGCGTCGCTGAGCCGGCCGTCCTCGAGGATCTGCAACAGCATGTTGAAGACCTCGGGATGCGCCTTCTCGATCTCGTCGAAGAGCACCACGCTGTAGGGACGGCGGCGCACCGCCTCGGTGAGCTGTCCGCCCTCGTCGTAGCCGACGTAGCCGGGCGGCGAGCCGACCAGCCGCGCCGTCGAATGGCGCTCCATGAACTCCGACATGTCGAGCCGGATGATGGCGTCCTCGTTGTCGAACAGGAACGCGGCCAGTGAACGCGCCAGCTCGGTCTTGCCGACGCCGGTGGGGCCGAGGAACATGAACGACCCGATCGGGCGCTTGGCATCCTTCAGGCCCGCGCGCGCGCGGCGCACCGCCTGCGAGATCACCTTGACGGCCTCGTCCTGGCCGATCAGCCGCTCGTGGATCTCCTCCTCCATGCGCAGCAGCCGGGAGGTCTCCTCCTCGACCAGCCGCGACACGGGGACTCCGGTCCACGACGACACGATCTCGGCGATGTGCTCCTCGTTGACGTCGGGAATGGTCTGGCCGAGCTTGTCGCGCCAGGCCATCTCCTCGCTGACGTACTTCTCCTTGAGCTTCTTCTCGCGGTCACGGAAGGACGCCGCGGTCTCGTAGTCCTGGCCCGCGATCGCCTCCTCCTTCTGGATCTGCAGCTCGCGGATCTCCTTCTGCATGGCGCGAAGGTCGTCAGGAGTGGTGGTCAGCTTCATGCGAACGCGCGCGCTGGCCTCGTCGATGAGGTCGATCGCCTTGTCGGGCAGCGAACGGTCGTTGACGTAGCGCACGGACAGCTCCGCGGCGGCCTTGAGCGCCTCGTCGGTGATGTGCACGCGGTGGTGCTTGTCGTACAGCGAGCGGATGCCGTGCAGGATCTCGATGGTCTCGGCCAGCGACGGCTCGTCGACGAACACCGGCTGGAAGCGGCGCTCCAGCGCTGCGTCCTTCTCGATGTACTTGCGGTACTCGTTGAGGGTGGTCGCCCCGATGCACTGGATCTCGCCGCGCGCGAGCGCGGGCTTCAGGATGTTGGCCGCGTCGATGGCGCCTTCCGCGGCGCCGGCACCGACCAGCGTGTGCAGCTCGTCGATGAAGAGGATCACCTCGCGCGACGAGCGGATCTCGTCGAGGATCTTCTTCAGCCGCTCCTCGAACTCGCCGCGGTACTTGGTGCCCGCGACCAGCGCGCCCATGTCGAGGGTGAGCACGCGCTTGCCCATCAGCGACTCGGGGATGTTGCCCAGGATGATGTGCTGCGCCAGTCCCTCGGCGATGGCGGTCTTGCCGACGCCGGGCTCGCCGATGAGCGCGGGGTTGTTCTTCGTGCGCCGCGAGAGGATCTGGATGACCCGCTCGATCTCCATCTCCCGACCGATCACGGGATCCAGGGTGTTCTTGGTGGCGAGCTCGGTGAGGTCGCGGCAGAACTGGTCGAGCAGCGGGGTCTTGGAGGGCTTCTTCTGCGCCTCCTTGGCCTCCTCCTCCAGGCCCGACTCGTGGAGCAGCCGCTCGATCTCGCCGCGCACCTTCTCCAGGGTGGCGCCGAGGTCCTCGAGGACGTGGGCGGCGATGCCCTCACCCTCGATGAGCAGGCCGAGCAGCAGGTGCTCTGTGCCCACGTAGTTGTTGCCCATGCGACGCGCCTCTTCGAAGGAGATCTCGATGACCTTCTTCACACGGCTCGTCGGGATGATCTGCTGGATGATGATCCGCTCGTTGCGGCCGAGAACGGATTCGATGGTGCTGCGCACCTTGTTGATCTCGACGCCGAGGTTGTTGAGGACCTTGGCGGCCAGACCTTCGCCCTCGCGCAGCAGCCCGAGCAGCAGGTGCTCAGTGCCGATGTACGAGTGGTGAGAGCGTTCGGCCTCCTCCTGCGCCAGGGTGAGGACCTTCTTGGCTCTCTCGGTGAACCGTTCGAAGGGATACAAGTGCTGGGTCTCCTGGTACCCAGGGATCCAGCGGGGGGCCCGCCCTGGAGAAAAGGGGTGACCCGGTCCGACCGGTCCTGAGCACGTCCATTATGCCCACCCCGCTCGCCAGCGAATCAACTTGCGCCGTGCGGGGGGTGAAACGGGTTTGTATAGGGGTCGACACCCGGTTAAAGGACGAAGCGCCCAGGCCAGCAGGCCCGGGCGCTGCGTGGCTCAAGCGAGGAGACTACTCCTCGTCGTCGTCTTCGTAGTCGGAGTAGTCGGTGGCGGCCGCCACGGGGGCGGGAGTGCGCTCCGGGGAGGCGCCGTCGGCCTCGGGCTCGTAGTCGACACCGGGGTAGAACTCGGCGCCGCCGCTGGCGCCCTCGGGCCCGCGGCCCTGGAGCTGGCGCAGCGACAGCGAGATGCGCCGCCGCACCTTGTCGGCGTTGAGCACCATGACGGTGACCTCGTCGCCCACCTTGAGGACGTCCTCGGTCCGCTCGACGTGGTCCCAGGACAGCTCGCTGATGTGCAGCAGGCCCTCGACGCCGTCGGCGATCTGCAGGAAGGCGCCGTACTTCTTGGTCTTGGTGACCTCGCCGGTGACCGCCTTGCCCGGCGGGAAGCGGTCCTCGATGGTGTCCCAGGGGTCGGCGCTCATCTGGCGCAGCGACAGCGAGATGCGCGACAGCTCGGGGTCGAGCTTGATCACCTTGACCTCGACCTCGTCGCCGACGTTGAGCATGTCGCTCACGTTGTTGATGCGGTCCCAGGAGAGCTCGGAGATGTGGATCAGGCCGTCGGCGCCGCCCAGGTTGACGAAGGCGCCGTAGCTGGTCAGGCCGCTGACCTTGCCGCGCACCAGGTCGCCGACGTGGAGCTTCTCGAAGAGCTCCTCGCGCTGCCGGGCCCGGTCCTCGTCCTGCGCCGCGCGCTGGGAGACGATGAGGCGGTTGCGCTTGCGGTTGACCTCGAGGATCTTGACCGGGATCTTGGTGCCGACCAGCTCCATCAGGTTGCCGCTGAACTGGCGCGCCACCTGGCTGCTGGGCAGGAAGCCGCGCAGGCCCATGATGTTGACGATCAGGCCGCCCTTGTTCTGCTCGCGGACCTCGGCGTCGATGATCTCGCCCGCCTCCTCCTTCTCCGCGGCCTTCTGCCAGATGCCCTCGGCGCGCGCCTTGCGCAGCGAGAGGACGACGTTGCCCTCGTCGTTCTCCGGCTGGATGACGTACACCTTGACGTCGTCACCGGGGTTGAGCACGACGGGCGTCTCGCCGCGGGCCTGGAGCTCGCGGTTGGAGATGATGCCCTCGGACTTGGCCCCGATGTCGACGAGAACCTCGTCGGGGTCGACGCGGACCACCGTCCCGTCGACGATGTCGCCGTGGGACAGGGCGCGGATGACGTGGGCCTCCTCGCGGAGGAGGTCTTCCATGGTGAGGTTCTCGGGGTCCTGGACCTGAACTGGGGCCAATGCGCTCCTTCTGTTTCCTGCCTGCTGTCGTGGCTGCCGGGCGCTGGAGGCGCCGGAGTGGAGACGAGCCGGATCGGGTGCGGACTGGGTCCGCGGAACTTGCTTGCCGCGGTTGGGGCGTTGAACGGGCGTGCTTGGAGCAGCCGTGCCGAGCGGCTGGGGGAGTGTACCACCGGTGCCGCTGAGGGCAATCCGGGGCGGCACACCTCTTTAAGGGAGAACGCTCAGAAACGGCAACGGGAACCAAATTCCTTTAGGGGACCAAAGCATGTGGGGTGTGTTTGGCGCGATTGGGGCTGAACTCACAGAAACGCGGCCTTGGCTTAACAACTCTCTACCCAACGTGCGTTCCCCTTGGCGCGGCGCCGTGCGAGCCTTCCCCCATGCGCATCACCATCACCTGCGAGGACTGCGGCAGGCGGCATCGCCTGGAGCGGGGCGTCGAGCAACCCGGCCCCATCTGGATCGTCTGCCACGACTGCGAGCTGCCCCTCCGCGCCGTGCTGGAGGAGACCCCGCCGAACAGTGAGCGCTTCCGCGAGGTGTGGTCCGAGGTCTTCGACATGAGCTCGTCCGGCGCGTGACCCTGCCCCACTTGGGGTAGAAACGTGCTCATGGTCATCGACGTCAGCGAATCCACCTTTGCCACGGACGTCCTGGAGCGATCCAAGACGGTCCCCGTCGTCGTCGACTTCTGGGCTGCCTGGTGCGGCCCGTGTCGAACCCTGGGCCCCCTGCTGGAGCGGGCCGCCGAGCGCCGCGAGGGCGAGGTGGTGCTGGCCAAGGTCGACGTCGACGCCAATCCCCGGCTGCAGATGCAGTTCGAGATCCGCGGCATCCCCGCGGTCAAGGCCTTCCGGGATGGCAAGGTGGCCGGCGAGTTCGTCGGCGCCCAGCCGTCCAACGCGGTGGAGCGCTTCTTCGACTCCCTGGTGCCCTCGCCGGCGGAGCGGCTGGTCGCCAAGGGCGACGAGGAGTCGCTGGCCAGGGCGCTCGAGCTGGACCCCGGCAACGCCGCCGCCCGCACCGGGCTGGCCCGCCGCCTGCTCTCCCGCGGCAAGCTGGACGAGGCGCTGGACATGCTCCGGCCCGTCGAGCACGACCGCCTCGCCGCCGCGCTGATCGCCGAGGTCGAGCTGCTCCGCGACGGCGGGCTGAGCGAGCCCCTGCGCACCGCCCTGCTCCGCCTCGTCGACGGCGACCCCGCAGGCGCCCTGCCGGTGCTCATCGAGTCGCTGAAGGAGACCTCCGGCGAGATGCGCGACCGGCTGCGCCGGGTGGTCGTCGGCGTCTTCACCGAGCTCGGTGAGGAGCATCCGCTGACCGCCAGGTTCCGCCCCCAGCTCGCCGCCGCGCTCTACTGACCGTCGCCGCTTTTCCGGCTACCCTAGTGGGCGATGCCCACCCAGGCCCCCGTCGAGGTCCCCGTCGAGTCGCCCGTCCGGCGCGAGCGCTCGGTGCGCGACTTCGGCTGGAACGTCGTGGTGTGGAACGACCCGATCACCCTGATGTCGTACGTGGTGCTGGTGCTGCGCAGGCTGTTCGGCTACGACGAGCAGACCGCCACCAAGCTGATGCTCCAGGTGCACAACGAGGGCCGCGCGGTGGTGGCCTCCCAGCCGCGCGAGCAGGCCGAGATCTCGGTGACCCGGCTGCACGCCTTCGGGCTGCAGGCGACCCTGGCCCGCGGCTGAGGGCCTGAGCCGGTGGCCGCGGTCCGCCGCCATCACGGTCGTGTCGAGGTGCGCCTCGACGTCGAGGAGCGCGCCGGGCTGCTCAGCATCATCGAGACGCTCAGCCCGCACCTCGGTACCGCCGCGCGCACCGCGCCGCGCGCCTACGACGACCCCGACCTGGAGGACGACTACGCGCGGCTGATGCGCCCCGAGGTCGAGGCCTCGCGCGACGCCGACATCGAGGCTGTGCGCGACTCGCTGCGCGGCGAGGGCGAGCGGCGCGAGCTGGACGACGCGCAGGCGCTGTCCTGGGCCCGCGCCCTCAACCACCTGCGGCTGGTGGCGGGCGCGCTGCTGGGCATCGAGGCGGACGGCTGGGACGACGAGATCGACCCGTCGCTGGTCGAGAGCACCGAGTTCACCATGCTCATGGCGCTCGGCTGGATGCAGGAGCGGATCGTCCAGTCGCTGGACGCGTGAGCGCCTAGTAGCGGGTCACCTTCATCGAGAAGTCGAGCGCCACCGCCGAGTGGGTGAGCGCGCCGACACTGATGAAGTCCGCGCCGGCCAGGGCGTAGGCGCGCGCGTTGGTGAGCAGCACGCCGCCGCTGATCTCCACCTGGGCGCGGCCGCGGATGATCTGCATCGCCTCGCGCACCTGTCCGGGCGCGAAGTTGTCGAGCAGGATGCGCGGCGCCTTGTCGTTGAGCGCCTGCTCCAACTCCTGCAGGTTGCTGACCTCGACGTTGATCATCGCCTCGGGATGCGCCTTGCGCACGGCGCGCAGTGCGGCGCTGACGCCGTTGGCCAGGGCGAGGTGGGTGTCCTTGATCAGCACCGCGTCGTACAGGCCCATGCGGTGGTTGGTGGCGCCGCCCATGCGGGTGGCGTACTTCTCCAGCAGGCGCATGCCGGGCGTGGTCTTGCGAGTGTCGAGGATCTCGGTCTTGGTGCCGTCCACCGCCTTGACGTACTTGGCGGTGATGGTGGCGATGCCGCTGAGGTGCTGCAGGTAGTTGAGGGCGACGCGCTCGGCGCGCAGCATGGCCCGGGCCGGCCCGTAGAGCCGGGCGACGATGGCGTCCTCCTGGACCTTCTCGCCGTCCTTGGTCTTGGCGTCGAACTGGAGGCGCTCGTCGACCAGCTTGAAGACGCGCTCGGCGACGGGCAGGCCGGCGATGACGCCGTCCTGCTTGCAGACGATCTTGCCGCGGCAGGTCATCTCCGGCGGCAGGATGGCGTCGCTGGTCAGGTCGCCGTCGCCGACGTCCTCGGCCAGGGCCGCCTGGATCAGCGGGTCGAGGTGCTCGGGGGCGAGCGGGTCAGTGAGTGGCGAGAGCGTGGCGGTCAAGGCGTGATCCTCTTTCTTTGTGCATGACCCAGGTGCCGAGCCAGCGCTCCTCGCTCTCCGGGAAGTCGGAGCGGAGATGAGCGCCGCGCGATTCGGTCCGGGCCGTGGCGGCGGCGACGACGAGCGACGCGGTGACCGCGGCGGCACGCAGGGCCACCGCGTCGAGCCGCTCGGCCCCGTCGCAGTTCTGGATGATGCCGTCCACCGTGTGTGCGGCGGTGCTGAGTCCCTGCGCGTCGCGCACCAGGCCGACGTGCTCCCACATGGTGCGGCGCAGGCGATCGGTGAGTGTGGTGACGTCGGGGGCTGTGTTGTCGTTGTCATTGCCGGCGGTGTCGGCGTTGCTGCCATGTGTGACTGCAACTGCCGGTGGCATCTCGGCGTTGTGGTCGAGCGCGGCGTCGACGGCGCGGTGGGCGAACACCACCGACTCCAGCAGGCTGTTGCTGGCCAGGCGGTTGGCGCCGTGCACGCCGCTGCTGGCCACCTCGCCGCAGGCGTAGAGGCCGGCGATGCTCGTGCTGCCGCGCAGGTCGGTGCGCACGCCGCCGATCAGGTAGTGCGCGGCGGGCGCGATGGGGATGCGGTCGTGGGCGATGTCGATGCCGAACTGCAGACAGGTGCGGTGGATGGTCGGGAAGCGCACCGCCGCGCGATCGCGCAGCGGCGTGCAGTCGAGGTACACGGCGGGTTCGCCACTGCGCTGCAATTCGTGCCAGATCGCCTGGGCGACCACGTCGCGCGGGGCCAGCTCGCCGCGCTGGTCGACGCCGAGCAGGAAGCGCTCGCCCTCGGCGTTGACGACGTGGGCGCCCTCGCCGCGCACCGCCTCGCTGATCAGGAAGCGCGGCGCGCCCTCCAGGGCCAGCGCGGTGGGGTGGAACTGGACGAACTCCATGCCGGCCACCTCGGCGCCCGCCTCCCAGGCCAGGGCGATGCCGTCGCCGGTGGCGGGCTCGGGGTTGGTGGTGTAGCGCCACAGCCGCCCGGCGCCGCCCGAGGCGAGCACGGTGGCGGTGGCGGCGAAGCTGCGGCGCTGCCCGGTGTCGCCGTCGACGCACTCGACTCCGTTGCACCGGCCGTCCTGGTCGAGGAGCAGGCGGGTCGCGTGGTGGCGCTCGTAGACGTCGACGCCGAGCCCGTGCAGGCGCTCGATCAGCGCCGACTCGATGGCCAGGCCGGTGCCGTCGCCGCGGGCGTGGAGGATGCGCGGGCGGCTGTGCGCGGCCTCGCGGCCGACCATGAGCGCGCCGTCCTGGGTGTCGAAGCCGACCCCCCACTCCACCAGCTCGCGAATGCGGCGCGGCGCCTCCTCGACCAGCGCCCGCACCGCGCGCTCGTCGCAGAGCCCGCGGCCGGCGGCGACGGTGTCCTCGAAGTGGAGGTCGGGCGAGTCGTCCCCGGACACGGCCGCGGCGATGCCACCCTGGGCGTAGCGGCTGCAGCCCTCGTCGAGCGCCGCCTTGGTGACCACGGCGACGCGGGCCCGCGGGGCTGCGCTCAGCGCCGCCACCAGCCCGGCGATGCCGCTGCCGATGACGACCACGTCGTATGCGCGTGCTGAGCGCGCGCCCCCGCCGTTCATCAGTGCACCGCCACCCGCTCACGCGCCCGCGGCTTGGGCCGGTTGCGCTGGTCGACGTGGACCACGCGCGGCCGGAAGCCGGCCACCTCGCCCTCGTCGAACTGGCCGTAGGTGATCAGGATGACCAGGTCGCCCGGCTCGCCGATGTGGGCCATGGCGCCGTTGAGGGCGACCTCGCCCGGCTCGCCCTCGATCGCATATGTGATCGCGCGCGAGCCGTTGGTGACGTTGACGATGTGCAGCTGCTCGCCGACCACGATGTCGGCCAGCTTCATCAGCTCGGGGTCGATGCTGCAGGAACCCTCGTAGTGCAGATCGGCCCGCGTCACCGTGGCGCGGTGGATCTTCGACTTCATCAGGACACGCTGCACGGTGGGCTCCATTCGGCACGTCCCGGCATTGGGTTCGACCGCTCCGCCGCCGCGTCCGAGGCTTCGGCAAGCGCCGGAACCCCGTCGTAGCCAAGGCGAATCGTGTCGATCAGCCGAGCTGTTGCCATTCTACCAGCGAGCACGATTCGGCATCCTTTGACGGCCTCGTCCACCTCGCTGAAGGTCTCCGGGTCGACCACGGCGACGTAGTCGGGGGCGATCGCCGGGCTGCGCTCGAGCTCGGCGCGGACGGCCGCCACCAGGCGCTCGGCGCGGCGCTCGCCGGTGGCATACAGGCTTGCGGCGGCGGCCAATCCTCGCGGGATGGCCAGGGCCTGGGCGCGGTCCTCGGTGCTCAGGTAGGCGTTGCGGCTGCTCAGGGCCAGGCCGTCGCCGTCGCGCAGCAGCGGGCAGGCGACGATGGCCACCCCGGTGTCCAGGTCGCGGGCCAGGCGCTGCACCACGGCGAGCTGCTGGGCGTCCTTCTCGCCGAAGTAGGCGCGGTCGGGGCGGGCGGCGACGAGCAGCTTGGCGACCACGGTGGCGACGCCGTCGAAGTGGCCGGGGCGGTGGGCGCCCTCGAACGCCTCGGTGAGCGGACCGTCGAGGTGGACGGTGGTGCGGGCGCCCTCGGGGTACATCGCCTCGACCGCGGGGACGAAGGCGGCGTCGACCCGCTCCTCCGCGAGCATCCGCAGGTCGTGCTCCAGCGGGCGGGGGTAGCGGCTGAGGTCCTCTCCCCTGCCGAACTGCGTCGGGTTGACGAAGATGCTGGCCACAACTCGGTCGCACTCCTCGCGGGCTCGCGCCAGCAGGCTGCGATGTCCCTCGTGGAGCGCGCCCATGGTCGGCACCAGGCCGACGGTCATGCCCGCGGCGCGCCAGCGCTCGGACTGCAGGCGGAGGTCGTCGGGGGTGTCGAGGAGGCGCGGCGGGTCGGACATGCTGTTCTGGGTTCAGTGGTAACTGTGCGCGTCGTCGGGAAAGGCGCCGTCCTTGACGTCCTGCGCGTACGCGCGCGCGGCGGCGACGGCCTGGGCGCCGAGGTCGGCGTAGCTGCGCACGAATTTGGGCATGGGGTCCTGGGTGAGGCCGAGCAGGTCGTGGATGACCAGCACCTGGGCGTCGCAGTCGGGGCCGGCACCGATGCCGATGGTGGGGATCTCCAGCTCTCCGGTGATGGTTCTGGCCAGGTTCCGCGGAATCCCCTCGAGCACCACGGCGAACGCGCCCGCCGCTTGCAGGTCGCGCGCGTCCTTGCGGATGCGCTCGGCGGCCTGCTCCTCCTTGCCCTGCACGCGGAAGCCGCCGAACAGGTTGGTGAACTGCGGGGTGAGGCCGACGTGGCCCATCACCGGGATGCCGCGCTCGGTCATCTTCGCGGTCAGGTCGGCCGCGTAGCCGCCGCCCTCCAGCTTGACGGCGTGCATGCCGTTGGCGAGATACGCGGCGGCGTTGTCGATCGCCTGGGCGGTGCTCGACTGGTAGGCACCGAACGGCATGTCGCCGACCAGGAGCTGCTCGGGGGCGCCGCGGGCGACGGCGCGGGCGTGGTGGAGCATGTCCTCCATGCTCACCGGCAGGGTGCTGCGGTGGCCGAGCATGAGCATGGCCAGCGAGTCGCCGACCAGGATCACCGGGATCTCGGCGGCGGCGAGGATGCGCGCGGTGGTGTAGTCGTACGCGGTGAGCATGGCGAAGCGCTCGCCGCGCCGCTTGTGGTCGCGCACCGTGTTGATCGTGACAGGCATGGCCGGAACTCGCTCTGTGTGCGGTGGCGCTTGGCGCGCGGCTAGGCGGTGGCGCTCAGGTGGCGGAGGGCGCGAGCGGTGCGCGTCGGCTCGGCACCGGCGCGGCGGGCCTCGGCGCGCTGCCCGGCGGTGGCCAGCAGGGTGGCCACGCCCTCGCGGCCGGTGGCCCCGGCCAGGGCCAGGGTGTCGCGGGCGAGCAGCAGGTAGAGGCGGCGGGTGGCCTCGTCGTTGCGCAGGGCGCGGAGGTGGCGGGCCACGGTGTCGGCGTCGTCGCGGACCACCGGGCCGGTCAGCGCGGCCTGGGCGCCGAGGCGGCGGACGTTGCTCGCCGCCCCTTCGAGCAGGGTGGCCAGCGCCTCGGTGGCGATCGCCTTGTCCACCCCGGCGGTCTCCAGCAGTCCCGCGGCACGGGCGAGCAGGGCCAGCGGGGCGTTGCCGGCGAGGACGGCGGCGGCGTGGTAGAGGGCGCGGTCGCCGCTGGGCGCCGCGAAGGGGATGCCGCCGAGGTCGGCGACCATGCGCTCCAGCACGGGGCGGAGCGGCGCGTCGGCGTCGACGCTGAAGAAGGTGCCGCGGAGCACCCGGGGGCTGCTGTCGGCGGTGAGCGCCTGGAGCGGGTGGACGGCGCCGACCTGGGCGGCCATCTGCCGCGCCGCGGCCAGCGCGGAGGCGTTGTGGGCGCCGCTGCAGTGCACCAGGGCGTGGCCGCGGAGCGCCATGCCGCTGGCGGCGATGGTCGCGGCCAGCCGGGTGACGGCCACGTCGGGCACGGTCAGGAAGGTGACGTCGGCGGCCTGGGCGGCCTTGATCGGCGTCGCGACGTGGCGGGCGCCGACCTGGTCGGCCAACTCCTGCGCGTGCGCAGGGGTGCGGCTGGCGACCGCGACCACCTCGTATCCCGCCTCGTGCGCGGCCCTGGCCAGCGCCCGACCGGCGCGCCCTGCGCCGACGAAGGCCAGCGTGGGCAGGCTGGTGCCCGGGTGCGCCCGGGGAGCGACAGCGTTCTTCACCGTCTCGGTCACCTCGATGATCCAAGCGTTGCTGACGTGGTCGCACCGGGCTGGACGATGCCCGAGGTCAATCGGCAGGTGGCGCTGGCCCTTCGCGGCCCTGGCGGGTCCACGCGGGTTGACACCACCGCATCCTCCAACTCGATGCGTGGCGGAAAGTGTATATCCCGGCGCATCACGCGCGCGTCAGCGTGCGGCATGCGCCGAGGGTGGGGTGGCCGCGCTCCAGCGGCCAGGGGCGGGATCTGCCCGCCCCTCGTGCGCGGCGCTCAGCCGCGCGACAAAGCGGCCGGGCCGCTAGGCCCCGGCCGCCGCCTGGGGCTGGTCCCCGGCGGCGAGGCGGGCCTCGGTCTCGTCGATGATCCGGCCCATCTCGGCGTTGTCCATCGTCTCCACCTCGATGAGGCGCTCGGCGAGGGCGCGGAGGACCGCTTCGCGCTGGCGGAGGACCTCCTTGGCGCGGAGGAAGGCGGAGTCGACGAGGTGGTGGACCTCCTGGTCGATCTCGCCGGCGACCTCCTCGGAGTAGTTGCGCTGCTCGCCGAGGTCGCGGCCGAGGAAGACCAGCTCCTCCTTGGTGCCGAAGGCCAGGGGCCCGAGCTTGTCGCTCATGCCCCACTCGGTGACCATCTTGCGGGCCAGCGAGGTCGCCTTGCGGATGTCGTCGGAGGCGCCGGTGGTGATGTTCTTCTCACCGAGGATCAGCTCCTCGGCGCAGCGGCCACCGAGGATCTGGGCGAGCTGGTCGACCAGCTCGGCCTTGCTGACCAGGTACTTGTCCTCCTGGGGCAGCGAGAGCGTCCAGCCCAGGGCCATGCCGCGCGAGACGATCGAGATCTTGTGCACCGGGTCGGTGTGCTCCAGGGTCCAGCCGACCAGGGCGTGGCCCATCTCGTGGTACGCGATGGTCGCCTTCTCCTTCTCGGAGATCATTCGCGACTTGCGCTCCGGGCCGGCGATGACCCGCGCGATGGCCTCCTCGAGGTCCTTCATGCCGATCACCTTGCGGTTGTTCCGCGCGGCGAGGATGGCGGCCTCGTTGATCAGGTTGGAGAGGTCGGCGCCGGAGAACCCGGGGGTCTGCCTGGCCAGCGTCTCCAGCTCGACCGAGGGGTCGAGCGGCTTGTTGCGCGCGTGGACTTCGAGGATCGCCTTGCGGCCGCGGATGTCGGGCCGGTCCAGGGTGACGTGCCGGTCGAAGCGGCCGGGGCGGAGCAGGGCGGGGTCGAGCACGTCGGGACGGTTGGTGGCGGCGATGACGATGACGTGGGTCGCCGTCTCGAAGCCGTCCATCTCGACCAGGAGCTGGTTGAGGGTCTGCTCGCGCTCGTCGTGGCCGCCGCCCAGCCCGGCGCCGCGCTGGCGGCCGACGGCGTCGATCTCGTCGACGAACACGATGCACGGCGAGTTCTTCTTGGCCTGGTCGAACAGGTCGCGCACGCGCGAGGCGCCGACGCCGACGAACATCTCGACGAACTCGGAGCCGCTGATGGAGAAGAACGGCACCCCGGCCTCACCGGCGACCGCCTTGCTCAGCAACGTCTTTCCGGTTCCGGGAGGACCGACCAGCAGCACGCCCTTGGGAATGCGCGCGCCCACCGCCGTGAACTTGTCGGGGAACTTGAGGAACTCGACGATCTCGCTCAGCTCGATCTTCGCCTCTTCGACGCCGGCGACGTCGGCGAACGTCACCGCCGGCTTGTCACCCGCGACCAGTCGCGCGCGACTGCGTCCGAATGACATGGCCTGGTTGTTCCCGCTCTGGGTCTGGCGCAGCATGTACCACATGAAGCCTGCGATCAGGACCAGCAGGACCAGGTTGGGGAGGATGATGCTCCACAAGAAATTGCCTCCCCCGTTGTTGTCGTCTTTGTAGTTGAAGAAGTTGTTGTCGTTGAAGAGCCGGTTGATGTCGGTGGTCGGCGCCACCAGGGTGCGGTACTTGACGCCGGCGGCGGAGTACCAGTCGATGGTCTGATTGTCCCCTTCCACCACGGTCTGCTGGTTGGGGTCGTCCGAGATGATATTCGCCTTGTCGCTGCAGTCGACGGTGGCGCCGCCACCGCTGCCGCCATGGCACGACTTGTACGCCTGCAGGGCCTTGCTGAACTGCCCGGCCGTGCGGTCGGTCGGACCCTGGCTCGGAAAGCTCCGGTAGGCCAGCAGCGCCACCATGGCGATCGCCGCAAACAGGAGGAAGTAGATGAGCGAGCGCCGCTGGCCTCTCATGCGCGGCAGTCTAGCATGGGGTCTGCGAACCCCCTGCTCGTGACAGGAGCGTCGCCGGAGGGGTCTCCGCGGCCAGCCTGCGCTGATGCTCGGCGAGCGCGACCAGCCGCCGCCGCGCCGCCGGGAACACCGCTTCCAATGCGGGCAGCAGCTCGTGCCGGACGCGGCTGCGCAGGAAGCGGGGGTCGGCGTTGGACGGGTCGTCGAGGACGGGCAGGCCCAGGACGGCGCAGTAGGCGGAGGCCTGCGCCCGCCAGACGCGGAGCAGCGGGCGGGCCAGCATGCCGTCGCGTGGCGACATCGCTCGCAATGCGCGCGGCGTGGCGCCGCTGAGGGCGCGCATCAGCACCGTCTCGGCCTGGTCGTCGGCGGTGTGGCCGAGGGCGATGGCGCTGGCTCCGACCTCCGCGGCCAGGGAGCGCAGCGCCTGGTGGCGGGCGGTGCGGGCCCGGTCCTGCAGCGAGCCGCCGGGGGCGACGGACACGCGCAGGGCGTGGAAGGCCAGGCCGCGGGCGGCGGCGACCGCCTCCACCATCGACGCCTCGTCCGCCGAGCCCTCGCGCAGCCCGTGGTCGACGTGGGCGACGCAGAGGTCGAGCCGCCGCGGCGGGGCGAGCCGGGCGAGCGCGTCGAGTAGCGCTGTCGAGTCGGGCCCGCCGCTGCAGGCCACCACCAAGCGCTCACCCGGCAGGAGCACGGCGTCGCCGTCGAGCGCCCTGGCCACGGCGCGGCGCACCCGCGCCACCTCGGGCACGCGCTGGGCGGCGGGGATCGACGGGGCGGGCGGCGGCACGGTCATGACAGGGTGCCGCGAGCATACTGCCCCGGCGTCAGCGCGCCGGAGCGACCCTACACTGGGCGGACGCAGATGTCCGGGCTGTCCCAGTTCACCGCTCCCGCGCGCGCCTGGTTCGAGGCGAGCTTCGCGGCACCCACGGCGGTGCAGTCGCAGGGTTGGGACGCGGTGGCGGCGGGGCAGCACACCCTGATGTGCGCACCGACCGGCAGCGGCAAGACGCTGGCGGCGTTCCTCTGGTCGATCGACCGGCTGGCCGCCGAGCCCGCCCCGGCCGAGGCCGACCGCTGCCGGGTGCTCTACATCTCGCCACTGAAGGCGCTGACCGTCGACGTCGAGCGCAACCTGCGCGCGCCGCTGCGGGGGATCGCGCTGCAGAGCGAGCGGCTGGGGCTGCCGGTGCCCGACGTGGCGGTCGGTGTGCGCACCGGCGACACGCCGTCCGCGGAACGGGCGCGCATGGAGCGGCATCCGCCGGACATCCTCATCACCACGCCGGAATCGCTGTTCCTGATGCTGACCAGCAACGCGCGGCGCATCCTCAGGTCGGTGCGCTGGGTGATCGTCGACGAGATCCACTCGGTGGCGGCGACCAAGCGCGGCGCCCACCTCGCGCTCTCGCTGGAGAGGCTGTGCGCGCTGACCTCGCGCGAACCGCAGCGCATCGGGCTGTCGGCGACGCAGAGGCCGCTGTCGGAGATCGCCAATTTCCTGGGCGGGACCGACCGGACGGTCAGCATCGTCGACGTCGGCGAGCGCAAGACGCTGGAGGTGCGCGTCGAGGTGCCGGTCGAGGACATGGCGGCGCTGGAGCGCGGCGTGGAGATGCCCAGTGGCGCGGCCTCGGCGATCGGCGACGATCCCGGCGGGCCGCGGCGCAGCATCTGGCCGGCCATCCATCCCCGGCTGCTGGAGCTGATCCGCGAGCACCGCTCGACCATCGTCTTCGTCAACTCGCGGCGGCTGGCCGAGCGGCTGGCGGCCAAGCTCAACGAGCTGGCCGGCACCGAGTTGGTGCGCGCCCATCACGGCTCGATCGCCCGCGAGCAGCGCGTCGCCATCGAGGACGCGCTCAAGCAGGGGACGCTGCCCGCCATCGTGGCCACCTCGTCGCTGGAATTGGGCATCGACATGGGCGCGGTCGACCTGGTCATCCAGGTGGAGGCGCCGACCAGCGTGGCCTCCGGGGTGCAGCGCATCGGCCGGGCGGGACACAACGTCGGCGACGTGTCGCGCGGCGTGGTCTTCCCCAAGTTCCGCGGCGACCTCCTGGAGTGCGCCACGGTGGTGGAGCGCATGCTCGACGGCGAGATCGAGACCACGCGCGTGCCGCGCAACCCGGTCGACGTGCTGGCCCAGCAGATCGTGGCCATGACCGCGCTCGACGAGTGGCGCGTCGACGAGCTGCGCGCCCTGGCGCGGCGGGCATATCCGTTCAGCGAGCTGGGTGATCGCGCCTTCGAGGCGGTGCTGGAGATGCTCGCCGGCGCCTATCCCGCCGACGAGTTCGCCGAGCTGCGACCACGCGTCGTGTGGGACCGGGTCGCGGGCACGGTGCGCGGGCGGGCCGGCGCGCAGCGCCTGGCGGTGACCAGCGGCGGCACCATCCCCGACCGCGGGCTCTACGCGGTGACCCTGTTCGAGGATGGCAAGCGGGTCGGCGAGCTGGACGAGGAGATGGTCTACGAGACCCGTCCGGGCGACGTCATCGTGCTCGGCGCGACCTCGTGGCGCATCGCCGAGATCACCCACTCGCAGGTGCAGGTGACGCCGGCGCCCGGCGAGCCGGGGAGGATCGCCTTCTGGAAGGGCGACTCCATCGGCCGGCCCACCGAGCTGGGCATGGCCCTGGGCCGCACCGTGCGCGAATTGGCCGGTGCTGACGAGAACTCGGCGGTGGCCCGCCTGCGCGAGCGCTCGGCGTTCGACGAGCGCGCCGCCACCAACCTGCTCGCCTACCTGCGCGACCAGCGCGAGGCCACCGGCGCGCTCCCCGACGACCGCACCGTGGTGGTGGAGCGCTTCCGCGACCAGCTCGGCGACTGGCGGGTCTGCGTGCTCTCCTGCCTGGGCGCGCGGGTGCACGCGCCGTGGTCGCTGGCGGTGACGGCGCGCCTGCGCGAGCGGCTCGACGCCGACGTGCAGGCGATCCACAGCGACGACGGCTTCGCCCTGCGCCTGCCCGACGTCGACCGTCCCCCGCCCGTCGAGGACCTGCTCATCGACCCCGAGGACATCGACGAGCTGGTCACCGAGCAGCTCGCCGGGTCGGCTCTCTTCGCCGCGCGCTTCCGTGAGAACGCCGCGCGGGCGCTGCTGCTGCCGCGGCGGCGTCCCGGCGAGCGCACGCCGCTGTGGAAGCAGCGCCAGCGCTCCCACGACCTGCTCCAGGTGGCGGGACGCCATCCCTCCTTCCCCATCCTCGTCGAGACCTACCGCGAGTGTCTTTCGGACATCTTCGACATGAACGCGCTGCGCACCCTGATGGGCGACCTGCGCTCGCGCAGCGTGCGCCTGGCCGTGGCCGACACCGAGCGCGCCTCACCGTTCTCGTCGTCGCTGCTCTTCGACTACGTCGCCGAGTTCATGTACGAGGGCGACGCGCCGCTGGCCGAGCGCCGCGCCCAGGCGCTCTCCCTCGACCGCGACCTGCTCGCCGAGCTGCTGGGCAGCGCCGAGCTGCGCGAGCTGCTCGACCCCGAGGCGACCGCGCTGCTCGAATTGGAGCTGCAGGGCCTGCTGCGCGACCGCTTCCCGCGCGACGCCGACGAGGCCCACGACCTGCTCCGCCGCCTCGGCGACCTGGACGACGGCGAGGCGGAGACGCGCGGCATCACCGCGGAGTGGCGGCACGACCTGCTGCGCACCCGGCGCGCGGCGCGGGTCAACGCCGGCGGGACGCAGCGCCTGATCGCCGCCGAGGACGCGGCGCTGTGCCGCGACGCGCTGGGCGCCTCGCCGCCGCCGGGTTTGCCAGAGGCGTTCCTCGCCTCGCCCGACGATCCGCTCGGTGCCCTGGTCCTGCGCTACGCCCGCACCCACGTGCCGTTCAGCGCGGAGGACCCGGCGCGCCGCTGGGGCCTGCCGCTGCGCGACGTGCACGGTGCGCTGTCGCGGCTGGCGGCGGCGAGCGCGGTGCTCGAAGGCGAGTTCCGCCCCGGCGGCAGCGGCCGCGAGTGGTGCCATCCCGAGGTGCTGCGCACCCTGCGCCGCCGCAGCCTGGCCGCGCTGCGTCGCGAGATCGAGCCGGTTGCGGCAGAAACTCTGGGCCGCTTCCTGCCCGGGTGGCACGGCGTCGGCGGCGGGGGTGATGGCGTCGAGCGGCTGGTCGAGGTGCTGCAACAGCTCCAGGGCCTGCCCCTGCCGGTGTCGGTGCTGGAGCGCGACGTGCTGCCCGCGCGCATGTCCGGCTACTCGCCCCGGCTGCTCGACGAGCTGATCTCCATGGGCGAGGTGGTCTGGGTTGGGCGCGGCGCGCTGGGCAGCGGCGACGGCCGCGTCGTCCTGTACCTGCGTTCCGATGCGGCGCGCCTCGTTCCCGAGCCCCTCGACGCGCCCGACATGGAGCTGCACACGCGCATTCGCGAGGAGCTGTCGCAGCGCGGCGCGTCGTTCTTCCACGATTTGCTGCGCGGCATCGGCGGCGACAGCGAGACCCTCGTGGACGCGCTGTGGGACCTGGTCTGGTCGGGCGAGGTGACCAACGACACGTACGCGCCGCTGCGCGCACTCGGCCCGCGCACGCGTGGACCGGTGCAGCGCACGTCGCGCCGTCCGCTGATGCGGCTGGCACCACCGCGCGCCGCGGGACGCTGGTCCTTGGTGCGCGGTCTGCGCGAACCGGCGCCCGCGTCCACCGAGAAGCTGCACGCGCTCTGCGGCGTCCTGCTGCAGCGCCATGGTGTGCTCACCCGCGAGGCTGCGCTCGCCGAGGGTGTGCCGGGCGGCTTTGCCGGGCTCTACCCGGTGCTGCGCGCCATGGAGGAGGCGGGGCGCATCCGCCGCGGCTACTTCGTCGACGGGCTGGGCGGCTCGCAGTTCGCCCTGGCGGGCGCGGTCGACCGGCTGCGCGCCGAGGCGCAGGGTGACCCTCGTGTCATCGCATTGAGCGCCGTCGACCCCGCCAATCCATACGGCATCACCGTTCCCTGGCCCGAGTCGCCACTGCGCATGGCCCGCGCCGCCGGTGCGTTCGTGGTCCTCGACGGCGGCGTGCTGCGCCTCTGGCTGGAGCGCGGCGGCCGCTCGCTGGCCACCTTCGGCGAGGTCACCGCCGAGCACGTCCACGCGCTCGCCCAGGCGGCGACGCGGGCGGGACGGCTGGAGGTGGTCAGCGTCGACGGCGGCCCGGTGCACGGCAGCGCCGTCGCCCAGGCGATGCGCGACAGCGGCTTCGGCCCGTCGCCACGCGGCCTGGTGCACTGGGGTGAGCGGCGCGCGCTGGTCGGCGCGTAGATGCCCGAGGGCGACACCATCTGGCGCAGCGCCGCGGCGCTGCGCCGGCGCCTCGAAGGCCACACCGTGCAGAGCGCCACGCCGGCCACCGCCCTGGGACGGCTGAGCGGACATCGCATCACCGCCGTCGACCCGGTCGGCAAGCACCTCTTCATCCGCTTCGACAACGGCCTGTCGCTGCACAGCCACATGCGCATGCACGGGGCGTGGCACCTCTACGCGCCGGGCGAGCGCTGGCGCCGACCGGAGCACATGGCCCGCGCCGTGCTGCAGACGGACGACACCGTGGCCGTGTGCTTCCTCGCACCGGTCATCGAATTGGTCAAGGATGACAGCAACTCGGTGGGCCACCTCGGCCCCGACGTGCTGGCGCCGGGCTTCGACGCCGCAGCCGTCGTCGCCCGCGCCCGCGCCGGCCGCTTCGACACGCTCGGCGAGGTGCTGCTCGACCAGCGCGTCTGCGCCGGCATCGGCAACATCCACAGGTGCAACTCGCTGTGGCAGCTCCGCCTCGACCCCTGGCGGCGGGTGGCGGACACCGACGACGACACATTGCGCCGCCTCTTCACCACGGCGCGCGACCGCATCCGGCGCAGCGCGGTGGCCAGAGGCTTCGTCGCCGCGCCCGCGGTGCACGGGCGGGGCGGCCGGCCCTGCCCGCGCTGTGGCACGGCGATCGCGGTGCGCGCCCAGGGCGAGCACGCGCGGCTCACCTACTGGTGCCCCCTGTGCCAGGGAGTCCCGGCGCCGGTCGCGCAAACCCCTTGGCGCTGAGTCACAAAAAAGTCTGGACTCCAGCAGTGACGCACGGCCTGTCCTGCCCTGTTGTATAGGCGCTGGACGGCGGAAGGCGTGGCCGTAATTGCACTGGCTGCACCGTCCAGGCCAGGCGGGGGCTTCAGACGTTGGACAGCGCCGACAACCAGGCACGGCTGCATGCCGAACGATGGGCGATGCTCCTCCCCCACCGCGAGCTGGCGGTGGCGATGGTGCTGCGCAGCACACGCAACCTCGCCGAGGCCGAGGACTGCGTGCACGACGCCATGCTCCGCCTGGTCCGGCGCGACGACCTCGACCCGGCGCGCGTCCGCGCCCTGCTGATCCGGGCGGCGCTGCACGTCGCCATCGACCACCACCGCGCGGCGGCCAGGGAGCAGAGCGCGGTGGTCAGGCTGGGCGGCGGCCTGGAGGCGGACGGGGTCTCGCCCGAGCAGGTGCTCGAGCAGCGCGTCGAGGTCGCCCGGATGCTCGCCGCGATCGACAGCCTGCCGCGGCGCGAGCGCCAGGTGATGCGCCTCCGCCTCGCCGGGCTCAGCGTCGCCGAGGCGGCCGCCCGGCTGGGCATCTCCGTCAAGTCGGTGGAGGGCGCCTACACCCGGGCGCGGGCCCGGGTCCGCTACCTGCTCGGCGCCGGCTTCGCCTGGGTGGCCGACCGGCTGCGCCGCATGGCCGCGCCGGAGCGGGAGGCGGTGGTGACCACCGTGGCCGCGCTGCTGCTGGTCGGGCCGAGCTGGGCTCGGGCCGACTGCGGGGGGCTGCCGCTGCCCGGCGGTGGGTCGTCGCCGCCAGGTCTGCAGGCGCGCGGCATGGCGGTCGCCGGTGACAGCGGGCATCGCGACGGCTCGGCGCCCACCTCGGGCGGAGGCGGCGACACCCCTGACGCGGGGCAGGGCGAGCCGGCCCACCCGCCACGGTACCCGCCGTTCCATCCCCGCTGGGGCCTGCACCAACCTGCGCCCAACCCGACCATCAGCGTCCCCATCGGCGTGACCCTGCCGACCCCCGACCCGTCTGCCTATCCAGGCGCGCTCTACGCCGCACCGAAGGCGCTGCGGAACTGCCTCAACTCCACTGCCCGCAACCCCTCCGTGTCCTGCTAGCCGCGATCACCTAGCGCCCGTGCCGCCGCCGCGACGGCTTGCTCGGACCCGCCATCATCCGCGCCGCCTCGGTCTCGACCGCGCGCCCCATGGCCAGCCGGAAGGTGGCGTTGACCGCCTCCCCCGCCAGCGGGCGCAGCCGCTCCAGCGCCTCCTGCACGCGCGGCCAGTCGGCGTCCGGCTTGCCCTGCGCCTCGAACGGCGTCCACACCGTGTCCACGAACATGCGCACGAAGGCGCGGGCGATGCCCTCGGCGTGGCGGTTGAGCCGGTCCTGCACCTCCAGGCCGGCCTCGATGGGGATGCCCAGGCTGACCAGCGCCTCACCCGCGCGGATCAGCGAGGGGCTGAGCACCTCGTAGCGCCCGTCGCCGAGCGGGGCGATCAGGCCCAGCTCCTCGGAGCGGCGCAGCAGCTCGGCGTCGGGCCGCGAGGCGCCGGCGCGGGTGGCCAGCTCGGCGGCGTCCATGATCTCGGTCTGCTCGTCCTCCCAGGGCTCGCGCAGGGCGTGGGAGAAGGTGAGCGCCTTGGTCGCCGTACCCGGGGCGGTGCTCTGCAGCAGGCGGGCGATGGCGCCGAGGTTGAAGCCGTCCGCCTGCATGTCGACGATGAGCTGGATGCGGGCGACGTGCTCGGGGCCGTAGAAGCCGGTGCGGCCGCGCACCTCCGGCGGGGGCAGCAGGCCGCGCGACTGGTGGGCGCGGATGTTGCGCACGGTCATGCCGGTGACCTGGGCGAGCTGGTCGATGGTGTACCGGACCGGGTCGTCGGCCCCCGGGGTCGGTCGGCTGGATTTCCTGCTCGGGCTCACGGCTCGGACATTGTGGCGTGCTCGCAGGCTTGACTGCTTCATGAATGCATGTATCATCATTCGATGTCACGATGGCCTGCGTGATTCCCCCAGGAAGGAGCGCCATGATCCTCGCCGCCGCCCCGAGCTTCGGCCACACCACGCTGCTGGAATGGCTGTGGGTGGCCGTGCCCGCCGCCCTGCTGACCGGCGCGCTGGTCCAGCTCTGGCGCACCGGCACGCCGGCCACCGACCTGCCGCGCCTGCCCTTCGCCCGCGGCCTGTCGCGTCTGAACGACTCGCTGCGCCGGGTCACCGGGCTGCCCGGCTGGTGCGCCGGCGGGCTGTTCACGGCGATGTGGGCGCTGATCGTCGCTGTGGTCGGCTTCTTCTGGGACGTCGCCTGGCACATCGACTTCGGCCGCGACACCGAGCTGTTCACCGTCCCCCACGTGCTCATCCTCACCGGCCTGCTCGGGCTGGGCGCGGCCGGGCTGTTCTCCATCGGCCTGGCCAGCGTCGAACGCGCGCCGACGGCGTGGCGGCTGGGCGGCCTGCGCATCCCCCGCGGCGCGCTCGCCCTCGGTGCGCTGAGCGCCGGAGCCGCGCTGGGCTTCCCCCTGGACGACCTGTGGCATGCCACATACGGCGTCGATGTGACCATGTGGGGACCGACCCACCTGATGATGATCGGCGGCGCCTCGCTGGCCCCGCTGGCGCTGTGGCTGCTCGCCGCCGAGGCGGGTCCCGACGCCGGCAGGCCGTGGGCGCGCACCCACGTCCGCCGCCACCTCGCCGTCGCCGTGGCCCTGGGCCTCTCCACCTTCCAGCTCGAGTTCGACATGGGCGTGCCCCAGTGGCAGGCGCTCTACCAGCCGGTGCTGATCGTGCTGGCCACCTCGATCGCCCTGGTGGCGGCGCGGGTCGCCTTCGGGCGCGGCTGGGCGCTGTTCACCGCGGCCAACTTCCTGGTCTCGCGCGGGGTGCTGGCGCTGCTGGTCGGGCCCGCGCTGGGCCACGTGGTGCCGCGCTTCCCGCTCTACCTGGGCATCGCGCTGGTCATCGAGGCGGGCGCGCTGCTGCTGCCGCGGCTGGGCGCGCTGCGCGGCGCGCTGCTGATGGGGCTGGGTGCGGCGACGCTGGGGCTGGCGTCGGAGTGGGGCTTCAGCCAGGTGTGGGGGCGGCATCCCTGGCAGGCGGGGATGGTCGCTTCGCTCTGGGTGGCCGTGCTCGCCGGGCTGGCTGGCGCGGTGCTGGGGACGGCGCTCGGCAACGTCCTCGCCCATCGCCGCGCGGGCCTGTCTCGCTTTGCGGTGCTGGCGGCGTTCGCGGGGGTGATCGCGGCGCTCGCCCTGCCGGTGGCGCGGACCACCACGCCGGTGAGCGCGGTTCTGCGCACCTCGCCCGCGGGTCCGCAGGTGGCCGCCTTCGACCGTGACGGGCTGCCCTCGCCGTATCAGCTCATGAACGTCTCGCTGACGGTGTCACCGCCCTCCGCCGCCGTCGGCGCCGACTGGTTCGAGCTCAACTCCTGGCAGGGTGGCGCGTCGCAGCAGACGCCGCTGGTTTCAGACAGCCCTGGCCATTACCGGAGTGCCCAGCCCGTGCCCACCGGCGGGACGTGGAAGACGCTGGTGTGGCTGGCCAAGGGGCCGGTGATGATGGCCACGGCGGTGTCGTTCCCCACCGACCTGCAGTACGGGCAACCACCGGTGACGCCGAAGCCAGTGCAGACGGTGCAGTTCGCGGCGTCGAGCACCTGGCTGATGCGCGAGTCGCACGACGGCGCGGTGTGGCCCGCGGTGCTTGCCTACACCGGGCTCTTCGGGATGGCCGCAGTGTGGGTCGCGGTGCTCGTGATTGGCTTCGCCTCGCTGGGCCGCGGCCGCGGTGGTGGGGACGGCTCGGTGCGCATCCCCGAGCGGGCGCTGCGCGGGCGCCGCGCCATGCGCGACGCCCGCGTGCCCGCGGGCTGAGGGCTCTGGCGCCTCAGCTCGCCGTGTTCTGCGCGTTGGTGGTGACGTTGACCATCAGGGTGCGGTTGCCGACGACCATCTGCGCCTGGCCGTTGGCGGTGTGAGTCTGGGTCAGCTCACCGTGGAGCTGGATGGTGTGGACGCCGTTGCCGACGTTCATCGCGACCCAGTTGAAGGCGTTGGCGTGCTCCGTCTCCAGGTAGGTCTTGATGGTGGCGTTGGGGTCGGCCGTGAAGCCCGAGGTGGTGCTGCTGTAGGCCTGGTTGCAGAAGACCACGTGGCCGTCGTCGCTGGTGCCCTGGGTGGCGGGGACGACGCCGACGTCCTTGCCGTCGACGGTGACCCACATGCGGATCTGCCCGAAGGCGCTCTGCGTGTCGTTGCCGGTGGTGGTCACCTGGGTGATGATCGAGCACTCGCTGGTCACCGAGAAGGCGAGGTCGGCGACGTTCGAGGTGCGCATCTGCGCGGAGAGCAGGACCACGTCCAGGTTGGGCGCGCTCACCGCGATGGTGGAACCGCCGACGGTCATCTTGTCGGCCGGCAGGTTGCCGCTGGTGCCGCTGCCCGACGCGCTGGTCGCGGTGGTGCCGGAGCTGGTGCCGGTCGCCGCCTTGGTGGTCGCGCTGCTGCCCGTCGCCGCGCCGGCCTGGGAGCCGACCTGGGTGGCGGCGCCGGTCAGGTTGCTGCCGGCCGCGGTGGCGCGGCTGTTGGCGATGACCGTGAGCGGCACGCCGACGCCGATGACGGTGAGCGCGGTGGCCAGGCGGATGGTTTGGGCTTTGCCCATGTTCCGGGTCCCTCCTATTCCTTGACACGTTGGGGGGTGGAAAACTGACAGTGCCCCTGCTGGTTCCGATCACATAGACGGGCGGCGGGTGAGTTGTCTTGCAGGGCGGAGCCGGCTCTCAACATAAGTCGAATACTTGACTTTTTTCTAGTATTCGGCTTTCACTGTGCGGCATGCCGCCGAATGCGCGCCGCAGCGCTCCGGTCCGCCCGCCCACCGTCGAGGTGCTGGTCTCCCCCGCCGCGGAGATGCTGGCCACCCTGGCCGTCTTCACCGACCGGGCGCGCGGCGACTACGCGGTCGGCCCGCAGTGGATGGCGGCGGTGGAGCGCGACGCCGGGCGCAGCCTGGTCGCCGCGGTGCAGCGCTTCAGCGGCGGCAGTGACATGGTCTGGGCCCACCTGCTCAGCCTCGCCTACGACTCGCCGCCGCCCCGCGAGACCGGCACGTTTCTGCAGTTCCTGGCTACAACTGAAGCACGCGAGCTGAAGCTGCGGCTGGTCGGCCACTACGTGCGCTTCTTCCGCCGGGCCACGCCGCCGCAGGTGATCGAGGCGGCCGTCGACGGCGACGCGGCGGCGCGGCGCGAGTTCCTGGCCACCTCCTACCCCACCGCCGCGGCGTGGCAGAGCGCGCTGCGCCACCTGCTCCCGCTCGACCCGGTGGCGCTGCGCGACGAGGCCGTCGAGCTGCTGCGGCAGTGGGACCGCCGCGTTTTCCGTTCGCGCGCCGCACCACTGATGCGCACGGTGGAGACCGACGCGGAGCGCATCACCGCCATGGTTCGCGCCGGCGAGCAGCTCGACACCCTGCTCACCGCACTCAGTGGCGAGGAGTGCCCGCTGGAGCCGGGGATCCGCCACGTGCTGCTGGTGCCCTCGGCGGTGACCCGTCCGGTGGTGCACCGCTTCGACCATCACGACACCAAGGTGCTGGTCGTCCCCGTGGCGCCGTCGAGCACGGGTGACGCCGGCACGCCGCCGGAGGCGCTGACGCGCACCCTGCGCGCCCTCGGCGACGCGCGGCGGTTGCGCGTCCTGCATCAGCTCGGCGGCGGCGACCTGCGCCTCGCCGAGCTGTCGCGGCGCAGCGGCATGGCCGCGACCACACTGCTCCACCACCTCGCCATCCTCCGCGCCGCCGGGCTGGTCCAGCCCCTGCCCGGCGACCGCGGCTACAGCCTGCGCACCGAACCCCTCCACGACCTGCAGGGCGCACTCTCGACCTGGCTGGGCATCGAAGGAGAGCTGTGATGCGCTACCGGATCCTCGGCAACAGCGGCCTGCGCGTGTCCGAGCTGTGCCTCGGCACCATGACCTTCGGCGACGATTGGGGCTGGGGCGCGCCCCCCGCCGAGTGCGCCGCCATGCTCGACGTTTTCCTCGAAAATGGCGGCAACTTCGTGGACACGGCCAGCAACTACACCGACGGCAGCAGTGAGCGCATCCTCGGCGAGCTGCTCCAGGGACGGCGCGACGAGGTGGTCCTGGCCACCAAGTACACGATGACCTCGCGGCCCGGCGACCCCAACGGCGGCGGCAACCACCGCAAGAACCTGGTGCAGTCGCTGGAGCAGAGCCTGCGCCGGCTGCGCACCGACCGCGTTGACCTGCTCTGGCTGCACATCTGGGACGGCACCACGCCGGTCGAGGAGGTGCTGCGCGCCCTCGACGACATGGTGCGCGCCGGCAAGGTGCTCCACGCCGGCATGTCGGACACGCCGTCGTGGGTGGTGGCGCGCGCCTGCGCCATCGCCGAGCTGCGTGGCTGGACGCGACCGTGCGCGGTGCAGGCGCCGTACTCGCTGAGCAGCCGCGACGTCGAGCGCGAGCTGCTGCCCATGGCCCAGGCGCACAACCTGCCGGTGCTCGCCTGGGCGGTGATCGGTGGCGGCGTGATCACCGGGAAGTACACCGCGACCGATGGCGGCCCGCGCCGCTACGGCGACCTCACCCCGCGCGAGCGGACGCGGCGCATCGTCGCCGAGGTGCAGGCCGTGGCGGGCGAATGCGGGATGACGCCGGCGCAGGTTGCGCTGGCGTGGATGCGCGCGCCGCAGCGCCGGCCGCACGTCATCCCGCTGCTGGGCGCGCGCACCGCGGCGCAGCTGCGCGAGAACCTGCGAGTTGTCGACCTCGACCTGCCGGCGGAGGCGGTGGAGCGCCTCGACGGCGTTGGGGCCATCGAGCACGGCTTCCCGCGCGACTTCCTCGCCGACGAGGAGATGGTGGGCCTGGTGTTCGGGAGCACCCGAAGGCTGCTGGAGGTTTAGCGGGTCGTGTCCAGCAGCAGCTTGCCCACCGTCCCCCGCGAGCGCAGGTCGCGGTGCGCCTGGGGTGCGTCGCCGAGCGGGTAGGTGGCGCCCACGATCGGCTTCAACTTCCCCTGCTGCACCAGGCCGAACAGCTCGGCGAGCGGCTCGGCCAGCATCTCCTGGGGACGCTGGAAGCAGTGCATCATCCAGAAGCCGATGATCGCCGAGCTGTGCCGCAGCAGTGAGCGCGGGTCGACCGTCTTGGGCTGCTCGCGACCGGCGACCCCGAAGAAGGCCAGCCGCCCGAACGGCGCCAGCGCCTGCAGGCTGCGGTCGAACACCGAGCCGCCCACCATCTCCAGCACGATGTCCACGTTGTTGCCATGGTTGGCGGCAACCAGGGCGGCGGCGAGCCCGTCCGGGTGGTCGTAGCCGATGGCCACGTCGGCGCCGAGGCTGAGCGCGAGCTGCCGCTTCTCCTCGCTCGACGCGGTGGCGATCACCCGTCCCGCGCCCCACAGCTTGGCGAGCTGCACGCTGAGCGTGCCCACCCCGCCGGCGGCGGCGTGCACCACCACCGACTCGCCGGGCCGCATGTGGGTGCAGGTCTTCAGCAGATGCCAGGCGGTGATCCCCTGCACCAGGAGGGCCAGCGCCTCCCCCACGTCCACGCCCTCCGGGACGGGGAAGGTGACCGGCGCGTAGGCAAGCGCCTTCTCCGCGTATCCGCCGGTGGTGAAGGCGACGACGCGCCGCCCGTCGGCGGTTCGCCCGGCCACCTCGCCGCCGGGGACGAACGGCAGGGTGGGCGAGGTGACGTAGCTGTCCTCGACCTGGTGGGTGTCGGCGTTGTTGATGCCGGCGCGCTCGACGTCGACGAGCACCTGTCCCGGGCCCGGCACCGGGTCGGGGAGGTCGACCAGCCGCATCTGCTCGGGGCCGCCGAATTCACTGACCTGGATGGCTCGCATCCGCGCATGATGCGGCAGCGCATGCCGGACGCGGTAGCGAGCGTTCAGTTTGGTGAGATGTCCCCCGCCACCGCGAGCGTCGACGTCGGCCTGCTCTACGAGCGCCACGCGCCGGAGATCCACGACTTCCTGGTGCGCACCGTGCGCGACCACGCCACCGCGGAGGACCTCACCCAGACCACCTTCATCCGCCTCATGGAGCGCGGCGGCAGCGTGCGCGAGGTGGACAAGGTGCGGCCCTGGCTGTTCACCGTGGCCCACAACCTGGCGGTGACCCACGTCACCCGCCGCCGTCCCACCGACCCCATCGAGGCCGCCTTCGACATCGCCAGCGGCGAGAAGGGCCCCGAGGACGAGGCGCTGGCCATCGCGGCCGCCGCCCTGGTTTGGGACGCCGCCGCCAGCCTGGAGCCACGCCAGTACGCGGTGCTCGACCTCAGCGTGCGGCGCGGTTTCACGGTCGGCGAGATCGCCGGGGTGCTGGAGATCACCCCCGCCCACGCCGCCGTGGTGGTGCACCGCGCCCGTGAGGCGCTGGCCCAGGCCATCCGGCTGCTGGTGGTGGTGCGGCAGCGGCGCCACTGCGCCCGCCTGGCCGAGCTGGTGCCCGCCGGGACCGACATGCTCACCGCCGACCTGCGCGCCTCGGTCGACCGGCACATGCGGCGCTGCGAGGTGTGCAGGGAGGTCGGCGCCCGGCTGACCGAGCCCGACCAGCTCCTCGCCCTGCTGCCGCTGCTGCCGCTGCCCCTCGCGCTGCACACGCCGCCACTCCTTCCGCACGGAGTGGCGCCGCACCACGTCGTCCACCTGGGGAACGCCGCGCGGAAGGTCGGCCACACCCTTATGCAACCCGCGGCGCTGGCGACCATCGGTGCCCTGGTGCTCGGCGGCACCGGGCTGGGCATCGCGCTCCACCACGGCTCAGGTGGCCCGGCGCCCGATCGCACAGTCCAGGCGGTGGCACCGCGCAGCGGGCTGGGCACCGGTCCCGGCGGCACCGCGGTGGCTCCCGGCGAGACGGTGGCCCAGGTCCCCCCGGGCGACGGCCACGGCGGGAGTGCTTCCGCGGCGCCAAGCCCCACTCCAGCGCCGGTCGCGATCGACTACGGCAACGACGTCCTCTTCATACCTGTCACGCCGCCGCCCGTCGGACTGGGCGACCAGTCCGCAGGCAACACCCCGGCCCCCGGCCCGCAGCCGCTGCTCGACCGGTGGGTCGGCCCCGTCTCCACGCCCGCAGGGCCGGCCTCGACACACGTGGTCGTCTGGCAGCCGACGACGGGCAAACCCCCGTCGGTCACAGTCACGGCCGCGGGCCAGACCGTGGGTCCGGCGCCCTCGTCGCAGGCGGCGGTGCACTCCCCGGTCTTCCGCCTCCACCTCGGCTGAGGTCTTCCTGATAGGCGACCGGCGGGTGAGAGCCACCGGCCGCCAGATCAGGAAGGGCCAAGGAAGGAAGGGAGAAATTCGAAGGTCAGGCCACCGCGCCGTACTCGCGGCGGTACTCCTCGCGGAAGCGTCCGCGAGCGCGGTGGAGCAGGGTCTGCAGCGCGGTCACGGAGGTGTCCATGAGGCGCGCGATGGTCCCGTAGTCGAAGCCGTAGACCTCGCGGTGGACCAGCACCTCGCGGTAGCGCCGGGGCAGGCGGTCGAGCACCTGGGCGACGCTGCGCATGTCCTCGACGGCGTCGAGGTCGAGCGCGCTGCTGTCGCCGCGGTCCTCGCGCTGGCGCACCACGCGGGCTTCGAGGGTTCGCTCGCGCTGCAACCCTCGGGCGTAGTCGACGGCGAGGTTGTGGGCGACGCGCATCAGCCAGGGGCGGAAGCGGTCACCGGCGTCCGCGGGCAGCCGCCGGGCGGCGCGGAGGAAGGCCTCCTGGGACAGCTCCTCGGCCGCCGCCTCGCCGACCAGCCGGGTGAGGTGGCGCAGGACGAGCGGCTGATGGCGGCGGTACAGCGTCTCGAAGGCGGCCACGTCACCGCCCTGGAAACGCCGGACCAGCTCGGCGTCCTCGATCTCGACTGCCTGCAACACCGTTCTCACTCCCTTGCACCGCCCCCGGTGGGCGGCTTCGAGAGTGGGACTCGGCGGCGCCGCGATCCTTACGGCCAGAGTCGTGACGAGTTTGCCCCGCTTGCCGCAAGTGAGCGCCTGCACCACCTGTTAACTACTTCGCCACCAGCAGTCAATGTGACAGCATGGCTAGAATCTTGACCGTCACGGCGATCCCGGTAGGGCGAGGTGCCCAGGGGCTGCGCGGGTCGCCGGTCGACGCCACCAAGGAAGGATTCGTCACCAACGGACCGGGAGGTATCCACACATGAGTCGTCGCTGGGCATTGATCGCTGCCACCCCTGCAGCCCTCGCCGGCCTCGCCATCGCCACCTCGGGCGCGTTCGCCGGGACGGCCGGCACGCCGGTCGCGCAGAACGAGCTGCTCTGTGGGATGTTCACCGCCGCCGCCGACAACTTCGCCGGCCAGAGCGACATCGACCATCCCGACGGGGCGACGTCGAGCGGCAAGACCTATCCCTACTCGGGCCAGAACTGCGAGGCCAGCCAGCCGAGCAGTGACGGCACCTACGCGTGGACGATCGCCCACAGCAACGTCCACACCGGCGGCGGCCCGCAGGACGAGCGCGGCACCGAGCACGTCGAGTTCGCCCTCACCGTGAGCGGCGGCCAGGAGGCCGGGGCCCAGGGCCACGTCACCAACTTCGACCTGTCCAGCGCCGACAAGACGGCGGACACCTGCGGCAGCCGCGACGTCTTCTACGCCAGCGGCCACCAGTTCGACGCCGCGGGCTCCTGCTCGCCGTCGGGCCCGGGCAACTTCAACACCCACGGTGGCGCCGCCGCGGGCAACCACTTCCGCGGCAACTACGGGACCGTCGTCTACCAGTGGGGCGACATGACCAGCATGAGCCCGTGCCAGAAGGGCTCGATGAACTACTGCTTCGAGGCGGTCCTCGAGGGGCAGACCAACTAGGTCCCGCGCCGCCGCACTCCCCGGGCCGTCAGCCCGGCGGACGCGGCGAGCAGGATCGCGACGATCACCCAGCCCGCGGGCGGCAGGCCTCCCCCACCTCGGGGTGAGGCCCCGCCCGCGGTGCCAGGGGCGGCGGCGGCGGATGCCTTCGCGGCGGCTGCTGCTGGAGTGGCGCTTGTGGCGCCTGCCGCCCGTGCGGCGGACGACGCGCCGGGCCGATTGGCCACGGGCGGCAGGGGCGTCGCGCCCGGGCGGGCCGGCGCGGAGGCCGCGGCGCCGAGGGTCGACCGGCAGGCGATGCAGGCGACGCCGTCGAAGCTGCCGGCGAGCACGCCGCCACCCTGGTCGGCGGGGACGGCGAGCAGGGAGAGGACGCTGGGCAGGCCGGTGGCCAGCGCCGTCCAGCCACCGCCGGAGCGCTGGTAGACGCCGCCGTCGTAGGTGCCCGCGAGGGCGGCGCCGTTCCCCGCGGTGGCCAGCGCCTGGATCCAGGGATCCTGCTGCGGGAAGGCCGCCGCGCTCCACGACGCGGCACCGCCGCCGCGCTGGTAGAGCCCGTCGTCGGTGCCCGCCAGGAGCGTCGACGGCGACGCCGGGTCGCGCCAGAGCGCGGTGACCCAGCGGGAGCCCAGCCCGGCCGAGGCGTCGCTCCAAGCGCCGCGCCCGTCCGCCGAGCGCAGCGCGCCCGAACCCGCCGTGCCTGCCCACGCGCCGTCCCCGCCAACCGGCGCGAGCACGGCCTGCGCCATGGCACCGGGCATGCCCTCGGCCGCGGGCACCGTGGTGGCCGGCGCCCAGGTGGTGCCGCCGTCGTCGCTGCGCAGGGCAAGGCCGTCGCTCGAGCCCTCGTGGCCCGTTCCCGCCAGGAGGACACCGCCCTGCGAGGCGAGCGCGTCGACGCTCTGGCCACTCAGGCCCGCGCTCTGCCACACGTTGCCGTCACCGCTGCGGATGGCGCCCACGTCAGTGCCCGCGATGAACTGCGCCCCGTCCACCGCCAGCGCGTTGACCCGCCGCGTCGAGGGCACCGCACTCACCGCGCTCCACCCCGCGGCGGTCAGCCGGAACAGCCCCGCGTCGGTCCCCGCGTACGCCGTCCCACCGAACCACGCCAGCGCCTGCACCGCCCGGCCCGACAGGGCGCCGGACTGCGCTGCCGCGGGCTGCTCTGCGCCCAGCGCCACCCACAGCATCGCGACGGCGGCAGCGAGCGAGACGCGGCGCATTCCCATCAGACCCCGTGATCGGTGCGAATTGTGGTGGCGGTACCTGGACTCGAACCAGGGACATACCGGGTATGAGCCGGGTGCTCTACCAACTGAGCTATACCGCCAGCGCGTGGCGCTGGGGAGATGGGGATGGTTGCGGCGGTTGGATTCGAACCAACGACCTTCGGGTTATGAGCCCGACGAGCTGCCACTGCTCCACGCCGCCCGCATAGTCTACCCGACCGCCCCGGTGGTCCCGCCCTCCCCGCGTCAGTGGTGCGGGGTGGGCACGCTGAAGACGAACGGGGTGGGCGAGGCGCCCTGCGTGGGTCCGCCGATCGGGGTCGGGGTGGGCGCGGGGGTGGCGCCGGCCGAGGGCGACGGGTGGAAGCTGGGCAGGGTCTTGAGGTCGATGCCGCCGCCGGGGGGCAGGCTGGCCCCGGGCGAGGTGACCACGTAGACCTGCTCGCCGGGCACCACGTAGCCGAGCTTGCGCGCCTCCTCCATCAGCCACTCGCGGGTCTGGGCCTGGGCGATCTCCGCCTTGCGCTGGTCGATCTGGTGGCGCAGGGCGTCGTTCTGCTGCTGGGCGGCGCTGAGCTGGCCGTCGAGCGAATGGCTTGCCGCCATCTCGGCGTAGACCGCGTACGCCACCCAGCCGCAGACGACGGCGATGGCGGCGGCGATCAGGCGCCGGGGGGACAGGCGACGCAGCGGTCGGCGGGAGTGTCGACCGCGCGGGAGTCGTAGACGGATGGCTTCGGCCCTCGAAGATGTGTGCAGTGGCTGGCCGTTGCCCGCGAGTATACGGCCGGTTGCGCGTCGCGGAGCGCGCTCGCGGCGTTTGATTCTCGCGCGGCTCCGCGATGCGCCGGCCTTTTCGCGCTACCGAGTCGACTCCCAGCGGCGCTGCCAGTCGTCGGCGTCGATGCCGTGCAGGTCGATGGTCTCACCGCGCGCGGTGGCTTCGAGAGTCGCGAAGCGATCGGCGAACTGCGTGGCGCGGCGGCGCAGCGCGTCCTCGGGATTGACGCGCAGACGGCGGGCGGCGGCGACGGCGGCGAAGAGCAGCTCGCCGACGGCGTCCTCCAGCTCGGGCGGCGCGGGGGGCGGGCCCGCGGAGTGGCCGCCCGGCGCGGCGGGCGCGGCAGCGGGTGCGGGAGCGGTGGCGGCGACGCGCTCCCCGGCCTCCTCCAACTCCTCCAGGGCGCGGCGGGTCCAGGCCAGCGCGTCGGAGAGCTGCGGGGTCTCGTCGAAGCCGAGCCGGGCGGGGCGCTTCTGCACGCCCAGCGCGAAGGCCAGCGCGGGCAGCGACCGGGGCACCCCCTCCAGCACGCTCAGCCTCTCCCCCTTCTCGCGCGCCTTGAGCTTCTCCCAGTTGACCACCACCTCGTCGGCGCCGCTCACCGCCACGTCGCCGAAGACGTGCGGGTGGCGGTGCACCATCTTGGTGCGGGTCACCTCGGCGACGTCGCCGATGTCGAAGCCGTCCTCGCGCTCGGCGGCGATGGCCGAGTGCATGAGCACCTGGAGCAGCACATCGCCGAGCTCCTCGCGCAGGGTGGACTCGCCGCCCTTCTCGATCGCCTCCAGCACCTCGTAGGTCTCCTCCAGCAGGTACTGGCGGAGGGAGCGGTGGGTCTGCTCGCGGTCCCACGGGCAGCCGCCGGGGGCGCGCAGCCGCTCGACCGTCTCGTTGAGCGCCCTGAGCTGGGCGGCCGCCTCGTCGCGCATGGTTCGTGACACCTCTGTCTTGTACGTTCGCGGCCGTGACCGCCGCTAGGCGGTGACCGTCATTTCCTTCTGGCGGGCGCGCTCCAGGCGCCCCAATTCGCGGAGCATGCGCAGCAGCGTCTCCTGCCACTCGCCTCGCCGCACGTCGAGGCGCAGCCGCGTGGGAGATGCGGTCACCGTCTGCCGAAACTGCAGCGCCGTGCCGGGCAGGTCGAGCCCGTGGCCCAGCGGCAGGCGGACGATCACCGCGCCCGACTCCTGCTCGACGCCGATGGCGCCGCACGCCGCCGCCAGCAACCGCACCCGCAGCGAGTAGACCAGCTCCTCGGCGGGCGCGGGCATGGGGCCGAAGCGGTCGACCAAGCCGCGCGCGCGCTGGTCGAGCTCGGCCTCGTTGACGCACGCGGCGAGGTCCTGATAGCAGCGCAGCCGCAGCCGCTCGTCGCTGACGTAGCTGGGCGGCAGGTACGCCGCCACCGGCAGCGACACGGTGATCTGCGCCGGCGACTCGATGACCGGCTTGCCCTGCAGCGCGTCGACGGCGTGGCGCAGCAGGTTGTTGTACAGCTCCAGCCCCACAGCGGCGATCTCGCCATGCTGCTCCTCGCCGAGCAGGTTGCCGGCGCCGCGGATCTCCAGGTCGCGCAGGGCCAGCTTGAAGCCGGCGCCGAGGTCCTGCAGGTCCTGGATGACGTCGAGCCGCTTGTCGGCCTTCTCGGTCAGCGAGCGCTCCGGCGGGTAGAGGATGTACGCGTAGGCGCGCTGCCCGGCGCGGCCGACGCGGCCGCGGAGCTGGTAGAGCTGGGCCAGGCCGAGCCGCTGCGCGTCGTTGACGATGATGGTGTTGGCGTTGGAGATGTCGAGGCCGGACTCGATGATGGTGGTGCACACCAGCACGTCGACGTCGCCGTCCATGAAGCGCTGCATCACCGCGGCGAGCTGTCCCTCGGGCATCTGCCCGTGCGCCGTCTCGATGCGCACGCCGGGAAGCAGCTCGCGCAGCTTGTCGGCCTCGCGGTCGATGCTCTGCACCCGGTTGTGCACGAAGTAGACCTGGCCGCCGCGGGCCAGCTCGCGCGAGATCACCTCGCGGATCAGCGAGTCCTCGCGCGCGGTGACGAAGGTCTTGATCGGCTGGCGTTCCTCGGGCGGTGTCTGGATGACGCTGAGGTCGCGGATGCCGGCGAGCGCCATGTGCAGCGTGCGCGGGATCGGCGTCGCGGAGAGGCTGAGCACGTCGATGGCGACGCGAAGCTGCTTGAAGCGCTCCTTCTGCAGCACGCCGAAGCGCTGCTCCTCGTCGATGATGACCAGGCCCAGGTTCTTGAACTGCACGTCCTTCTGGAGCAGGCGGTGGGTGCCGATGACGATGTCGACGCCGCCGCTCATCAGGCCGCGCAACGTGTCCTCGATCTGCTCGGGGGTGCAGAAGCGGGAGAGCTGGCGGACCGTCAGCGGGAACGGGCGCAGGCGCTGGCTGAAGGTGGTGAAGTGCTGCTGCGCCAGAACCGTCGTCGGCACCAGCATGGCCACCTGCTTGCCGTCCGCGGCCGCCTTGAACGCGGCGCGCAGCGCCAGCTCGGTCTTGCCGAAGCCGACGTCGCCGCAGACCACCCGGTCCATGGGGCGGCTGACCTCCATGTCGCGCTTGATGTCGTCGAGCACCAGCTCCTGGTCGGGCGTCTCCTGGAAGGGGAACGACGTCTCCAGCTCGTGCTGCCAGGCGCCATCGGGCGGGAAGGGGTGTCCCTGCGAGGCTTCGCGCCGCGAGTACAGCGCGATCAGCTCGCGCGCCACCTCCTCGGTGCGCTGCTTGACCCGTCGCTTGGTGCGCTCCCACTCGCCGGTGCCCAGCTTGCTCAGCCGCGGGTTGGCGTCGCTGCCGCCGACGTATCGGTCAACCCTGTCCAGATGGGCGACGGGGACGTAGAGCTTGTCCCCGTCGGCGTACTCCAGGGTCATGTACTCGTGCTCGCCCTCGTCGTCGCTGACCCGGCGCATCTCGACGAAGCGGCCGATGCCGTGGTCGGAGTGGACGACCACGTCGCCCGGCTCGAACTCGATGACGAAGGCGCGCTGGGCGGCGCGCGGGCCGGTGGCGGCGCGGCGGCCGCGCACCGACGTGGATTCGGCGCGGCGCTGCCCGCGGGCCAGCGGCGAGCCACGGCGCTTGACCACGCCGAACAATTCGTGGTCGCTGTAGATGTCGAGGTTGGCAGTTTCTGCGCTGAAGCCCTGGGACAGGTCGGCCGGCGCGGCGACCAGGCCACCCGGCGGGATGTCGGTGGCGGTGGCGTCGAAGTCGTCGGCGTTGATCGGCTGCAGGCCCTGCTCGCGGGCCAGCTCCTCGACGCGTCCCTCCTGGCGGGAGAGCATCAGCACGGAGCGGCCGTACTGCAGGCGCCCGGTGACGCTGTGGGCCAGGGCGTCGAAGCGCCCGGTGAAGGATTCGACGCCGCGCCAGCCGAGGTCCTCCGTCTCGGGGCCGTCCTGCGCTTCGCGGACAAGCTCCACGACGCGATGCTCCGCAAGCAGGGTGCGCCCCTGGTCGAGGGAGAGCAGCCCGGTGCGCGCGCCTCCCGGCAGCTCGCCGCGCTCCTCCTCCTGCTCGCGCAGTCCCTCGGCTTCGAGCAGGTGCCGCTGCGCCGCGCGCCACAGCGATTCGCGGCTGCCGGCGATGAGCACGATGGCGTCCGGGCCCATGTGGTCGAGCAGCGTGGTCGGCGGCTCGCCCTGCAGGTACGGCGTGAAGACGTCGACGCCCTCGGCGTAGATGCCGCCCTCCAGCCGCTCGCGGTCGCGCTCCCAGATCTCGCGCACCTCACCGCGCGGCTTGCCGAAGTCGAGCGCGTCGACGGCGGCGATGGCCCGCGCCACGGTGTCGGGCGACAGGTCCAGCTCGCGCGCGGGGATCACCGACACCTGCTCCAGCTTGCCGATGCTGGTCTGCGTATCCGGGTCGAAGGCGCGCAGCTCCTCGACCACGTCGCCGAACCACTCGGCGCGCCAGGGGCGGTTGCGGTCGAGCGAGTAGACGTCGAGGATTCCGCCACGAACGGCAAATTCTCCCGGCGACGAGACCGCCACCTCGCGCCGGTAGCCCAGCGCGACAAGCCGCGCCACCAATGCGTCGCGCGGCACCGTGTCACCGGCGGTGATGGTGAGCAGGCCGTCGCGCACCAGCGAGACTGGCAGCGTCGGCCGCAGCAGTCCCGACGGCGACGTCACCACCAGCGCGGGACGCTCCTGGGCGAGCAGCGACAGTGCCAGCAGGCGCCGGCGGGTCACCTCCTCGCCGGGGGCGATGCGGTCGAAGGGCAGCGTGTCCGACGCCGGGAACAGCGCCATGCCCGCCTCCCCCGCCCACACCGCGCAGTCGTTGTAGACGCGCTCGGCCTCGGTGGTCAGCACCAGCACGCGGCGCTGCGCCGCCTCACGCAGCCACCAGGCGAGCAGGCCGACCGCGCCCGAGGGCACGCCCGACACGACCATGTCGCCGCGCGCGTCGAGCAGCCGCTGCAGCGGTTCGAGCGCGTCGAGGCGGCCGCGGAGTGTGGTCCCGCCGTCAGCCATCGGCCGCCTCGGCAAGCCGCTCCGGCTTGGCCGGCTTGGGCGCGGCGTTGAAGGTCGCCGCCGCCTTGTCGAGCCCGTCGCGGACGATGGCGACCACGGCGTCGGCGGCGCGGGGCACCACCTCCTCCATCAGGGCGCGCTCGTCCGGGGTGAAACGGCGCAGCACGTAGTCGACAGGATCGACGTCCTCGGGCGGCCGCCCGATGCCCACGCGCACGCGCATGAAGTCCTTGTAGCGCCAGGAGTCGGCGAGCGACTGCACGCCCTTCTGCCCCCCGGAGCTGCCGTTGCGGCGCAGGCGGAGGCGGCCGAGGGGGAGGTCGAGGTCGTCGTGGACGACGATCACGTCTTCGGGCGAGATGCCGAACTTGCTGGTGAGGTGGACGCCGGCGCGGCCGCTGAGGTTCATGTACGTCTGCGGCCTGGCCAGGATGAGGTCGAAGCCGTCGACAGCGCCCTCGGCGACGCGGGCGGGGCCTTCCTTGCGCTCCTTGGCGAAGCGGCCGCGGCGCTCCAGCTCGTCGAGCACCATCCAGCCGGCGTTGTGCCGGGTGTGCGCGTAGCCGCCGCCGTGATTGCCGAGTCCGATGACGAGAGTGGGCATGTGTCGGGTCAGTGTTCCCCGGTGACCAGCTCGGCAACCTCCTGGTCGGGCAGGAGGCGGCGGGTCAGCTCCGTCATGGTGGCAGCCTCGGCGGCCTCGGCGTGGTCGTGGCCGAGGCAGTGGAGCAGGCCGTGCACCGCGAGCAGGCGCAGCTCGTGCTCGGGGTCGGCCGGGGCCTGGGCGATGGCGCGCTCGACGGAGATGGCGACGTCGCCGGTGTGGGCGCGGTCGTCGCCGGGGAAGGCGAGCACGTCGGTGGGGGCGTCGACGCCGCGGAAGTCGCGGTTCAGGGTGCGCAGCTCGGCGTCGACGGTCAGGCGCACCGCCAGTGAGGAGCGCGCGGGCACGCCCAGGGTGTCCCCGCAGCGGCGCAGCAGCGGGCCGAGGCCGGCGGCGCGCACCACCTCGGTGGCCTCGCGACCCAGGGCGGGATCGGGATGCAGGGTGACTCTCATGGGCACAAAAAACGGGCCCGTCCCATGCAAGGACGAGCCCGTCGACTTTGTTCGCGGGTTGTCACCCAGCCTTGAGGCGACGCTTCTTTGCCGCCACCAGCTTGCGCTTGCGGCGGACCGACGGCTTCTCGTAGTGCTCGCGTCGACGAACCTCCGAGAGAATGCCGTTCTGCTTGATCTTCTTGTTGAAGCGGCGAAGCGCGCTCTCGAAAGTCTCGCCCTCACGGACCTTGACCTCCGACACGGTCGGGTACTCACCTCCTTCGTTCAGCCAGGACATGGCCCTGGGCTGACGTGCATGAACTTGCCGACGGGCAGGCGGGGTAGTGTAGCGCAGGGGGATATTTCGCTCGCCCAGCGAGCAGACGGGGCGGGCAGATCCCGCCCCGCGGCGGCCGTCGGCCTGCGGCGCGCCGGTCGCCTGCCCCACCCTCGGCGGGCTGAAGCCCACCGGCTCGTGGCACGCTGTGCCACCACGATGCCCAGCGTCCCTCTCGACCCCGACCAGCGCGCCGCAGTCGACCACCGCGGCGGCCCCTGCCTGGTGCTGGCCGGACCGGGCAGCGGCAAGACCCGGGTCATCGTCGAGCGCTTCCTCACCCTGGTCGAGGAGGGCCTGCACCCCGAGCGGCAGCTCGTGCTCACCTACACCGTCAAGGCCGCCGCCGAGATGCGCGACCGCGCCGAGCGCGTCCACGGACCCTTCAACGGCGACGTGCCGCTGACCAACTTCCACTCCTTCGCCCGCCGCGTGGTCCGCGAGTGGGGCTGGCTGGTGGGCATCCCGCCCACTTTCCGCGTCCCCGACCAGGCCGAGCAGTGGCTGCACCTCGACGCCGTGCTCGCCGATCTGCGCCCGCGCACGCTGTGGAACCCGCTGCGCCCGCACGACCAGATCGACGACCTGCTCCGCCTGTTTGGCGCGGCCAAGCAGGAATTGGTCACTCCTGACGCATACGCGGGGTGGGCGGCCGCGGCGCTGCTGTCCTGCACCGACCCCGCCGAGCGCGCCCTGCTGGAGCGGCACGACGAGTGCGCCCGCGTCTACGCGCGGCTGCAGGACCGCTACCGGGCCAGCGCGCTGCTCGACCACGACGACTGCATCCTGACCTGTGAGCAGCTCCTGCGCGAGCATCCCGCCGCGGCGCGTGCCGTCGCCGCGCCGCTCGGCCAGGTGATGGTCGACGAGTACCAGGACACCAACTACGCACAGGCGCGGCTTGTCGAAACGCTGGTGGCGTCGCACCGCAACGTGCTGGTTGTCGCCGACGACGACCAGGCGATCTACAAGTTCCGCGGCGCCTCGCTGGCCAACCTCAACCGCTTCCGCCGCATGTACGACGACGCGCGCACCATCGTCCTGGGTCGCAACTACAGGAGCACGCGACAGATCGTCACCACCTGCCGCGCGGTGATCGACGCGGCGGCGGCGTCGTCGCGCATCTCCAAGGAGCTGGTCGCCTCGCGCGGCGACGGCAGCCACGTCGAGCTGTGGGAGGCGCCCGACGAGCGCAGCGAGATGCTCGCCGTCGCGGGCGAATGCCGCCGCCTGCTCGAATCCGCCGCGGTGTCACGCGCCGCGGACATCGCCATCCTCTTCCGCCAGCACGGTGACATGCGCTCGGCGATGGCCGCGATGCAGGAGATGGGCGTTCCCTACCAGGTGCACGGCGGGCGCGGCTACTTCCAGCAGCCGGAGGTCAAGGACCTGCTCGCCCTGCTCACCGCGGTGCAGGTGCCCGCCGACTCGCAGGCGATGATCCGCTGCCTGCACCTGCCGTCGTGGCGGGTCAGCGCGCGCGGGCGCATCGCGCTGGTGGACGCCTGCCGGCACAGCGAGGTGCCGCTGCGCGAGATGGTTCTCGGCGGCGTCGCGCTGGAGCTCGACGATGACGACACCGCCGCCGCCCGGCGCTGCGCGGGTGACCTGCTCGAGCTGAGCGGCATGGCCACGCACGAGGACGTGCGCACCATCTTCCACGCCGCGCTGGAGACGAGCGACTTCCTCGGCATGCTCGACCTGTCGCGCGAGGTCGAGCGCATGCAGGCGGGCGCCAACCTCAGCAAGTTCTACGAATTGCTGGAGGCGTTCGCCGACTGGAGCACCGATCTTCGCCTCGACAACGCGCTGCGCTACCTCGCCGTGCTGCGCGACTCCGGCGCCGCCGACGAGGTGGCCTCCATCGAGCCCATCGAGGACGGCGTGCTGCTGCTCACCTGCCACGCCGCCAAGGGGCTTGAGTGGCCGGTGGTGTTCGTGCCACGTTGTGTGGAATCTCGCTGGCCGGGGCGCAGCGGCTTCGGCACCCGGCTCGCGCTGCCCAACGAGCTGGTCCCCGAGGAGCCGCCGCCGGGCGACGGCATGGTGGACGAGGAGCGCCGTCTGTTCTACGTCGCCGCCACGCGTGCCCGCGACCGGCTCGTCTTCACCCGTGCCGGGCGCTATCCGCGCTCGTTCTCCGACGAGCGGCTCACGCCCTTCCTCGCCGCCGTCGCCGACCCCGAGGCGCAGCCGGTGGCACGCGCCGTGCAGTACGCGCCCGCGCCGCTGCGACGCCGCCGCCGTCCCGAGGGCGACGCCGTGCCCTCGCGGATCGTCTGCAGCGTCAGCGACCTGCGCGACTTCAAGGCCTGCCCGCGCCGCTTCGAGTACCGCCATCGCTACCACATGCCGGTGCGCGAGGAGGTGCGCTCCTGGTACGGCAAGCTGATCCACGGTGTCCTCGAACACGCGGGCACCAGGCGCCAGGCCGGCGAGGAGGTGGACGGCGACGCCTTCGCCGCGATGTGGCGCCACGCCTGGCAGGCCACCCCGGGTCCCAAGGGCGCGCACGGCGACCTGCTCGACTACGGCGAGGAACAGCTCCGCCGCTACGCGCAGACGGCCGCCTGGCTCGACGCCTGCATCACCGACGTGGAGCGCCGCTTCACCCTGTCCCTCGACACCACCGCCGAGCTGACCGGCCGCTTCGACCGCCTCGACGACGGTCGCCCGCCCACCGTGGTCGACTACAAGACCGGGCCGCCGCGCGAGGAGGCCGCGCTGCGCAGCGACCTCCAGGTCCGCGCCTACGCGGTCGCCCTGGCCCGGCGCACCGAGACCGACGAGGTCGCCGTCGAGCTGCACCACCTGCAGACCGGTGAGGCCACCCGCATGGTCTTCGGCCCCAAGGAGCTGCAGCGCTTCACCAATCACCTCTCGGTGAGCACCGCGGAGCTGGCCCGGGCCTGGCGCGAAGGCGACTTCCCGCCGCGGCCGTCGGCCTGGCAGTGCCGCCGCTGCGACTACCGCACGGTGTGCGACGAGGGCCGTGAAGCCGCCGCCCGCGGCGAAGCGTAGCCGCGCCCTATCAGGCGCGCTCAGATGCGCGCCACACGGGGGAGCAGATCTCCCCCGACCCCCTCTCGGCGGGCTGAAGCCCGCCGGGCGAGCCAGAAGGCTCGCTATATCAGGCGCGCTCAGATGCGCGCCACACGGGGGAGCAGATCTCCCCCGACCCCCTCTCGGCGGGCTGAAGCCCGCCGGGCGAGCCAGAAGGCTCGCTTTAACGACCAAGGAGCGGACACCGCGAGGGTGCCGCTCCCCGGTTGGAGGGGAAGAACGAGGGTCTAGGCGGCGTTGAACCGCCAGGTCGGGGCCAGCGGGCCGCCGACCAGCTCCACGTCGTCGGGCAGCTCGGTGCGCCACGGGAGCATGAGGTCGAAGACCACCTCCTGCACGGTCCAGAGGCCGTCCATGGTGTCGGTGATCTTGGGGCGGGGCCGGGAGCAGACGTCCCGGACCAGGTCGGTGGCGGCGGTGTCGCCGGTGAGCCGGACACAGCGCCGGGCGCTGGAGAAGACCTTGGCCGCCGCCTCGGCGAGGTCGGGCGGGCACTCCTTGAAGCCCTGGAGATGAGCCTCCTCACAGGCCTCGATGCAGGTGTCCACCCTCTCGATCAAGCGCCGCAGCCGGGTCCGCTCCGCCAACTCCCGACGGTGACGGCGACGAGCCTCGTGCACCGCGTCGGTCGCGTTCGCGATCAGCAATTTGGCATCTCCCACACTTGGTCGGCGCCCATCGGTCGCCGCTCGCTGCGGAGTCTGAACGGCCCAGTCGTTGACATCAATAGCGTTTTTAGTATCGAATCATTGCATGGACCGCATCAATTCCGAAGGCCTGCGGGTCTTCCTCACCGTTGCCCGCCTCGGCCACCTGGGCCGGGCGTCCGAGGCGCTCCACCTCGACCAGTCCACGGTCAGCCGCAAGATCGCCCGGCTGGAGGACGCGCTGGGGGTGCCGCTGTTCGACCGCGTCGGCCGCTCGATCCGGCTCACGCCCGCGGGCGACCGCTTCATCCCCCGCGCCGAGCGCCTGCTCCACGAGCTCCGCGAGGCGATCGCCGACGCCGCCGGAGCCGCCAACCCCGAGGCCGGCGAGGTGCGCATCCGCTTCCTCCACACCGTCGGCGCACGCTGGCTGCCGGAGCGGCTGGCCCGCTTCCTCGAAGCCCACCCCAGCATCCGCTTCACCCTCCGCGAGGGCCAGTCCAACGAGGTGGTCTCCGGGGTCCTCGACGGCGACTTCGACCTCGGCATCCTCGGCCCGCCGCCCACGGCGAGCCGCGACCTGGAGATCGTGCCGCTGTTCCGCGAGCGGGTGGCCGTGGTCGTGCCCGCCGCGCACCGGCTCGTCGGCCGCAGCTCCTGCACGCTGCACGACCTGGCCGAGGAGCCGCTCATCCTGCCCCGCTCCCGCGGCGGCCTGCGCAAGGTGGTCGACGACGCCTTCTCCCGCGAGGGCATCAGCCAGCGCCTCGCCTACGAGGGCGACGACTTCACCATCATCCAGGGCCTGGTCGAGGCCGGCCTGGGCATCACGCTCATGCCCATGCCCCTGCCGCTGCCGAGCACCAAGGTCGCCGTGATCCCGCTGCGGCAGCCGGCCATCGCCCGCACCATGGCGCTCTGCTGGGACCGGCGGCGCACCCTCCCCCCCGCCGCCGAGGCCTTCGCCCGCCACCTCACCCAGACCGCCTCCGAGCCCCTCGACCCGCCGATCGGCGCGCCCCAGGCGGCCGCCGCGTCGTAGCGGGGAGGGCGGCCTGGGTCCACTACACTCAACCGCTGACATGGAGATCGTCCTCGCCGCCGTCGCCGTCGTCGTCCTCATCGCCGGCGTGGCCGCCTACGCACGAGGCATGCGCGCCGCCCGGCGCGCGGGAGGGTCCGGCGCCGGAAGCGGCCCCACCGCCGAGCGCAACCCGCTGGCCCAGGTGCGGCAGCAGGCCGCTGAGACCGTCGCTCAGGCACGCCATGCCGCCGTCGAGGCCCGCGAGGCCGCCATGGAGGAGCTCACCCTCCGCCGCGCCGACCTCGACGCCGGTCAGGCCAGGCTCGACCACCAGGAGCGCGTCCACCGCGAGCGCCGTGACGCCGTGGACGCCCGCCGCGACGCCGCCCAGCAGGCCCGCGACGCCGTCGACGCCGCCCGCGAGGCGCTCCAGGCGCAGCGCGCCGAGACCGTCGCCGCCCTGGAGCGGGTCGCCGCCATCGACCGCGACTCCGCCGCCCGCGCCGTGCTCGACCGCGTCGAGGCCGAGCTGGCCGGCGACCACCAGGGCCGGGTGGCCCGCGCCATCGAGGCCCGCGTCGGCGAGCTGGTGCCCAGCGCCAAGGAGCTGATCGTCGAGGCCATCCAGCGCCAGGACGGCTCGCACATCGACTCGGCGCCGCGCACCGGCCCGCTCGCCCTGGAAGCGCTCTCCGAGGAGTCGCGGCAGCGGCTGCTCGACGCCCTCGGCGCCGTCGCCGCCGACACCGGCGCCGACCTGGGCGTCGACCCCGAGCGCAACCAGGCGACGCTGCGCTCGCTCGACCCCATCGGCCGCGAGGTCGCCCGCCAGGCGTCGCTCGAAGTCCTGGAGCGGCGGCTGCGCGCCGAGGAGGTCCCGCCGCTGTTGCTGCAGACTCGCAACGGCCTGAGCCGCCGCATCACCGACCTCGGCGAGCGCGCCATGTGGGAGATGGGCATCACCGGCCGCCCCGAGCTGGCCGAGCTGCTCGGCACCCTGCACTACCGCTTCTCCTACGGCCAGAACGCGCTGCTCCACTGCGAGGAGACTGGATACCTCTGCGCCGCGCTCGCCGCCGAGCTGCGCATGGATCCCGCCGAGGCCCGTGCCGCGGGGCTGCTGCACGACATCGGCAAGGCCGTCGACCACGACGTCGAGGGCTCGCACGCCATCATCGGCGGCGAGCTGCTGACCCTGCTGGGCACCGAGTCGGGCATCGTCCACGCGGTCAAGGCGCACCACTTCGACGAGGAGCCCTCGACCGACCTGGCCATGCTGACCATCTGCGCCGACGCCATCTCCGCGTCCCGCCCCGGCGCCCGCCGCGACACGCTGACCACCTACCTGCAGCGTCTCGAACAGCTCCAGCAGATCGCCACCCGGCACACCGGCGTGGAGCGCGCCTTCCCCATGCAGGCGGGCCGCGAGGTGCGCATCTCGGTGCGTCCCGAGCAGGTGCCCGACGCGCAGGTGCCGGCGCTGTGCGCGGAGATCGCGCGCGAGATCGAGGCGGAGATGACCTATCCGGGCATGATCAAGGTGACCGTCATCCGCGAGATCAGCGCCCAGGCCACCGCGTCGTAGACGGTAGGTTGTGCGCGTGATGCGCATCGCCATTCCCAGCCGGCAGGCGATCACCGACCTGCTGACCCGTCCCCTCCCCTTCGGCAAACGCCCGCTGCCACTGCACGACTCGACACCCGATCCCGGGCTGTTCGGACCGGACACGGTGACGTGGCGGGTGATGCACGAGCCGCTGCTCATCCTCGGCGGCGGACGCGCGCTGCTGATGCAGGCCGCCAATCCCCTGGTGGCGCAGGGCGCCATCGACTTCAGCGCCTACGCGGAGGACCCCTTCGGGCGGCTGATGCGCACCATCCGCTGGGTGACCATGGTCACCTACGGCACGCGCGCCGAGGCCGCGGCGGCCAGCGACGTGGTCAATCGCATGCACACGCGCATTGTTGGAACGCTGCCCGCGACGCATGCGACACCGCGCAATCCTGCGCGGCGCAGGTACAGCGCGCTCGACGGCGAGCTGCTGCGCTGGGTGCACGCGTCGTTCGTCGACACCATGCTGGTGACCCACGACGCGCTGGTCGGCGGATTGAGCGAGACCGACCGCGACGCCTTCGTGCGCGAGTGGGACGCGGTGGCCGCGCTGATGCACGTGCCGCCGCGGCTGCTGTGGCCAACACACCGCGCGCTGCGCGAGTACGTCGACGGTGAGGTCGCGCGGGGCGTCGCGGTGCCGGGCGCGGGGTCGCGGTTGGTGTCGCGCACCGTGTTGCGGCCGCCGCTGCCGTCGCCGTGGCTGCGGCCGGGGTGGGACGTGGTCGCCTTCACCACGGTGGGGCTGCTGCCCGCGGCGGTGCGCCGCGGCTACGGCATCACCTGGACACCCGCGCACACCGCCGCGCACCGCGCGCTGTGCCTGACACTGCGCACGGCGCACGACCGGCTTCCGCAGCGGCTGCGCATGTCGCCGGTGCACGAGCTGGCCATGGCGCGGAGCGAAGGGCGCTGGCCGCGCCAGGAATCAGCCGCCTGATCCGTCTGTAGGGCATGTGGGTCGCCGTCATCGCCACCCTGGTCCTGGTCGGGTTCATGCTCTGGGTCGCCGCGCTGCTCGACCTGATCCGCGCCACCGACATGGATCCCACCGCCCGGATGATCCTGGCCATCGCCGTGATCTTCGCTGCGCCGCTCGGTGTGCTGCTGTGGTTGTTCGTGCGCGGCGGGCGGCTGGGCGCGCTGGTCGCGGTCTCCGTGGTGGCGCTGACCGCCGGGCTGGTCATCAGCGTCGCCGCCGGGGCCACGGCGTCGCACGGCCCGGTGCAGGTGGTGCAGCAGAGCGTGACCGGCGGCTTTGGCGGCAGCGTCAACACCGGCCACGACGGGTCACCGTAAAGCCGCGACTCAGCCCGCCTGGGTGAACTCGAGGATGGCCTGGGCGGCGCGCTCCGGGTCCTCGTGCCAGAAGAGGTGGCCGAGGCCGTCGAGCAGCACCAGCCGGGCGCCGGGGATGCGCTCCGCCAGCACCTCGCCGTTGCCGGGCGGGATCACCGCGTCCTCGGTGCCGTGCAGGACCAGCACGGGCATGCGCAGCGTGGGCAGGCGGTCCCAGGGGTCGTGCTCCCGGACCGCCTGGTACTGGGCGCTGAAGGCGCGGGCGCGCACCGGGTGGCGGCCGCGCTCGGCGATCTCCGCCTCGACGAAGTCGGCATGGGCCGCGCGGAACGCCGGGGTGTAGAGCACGGTGGTGGCCAGGCGGTACGCGTCGGCGGGAGTGGTCGCGCCCTTGCCCAGCAGCGCGCGGGTGGCGTCGCGGTCGGCGGGGACGGCGTGGGCGCTACCGGGGCTGGTGCAGGCGAGGATCAGTTTGCCGACCCGCTCGCCGTGGTCGAGGCCGACGTGCTGGGCGACCATGCCGCCCATCGAGGCGCCGAAGACGATCGCGGTGTCCTCGCCCGCCGCGTCGAGCACGCAGCAGGCGTCATCGGCGAGCTGGCGCATCGAGTAGGGGCCGTCGGTGATGTCGGAGTCACCGACGCCGCGCGGGTCGAAGACGATGACCCGGTGGCGTCCCGCGAGAAGCGGGACCAGTGGCGCGTAGACGCGGCGGGTGGCGCCCAGCCCGGGGATCATCAGCAGCGCCGGTCCGCTGCCGTGCGCGGTGGCGGCGAGGGTGATCCCGTCCGCGGCGCGGGCGGGGACGTGTTCGACGGTCGCGGGCGCCACGCGGCGCCATGCTACGCGGGGCGTTGCGGCGCCCGCCTCGTAGACTGGCCGGCGTGCCCCGTTTCTTCGTTCCCGCGTCGGCGGTCGGCGGCGGCCGCGCGTCCGTCGACGGCGACGACGCCGCCCACCTCGCCCGCTCGCTGCGCGCCACCGCCGGTGAGCGCATCGTCGTCGCCGACGACGCGGGCACCGAGCACGGCGTGCTGCTCGACACGGTGACGGCGGAGCGTTGCGCGGGCGCGGTCGAGTGGTCGCGCCCCGCGACGGGTGAGCCCGGCGTCGAGGTGCACGTCGTCCAGGCGCTGGCCAAGGACGGCATGGACGAGCTGGTCGAGGCGCTCGCCGAGGTGGGCGCGGCGTCGATCTGGCCGGTGACCACGCGGCGCACCGTCGTCCGTCTCGACGCGCGCCGCGCCGAGCACCGGGTGGCGCGCTGGAACGCCATCGCCCGCAACGCCGCGGGGCTGGCGGGACGGGCGCGGCCGCCGGTGGTGCACCCGCTGCGCGGCATCGCGGACGTGCCCGCCGCGCTGCCGCCGAACACGCGGCTGATGGTGTGCAGCCCGGAGGCGGTCATGCCGCTCAACGCGGTGCTGGTGCGGCGCGAGACGCGCGTCGCCGTGTGCGTCGGTCCCGAGGGCGGCTTCGACGCCGAGGACCTGCAGGCGCTGCGCCGCTCCGGCGCGCACGAGGTGCACCTCGGCCCGCGGGTGCTGCGCGCCCGCCTCGCCGCGGTGGTGGCGCTGTCGGTGCTGCTCGCCGGCGCGCGCGAGCTGGACACGCCGGTGACGCCCGCGCCATGACCCGGGTCGCCCTGACCGCGCTGGGCTGCAAGGTGAACTTCGCCGAGATGGCCGAGCTGGCCGGCAAGCTCGCCGCGGCCGGGCTCGACGTCGTCGGCGAGGACGACCGCGCCGACGTGCGCGTGCTCAACTCCTGCACGGTGACGCTGCAGGCCGACGCCACCACCCGGCAGCGCCTGCACCGGCTGCGCCGCGACGACCCGGAGGCGCACCTCATCCTCACCGGCTGCAGTGTTGATGCCAATCCCGGCCAGTACTCGCGCGCCGTCGACGCGGTGTTCGACAACGGCGCCAAGCCGGGCATCGCGGACTACATCGTGGCGCGCTTCGCCGGCCGGTCGACGCCGGTCACGCCCTCACCGCTGCGCTCGCGCGCGTTCCTCAAGATCCAGGACGGCTGCGACCACCGCTGCACCTACTGCATCGTCTGGCGCGCGCGCGGCGGCCACTCGCGCAGCCTCGCCCCCGACGAGGTCCTGCGCAACGTGGACAGCGCTCTGCGGCGGGGCCACCGCGAGCTGGTGCTCACCGGCGTCGACCTCGGCTCCTACGGCAGGGAGCATGGCACCACGCTGGCCGCGCTGCTGCACACGCTGCTCGACCGCATCGGCGACGCGCGCGTCCGGCTGAGCAGCGTCAACGCCAACGACGTGACCCCGCAGCTCGCCGAGCTCAACGCGCACCCGCGCCTCTGCGCGCACTGGCACATGCCGCTGCAGTCGGCGTCGGACGAGGTGCTGAAGCGCATGCACCGCGGCCACCGCATGGCCCAGTACCGCAGGGTGGTCGAGCGCCTGCGCAGCGCCGACCCGCGCACCGAGCTGACCACCGACCTGATGGTCGGCTTTCCCGGCGAGACCGAGGACGACCACCGCCGCACCGTCGCCTACGTGGCGGAGGCGGGCTTCCTGCACTGCCACGTCTTCCGCTGGTCGCCGCGCCCCGACACACCCGCCGCAACCCATGGCGAGCGCGTCGACGACGCCATCGCCCGCCGCCGCAGCGCCGAGGTGCGCCGCGCCGCCATCCGCAGCGGCAGCGCGGCACGGCAGCGCGTCCTGGGCAGCACCGCCGAGGTGGTCTGGGAGCGCGTCGACGCAGAGCAGGCCCGCGGCCTGACCGACACCTGGCACACCGCCGTGGCCACCCCCGACGCGCACACCCGGCCCGGCGCCCTGCGACGGGTGCGGCTCGACGCCGTCGCGGGCGACACCCTGCGCGCTACCCTGCTGGCGCCATGAGCGAGGCCGACTGCATCTTCTGCGCCATCGCCGCGGGCACCATCCCGGCGACCATCGTGCACCGCGACGCCGACGTGGTCGCCTTCCGCGACCTCAACCCCCAGGCGCCGGTGCATGTGCTGGTCATCCCGGTCGAGCACGTCGCCTCGGCGCACGACCTCACCCCCGCCCACGATCGCATCTGGGGGCGCGTCCTGCACGTCGCCCAGGCGATCGCCGAGGACGAGGGCGTCGACCGCGACGGCTACCGACTTGTGGCCAACATCGGCCGCAACGGCGGGCAGACCGTCGAGCACCTGCACGTCCACCTGCTCGGCGGCCGGCAGATGACCTGGCCGCCCGGCTGAGGACCCAAAAACCGCGAACCCCCTTGCCAGATCGGGGCGTTGCCCCCACGATGACAGGCACCCCCCGCGTCCTTGACGCTCCAGCACACGTCGCACCCCACCGCCGAGGACTCCATCCATGTCCCGCATCCTGGTCGCCGAAGACGACCCGCTGGTCTCCCGCTACCTGATCCGCTGCCTGGACAGCGGCGGCTACGAGGCCGAGGTCGCCGACGACGGGGTGCGCGCCATCGCCAAGCTCGCCGGCGGCGGCTGGGACTGCGTGATCACCGACCACTTCATGCCCCGCGCCAGCGGGCTGGAGGTGATCGCCGCGGCGCGCCGCCTCGACCCCACCCTGCCCTGCGTGGTGGTCACCGCCATGAACGACATGGAGCTGGCCGTGAGCGCCATGGCCGAGGGCGCGGTCGGCTTCATCCCCAAGCCGTTCCGTCCCGACCAGCTCCTGGTGGTGGTGCGCAACGCCCTGGAGCGGCGCCGCCTCGCCGTCGAGTCGACGCGGATGCGCCTGCTCGGCCCGCTGCTCGAGAAGTTCGCGATGATCCTGGCCAATACTCTGGAGGCCAAGGATCTCAGCACCCACCTGCACTGCGAGCGCCTGGTCGAGTACGCGGACTCGGTGGCCACCTGCCTGCGCCTCGCCCCAGAGGAGAGCGAGGCGCTGCGGCTGGGCGCCTGCCTGCACGACATCGGCAAGATCGGCGTCCCCGACGTGCTGCTGCAGAAGGCCAACGGGCTCGACGAGGAGGAGTGGCTGGTGCTGCGCCGCCACGCCGAGATCGGCGCCGCCATCCTGGCGGACATCGAGGGCTGGGGCGAGGTGCGCCGCGTCGTCCGCCACCACCACGAGCGCTACGACGGCAACGGCTACCCCGACCGGCTGCGCGGCATGATGATCCCGCTGGGGGCGCGCGTGGTCTCGGTGGTCGACGCCTACGACGTGATGACCGCGGGGCGTCCCTATTCGCCGCCGCGACCCGCGGAGCAGGCGATGGAGGAGCTGATCCGCCAGCGCGGCTCACAGTTCGACCCCGACGTGGTCGACGCCTTCCTCGAGGTGCTGGAGCGCAACCCGCCCGCCCAGCTCATCGGTCGCGACGCGCTGCGGGTGCGCGGGCTGACCCGCTGAACCGTCCCGGTCCTCGCGCGCCGCTGCTGGTCGTCGCCATGGCGCTGCTCTCGGGATGCAGCTCGGGCGGCTCGGGCAGGCCCGCGCCGGTGCCGACCGCTCCGTCAGCATCGACGGCCGCCGCCGGCGGCGGCACCGCGAACCCCGCGCCGCAGCAGCAGCGCATCGCGCTGTTCGGCGACGGCCTGGTCGACGGCGCCGGCCTCCCCGACGACCGGTGCCTGGCCTGCCTGCTCGCCACCAACCGCCCCGACCTGCTCGTCCTCGACCTCGGCCTGGGCACCGAGGCGAGCGACACGGTGCTCGGCCGCGTCCACGACGCCACCGAGCAGCGCCTCGACGCGGTGGTGATCTGGGTGGGCAGCTACGACGCCGCCGCGGGCAACTCGCCCCAGCAGTACGGCGCCAACATGGACCTGCTCCTCGACGCCTTCCAGGGCACGCGGGTGGTGCTGTTGCCGCCGATCACGGTGCCGGGCAACCGGGACGTGACGCCGTATGTCGCGGTGCTGCGCCAGGTCGCGCAGCAGCGCGGCGTCGCCCTCACCGACGTGTCCACCGCGCTGCGGTCGCCCGACTGGCAGAGCGGCGGCGAGTGGCTCGGCCCCAACGCGGACGCGGCGCTGGCCGCGCTGGTGTCCTCGGCGATCGCGCCCCGCACCGCGGCGACGACACCGTCGACGGCGCCACGCAAGCGCGCGGAGCTGATCGGCGACTCGCTGACCTACGGCGCCGGCCTGGATCCGCCCCAGGACCTGCCCAGCGTGCTGCGCGGGCTGCGCCCCGACCTCGACGTCATCACCACCGCGGCCGGCGGCCAGGAGTCGGGCGACGCGCTGGCGCGGGCGCGCCAGTTCAAGCTGCTCCACCCCGACGAGGCGGTGATCTGGCTCGGCGGCCAGGACGCCGACGACGGCGTGCCCGTCGCCCAGTTCCGCGACAACCTCACCAGGCTGGTCGCCGCCATGGCGCCGGCAAAGGTGATCCTGGTCACGCCGATTGCCGACTACTCGGTCAGTGCCACCGGGTACAGGCCATTTCAGGCGGCAACTCGCGCCCTCGCCAGGCAGCTCGGCGTCCCCCTGATCGAGGCCGGCGACTTCCCCCGCAGCGCCTACCAGAACGACGGCGCCCACCTCGACGCCGCCGCCGACGCGCAGGTCGCCGCTCTGTACGCCAGGGCGCTCTAGGCGGAGGGCGGTGAACGGCGCCGTGCCGCCGCAGCGGCGCGGGCCAGAGCAGCGCGCGCTCGGTGGCCGGCGGTGGTCGTCTGGGCGCGCCGGATGGCGTTGCCCGCACCGCGCAGCGCACCCGCGCGCAGCTTCGACGGCGCGGCCGGGCGCGTCGCCTCCAGCGTGTGCGTGACCGTCTCCTGCTTACTCCAGTGCCGCCCCATGGCGACGCTGAGCTGCTCGATGCACTCGTGCCCGTCGGCGCAGCACTGCTCGATGATCATCTGGGTCAGCACGTGCGACGGGCTCTTCGCCGAGAACTCGGGGTCGAACGCGTAGTTGTACGGCGTGTAGCGGCAGCCGTCGTCGAAGCCGATCTGCGCGGCCAGCGCGCGCTCGCCGCCGAGCAGCCGGAGCACGACCAGCGACGGCTCGTCGCGCACCAGGTTGCGGTACATGTCGGCCTCACCGGAGAGCAGGCCCGGCTTGCCACGCGCGGTCCAGCGCCGCTCGAACATCTCGACGAACTCCTCGACGGCACCGGCCGCCGCCGCACCGCGCACCACGTCGAGGCGCAGTGGAGCACCGACCGCGCGCGTCAGCTCGTTCGGCTTGTAGCGCGTGTCCTGCCGCTGCCGCTTGCTCAGCGTGGCGCGGTACTCCTCGAACGGCCGTGACGTGTCGACGCGCAGCCGCGCAAACGGAGTTGCCCGTGGTGACCAGCCGCGCGCGAACTCGTTGAAGCCCTGCGCCAGCGCGCTGTCCGCGGGAACGCAGGTGAAACGGAGCGTGTCCCAGCGCAGCGCGCCGGAGTCGAGGAAGCTGCGCAGTGCCCGCAGCACGCCGGCCTCGCTCCCCGGCGAGACGAGCAGCTCGTTGACGTACTTGAAGCCCAGCCCGTGGGGGTTGCGCACCCAGATGGTCCAGTCGGCCGGCGAGCCGCCGAGCATCTCCAGCACGCGCACGCCGAGGCCGCGAACGTGCGACACCTGCAGCGGCAGCAGCGCCACCAGCCGGTCGCCGTCGCGCACGTCGAGGATCACCGCCTGGTGGTGGCGTCCGTAGGTGCGCCACCAGGCGCGCGCCCAGCCGGGGGTGGCGAAGGCGCTCGCCCCGGGGATGCGCTGCAGCAGCGCCTCCCACTCCGGGGCCAGGCGGTCGAGGGCGGCGGCGCCGCGGTGGGCGCCCACCGTCAGATCCATCGAGGGGAGAGCCTACCCCGACTTGATCAGCGACGCGTAGGTTCCGAGCGAGGCGCCGCCCCCGAAGAGGCTGGGCTCGTCGAGCCACATCAGGCCGACCAGGTTCCAGGCGCGGGCCCGCTGCACGACGGTGGCCATGACCGCGCCGCTGTCGGTGGGGTCGGCGTTCTCGCCGGCGGTGCGGATCCCCCTGGCCGCGCCGAGCGTCGCCAGGTAGTGGGCGGGGGCCATGGTGGTCGGGGTGGCGCCGTCGTCGCCGCGCTCCATCCAGGAGCCGTAGAGCTGGACGTGGGGGTCGGTGATGGCGTTGACCTGGCGCTCCCAGTCGAGGCCCATGGCCAGGGTGCCCCAGCCGGCGGCATTGGTCGAGCCGTCGAGGTTGCGCGCCACCGCGGCGTCGAAGTCGCCGGGGCGCAGGCCCCAGGAGGGCTTGAGCAGCTGCAGCCACGCCGTGGCGAAGTGGGCGCGGTAGGTGCCGGTCAGCCAGTTCTGGAAGCCGGTCAGCGCGTTCATGTAGTAGTCGAGGAAGGCGCGGGCCTGGTCGGTGCCCGCCTGCCCGGGACGCCAGCCGGGGACCGGCGAGTGTGCCTGGGCGTTGCCGTCGAAGGCCCAGTAGCTGTTGCCGTGGCCGTTGTACCTGTCCGGCGGGTAGCGCAGCTCGTTCTGCAGCAGGCCGCCGGCGCGGACGGCGTAGAAGTTGTCGCCGAAGTCGGCAGCAACTCGGGCGATGTAGGCGGCCTCGGCGTCGCGCACGGCGCTGTCGAAGACGGCGTTGGGCACGTCCTCGCTGAGCCCGGCGTGCCACACGTCGCCGTACTGGTTGACGAAGCGGGTGTTGCCGTCGACGTTGAACGCCCAGCCGGGCGGGTACTGCAGGCCCGCGTCGAGGACGACGGCGAGCCCGGCGGCGCGCAGGCCGTCGAGGCGGGCCCGCTGCTGGGCGACGTAGCCGGCGTCGAACTGCCCGGGGGCGGGCTCGTAGGCGCTCCAGTTCAGCTCCAGCGAGCCCACCGTCACCCCGGCGGCGCGCTCCGCGGCGGCCCGCGGCGCGGTCGCCTGGAGGACGCCGAACCAGGGGCCGCCGCCGGGGGGCGCGGGCGCCGGGGCGGTGCTGACGGTGGTCGCCTGGGGGGCGGCGGGCGGGGCGGCCGTGGGGACGGCGGTGGGCTCGGGGGTCGGGGCGGGGGTCTCGTCGCCGCCGCGCAGGGAGCGATCGGGGACGGTCACGGTGGTTCCCAGGATGCCCCGCGCGGACGCGCTGAGCGACGGCGGCGTGAACGGCCTCGCGGCGGCGGGGGCGCTGGGCCGGAGCACCACGGTTGCGCTCAGCAGGGCGGCGGCGCCGACGATGACGGCCGTCCAGGTGCGCTGATGGGGCACGACGTCTCCTGCGTCGGCCCGTGTGGTCTCCTTCGGTAGCCCGGCGGTCTGGTCGCCCAGATCCGTGGCTTTGCGTCGCCTCCTCGCGGAGGTTTTGCCGTTTGTCGAGAGCCGACGCGGTCAGCGTAGCCGCCCGTCCCGGCCGCGTCCTCGGCTGGGACTCGGGTTCGCCACCACCGTCACCGGGCGGTGTCGGGCGTTACACGATCACCAGGGGTTCGCCACGGCTCAACGCGTCGAGCGGCCCCGCAATCGCCGCACTGCCACCGCGCCACCAGCGAGCACGCCCATGCCGAGCAGCCCGCTGCCCCCCGCGGACGGGGCGGCGGCCGCGGAGTTGGGAGTGGAGATCACCCCCGGCGGCGGGGTCACCGGGGCTGGTGTCGCCGCCGCGGCCACCGCCAGGGCCACCGGCGCCGAGGTGCTGGCCAGGAACAGCGGGGTCTGCTCGAAACGGGCGGTCAGGGGGTGCGAGCCCGCGGCCACGGTGGCCAGGGTGAAGGTGGCGGTGTCGGGCGAGGCGCCGCCGAGGGCGGCCGTTCCCAGGACCGTGCTGCCGTCGAGGAAGGTGACCGTGCCCGCCGGCTGGCCGGGGACGGCCTGCTTCGGCGTCACCATGGCGGTCAGGGTGAGGGTGTCACCGGGAGCGGAGGTGGTCGGCGCGCTCAGGGCCGTGGTGGTGGCGACCACCTCGAAGGCGCCGATGTCGCAGTGCTTGCCCTGCGGCCGGGTGACGCTGCGCTGGTCGAGCCCGTTGCCGCCCGCCGGGGCGGCGCACACGGTGTCGTCGCCCGCGGCGATGGCGGGGCTGCCCGGCTTGAGCGCCATGGTCATGGTGGGTCCGCCGTTGGCCTTCAGGCTGTCCAGCTTGGGGTCGCCGTTGACCGCGCTGCTGCTGAAGCCGCAGGAGGTGCCGTCCTCCAGGTTGTGGCCGCCGTCGGTGATGACGCCCATGCAGTTGGTGCCGTTGCCCGCGACGATGCTGTTGGCCGCCGTGGTCGCCGCGTTGGCCTCCGCGAACACGCCACCCACCGGGCCGGCCGACGCGCTCGCCGTGTTGCCCGAGATGGTGTCGTTGGTCAGGGCCACGCTGGCGCCGCTGATGGCGTAGATGGCGCCGCCCTGGAAGGCGGTGCGGTTGCCGGTCACGGTGCTGTCGACGATGGTCAGGTTGGCGCCGCTGCTCGACTGGATGGCGCCGCCGCCGTCGGCGGGCGTGGTGCCCGCCGCGACGCTGCCGCTGATGGTGGTGCGCACCAGGGTCACCGCCCCGGTGGTGTTGTCGTCGATGGCGCCGCCGCCGCTGGCGGCGTTGTTGCCCGAGAAGGTGCTGTCGACCACGCTCAGCGCGTTGCCGCAGTTGACGTCGACGCCGCCGCCGTAGCCGTCGTCGGACGTGGTGTTGTTGAGCGCGGCGTGCCCGCCGCTGATGGTGACGTGCTGCAGCGTCAACGACGTGTGCGCCGTGGGGCACGACGAGCTGCTGCCCGGCGGCGCTTCGCCGATGACCCGGTCCGCCGCGGGGCCGTTGATCACCGTGCTGCCGTCCGGCGCGCCCTGGACGGTCAGCTGCTCGCCGCCGTTGACGAACAGCTCACCGGTGGCGCCGAGGTTGAACGGCCCGGCCACGGCGAACTGGATGACCACGCTGCCGCCGGTGGTGTTGGCCGCCGTCACCGCCGCGCGCAGGCTGCACGGCGACGTGCCGGTGGCCGGGCAGGCGGTGCCCGAGGTCGGGTCGGCGGCCGTGGTCACGGTGAACGTGGTCGTCGCGGCCAGCGCGCCGCGGGGCCCGGCCAGCACGGGGACTGCGGCCAGACCGAGGGCGGCGAGCGCGGCGGTGACGAGACGGCGGCGGGAGAAGCGCATGCAGCGGGCTCCTGGGGGTCGGATGGCGCGGTCCGGTTCCCCCCTGCCCGGCGGTCAGCCGCCAGTATCCCGGCGACGTACCACCGCGCGCAGGCCGCCCCGCTCAGCGGCGCCCGGGTGGCGCTAGAAGCCCACACCCACCACGGGCCGCGCCAGGGGGAGGCCCGCGGCGCTGCCGCCGAAGCCCGCGTCGCCGAAGCAGTAGACGCCGCCGCTCGCCGACACCAGCCGGTAGCCGTGCCCGCTCGGGGTCCGCGCCATGCCGACGATGTCGCCGATGCCCATGCTGCCGGTCGAGCCGTAGCCGCCCGCGTTGCCGAAGGGGAAGATGCCGCCGTCCGAGGCCACCAGCCAGTAGCCGCCGCCGTCCGCGGTGGCGGCCATGCCCACGATGGGGCGGTTGAGCCGCACGCCGCCGGTCGAGCCGAAGCCCCAGGCGTCGCCGAAGGGGAAGATGCCGCCGTCCGAGGCCACCAGCCAGTAGCCGTGGCCGCTCGGCGTCACCGCCATGCCGACGATGGGCTGGTTGAGCCGGATGCTGCCCGTCGAGCCGTAGCCCCAGGCGTCACCGAAGGGGAAGATGCCGCCGTCCGAGGCCACCAGCCAGTAGCCGTGGCCGCTGGGGGTCGAGGCCATGCCCACGATCGGCTGGTTGAGGTGGATGTTGCCCGTCGAGCCGTAGCCCCAGGCGTCACCGAAGGGGAAGACGCCGCCGTCCGAGGCGACCAGCCAGTAGCCGTGGCCGCTGGGGGTCGAGGCCATGCCCACGATCGGCCGGTTGAGCCGGACGGCGCCGGTCGAGCCGTAGCCCGCCGCGCCGCCGTAGGGGAAGATGCCGCCGTCGGAGGCGACCAGCCAGTAGCCGCCGCCCCAGGTGGGGATGCTGGTGCCCGCGGGAAGGGTGGGTGGACCGGGGAGGTTCGGCGGCGGCGGCGAGCCGGGGGGCGCGTACGCGCCGGTGTGGATCAGCGCCGAGTAGGCGGCCAGGTTGGCGGTGGAGGCGCTGTAGAGCGACTGCTCGTTCAGCCACATCAGGCCGGCCAGGCCCCAGTCGCGAACCCGCTGCACGACGGCGCTCATGGTGGTCACGTCGTCGCCGCTGCTGGCGTTCTCGCCGGCGGCGGGGAAGCCGCGGGCGGCGCCCAGGGTGGCCAGGTAGTGGGTCGGGGCCATGGTGTTGGCGGTGCTGCCGTCGTCGCCGCGCTCCATCCAGGTGCCGTAGACCTGCACGTGGGTGTCGGGGAGCGAGCTGATCTGGCGCGACCAGTCCAGGCCGAGCTCCAGCGTGCCCCAGCTCGCCGCGTTGGTCGAGCCGTCCAGGCTGGCGGCGATGGCGGCGTCGGTGTCACCGGGGCGCAGGCCCCAGGACGGGTAGAGCACCTGCAGCCACGGCGAGGGGAAGTGGGCGCGGTAGGTGCTGACCAGCCAGTTGGAGAAGTCGGTGATCGACTGCAGGTAGTAGTTGAGGAACGAGCCCGCCTTGGTGGTGTCGGTCTGGCCGGGGATCCAGCCGGGGACCGGCGAGTGCGCCTGGGCGTTGGCGTCGAAGGCCCAGTAGGAGTTGCTGTGGCCGTTGTAGCTCTGGCTGGGGTAGCGCAGCTCGTCCTGGAGCAGGCCACCGGCGCGCACCGCGTAGAACACGTCGCCGAGGTCGGCGGCGACCTGGGCGATGTAGGCGGCCTCAAAGTTTCTGACGTTCTGGTCAAAAACCGCGTTGGGCACGTCCTCGCTGAGCGAGCCGTGCCACACGTCGCCGTACTGGTTGACGAAGCGGGTGTTGGCGTCGACGTTGAAGACCCACGCCGGCGGGTACTGCAGGCCGGCGTCGAGGACGACGTTGAGGCCGGCGCTGCGCATCTGCTGCAGGCGGCTGCGCACGCTGCTCACGTAGCTGCTGCTCACCTGGCCCTGGGCGGGCTGGTAGGCGCTCCAGTTGAGCTCCAGCGCGACCGCCGAGACGCCCGCCGCCGCCTCCTCGCCGGAGTGGCTGCCGCTGGCGCCGAGGATTCCGAAGAAGGGGGTGGTCGCCGCCTGCGCGGTGATTCCCTGGAGGGGGACGACGCTGGCGACCAGCGCGGCGCAACCGGCGGCGGCAGAGAGGGCGAGGGCTCGCAGACGGGGCATGGACGGTTCTCCCGTCGGCCCCGTGTGTGGTGGACTCCTTCGGTAGCCCGGCGATCTCAGTCCCTCTCGTCGATTGAGACCCGTGGCTTTGCGTCCCCACCTCGCGGTGGGTTTGCTCTTGTCGGGGAGCCGACGCTGTGCAGCCTAGACCCGCTGTCGCGCGGTCACGCGGGGTGTGGCGACCCTACGACCGCAGCGCCTTGCTGCCGTGACGCAACGTCAGGTGGCCGCGACATGGGCCACCCTCAGCCGGCCGGGCTGCGCCCCAGCAGGGGCATGAGGTCGCCGCTCTGCGGGTCGGCCGAGGTGTTCAGGTAGCTCAGCCCGTAGAGCGCCTCGATGGTGCGCAGCGTGCCGGCGTGGTCGACCGGCGTGTCCAGCCGCTGGCCCGGCCGGGTGTTCTTGGAGATGACCAGGGTGGCCACGTGGCCGCCGTGGGCGCCGCCGCAGCAGGCGCTGTCCGAGGTGCCCTCGTCGAAGGTGACGATGACCACGCCACCACTGGCGTACCAGCTCGACCCCAGCACCATGGGGATGTTGTTGTTCAGCCAGCGGTCGCCGGCCGGCAGCCCGCAGTCGGTGTTGTGGCCGTCGTCGCAGAGCGACGGGCTGATCCACGCGAACGGCGTCACCCCGTTCTTGTCGAAGTCGTCATTGAGCTGGCTCAGCGGCACGTCGTTCTGGCAGGCGCTGGCGTCGGTGCGCAGGTGGTCGAAGTAGAGGAAGGGGTTGTGCTTCTTGGCGTAGCCGTTGACTGTCCCGGCGGGATACTCGGCGCCCTGGAAGCACACCGAGGGCATGCCGCCCATGTACGCCGTCCAGTGCACGCCCGCCTTGTTGAGCTGGTCGACGACGGTGTCGCCGTCCACGTTGCAGTCGGTGCAGTCGCTGCTGATGCCCATGGTCGAGCCGGCGATCAGGTCGATGTAGTTGGGCAGGCTGGGGTGGGTGCGGGCGTGGTAGTCGGTGGCCAGGCCGTACTGCTGGGCCAGCTTGTTGAAGTACGGCGCGCCGCGGTTGCCGACCACGCTGTCGTACTCCTGGTTCTCCAGGACGATGACCATGACGTGCGGCGGCGGGCCGGCCGGCGCGGTGGGGGTGGGGCCGCCGGCGCTGGCGCTGGGCGTGGCGCCGCCGCTGGGAGTGGGGCCGGCGCTCGGGGTGCCGCATGCGCTGAGGGCTGCGAGCAGCGCGGCGGTGACGAGGATGGGCAGGCGTCGGGGCATTCGCCCGTACCCTACCGACCCCGGACGGGTCACGGCAGCAGCGCCCCGCGCTCCACCAGGTGGCGCACCGCCTGCAGCGCGCCGGGGGCGACCGAGGCGAGGTCGCTGCCCAGCCGGGCGGCGAGCTCTTCGAGCAGCTCGCGCAGCGTCGTGGCGCCGTCGCAGCGGGCGACCACCCATTCGCCGTGCGGATCGATGCCCCCGGCCTCGCCGATGCCGCCCTCGACGCGAAGCTGGGCGGCGACAGGCACCCACTCGCCCCGCACGGCGAGCAGCTCGCGGCGCAGGCGGGCGGTGCCGGCGCAGCGCAGGGTGGCGGCGAGCAGGGCCGTGTCGTCGGTGGCGTCGAGCCAGTCGTGGCGCTGGAAGGCGGCTGCGACCTCGGCGCCATCGGCGGCGTCCCAGGCGCCCTGGACCTCCTCGCAGCGGACGCGTCCGTCCGCGGTGCCGTCCTCGCGCCGGCGCATGGTGACCAGGCCGTAGTCGAGGGCGGCGATGCCGCGGGCCCGGTACCAGTCCATCCAGCGGTCGAAGCTGCACGCGTACTCGGCGGGATCGTCGGTCCGCGTCTCGATCCACAGCGCGGCGTACTCGTCGGCGGCCTGGCGCTCGCGGCGGATCACCCACACGTCGCAGCCGTTGCCCTGGAACCAGGGCTGCAGATGCGCGCGCCAGTCCCTGTCCGCGCCGACCGCCCAGTTGGCGAGGAACTGGCACCAGCCGCCGGGGGCGAGGTGGCGAGGTGCATCGCCGGCGATGGCGCGGCAGACGGCTTCAGGTTCGCCGCCGCCGCCGCCGCTCATGAAGAGGTGGTCGCTGCCCGGTCCGATCACGAAGGGCGGGTTCGAGACAATGCTGTCGAAAACTTCGCCGTCGTGGAGCGGGGCGAAGAGGTCGCCGTGGCGGCACTCGACAGTGTGCGCCATGCCGTTGACCGCGGCGTTGAAGGCGGCGAGGCGCACGGCGCGCGGGTTGAGGTCGGTGGCGACGACGCGCTCGCTGTGGGCGGCGGCGAGCAGCGCCTGCAGGCCGCTGCCGGTGCCCAGGTCGAGGGTGGCGCGCGACGGGGTGCGCACGGTCAGTCGCGCCAGGGTGAGGGTGCTCGGGCTGAAGCCCATCACGTGGTCGGGCGGGGTGGCGACGCTGGGCTTGGCGGGGCCCCAGTCGGTGGCCAGGACCAGGTCGCCGTGGCAGCCGAGCTGGAGGGTGGCGGTGGCGGTCTGCCCGGCGTCGTCGAGGTCGAGCAGGCCCCAGTGAGCCCAGCGCTCGGTGTCGCCGTGGAGCGCTGCGTCGGCGTCGGCGCGTGGGACAGGGACGCCGGCCTGGAACAGGCGCACCAGGGTGTCGAGCGGCGTGCCGCCCGCGGTGCGGCCGACCACGACAGGGACGGCGCGCTGGCCGAGGGCGGTGAGGTCGGCGCCGATCCGGGCGTCGATGGCTTCGCTGCCGTAGCCGGCGGCGTCGAGCACCTCGCGGATGCGCGCGGCGGCCTGCGGGTCGTCGGTGGGGAGCATGGGCGGCGCCCATTGTCGGGCAGCGGGCGGGGCGGCCCGGCGCGCTTTGGGCCGTAGCATCGGGGACGATGCGCTCGCGGGCCTCGCTCCTCCCCCACCTCCTCGCCGTCCTCGGGCTGGGCGCGGTGCTGGCGGGGTGCGGCTCCGGGCCGGCGGCGCCGCCGTCCACGGTGGCGCCGAGTGCGACCGCATCAGCCTCGGCCTCTGCGTTGCCGCGGGCGCTCGGCGGCCTGATCCCGGTGGCGGGCCAGGCGCCGGTTGGCGACCAGCCCTGGTACCTCGCCGCCGGCGACTCGGTGACCTTCGGCTTCACCGTCGACCCCTCGCGCTTCGGGGTCAACTCGTCGTGGGCGCTGCAGCTCCAGCCGCTGCTCGCCGCATCCGGCCGCACCTGGTCGCTGTACGACACCGCCTGCCCCAGCGAGCGCACCACCACGTACTACACGCTCTGCCCCGGCCGCTCCCAGGTGCCCTTCCTGGCCACCACCTCGCAGCACGACGCCGCCATCGCCGCGGCCGGCCTGCACCGCGCCTCGCTCCGCGCAGTTTTTGTCGACCTCGGCAGCAACGACCTGCTCGACGGGCTGCGCCACGGCGCCACCGTGGCCGCCATGTCCGCCGCCCTGACCAGCGCGCTGACCCGGATGGTCGACGAGTTCCACGCCGCGGCCCCGGGAGTTCCTGTCATCCTCTGCAACTTCTACAACCCGCTGGCCAACCTGGAGCCGGCCACCCGCGCCCAGCTGCTCACCGTCAACGCGGCCGTCGCCGCGGTGGCCACCGCCACCGGGGCGCGCCTCGCCGACTTCTTCTCCGCCATCGACACCTCCACCGCCGTGCCCGACCCCCACCTCTGCGACTACGTCGACTGCGCCCACGGCGACGTGCACCCCACCGTCGCCGGGCAGGCGCGCCTCGCCCGGGCGGCACTGGCCGCGCTCGACGCGCGGTGAGCGACGGCCCCGGCGATCGCTTCGAGCGCAGCGAGACCCTGCTCCTCGGCGGCCCGCCGACGCTGACCCGCCGCCAGGTGGTGGAGCGCGCCGGCGTCGAGCCGGCCTTCGCGGACCGGCTCTGGAACGCGATGGGCTTCGTCAGCCGCGGCGACGACGAGGTGGTCTTCACCGAGGCCGACGTCGACGCCCTGCGCGCAGTGCACACCCTCACCGAGAGCGGCGCCATCGCCCCCGAGGAGGCGATCGCCCTGGCCCGCATCCACAGCCAGCACCTCGCCGCTCTGGCCGAGGCCGAGGCCTCGCTCGCCGTGGAGCGCGCCGGGGGCGCGGTGGAGCGCATCGACGTCACCGAGAACCTCGCCCAGGTGCAGCACCTGCTCCTCTACATGTGGCACCGCCAGCTGCTCGCCTCGATGCTCCGCCACGCCGCGACCGCCGGCCAGGGCGACGCCGGCACCGTCGGCTTCGCCGACCTGGTCGGCTTCACCTCGCTCACCCGCGGCATGCAGCGCGACGCCCTGCTCGCCCTGGTCGACCGCTTCGAGGCCGAGACCCGCCAGCGCGTCACCGAGGGCGGCGGCCGCATCGTCAAGACCATCGGCGACGAGGTGATGTTCACCGTGGCCACGCCGGGGCAGGGGGCGGCGATCGCCCTCGACCTGGTCGACATCGGGAACGTCGACGGACTGCCGCCGATCCGCGTCGGCCTCGCTCACGGCGACGTGCTGCTGCGCCACGGTGACGTCTTCGGGGAGGTGGTGAACATCGCGGCGCGGCTGGTGTCGCTGGCGCGGCCGGGGACTGTTCTGGTCGACCGCAACGCGGCCCAGGTGCTGGAGGGGGATGGGCGCTGGGAGCTGGTCAAGCTGCGGCCGCGCAGGGTGCGGGGGTATGAGCATCTCGCTGCGCATGCGCTGCGACGCCGGGATGGGGAAGCGCCGCCTGCGGCGTGAAACAGCGCCGGCTCACGGGGGCTTTTGCGGCCCGCCCGCCAGCGCTTAGCCCCGGAGGGCGTCGCGCAGGTTCTCGAAGAACCCCCTGCGCACCTCGGCGGGCTTGCCGTCGCGCCCACCCAGCGACGCGATCTCCTCGTACAGCTTGCGCTGCTTCGAATCGAGGTGCGCCGGCACCACCACCTGCACCACGCAGAGCTGGTCGCCGCGCCGCCCGGTGCGCACGTGGGGCACGCCGATCCCCTGGATCTTGATCACCTTGCCGTGCTGCGTCCCGGCCGGCAGCTCGACGACGTGCTCGCCGTCGACCGTCGGCACGGTGATGCGATCACCGAGCACCGCCTGGGGAATCGTCACCGGCAGCTCGTAGATCACGTCGACGCCGCGCCGCTCCAGGTGCGCGTGCGGCTTGATGCGAAACGCCAGGTAGAGGTCGCCGGAGGGACCGCCGCGCGGACCCGCCTCGCCCTCACCGGCGACGCGCACCTGCATGTCCTCGTCCACGCCCGCGGGGATCTGCACCTCCAGGGTCTTGCGCGACTCGACCCGCCCCTGCCCGCGGCAGTGCGCGCAGGGATGGTCGACCACGCGACCCTCGCCGTGGCACTTCGGGCAGGCGGTGACGTTGACCACCTGGCCGAAGATCGACTGCACCGCGCGGCGCACCTGTCCCGAGCCGCTGCACTGCGGGCAGGTCACCGCCGAGTGGCCTGGCTCGGAGCCGCTGCCACCGCACTCCGCACAGGTGTCGGCGCGGGGCACCTCGATGGTGCGCGAGGCGCCGTGCACGGCGTCCTCGAAGCTGATCTCCAGGTTCATGCGCAGGTCGGAGCCGCGCTGCGGACCGGTGCGCGAGCGGCCGCCGCGACGCTGGCCGCCGCCGAAGAACATGTCGAAGAGGTCGAAGGCGGAGTCGAAGGAGAAGCCGCCGAAGTCGGGCATCTGCTCGGCGGCGTGGCCGAAGGAGTCGTAGCGCTGGCGCTTGTCCGGGTCGCTGAGGACCGAGTAGGCCTCGCCGATCTCCTTGAAGCGCTCCTCGGCCGCCTTGTCGCCCTGGTTGCGGTCGGGGTGGTACTGCATGGCCAGCTTGCGGTAGGCCTTCTTGAGGTCCTCCGCGGAGCAGCCGCGGACGACGCCGAGCACCTCGTAGTAGTCACGCTTCTGGGTTGCCACGAGCGGGAAGGCTACCCCGCCACGGGGTGGGCGACGCGCACCAGGGCGGGGCGCAGCACCCGGTCGTGCAGCCGGTAGCCGGGTTGCAGGACCGCAACCACGGTGTCGCGGTCGACCTCGGGTGACTCCTCGCCGCCGATCGCCTCGTGCAGCGCGGGGTCGAAGGGCTGGCCCTCGGCGTCGATGGGGGTCACACCGATGGAGCGCAGCGCGTCCTCGAACTGGCGGGCGACCATGCGCACGCCGTCGACCATCGGGTCGCCCTCGGGCGCGTGCTGGATGGCGCGCTGCAGGTTGTCGAGCACGGGGAGCAGCGAGACGGCGGCCGTCTCGGCACCGTACCGCGAGCGGTCGATCGACTCCTGGGCGGCGCGGCGGCGGAAGTTCTCGAAGTCGGCGGCGAGGCGCAGGTACTTGGCGTCGCGCTCCTCGAGGGCGCGGCGCAGCTCGCCGGTCTCGGGCTGCGGCTCGGCGGCCGGGTCGATGCCGTCGCCGGCGTCGTCGGGGGTGGCGGGGGTGTGGGGGGTGGTGTCGCTCATTCCTCAGCCAAGCATGCGCTCGATGGTCTCACCGACCCGCTGCGAGATGTAGCGCAGCCGGGGCGCCACCTGCGGGTAGCGCATCCGGGTCGGCCCGAGGACGCCGATGCTGCCACGGCGCGTCTCCCCGGCGCGGTAGGTGGTCAGGACCAGCGAGCAGCCGTGGAGCTGCTCCAGGTCGTTCTCGGCGCCGATGACCATCTGCACCGAGCCGCTGCCGCCGTCGATCTCCAGGGAGGCGAGCACCTGGCCGAGCACGCGCTCCTCCTCGACCACGTCGAGCACCTGCTGGAGGCGGAGCACGTCGCCGAACTCGGGCTGGCGGAGCAGGTTGCGCACCCCGTCGTGGACCACCATGGTGTCCTGGCGGGCGTCGACGGCGCGCATGAAGGTGAGGATGTGGTCGATCAGCTCGTCGCGCAGCGAGGCGACGGGGTGCTCGGGGGCGGCGCCGCGCCGGGCGGCGATGGCGGGGCTGTCCAGGCCCATCAGCTCGCGGTTGAGCTCGGCGGCCAGGGCGCTGAGCGTCTCCTGGGCGGCCTCCTGGCTGAGCTCGACGGGCTGCTGGCGGATCAGGTTGCCCTCCAGCACCAGGATGACCAGGGCGTGGCGCGGGGCCAGCGAGACCAGGTCGAGGTGCTTGAGCTGGGCGATCGCCCCCTGCGGGCCGGTGACGATGCTGACGGCGTCGGTCAGGGTGGCCAGCACCTGGGCGGCCGATTCCAGCAGGTCCTCGACGGCCATGCCCGGCTGGGCGAAGACCGGGTCGGCCTGGCGGCGCACCGTGCTCGGCACCGCCTCCTCCTCCATGAGGAAGTCGACGTAGTAGCGATAGCCCACGTCGGTGGGGATGCGCCCCGCCGAGGTGTGCGGCTGCAGCAGGTAGCCGATGTCGACCAGGTTGGCCAGCTCGTTGCGGATGGTCGCCGACGACCAGGCCAGCATGTACTTGCCGGCCAGCGCGTTGGAGCCCACCGGCACGCCGGTCTCGGTGTAGTCGGAGACGACGGCCTTGAGGATCTGCTGCTTGCGGCGGTCGAGAGGGACGGGGGAATGCTCCATCGGCTTTTAGCACTCCACGGCAAGGAGTGCTAAGAGCTTAGCACGCGCCCGCGATCCCCTTGCCCATGCTGAGCGACTTTCCGCGCCCCTCGGGACGGAAGCGCAGCAGCTCGAGCACCTCCTCCGCCTTCCAGCGCTCCATCGCCTGCGCGGTCTCCATCGAGACGCCGGCGCGGACGAGCTCGGCGACGATCGCCGCGGAGGGAGGCATGTGGATGTGGGCTCGGCTCATGTTGGGGCAATCGTGAGCGGTCCCCAGCGGGCCCGGGGGCGGCGCGAACGACCTGTCACGCGGCCCTGCCACTGACCGCGTGAAGGTGCGCGCAGGACCATCAGTTCTTCACACCCGCCCCCGTGGCCGTCGTCGTTTCGTGTTGAGCGGACGGGTGCGGTCAGGCCGCGCGCGTGTCACAGAGGCGAAGCGCGACGGCGTCGAGCAGCTCCTGCCCGCGCGCCGTGACCCGGGCGACACGGCCGTCCCAGTCGAGCAGTCCTGCCTCCTGCAGCGCGACGGCCTCCGCGCGCGCGCTCGCGTCCGCGTCGTGCAGCGGGACTCCCTCTTCGGTGAGTCGCAGACCGACGAGGATCTTCTCCTGCCAGCGCTGCTCGGTGGTGACCCGCTCGGTGTGCAGCGGCGCACCGCCGACGTAGTCGGGGATGGAGTCGGTGTGCCAGTAGCGGATGGCGGCGATGTCATCGGCGCCGTGGCGCGACTGTTCGATGCCGAGCGAGCGCGCCGCGTCGAGGGGCAGGTGTCCGTGGGCGCCGACCCCGGCGGCGAGGTAGTGCTGGTTGTGCCAGTAGTGCAGGTTGTGGCGGCACTCGCCGCCGGGCCTGGCGAAGTTGCTGATCTCGTACTGGTGCAGGCCCGCACGCGCCGCGGAGTTGACGGTGATCCAGTGCTGGCGCAGCGCGGTGTCGGCGTCGGTGGTGGCGACGGCGCCCGCCGCCACCGCGCTGGCCAGCGGCGTGCCCTCCTCGACGGTGAGCTCGTAGCAGGAGAGGTGCTCGCAGCCGAGGGCGAGGACGCGGTCGAGGGTGTCCTGCCAGCGCGCGTCATCGAGGCCGGGGACGGCGTAGATCAGGTCGGTGTTGACCCGAACGAAGCCGGCCCGGCTGACGTCGTGGACGGCGCGGATGGCCCGGTCGCCGTCGTGGACCCGGTCGAGGAAGCGGAGGATGTCGGGGTGCAGGCTCTGCACGCCGAGGCTGATGCGGTTGACCCCGGCGTCGAGCCAGCGCTCCGCCTTGGCGGCGGTGGTGCTCGACGGGTTGGCCTCCATGGTGATCTCGGCGTCGCGGCTGATGGCGAAGCCGGCGCGCACCTCGTCGAGGATGCCGTGCAGCAGTTCGGTGTCGAGCAGGCTGGGGGTGCCGCCGCCGATGAAGATGGTGTCGAGCGCGACGCTGCCCGGGTCGAGGCGCTCTGCCATGTGACGCAGCTCCGCCCGCAGCGCCTGGGCGTACTCGCGCTGGCCGCGCACACCGCCCACGGATGTGAAGTCGCAGTACGTGCACTTGCGCTCGCAGTAGGGGATGTGCAGGTAGAGGGCGCGGATCATCGCCGCCTGCCCGGCATGCGGTGCATGTAGAACCGGCGATAGACGAAGGGGTAGATCACCGCGCCCACCGCGCCGCCGATCAACCCGGCGACGCCCGCGCCGGCCATCTGCCTGGCGTCGTGCGGGTCGACGTTGTGGCCGCTGAGCTGGATGGCGATGGTCAGCGAGAGCACGTAGACGATGTACATCAGCGCCGCCGCGGCCAGCGTCTCCAGCGGGCGCATGCTTCGTTCCTCGTGGGCGATGCGGCGCGCCGTGGACATGGCCAGCAGCCCGTAGAGCAGGTAGAGGAACGGGCTGACCACCACCAGCGACGACGCGTACGTCGAGGTGCTGTCGAGCCGCGTCGCCAGCGCCGCGACCGGCACGTTGATCACCACCATCAGCGCGTACAGGGTGAGGATGCCGCGCAGCGACCAGGGCGGCGGGTTGCCGTAGCCGGGCGCGTTGTCGATGCGCTCCACCTCGCGGCGGAGCAGGGCGCGCTCATGCTTGCCGCCCGGCGACCCATCCGCCGCACTCGTCCGCTTGCGCCGATTGCCCCTCGACATCATTCGTCCAACGAGAGCACCGCCAGGAACGCTTCCTGCGGGATCTCCACATTGCCAATCCGCTTCAGCCGCTTCTTGCCTTCCTTCTGCTTCTCCAGCAGCTTGCGCTTGCGCGTGATGTCCCCGCCATAGCACTTGGCGAGCACGTCCTTGCGCTGCGCCGACACGGTTTCGCGGGCAACGACCTTGCCGCCGATCGCCGCCTGGATCGGCACCTCGAAGAGCTGCCGCGGAATCAGCGCCTTGAGCCGCTCGGTGAGCTTGCGGCCGTGCAGGTTGGCCTTGTCGCGGTGGACGATCATGCTCAGCGCGTCGACGCGCTGCCCGGCGACCAGCACGTCGAGCTTGACCAGGTGCTCGGCGCGGAAGCCGGTGATCTCGTAATCGAGGCTGGCGTAGCCGCGGCTGCGTGACTTGAGCTGGTCGTAGAAGTCGTGGATGATCTCGCCGAGCGGCAGGTCGTAGGTGAGCACGACGCGGTCGCCGGGCTGGTGAACCATGTCGAGGAATTCGCCGCGCCGGTCCTGGCAGAGCTGCATCATCGCGCCGACGAACTCCGACGGCACCAGCACGGTGGCCTTGACGCGCGGCTCCTCGATGGCCTCGATCATGCTCGGGTCGGGCAGCAATTCGGGGTTGTCGACGACACGCACCGACCTGTCGCGCATGATCACCCGGTACTCGACGCTGGGCGCGGTGCCGATCAGCGAGAGGCCGTGCTCGCGCTCCAGGCGCTCCTGGACGATCTCCATGTGCAGCAGGCCGAGGAAGCCGCAGCGGAAGCCGAAGCCGAGCGCCGCGCTGGATTCCGGCTCGTAGACCAGCGACGCGTCGTTGAGGTTGAGCTTCTCCAGCGCCTCGCGCAGCGCCGGGAAGTCCTCGGAGTCGACGGGGAAGATGCCGGCGAACACCATCGGGGTGACGTGGCGGTAGCCCGGCAGGGCGTGCTTGGTCGGACGCTCCGCGTCGGTGACGGTGTCGCCCACCTTGGAGTCGCGCACCTGCTTGATGCTGGCCACGAAGTAGCCGACCTCGCCGGTCTGCAGGTTGCCGGTTGCGGTCATCGCCGGCGCGAACACGCCCACCTCGTCGACGACGAAGTCCTTGCCGCTGGCCATCATGCGCACCCGCATGCCGTCCTTGATGCTGCCGTCCATCACCCGGATGTAGACGACCACGCCGCGGTAGATGTCGTACTTGGAGTCGAAGATGAGCGCCTTGAGCGGCTGCTCGGGATCGCCGGTGGGGTGGGGGATGCGCCGCACCACCGCTTCGAGGATCTCCTTGGTGCCGATGCCCTCGCGGGCGCTGGCGGGGATGCAGTCGTCCCCGGCGAGGCCGATCACCTCCTCGATCTCCTTGCGCACCAGCTCCACGTCGGCGGCGGGCAGGTCGATCTTGTTGATCACCGGCACGATCTCCAGGTCGTGCTCCAGCGCCTGGTAGACGTTGGCCAGGGTCTGCGCCTCGATGCCCTGGGAGGCGTCGACGACCAGGATGGCGCCGTCGCAGGCGGCCAGGCTGCGCGACACCTCGTAGGCGAAGTCGACGTGGCCGGGGGTGTCGATGAGGTTGAGCTGATAGGTGTCGCCGTCGTCGGCCCTGTACATGAGGCGGACGGCCTGGGCCTTGATGGTGATGCCGCGCTCGCGCTCCAGGTCGAGCTGGTCGAGCACCTGGGCCTGCATGTCGCGCGCCGACACCGCGCCCGTGTACTCCAGCAGGCGATCCGCCAGCGTCGACTTGCCGTGGTCGATGTGGGCGATGATCGAGAAGTTGCGGATGCGGTCGAGCGGGGCGGTCACGGCGGGCAATCGTACAGGGGCCACGCTCGGAGCCCTGCGCAGCCCTCGGCTCGCCCGGCAATCCCGGCGCGGCCCCCGGACGCCAACAGGCGTTCGCTTCCGGGCCGCGCCGCCTATGATCTGCGCATGCCGAGCACCTCGTCCTCAGCGTATTCGGGCCTGCCCCCCGATCCCACCGGCGGGAAGCGGGCCCTGGTCCTCAGCGGCGGCGGCGTCACCGGGCTGACCTACGAGATCGGCGCGCTGCGGGCGCTCGACGACCTGCTGGTCGGGGCCAGCGTCAACGACTTCGACATCTTCGTCGGCACCAGCGCGGGCTCGATCGTCGGCGCCCTGCTGGCCAACGGCATCTCCCCCACCGCCATGGCGCTCGGCGTCGAGGGCGCCAACGCCGACCTGTCGCCCCCCTCGGCGTGGGCCCTCTACAAGCCCAACCTCTCGGAGTTCGCGGGACGGCTGCTGCGCCTGCCGGGCCTGGCCCGCGAGGTGGTCGGCGACCTGATCCGCTCACCCCTGCGCCTCAGCGCGTTCGACCTCATGGGCCTGATCTTCCCGCTGATCCCCTCGGGCCTCTTCGACCACTCCGAGCTGATCCGCTACATCCACGACGTGCTCAGCCTGCCGGGCCTCTCCGACGACTTCCGCGAGCTGGACAAGGAGCTGCACATCGTCGCCACAGCGCTCGACGCCAACGAGCGCGTGGTCTTCTCGCCGTTCAACAACCCACACGTGCCCATCTCGCGCGCCGCGGCGGCGAGCAGCGCCATCCCCATGCTCTTCAAGCCGGTGCGCATCGACGGCATCGACTACGTGGACGGCGGGCTCAAGGGCAACGCCGCCATCGACGTCGCCGTGGACCGCGGAGCCACGCTCGTGGTTGTCATCAACCCCATCGTGCCGCTGGATTCACGGCACATGAACGTGCCCGCGTCGATGCGCCAGCAGGTGGGCTCGCGGCTCACCGACCTGGGCATGCGCGGCGTCTACAACCAGGTGTTCCGCGGCATCCTCCACGACGGCCTCATCGACCACGTCCGCCTGGTGCGCAACCGCCGTCCCGACGTCGACATCCTGCTCATCGAACCCCGTCCCGACGACGAGAAGATGTTCTTCCACGAATTGATGTCGTTCTCGGCGCGGCTGATGACCCTGCAGCACGGCTACGAGTCGGTGTCCACCGGGCTGTACGACACCTGGGGGTATTTGCGCCGGATCCTGCCAAAACACGGGGTGCGCATCACCCGCCGGGTCATCGACCGCAAGCCGCAGCAGGTCCCCGTCGAGAGCGTGGACAGCACCGGCGTGCTGCAGCGGCTGCTCCGCCAGACGGTGTTCGACCGGCGCTCGCGGGCGCGCCAGCTCGGTGAGGACGAGCCCGCGCTGCGCGTGAACGAGCGCGAGGCGGTCTAAAGCGCGTCTAGTCCCCGCCGATGGCGGCGCGGAGCAGCTCGCCGATGTTGACGCTGCGCTGCGTCCCGGCGGCCGACGGCTTGACCCGGTGGGCCAGCACCATCGGCGCCACCATCTCGATCTCGTGCAGCCCCACCCGCGGCCGTCCCTCGTAGGCGGCGAGGGCCTGGGCGGCCTTGCGCGTGGTCAGGTCGGCGCGGTGCCCGTCGACGTCGAGCTCGATGCCCAGCGCGGCGACGGCGACCAGCATCTCGCGGTCCACCTCGACGTGCGGCAGCGAGGCGATCGCCTGGCAGATGCGGTCGGCCTCGGCGCGCTCGGCCTCCTCGTAGGCGTTGACGAAGGCGTCCGCGTCCTCCTCGAACTGCTCGCGCCGCTCCACGATCTCGACCCGCTGCTCGATGTCGCGGATGCCGCTGACGTCCACGCAGAGCCCGAAGCGGTCGAGGAGCTGCGGGCGCAGCTCGCCCTCCTCGGGGTTCATGGTGCCGACGAGGATGAAGCGGGCGGGATGCCAGACGCTGATCCCCTCGCGCTCGACCACGTTGACGCCCATCGCGGCGGCGTCGAGGAGCACGTCGACCAGGTGGTCGTCGAGCAGGTTGACCTCGTCGACGTAGAGGATGTTGCGGTTGGCCTGGGCGAGCACGCCGGGCTCGAAACGGCGCTCGCCCTGCTTGATCGCCGCCTCGATGTCGATGGTGCCGACCACGCGGTCCTCGGAGGCGTTGATGGGCAGCTCGACCACGCGCATGCGGCGCTTGGCCCGGGGCAGCTCCTCGCCGGCGGCGGCGCGGGCGCGGCACTCGGCGCACTGCACCTCGGGCTGGTCGGGCGGGCACCCGTAGGGGCAGTCGGCGACGACCTCGAGCTCAGGGAGAAGCCGGGCCAGCGCCCGCACGGCGGTGGACTTGGCGGTGCCCTTCTCGCCGCGGATCAGCACCCCGCCGATGGCCGGGTTGATGGCGTTGAGCACCAGCGCCTGCTTCATCTCCTCCTGGCCGACCAGCGCGGTGAAGGGGAAGATCGTCCGTTCGAGTGCCATGCCGGACCCATTCTCGCAGAGACGGGGGACCAGCCCGGCCTCAGACCCCCGGCACCTGCCCCGCCACGGCGCTAGTTGCGTTCGCGCAGCGACTCTTGGACGGTCTGCAGGATGGAGCCCTGCGAGAGGTCGTAGAGCCCGAAGTAGCGACCGCCGAGCCGCTCGGCGAGGTCGAGGCAGGCGTTGAAGGAGTAGCCGCCGAACATCGGCGCGCCGCGGGTCCCGCCGCCGATGCGGGGGAGCTGGATGTTCTGCGTGTAGTCGCGCGCCGAATCGATGACCAGGGATCGGATCTTCTCCTGGCGGATCTGCGCCGCCACCCGTTGCGCCTCGACCAGCGGCTCCTCGCCGAACAGCGAGATGTTGCCGCGCCCGTCGCTGATCAGCACCATCAGCGGGTAGACCGCGGGGTCGCGGAGCCGTTCGGTGTGGATCATCTTCAGGCCGGCGACCAGCCCGTGGGTCAGTGGCGTGGTGCCGCCGACGGTGAGCCGCTGCAGCCGCGACTCGGCGAGGTCGACGCTCGACGTGGGACGCAGCACCACGCGCGCGGTGCGCCCGCTGAAGACGATCAGCGCCACCTTGTCGCGCCGGACGTATGCGTCACGGAGCAATGAGAGGACGGCGCCCTTGGTCGCCTGCATGCGCTGCTCGGCGTCCATCGAGGCGGAGGCGTCGACGACGAAGACGATCAGCGTGCCGGTGCGGCGCTGGCGCACCTTCTGGCGCAGGTCCTGCCGCTCCAGGTGCAGCGCGGGCGAACCCGACAAGACGTCGGCGGCCGCGCGGCGTGTGGGCTGGTGCGGCGCGGCCGCGCGCAGGGTGGCGTCGAAGGCGAGGTCGGTGGTGCGCTCCACGGTGGTGCTGCGCACGTAGCGGCCGCGCTTGTCGCCACTGCGGGTGAGCGAGCGCTTGCCCGGGGTACGCCGCGTCTTGCGATCGCGCGGCAGCTGGATGCGCCGCACCGGGAACAGCGAGCCCTCGAAGTGCATCTGCGGCGCGCCCGCGGGACCCTCCTGCGGCTGCGCGTTCTCCGGCGACTGCATGCCGACGCCCTCGCCTCCTCCCCCACCGCCACCGCCCTCGGAGGGCTGCCCCTCCTGCGGCTCGGATTCGGTCTCCGCGCCCTCGGAGGGCTGCTCCATCTCGCGCAGCTTGTCGCGGGCGCGGTCGGCGATGCCGGCGTCACCGGCCTGCTCCTGCTGCTGCTTCTCGCGACGGCGGTGCACCAGGGCCAGCTCGGCGGCGCGCACCACGTCGGGCGGGGTCACCTGCAGCGCCTCGATGGGATGCTCGCGCTCCACCTCGCCCGGACCCTCGAGCACCAGGTGCTCGGCCTCGCGCAGCGCTGCCAGCGTGCGCGCGGTGCGAGTCACGACGATGTCGGCGCGGTGTCCCAATGCACCCGCGTCGACGCAGACCAGCGAGGCGAAATGGCGCATCGTGGCAGGAACTTCGACCAGCGGATGCAGGTCCTCCGCCTTGAGGATGACGTCGCGCAGGCGCTGCTCGGCCACCTCGAACTCGTCGCTCAGCTCGACGCTGCCGCGCCGGTTCTCCTGCTCCATGATGCGCACGCGCTCGGCCACGTCGCGCAGCCCGCGCACGTCGACGCAGAGCCCGAAGCGGTCGAGCAGCTGCGGCCGCAGCTCGCCCTCCTCGGGATTCATGGTGCCGACGAGGATGAAGCGCGACGGGTGCCAGACACTGATCCCCTCGCGCTCGACAACGTTGACGCCCATCGCCGCGGCGTCGAGGAGCACGTCGACCAGGTGGTCGTCGAGCAGGTTCACCTCGTCGACGTAGAGGATGTTGCGGTTGGCCTCGGCGAGGATGCCCGGCTCGAAGCGGCGCTCGCCGTGCTTGATGGCGGCCTCGATGTCGATGGTGCCGACGACCCGGTCCTCGGAGGCGTTGATGGGCAGGTCGACGACGCGCATCTGGCGCCGCGCGACCGGCAGCGTCTCCCCCGCCGCCAGGCGCTCCCGGCAGTCGGGACACTGCGCCTCGGGCTGGTCGGGCGGGCAGCCGTACGGGCAGTCGGCGACCACCTCGATGTCGGGCAGCAGCCGGGCCAGCGCCCGCACCGCGGTGGACTTGGCGGTGCCCTTCTCGCCGCGGATCAGCACCCCGCCGATCGACGGGTTGACCGCGTTGAGCACCAGCGCCTGCTTCATCGACTCCTGGCCGACGAGCGCGGTGAAGGGCAGGACGGTGTGAGCCACGGCCATCTCGCTCATTCTGGCAGGAGCCGCCACGCTCGCCTCCCGGGCCGCCGGCATCGCCGCTATGCTCCGCCGCGATGGCTCTCGACATCCCCGCGGCCGTGCTGGACCTGCTCCGCTGCCCGCAGTGCCACGGCGCGCTGCGCGTCCAGGGCGAGCGCGGCCTGGCCTGCGAGCGCTGCCGCCTGATCTACCGCGGCGACCAGGGCATCCTCGACATGCTCATCGAGGATGCCCTGCCGCTCGACGGGGCCTGAGTGCTGCGGGTCCTCGCCGAGGCATCGTGCCTGGTCGACGCGCGGCGCGAGGCGGGCATCGGCCGCTATGCGACGCTGCTCCTCGACGCCCTTCGCGAGGTGGACGGGGTGTCGGTGGAGGCGGTGGTGCCGGCGCGACCGCCGCGGAGCGAGTCGCGACCGGCGCGGTGGGCCCACGCGCAGCGGCCGGTGGTGGCGCGGGCCTGGCGCGAGCGGCCGGCGCTGGTGCACGGGCTGGGCGGCGAGCCGGTGCTGGGCTGGCCGGCGTCGCGGCAGGTGGTGACCCTGCACGACGTCGAGCTGTGGCACGCGGTCGCCGACGCCGGCGGCGCGCGCGCTGCGGGGCTGGGGCTGTACGCGCGGCTGATCGAGGGCGGCCTGCGCCGCTGCGGGGGGCTGGTGGCGATCAGCTCGGTGGTCGCCGACGAGGCGGTCGAGGTCCTGGGGCTGCCACCGTCGCGCGTGTTCGTCGTGCCGCACGGGGTGCCGCCGGGGTTCTCGGCCGTTGCCTCTTCGGCCGACGAGGAGCTGCGTGTGGCGTGCGGGGTGTCCGCCGCGGACGGGCCCTACCTGATGTGGACGGGCAGCCTGCGCAGCCGCGACCCGCGCAAGGCGCTCGAGGTCCTGGTCGAGGCGGTGGCCGGGCTGGGGCCGCGGGCGGTGCGGCTGGTGATGGTGGGCGCGCCGGGCGCGGAGACGCGGCGGGTGGCGGCACTGGCGCGGCGGTCGCATGTCCACGTGGTTCTGCCGGGGCACGTGCCCGACGCGTCGCTGGCGGCGCTGCTGCGGGGGGCGGCGGGCGTGGTGGTGCCCTCGCTGTACGAGGGGTTCGGGCTGCCCGCGCTGGAGGCGATGGCCTCCGGGGCGCCGCTGGTGGCGACGCGGGCGGGCAACCTGCCGGCGCTGGTCGGCGACGCGGGGGTGCTGGTTGAGGCCGGGTCGGCGGACGCGCTGCTCGGGGGTGTCGCGTCAGTGCTCGGCGATGCGGCCCTGGCGGCGCGGCTGCGGGCGGCGGGGCCGGTGCGGGCCGCGGAGTTCACCTGGCGGCGGACGGCGGAGATGACGGCTGACGCGTACCGGGCGGTGGCTCAGCAGTAGCTGCGCGCGTGGATCACGTCGGCGCGGCCGAGTTGCTGCCGCAGTTGGCACCATCTCGGTAGCTGTAGGCGGCGCCGGGGGTGACCAGGAGCAGGGTGTGCGCGTCCTGCTGGTACAGCTTCCAGTCGCCGGAGGTGGCGATCGGCGTGCCCGGTGAGGCGGGCGCCGCGCCGCGGTCACGCTGGATGTAGGCGGTGCCGTTGGCGTCGATCTCGCCCGGCGCGTCGGCCGGGTAGCGGACGGTGATGGTGCAGAGTCCCTGCGCGGCGACGAAGTGGAAGCCCTGGGGATCGGGGTGGGCGGCGGCCCAGGGTGTGTTGGAGGTGACCGCGGTCGAGCCGCAGGCGGTGGCGGTCAGCGCGGCGGCGAGGGCGGCGAGCCGGGTGCGCACTGTGGTTGCCCGCCGTCCCCAGCGGCTCAGTGGCCGAGCAGGTCGGCGCCGAGCGCCATGCGCTGCTGCTCGTCGAGCGTCGTGCGCGCCTGGAGGTGCGCATGGTCGGCGACCACCGCGACCTCGGCGCCGCGCAGGAACGCCTGGCGCTGCTCGTCGCTGAGCCGGAAGCGCAGGTAGTGGACGCTGCTGGTGCGGTCGTCGCGGCTGCGTCCCTCCTCGTGCACCTGGGCGACGCGCTCGCCGTCGACATCCATGTGCACAGATTCCTCGATGCCGCGCAGGTCGTTGAGCCGCTGGGCCAGCTCGGCCTGGTCGGTGATCTCCAGGAAGAGCGTGGCGCTGAGCTCGCGATCGCCGGGGATCAGCTCGTTGAAGACGTCGACCTCCTCGGCGATGCGCTGCGGGTCCTCGATGCGCTCGGCGCGGAGCAGCTCCTCGACCACCGAGCGCACCGTGTCGCGGTTCTCGAAGACCAGCGACAGGATCGGGCTCAGCGCGATGCGGCGGTGCCGCTTCAGCTCGATGACCTGGCGGCGGGCTTCGGCGCGCACTGGCTCGTACGCGGCCGGCGCGCGCACGTCACTCGGGGCGAGAGGTTGCATTTCTTCCTTGTCTGCGTTGGTGATTGGGCGACGCCCGCGGCGCGCTTTCGTGTTGCGCGCCGCGGGCGTCCGTCAGGTTGGCCTGGCCTGGGTCAGGCGTCGTTGAGGCTGGTCAGACCCTTGGTGAAGCGGCCGGCGTGCGACTTCTCGGCGCGCGCCAGCGTCTCGAACCACTCGGCGATCTCCTCGAAGCCCTCGTCGCGAGCGCTGCGCGCGAAGCCCGGGTACATCTCGGTGTACTCGTAGGTCTCGCCCTCGATGGCGCTCTTGAGGTTCTTGCTCGTGTCGCCGACGGGCACGCCGGTGACCGGGTCGCCGACCTCCTCGAGGAACTCGAAGTGACCGAAGGCGTGACCGGTCTCGCCCTCGGCGACGTCACGGAACAGGCCGGCGACGTCGGGGTATCCCTCGATGTCGGCGCGGCGCGAGAAGTAGAGGTAACGGCGGTTCGCCTGCGACTCGCCGGCGAACGCCTCCTTGAGGTTGGCCTCGGTCTTGCTGCCCTTGAGAGCTGCCACTGTGTCGTGCCTCCTATGGCTTGTGACTGTTGGATCGTTGCTGCGTTGTGGGTGGTTCAGTCGGCGGGCGCCGGGCCCTCGACGATGCACTGCACGCACCAGCCCAGCGCGTGCACGCGCACCTCGTCGACACGGTAGCCATCGAGGCCGTCGCCGCGCAGGGTGAACGGACCGTGGTGCTGGGCGGGAATGTCCTCGACGCTGCCGCAGATCCGGCAGGTGAAGTGGTCGTGGTCGTCGGTGTTGGCGTCGTAGCGCGTCTTGGGGCCGAGGCCGCGCAGCTCCTGGACCCAGCCGGCCTCGGCGAGCAGGCGCAGCGTGTTGTAGACGGTGGCGACGCTGATGCTGGGGTCCTGGTGGCGGACCAGGGCGATGAGCTGCTCGGCGTCGGGGTGGGTGTGCGTGCCGGCCAGGGTGTCGTAGACGAGACGCCGCTGCGGGGTGAGGCGGCGGCCGGTCGGGAGGGTGGCGTGGGTCTTGGGCATGGGGGGGCCGCTTATTGTAGAACGATTCTAAGAACAGGTCGCCCGGCGGGAGCACCGCGCGGCTCGGCTCGGTTCGCGCCCCGCTTGTTTCGGTTCCCGCGCCGCGGCTTGCTTCGGTTCCCGCGCCAGGGGTATTGTTGACAAAAGGAATCGGGAAAGTCGTCTTTCCCTTGCGAGGCATCGAGGCTCATGGGTACGGTCCCCTTCGACCGCAGCGTTCTCAAGGTCGGCCAGGTCATCCTCATGGCCGGGTTGCTGATCGGCTACGTGTTCTCCCTCCTCCACCCGCTCGGCTCGATCGCCCTGCCGGTGCTGGCGGTGATGATGCTGCACGGAGCCGCCGTCCCCTCCCAATCCCTCCCCCGCCTCCTCTACCTGCGCGTGCTCGAGCCGCGCGGGCTGGTGCGGCCGCGGGTGGTGGTCGAGGATCCGGCCCCGCATCGCTTCGCCCAGCTCGTCGGCGGGGTCTTCCTCGCCGCCGGGTCGATCCTCGCCCTGGCCGGGCTGTCCGTGGCGGCATGGACGCTGGGCTGGATCGTCATCGGCCTGGCCTTCCTGAACTTCGCCTTCGACATCTGTGCCGGCTGCATCATGTACGCGCAACTGGTCCGCGCCGGCCTGCTGCCGCTGCGCCGCTCCGCCGCCTGATGCTCCTCGCACCACTCATCGCCTTCGCGGTGATCGCGCTCGCCACGGTGGCGCTGCGCGGCGGACAGGCGCGTCAGCGGCGCCACCTGGTTGGCCGCGTCGTCGACGGCCCGGTCGACCGCCCCGCGATCCTCTTCTTCTCGGGCGCCGCCTGCACCATCTGCCACACCGCGCAGCGCCCCGCCCTGGAGCGGCTGGCGCCGGAGCTGGACGGCCGGGTCGCGGTGCGCGAGATCGACGTCGCCGCTGAGCCGGCGCTGGCCCGGCGCTTCCGGGTGATGTCGCTGCCGACCACGGTGGTCCTCGACGGCGAGGGCCGGGCGCGCGCCGTCAATGCGGGGTTCGCGTCCGCGCAGGTGCTGCGCGGGCAGCTGCTCGACGCCGGGCTGCTCGCGGCCGAAGCGAGCGTCGCCTAGCCGGCACGACCCGCCGCGACGGCATCACCTAGATGTCGATGGCCAGGCCGACGGCGTCCATGGTGGCGTGCTTGACCGCCTCGCTCAGCGTCGGATGGGCGTGGACGAAGCGCTCGAAGGTGTCGGCGGTGACGCCGAGGGCGGGCGCCATCACCATCTCCGGCAGCAGCTCGGTGACCTCCGCGCCGATCATGTGCGTGCCCAGGATGGCGTTGGTGGCGCCGTCGACCACCACCTTGACGAAGCCGGTCGCGTCGCCGGCGGCCTGCGCCTTGGCGCTGGCGCTGAACGGGAAACGGCCGACCTTGACCTCAACGCCGCGCTCGCGCGCCTGCTGCTCGGTGTAGCCGGTCGACGCCACCTGCGGGATGCAGTAGGTGCAGCGCGGCATCTGGACGTGGTCAAGAGGGTGCGCCTCCAGGCCGGCCGCCGTCTCCACGGCGACCACCCCCTCGGCGGAGGCGACGTGGGCGAGCAGCGGCGGGCCGACGCAGTCGCCGATGGCGAAGATCCCCGGCACCGAGGTGCGCATCAAACCGTCGACGGCGATGCCCTGCCGCCCCGTGGCGACGCCCACCTCCTCCAGCCCCATGGCTTCGACGTTGGGGACAACTCCGACCGCAACCAGCACCAGGTCGCACTCCAGCGCCTCACCGCCCTGCAGGTGGACGACCGCGCCACGCTCCCCGCTCTCGACGCCCTCGACGCCGGTGCCGGTGCGGCGCTGGATACCCTGGCGGTCGAAGGCCTTCTCCAGCTCGCGGCTGACGTCCTCATCCTCCTGGGGAAGGAGGCGGGGCAGCATCTCGACCACCGTCACCTTGCTGCCATACCCGGCCAGAACGTAGGCGAACTCACAGCCGATGGCGCCGCCGCCGATGATCACGGCGCGCGGCGGGATGGTGCGCGTCTCCAGCATCTCGCGGGAGGTGAGCACGCGCCGCCTGTCGATCTCGACGCCGGGAATGCTGCGGGCGCGGGCGCCGGTGGCCAGGATGATCTGCTGGGCGCGAACGTCCTCGCCGCCGTCGTCGAGGGCGAGCACCTGCTCGGAGCGCAGCGTGGCCCGGGCGCGGCGCACCTCGATGCCGTTCTTGCGCATCAGGTAGGCGACGCCCCTGGTGGTGCGGTCGACCACGGTGCGGCTGCGGTCGACGGCGGCGGCGTAGTCGGGGCGCACGTCGCCGACGGCGATGCCGAAGCGCTGCGCGTCGCCGATCAGGCGGAGCACCTCGGCGTTGCGCAGCAGCGACTTGCTCGGGATGCAGCCCCAGTTGAGGCAGACGCCGCCAAGGGTGGGCTCCTTCTCGATGAGCACCGTCTTCATGCCGAGCTGCGCGGCTCGAATGGCGGCGACGTACCCTCCGGGGCCGCCGCCGACCACGGCCATGTCGTACATCAGCGGCTCACACCAGCAGCGCCGCGGGGTGTTCGAGCAGCCATTTGATCCGCGCCAGCGCCTCGGCGCCCTGGGCGCCGTCGGTGACGCGGTGGTCGACGGCGAGGTTGAGGCGCATGCGCTTGCCCGCCGTGATCTGCCCGTCGCTGACCACCGGCTCGTCGCGCACCGCGCCGACGGCGAGGACCGAGGACTGCGGTGGCGTGATGATGGCGCTGAACTGCTCGATGCCGAACATGCCCAGGTTGCTGACCGCCATGTGGCCGCCGGAGAGCTCGTCCTGGTGCAGCTTGTTCGACTTGGCGCGGGCGACCAGGTCGTGCAATCGCTCACCGACCTGGCGCATCGACAGGCCGTCGAGGTTGCGCAGCGTCGGCGCGATCAGGCCGTCGCTGAGCGCCACCGCCAGGCTGACGTTGCTGCGCTGGAAGCGGCGGATTTTGCCGTCGATCCAGGAGGCGTTGAGCTGCGGGTGGGTCTGCAGGGTGAGCGCGCAGGCGCGGACGATCAGGTCGGTGACGCTGAACTTGGGCGTCTCCGGGCCGATGCCGTTGATCTCGGCGCGAAGCTGCAGCAGCGGCGCGGCGTCGACGTCGGTGGTGAGGTAGAAGTGCGGGACGGTGGTCTTCGACTCGACCATCGCCCGGGCCAGCGCGCGGCGCAGGCGGGACGGCTCCTCCTCCACGTATGGGTCGTCATCGGCAGAAACCTGGGAGGCGGGGGCGGCCTGCGGCGGGGGCGCCGGCGCGGATGCTGCCTTCGCCGGTGGCTGCGCACCCTCGGCCAGGGAGCGCTCGACGTCCTGGGCGACGATGCGACCCCCGGGGCCGCTGCCGCGCACGCCGGTGAGGTCGACGCCCAGCTCGGCGGCGCGCTTGCGGGCGTACGGGCTGGCCTTGACGCGGCCGTTGCCGCCGGGGCCGGCGCCGGTGTCCTCCTCCGCAGGCGGCGCGGCCTGCTCCGTCGCCACGGCCGCCGGTGGCCGCTCGTCCGCGGCCTGCGGCTTCTCGGCCGGGGCCGGCTCCGCGGCCTTGCCGTTGCTGCCACCACTGTCCGGAACGTCCTCGCCGGGTTCGCCGATCCAGGCGATCACGGTGCCCACGGGGACGGTCTGTCCCGGCTGCACCATGATCTTGCGCAGCACCCCGTCGGCGTAGGCCTCGATGTCGATGTCGGCCTTGTCGGTGGCGATCGAGGCGATGGTGTCGCCGCGCGCCACGGGGTCGCCCTCCTTGACGCGCCACTCGTTGATGGTGCCCTCGGTCATGTCGTACCCCATCTGGGGCATGGAGACCTCGTGAGCCATGTCTCAGCTCCGACCTCCGGTGTCGAACAGGGAGCGCACGGCTTGCGTCACCGAGTGCGCGCTGGGGATCAGCATGCGCTCCAGGTTGCGCGCGTACGGCAGTGGCACGTCGGCCATGGCCACGCGCGCCACCGGCGCGTCGAGGACGTCGAAGCAGCGCTCCTGGATCTCGGCGGCGAGGCTCGCGCCGAAGCCGCCGGTGCGCCAGTCCTCGCCGCAGGCCACGGCGCGGTGGGTGCGCGCCACGCTGGCGGCGACGGTGTCGAGGTCGAGCGGGCGCAGGGTGCGCAGGTCGACGACCTCGCACTCGATGCCGTCGTGGCTCAGCTCCTCGGCGGCGGCGAGCGCTTCGACGGCCATGCGCGAATAGGCGACCAGGGTGACGTCGGAACCCTCGCGGACCACCGCCGCCTCGCCGATGGGCACGGTGTGGTCGTCGCCCTCGGGCACGGGGCCGCGGCGCGAATAGAGCAGCGAGTGCTCGATGAAGATGACCGGGTCGGGGTCGCGGATCGCCGTCTTGAGCATGCCCTTGGCGTCCGCCGGGGTCGCGGGCATCACGACCTTGAGCCCCGGAACACTGGCGAACCAGCCCTCGAAGGTCTGCGAGTGGGTGGCGGCGAGCTGGCCGAAGCCGCTGACCGTGCGCACCACGATCGGCACCGACCACTGGCCGTTGAACATGTAGTGGAACTTGGCGGCATTGTTGACGATCTGGTCCAGCGCCAGGAGCGCGAAGTTGACGGTCATCAGCTCGGCGACGGGGCGCAGGCCGCCCATCGACAGCCCGATGGCGGTGGCCACGATGCCGGCCTCGGCGATCGGCGTCTCCATGACCCTGTCGAGTCCGAACTCCTCGTACAGCCCTTTGGTCACGGCGTAGCTGCCGCCGTAGCCGGTGATGTCCTCGCCGAGCAGGAGGACGTCCCCGTCGCGGCGCATCTCCTCGGCGAGCGCCTGGTGCAGCGCCTCGCGATAGGAGATCTCGACAGTCATGGCCGTTTCTCCAGGGGCGCGGCGTAGATCTTGTCGAACACCGTGGCCGGGTCGGGCGGCGGCGACTCGTCGGCGAACCTGACCGCGGCGAGCACCTGCTCCTCGACCTCGGCGTCGAGGCGCTGCAGCTCCTCCTCGCCGGCCACGCCGGCATCGACCAGGCGCTTCGCGAATGCGGGGATGGGGTCCTTGGCGCGCCACTCGCGGACCTCCTCCCGGGTCCGGTACATCTCCGGGTCGGCCATCGAGTGGCCGCGGAAGCGGTAGGTGAGCGCCTCGACGAAGAACGGCCCCTCGCCGCGGCGCGCGTGCTCGGTGGCCTCGTGCATGACGCGACGCATGTCGACGGGATCCATGCCGTCGGCCTGCGCGGCGGGCATGTTGTAGCCGCGGGCGCGCTCGACCAGCCTGGCCACCGGCGACTGCTCGACCAGCGTCGCCCCCATGCCGTAGAGGTTGTTCTCGCAGAGGAAGACGACCGGCGCCCGCCAGATCATCGCCATGTTCATGGCTTCGTGGAACATGCCGATGGCGGTGGCCCCGTCGCCGAACACGTCGACGACCACCAGTCCTGTCTGCTTCTTCTGCTGCGCCAGCGCGAGTCCGACCGCGACGGGGATGTGGCCGCCGACGATGGCGTGGCCGCCCCAGAAGTGCTTGGACGCGTCGGCGAGGTGCATCGAGCCGCCGCGCCCGCCGACCACGCCGGTCGCCCGGCCGAAGAGCTCCGCCATCACCGCGCCGGGCTCGCAGCCGCGCACCAGCGCGTACCCGTGGTCGCGGTAGTGGGTGATCAGGTGGTCGTCGGGACGGGCTCCGTGCAGGGCGCCGACGGCCACCGCCTCCTCGCCGATGTAGAGGTGCAGGAAGCCGCCGATCTTGGCCTGCGAGTAGGCCTCGGCGGCGTGCTCCTCGAAGCGGCGGATGAGCAGCATCTGCCGGTACATGGTCAGCAGCGTGCCGGCGTCCAACCCGGCGATCGTGGCGTGGTGGCGACGGCGAGATGGTGCCGAGGCCCCGTCCTCCGTGCGCCCGGAGCGGCGGCGCGTCGTCGACGGTCGGCTCGTCGCCTTGGCCATTGGCTCGCATGATAGCGAGCGCGCTCGCGAGTACCGGCATGGCCTGGAGGCGCGTCCGGCGAGCCAAGCCGGGGCGCGTGATGGCATGCTGACGCCGTGGCGACCACACACCCCGCCCGCCCGCGTGAGACCGCGCTGCCGCCGGCGTCCGACCTCTACTCCGTGGACGACCTGCTCGGCGACGACGAGCGGCTGGTCCGCGACACGGTCCGCAGCTTCGTGCGTGACCAGGTCCTGCCGCTGATCGGCGAGCACTTCGAGGCGGGCACCTTCCCCCGCGAGCTGATCCCGGCGATTGCGCAGCTCGGACTGCTCGGCATGCACCTCGACGGTTACGGGTGCGCCGGCGCGTCGGCGGTGGCCTACGGGGTCGCCTGCGAGGAGCTGGAGGCGGGCGACAGCGGGCTGCGCTCGTTCGTGTCGGTGCAGGGCTCGCTGGCCATGTTCCCCATCCACGCCTACGGAAGTGAGGAACAGAAGCAGCGCTGGCTGCCCGAGATGGCCGCCGGCCGGGTGATCGGCTGCTTCGGCCTGACCGAACCGGACGCCGGGTCGGACCCCGGCGCGATGCGCACCAGCGCGCGCCGCGACGGCGACGGCTGGGTGCTCAACGGCACCAAGCTGTGGATCACCAACGGCTCGATCGCCGGCGTCGCGGTGGTGTGGGCGCAGACCGACGACGGCATTCGCGGCTTCCTTGTCGAGCGGGACACGCGCGGGTTCACCACGCGCGACATCGAGCGCAAGCTCTCGCTGCGCGCGTCGGTCACCTCGGAGCTGACCTTCGACGACGTGCATCTGCCCGGCGACGCGGTGCTGCCCGGCGTGGTCGGGCTGCGCGGACCGCTGTCGTGCCTGTCCGAGGCGCGCTACGGGATCTCCTGGGGAGCGCTCGGTGCGGGACGCGCGTGCTTCGAGGCGGCGGTGGCGTACAGCAAGGAACGCACCATGTTCGGCAAGCCGCTGGCGGCGTTCCAGCTGACGCAGCAGAAGCTCGCCGACATGGCGACAACGCTGGTGCAGGGCCGCTTGGTGGCGCAGCGACTCGGTGCGTTGAAGGACGCGGGACAGGTGCACCCGGTGCAGGTGTCGCTGGCCAAGCGGGCCAACGTGCGCATCGCCATCGACATCGCGCGGTCGGCCCGCACCATCCTCGGCGCCAACGGCGTCACCCTCGAATACCCGGTGGCGCGGCACATGGCCAACCTCGAATCGGTGCTGACCTACGAGGGCACCGAGGAGGTGCACACGCTGATCCTGGGCAAGGCGATCACCGGCGTGGACGCCTTCGCCTGACCCGCGGCGCCGCGGCTCAGTACAGGCTGTCGCGGTCATCGTCGGTCCAACCGGGTGTGTCGGTCCAGCCGTCGCTGCGCGCGAAGGAGTGCCATCGACGGCGCGCTACGACCAGGTGATCGAGCAGCGGGATGCCCATGACCGACGCGGCTTCGCGCAGCAGCGCGGTCATGCGGCGATCGTCGCCACTGGGCGTGGCGTCGCCGCTGGGATGGCTGTGGGCGACGACGACCGCCGACGCGTCGCGCCGCATCGCCGGAGCGAACACGTCGCGTGGCTGCAGGCGGGCGACGTTCGCGCCGCCGACCGCGACCACCTCGGTGCCGAGGACCCGGTAGCGGCCGTCGAGGAGCAGCACCGTCACCGTCTCCGCGTGCGCGTCGGCGAGGCTGGTGAAGAGCAGCACGGCGTCGCGTGAGGAGCCGATGGCGGGACGCTCGTCGGGGAACCACCGGTCGGCGAGCTCCCAGAGGGCCGCGAGCCGCAGCGCCTGCGATGCCGGCACGCCGTGGTCGCGGGTGAGGCCCGCGGCGCCCAGGGCGCGACGCTCCCAGAAGGGCAGGCGGGCGAGTGTGGCGCTCCAGCGCAGCACCTCCGCGGCGGGCTCGGGGCCGTCGAGCACCAGCGCGATGAGGGCGGCCACGGAGAGCTGACCGAGCGCGGGAATCACGTCGGGTGCGGCGGCCCGGGCGGGTTGCGAGGGGGCGATCGCGGTGCTCATGGGCCGAGATACTACTTCACATCAGACTGTTCGTCAATGCCATACTACGGACATGACGCACCACAGGATAGTAGAAGTCGAGGGGCCGGGGCGAGCGTGCCCGGGGTCAGGCGGAGGCGCCGACCCCGTCCGGCTGCGCGGGCCATGCCGGCGTCGCCGCGGGCCGGGCGCCGTCCGCGGTCAGCGCGTGCTCGAAGAAACTCCGCACCCGCACCAGGTAGTGCTCGCGGTCGGCGAAGTAAGCGCCGACGTGGCCTGCCCCGGGCACCACCCAGAGCCGGCGGGGCTCGCCGGCGGCGTCGAAGAGGCGCCGGGCATGGCGGACCGGCACGGCGGTGTCGGCGTCGCCGTGGATGAGCAGCAGCGGGCGCGGGGCGATCCGCCCCACCGCGGCGAGCGGTCGGAAGTCGGGCAGGTGCGCGCCGGTCCGCCGAGCGAGCAGCGCCGCCACAGGTGCGGTGAGCACCGCGCCGGGGATGCGCAGCACGCGCTCGACGCCGTCGGCGAGCACGCCGAGAGGATCGCTGAAGGCGCTGTCCGCGCAGACCGCCCGGACCCGCGGCTCGTCGGCCGCGACCACCAGCGAGACGGCCCCGCCCAGCGAGTAGCCGAGCAGGCCGATGGGCACGTCGCCGACGCGGGCGGTGACGGCGTCGATGGCGGCTTCGAGGTCGCGCCGCTCGTAGACGCCGAGGGTGTGCGCGGCGGGGTCGCTGCCCGGCGTGCCCCGCCAGCCGTAGACGACGACGTGGAAGCCGGCGCGCTGCAGGGCAGCCGAGATGCCGAGCACGTCCCCGGCGCGGCCGCGGTGGCCGCCACTGACCACCACCGCCGCCGGGCGGGTCCCCGGCAGATACCAGGCGATCAGGCGCAGGCCGTCGCGGGTGCGCGTCTCGAGGCTCTCGTGGGGAAGGCCGAGGTCCGCGGGAGTCCAGCCCCGCTCGGCGTCGTCGCCCCACTGCATCGGCCGGAAGGCGTGCCAGTAGAGGCTGGAGCAGGCCGCCATCCAGGCGGCGCCGGCGAGCCCTGCGATGCCGCTGCCGACCTTCAATGCCGACCGCATCAACGGGTCACCAGCACCCCGACGATGAAGACCAGCACCAGGGCCACGCCCAGGGCGAGGACCGGTAGCCAGCCGGCGAGGGGCGGGTCGGCTTCTGCTCGCATGGTTGGTTCGCGGGTTGTGAGGGTCGCCTCGGCGAGACCGGCGAGCGCGCGGGAGGGGTCGGGCTCGGTGCCGGGCGGCGGGCCCATGCTGAGGATGGCGATGCGGCCGGGGGCGTCCTCGGGGATGTCGCTCGGCGACGGCAGCGGGGGCAGCGGCGACGCGCTGCGGCGGCGCCGGCGGGCTGCGGGGACGGGCTCGGCGTGGGCGTCGACGCGGATGGCGGCGACGGGCGGGGATGCGGGCTGGGAGATCACGTGTGCTGCGGGGAGGTCGGGGACGGCAACCGGAGCGAGCGGGGTTGGGGCAGGTGCTGCGTCGAGCGCGGCCGCGTCGATATTGCCAGGAACACGGCCGGGCGCCGCCGGAGCGCCATTGGCGGGCGACGCGGCTGGGCTACCGTTGGCGGGCGACGGCGCCGGCTGGCCGTTGGCGCGGGGCGGCGCCATCGGGGGAGCGGATTCCCACGGGGGAGGCGGGAAGCCGCCGGGCGGCGGGAGGGTGAGGTCTACGGCGGGGGTGGACGCGGGTGGGTCGGCGGCGACCTGTTCGGCGCTGGCGACCAGGTCGGCGTCGGTGATGACCTCGTCGAGCGCGTGGCGGAGGCGCTGCTTGCGGGGCACGCGAGGGCCTCCGGTCAGGACCGCTGGCGAGGCTGCGCCAGGCTGACCATCGCGGCGACGAAGCCGACCACCGCAACGACCACCGCGGCGATGATCGACGTGGTGCCGCCGACACCTTCGAGGACCGAGGTGAGGATGAACACGATCGCTCCCACTGCCAGACCGATGCCGAGGACAGCGTAGAAGAGCGGTCCCCGGCGAAGCAGGGCGGGCAGGGTTGGGACGGTCGCGGCGGTCGTGGCGGGTTCGGGCGGTTCGGCGGGGGTGGGCGGGGTGAGCAGGCGGCTGCCCTGGTCGGCGTCGGTCGCGGCGGCGGGGGCGGCGACGGGCATGGAGCCGTCGGCGGTGTCGGGCTCGCCGGCGACGGCCGTGGTGGCGTCGGGCAAGTTGATGCGGATCACGTGCGGGGTGACGCCGGCGGCGGCGGACGCGTCCACCGGGGCGACGACCACGGCGGGCTCGTCGGTGACGGCGCTGTCCGGGGTGATTGCGGGCGCCGGAATTTCGAGGGTGATCGGGTCGGGCGCTGTGACCTCGGGCGCGGCGGGCTCGGTCGGAACGGCCGTGACGGACGCGGCAGGGCTGCCGTTGCTGGACGGAGCTTCGGGAGTGGTCTCGACCGACTCGTCGGTGACGGTTGCCGCCGGGGCGTCCCCGTTGGACGAGGGCTCGGCGGCTGCTGCGGGGGTGCTTTCGGGTGCGGCGGCGGCCTCACCCAATGGCGCAACCGGGAAGTGCGCGGGGTCGATCGGCAGCGGCGCAGGTGGAGTGGTCGGGGCCGTCGCGGTCGGGGCGTCCTCGGGTGAGGGCCAGCCGAGCACGTCCTCGTCGATGTCGATGTCGATGTCGATATCGGGCTCGGCTGCGGCGACGGCCTCCTCGGGCGCGGACTCTGCGGCAACCGGTTCCAAAACGGCTTCGGACTCGGAAGCGGTTGCCGCCTCGGCATCGGGCGGGACCGCAACGTCAGCATCCGGCGCGGCGGCAGGCGCAACAACCGTCTCAGGTTCGAACGCCGCTTCGATCGCAGCCGCGACCTCAGCTGCCGCATCAGCACCAGCGGGCTCGTCGCGCACCGGCACCGTGCCCACAAGTGCTGTGGCCTCCCCCTCCCCCATTCCCACCGTGACGAGTTGGGCGACCAGGGCGCGGGATTCCGACACCGACAGCCCGGTGCGCAGCACGGCGTCCCAGGAGCCACCGACCAGCGCCTGCACGTCGTTCAGCTCGCGCACCACGGCGGGAATCGTGGACTGCGCGGTGTCGCGCGCGGCGCGCAGGCGGCGGGCGCCGCTGACAACTTCGTAGCCGCCGTCCGCATGCGGGCGCAGCAGCAACGGCTGCAGCACGCCGCTGGCGCGGATCGACGCGCGCAGCGCCCGGTAGGCGGGCTCGGTGACGTCGACGTCGCCGCGCACAGCGCGGTCGCGCACCTGCTCGACGGGAATCTGCTCGATGCGCGATTCCGTTGTGGGAGCAAGCCATTGCTCCAGGCTGCTGCCGGTGGGATCGGGCAGCGCCTCGGTCAGGACGTCGCTGATCTGGTCTTTGAATCCCCGCCGTTCAGACATGGGCCAGGACCTCCTCGGCCAGGCTGCGGTACGCCTGCGCTGCCTCGGACGAGGAGGCGTACGCAGTCACCGGCACGCCGGCCAGGGAGGTCTCCTGCAGCTTCACGGTCAGCTTGATGACCGAATCGAAGACACGCAGGTTGGGGATCTCGCGCAGACCGTCGAGCATGTCGCGGCTGAAGTTGGTGCGCAGGTTGACGAATGTCGGAACGATGCCGAGGATGCGCAGGTCCGGGTTGAGACGCTGCCGCGCCGCGTGCACGGTGCGCAGCACCTCTTTCAGACCCTTGATGGCGTAGCCCGACATCTGCACCGGGATCAGCACCCATTGGATCGCCGCCAGTGCGTTGATGGTGTGAAAGCCGAAGTTGGGCGGCGTGTCGTAGAGGATGAAGTCGTAGTCGGCGCCGGTGCCGTTGCGCGACAGCGCGTCGCGGAGCAGCACCTCGCGATTGAGCTGGGTGGGCAGCTCGGCCTCGACCGCGGACAGGTCGGGATTGGCGGGGAGCAGCGACAGGTTGTCCCAGCGCGTCGGCAGGATCACCTGGCCGTTGACCGCGGTGCGTCCGGCGAGGACGTCGCGCAGCGTCATGGGCAGCTGGTACGGGTTGAAGCCAAGCCCCGACGTCAGGTTGGACTGCGGATCGCAGTCGACGACCAGCACCCGCCGGCCCAGCTCAGCGAGCGAGGCCGCGAGGTTGATGACGGTGGTCGTCTTGCCGACACCGCCCTTGCCTGAGATGCAGGCGATCGAGGTGGCCACAGTCGTTGGTGGGTCCTGATTGCAGTCGATGGTTCTGGCCAGGAGGGTGCCGAAACCGGGAAAGGGCCCCCCGCAGGCGGTCAGTGTACGGCTACCGCGCGCGGCGGGAGCCGGTTCGGTGCCACTTCCGGCACCCAGGCGTCACTCCCCTGCGAGATCCCAGATACGGTTGAGGTGGCCCTGCTGGCGGCCCATCAGCACCAGTCCACCGATCACCGGGACGAGCAGCCAGCCCACCACGGAGGCCGGGCGGATCTGCTCGTCAGTGGTAACGCCGGCGTGCTCCTCAACCATGCGGACGCGCTCGGCCGTGCGCACCACCGCGACCAGGCTGAAGGGCAGGAAGAGGATCAGGTAGGGCACCGCCGCCAGCGCGGCGACGCCGGGAAGGGCGCTGTGGGCGGTGATGCCGAGGTGCAGGTCGAGGCCGTAGTGCGAGGCGAGGACGATCCCCGCGGCGGCGGCCGAGGCGAGCAGGCCGGCGAACCAGGGGAGGAAGACGGCCCAGGCCGAGCGGGCCGGATGGACGTGGATGCGGGGGTCGAAGTCGCCCATCTCGGCGTTGACGCGGCGGTGCCAGGCGATGCTGTGGATGCCCAGGGTGAGGATGGAGAGCAGCGCCATGGCGGCGGGCGAGCGGTGCCGCCCGGGGGGGCCGAAGGTGGGGGTGATCTGCTCGCCGAGGCGGTGGCGCTCGCTGGGGAGGGTGGTGGGCATCAGCTCGCGGGGCTGGGCGGTGGGTGAGGCGAGCGTGCTCGACTGCGGGCGGGCGGGCGCGGTGAAGGGGCGCTCGAAGAGCGGCGCCTCGGGGCGCGGGGGGAGGCTCGGCGAGGGCGCCGCGGCGGGCTCGACGGGCGCGGGGGCCGCCGCGACGGCGGCGGCGGGGAAGCCCGAAGGCACGCTCGGGGCAGCTGAGGGGGCGCCCGCCCGGCCCGGCGAGGCCGAGCGCGAGCCCGGCAGGGCCGTCTCCGCCTCGGCCGGCGCGTTGAACCCGAAGGGCGGCGGCTCGGCGCCGTTCGCCCGCGGCGGCGACGGCCAGCCGAACTGGGTGGGCGTCTGCGGCGGCCGGGATTCGAGGACCGCCGTGCCGGGACGCGCGGGATGCGCGTGGGCGGCGGGCGCGTCGCCCGGCCAGGGCCGCTGCGCCGACCGGGGCTCCTCCTCCGGGCCGGCGGGCTCCGATGGGTGTGCGTGCGCGTCCGGGCTGTCGGTCATGAGTGCGTCCTCGAAGGTGGTGGGGCAACCGAGCGGTGCCTACGCTAGCAGGGTTGAGGGCGCAGTGGAACAGGCGTGTGGGACTGGGGAGTGGCTCCGGGTACTGGATTCGAACCAGTGACCTTGCGGTTAACAGCCGCCTGCTCTACCGCTGAGCTAACCCGGAACGTGCGGCGCGGGGAAGTATAGCGAGCGCAGTCCGCGGGAAATCGCTATTCCAGGTAGTCCTTGAGCTTCTTGCTGCGCGAGGGGTGGCGCAGCTTGCGCAGGGCCTTGGCCTCGATCTGCCGGATGCGCTCGCGGGTGACGCCGAAGCGCTTGCCGACCTCCTCCAGGGTGCGCTGGTGCCCGTCGATGAGCCCGAAGCGCAGCTGCAGCACACGCCGCTCGCGCGGGGTGAGGGTATCGAGGATGTCCTCCACCTCGGTGCGCAGCATCGTCAAAGAAGCGGCTTCCGACGGCGCGGTGGCCTCCTTGTCCTCGACGAAGTCGCCGAGGTGGGAGTCCTCCTCCTCGCCGATCGGAGTCTCCAGAGACACCGGGTCCTGCGAGACCTTGATGATCTCGCGAACCTTCTCGGGCGTGATGCCCATCTCCTCGGCGATCTCTTCGTCGGCAGGCTCGCGGCCGAGTTCCTGCAGCAGGCGGCGCGACACGCGGACCAGCTTGTTGATGGTCTCGACCATGTGCACCGGGATGCGGATGGTGCGCGCCTGGTCGGCGATGGCGCGGGTGATCGCCTGGCGGATCCACCAGGTCGCGTACGTCGAGAACTTGTAGCCCTTGTGGTAGTCGAACTTCTCGACGGCGCGGATCAGGCCCATGTTGCCTTCCTGGATCAGGTCGAGGAAGGACATGCCGCGGCCGATGTACTTCTTGGCAATGCTGACCACAAGTCGCAGGTTGGCCTCGGTCAGCTTGTTCTTGGCCTCGTCGTCGCCCTGCTCGATGAGCTGCGCGTACTCGACCTCCTGCTCGGCCTTGAGCAGCGCCACGCGGCCGATCTCCTTGAGGTACATGCGCACCGGGTCGTCGAGCGACACCGAGTCGATGGCCTCGGCGGTGGCGATCATCTCGTCGTCGATCTCGTCGACGGCCTCGAAGTCCTTGTCGCCGTCGGAGACCTCGATGCCGATCTCACGGAAGGCGCCGAAGATGCGCTCCAGGTGGTCGGGCTCGGCCTCGATCTCCGGGAAGGCCTGCAGGATGTCGTCCGGGGTCAGGTAGCCCTGCTCCTTGCCACGGACGATGAGCGTCTCGGCCGCGGAGACCAGGAAGTCCCCGGATGTCACGCTCACCCCTGCCTTGACCCTTGCCTTCGCCATGAGTTCTCCTCTGCCCCGCTCCGACCGCTGGGTCTGTGCCGGACCGTTGAGTATTTAACGCGCCCCGCGGCCAGAGCCGTCGCGGCGTTCGGTCACCATGCCTGGCGGAGTTGCTGACGCTCCGTCGCGAGTTGGTGAAGACGCGTTGCCAGCGCCTCCTCCTCGGCCGTCAGCCCCGCGTCTCTGGCGCGGCGCAGCTCTCGCTTCACGGCCTGCATCTCCGCCTGCTTCTCCGCGTCCCTGACGCGGGCAACACAATCGGCCAGGGTCCTCCGTAGCGGCTCGGGGTCGTCGAGCTCCTGCAACTCGGGCAGGGAGCGTACCAATAGACGAGCGGCAAGCCGCTGTTCTGACGCGCCGAGGCGGCGAAGCGGAAATGGCGACCCGGATTCCAGGCTCAGGGCGACCTCGACGATGCGGCGGATCGAGGGGTGGCGCAGCTCCTCGGGACGCAGCCCGTGCTCGCCGACCAGCGCGGCCGCGAGCGCGGGGCGCTGCACCACCAGCGTGCCCAGGTAGGCCTCCCAGGTGTCGACCGGCGCGATGTCCTCCTCGGCCAGCACCTCGGGATGCGCCGACGCGGGCGCCTGCGAAACCACCGGCGCCGGCACGGCGGCCACCACGCGCGCCGCGGGACGCCCCGTGCGCCGCGCGCGCTCGACGTCCTGGGCGACGCTCGTCATCTGCAGCTCCAGCCGCTGCGCCGCCTGCTGCGTGTAGAGGTCGCGCGCCGCCGCCTCGGGGATGCGCGCCAGCAGGATCACGGCGCGCTCGGTGGCGTCACGACGCGCCTCGACCGAGCCGCTCTCGCCGTCACCGACGGCGCGGTCGAGCAGCACCTGCCACTCGCGCGGCGCGTTGCCGATGGCCCGGGCGAACAGCGCGGGATCGCGACGCACCAGCTCGTCCGGGTCCTTGAACCCCGCGGGCAGAACGCAGATCCTGCACTCCAGCTTCTCCGCGGCGACCACGTCGACGGCGCGCGAGGCGGCGGCGCGTCCGGCGTCGTCGCCGTCGAAGCAGAGCACCACGGTGTGGACGAAGCGCGAGATGATGCGCACCTGCTCGCGCGTCAATGCGGTGCCGCTGCTGGCCACGGCGTTGGTGACGCCCGCGGCGTGGGCGGCGAGCACGTCGAAGTAGCCCTCGACGATCACCGCGGTGCCGCCGGACTGCATCGCCGCGCGCGCCTGGTCGATGCCGAAGATCGCCTGCGACTTGTCGTACACCGCGGTCGCCGGTGAGTTGAGGTACTTGGGGATGGCGTCGCCGAGGGCGCGGCCGCCGAAGGCGATGGTCTCGCCGCGCTCGTTGCGGATCGGGAAGAGCAGACGGTGGCGGAAGCGGTCGCGCGGCGGACCGCCACGGTCGGAGGTGTGGGCCAGGCCGGACTCGGCGACCTCGGCGCCGGTGCTCGCCGCGTGGCGCTGCAACAGGTAGCGGATCAGCGCGTCGCCGCTGCCGCCGCCCAGGGGCGCGAAGCCGACGCCGAACTGCCGCGCCTGCTCCTCCCCCACGCCGCGCTCCCGCAACAGCGCGCGGCCGGGCTCGCCGGTCGGCGTGTTCCAGAGCACGTGCTCGTAGAACGCCTGCGCCCGCTTGTGCAGGTCGAGGGCCAGCTTGCGGCGGCGCTGCGCGTCGCGACGCTCGCGACCGTCGCCGTCGCGCTCCAGCTCGACGCCGGCGCGCTCGGCGAGCATCTCCAGCGTCTCGCGGAATTCGAGGCGCTCGATCTTCTGCACGAAGGTGAGCAGGTCGCCGCCCTCGCCGCAGCCGTGGCAGTGGAAGACCTGGCGCTCCTGGTTGACCATGAAGCTCGGCGTCTTCTCACCGTGGAAGGGACAGAGCCCCTTCCACTCACGGCCGCTGCGCTGCAGGCGGACGTACCCCCCGACGACATCGATGATGTCGAGGCGCGACTTGATCTCGGCGACGGCGTCGGCCGGCATGGCTGGAGGAGAAGATAGCGGCTGGCGGTCGCCGTGGCGCGCGCGGTGGGTTAGCGGCGGGCGAACCAGCCCCGGCGGCGCGGCTGCATGCGGATGTCGTTGATCTCGCGCTCGCGCTCGGACAGCTCGCGGTAGCGCTCGGCGAGCTGGCGCTCCTTCTCGGCCAGGGCCGCGGCGTGCTCGGCGCGGACCGCACCCAGCTCGAGCTGGAGCTGCTTGACCTTGGCCTGGCGGTTGGTCAGCTCGGCCTCGAAGCGCTGCCGCTGCTCGGCGTAGATGCGCTGCTCCAGGGTGCGCTCCCAGCGGTCGAGCAACCCGGCGACCAGCTCGCGCGGGTCGAGGGCCATCATGGCCAGCTCGGCGCGCGGGCCCTCGTCCTCGGCGGCCAGCGGGGTGACCTCGACGCTGCCGCGCGGCGGGGGCGGGGGCAGCAGGTCGGCGAGGTCCCCGTTGTCACCGCCGTCGTCGTCACCGTCGTCGTCATCGGTGACGTGCTCGGCGCTGTGCGCGCCGTGGCCGTTGAGCGTCAGCGGCTCGACGGTGCCGCGGATCTCCTGCGCCTCCTCCTCCTCGTCCTCGGGAAGCACCGCCCCGGTCGCGGGACCGAGGTCGGCGATGCGGACGCGGTAGTGGAAGCCGTCGGCGTTCTCGACCTTGCGGGCGGGGATGTCACCCGCCTCGATGCGGCGGATGAGCATTGCCGCGGGGAGGCCGAGCCGCTCGGCCACCACCTCCACGGGGAGCTCCAGTTCGTCGTCGTCGTGCTGCGTGCGGATGCTCGTGGAGTGACTGATGGTCATCGGAGGCAAAGCCTAGGTGATTTCCTGCGGATGTGGGCGCCTTCGTCTGCAACGGATAGAGCGCGTCGAGGGTTGCGCCGTTTCAGTGACCGATCACCTCGACGGCGTAGCGCGAGTTGTCGGTGAGCAGGACGATGCCGCCGCCCTTCTCGGTGATCACCGCGCGCACCGGCGAGGTGTTGAAAACCTCCGGCGCCTCCTCCTCCTCCATCACCGAGCGGCGGACGAGGTACGGCTGACCGGGGGTCGGCGGCGACAGCTCGTCGCCCTCGACAACGTGACCGTCGTCGAGCATCACCGGGCGGCCGTCGCGCGTGCCCAGCTTGCGAATGCGGACGTGCTCTGCCATCGGCTGCCGAGGATACCGGCTGGGCTCGACGGCGGCACGGTTCACTGGGCGCCGCCGGGCTGGGTGAGCCGGAAACCGCCCGGCTCGGCGAGGTCGTCGAGGCGCAGCGCGGGGACGGCGAGGGCGAGGTTGCGCGTGTTGTCGGTGAAGACATACATGGGAACCAGGCGCAGCGTGGCGCTGCCGATCTGCTCGTAGGCCAGCGACACCGTGTCGGCGCGGAACGGCGTCGCGCTCCTCGGGCCACCACCGGTGTAGACCTCGCAGCACTCGTCGAACCAGTGGCCGCGGCTGACGTCGGTCCAGGCGTCCTGCCAGGTGCGCAGCGGGTAGCTCGCGCCGCCGTCGAGCGCGGGGGCGCTGACGGTGAGCTGGGTGACGTTGCCGAGCTCGGAGACGTCGACCTCGGCGACGGGGTCGTGGAAAAGGCCGAAGCCCACCCGCACACCGTCGATCGGCCTGCGCCGGTAGGTGACCTGCCAGATGGTGATGCGATCGCCGTCGGTCGGTGTCGCCGTGACGTCGACACTCTGCGGCGCCAGGCCGAGCTGCGCCATGAGTTGCGCCACCGCGGCGACCGCGGACGTGCCGTCCCTGGGCTGCGCGCCGATGGTGAGCAGGGTGGTGGCGTTGCCGCTGCCTGCGGCGATCTGCGCCTGTCCCGCGTCGATGCGGCCTTCGAACTTGTCGCCGGGGAACTCGGGCGTGGTCGGCGCCACGCCAAGGCGCGACTCCAGCGCGGAGATGTCAGCGCCGAGGAAGCCGCGCAGGCGCCACACGGGGAGCTCGACCGGCATCGGCGGCGGAGTGGCGGCGAGCGTGTAGGTGCTGATGTCGGTGTTGTCGCCGTTGTCGTACCCGCTGACGTCGATGCGGCCGAAGGCGCGAGCACCGGCGATGCGGGTGTCGTCGCGGGCGATCAGCGCGGGCAGCGGGGTGACGGGGGGCGCCGGCGTCGGCGTGGCCACGGCGGTCGGCGCGGCGCGGTGGCGCAGCGGGCCGAGCGCCACGGCGAGCGCCAGGGCGGGGATGAGGGCGAGCACGACCGCCAGCAGGAGGGGGCTCCTGCGCAGTGCGGTCATGGCCGTGCGGTGGCGGCGCTAGCCGGTCAGCGGTCGCGCTCGGCGGTGGCCAGGCGCGCCTGCGCCGCTGCCAGCCGCGCAATCGGCACGCGGTACGGCGAGCAGGACACGTAATCGAGCCCGAGGTCTTCGCAGATCTGAATCGACGCGGGATCGCCGCCGTGCTCGCCGCAGATGCCGACCTTCAGCTTCGGTCGCGCCGCGCGGCCCTCGTGCACGGCGATGTCCATGAGGCGGGCGACGCCGTTGCGGTCCAGCGACTCGAACGGGTTGTACGGCAGGATCTTCTCCTCGACGTACTTGAGCAGGAACTTGCCCTCGGCGTCGTCGCGCGAGTAGCCGAACGTCGTCTGGGTCAGGTCGTTGGTGCCGAAGGAGAAGAACTCGGCCTCGGTGGCGATCTCGCCCGCGGTCAGCGCCGCGCGCGGGATCTCGATCATGGTGCCGACCTTGTAGCTCACCTTGACGCCCGATTCCTTGATGACCTGCTTGGCGACGCGGTCGATCACCTCTCGGGTGCGCTTCAGCTCCTCGACGGCGCCGACCAGCGGCACCATGATCTCGGGGCGCACGTCGACCCGCTCCTGCTTGAGCTGCGCCGCCGCCTCGATGATGGCCCGCGTCTGCATCTCGATGATCTCGGGGAAGAGCAGGCCGAGACGGCAGCCGCGCAGGCCGAGCATGGGGTTCTGCTCGTGCAGGTCCCTGACCGCGGCGAGCAGACGGCGCTGTTCCGCGTACTCGGCCTCGGGGCGGCCCAGCGCCTCGGCACGCGTCACCTCGACCAGCAGGTCCTCCAGCGAGGGCAGGAACTCGTGCAGCGGCGGGTCGATCAGCCGGATCACCACCGGCAGGCCCTGCATCGCCTTGAGGATCCCGTAGAAGTCGCCGCGCTGCATGGGCAGCAGCTCGTCGAGGTAGCCGCGCCGCTCCTCGGTCGTCGAGCTGAGGATCATGCGCTGCACCACGGGCAGGCGCTCCTGCTCCATGAACATGTGCTCGGTGCGGCAGAGGCCGATGCCCTCGGCGCCGAACTCGCGCGCCCTGGTGGCGTCGTGCGGGTAGTCGCCGTTGGCCCACACGCCGAGGCGGCGGATCTGGTCCGCCCAGCGCAGCAGCTCCTCGAGGTCGCCGCTGATCTCCGGCTCGATCATCGGCACGGTGCCGAAGATGACGTGGCCGGTGCTGCCGTCGATGGTGAACTCCTCACCCTCTTTGATGGTGCGGCCACCGGCGGTGAACTGCTTCTTGTTGAGGTCGACCTTGACCGATTCTGCGCCGGCGACGCAGGGCTTGCCCATGCCACGGGCGACCACGGCGGCGTGCGAGGTGCGCCCGCCGCGGCTGGTGAGCACGCCCTGGGCGGCGATCATGCCGTGCACGTCGTCGGGGTTGGTCTCGATGCGGACCAGGATCACCTTCTCGCCGCGCTTCGCCCACGCCTCGGCGGTGTCGGCGTCGAAGACCGCCTTGCCGTAGGCGGCGCCGGGGCTGGCGGCCAGGCCGGTGGCCATGACGTCGACCTTGGCGGCCGGGTCGATGCGCGTGTGCAGGAGCTGGTCGATGTGGCCGGGCTCGACGCGCTGCACCGCCTCCTGGCGGTTGATCAGGCGCTCGTGGGCCATGTCCACGGCGACCTTGACAGCGGCGGCGGCGGTGCGCTTGCCGCTGCGCGTCTGCAGCATGTAGAGGCGGCCGCGCTCGATGGTGAACTCCATGTCCTGGACGTCGCGGTAGTGCTTCTCCAGGCGCTGGGCGATCTTGTCGAACTCGGCGTAGACACGCGGCATCTCGCGCTTCATGTCGGCGATGGGATGCGGGGTGCGGATGCCGGCGACCACGTCCTCGCCCTGCGCGTTGGGCAGGTACTCGCCGTAGAGCACCTTCTCGCCCGTCGAGGGATCGCGGGTGAAGGCGACCCCGGTGGCGGAGTCGTCGCCCATGTTGCCGAAGACCATGGTCTGCACGTTGACCGCGGTGCCCAGGTCGTGGCTGATCTTGTTGAAGTTGCGGTAGTCCATGGCGCGCTTGTTGTTCCACGACGAGAAGACCGCGCCGATGGCCTGTTCGAGCTGGTCGTACGGGTCCTCGGGGAACTCGACGCCGGCCCGGTCGCGGACGATCTGCTTGTACTCGTCGATGAGCTGCTTCAGCGCGGCGGGCTGCAGGTCGGCGTCGGTCTCGGCCTTGTTGCGCTGCTTCGACTCGTCCAGCGCGTGCTCGAAGATGGCGCCGTCGATGCCCAGGACGATCTTGCTGAAGAGCTGGATGAAGCGGCGGTACGCGTCGAGGGCGAAGCGCTCGTTGCCGGTCAGCGTGGCCAGGCCCTGCAGCGTTTCCGCGTTGAGCCCGAGGTTGAGGACGGTGTCCATCATGCCGGGCATGGAGAAGCGCGCGCCACTGCGGACGCTGACCAGCAGCGGGTTCTTCGGGTCGCCGAACTGCTTGCCGCTCTTGCGTTCCAGGTGCTTGAGGGCCTGCATGGCCTGGTCCCACATGCCCTCGGGGAACCGGCGGCGGTTGGTGTAGAAGGCGTTGCAGGCTTCGGTGGTGATGGTGAAGCCGGGGGGGACGGGCAGGCCGGCGCGGGTCATCTCGGCGACGCCGGCGCCCTTGCCGCCGAGCAGGTCGCGCATGCTGGCGTCGCCTTCCTCGAAGAGGTAGACCCAGCGGTGCTGCGCGCGCGGGATGCGCAGGGTTGCGGACTTGGCGGCGGGGGATGCGACGCGGCCGTTGCCGGACAGGCCCGCGCGACCGGTGACCACGGCGCCGCGGGTCGCGGTTGCCCGCTTTGCTGACGTGGTGGCCTTGCTCTTGGCGGACGTCTTCGCCGGCTTGGCGCTCGTCGGCTTCTTCTTCGTCGTGGTCCGGCTCCGAATCGCCATCAGGGACTCCGCAGTGTCAAGGGGCTGGCTGGGCGGCCGCGAGCGTAGCATCGGCGGCGAGGCGGACGCGTGGCTGGGCGACCGTCATCCGCTGCCCGTCCCCTGGGCGCGGGCGGCGGCGCGGCGGCGCATCACGTCGAGCTGGTCGCGCAGCGCCGCCTCCAGGCCGCTGATGGGGACGCGCACCTGCTCCATGGTGTCGCGCTCGCGGATGGTGACCGCCTCGTCCTGCAGGGTGTCGAAGTCGACGGTGACCGCCAGCGGGGTGCCGATCTCGTCCTGGCGGCGGTAGCGGCGGCCGATCGACTGGGTCTCGTCGTACTCGGTGCTGAAGCGCTCGCGGATCTGGTGCTGGACGCGCCGCGCCACCTCGCTCAGCTCCGGCTTCTTGCTCAGCGGCAGCACCGCCACCTGCACCGGCGCCATGTCGGGGTGGAAGCGCAGCACCACGCGCTTCTCGCCACGCACCTCCTCCTCGTCGTAGGCGTCGATCAGCATGGTGATGAAGATGCGGTCGACGCCGACCGCGGTTTCCACCACGTATGGCAGGAACCGCTCGTTGGTGACGGGGTCGAAGTAGCTGAGGTCCTTGCCGCTGAACTGGGAGTGCTGGCGCAGGTCGAAGTCGGTGCGGTCGGCGATGCCCTCCAGCTCACCCCAGCCGAAGGGGAAGAGGTACTCGATGTCGTAGGTGCCGCTGCTGTAGTGGGACAGCTCGTCGGCGGTGTGCTCGCGCAGCCGCAGTTGCGCGCGGCGCACGCCGAGGTCCTCGACGAACCAGTCGAGGCGCTCCGTGCACCAGTAGTCGAGCAGCTCGCGATCCTCGCCCGGCTTGCAGAAGTACTCCATCTCCATCTGCTCGAACTCGCGCAGGCGAAAGACGAAGTTGCCCGGGCTGATCTCGTTGCGGAAGCTGCGTCCCTGCTGGGCGATGCCGAAGGGCAGGCGGCGGCGGGTGGCGTTGAGCACGTTGGTGAAGTTGACGAACATGCCCTGTGCCGTCTCGGGACGCAGGTACACCTGCGCGGCGGCCTCCTCGACGGGGCCGAGGAAGGTCTTGAACATGAGGTTGAACTGGCGCGCCTCGGTGAGCGGGCCGTCGCACTCCGGGCAGAGCATCTGCGACTCGTCCTTGCCGCGGGCGCGGCGCTCCTGCTCGACGTGGTCGGCGCGCCAGCGCTTGCGGCATTTGCCGGTGCAGTCGACCAGCGGATCGGTGAAGTTGCCGACGTGGCCGCTCGCCTCCCAGACGCGCGGGTTCATGATGATCGAGGTCTCGATGCCCTCGACGTCGTCGCGCAGGTCGATCATCCGGCGCCACCAGGCGTCTCTGATGTTGCGGCGCAGGCGCGAGCCCAGCGGGCCGAAGTCGTAGAGCGCGTTGATGCCGCCGTAGATCTCGCTCGACGGGAACACGAAGCCGCGCTGCTTGGACAGCGAGACCAGCCGCTCGATGATGTCGGACGGCGGCGGGACGGGCTCCAGGGCGGTGTCGGGGGCGTCGGTGGCGGTCATGTGAACTGCGAAGTCTACCGGCCGGTGGCGCGGCGACGGCGGCGGCGGGTGCCGGTGATTCCGGCCGATGTGGCACCATCCTGCGACCGTGAAAGCGCGTGTCCGCCGGTGGAGCGGCGTGGTCTTCCGACCCGTGGCGATCGCCTTCGACCCCCGGCTGGAGGGCCTGGAGCACCGCATCGTGGAGCGCGTGCTGGCCCGTCTGGACGCGGTCGAGCGGCACGTCGCCACCGATGCGGACACGGCCGCGGAGATGACCGTCACCCAGTCGCGGCTGCTGGCCCGGCTCGACGCGCGGCTGGCGGCGCTGGAGGCGGGCTCCGGTGGGGCCGTTCCGGCTGCGCTGCTGAGCAGCCATCCCGTCGCGGTGGCGTGGGTGATGGGGGCGCTGGCGGGGCTGGAGGCGCCGGGACGGCTCGCGGTGGCGGCGCCGGGCGACCCCGGGCTGCCGCTGGCGCTTGTGGGTTTGGGGCACACCGTGCTGGTCGCGGACACTGTGACCCTGCCGGAGCACCCGCGGCTGCGGCGCGACGAGGGGGACGGGTCGCTGGATGCGGCCGTGGTGCTGTGCGGTGAGGGGCCGGACGGGCCCTTGCCGGTGCCGGTCGAGGTTGTTGCGGGGTTGGCGCAACGGCTGCGGGCGGGAGGGACGCTGCTGGTGAGCACGCCGCAGCGGGCCACCGACGACGTCGAGGCCCCGCTCGGCGGGCTGCGGCTGGTCGAGCGCATGGTGGTGGTGCCCACGCCGGGCGGTCCGTGGGAGGTGGCCAGGGACGGCAGCGCCGGCGACGGGGTCGCCCTGCTCCGCGCCGTCGCCGAACGGTGAGCGCGGCGCCGGGGCTGCTGGTCGACCTGTCGGCGGCGCAGCGGGCTTCGGATGGCGGCGCCGCGGTGGAGCGGTGCGCGGCCGGGCTGGTGGCGATGCCGGGGGTGGTGCGGGCGCTGCTGCTCGACCCCGCGGCGCCGCTGCCGGGCGGGCTGCATTCGCGGCTGTTCGGGTCGGGGTTGCTGCGCTGGAATACGGCGACCGAGGTGCGGCGAGCTCTGGCTTCGGGGTTTGCGGTGTACGTCGCGTTCGACGGCGCGGCGGTGCCGGAGCATGTTGTGCGGCTGGGGGTGCCGGTGGTTGCGGCGTCGTCGTCGGCGGCGGCGGATGCTGTCGTCTCGGCGGCGCGCTCAGTGGCGGCGGGGGGCGGCTCTGCGCGTGTTGCGCTTCGCGTTGCGGTGGTGGCTGCGCATGTGCCCGTGAATGTGGCGCTGGTCGCGGCGCTGGCGGCGCGGTGTGACGTCGAGGTGTTCGCTGACGATTGGCCCGGAGCGCAATCGCCGGAGCGGCTGGCGGGGACGGCGCTGGCCGCGTCGTATGACGGCGTGGTGCACCTGCTGGCCACGGCGGCGGCAGACCTGCCGGTGCTGCGGTCGGCGCGGCGTGTGCCGGGAGTGCTGTGGCTGCACGACATTGCGCTTGCCGGTTTGTATCGCGCGGAGGCTGCCGATGCGGCCGATGCCGCTCGCGCCTTGGCTGCCGTGCTGCGGCGCTGCTGTGCCGACCGCGCGCCGGCGCCGCTGCTGGGTGCGCTCGACCGCGGCGACGCCGCTGCATTCGACGCTGCCGCGGAACGTCGCTACGGGCTGCTGCTCACCGCCGAGGTGGTGCGCGCGGCGCGGTGCGTGGTGGTCCCGTCGGCGGCGGCCGCGCGGCGGCTGCGTCTCGACCAGGGCGCCGCGGGCCCGTGCCCGCCGCTGAGCGTCTGCGATGCCCCCGACCCTGATGGTGCGGCGGCGCACCTTTTGTCGCTGGTTGCCGGTGCTCCCGTGGTGCAAGCCGCATGACCGCCGCGATGCGGCTGGTCCTCGACCTGCAGGCCTGCCAGGACGTTCGCAACGGCGACCGCGGCATCGGCCGCTACGTCGCCGGTCTCGCCGAGGCGCTGCACCGTCGCGGCGACGCGGTCGCGGCCATGGTGCTCAACCCGCAGCTTCCTTTTCCGGGTCATCTCGACGGCGAGCTGCTCGACTCGCCGCTGCTGTCGTGGAACACCGCCGGCGCGATCGCGTCCTCCGCATCGCAGGGCGACGTGGCCTATCACCTGATGTCGCCGTTCGAGATGAGCACGCCGGGCTGCGTCGCCGTGCCATACCACGCACTCGGTGAGTCGACGCCGCTGGTGGCGACGCTGTACGACCTCATCCCGCTGCGCGACCCGTCGGTGCTGCCCGATGCGGACGCCGTGCGTCGCTACCGGCAGCGCCTGGAGCTGGTGCGCACCGCCGACCTGCTGCTCTGCATCTCCGAGCACACCCGCCAGGACGCGATCCGGCGGCTCGGTGTCGATCCGTCGCGGTCCGTCAACGTCGGCGGCGGCGCGTCGCCGCGCTTCGGTCCGGGCGTGCCGGCGCTGCCACCGGAGGTGCGGCGGCGAATCGTGCTCTGCGTCTCGGGCGGCGTGCCGCGCAAGAACACCGAGCGGCTGATCAGCGCCTACGCGCAGCTTCCCGAGTCGCTACGGGCCGCCCACCAGCTCGTCGTTGCCTGCGACCTCCACCCCGACACGCGCGCCGCCTGGTCGCGACACGCCCAGCACGAGGGTTTGCGCGACGGCGAGATGGTGCTGACCGGCTTCGTCAGCGACGACACGCTGCTATCGCTGTACCGGTCGGCGGCGCTGGTGGTGATGCCGTCGCTGGACGAGGGCTTCGGGCTTCCCGTCGCCGAGGCGATCGCCTGTGACCGCCCGGTGATCACCTCCAACCTGAGCGCGCTGCCGGAGATCCTCGACATGCCGGAGTCGACGTTCGACCCGTACGACGTTGCGGACATGTCGCGCGTCATGCAGCGCGCCCTCGCCGACGAGGGCTTCCGCGACCGGCTGCTCGACGCCGGGCGGCGCGCCCAGCCGCACAACACCTGGGACGCCGTCGCTGAACGGATGGTCAGTTCGTTACAGCGACTCGACGTGCCGCGGCGCGGTCGGCGCGTGGCGGTGTCGCGGCGGGAGCGGCGCATGCGCATCGCCCTGGTCGGACCTATGCCGCCGGTCAAGTCGGGCGTCGCCGACTACAACGGGCGCACCGTGTCGGCGCTGTCGCGGCTCGCGGATGTCGACGTGCTGGTGCCGCCGGAGGTGGCGCACCCCGGCCACGGCGGCCCGCTGCAGACGCTGCGCTCGCCCGCGCTCGGCCGAACCCTCGACCCTGCGGGCTACGACGCGCTCCTCTACACCTTCGGCAACAGCGAGCACCACCTCACCACCTATGACCTGGCCCATCGTTACCCGGGCGTGCTCTGGCTGCACGACGTGCGGCTGAGCGGCTTCCACGCCAACTACGCGCATGAGCGCACCAACGACCCCGCGCGGTGGATGCGCAAGCTGCTGCGCGACACCTACGGCGCGCAGATCCCCGACCTCGACAATGTCGAAGACCTCTTCGAGCGCGCCTGGCTGCACCACAACGGGGTGTTCCTGTCGCGCTCGCTGGTGCGCGCGTCGCGGGCGGTGATCGTCAACTCGCGCTTTGCGGAACAGCTCTACCGTCTCGACCAGGGGCCCGACGGCGTGCAGCGTCCGCTGATCCGGCTGCCGTTCGCAGCGCCTGTACCGCCCGCGCACATCCACGCACTGCAGCGCGACACCTCTCCCCCGCTGATCGTCAGCGCGGGCTCGGTCGACTGGATCAAGGGGTCGGACCGGCTCATCGAGGCCTTCGCGCGCATCGCGAATCGCACACCGGCGCAACTGGTGTTCGTCGGCGTCGTGGTACCGCCGCAGTACCAGGCGGAATTGCAGGCGCTCGCCGACCGGCTTGGCGTCGGCGATCGCGTGTCGTTCACCGGTCGATCCGACGAGGAGGACTGGTGGGAGTATCTGCGGCGCGCCACCGTGGCGGTGCAGCTGCGGCGGCTGACCAACGGGGAGACCTCCGGCGCGGTTGCCGACGCGCAGGCGGTGGGCACGCCCGTGATCACCAACCTGGTCAACGCACGCATCGACTATCCGGAGGGGGCGCTGGTGGCGCTCGACAGCTTGGCTGAGGGTGAGCTGGAGGGGGCGCTGCTGCGACTGGTGAGTGACCGCGCGGTGTGGCAGCGGCAGAGTGCGGCGGGGCTGGCGCACGCGCGGTCGGCGCCGTTCGACCGGCTGGCGTCGCTGTTGCTGGAGCGGTTGGATGCGCTGCTCAGCGGGCGGCTGGAGTCCGCATGATCGACGAATTGGCCCGGCCGCGGGTGGGCATCGTTTTGCCGGGCGACGGCGACGTGTGGGCGTCGGCGGTGGCGGCGCGGGTGCTGACGCTGGCGGTGCTCGACCGGGTGCCGCGGGCGCGGGTGTTTGTGCTGGTGTCGACCGGAACCGGTGCGCCTGCGGGGGCCGCGTTGGATTGCGGGCGCCCGTGGCGGCGGCTGGTGGTCGAGGATCGGCAGCGGATGGATGTGCTGCTGGTGGTTGGGGCGGAGACCAAGGTGAGTGCGCGGGGTGGGTGTCCGGTGGTGCGGGTGCCGGGGTCGGTTGTGGATGTTGGGATGCTGGCGGCGGCCGCGGGCGGTGAGGAGCTGCGGCGCAACCGGGTGGGGACGCTGCGGCTGCTGGGGTGGTTGCCGGCGGACGCGGGGACGGCGCACGCGGTGGTGGATGCGGATGCGGATGTGTCCGGGTTGGAGACGTCTGTCGTCGCTGTCGTGGCGGGGTTGACGGGGGCCGCGGATGCGGTGCGTGAGCAGGTGGGGAATGGGCGGTGCTTGGTGCTGCCGGCTCATGCGGGGGTGGATGAGGTTGTGGCGGCGGTGGCGTCGGGCGCTCGGTACCTGGGCTCACACTCTATGCTCGCGGCGATTGCGGCGGGGCCCCGGGATTCAAGGGCTCACGCCGCGATTCCTTCGGTGAGTGCCACGACGTCGCTGCAAGAAATGGAAATTGCCGCGGCACGGGAACACCTTGCTGCCGCCGAAACCCCTCCTGCCGCGGCGCAGACCCACGTCACAACGGCCTCCGCAGCCGTGGACGCCGCAGCAGCAGCAGCTTTGCAAACCTGGCACTCCCGCGGCACCCCCGGCGCAACGCCCGACCCCCGCCCTACACGCCTCACCTCCACGCAGCACGCCGCACTCCAGGTCGAGCTGCGCGCCGCACAGCGCGAACGCGACTCCGCAACCGCGCGCGCGGAGCACGCCGAATCCACCGCCCAACTCATCACCGGCTCCCGCACCTGGCGCTACACCGAACGCCTCCGCGACGCCTACCACACCACCCGCCGCCGCCTGCACCGCTGATGGTCCGCATCACCATCCCTGCCACCGACGCCCCCGCATTGTCGGTCGTCCTGGTCACCTACAACGCCTGGGAATGGACCGAGCGCGCCCTCCACGCACTCACCTCCACCACCGACCTCCCCTACGAGCTGGTGGTCATCGACAACGCCTCGCACGACCAGACCCGCGACCGCCTGCGCGACATCGACAACGCGCGCGTCGTCCTCGAGGACGTCAACCGCGGCTTCGGGGTTGCGGCCAACCTCGGCGTGATCATGTCGCGCGCCCCGCGCGTCCTGCTGCTCAACAGCGACGCGCTCCTCCAGCCCGGCTGGCTCGACCCGCTCGCCGGCATCCTCGACAGCGAGGACGACGTCGCCGCGGTGGGAGCGCGCCTCGACCACGTCGACGGCAGCCTGCAGGAGGCGGGCAGCATCATCTGGGGCGACGGGGCCAGCGACAACTACGGCGACGGCGACGACCCGCGCCGCCCCGAGTACCGCTTCCGGCGCGACGTGGACTACCTGTCGGCCGCCTGCCTGCTGGTGCGGCGGAGCGCCTTCTGCGACGCGGGCGGCTTCGACCCCGTCTACCACCCCGCCTACTACGAGGACACCGACCTGGCCATGCGCTGGCGGTCGATGGGGATGCGCGTCGTCTACCAGCCGCGCAGCGTGGCGGTGCACAAGCGGTGGGCGTCGTCGGGTGATCGCAGCGGGATGGTGCCGCAGCTGCTGCGCAACCGTCCGATCTTCGTGGAGCGCTGGCGGGAGCTGCTCGGCATGCGCCCGCCACGGCCGGAGCCGGAGGACGGCGCGTCGCTGCTGGCGATGCGCGACGCGGAGTGCGTCGAGCGGCTGCTGCTGGTGACCGACCGGCTCGACTCCAGCGCCGGGGCGATGGCGGCGCAATGCGCATCGGCGCTCGCGGGTGTGGCGCGCAACTGGCGGGTCAGCCTGCTGTGCTGGGACGACGACGCCGAGAGCGACGCGGCCGAGGCGCTGCGCGCACAGGGCATCGAGGTGACCGGCCGCGGAGTCGACGTCGCCGCGTGGCTGAGCTTTCGGCAGCACCACCACACCGCCGTCCTCGCTGACGCGCACCTGCCTGCACGCATCGCGCTCATGGTGCGCGACGCGCAGCCGCACGCATGGCGCGCCGCGCTGCTCTCAGGCGCGATCGACGGACCCGCGCCGTGGCTCGCGGGCGCGCAGCTCGCCGTCTGCAATAGCGAGACGGACGCGCCGGACATGTCATCGGTGCCAGCGGGCGACGTGGCGGCACTGGTGCACCGCGCCGGCCTGCGCCTCGCCTGACACGCCGACCGCACCACCGGTGCTCCGCACCGCCGCGCGCAACGCCTCTCGCCCTGCCGACATGCAGCGCCTGAAGCTCAGCGCCGCCGCTGTGCCACCCGCGCCGCCGTGCGCTTCACCGCCGCGGCCACACCCCCGAGCCCGTCCGCCCGAAACCGCTCGACCACCCGCTCCCGCAGCGGCGGCGCCACAACAGTGGCCGCCTCCGACGCCACCGGAGGCGGCAGCACCCGCCGGTCCGCCGCCAGCCGCGGCTGCAGGCAGAACCGCACCAGCGGCTCGACCACGAGCGACCAGCGGAACTCGTCCGTCGCCGCCCGCATCCGCTCCGCGGCCTCACCGCGCCGCGACGCGTCCGCAAACGACACGATGGCATCCGCCAGCGCCTCCGGCGACTCCGGCGCGACCGTCAGCCCCATCCCCCGCGCCGCGATCATGTCCGCCAGCGTGTCGCCCTCCGTGCAGATCACCGGCAGCCCCGCCCACACGCAATCGAGCAGCCGTGTGCGAAAAGCGAACTGCGTCTCGACGTGGTCGGGATGCGTCGACACGCCCACGTCCGCGTCGAGCAGGAAGTCGGCACGATCCTCGTAGTCGATCCAGCGGTCGTTGAAGAAAACGTGGCTGCCAATCAGGCCCAGCTCAGAAGCCAGCGCGCGCGTCCGCCCGGCGATGTCCATCTCCCCCACCACCGGGTTGGGATGCGGCGCCGCCATGAAGTACAGGCGCAGCGACGGCACCCGCGGCGCCGCGAGCTGCACCGCGCGCACCAGCGTCAGCGGGTCGAACCAGTTCCACAACCCGCCGCCCCACAGCAGCACGTAGTCGCCGTCTGAGATGCCCGGCACCACACCCCGCAATGCATGACGCCGCTGCGCGGGCGGGTCGTCGGGAACGCCGAAGGCCACAACGTCGATGAGCCGCCGCAGCGTCGGGTCGTCGTCGTAGGTCGCGGGGTTGATGCGGTCCAGCGCACTCAGTGCGCCGAGCCAGTAGTCGCGCTGCCGCTCGCTGGCGCAGAGGAAGAAGTCGCCGTCGCGCATCTGCTCGGCGAGCACCCGCGCCCGGCCGCGATGGTCGTTCCAGCGATCCTGCAGCGCAGCGCCGGTGTGCGCGGGCAACCCCTCCAGCACGAACGGGTCGTACAGGTCGACGACCAGCGCCGCAGCGCCGCCGCGCAGGAACGGATACGCGTCGAGCACCCACCCCTGCCCCACCACCGCGTCGGACTGCGACGCCAGTGAGCGCAGCAACGGCTCGTCGTGGTCGACAACCCGGAAGGGCAGGGAAGGGATGTCGGTGCCGCCCTTCGCCGCCAGGGTCACGTCCAACCCCGCGGCGGCCAGCGCGCGCGCCAATTCGAAGTTGCGAATCCCCGCGCCACCCATGGCGCGCCGCACGATGTCGTTGGAGACGATGAGGATGCGGGGCATGAAGAAACTCAGAACACCGCCCGCAGCACGTCGAGCGAACGCAGCCGCCGATCCACGTGCTGGGCCAGCTCGCGCTCGACCACCAGCTCCAGGACCGCCAGCGTCTCGCCGTCGAGCCGCAGTCGCGAGTACAGATCGGCGTCGCCCGCCGCGATCACCCGCAGCACCTTGATCACCCGCACCGAGCACTCAACCCCACCGGGGTCGGACGGCCCGCAGCGCCGGCACAGCAGGCCGCCGCCGGCAGTGGAGAACACGGCGGGCTCCTCCGCCAGCGCCGATCCGCACGACGCGCACACCGTCAGCTCCGGCGCATAGCCGAGCCGGTCGATCATCCGCCGCGCGAACCACGCCACCGCCGAACGCGGGTCGCGCGACGGATCCGCGCACGCGCTCAGCGCATCGGCGACAAGCTCGTAGATGCCCGCCTCCAGCGGGTGCTGCCCCTCCAGCACACGATCCGCGAGCTCCGCGCACAGCGACGCACAGGCGATCCGCCGCGCGTCGCTCGACGGCAGCGCCGGCCCGACCCGCTGCGCCTGGGTCAGCACGTCGAGCTCACCACGCCCGCGCGCGATCTGCATGGCACTGCGCGCGAACAGGTCGGTGTGCGGCGCCATCCGCCCCGGCGCCTTGCGCACCCCGCGGGCGATCACCCCCACCTTGCCGTGCTCGCGGGTCAGCACGGTGAGGATGCGGTCGGCCTCCGCGTAGTCGACGCGCCGCAGCACGATGCCCTCGTCGTTGTACGTCGACAAACGGTCAGGCCCGGCGCCGGCGCGCCCCGAGGAAACGCTGCGCCGTCACCACCAGGATCGACCCGTCCACCAGCGCACCGACCAGGTACGGCGTGGCCCGCCGCTCGGCGAAGCGCCGCGCGTACATGCCGCTCGACACCGCCTTGCTCAGCATCAGCGGCCACACGAAGGCGCGCCGTCGCCGCACGTCGGTCGCCGCCATCCCCGACAGCACGGTGATCGTGGCCATCAGAGATACGGCCAGGGCGTTCCAATACTTCTCGCTCGACGGCGGCAGCGACGGCCCGGGCAGGGTGTTGAGCACGCCGGTGGAACGGTCGGGATCGACGGCGAAGCTCAGGGCCCCGGCGCCGAAGAGCAGCGTCCAGAAGCGCAGCAGCGAGCGCAGGCTGCGCTCCTCGTCGGTCAGCGCGTCGGCGGCGTCGCTCACTGGTGTGCCTCCCTTGGCTCGGAGTCGTGGCCCTCCTCGCGGTTCCCGTCGGGGTGCTCACCGGTGAAGGGGTGGTCGCTGGTGATGCGCACGGTGCGGATGCTCTGGCGGCGCACCGTCTCGACGGTGATGCGCGCGTGCCCGACCGCGACGGTGGCGCCCGGCTTGGGGATCTCGCCGAGGCGCTCGTAGACGTAGCCGCCGATCGAGTCGGCGTCGGTCTCGGGGATGTCGATGTGCAGCATCTCGCCGACGTCGTCGACGCTGACCCGCGCGCTGAGCAGCACCTCGTGGTCGGAGAGGAACTGGATCTCCTCCTGCTCGGCGATGTCGTACTCGTCGCGGATGGGGCCGACGATCTCCTCGAAGAGGTCTTCCATGGTCACGATTCCCGCGGTGCCGCCGTACTCGTCCACCACGATGGCGATGTGGATCTTGCGCACCTGCATGTCGTGAAGCAGCTCGCCGACCTTCTTCGACTCGGGGGTGAAATAGGCCTCGCGGGCGAGCGTCTTGACGCTCTGGTCGGGCGCGTCGTCGTCGTGCTGGAGCAGGTCCTTGGCGTAGACCACGCCGACCACGTTGTCCATGGTCTCCTCGTAGACGGGGATGCGCGAGTGGCCGTGCTCGATGATCAGGCCGATCACCTCGCGCACCGTTTTGCCGCCCTCGACGGCGACCACGTCGACGCGCGGCACCATGATCTCGCGCACTGCCTTGTCGGTCATCTCGAGCACGCCCATCATCATCTGGCGCTCCTCCTGCTCGACCACGCCCTGCTGCTCGCCCATCACCACCAGCATGCGCAACTCCTCCTCGGTGACGAACGGGCCGGGCACCTGGCCGCGCGCCGCGGTGCGCACCACCAGGGTGGCGACGGCGGTGAGCACCGAGACCACCGGACGCAGGATCACCGTCAGCGTCGCCACCGGGCCGGCCAGCGTCAGGGCGATGCGCTCGTTGAAGCGCAGCGCCAGCGACTTGGGGGCGATCTCGCAGAACACCAGCAGGAAGGCGGTGAGCAGGCCGGTGATCAGCGCCTCGGGGACGTGCGCGCCCTGGCTGAAGGCGATCAGCGTCGCGCTGGTGGTGGCCACGGTGACCGCCGCGGTGTTCAGCGTGAGGATCGTCGACAGGTACTGATTCGGCTTGGCGTGCAGCGCGGCGACGCGGCGGGCCCGCTTGTCGCCCTCCTCGGCGAGGGTGCGGATGCGCAGCCTCGACACGCTGCTCAGCGACGTCTCCGCCGCCGCGGCGAACGCGGCGATGATCAGCGAGAGGACGAGCAGGAAGACGTAGAGCGTCATTGCCCTCCCTTACCCATGTCGTCCTCCGCGCTCCGCGTCTGACCCGGTCATCGGAAGAGCTCGCTGACGCTCCGTCCCTCGTGCACGCGCACGATCGCCTCGGCAACCAGTGGGGCCACGCTGAGGACGCGCAGCTTGGGTGCGTCGTCGAAGGAGTGGCCGTCGTGCAGGGGGATGGTGTCGGTGATGCAGATCTCGTCGATGGGCGCCGCGTGCAGCCGCTGCAGCGCGCCGTTGCTGAGCACGCCGTGGGTGGCCACCACGTCGACGCTGGTGGCGCCGTTGGCGCGCAGCGCCTTGGCCGCGCCGATCAGGGTGGAGCCGGTGCTGATCAGGTCGTCGATGACCACCGCCGCCCGGCCCTCGACGTCGCCGATGACGTTGAGGATCTCGACGTCGTCGTCGCGCGGGCGCCGCTTGTCGATGATGGCGATGGGGGCGTCGAGGAGTCGCGCCAGGCTGCGGGCGCGGGCGGTGCCGCCGGTGTCCGGCGAGACCACCACCACGTCGGCGCCGTGGCGCTCGCGGGCATGCCTGGCCAGGATCTTCGACGCGGTGAGCGCGTCCACGGGGATGTCGAAGAAGCCCTGGATCGCCTCGGCGTGGAGGTCGACGGTGATCACCCGGCTGGCCCCGGCCAGCTCGATGATGTTGGCCATCAATTTCGCGCTGATGGGGTCGCGCGCCTGGGTCTTCTTCTCCTTGCGCGCGTAGCCGTAGTAGGGGATGACGGCGTTGACGCGGGAGGCGCTGGCGCGGCGCAGCGCGTCGAGGATGATGAACAGCTGGACCAGGTTGTCGCTGACCGGATGGCAGGTCGGCTGGATGACGAAGACGTCCTTGCCGCGCACCGACTCGGCGATCTTGACGTCGAACTCGCCATCGGCGAAGCGGGTCACCTGCATCTCGGCGAGGGGCATGTTGATCTCCCGCGCGATGCGCTCGCTCAACTCGGGATTCGCTGTTCCCGAGAGCAGGAGAAGGTCCCCATGCGGACTGCTCATCGAATCGTCACTCCCACGACTGTTGGTCACTCCCCGGCGGCTTCGGTGGTGCTTCTGGCTCGGCGGCGGGCGCTCCAGCCCTCGACGTTGCGCTGCCGGTTGCGCTCGATGGCGAGCGCCCCGTCGGGCACGTCATCGGTGATCACGGATCCGGCGGCGACGAAGGCGTCGTCGCCGATGCGGCGCGGCGCCACCAGCAGACTGTCGCTGCCGATGAAGGCGCGGTCGCCGATGACGGTGCGGTGCTTGCCGATCCCGTCGTAGTTCACCGTGACCGTGCCCGCGCCGATGTTGACCCCCTCGCCCACGTCGCTGTCGAGCACCGCGGAGAAGTGGCTGATGCGGCTGCCCGAGCCGATGTGGCTGTTCTTCACCTCGGCGTGGGTGCCGAGCTGGACGCCGCGGTCGAGCCGGGTGCCCGGGCGGACGCGCACGTAGGCGCCGATGCGCACGTCGTCACCGATCTCGCACTGTTCGAGGTACGAGGGGCCGATGCTGACGTTGTCACCAGCGTGCACGTCGCTGAGGACCGCCATGGGGCCGACCTGGCATTGCTCGCCGAGGATGGTGTCGCCGGTGAGCGTGGTCATGGGCTTCAGGGTGGTGTCGCGTCCGATGCGTACGCTGGGCTCGACGTAGGTGGTGGCTGGGTCTTCCACAGTCACGCCGTCCAGCATGAGGGATTCCAGCGTCCTGCGGCGGATCTCGGCGGCGGCCTGGGCGAGCTGGACGCGGTCATTGACGCCCATCGCCTCGGTGGGGTCGTCGCTGTGGATGGCCTCCACGTCGCCGTCGATCAGGGCGATGACGTCGGTGAGGTAGAACTCGGCCTGGGCGTTGTTGGTGGTCAGCCTGTCGAGGGCTGGCCAGAGTGCGGCGGCCTCGAAGACGTACACACCGGCGTTGCACTCCGTTGGCACGGGCTGGCCGGGGGGGAGGTCGCGCTCCTCGGTGATGTGGGTCACCCTGCGAGTGCGGGGGTCGCGGAGGACGCGGCCCAGGCCCCTGGGGTCGTGCGGGGTGGTGGTGAGGAGCGTGGCGGCGGCGTTGCTGGCCTGGTGGTGGGCGAGCAGGCGCCTCAGGGTGGCCTCGCGGAGCAGGGGGACGTCGCCGCTGAGGACAAGGATGGGGCCCAGGCTGGGGCGCAGCGCTGCGGGGAGGCTGCGCAGGGCGTCGCCGGTGCCGCGGGGGTGGGTCTGCACGGCCAGGTCGGCGTGCGGCTCGAGGGCTCGGTCGAGCTCGGGCTGGTCGGGGGGCACGACGGCGATGGGGCGCCCGCCCGTCGCCTGCGCGGCCGTGAGCAGCGAATGGAGCACGAGGGGGCGGCCGGCGAGTGGGTGGAGCATCTTGGGCAGCCTGCTGCGCATCCTTGTGCCCTGCCCGGCGGCGAGCACGACCGCCCGGGGACCGTCAGCCACGGCGGGAGTATAGGGCACCCGGGGGCCGGCGACCGGCGGGGGCGGACGTGCGCCGTGTAGCCTGCGGGGCTGCGATGGCCCTACACGTTTCCCGTTCCGACCTGGGTGTGGTGACCCTGCGGCTGGACAACCCGGCGCGGCGCAATGCGCTCGACGTGTCGCTCGCCGGTTCCGTGCGGGAGGCCGTGGCGGCGGTGGCTGCGGACGCCTCGGTGCGGTGCGTCGTTGTGACGGGGACGGACGGGGCCTTCTGCTCGGGGGCGGACCTGGGCGGCTTCCTGTCGGGGGATCCGGCGGGCTCGTCGGTGCTGGCGCGGCGGGAGATGCTGGCGTCGTACTACCGCACCTTTCTCGACGTGCGCGCTCTGGACGTGCCGACGGTGGCGGCGGTCAACGGGCCGGCGATCGGGGCAGGGCTGAACCTGGCGCTGTGCTGCGACCTGCGGGTGTGCGCTGAGTCGGCGCGGCTGGGGGCGACCTTCGTGCGCATCGGCATCCACCCGGGCGGCGGCGCGACCCACCTGCTGACGCGGCTGGTCGGGCCGGAGCTCGCGGCGCGTCTGGTGTTGACGGGGGAGGTCGTGTCGGGGGCCGAGGCGGTGCGGATGGGCCTGGCGTCGTCGGTGGTGCCGGACGATGCGCTCTCGGCTGAGGTGTCAGCCCTGACCGCCCGGATCGCTGCGAATGCCCCGGCTGCGGTGCGGGCGGCGAAGCGGTCGCTGCGGCTGGCGATCGACAGCTCCTTCGAGGCGGTCCTGGAGGTCGAGGCCCTGGCCCAGGCGGCCTCGCAGGCGGCGGAGGACGCCACCGAGGGCTGGACCGCCTTCCGTGAGAAGCGGGAGCCACGCTTCACCGGGCGGTAGGATCTTTGGCGACCGAGGCCCACGGTGGGGAGTCGCCAAGTGGTAAGGCAGCGGACTTTGGATCCGCCATTCGAAGGTTCGAATCCTTCCTCCCCAGCCAAACCCCCGTATTCGAACTCGTCCACAGGCAGGCCCTGGACGTGTGCGGCGAGGAACAGATCGAACGGCGGGCGGAGCACGAAGCTCTCGACCTTCCCGCCCGCAATGCGGATGCTCTCAAAGACCACGCTGTTGAAGAGGCGCCGCGTGGCCGGGTCGGCGGAACGGTACGTCTCGGCGCAGTCGGTCACCAGGGTCATCGCGCCGTCCAAGACCTCCTGCCACTCGGCGAGGGTCGCGTCGGCGGATTCCAGGAGCCCCTCGACTTCGTGCGCCTCTCCCGTGATGCGCTCCTGCTCCGACCGGAGCAGATCAATGTCGATGGCGCCCTTGTAGTAGGCGTCCATCACCTTCCGGCGCTCGTCCTCCAGCTTCACCAGGCGCCGTGTCTGGAAGGCTCGCTCGTCGCCGTTCGCGGCGTGGCGGGCGACGACGTCTGCCTCCAGCTTGTGACGGGTGCTGAGCGCCACATCGGGCGGAAGCTGGATGCGCTCGTACACCGCCTCGACCGCGGTCTCCAGGCGGTCGGCCGCGACGTAGGCCTCACGGCACGTCTCCGGCTTGCGCCTGTCCTTCTGGCCGAGACAGAAGAAGTACTCGTACTGGCCCTTGGACCGCTGGATCGAGAGGTTGCGTCCGCACACGGCGCAGACGAGAGTGCCTTTCAGGTAGTGGTGGTGCTTCCGCTCGCGGGTGCCGCCCGGCGCTCGCGTGGTCAGGAGCTGCTGCACGCGATCCCACGTCGCGCGCTTGACCAGCGCGTTGTGCGTGCCGCGGTACTCGATGCCGTTCCACTCGATCACGCCGATGTGGAACTTGTTGATGAGCAGGTCGTGCATCCCGGAGACGGTGAGCGGCATGGCCGTCCGAGTCCCGCGCGGCCGTGAGGTCAGCCCGCGAGCGGTCATCTCCTCGGTGAGCGACTCCAGCGTGTACTCGCCGGTCGCGTAGAGGTCGAAGGCGTCCGTCACCAGGCGGGCGCGGTCCTCGTCCACGTCGATGTACGCGACCTCCACGCCGTTGACCTTCTTGCGCACGTTGAGGTACCCAAGCGGCGCCAGATGCGGGAAGCCGCCCATGCGCGCCTTTTGGACCTGGCCCTTCTTGACCTCCGCCGACAGGTTGTCCGAATAGTGCTCGGCGAGAACGGCCAGCAGTCCCTCGATCATCTTCCCGGCGGCGTTCTGCTCGATGGGCTCGGCGACGGAGACGAGCGTCACGCCGTACCGCTGCAGGGCGGATCGAATGCTCAGATGATCGCCCGCGTTGCGCGCGAACCGATCGAACTTGTGCATGACGACGACGTCCACGTCGCGGTGTGATGCGATGCGGTCCAGCATGGCGCGGAGCGCGGGACGATCCGCCGTGCGGCCGGAGCGGCCCGGCTCGACGTACTCGTCCACCAGCGTCCAGCCCTTGTCGCTGACGTGCTTGACCACCAGGTCGCGCTGCGCGGGAATGGACAGACCTTCCTCGCGGCCGTCGCGCTTGGCCTGCTTCTTGGACGAGACGCGGAGGTATGCGACAGCGCGCTTCATCGCCTGCGCGGCTCCAGGCGGCCGGTCTCGATGGCCCACGGCTCGATGTCGGACCAGTCCCACGCGGGGTGGCTACTGATCGTCCAGCGCACGGGGGGCAGGAGGCCGCGCGCCATCCAGCGATTGACGGTCATTGGCTGCACACCGAGACGGTCGGCAATCTCGCGCTCGCCGACGGGGTCGGCGTTGATGTGCGTGCGCTGCGACCGTGCCATCGTGACCTCTTCCATGCAGGCCGACTGTACATGCCTACTGTACACTAGTCACCGCCCCTTCGTCAAGCGTTCCATCTCGCGTTTGCGTGCTCGCAGACTGATCGCGACGTCCACAATAGCGTGCGCGAAGATGCGCAGATTCTCGTCAGCAGCATCGTCCCAGCGACGCGGCAACGGCTCGGGCGGCAACGGTCGATGCACGCGAGGGCAGTTGGGGCTGCTCATGCGCTGTCGGTGGTGTGGGGTGGTGTGACCACGCCCCGAAGCGGCGGCTGCGCCGCCGCTTCGGGGACCCTCTGCATCTCCCCTTGTTGCCAAAGTCGAACTGTGTTGGACCGTTGACCATTCAGTCGGAGAACGCGCTTGCGCGCGATGACATCGTCCAGGGACATGCCACGCCGGACCACGTAGCGCTGTGCCGCCGGGACGGATGCGATGACGGAGTCGACGTCGCCGATGGAACCGGCGGCGGCGAGGGAGGTGCTGTAACCGACGAAGCCACGAACCAGGCGCTCGACGCTGGCCTCGTTGATGCGCTGGCGCACCAGGCCGGAGCGGGGCGAGCCCATCTGGGCCGCCCGGATCGCCGCCCAGGCGTGGGCCTCTGGCCAGCGTCCGGGGCGGACGCCCGCGACGCGCCGGCGAAGCGACAACCAGCGGGTGCCGTACTCCCACAGGTCCTGGCGTCCGGCCAGCAGCTCGTGGACGTGTCCGACGCCGAACTCATGCAGGGCGCGGCGGCGGAACTGGAACTCGACGCGCCAGACGGGTTGCTCGGCATCGCGATCGACCCACACGACCTCCGGCCACGTCTCACCGCTGTGCGTCAGCTCCAGCGTCTTGTCGTAGATGCGGGCCACGACATCGCCCTTGCCGAAGACGAAGCCCTTGCCGAAGACGAAGCCGGAGAAGCGACGGCCGATGCAGTGCAGGCGACGTGGAACGCCGTCCTCTACCACCGGCTCTTCGAAAAGGCGACGCCACGATGCGCGGCACAGGAAGCGGTGCAGGTCGCCGGGCGTCGGACGCCAGCCCTGCACGTCGGCGTACACATCAGCGCGGGAGACCTGGAGCGGCACGGGAGCGGCGAACAGGTCGCGCTCGACCATCTCGCGTGTGATGGCAAGAGCCTCCTCGGCGCCCATGTGGTGCAGGAACGAGGATCGCACCATGACGTACACGGGCGGGAAGGGCTTCGCCGCACCGAGGCAGACGGTGTAGTTGGGCGCGTCCATCCGCACCGGGTAGCCGCGCCAGCCGTTCGGACGGAGCAGGAACGCACCGGCGTCCTCGCGCAGCTCGATGACGACGGGCTCCCGTTCCGCCACGGCGTCCTGCTGCAGACGACGGAGGACGTCGAGCAGACCCTGGGGAAGGACGCCGCGGGCCGAGACGTACACGCTGTCGAGGCCTGCCGCCAGCACGTGCAGACCTCTCATACCGCTCGCTCCGGGCGCGTGGAGTCGTCAACGTAGTTAAGGGACGGCTGCGCGCCTGGCTTTTGGGGGCACGGTGTTACAGGGACCGTGCCCCACCGATCCCGCAGCAGCCGCTCACTCTCGGCGGCGCTGATGTGGACGGCCTGGAACTCCTCCGTGCGCTCGTGCGCCCACACGGCCCGGCCCGGTCGAGGCGGCAGCATCGCGGCTCGGTCGGAGTCGAGCAGGATCTGGCTGTTGACCCGCGAGCGCACGCGGAACGCGACCGTCCCGGCCAGGTTGGCCTTGAGCTGCCCCGGCACGGCCTCGGCATCTGGCCGCTGCGTGCAGCAGAGCAGGTGGATTCCCGCCGCGCGTCCCAGACGGGCGATCTCGCAGAGCCGCGCGCTCGCCCCTTGTTGGTGCTCGCGCGCGGCTTTGTCCTGCCCGTGGTCCCGCAGCGTGAGCTCCGCCAGCTCGTCCACGGGGACCAGGACGCGCGGCCAGCGGGGCAGCCCGGCGGCCGCCCTGGCGTCGAGGTCGCGATGCCCGCTCGCTCGCAGGGCCGCCAGGCGGCGATCCAGCTCGGCCCGCAGCATGGTGAGCACCGCGTTCGCCGCCTCGACCGTGTCGGCGACCGGCGTCAGGGCGTGCGGAACACGGCCGAAGGGGGTCAGCTCGACGCCGCCCTTCAGGTCGATGCACACCAAGCGCAGCTCGTCGGGCGTGGCCGTCAGGAGCAGGCCGGTCAAGGCCTGGGTGAGAAACACGGACTTGCCGCCACCGGTCATGCCGCCGACGAGCAGGTGGGGCACGGTGGACAGGTCCGCCCACAGCGGCCCGCGGCGACCGACGCCGAGCCCGATGGCGAGCGGCGATGCGGGGTGTGGACCCGTGTAGAAGTCGGCGAAGCCGACACGGTCGGGGATGCGGCGGCGCAACAGCTCAACGTGAAGCAGGCCGCCATCCATCCAGCATGAGAGCTCACACGACAGCCGTTGCTCCATGACGTCCTGGCGCTCCTGGACGGCGCGCAGGCCGAGGCCGGGTGGCAGAAGCCACCGGGTGACCAGCGTGTCGCCGCTACGGCGTGGGCGCCCCTTCTGCAGCGGCCCCCGGACGTGGTCGACGCCGGCGCGCTCGATGAGACCAACGTCGCGCATAGCGCGGCGGAGCCGGGCCGGCGTGGAAAGCACCGTGGTCCACAGCGTCACCGCTCCCGCAGCCGTCGCCACGGCGGCGCCGGCGAGCAGGGAGATGCCGCCAGGGAGCCGGAGCTCCCTGACGACGAGGGTGGCCGCGATCCCCGCAAGCGCGGCCGGTGTGGTGGCGACGCGAACGGCGCCGCCGACCAGGGCGTCCGCGAGGCTGCGGCTGGGCGGGGCACCCGCTCCCTGGGTCACCGGGCCTTCGCCGCTCCCTTGGAGGCGGCGGTCGTCTCGTCCGTCGCCGGCGGGGTGAGGTAGACGATCTCCTCGGCGACGACCACGGTCCGAAGGTCACCACCACGGTCGCCTCCGTCCGGGTTGTAGAACTCACCGCGGATGCGGCCCGTCACCGCGATGCGCGAGCCCTTGTCGTTGAACTTGACCAGGTTGCGCGCCTGCGTGCCCCAGGTTTCGATGCGGATCAGGTCGGACTGGCGCTTGGCTTCCGTCCGACGGCCGACAGTGCGCCGGACAGCGATGAGGAACGAGGCCTTTGCGTGCGGCGAGCCGCCACCCGACGCCGGGAACTCCTGCAAACGTATGGGCGAGGCGACCTTGCCGACGAGATGCACGGTGTTCATGCGCGGACCTCGCCGACGCGGCGAAGCGCGACCGCACGCGCCTTGCGGCGGGTCGCTCGATCCGAGAGCCACCGCCGGCGCGCACGCTCAGGCAGTGCTACCGGGCCCTCGGTGCTATCGATGCTCTTCATGTGCATCCTCCTGTCTTGGCTGCGGCTGGCGACGGAGCGGACGTCACCAGGTGACAAGGAGGAGATGCGCGAGGTCCGCGTCGATTACGCTTAGCCATCCGGCTCACGACAGACGGTGACAGTGCTTCCGTTGACACCTGCGAGACAGAAGGATGTCGAGACGCCTCACAGGCAGGGTTCTCAAGTGCTCTGCTTTCATCACCACCAAGACCGCCAGCGGGAGCACGCCCGTGGCTACTGCCTTCCTTGTCCGCCCAACTCCGGACGAAACGAGCAATGTGTACGTCGTAACCGCTCGCCACTGCGTTGAAGGTAGCGACGAAATCTATCTGCGCCTGAATCGGATGAACCGCGAGGAGGGTTGCGACGATCTTCCGATTTCCGGCCATTGGCGGTTGCATGCGGCCGATGACATCGCGGTGCGACGGGTCACACTTGGCGACGAGTACGACCATGCCCCTCTTGACGTGTATGACTTCGAGGCGTTGCCATCAAGCTATCCGGTGGGAGTTGGCGACTCCGTCTACATGGTCTCCCTTTTTCTGCAACGGCCTGGGGTCAACCGTGTCTTGCCGATAGCCCGATTCGGGAACATCTCGGCCCTCCGAGACGAACGTGTCAACGTGGAGCTATCTAACGGACGCACCGTCGACCTCGACGCTTACCTAATAGAAGCCCGATCGTGGGGTGGCCACAGTGGCTCGCCGGTCTTCGTCTACTTGCAAGAGGGTCGGGAGGAGCAGCACCCAACGTACCTGCCGGGGTTCGGGCGGCTGCTTGGAGTAGTCTCCGGGCACTACCTGTCGCTAGAGGTGGCGCGGCTTCGAGGCAACACCACCCCACTTGATGTCGACATCAATAGCGGCATCGCTATCGTCACACCATCTGAATACGTCTTGGACCTTATCAGAGCTGAGGAGCGTGGAGACCAAGACACGCCAAGCCGCTGAGCCTCACCTTCGGCTCTCCATACCGAGTGCGTCAAAGCCGCTGCGGCGAAGGCCGTCACGGCAAGGCCTTGCCGCCGGCGTGATCGAGATGGCTGCCGCTCAGCTTGGGCACAGTCGCGGATCGCCCAAAAGGAACTCCCGGAACTCCACAGGACCGCCGAGGAACGCCCGCAGGCTATCGAAGGCCGTTTGGCGCATTGCGACTGCAGCGCCCTGAAGCCTCGGCCATGGCAGATGGTAGTCGCTGCGCTCGTACTCTGTTCGCCAGGTGACTAGGGCTAGAGCTGGACCTTGGTCATCCTCCATCACCAGCCCCCCATCGCCTGCCCGAAGGTGAAGCGCAGCAACCAATCCAGGCGAAGGTGCTAGCAGCGGTCTCTGTATTCCGAGCCCATCCTGAGCACTCCTTGCTGCTCGCAGTTCGTAATCAATCCCGATCATCGGCGTCGAGTTGCCATCGGGAGGAGGAATGTCCGCGGTCGTGGACAGGAATCCAGTCCACGAACGAACGTCACCCACAGCTAACGGTGGCTCGGAGAGTCGGATCACACTCTGGTTGGGAAGCGTCTCCAGCCCCGCGTACCGCTTGACGATGACGTCCTCGGCGTTGGAGAGGCTTCCGATCGTCACAACTCGATGTTCCACGACGCCAACAACGCGCCACCCGTCGAAGCGCCCACCTTCCATGATTGGTACCAAGTCTGGCCCCACTGTGCTCAGAGTGGCTGAGAGGGATTCTTCTCGCTCGATGGCCCCACACACCCCACCTGACGCAACAAGGATGCCTGCTGCCGCAGCCCGCAAGGTCTGCCATAGGGGGTCTCTTGGCCCAGGTGGTGGGCTCAGTGGCGGCCGAGGATGCCTAGTCGCCTCGATCGCCAACGGCCACGTTGGGTCGTCGGCCAGCGCTGCAGCAAGGTCACTCTCCCATTCCCCGGGGTCCGCAATCGGCTCACCCCGCATCATCAGTACGGCTCGAGCTCCGCCGGCAACGAGTTGTAAGGCAGTCTCGACGGTTTCCTCCGGACACGTGTAAGCGTCGGGCCAACGCTTCTGCAGCCTGTCACCGTAGGCGTCCAGCTGACGCCGTATTCGCTCCTTGTACGTACCGTCTTCAATCGCTGATCGAACCCGAACCTGTACGGCATCAGCCAAGCCGGAAACGACTTGCTCGCCACGAAACAGCCGGTGTCCGGCAAACTCGACCACCATGGCGTCAGCCCGCTCTTCCTCCGATGAGGGTTCGTCTTTATGCCCGCCACCCGATGGGAGCACTATCGCTCCCGCCCCCGTTCCGGAGAGGGCCGGGTCAGGCACGGGCACAGGCAGGGGCTGTGGTTCAGATAGGAGCCGACGCGCGAGCACACGCACAGTGAGGTGTGGCCGCTGGGAGACACGTTCCAGCACTTCGGTACACCTCTCCGGGACTTGGGACATTCCTGTTGCTAAGACTGCCAGGAGCCAGGAGAGGGTCCCCGGATCAGAGAGCGCTTGAAGAGCGCCGCGCACGGCCTCCACTACCAATCCGGGGCGATGCCTGAGTAAGATCCGTGTCGCGAGCAGCGACCGTCGCTTCTCCTCGCGACTTGCATGGGCCACGCCAAGCATAGCTGCGGCGGCGAGGGTCTCATCAATATCGCCTTGACCTACCTGTCCGTCGTCTGCCGTCGGCGGAACGTACGGGTGGTCAGGGTCATCCGCAGCGTTGATCCGTGGCGTGCGATACGCAATGACGTCACATATCTCATCCCACACCTCAAACGCCACGCGCTGTCCCTCGGCTTCATCTTCGCCTAGCCCACCGTCGAGGAAGGCGTACGTCAGTGCTTGAGCAATTCCATAGGTTCCGTAGTAGGCTCCCGCGACCCGCTGCTCCACCTCGTCGCCGATCACCTCCAGCGTCAGCGCGTGGTCTATCTGCGCGGCACTTCGGAGGAGTTCGATGTCGGTCTCACCGCCGAACGTCAGCCAGCCTCCGCCTCCACGAGCGCGCGTCCACGCCAACGCGAAGGCGAGAGTCGCAAGCCGCGCTTCACCACAACGCACCAAGCCTTGTCCGAGCAACCCCAGCAGCTGGGAGCCTTCTCCAAAGCGTAAGCCGTCCGCAAGGAGCCTCAGAGCTTGCTCAGCCTCATCTCGTCGGCCCTCTTGTGCCAGCCACAAGATGCGGTACCCCAGCACGTTACTAAACCGCTCAGCTTCCCAGCCGGCTTCCTCCGTTCCGTAGGGCCGTCGCCGCCAAGCGCGGATGGCTTTTCCTAGGCCCGCACGCCCAGGTGCAAATGCCTCGTAAGTCAGATTGGGCACGATTCCTCGGCGGCCCGGCGGACTCGTCGTTCTGACACCGAGCGACGATGAGCTCGTCGCTTCCTCGGGAATAGTTGGCACTGCGCCGACCCGTGGCAAGCGCGCCTGTGCGGCAACAGCATTGATGGCATCGACCTGCTTAGAATCGCGGGCCACCAGTTCATCGCTGTTGCTCACACCGTATCGGTAGGCACGTTCGTCGGCCCGTGCGACCAGCAGTGTCGTCAGCTCCTCAACAACGTCCTGACCAAGCTTCGTCCCATGATGCACGAGACGCTCAAGGGTTTCTGCGTCCTTGGAATCAAGCGTCTCCTCCACGCAGAGGCGAAGAACACCAGAGACGAGAGGATCCGCTTTGAGATGCCAAGCGCGCCAAAGGTCGGTGCGGCAATCGAACAGGAGATTCGGGTCGTTACAGTGTGCGAACAGGTCGGGGGCCACCAGCCGAACGACGGCCGCCGGATCGGCCTCCGCAAGGAGTTGCCACCAACGGGGGATCGCGTGGCGCGTCTCCTTCCCATCTGTGTGAAGCACGACTCGCTCGCACAGCGGTTGGACACGGGCCAAGCGGACGCGCGCGTTCACCCGATCTGCGTCTATCAGCTTGCCCAGAGGGTCCAGCGCTTCGTAGATCGTAATGTCCTTCCGCCATCCGTAGGCGAGAAGGAGCTGACAGGCCTCTGCCCACAGCGCACTCGCCTTGGCACGGTCTCCAATTCGGAGTGCCAGGCGAGCGCCAATGAGGCTGTACTGGGCGAGGTCCTCGTAGTATCTGCCGGCGCCGTTCTCTATCTCAGCCTGCACCAAGCCTTGGACAGCCTCGACCGCATCGCTGGGGGCAACTTCGGCCGCCAGGACCAGGAAGCGGTCAGGTGGTAACGGGCCACCAACCATTCCGCGCATCGTCGTGGTCAGTGACCGGCTGACTAGGTCAAGCAGCTGCACCGCGGCACCCCGCCGGTTGTCCGCCACGAGAGCAAGTGCCCGCCGCACCGTGTCTTGGATGATGCTATGGATCGGGAAGAGATCGCATGCTCGCGGAGTCCCCGCGAAGGGATCGAGGTCCTGAGTGAGAAGTTGTAGCGCTTCGAGTGCCGCGTCCGTCTGGTCCTCGGGTTGGAGCGCTTCCGCACGTGCAAGAGACACGACGAATCGTAACCAACAGCGATACCAACCGATCCCATCGACCAGTGCCTCGGCGACAGCCAATCCCAATGGGTCCCGGCGTGCCGCCGTGACGACGGCATCCAACCACTGCTCCAGAATCTCGCCATCCCATCGGATAGACGCCTCTTGAATCCTACGCGTGAGGTCCAACAGCGTCTGACGTTGCGACTCACCGGCGTCGTCCGAGAACTCATCAAGGTCGATCCCCAGACGCAGCAGGCGATGTCGTCGTCCAGATCTTACTCCGGCTTTCACCGCCATTCGTGCTAGTTCGTATGGATTAGGCCCTTCAAGCCCGGAAGCGGCATCCGCGGCCTCTTCACCGAACGCCAAGAGGTACTCCCCGGGTTGGCCCAGCTCCTGAATCAGCCTCTCAACCCCCGGCGTTCCGTAGGTATCCGCGACCGCTGTTACGACGCAAGAAGGTGGCAGCTCCAACTCGGTCACCCACTTGGCCAGCCCTGACCAATGCACCGGAGCTGCAACGTCGACAGGCTGCGCTTTAGCAGGATCACTGGTCGATGATCGTCGACCGGTCCACTCGCTGCCCTTCGCCGTCGAAACCATGGAGGAAAGGCGCAACCGCCCGCGCAGCCAAGCCAGGGCGGCCTGCTTCTCAGAGGCGGCCCCGTACGAAGTATTGTCGTCCTCAGCTTCCCGCGCGAATGCCTCCATGTACTCGCGCCAGGGTACAACGCCACCCAGTGCATCGACCGCAGAGCACATCAGCATGCCCTCGCGACCACTCATGACCGGGCTCCCGTCGTATAGAAGCCGGCTCGCGACGACACTCGATCCCAGCAGGCCGACCGGGACATCGGCATAGTCGACCATTGCGGAGGAGAAGCGTTCAAACTGCATCGTCTCCGGCCCACGCGCCATCTCCACAAATCGGGCCACGGCGGGCCAGTTCCTTATCCGGCTAGCGCACCGGACCGCAACCGCCAGATTGGCATTGATGGCCGAGGCAGGGAAACCTGCCGCCAGCGCCCGCGTCGCGAAATCATGCGGTACCGTATCGACCACTTCGTGGAACCGCGATGAGTCGGCAAGAACTGGCAGCAGAAACCTGAAAGCGCGGAAGTCGTCGAACAGGCCCCTCTTCGCTAGCCAGGTCGCCACCTTTTCCAACAGCGCAACAGCAACGCTCGGGTCATCCTGGAATGGGCGCCGCAAGAACCGCGCAAAGGACTCGTGATACACACGGATGCCACCTTGCGCAGAGCGCTCGGTGAGCACGGGCGCTAGGACTTCCAGCGCCTTGTCTATATGTTGCTTAGCGTCTGGCCGGATCTCCTTCAGCTCTAGACCGGTAACGGGAAAGTCCAGTAGGGCGATCAAGTCGCTCACCCACGCGTAATCGCCAAGGCTTCTGACGAGGTGCTCGTAGTAGTTCAGAAGGGTGCCATCGAAAGGTGGTAGATCCCGCACCCTCGTGATCGCATCAATGGCGGTCCCCCCGTGCCGCGATGACTCCCGGCACAGATACGTCGCGTAGAGCGCGTTCCCTGCAGATCTCTCCGCGAGGGCGGAGAGAAAGGTGTCGATCTCCTCGGAGGCGGTCTCTTCCTCACCTTCTGCTTGATGTGACGTGTATGAGTCGCTGGTCTGGGGAATAGCACCGAGCCGCTCTGCCAGCTCACGCAACTCGCCCGTGTCCAGGGCTGGAACTTGGAGGCGCTCGCAGTTGTCATGCTCCAAGGGCGTCAAGTGACCTCCGGGCTGACTCAGAACGACCAGGACACTCCCAGTCGGCAGGTTCAAGCTCGCCAGCGATTCTGCGAGTGCCGCCGTGGGGTCGAAGTCGAAGCGCTTGCCTGACACCCGGGTTACGTGGTCGAGCCCATCAACGACGAGTGCTACTGCCCGGCTTCCGTTCGGTCCAACGGCTCGGTCGACCGCGTCAACCAACGAGTCGGCGTCGGCGGCGAATCGAGGTCTTTGGTCCGAGACCGCTCGCGGCTCGGCGTCACCTAGACGGTTCAGCAGACTCCCGAAGACCGTATCTTCCATCACTCGCCGCGACCGATCACCGTCGGCGTCGCCAAGGTAACAGTAGTGCTCAGCTACCGCCCATCCAAGTCGTGTAACTTCTTCGACAAACTGCTGGCAGACCCACGACTTGCCCTGGCCTGGCGGTCCTACGAGAAGTACTGTCCCACCGGTCGCCCGAGAACTGTCCGCGACATCGACCAAGCGGAGAATGGTCGACTGGCGAGCGACCTCTATGCTCTTGTCAACCGGGTGCGACCTCGCCACGGCCCCGAAGTCCTGACGCAGCTGCGTTCGCCGGAAAAGGTCTTCGGGAGCAACGGTCAAGCTCTTCTGCCGCGCCGATCGGGCACACCGAATCAGCGCCTCCCCTACATCCACCGGTTGGCGGTCTTCGTTGGGGTACAGACCGGCCCCAACCTCGTCCCTCAGTCTGCGGATCAAGAGTTGCTCGGCGGGCCCCGGCTCTAGGAGGTTTCGGCTGGACGCGGGTGCCTCCACCTCGACAATCGTGTGTTGGCAGAACCAATTGAGGTCGGCCGCGGCCACGGCATCAGCGCCGTCTCGCAAGAACTTGAACGGATCATCGCCAGACCTATCGGCCGAGGCGAGGTGCTCACGCATCAACTCGTCGGCATCAAACTGCATGCGATATGAGTTCATCCCAGCAAACCACGCCCCGGGATCGGGAGCGGCAGGCTTCAGCACGCGGATCAGGTGATGGTCAGTAGGACGCGAGTCGCGCAGAACAACGCGGAAACGATGCCTCGACGCCTGCCGGCCTGGACCGTCCCGATCTGCGACTGCGGCGACGACGAGCCGGTTGAGGCGCAGGCCACGGGCGTCGCTCGTGAACGTCGCAAGAGTCAGCGGCTGCTCTTGGTTGTCTGTGTACTTACACTGCGTTCGCTCGCGGTGGTTCTCCACGTCCTCGGTGGTTAAGTCGTCAAACCGGTCATCCGACACGAGCTTCTCGTCTACCCAGACCCGGAGCACCGTGTTGAGGAGAACGTCTACCAGACGAATAGCCGCAAGAAGGTCCTGGTATTCATAGCCGCGATGTGCAGAACTAAGATCACTCATTCGCCTACGTCAGGCTCCGCGGCTCTGGCGGCCACCGCTCGACCTCATTGGGTGCGACTTCGCACAGTGCTACCAGCCACGCCACCGTTAACTCATGCTTGCGTCGGTGAGGTTCGGAACCCGTTCCCAGTCTCATCCGCCGTGGTGTCATTGAAGCAATTTACGTCAGAGCGATCGACAAGGACCGTCATCTTCGATCGCCGCTTACGTTCACGGTGGGCAACTCGCGGACGGTCCTGACAAGCTGCAACAACCACTCGCGAAGTTCTTCGGCATCCGTCTTGCGTTCGCGGATCAGCTGCCCGTAGGCACCAGCTTCGAGTCGGATCGCCCATCCGCCCTGTTGACCGTTCGACCGCGGGACGACGGCGAACCAGTCCTGGGGCGGATCGCGATGTTCGGCAGCTCGGTATACGTTCTCGGCAACAGCGCGAATCTCTGTGATGTCCAACGGCATATGGCCGTTCAGCGCGATGGTTGTTAGGACGTGGAACACCCTCGCGCGGCTCCCACAGGGATCTATCTCGCCAGCGAAGGGCGCTAAGAGCCTAAGCGCGGCATCGAGGGTCGCGGACTCTTCCGTCTCTTGGGACCCCATGATCATCTCGTACCTGGCCTTGAAGTCCCGAACTGCATTGAGATTCGCATCCAATTGAGCTCGCAAGTCGGCCGCATGGTCGGTGATTCCAAGGCCTGAAGGCCGCCCTATTTGGCCGCGTCCGGATCGGGTATCCGTGGTGTCGTCGCGCCAAGCGCTCCGCGGAACCCTCCTGATCTCGATACGTAGCCTTCGCAGAAGCCACGGCAAGGCGGTAGCCAGCATGACGACCGCTGCGGCGCCCCACAGGACATACGCCCAAACCCGAGGAGCGGCCATTCCGAGGCCTCCTACTACGAATGCGGTCATCAGGCCGACCCGTGGATGATCGAGCAACTTCACGGCTGTCCCTTCACATCCCGCAGCTCTCTAGCTCTTGTCCGGTTCGGTTCAGCACGTAGCGGTCGATTGTCTCGCGCCGTGCCCCGCTCATCACTACCTCGACCGCACAGGAGGGGCACGGCCCATGCTCTGCATGGGGTCCGGTTGTGTATCCGCTCAGGTGGTGCATGGCCATACCAGGGAAGTCGGCGCGGATGACGCCCCACCGCTCGTCGCGGTGGCGGTCCCTCAGTGCCGCCACCTGAGCCGCGGAACGCGGCAGTTCGATGCTGCCCAACAGAGTACGGATAAAGAACTCGCGATCCAGGATTTCCACGTAATCCGTCAGCCAGGATTGGTGGTTCTGCTCTACCGCGGCGCACAGGTCCTCCCAGGGACCGGGGCCCCACACGGCATCAACCGGAAGTGCCGTACAGTCAAAGCCCGGGTGCCAACTCGACAGACGCTCATGCTTCCCGGCCAACACAACGCACCATGACCGGCTGTCCCGCTGTCGGTCCGTCATCCCGGCGATGCCGTCCAGATGCAGCCACGTTGCCTCCCCAGCCTCCGGCCCAAGCCCCAAGGCCCACAGATACCGTGGCAGCGGCCCCGGGTACGAATCGCCCATCGGCGTGTCGTATCCCCAGAGGCGCTGGATCCACTGGAAGTGGAGCGCGATACTCCGGATGGCGTCGGGTGGCATGAACACGAAGTCGAACTCACTGTGCTGAACTTCGTTGCGCAGTTTGGGCGTCACCTTCTCGCGAATGCGATTCCGCTGCCCCCGCAGGTAGCCGACAGCCCGAGCCCAGTGAAGCAGCCCAGACAACGACCCGTTAAACCGCCGATGACCTTGAAGAACTGTGCGCCGACGACTCACGAGCTGGCGCACATCATCAAACTTCTGAACGGGGATGACCTTGCGCTGTCCATTCACGACCAATGGGACTTGCAGGTCGTAGTGCTCCAGGAAGCGGACGCGCAGTGCAACCTCCAGCACGCGATACGACTCTCGCTCAGCCGTGGTGAAGTGGTCATAGCGGTAGAGGCCGTCGCGGTACGTGCCCTTCAACTTCTCGAATTGGCCGCGCACCGACTCTGGGACGCGCTCCCCGAGCTGCATCCAGGCCGTCTCGTCTTCTAGGAGTCGCCGACTGAAGTCCGCTGGCACCGAACCCGTGACGCCCCAGGGACCGAAATGTAGGGTGCGCGGGTCGGGCTCACGGGTGTCCTGGGTCATCGACCGAGTCTAGGGGCTCCGCGGCGTTCATGGACCTCGAAATTGCGCCCCAGCGCGCCGAAGGAGGCGATCGGCGCACAGCCGGTCAGTGATGCCCGAACTCTGTCGGCGACGGCGGCGCCGGGGCGCTGACCGCGCGGTCAAGGAGCACGCCGCCCGTCGGGTGTTCCTGCGGCGAATGTGGCCCCTGGATCACCCACCGTTCGATGCCACTGTACCGGTGCTCAACTACGGCGCTCTGCTGACCCACCTTCCACAGGGCCCAGCCACGCGGCAGTGAGGCGATCGCGTCCGCCTCCGCGTCCGTCAGGCCGAGAAGGGCCTGGGTTGCTTTGAGCTCCTCGGGTCGGAGCGAGTGGATGACGCGGGTCTCCGAGTCGGCGAGCAAGCCCCGGGCGAGCTGGACCTGCTCGCTCCCGAGGTCGCCGGCGGCGGTGAGGTCGGACAGGCGGTGGGTGATGGCGACGCACTGGACGCCGAAGGCGCGGGCCAGCTTCCAGGAGGCGGCGAGCCAGCGGGCGACGCCGAGGTTGCGCAGGATGGCCCAGGCCTCGTCGACAATGAGGATGCTGTGCCCGGCGCCGGGTCGGGTGACGGCACGGTGGAGCCAGGCCGCGGCGCAGGCCATGAGCACGCCAAGGGCTGAGGAGGCGTAGACGGCAGACAGGTCGAGGGAGACGAGGGGCGCCTCCAGGTCGATGCCGCCGGTCGTCGGGCCGTCGAACGTGCCGCGGAGGTCGCCATCGCAGAGGCGGCGGAGCTCTAACGCGGCGGCCCGGCTCTGCTCGGCGAGCTGGGAGCGGGACATGGCGATGCGGTCGGCTGCGTCGGCGGTGGGCCGCAGCAAGGCTGCCACGACGTCAGGGAGCACCGGCTCGGCATTGGTCGCGGAGGTATGGGCCAGGGCCAGCTCGCAGGCGGCCCGCTCGACGGGGGTGAGGTCGCGGCCGAGGCTCGCGGCGATGATCGCCTGCAGGACGCCGAGTTGATCGAGCGCGATCCGTTGCGGCGAGGCATCCGGCCCGGCGACCTTGGGGTCGAGGGGGTTGAGCCGGACCGCGCCGCCGGGGCTGAGCCGAATGGGGCGGACGCCGGCGGCCTCGCAGAGCCGGTCGTTCTCGCCGGGCTTGACGCTGAGCATCACGGCGCGCCGGCCGAGGGCGAGCTGTCGGAACACGTAGGCCTTGACGATGGCCGACTTGCCCTCGCCCAGCTCGCCGAGCACGATCATGCCGGGACCGGTCAGGGCGCGCCCGGTGAGCTCCCAGGGGTCGTAGACGAAGGAGCCGCCGCCGCCGCAGAGGTCGGCGCCGATGTAGACGCCGCGGGAGCCGACGCCGTCCTGGGCCATGAACGGGTAGGCGGCGCGGACGGTGGCGGTGGTGGCGCGGTGGGCCGGCTCCCGGGACCTGGTCGTCATCGCAGGCCCCGGCCGAGCGGCAGCGTGTACGTCCAGGCGACGTCCTGCTCGCCGACCAAGCGGTGGAGCTGGAGCTGCGACTGATGCGCACGCTGCTCGACGTCGGCGCAGGCCTCCTCCAGCTCCTCGACCGTTGACGCTGACACGGTCACGTACGCGGAGAACCGAACGGACGCGTGCCCGTCGGCGATCTCCTCGCCCCGGCGGACGACGTTCTCCTGCTCGCGCTGGCGGCGGAAGCCGGTGATGAAACCGGCGCGGCGGCGCATGTCGTCGTCGGCGAGGTCGGCAGTCAGGGCGGCCTCCGCCTGCCGCTGGGCGCGCATCGCCGGCTCCACCTCCATCGTCATCGCGACGGCGCGACGAGCGGTCGTCTGCAGCAGGAGCGGGGCGAGCACGTCTGCGGTGACGTCGACGCGCGGCCACTCGCGCACCCAGTAGGTCGCGTGGACGGCGGCGTCCGTGCGGTAGTGGCTCCACGACACGACGGTCGCCGATGGCCACGCGTACTCGGGTGCCACGTCGGTGCAGGACGGGTCGGCGGCGGCCCGGAGGATCGTGGCCAGGTGCCGGGGCGAGAGGACTCCGGACACGGTGACGTCGCCGCCGGAGAGCTGCGCCCACACGGCGCTGAGCTCGCGTCCGAGGACCGTGCAGGCACCTGCGTCGCCACCGCCAGCGCGACGGATCGCGCGGCGCGAGCGTGCGGCGCTGAGCTGTACGGCGACGAACACCTCGTGCCGCTGCGCGGTTGGCGCGGCGGTCGCGATGAGCTCCCGGTACGAAGCGACCGAGGCATCGTTGTCGCCCGTGTTCTCGTCCAGGTAGGCGCGCAGAGCGTCGTCGGCATCGGGGGCTGCGCGCTCGATCCACTGCACGCGGTGGACGTGTCCACCGTCCCGCGACAGCGCGTCGAGGACGCCGCCCCACCAGGCGAGCTGGCGCGTCTTGTCCTGCTCATCTAGCAAGGCAAATCCGGTGCCGCGGAGCGCGATGACGGCGGTGTACGTGCCGCTGGCGCGGTCGTGGACGACGCCCATGTCGGCGTTCGCCGGGAGGGGCGCCGCGAGGATGCGCACACCGCGGAACGGTGGCGGCGGATCGGCCGACGGACTGTGCAGGGTCACGCCGTTGCTGGCGTGGCCGCGGAGATGCGCTCGGGAGGCGTGGCGACGTTCGCCGGCGATGCAGCGGCGCGTCCACCGGATGAGGAGCGGGAACCACTCATCCGCGGTCCGGTCCACGATGGGCACCACCGCGAGGACAACGCCGCCGACCAGGGTGATGAGCGCGAGGAGGACGGCGGGTGCCGATGTCGATGCTGCGAGCAGAGCCACGGCGACCCCGCAGCCGCTGACGATGCATGCGAGCTGGCCGAAGCGCAGACCGAGGAGCAGGCCGCGGCGCTCCAGGGGACCGAAGCGGTAGCGCTGCTCACTCATGGCCGGGTTCCTCCGGTGCCGGTGCGTCGCGGCGTGGTGGTCGTGTCGGACCGTCCGTCACTCGTGGCCGTGCACCGTTCGTTGGACGCGGCGCCGGCCGTCGTGCGGCGGGCTGCGTCGCGTTCGCCGCGTTCGCCGCAGCGGTCTTCGCGGCGCGAGCTGCACCCGAGACGGCGGCCGCAGCAGGCGCGATCCAGGGTGCAACGGTCAGGGCCTTCCCAGCTTGGAGCGGGAAGCGCCCGCGGCCGCCACCACCGCCAGTGGATGGGATCGGGCCACGCCGGGGGACGGCGCGCATGCCGCCGTGCAGCCAGCGCCCGGAGACGGCGAGCTCGACGCCGGGGAGGAGGCGGAAGACGAGGTACGGGCAGAGGGCGGCGAGGATCAGGAGAACGACGCCGACCAGGATGGCCTTGATGCCGCCGTCGCCGACGTTGTCGGCGAGCGCCGAGGCGGACAGGGCCAGCACCGCGACGATGACGAACTTAGAGAGAACGATTGCGGCGAGGGTGTTGATGAGACGGCGCAGCCACTTCGCCGTCGTGGGCCAGACGAAGGCGGCCAGCACCAGGGGCAGGAACAGCACGCACATGTCGATGGCGGCCTGCCGGATCAGGAGCTCGAGCCAGAGGATCACGGCGACGACGACCGCGACGAGGGCGCTGAGGAACGCCACGAACAGCGAGCCATCGCCCGTGACGCGGCTCGCCAGGACCACAGCCTTGCCGACGCGCTCGGCGATACGGGCAACGTCGTGGTGCAGGTGCGCTGACACGGCGGTGCTCATGGCATCCGTCGCCTGAAGGCCGCGCGACACGAGCGCGATGGCGAGCACGGTTCCGATCGCCGCAATGGGAGCGTGCAGCAGGTACGCGCGCAGGATGATGGACGGCCGGTTCACGACCAGGCCCTGCACTGTGGCGAAGAACAGGAAGATGGCGAGCAGCACGCCGGCGAGGGTGGCCATCGTCGCGTAGTTGCGTTGGAACCACTGTGCGGTGAGGTCGGGCGTGGTGCTGTTGTCGATGAGACTGGTCAGCTGATTCAGCACCCAGGCGGCGCCGTCCGCGACCCAGCGCGTCATCGCACCGATGATCGAGTCGCCGATGCCCGACGCGGCAGCGCCGACGATTGCGCCGGGCGCGTTCTGGATCACGTGTCCGGCGCTGCAGAAGGCGTGGAGGATGGGCGACACGCCGCACGGTCCCGCGTTGCTCGGATCGTCCGACGGTGACGGCGAGGCTGTTGGCGTCGGCTCGGGAGACGGCGACGGGGTTGCCGGTGTCCCCGGGTCGGCAGCGGTCAACCACACAAGCGGCGACGGACGAGCCGTCGCCGGTCTCGACATCGCAAGCGACATCGAGACACCCTCGCGCGCCGCGACGCGCATCGGGGCCTGTGGCACCAGTGCAGCGAGGGCGGCCAGAACTCCTGCGGCCAGGAGCAGGGCCGCGCTACGGCGCCGGGACATGCCGGTACTCCTGGAAGCTGCCGACCTCGGGCGGAAGTGCGGCCGTGACCGTGGGCTGCTGCTGGGACTGCGGCACCGGACCTGACACGGTGCGCACGTCATCGAGGCGCCATCCGGCATCCGTCCACTCGACGTCGAAGTCACCGCTGGCCCACACCGCGGTCGCCGGCAGGCTGCCGTCCTCGGCGACCAGGCCGACCGCCCAGACGCGCACCGTCGCAGTTGTGCTGCTGTAGCTCTCGACGTGCCAGCTCACCGGGATCGTCCTCACGGTGACCTGCGCGTTCTGGGCCGACGCGCTGACGACGCCGAGCTGCGCGTCGACGGCGGCGACGAGCTGGTCTGCGCGGTTGAGCAAGGCGTCGCGGTGTGACGGTGCAGCGATCGAGGCGACCGCCCTTCGATACGCGTCTGCCTGAGTGACGGTCGGACCGCTGACGATGGCCGCCATTGCCGTCGCGGCCTCCGCGGCGCCCGTTGCGGTGTGCGTGGTCATGGCGGCGACCGTTGCGTCCTGCGGCGTGCTTGGCAAGCTGGTCGGCACGGGCGTCGACGTCGGCGCAACACCGGGCGCGACGTGGGTCACGGTGACGGTGCACGTTGCTGTCGCTCGACCGAAAGCGAAGCCCGATCCGGCGACCGCAAACGCCGCGGCTGCAGTGAGGGCGATGCGGACGCCGCGCACCGAGACGCTGAGGTCCATGTCGGGTGCGTAGGAGGAGCGTCGCATCAGTGCAGCGCCTGCCCGGCCTTGAAGAAGAAGTTGATGATCGTCGCCGCGGCGCCGATGAGGAGCGCGGCAACGATGGCGGCGCCGACGCCGCGGCGGCCCATCGAGGCGTACTGGAAGTTGCCGCTGAGGCCGCCCAGGCCCCAGGTCGCCGCGCTGACCAGGAACGCAATGCCCGTGACGATGAGGGCGAACGCCATGACGCCGTTGGCGATGCCCTGCAACGTCGATCCGCCGGGCAGACTCTGCGGATCGGGCGTGAGGTTGATGTCGGCAAGGTGCAGCATGCACAGTCCTCCTACGGGTGGATGCGACTGCACGCCCTTGGCCGTGGTCACGGCGACGTGCTGGTCCGCTCATGCAGACCGTGGTGCGGCGGGCGGCGTGAACCGCCCGCCGGCTTGGCCGTGACCTACGAGAGAACGAGGGCGCCCGCCGGCGCCGTGACGGTCACGGGAACGTTGAACTCCGAGAAGATCACGGTGTCGATGCCGTTGCTGGCGCGGCGCGGCTGTGCGCCGAAGCGTGTGACCGACATCGTTCCGGTGTCGTCTCGAAGGATCACGAGGGGTTCGCCGTTAATGCTGTCCGTCCCGTCCTGGTGCACGGCACCGGTCGGTTGCAGCAGCGTGTCGGCGAGCTGGTGGGGATCGCCCCACGTCGACAGCGTGCGGTCGATGAGCGTGGCGACGTCCTGGCGCGCCTGGCCGCCGGTGAGTTGCAGCCAGCCGGAACCGAGATGCGCTGCCTGATCCGGCGTCAGGCCGAACAAGTCCGGCTGGTGCACGATCGCAGCGCCCTGCGCGTACAGAGTGCCGTTCACCTTGCACACCGCGAACGGGTCGTGGCTCGCCAGGGCGAGGGTCACCGTTCCGGCGTAGTCACCGCCGCGCGCGAACCGGACGTCGAACTGCGTCACGTCGTCACTCAGCGATGTCGTGGCGAAGACAATGTGGTAGCTCTGCGCGGCGCGTGTGGTCGTGAGCATGTCCGCCCACACCGCATCGGCCGCCTTGGTGCTCTCGTCTGCGACAGTCGGCGTGGGGACGGCAGTTGGTGCAGTCGTCGGCACGGCCCCGCCGGCGTGCGGCGTGAAGCGAGGGCCTGCGATCGACACGGGCGGTGCGGATGAGGACGTGCGATGCGTGACGGCCGCGATGCCGCCGGCGACTCCCGCCGTGGCGACGGCACCAGCCACGCCCAGCGCCGCCAGCGGAACACGCACACCGCGCCCAATTCGGACGCTCTTCCGCCACCACGGCTGTGAGGCGAGCTGTGCCGCCTGCGGCGCTCCCTGCGCTGCGTGCAGCCAGCCGGGATGGGCCAGGGCGGCCGGGAGAGGCAGGAGCACAATGCCGGACAGGAGCTCGGGCGGTGCCGTCATCCGGTCGGCGAGGTCACGGCACTCAGCGCAGGTTCGCATGTGGTGCTCGACGCTGCGCCGCTGCGTTGCCGTCAGCGGTCCGTGATGGCCCTCGGGGACCAGCTCGCGCAGTCGTGGGCACACGGTCTGGGCACGGGCAACGGTCAGCGTCCGCACGGCACCGCCGAGGGCTTCACGGGCTCGGTGCACCAGCACGGCCGCGTGGCCGTGGGACGTCCCGAGGACGTCGCCGATCTCGTTGGAGCTCAGGTCGTGCCGCAGGCTCATGTCGAGCACCGCGAACTGGCGCTCGTCGAGGCTGTGCGCCGCCGTCCACACGAGCCCACGGAGGTCCGACGACACCGCCGCCGCCTCGGGTGTCGGGTCCGGGCTCTCGGCGTCGAACTCCTCCTGCTCGACCAGGGAGTCCAGCGATTCCATGTGCGCGCGACGCACGTGCATCCGGACGTTGTTGCGCGCGATGCGGAACAGCCAGGCGCGGACGCCCTGCCCGTCGCGCAGCTCGCCGATGTGTTCCAGCGCGTGCAGGAACGTCGTCTGTGTGATGTCCTCGACCAGATCGGCGTCGCGGAGCTGGCTCCGGACGAAGTCGTGAACGTGCTGGACATGGCGGCTGTAGAGCTCACCGAAGGCCTCCCGGTCTCCGTCGCGCGCGCGGAGGGCGAGCTGCGCGTCGACGGAGGTGCCGGGAGGCCCCGTGGGAAGGGAGGTGCTCTCGGTCTCGGGGGGAGTGCTCGTCGTTGTCATGTCGAGAAGATGCGCGACGGGCGCTGCGATTACGGTCAGCGCCCGCCGCCCCGTCTCACTGGACGACGATCGTGTTCCCGGCCAGGTCGTACCACGCCTGGCGCTTCGCGTCGCGGCGCACCAGCATCACGAGGAACGCCAGGGGCCCGATGATCCAGAGCACCAGGAACCGGCGGAACGCCTGACCGCCGCTGAGCGGCGCGCCGGTGGTTGCGTCGGCGACGCGGATGCCCGCAATCCTCATGCCCAGGGTGGCGCCGAACAGCATCCAGCAGCCGATGAAGTAGGCGGCCGCGATGAGCGTGGTCATTGTCAGGGCCGTGCGGAGCGCGGTCGCGTCCGGCGACGGGTCCAGCACACTCGCGTTGGCGAGCATGAATTTGTCGATGCCGAAGAAAACCACATTCACCAGCGCGTAGTCGATGATGCCGCCGAGGAGTCGGCGTTCCTTGCCGGCCGGGGACGTCGTGGCCTGGCCGGCCTACGCCTTGAGCTGCTCCAGCAGCTCGTCGCCGGCCTGGGCTGAGGGCCGCGCCTCAGCAGATGTCCCGGGTGTCCAAGGGGTCGGTGTTGTGCTCATTCCGTATCTCCCTTCAGTGGGTGGCTCTCTAACCCAGTGATGCGCGAGACGTCATTCGATTACGGTCAGCTCACCGCCGATTCAGTCCTCCACCTATACAAGTACCCGCCGAACCCCCACCAACCCGTACACGGGCCAGAAGTTCGTTGGCTCACGTGGTCATCAGGAGATGCGCCGCGGTGCCAACTCATCCCGGACACCGCCGGCACGGCAGGCTGCTGGGTGGTGGCGGCAAAGCGGCGGCGGGGCGGGCCCTGGTCGACGTGGTCGGGACCGACCGGCGTGCAGGCAAAGGCGCGGGAACGCTGGCGGACAGCGGCCCACCCAGGGTTGGATCTGCCTCTCCCATTTCCAATCCTTCCTCGTGCTCCGCGAGGCGCACGACCCGCCCTCTCGCGGTGCAGTCACTATGGCACGCGGTACTCGGGACTTCCAGTACGGGTCCGAGCCAGCGGTTGCCGCCCCCTCGATGAAGACACATGGCACCCGACGCGCCCGGCCCGGTGGGGACCGCGGTGCAGTCATCCACCGGCCGACGCGGGCGGCGACGACGAGCAGCCCGCTACGCGATCGCGAAATCGCTCGCGGTAATGCGGACCAGCTTCCGCACGTCCGAGGTCGCGCCCTGTGCACTCACCCCGTCGTTCCAGAAGTCGCGCAGGAGCGGCGGATGGTCACCCAGCACGACATCGCGGCTGATCATGCCGGCCGGGATGCCCATGCTCTCCCAGTTCGCGAACTCCGTGATGACCACCGGGCAGCATGTGATGCCGCGGCTGAGCAGACCTGCGGCGCGGTGGTAGCCGTCGCGCAGGATCCAGCGGTCGCCGAGGTGCGCTACCTGGATGAACGGGCTGCCGAACCCGACCATCACCTGCACCACCGCCAGCTTCACCGTCGGCAGATGAGGCATCGGCTGAACCTCCGCCTGGGGAGTGACGTTCATGCCGTGCACACGCAGGTTGGGGTTTGCCGAGGTGAGCGTCACCGCACGCCCATCGGGGTCCAGGGTGAGGCCGACCTGGCACACACTGCCTGAGCCGGGCAATGCGTACTCCATCAACCACGACAGATCATTCTGCGCCCCGGCCAGCCGGGCATCCATACCGTCCAGGCGCACGAAGGGCTGGTAGGCGATGACCTGGGTCAGGTCCACGTAGCCGACCCGCCATCCCACCAGCGGGTGAAGGCGGCTGTGCAGGTCAGCGCGGGTTGCTGCAACCGTCAGCGCCTGCTCGTCGGGGCACGGAACCCGCAGATCGGTCGGCGTGTAGGACGAACGCGACGCCACCGTCGCGCGGTGCTGCGCCAGTGTTTCCTGCGCGGCCTTGATGCTGTCCGGGCTGGCCGTCGCGCGCTGCGGACCGAGCAGGAGGTTGAGCCCCGTCTCTTCGTCGACGAATCCGGTGAGGGCGCGCGTGGAGATCACGGCGGGCAGCAGCGCATGCGTCTCCGGGCTGGGGGGTGAGGTGGTCGGGGTCTGGGTCATAGCTTCCTGGGTCACCTGAATCTCCTATCCGGCCGACGCCGGCGTTCTGTTGGGCCGGCGGCTCTGATAGGCTGTAGCCATCGCTACCGGGCTGGCGCTTCTGTTACCAGCAGAATTAGGATACCACAGCTTTCTGCTGTCAAGCTATGCCATGGACCATCCACTTCATCTGGAGGCGAAATTTTGGCCCCCACTCTCGGGGAGAGCATTCGTCGGTACCGGCAGCGGAAGGGGTGGACCCTGAAGGACCTGGCTGCTGCGACCGGCCTCTCGGTGCCGTACCTGTCCGACCTGGAGCGCAGACCGGGTGTCAACCCCACACTCGACACCCTCACCTCCATCGCCTTGGCGTTAGGCTGCACCGTCGCGGACCTCGTGGGCGATGGCGCGAAACCCGGCGAGCCGTCGGCGCTGCCACCCACGCTCGCTCGCCTCGTCCGCAGCGATGAGTTCGAACAGGAGGTGCAACTCATCTCCCGCCGCAGCAGCCGCTCCGTCGAGGAAGTGCGCTCTGACCTCACCGCCTTCCTCGCCGTGGCACCGAAGCGAAGTTCCGGTGAGCTATCTGTAACCGACTGGCGGCGCCTCATGGACGTCTACCGCGTGATCACCGAAGACCGGTGAACCTTCGTGTCCGCCGCAATGCCGAGCGTCTGCAGGGCGCGCTGAGCGCAGACGCGCTTGCCCAGCTTGCGGTGGACCCCATTGCTGCCGTCGCCTCCCACCTCCGGCTGCGTGCCGTCGCCGTCGGTCCGACGACCGAGGAGTGCTCCTGCGATGGCGCCTACCTTCCTGAGTACGGCGCCATCTGCTACGTGCCGACGCCGAACAGTCGCCGCGAGAACTTCACCGTGTTGCACGAGTTCGGACACCACCTCGTGCGCTCGGACGATGACCTTCTCTCGGAGCTTGCCGACCTCGACCGGGATGGTGGGCTTGTTGCCGAGGAGCGGATCTGCGACGCGTTCGCTGGCAGCGTGCTGATCCCTGACGCGTCTGTCCAGACCGTGCTTTCTGGAGGGCGGCCACGAGCATCGCATCTGCGGCTGCTCTATGACGCCACCGTCGGCTCCTTAGAGGCGTGCGCAGTCCGGCTCGCCGAGCGCATCGGATGCGACGGCTACGTGGCCTTGATGGACCCAACGACACGTCGGATTCGCTTTGCCTCCGCGTCGCCGCAATGCGAGCACGCCTGGGGCCGCGGCACACTGCTTCCCCACGGCCACGCGGCGTGGAAGGCGGTTAACGGCGCTTACCAGGGGCAGGGCGACATCGTCTGGTCCAGCGGCAAGCGCCGCCGGATGTGGCTCGACGCCGTCGGGTCGAGCCGGCTCGTCGTGGCCGTGTTCTCCGACGACCCCTACTTCGGCAGCAGCCCCACTGGCCTCACCGTCCTGGACGACCCGGGGATAACACGCGACACGGGCGTGCTGTTGTCGGGAACGTGTCGACACTGCGGAGGGCCGGCATGGGGCACGAAGGCATGTGACAAGTGCGGCGACCCCACATGCAAGCACTGTGGTCGCTGCGGGTGCGGTGCGCCTGCACCGTCGATGCGCACGTGCCCGAAGTGCCACCTGACGAAGCCGAGGGCCCTTTTCCCCCGCGGGTCTGCTGAGTGCCGCGACTGCGTCCAGCCATAGCGTCGATCAGCGGGGACGACTGCTGGCCGCCCCTGATGTAGAGCCCCGGCCGCCGACGCGCAAACTCGGCCGGTGTCTTTCAGCGGTCCCCCGCTCGCGCCGCCGCGGTGGACACATCCTCCTCCGCAGTGAGACCACTGGCTGAGCGGAGCTGCTGCGCCGCGATTCCGGGGGAGACAATTTACCACCGCCCGAACCACTGGATCTGGTTAGCCGGACTTCGCCTGAACACCGTAGTAGAAGCCGGTGACGGCGCCAACTAGGCCAACAACCGGAGTGAGAACCAACTGCACCACTTTTACGATGTCCTCCGTCGGAGCCACGTGTCCGAAAAGGCCAACTACTGGTGCAACGGCGAGCCATGTCAGTATGAGCAAGAGCCACGTAGCAATGATGCCGCGTAACGACTCTCGTATCCGCTGTTCCCAAGTGGGCTTGTCTTGGAGTTGCTCACCGGGACCTACCGGACGGACGACGAGCTCCTGACCGCCTCCAAGCGAATCATCGTCGGTCATGCGCACGCCCTCCACGCCTTGGGTATTCGCAACCTTACCGTTGGGGTGGCCAACGGGCCAACACTGGTCTCTTAGGGCAGAAAACGCCAGAGGCCGAGAGCCAGGCAGCCCGCTCGCCGCAAGAACATCACTGCTCCGCTAATAAGTGAACCGAACTCGATGCGGCTTGGCGCCGGGCTTTCCGACGACCAACTCCGGGCCGCCAGCGCGTTCATCCCGAATGAATGCCTCGGTCGAGATCGCACGGCGCAGCGCTTCGGTCTGCGAGACATGCTGCTCCTCAGCCAACTGCTTCAACCTTTCGACGACCTCGTCAGGGAGGTTGAACGTCACCTTAGCCATTATGATCACCTTCGCTCGGCATACTCAGTGCCGTATCAATACCAGCTAAACGCTGTATTGTCAACCCCCCCTGCGCTCGGCCGTCCTGCCTTCCGGCACTCAGCCGCGGATCGGGATTCCACCCTAGACTGGCGCTCGCCAGATGGATGGCTGAGCATGGCATCCCGGCTCTTCCCAGCCAATCAGGAACTGGCCAGCCTCCGGTTGCCCGCCGAGACTTGACGATGTTAGGTGCCCGACTGCCTCTGTCGCGCACCGGGAAACCTATTGTTGGTGCCTGGCCAGAGGCCAGCTCCTTCGGTTCCGATGAGCGCTTCCCAACCAGCGTGGGGGCGTCCGCCGCCCGGACGGTGCCCGGGTCCTCGACGAGGGCCCGGGCACCGTGCTCTGACACCACTCCAATAGACCACTGCCGCCGGGGAGCCCTCGGGCCCCTCCAGAGCAGCGCCCGCAGGAAGTGCAATGCCACCCAGCCGCGACCCGACGCGCTCACCTTCATTGCCAGCCTCCTTATGTACCGCAGCCGTCTTATATGAGGCATATTACCAGCTTTTTACCGTATGTCAAGCGTTTCTCGGATGTCTAGGGCCTTGCGGTGCGAATGGAGCACCTTCCGGTACGCTTTCGGAGGAAGGACTGAACAGTCCGTGCAACGATCGTGAGGATCCAAAGGTGGGGTTGACGCGAGACAAACGTACGTACGACGAACTCGCCGCGGCGTTACGAAAGGAGCAGCAAGGCGCCCGGGAGCTGGTGGCACTCTTAGAGGGATGCGATTGGAAGGTGACCTACGCGCCAGGCGCCGCGGTGATTTCCGCCGAGAGCCCCTACGGCACAAAGGTCGACCGTCCCGTCGTTATCCGTAGCGATGCTCTGCGCCAAGAGATCAATCGCCTCGGTTGGGATCAGCGAGAGGGCGACGACGACGTGATCCGAGAGTTGGGCCTGGCCATCGCGACGGCCCGCGAGTTGCTCTGGATACTCGAGTCGATCGGCTGGCGCATTCGCGACTACAACGCGCAGGGCGAGCTGTTCATCGTCGTTCGGCCAGATGGTTCACAGATAGGCCACGCTTTCGGGGAGCTCGCTACGGGCGTAATCCGAAGCATTGAAATGACCCAGCTCTCGAGTGATGACTATGTACGATCTCGCGTCGAAGCCGCTGGACGAGATCCGGCCTCACCGCCGACGGACACGGTCACGGTCGATCTGCCACGGTACGTGTGGAGAGAGGTGGAGATCATTGCGCGCGAACGATCCCTGTCAAAACACGACGTCTTGACTCAAATCATCGCTAATGATCGGACTCGCGAACGTGACTTGGTTCTGGAGATCATCCGCTGCCGACATGGCGTGACGGCGACAGAACTCGCGTCGGCGGCACATCTCTCAAGTGCGCGTATCGGGCGTATCGTTGAGGATCTCCAATTCGACGGACTCATCACTGCCAATGATCCGGAGATGGACGAGAGGTCCGACCTGGTGGGCGAACGCCATTACGGAATCCGCGCAGACTTGGCGTATGCCGTTGGGGTGTCATTTGGCCGTCGTCACATACGAGTTGGCCTCGCCGACTTCGCGTTCGGTCTCGGAGGACCCCTCTTTCTGCAGCCATCTCCTACCGCCATCGACTTCCCTGTGGACACCGATGGCGTTGGCGCCTTGGAGATGGCCGACGCCTTGGTCAAGGCCCTGCTCAGCGGAATCGACCGCGAGCGCGTGCTTGGCGCCGTGGTAGCGATCCCGGCACCCATCGATCGTACGTTGGGACGTGTCATTCCGCAATTCCTCCCGGGATGGGAGGGCCTGCGCCCGGTTGAAGAGATGCACAGCCGCCTAGGTCTCCCCGTCGTGGTGGAGAATGATGCCAACTTAGGGGCACTCGGCGAAGCAACTGTCGGTGCGGCTCGGGGCTGTCGACACGTTGCCTTTGTCAAGCTCTCTACGGGAATCGGGCTTGGTTTCATACTCGACGGTCAGATGTGGACTGGCTCCCGGGGCGTGGCTGGCGAACTTGGACACACCATGACCGACTCGGCTGATACGCCCTGTTATTGCGGGCACAATGGCTGCCTAGAAGCGGTGGCAGGCGGTGGCGCGCTAGTCGCGCAACTGGGTCGTAAATACGGACAGGACTCTGTCGCGGGGATTGTCAAAGTCGCACTTGATGGCGCCGACGAATGCCGGTCAGCGATAGAGTTGGCCGCGCGCCGGATCGGTGTAGCTCTCGCAGGCGTGTGCGGACTTATCAATCCCGAGTGCCTTGTCGTCGGCGGTAGCCTCACCGATGCCGGCAGTATCGTCATGGTTCCGATAGAGGAAGAACTCCGGGGACATCTCGTCCAGACGTCAAAGCCAATGCGGCTCCTGCTCGGCGCACTTGGAAACGAAGCGGCAATGTGCGGGGCCGTCGAAATGGTCCTCCGATCGTCAAGGGGGGAATTCCGTCCGGCCCTTCGCCGCGTCCTCAAACAAGAGTGAAGCGACTGGAGGCGGCGGCTGCGCCACAACAAACACGGGTAGGCGGAATCTTCCGGCTGTTCCTGACCGAGGGTCAGTGCGACTCCAGACGATGTGTGGTGGCAGAGCGCCGAGTCGGGTGGTACATTTGCGGCCAGACTGGCGCACTGGCCGGAGGCGGCAGGCGTAGTTTCCATGACCGCGTTCAAGTGAGAGGCTGCGTTCAGGACGCATAGCCGTCAGCCGGCTTGGAGAGGACGAACCCATGTCGATCAGCTATGGCTCTTCGTGGGGACCGACCGAGGGAATCAACGGTTCGACATTCGAGGTAGTGCTGTTTGACGAGAGTCTTCAGCACCCATGGCAAGCATCCGGTCCCCCGCCCGATCGCTCCGAAACGGCAGGAGTAGTAGGCGTCGCCACTGTGTGGCTGCCCGACGTCTCGCAGGCCGACTTTATCGATACCATGGACTCCACGAACATTGCGGACGCGATCTGGTGGAAGGAGCCTCACCTCCGCGGAGGGATTTCGGTCCAACTCGCGTACGACGAGTTCAATTCACCGGTCGTGGCGCTCAATATCGACCCGAATCTCATCGGGGAAGTCGTCAGTGGGACACATTACTTCGTCCAACAGCACGGCGAGGCCATCAAGGATGGGATAGCCCTGGCACCGTGGGCGTGGAAGATCAGCGACATGGTGAAAGACCGGCGGCAGAACGCCCTCCGAGGGGCCTTGCCCATGCGCGAAGCGGAACTCGAAGACTTGGCACGTGGTGCGGTTCGCATCCAGCGCAAGCTCGGTCGTGACGACAGCTTGGTGCTGGGCGGGATCATGTATGCGAAGCACCCCTCGGCAAAATGGGCCGCCATCGTCCGCCTCGACCATGCGGAGATGCGGCGGAGCTATGCGGTCGAGATAATGGTGAAAAGCAACGGCAACTTGGAAGCGGGTAGCGTTTCTTGGCGGTCTCTTGATGGCTGGCCCGGCTGAGTGCGCGGGCGGTAGGTAGACGGACACCAAGTCGACGGGTGATTGAGCGCGGCCCGCGAGTCTCCAACCGCCTATCTGCGCAACCCTTCGCGCCTCAGCGCGCCACGTCTCCGCTCTGCTGGCCGGCCGAGCGGGGAAGGGGCGCTCGTACCACCGGACGTCCTCGGGAAGAAGCCCATCGGAGAGGGACAGTTGAGCGTGCCCCAAGAGGTGTGATTGGCTCCGCGGGCGGGCGCCTAGTTCTCTGCGCACCGCACCCCGCAACGGCGCGCCGCTGAGCGTCCATCGTGGGCTGTCGTGTCGGTCGCCGAAGTGGAGCGGCTGCGCCGCGTATGCGGGGGAGACGCGGCCCCTCTCCCCCGCACCCCCCTCTACCCAGGGGACGAGCCCCCTCCCCTGGACCCCTACCCCCTCCTCTCTGGATCGGGACCCGGGTTGTCAACCCCTCTCCACCGTGGGACGAGCAGCGGTCGACCGGGAGCGCGTGGCGGGTGCGGCCTGGGAGGCCTCGGGGCGCACCGGGCACCTGCGTCCGCTGAGCCGATGCGGGTAGCTCGTTGACGCAGGTCCGGCGCGGGCCCCGAGGAGTCCCGGCCGCCCCTCTTATGCCGCCACGGCGACGGGCGTCCGCGGGCCCGTGGGGGCGTGGGCCGTCACCACGGAACTGCGCTGCCCGTGCGCCGCGATGACCTCGGGCAGCGCCGCCACGGTGTCGCGGTAGGCCGCCTGTGCGCTGCCGAGGGTCACCGACGGGTGGCGGACCACGATCGTCACGCCGTTGCGGCGCGCGATGTGCCGCAGGACGGCTTGCCCATCCCATCCGAGCTGGCTGACGGTGCGGAGCACGACCACGCGCCAGTGGGTCGGCTGGTCCTCGCCGAGGCCGAGGTTGACGACCTCGGGAAGGTGCGTCTCGATTTCCTCGGCCGCGCGGGCGAGTGCAGGCACATCCTCACGCTGACCCGTCGCGACGATCACCGCAACCAGCATCCGACGGTTCGCGGGAAGGACGTCCTGCTTGCCATCGGGATCGACGTCGGCCTCCTCGCGGGGCGTCAGCACGTCGGCAAGGGCGGCCTCCTCGTCGACGCTGGGATGCACCACGCGGGCGTTGGCCCAGTGCGCGTAGGCGATCCCGATCTGCCGCGCCGCGGAGCTGGCGAACGCCTCCAGGTCCCCGCACATCGCAGCGACGGCTTGCTCGACGTTCGCCTCACCCCACAGGCCGTCGAACTCGTGGCTCCGTGCCAGGAGCAGGTCGGCGACGGACTCGACGGCGGCCGTCACCGTCGCCACGGCAGTCTCTGCGGCGATGCCGTCCCCGGCACAGGTGGCACCCAGGAACCGGAAGGGGAGGACGTCGCCATGCCTGACGGGCTTGCCGCCGTGGCAGACGCTGCGCGCCATCGGCATCGCCTCGTGCACGAGTTGGGCGAGCGGCGGCGCGACGGCGGGGGACGCATCGCCGCGGGACGCGTCGCCGTGCACGAGGGTGGTGGTCAGCTCGGGGAGCTGCCGGTCCACCAGCCGTGCCAGGTCGCTGCGCACGGCGTCGCTGCTCTCGCTGTCGGACGGAGGGGCCGTGGGCGCAGCCCCGTGGGCCTGGGTAGAGTCAGCCATGTCGATGCCTCCTTTCAGGTATCGGCCACGGCCTCGGGTGGTGACACACCGCGAGGCCACTTCTTCTCGAATTATACCACAATTCTGTGTAGGCACCGAGTTCGGCGAGGCGTTCGGTGCTACGCGGCCGCGGGCGCGGGAGCGATCGAGGCGACGAGTCCCGTCGGCAGGGTCTTGCCGGCGATGGGGTGCAGCAGCATCCAGTAGGCATCGGCCAAACGCTGAAGACCCGCGGTGGCGACGGTCGCGCGTACTCGCAGGCGATGTACCCGCCCGATTTTCGCGGAGGAGCGCGGTTGCGCGGCGCGACTCGACCCGCGAGCGGTAGTCGACCACGACGCGCCGGTGCAGCGAGTGGCCCACGCCGATGTCGACCGCGCCCGGCACAAGGACCTGGGCATCGCGCCCGGCGTCCGCGAGACGCATGGCGAGAGGGCTCCCCGTCTTGTAGTCGCGACCGTCACCGAAGAAGACGTAGACCGAGTGGAACGCCGACGGATCGTAGCCGTCCAAGAGGTCGCCGAGATCGCTCAACCGACGCCGATCATCGAGCAGCATCTGCAACGCGGACACCCATCGCGCGGGCGGGAGGACCCCAGTCAGCGCGGCCTCGTGACCGGCGAGCAGGGCATCGTGAGCACGGTGCGACACGACCTCGGCGACGCGGCAGAGGGACGCGCTGGCCTTGTCGATCTTGCGGTCGCCGTAGACCGCGTCCAGCTGGTGGGCCTGGATGAGCAGGGCATTACGGATCGCCTCAGCGCACGCATCGAGGACGGCGACTGCATCCGCGAAATCCTGTGCTGCACCACCGCAGCGCGCCCCCAGCACCGTGAACGCGAGAAGGTCGAGGTCACCCGGAGACCGCTCACGCACAGCGGCCTGGTGCACCGCGTCGATGGTCGCGCTGACCACGTTCCGCAGCGGCGACTCCGCGTAGTCCGCGCTGATGCGCCCCTCGCTCGCATCGACTTGGAGAAGTGACCGGATCAAGCGCCAGTGCTCACCTCCGACGAGGTCGAGGATGGCGCGACGTGCGGGGACGGCGCCCGAGTAACGCGGACCCGCCGAGCCCGGACGGTGATCCGATGACTCGCGCGGCGAGGGCGGGCGCAGGGGATAGGTAGAGTCGACCATTGCCGGTGCCTCCAAGACAGGTATCGGCTTGGCCCCGAGGAGCGCTAACTCCGCGGGGCCTCTCTGTTTCTAGGAACAAGTGTACCGCCATCCACCACGGATTTGTAGTGCACCGGCAGTGCAGACGCGATACTGCTCATACGCCGGTAGCTGACGCCGCGGGCGGCTTGCGCTTCGCGGCAGCGAGGGCGGAGGTCAGCCGCGCAAGGCGGCTACGGATCTCCGAAAAGTTCGAATAGCATCGCCTCAGCTCAGCCAAACCCCCGTATTCGAACTCGTCCACAGGCAACCCCCCCGGAGCCTCCCGCGGCCGCAACCGCCACGGCCTCGGCGGCCGGGCCCTTCGAGTACTGAACGGACAACCGACGGCTGCACACGCCGCACAGGGAGGAGTCCCTGTTGCAGTCGTTCAGTCCATGAAGGGCATGAGCTCGGGGGGCATGGTCACGAAGGGCCGCATCATGTCGCGGTCCTCGTGCTCGAGGATGTGGCAGTGGTACATGTAGCGGCCGGCGTGGGTGGTGAAGCGGACCGCGATCTCGACGATCTCGTGTGGGTTGACGCGGACCGTGTCCTTGAGGCCGCGTTCATTGCTGTCGATCGCGTGATCGAGCGCGTCGGCGGAGTCGCGTTCGAGCGCCACCGTGGCTGTGAGGTCGCGGTCCGCGACGCCGCCCTCGGGGATGCGATGCCGCATCGGCCGTCGCGAGATGATCTGGAACGGGTCGAGGTGGACGTGGATCGGGTGCGTGTCCTCGGTCAGGTTGATGAGCTGCCAGACCTCGTACTCGCCGAGCATCGGAAAGAACGTGGTGGTGTCCTCGAAGTGGGCCGCGACGCTTTGGTAGCGGGTGGTTCGTCCGCCGTCCGTGATGGTCACCAGCGGACCGGCGTAGTCGTCGTCGGCGACCGCCAGCTCACGCATCGTCAGCATGTTGGGCACGCCCTCGAGTTCGCGTTCGACGAGCGCGATCACCCGGCGTGGCGCGGCGGCCAGCTCCTCCGCAGCGGGTGCGCCGAAGTCGGTGGCCAGCGTGGCGGGTGGTGCGGGCATCGGACGTTGCGTGGCCGCCCCGGGGACGACGCGGAAGCGCATGACCTGCGGGTATGCAAGCAGCCCCTGCGGATCGGAGGCGCTCGCAGCTTGCGCTGCGGGGAATGACGACCCGTCGAAGGGCGCGCCGGCGGTGTTGAACAGAGTGAGCTGGGTGCCGGGAGCGAGGTCGGAGAAGTCCACGAGCAGGTCGGCGCGCTCTGCCGGCGCCAGCAAGAGCCCGTCCGCCGGCAGGCGCGCCGCAGTGCGGAGCAGGCCGTGGTCGGTGCCGATCTGTTGGATCCGCTCCAAATCGGGTCCGCCGCCGCCGAGCAGGACCAGCCGATAGGTGCGTGCATTGCTGCCGTTGATCACGCGAAGGCGGTACGTCGCCGGCTGCACGTCGAGCACCGGCCACACCGCGCCGTTGACGACGGTGAACGGCGGGAAGGCTTCCAGGACATCGGGGTCGGTCTTGTGCAGCAGCCGGCCGGTCAGCCGTCCCGCATCGTCGACGTCGAAGTTGCGGTCCTGGATGAGCAGGGGCACCTCGAAGGGCGGTCCCTCGGGCAGGCCCAGCTCCCGCTCGCGCTGGTCGCGCACGATCCACAACCCTGCCAGCCCCGCGTACACCGTGAACCGGGTGATGCTCATGACGTGGTCGTGGTACCAGAGCAGCGCCGCTCGCTGATCGTTCGGGTAGTGGAAGACCGCTGCCTGGCCGGGGGCGACGAGGTTCTCGGCCCAGCCGTCGTACGCGGCGGGAGTCAGGCCACCGTGCAGGTGCACGACCGCATAGCCGCTGAGCGCCGCCGCGTTCTCATTGGGCTCGCCGCCGCTGCGGCCGGGCAGGCACTGCACAGGAACGCCGTCGACCTCCGCCGCCGGCGCCGCCGTGACGGTGACGGGAAACGGCCCCTGCAGCTCGTTGCGCCACTCGACGGTGACGGGCTGGCCGCGCACCGTCTCGATGGTCGGTCCGGGCACCGTGCCGTCGTATCCCCAGATCCGCGACGAGGGCAGGTCGCGATGGAAGCGATGCGCACCGGCCTGCAGGCGCACGGTGACGCGGCCCTGCAGCTCCGCGGCCAGCAGCCGTCTCGGCACGGGCAGCGCATCGACGAACGCGGCCAGCGGCGCCGAAGTGGTGGAGAGCATGGTCCTCGCAGCTTCGCCTCGCGGCGGGCCGGCGTCAACCGGCGGTCAGATGCAAGCAGAAGCCGCGGTGGGCTCCACGACCGCGACCGGACGGTCAGCTGAGCGGTTCCAGGCGGCGGCCGTCGATCCAGCAACTCCAGCCGTTGTCGCAGACGACACGGGCCCAGTCGCCACGGTCCTCGACGACCTGCACATCGAGCCCGGGGTCGAGATTCGGCCCGGGCTCTGCCGCCGGGTCGGGCGCCGGCCAGCTGGGCATGCCTCCGGAGGGGACGCGGTGCGTGGCGGTCCATGCCGCGGCCACCGTGGCGGCCGTGGGCTGCTGCTGCAGCAGCGCGAACCGCGCCGCCCGCCGGCGGTTGATCCGCCACGCCGCGATCGCGTTCCCCAGCGACGGGACGATCAGGCCGACGAGTAGACCGCCGGCGAGAGCCTCGACGGTCCAGCGCCGCGTGGGATAGACGGTGCCGTTGAGTTCCATCAGAACGACGGATCCGAGGCTGCCCAGCAGCCCGCCGAGGATGCCAAGCACCGACAGCCGGGGACGCCAGCGTGCCCGCGGAACCTGCAGCCGTTGCTGGGGCACGCCCACCGTGGGCACCGCGCCCATCATCACCATCGTCGTCATGACCAGGGCCATGGGGAGCGCCGCCCCGCAGAAGCCGGTGTTCTTCATCTTGCCGAGCTGTTTCTGCCAACTGGCGTCACCTGGATCGTCCTGGCCGGCCCTCATGATGACCCGGTTGTCGAACTGGGTGAGCTGGCCTTGGTCGTACAGACTCTGCGATTCACCCCCGCCCATGGACGCCGAGACGTCCGACTCCCCACCGCTCTGGCCCGCCGCCAGCGCACCCCCGGCGAGAACCATGGCTCCGCCCACGGCGGTCAACCCCGCAGCGGCGTCGCCGATCGGCGACGACAGTGGGTTGCCGTCCACCTGGACCAGCGCGGCGGCGGTGCACGCAGCTGAGGGTTTCGAGGTGCCGCGCACCAGGTACAGCCCGGTCACATTGGCGTAGTCGCCCACCGTCGCCGAGTAGGAGGTTCCCGAGCCGTCCTTGCCGATGGACGCTCCGCCGGCCACGTTGTAGTCCACGTGAACGCCGGTCTGGCCGGGCTCACCGGCGAGATCGAGGCGGATGCTGTCGGTCTTCTGCACATGGATCGCCGTGTTCTGATCCTGGCTGTTGACGTTGGCGACGTCGACACCTGCGATGTGCGCGGTGCAGCCCGCGCCGCCGACCTCCGCGTGGCCCACGAGGGGTGGGCCGACGAGGACCAATCCAGCCCCCGCGATGGTCATCGCGAGACCGAGCCTGGCGACCACACGCGGCATTCTCACCATGTTTCCCCTTCAGACCGGATCGCTGATCGCTGGGCCCGGCGCACCGTGACAGCGCCGAAGCCGGCGGGCGGTCTTGAGCGTCGCCCGCACGAAGCCGTGGCGGAGATAGGCCTGTTTACCGTATTCCGAGCACGTGGGCTCGAACCTGCACGACGTCCCCAGCCGCGCCGACACCTGGGTCTGGTAGGTCTCGATGAATCGCAGCGCGAAGCGCGACGCGGGCGACACAGGCACCACTCCTGATCCTGCTCGGTCGCTGCACGATACAGGAGCAGTGGCCCCAGTGGATCATCTGAGTGCAGCGCGGTGGGACGCTCGTGGTCAGTGAAGCGGTCTGCGCCGGCTGACCTGCAGCTCGCGAACATCCGCAGCCAGGCTGGGAGCGGCCTGTCCGGCAACGCCAGCCGAACGCGGTCCGCGCATCTCGTCGAGGCGGACGAGCGCGATGCCGCTGACCACCAGCAGGCCTCCGGCGAGTTGCACGGCGTTGAGACGCTGGCCAAGCAGGAGCCAGGCGAACACCACCGCGGCAAGCACCTCGGTGAGCCCGACGAACGACGCCAGCCTGGCGCCCAGCCGGCGCGCCGCGGCGATGCCGCTCAAGTACGCCACCACACCGGCGACCACCGACAGGCCCAGCACCGGGACGATCCACGACACGTGCTTGTCGAGCAGCGTCACGTCGTTGCGCGTGGCGTGCACGGGCAGCACGCCGGCCGCCGCGGCGATGCCCAGCAACGCGGCACCCACGCAGAGGCCACCCCACGCCACGCTGAGTGGCGGCAGCGCGTCGTCGGTGGCGGAGGCGACGACGAAGTACACGGCGAGCCCGACCGCGGCACCGAGACCCCACAACACGCCCGCGAGGTCGACCTGGTGCGAGCCGGCTAGGTCGAGGACGAGCACCAGTCCGCCCAACGACGCCGCACCGCCGATCATGGTCAGCCATCGCGGGCGATGGCCATGTCGCGCCCAGCCCCAGCCGACGACGAGCAGGATGCCGGAGTACTCCAGCAGCAGCGCGATCGCGACCGAGAGGTGCGCCACCGCGTTGAAGTAGCAGAGCTGCGCACCGGCGACGGCCGCGACACCGTAGAGCAGCACCGTGCGCGCGGCACGCCGGGAGACACGATGCCTGCGCAGCTGCAGCAGAGCGGGCACGGTGAGCAATGCCCCTGCGAGCGTGACTCGGGCGGTCACCGCGGCGCCCGGCGTCCATCCGGCAGCGATCAGGCTGGACGCCAACGACCCCGAGGTGCCGAAGGCCGCGCCCGACAGCACGGCCAGCGCCAGTCCGGCGTTGCTCAGGGGCTGTCGGCGCACGTCCTGCCTCCGGACCGGCGTCCTGTAATGATCAATATAGAGTTACGCTACGTACATGGTAGAGACGCTGCGCGTAAGGAGTCAAGGACCTTTCGCTCATGACACCGCGGCGGGCCTGCAGGCCGCCGCCGCCCTGGTGAACACCGACGACCCCGACGGCGAGCAGCTCCCCGACCTGGCCTCGCTCGACCGCTTCCTCGACGAGTGGGGCTGGACGGGCAGGCGCCGCCGCACCCGGCGCGAGCTCGACGAGATCCGCGCCCTGCGCACCCCGCTGCGCCGGCTGTGGCAGCTCGACGAGGACGCCGTCGTCGCCCAGGTCAACGCCATGCTCCGCGCCGCCCGCGCGCTCCCCCAGCTCGTCCGACACGACGATCGCGACTACCACCTCCACGCCACTCCACCCGGCGCGCGGCTCGTCGACCGCATGGCGGTCGAGGCGGCCATGGCCTTCGTCGACGTGGTGCGCCAGAACGAGCTGGGTCGCCTGCGCATCTGCGAGGCCGAGGACTGCGAGGGGGTTGTCGTCGACCTGTCGAAGAACCGCTCGCGCCTGTACTGCAGCACCACCTGTTCCAACCGCGTCAACGTCGCCGCATTCCGCGCCCGCCAGCGCTGAGGATCGCAGCGTTCACACAAGCGGTTCACGCGCGTGATAACGTCGCCCGCACTGTGGGCGGCGCATTGGAACGGGGATCGATCGATGCCTTCGTGACGCGGCACCTGGTCGCGTGGGAAGGGACAATGGGTCTGCTGGCGGTCGCCTACCTGACCATCGACGTGCTCGCCGACGGCGCAACCGGCGTACCGGTGGCCGTCATCTTCGTCTTCACCGCGGTGTTCGGCGGCGAGTTCGCGGTGCGCTTCGCAAATGCGCGCAACCGGAAGGAGTACCTGCGCCACCACTGGCTCGACCTGGTGTCGTCCCTGCCCATGGTCGGCCCGCTGCGCGCCGTTCGCCTGCTGCGCCTGCTCCGCCTCGTCCGTGCCGCCAAAGGGCTCAACGCCATCCAGCGTCAGCGCCTCGTCGACGGCGGATCGCCGGGCGGCCTCTCGCTGCTGCTTATCGTCTTCACCGTGATCTGGTTCGGCGCGGCGCTCTGCTACTGGTCGTTGGATCACACCTACAACCCCGACGCGCGCACCTTCGGCGACGCGCTCTACTGGGCCTTCCTCACCATGACGACCATGGGCTATGGGACCGCGTCAACACTGAACGCCGACACCCGCGTGCTCGCCGGCGTGGTCATCTTCGTCGGCGTCGGGCTCGTCTCGCTGGTGTCGGGCCGGGTCGCGTCGATGATGCTCCACGACGACAGCGATACCCAGGTCAGCACGCGTCTCGCCGAGATCGAGACGGAGCTCCGCCGCCTGCGGCTCAGCCTGGAACGGCGCGACGAGCGCGATCCGCCCGCCGCGTAATCCGGCCCGCCGGCGGCTCGGCGGCGTCCGGCGGTGGCAGTTGCGCCCCGCGGCCGCTGCTACACCGACGCCATTCGCCCGGTCCCTAGCCTTGATGCACATGCCCCGCCGCCCTCTGCTTCTGCTCGCGCCCGCCGCGCTGATCCTCTCGCTGACCGTCCCCCCGGTCCAGCACGCCGCCGCGGCGCCCTCGCCCGCCTCGCTCACCGTCGGCGTGGGCGGCGCCGCGCCGGGCTCCCAGGCTTTCAGCGGCGGTCCGATCACCGGCAGCGCGGACGCCAGCGGCAACGCTGCTCCGGTCACATGCCCAGCCCCGGCGTGCGAGAGCATCCCGCTTACCGTGGCGGCGCCGGGCGGTTTCCCCGCCAAGTCGATCAACCTCAGCATCACCCTGCAGTTCACGCCGGCAACGGGCAACCCCGGCGGCACGGGCCTCGACGGGCTCGACATCTGGCTGCTCGACTCGACGAACAGCACCATCGCCTCGGCGACCCTGGGCAGCTCGCCCGCGATCGCCAGCGTCTCCAAGATCGACCCGGGCAACTACACGGTGGAGATCAGCGGCGAGAACGGCGCGGTCCAGGAGACCTACACCGGCACGGCGGTGGCCTCGGTGGCGGGCGGCGCGGCCAACATCCCCTCGGTCACCTTCTCGGCGGCGCCGCTGACCTTCAGCCCGGCGAGCAACGTCTCCCCCGTCGTCCTCGGTGGCGAGCCGCAGATCAGCCAGGAGCGGCCGGTGGCCAGCCCCAAGGCGGGGGCCGGGCTCGACCCCAACCGCGGCTTCGTGGACTGGCCGGTCAGCTCACGCACCATGATCGGCACCCTGTGGCGCACCACCAACGGCGGCGACACCTACCGCCAGGTCGTCGACCTCACCTGCGCGCCGCGCCAGGTGCCCAACTGCTTCACCGGCGGCGGCGGCGATACGGTCAACCGTGTCAACAACTACGACGGCACGGTGAACTTCGGCGACCAGGAGTCGCTGGCCCAGGAGGCCTACGCCAGCAGCGTGGACCACGGCGACAGCTTCCCCGCGGCGCGCCAGACCCCGGTCACCTCGACCTTCGCCGGCGTCGACCGGCAGTGGATCTCCACCGTCGACGCGCCCGGCATCATGAACAACGGCTTCGAGTTGCAGGCGGTGTTCTCGTACCACATCCCCGTGGCCGGCGAGCTGGTCGCCGCGGTCGACACCAGCGGCGTCGTCCACCCGGCCGTGCCGGTCATCCCCAGCGTCAGCCAGAGCGGACCGAGCCGCATCGACACCCAGCCGGGCAGCCACGGCTTCGGATACTTCTACCAGGGCTACCGCGACGGCAACGGCTTCGAGGTCGGCGCCGCACCACTCACCTCGCTGCAGACGCCGACCGCGTACACCATCGGCAACGTCACCAAGGATCAGCCGCAGGTGTTCCCCTGGATCGCCCTCGACACCCAGGGCAACCTCTACGCGCTGTGGGTCGCGCCCGACGGCCAGCTCTACTACAGCTTCTCGCGCATCACCGACCCGCAGAACGACCCCACGGCCACGCCCCCCGGCGTCCCCGCCTCGCACTGGTCGCCGAAGCTCAAGGTCAACCCCGGGCCGCTGGGCAGCACGGTCTTCCCCGAGATCGTCGCCGGTGATCCGGGCCACGTCGCCATCGCCTTCATGGGCACCCAGGACTGGACCGGCGTCAGCGACGGCGCGCCCCAGCTCCCCAACACACCGGCGAAGTGGAACCACTACATCGCCATCAGCCAGAACGCGCTCGACTCCAACCCGGTGTTCCAGGTCGGATTGAGCTCGCACCGCGTGGCCCACCTCGGCTCGATCTGCACCAGCGGCACCACCTGCATCGCCAGCCAGGGCGACCGCTCGCTGCTCGACATGAACGACATCACCATGGACGCCGACGGCCGCGTCATGACGGTCATCCAGGACAACAACAACAGCTTCGCCGCCCAGGAGCTGTCGCTGGGGTCGCAGGGCGGCGCCTTCGTGCGCGTCGCCAAGCTGGCCACCGGCCCCTCGCTGCTGCGCGGCCACGGCCCCTACGCGTTCACCTATCCCACCGCGTTCCGCGCCGCCAAGGCGGGTGACGCCACCTGGCCCAACACCGCCGCGGGCAGCAACCTGCCGTCGCTCGACATCCTCGGCTCCGGCGTCTTCGCCGACGGGCCGCTGCTGGTCGGGCGCATCGACCTCGCCGACTCCGGCGCCGCCGCCTTCACCCGCGACCTCAACGCCTTCAAGGCGGTGACCTCGACCGACGTGCCCGCGTCGCGGCTGCAGTACGTCGTGCGCTTCGACTACGCCGGCGACTCCTGGTACCTCGCCGCCGAGGCCGACTCCGCCGGCGCGCTGACCTTCTACGGCGGCAAGGTCGACGCCACCAGCGCGGTGAGCAACGCCAACGCCGCGGTGGCCATCGCCTACCGCCCGCAGACGGCGTTCCCGGTGACCGGCATCATCCAGGGCAACACCCTGCTGATCCGCGGGCGCATGGCCGACTTCGGCGTCGCCCCCGGCAGCACCCTGATCAGCTACCAGGCGTTCAGCCTGGCCGGCCCCGCCGACGCGCTGCTCGCCGCCGCGCCCGAGACCTCGCAGGTCTTCGCGACCATGCGCGACGTGGACGCCTCGCCGCCCATGGACGCGGTCATCGCCGGTCCCGAGCAGCAGCCGCTGGTCCCGATCCCCGGCGGACTGCCGCAGACGGTGGCGCTGGCGGGCAGCCCGAACACCGCCGCTGTGGCCCCGACCAACGGCCTCGCCTCGCTGGCGGCGCTGGGACTGCTGGGCCTGCTCGGCGCGGGAGTGCGGCGCCGCCGGCAACGGGTGCGCTGAGCCGCGGCGGTCAGGTCCGGCTGCTCTAGAGTTGGCTGCCATGAGCGGCCCTCTCACCCAGCAGGACGGCATCGCCGCGGCCGCGCCCGAGGTCCTCGACGGACCCGTGCTCGAGGTGACGCCGGCGCGCGTCGCCACCGTCGGCGACGGACAGGTGCTGCGCGCCCTCCCCCGCCGCGGCCGCCGCACCGTCGGCGCCTGGTGCTTCGCCGACCACTTCGGCCCCCTGCCCGCGGACGAATCGGCGGGCATGGGCATCGGCCCGCATCCGCACCTGGGCCTGCAGACGGTCACCTGGGTGCTGCGCGGCGAGATGCTGCACACGGATTCGCTGGGCAGCGAGCAGACCATCCGGCCCGGACAGCTCAACATCATGACCGCGGGACGCGGGGTCACCCACGCGGAGCAGACCCTCGACGGGCGCGGCATGCACGGCATCCAGCTCTGGGTCGCCCAGCCCGAGGCGACGCGCCACGGCACGGCGGCCTTCGAGCACCACGCCGACCTGCCGCGGCTCGAGGTCGACGGCACCGAGGTGACGGTGATCACCGGCGGCTACGCGGGCGCGCAGTCACCGGCGCGTGCCGACACTGCGCTGGTCGGGGTGCAGCTCGTGCTGCGCGGTGGCGCCACCACATTGCCGCTGCGCGCCGAGTTCGAGCACGCGCTCATCGTTCTGGACGGAGATGTCCAGATCGAGGACCGCGCCGTGGCCCCCAGCGATCTGGCCTACCTTGGCAGCAACCGCGCCGAGCTGCACTTGCGCAGCAGCGGCACGGCGCACACCCTGCTGCTCGGCGGCGAGCCCTTCGAGTCGCCGCTGCTGATGTGGTGGAACTTCGTCGCCCGCACCCGTGAGGAGGTCGACGAGGCCTACCGCGAGTGGCAGGGGGAATCGGAGCGCTTCGGCACGGCGCGGTCGGTGATTCCGCGCATCCCCGCCCCGGTGCCGTTCTGGTGGACCCAGGCCTAGGGGCAGCCCGGTGCGGCGGCGATGGGGCCGGAGCCGGTGACCACCACCGTCGCGGCGGCGGCGACCGGCGGCTGGAACCCGCGGTGGTCGGCGGTGATCAGCACGGCGTCGATGCGGTGGCGTCCCGGCGCCATGGTGAGGGCGACGGTGTCGGCGCCCATCTCGGTGACCTGTGCGCCGTCGACCCGGATGAGCAGCAGCTGGCCCGGGCCGGGCACCTTTGCACTTCCCGAGGCGACGCCGCAGACGCGAATCGCCACCGGGCTCGTCGTGGTGCGGCCGTCCAATCCGGCGAGGCTGATGGCGAAGCCCGGCGACTGCGGTATCGACGGCTTGGTCAGGTACACCGCCGCGGTTCCGGCCAGCCCGGCGACCGCCAGGGCGGTGAAGAGGGCGCGGCGGCGGCGGTCCGACCAGGAGAGGAGCACGCCCAGCAGGCCGCCGAACAGGGCCAGCGCCGTGAGCCACGGCACCACGGCCGGCGCGCCGCCCGGCGAGAGGATGTGGGCGATCACGAGGAGCGGCGGCGGCGGCGGGCGAGCAGCAGACCGAGCAGCACCGCCACGGCGATGACGATGGCCACGGCGCCCGCGGCCCAGGGCAACCAGCCGAACCGGCCGTCACTCGCCGGGGGCGAGGGCGCCGCGGCGGCGGCGACCACCGCGGCGTCGCCGAACTGCGTGGTGTTGGCGGCGAAGATGTCCGGACCGGCGACGGGAGTTGTGGCCAGAGGTGTCCAGATTCCGCCGGTGGCGAGGTCGATGGTGGCGGGGCCGACGCCGATGGGACCGCGCAGCACCAGGGTGGCGGGGTGCCCGGGAAGCAGTGGCACCGCGACGCCGCTGTCGGTGGTGGCGGTGAAGCGATAGGCGTTGCCGGCGATGACGCCGTTCGGCGGGCGCACCGGCGGCGGGTCGACGGGGGTGATCGACACGGTCAGGGAATGCGTTCCTGGCGGCACGTCGAGGGAGCCGGCGGCGACGATGAGCTGTGCCTGGGGCGGGTTCTCGCGCGTCGCCAGCACCAGCGGGCCGACGTCCTGGCCGGTGTACGGGACGGTGTCCGAGGCGCTGGTCGGCGCGCCCTGCTGTCCCGGCGACGGGTGCAGGTAGATGTATGGCGAGGGGAGGACGAAGCTGTCGTAGAGCGGCGGCGCGCCCTGGGGCGCGACGATGCGCACCGCGGCCACCACGGCCAATCCGAGCAGCAGCAACGCGGACGCGCCGAGGCACTGCGACCGGCTCACAGCACCAGCCAGGCGCCGCAGTCTGCGACGGCGTGCGCCACCGCGGGCGCGATGACGCCGCCGCTGAGCACGCGCAGGCCGCCGAGCCACAGCCCGACGCCGAGGTCGAGCGGCAGGGCGCGCCATCCGTAGAGCGGGACGTGCACCGCGGCGAAGGCGAGGGCGCACACCACCGCGGCGCACACCGCACCGCCGAGGCGCGCCACCGCGTCGAAGAGCACCCCGCGGAATACCACCTCCTCGGCGACCGCGATGCAGGCGACCAGCAGCGTCCATGGGACAGCCGCTGCCGCGGACGGCCGCGGCCAGAGCTGCACCGGCAGGCCCGGGAGCAGTACGACGAGCAGCACCAGCACGCCACCACCCGCGGCGCCGAGCGCAACAACACGTGATCGCCCGCGCACACCCGTCCCTCGCTGCGCACCCTCGACCGCAACGTGGGGCAGCGGGGCCTGGCTGGAAAGGAACTTTGCCGCCGCAACGCCGAACAGCAATACGCTGAACACCAAAGCAGCGGGCACCGACTGCGCCGGTCCCGCGCTCCCGGCGACCACCACCCGCGCCACCAGCGCCACCCCCACCCCCGCAAGCAACGACAGCGCCGGCAGCAGCGGCCGCGACGCCGCCCTCACCGCGGCAGCGGAACCATGGCGATCGTCCCCGTCGCATACGCCGGCGGCCACACCACGACGCTGTGCCGCACCGCCTGCCACTGCCAGATCACCGCCGCGGCGCGCAGGTTCTGCCCGAGCTGGTCCCCGCTCGACTGGAAGCGCAGCCCGCCCCCATTGGGCAGGCTCCCTTCGGGCAGGTCGACACCGCGCGCCGCGGCGGCGATCCCCCGCGCGTCGAGCGATCGCGCGGCGGGCAGCACGGAGTGGAACAGCGCCCACGCCGCGCTGAACCCGGAGATCCCCTCCTCGGACGGCGCCCGCCCGGTGCGTTGCTGCCAGACCTGGGAGAAACGCCCGTACAGCGCCTGCGCCTCCGCACTCAGCCCAGCGGCGTTGAAGCTCCGGTCAGGACGGTCCGAGGCGAACACGCCCACCGCGTCGGCACCAAGGGCATCGCCGAAGTCGGGCAGGCACTGCGCCATGGTGGTGCCGATGAAGGCGTCGACGTGCAGCCCCGCACTCAAGAACGCGCGGCGGAAGCTGATGCCGTCGGGGATGTGCGACGAGAGCAGCAGGATGTCCGGGCTGGCCGCGCGGATCGCGGCCACGGCGCCGCTCCAGTCGGGCACGGCCAGCGACGGGTTGTAGACGCTCTCCCCCACCACGCTCACCCCGCCCGCGCCCAGCGACGCCCGCGCCGCATCGGCCACCGAGTGCGCGTAGGCGTCGTCGGCGGTGACCAGGAAGGCGCGCAGCGAGGCGGGCGCGCGCTGCAGCAGCGGGGCGAGCTGGCCCACGACGAAGCGTCCCGAGTTGCCGCCCAGGTTGGCCCCGTTGGCGCCGACGCGGAACACCAGCGGCTGCGCCTGCCCGGTGACCTGGTCGGCGACCGCCCCCGTCTCCCAGTACACCATGCCCTCGCGGGCCACCGCCGCCGCCGCCGGGATCGACAGCGCCGACGAGTATGCGCCGAGAACGGCCGCAACTCCGTCGTGGTGCAGCGACGCCGCCAGCGCGACCGCCTGGTCGCCGGATTCGAGGTCGCGCAGGTCGAAGCTGATGCGCCGTCCGGCCACGCCGCCGCCGTCGTTGACCATCTGCGCCGCGAGCTGGGCGCCGAGATACTCGTCACGCGCGTCGGCGGCGACGCTGCCACCCAGCGGGAACATCGCCCCGATGCGCAGCTCGGCGGCAGGCGAGCCGCCGCCGCCACCCGCCGGGGAGCCGCACCCCGCGAGCACCACCACGACCAGCGCCACGCCGAGCGCCCGCGCCGCCCTCACTGGGCCACCGAGAACACGATCGACTGCGAGTACACCCGCGGGTTGAACGGGAAGTGGTCCGACGCCACGAACTCCGCGCGCAGCGTGTACACGCCCGGATGCACCGGCACGTCCTGCTGCAGCGAGTAGGCCATGTAGATGAGCTGGTTGTCGAGGTAGAGGTGCACGTGTCCCTCCGTCGGCGTGATCTGCGTGGTGGTGGTCTTCACCACGGTGGCGTTCTGCAGCGCGACGGCGACGTGCAGGCTGGTTCCGTGCACGACCTCGTTGGCCGTGGGGCTGGCGATCTCCAGCGTGGCCGGCGACGAGGGGCGCGACGCCAGGTCAGGCGTCGACGACGCCGCGGGGGTCGGCGACGCGCCGCCCCCACCACCGCCGCCGCATGCGCTGAGCAGCAGCAGGGCCGCGCCTAGGAATGCGATCGGTCGTGCGCGCATCGGGGTGTCCTCATTCTCCCGCCACGACGTCGAGCGAGGCGGAGATGCTCTCGCCGCTCGCCGTGCTGCCGCTGATGTCGAAGTGATACCTGCCGCCGCCGAGGGTCAGGTTGTTGACCACGAAGTGCCCGGGCTCGAGCATCTGCACGGGCAGCGGCGCCGCCCTGCCGCCCGCCGGGGTCATGGTGATGGTACAGGTGGTCACCGGGAGCTCCACGCCCTTGGCGTCGAAGAAGGTGCTGTGGAAGATGAGCGGGCCGGGGCGGTCAGGGTCGAGATAGACCTGGACGCTGCGGCCGTCGCCGAGGTGGACGGTATACAGCGTGGGGATGCCCGCGCCGCCCTTGCGCACCTCGAGCCGCGGCGGCGGCACCCGCGTGGTGAGCTGGAGCTGCACCTCCGCGGACTGCGCGCCACGCTCCACCAGCACGCTGACCTGCCACGTCCCCGCCAGTGAGAGGTTGGCGCCCGACCCGGTGAAGCTGCCGTCCGGCTGGCGCTTCAGGTCGAGCGACGAGGCGCCGACGTCGCTGCGCGAGGGGAAGGAGAAGCGCAGCTGCACCCCGTCGGCGGTCACCGGCTGCCCGGTGTCGTAGTCGACGACGCGCACGGTGAAGCGGTCGAAGCCCGCCGTGCCCGGTGTGGCGGCGAGCTGCACCTTGACGGTGGTGCCCGCGTCGCTGCCACTGGCCACCACCTGCGCGGGCGGCGCGGGCTGCGCGGCCGAGACCGGCGGCGAGATGTTGACCAGCGCGGCCGCCACCAGCAACGCCGCCGCGCCGACCACCACTTCGGTCGACGCCACGCGGCGCAGCCCGCGAACGACCTGCACCGCCCGCGGCACGTTGCGCCAGCGGTTGACGGCACCGAGCAGCGCCAGCAGCGACACCAGCACCAGCTTGAGGATGACGAGCTGCCCGAACGGCGTGTGTCCCAGCGCGTACCAGGATTGCACCTCGATCACCGAGCGCCAGATGCCCGTGCCCACCACGACGGCCAGGGCCACCGCGGCGGCCGTCGACATGCGCCGCACAACGCGGCCGCGCGCCTCGCCGTCGAGGCCGCGCAACGAGAGCAGCAGCGCCGCCAGCCCGCCGATCCACACCCCCACGGCGGCGACGTGCAGAAACTGCATGAGCAGGTTGAAGGCCGCCGGCGACTGCGCACCCGCGTGCGACGAGGCCGCGTCGGCCCACATCGCACCCGCCGCGGCCAGACCGGCCACCACCAGCGCCGCACGCCGCACCGCCGAGGCCCACATCAGCGCCGCAAACACCACCGCGACGCCGGCGATCACCGTGGGCACGATGCGCCCGGTGAGCTGATGCCCCAGCGAGGTGGCGAACACGTCGGACCACGACGCCCCCGCCGCGCTGCGCTGCGCCTCGGCCACCCCGTATGTGCCAAACCCGGCCAGAACCCACCCGGCCCCGGCCAGCCACACCAGCCGCGTCGACGGCCGCGCCGGGATCAGCGCCGCCATCAGCGCCGCGCCGAGCAGCAGCACCAGCCCGGCGAAGATGCTCCAGCGCCCCGCCACCGCCAGCGCCGAGGGCGGTGGGCTGCCGCCGCCCGCCGAGCTCACTCCGGTCGTCGCGCCCGCCGGTGACACGCCGACGCCGAAGGCCAGGCTGCCCGCCGCGTAGTGCCCGTCGACCGCCGACACGGTGCGCCAGCTCACCGTGTAGACGCCCTGCGGCAGCGGCTTGACCGGCACCTGCAGGGTGAGGTCGTCGCCCGGCGCGACGCGCAGCGGCCCGCTGTCGAACGACTGTCCCGAGCTGCCCAGCACGGTGATCGTCGACAGCCGCGGGTCGGGCGCCTCGCCGAAGGTGATGCTGACCACCGCGGGCGCCTGCTGCACCGTCGAGCCGTCGGCGGGCGACGACGACTGCGGCAGGGCGTGCGCCGACGCCGAGTGCGGCACAGCGAGTGCCACCCCCGACGCCAGCAACACGCCCGCAAGCGTGACGCAGAGCCTGCGTCGCATCACCACATGCCTATGCCTTGCGCCGCCTCGCGGCCAGGGCCACACCACCGCCACCGAGCACCACGCCGGCCACCAGGGCGACGATGCCGATGACCATCGCGCGGTTGGCCGCACTCGACGCGTCATCGGCCGCCTTCTGCGCCGTGGCCACACGCGAACCGGTCTGGGTCAGCTTGGTCGACAGCGCCGTGGTCGGCGGCAGCTTGACGGGGAACTGGTCGTCGCTCGGCTCGGTGACCACCGCGAAGGTCTTGTCGGACGCGGTGATGGTCTGGTCCACCGCGGTGCCGTGCACGTCGCCGGTGATGTGGAAGGTGTAGGCGCCGACCACGGTGGGGATGAGCGGCACGTTGTAGTCGCCGGGGGTGCCCAGGCCGGTGTCGGGGTCGAAGCCCGGGGCGAGGTCCTTGGTGTCGCTCTTCTGGCTGCCGATGGTCACCTGCGCCTTGAGGGCGCCCGCCTGGAGGTCGTTGACCGCCTTGCCGGAGGCGTCGGTGACGATCACCTCGACGGCGTTGGCGAAGCCGACGTAGGTGGGCTCGTTGGCCCAGCCGATGGCCAGCGTGTAGGGGCCGATGGTCTTGACGGCGTGCGCCGACGCGGGCAGCACGATGGCGGTGGCGAGCGTTGCGCCGCCCGCGATGGCGATGGTGCGGCGAAGCAGGGCCGCGCGACGGCGGCCGGAGGTGGCTTGCACTTGTTTGTGCTCCTCGTGTCCAAAACTGACGAATGCGGCGCGCGCGCACACGCGCACGCCGCCGGGCGGATGTCAGGCGGAGACGGGCACGGGCGGGGGGCGGCACCACAGCCGCCCGAAGCGGTCGAGGGGCAGCGGCCCGGCCACCACGGCGCCGGGCAGCAGCGGGCGCAGCGAGCCGAGACGGTCGAGCAGGAGGCGGAGCAGCAGGGTCGCCCGCTCCACCAGCACGGCGCGGCGGCGCAGCAGGCGTCGCGCCAGCGCCACCGCGGCGCAGAGCAGCAGGGCGACGCCCGCGTGCACCAGCGGCGCCAGCGCGTGCACGCCGGTGATGGCGCCGAGCCCCGGCGCGGGCGCGCCGCCGACCGCGGCCTCGACGTTCTCCTGGAACAGGTACAGGCCGATCTGCAGCGCGGTCAGCGGCAGCCACCAGGTCGCCAGCAGCCTCGTGGCCGAGCGCGGCCCGGTGGCCAGGGCGCCGGCGCGCTGAGCACGTCGCGGCGCCTCGGAAGCGCCTCGCCGGCCCCGCAGGGCAGCGGCAACCGCGAGGCGCACCCCGGCGAGCTGCCGCCCCAGGCCGAGCCAGAGGCGCACGCCGCGCACCGCCCCGGCCGCCGCCGCCAGGGCGAGCAGCATGCCGACAGGCAGCATGTAGACGTGCAGCGAGCGCAGCATCACGTCGCCGAGCCCGGCGACGCCGCCGACGCGCGCGTACTCGAGGGTGTGGCCCAGCCACAGGCCGACCAGCGCCAGCAGGACACCGCCGGACGCGGCCAGCCGGAGCCGCCGGGGCGATCGGGCCACGGGCGCGGTCATCGCGGGGAAGCATACCCGTGCGGCCGGGACACCGCCGTCACCGAGCGCCGTATCCTGCCGTGGGGCCGATGCCCCAATCACGCTGAGGACTCCTAGGTTCCCTTGCCCATGCCGTCCCCCCGCCTGCGCCGCCCCGCCCTGCTCGCCCTGCTCGGGGTGCTGGCCACTGCCTGCGGCGGCGCCACGGCCGGCGGCGGCGCCCAGAGCGGCAGTGGCGACCTCACCGTCGCCCCGCAGAACTCGACGCTGCTGGTCGGCGTGAACCGCATCAGCATCGCCCTCATCGACGCCCAGCAGCAGCCGGTGAACAACGCCACCGTCAGCCTGGAGATCGACAGCAACGGCACGCGCGTCGCCACCCGCCCGCTGCAGTGGATCGGGCCCAACTACGACAACAAGCCCGTCTACAACGGCACCGCCAGCTTCGCGCAGAGCGGCACCTACACCCTGGTCGCCCACGCCACCATGCCCGACGGCAGCGCGAAAACCGGCAAAGCGGACGTCAGCGTCACCACGCACTCGCCGGAGCTGCCGGTGTCGTTCCAGCCGCCCGCGGTGTCGCAGCGCATCATCACCGACCCCAACACCAAGCCGAGCGACGTCGACAGCGGCGTCCCGCCCGACGACTGGCACACCACCACCATCGCCCAGGGCCTGGCCCAGCACCGGCCGATGCTGCTCTACTTCGGCGAGCCGGGCTTCTGCATGACCGCGGTGTGCGGCCCGGTGGTGAACGTGCTCAAGCAGCTCTGCACCACGTACTGCGACCGCCTGCTCTTCGAGCACATCGAGGTGCGCACGCCGCCGGGCGCGCAGGGACCGTTCAACCCCGCGTACATCGCCTTCGGGTTGACCAGCGAGCCGTGGATCTACTTCGTCAACGCCTCGGGCGTGGTCGCCGACCGCTTCGAGGGACCGGTCACCATCGACGAGCTCAGGGGCGCCGCCGACGGCACCCTGGCGGGACGCGTGCCCGCCGTGGACGTGGCCGCCGGGTGAGCGCCGCCGAGGGCGACACTCAGCCCCGGCCGGCGCGCCGCAGGCTCAGCCGGCAGCGACTGCTGATCGGCGTGCTCACCCTGGCGGCCGCGGCCACGGGCGGGACCGCGCTGGCGACACGGCTCACCGCCTCCTCGCCCTCGCTGCCCGACGTCGCCCTGGTGGCGACCACCCCCGCGACGCTGGGCACCGCGCAGCAGGTCTCCGACGTGCGCCTCAGCAACGCCCGCGGCGACGCCGTGCCACTGCTCGGCGGCGCCCGCCCCACCTCGATCGCCCCCAGCCTCGCCGACCTCGGCGTCTACAGCGTCGGCGCCGGCGACTACACCGGAGTTACGGCCATAGTCGGCGGCAACACGCGGACCGCCCGCGCCGCCATCGCCGTGCGCAGCGGGCAGCTCCTCCCCCTCCTGCTGGTGGTCACGCCCGACTCGATCAGCGTCGCCAGCGGCAACGACGGCGTCAACCACGCGGTGCTCGCCGCCGCCGGGCAGCTCATCCACCCGCCCGACGTCACCTTCGTCGACCAGAACGGCGCCCCCGTCCCGCTGCGCAGCCTGCACGGCAAGGTGCTGGTGGCCGCCGCGCTCGACACCCACTGCCACGACACTTGCCCGCTCTACACCGCGCTCTGGGCCGACCTGCAGCACGTCATCCGCGAGCGCGGCTGGGGCGACCGCGTGGCCATCGCCGAGATCAGCATGGACCCCGAGCGCGACACCCCCGCCGAGCTGCTCGCCTACGCGCACCTCACCGGCGCCACCTGGCCGCTGCTGCGCGGCGACGTGGCCACCACCTTCCAGTTCTGGCTGTCGCTGCACGCCTCGTACCGCAAGGGCGCGCCGTCCACTCCCGCGCCGACCGACTGGTACACCGGCCAGCCCGAGACCTACCACCTCGACCACGACTCGGTTGCGGTCGTCTTCGACCAGAACGGCGACGCCCGCTACATCCTGCAGGGCAACCCGCGCCTCGGCCACGCCCTGCCGCCGGCGCTCGACGCCTTGATGAACCCGGCCAAGAAGGCGCAGGTGGAGCAGACCGCGTCGTGGTCGCTCACCGACCTGCTCGACCGCGTCGACACCGTGCTCGGCCTGCCCACCGAGGTCGACCGCGGCACCGAGCAGGCGGCGCGCACCGGCGCCCGCGCGCCCGCGTTCACGTTGAAGGGCCTCGACGGCACGCCCGTGTCGCTCGCTCAGCAGGCCGGCCGTCCCACCGTGGTGACCTTCTGGGCGACGTGGTGCGCGCCGTGCCGCAAGGACCTGCCCGGGCTCGCGGGCGCCGTCAAGGCGCATCCCGACCTGGTGGTGCTGGCGGTCGACGTCGGCGACGACGCCAACCAGGTGCGCGACTACCTGCGCTCGGTGCTCGGCGCCGACGCCGGCCGTCTCACCGCATTGCTCGACGACCACTCCACCGGCGCGCGGTACGGCGTGTCAGGGCTGCCGGTCACGGTGTTCGTCGGCGCCGACGGCATCGTGCAGTCGGTGCGCATCGGCCAGCTCCACGACGACGACCTGACCACCGCGCTGGCGGCGATCGGCGTCTAGGAGACCGCTGCGGCGCGTGGTGCCGCGAGGTATGACCGCGCCAGTTCCGCGATGCGCGAGGTCACCTCGCCCGGCGCTTCGAGCTGCAGCATGTGCCCGGCGCCAGGCAGCTCGACCAACTCGGCAACATCGGGCAGTGTCTGTGCGAGCTTGCGCGCGTGCCACGGCGGGGTCAGCTTGTCGAGCGCGCCGACCATGACCACGGTTGGCACCCGCAGCTCGGGCACCGACTCGTAGAGGTCGAGCGAGGACAGCGCACGGCCGAATCCCGCGCGGACCGGCGCGGGACAGCGGGCGGTGATCTCCTCGGTGAAGGCCACCGCGCCGGGACTGGCGTTGGGACTCAAGGCGACGTAGCGGATGGCGCGGTACGACAGCGGCGTGCTGTGCTGCGGCAGCTTGAGCGGGAGGTCGAGGGCACGCGGCGCCAGGGCACGGTAGACCCGCGCACCGATGCGAGGCCGCAGCACCAGGAGCTGTTCGAGCAGGTCGCCCATGCCGGTGCCGACCAGCATCGCCCCGGCGCAGCGCTCGGCGACCTGCTGGGGATGGCGGCCCGCCCAGGCGACGATGGTCATGCCGCCCATCGAGTGCCCGACGACCACGCAGCGCTGCGTGTCAGGAACGGTGGCCTCGATCACCGCGTGCAGGTCGTCGCCAAGCGCGTCCGACGAGTAGTCACCACCGCGCGGCGGCTCGCTGCGCCCGTGCCCGCGCTGGTCGTAGGCGACGACGCGGAACTCGCCCATCAGGTCGCGGATCTGGTGGTGCCACACCGCGATCTCGTTGGTCCAGCCGTGCACCAGCACCACCGTGGGCGCGTCGGCCGGGCCGAAGACCTCGGCGTGCAGCACGGTGCCGTCAGCCGAGCGCACCTCGACGCCATCGCCCCGGATCGGCCGGCTCAGCTCGACGGTGTCGGGGTCGGCGGCGATGCTGCGGGCGTCACGTCGGCGCTGCACCTCCCAGGCGGCGGCGCTGAGCGCCAGCGCCCCGGCGGCGCCCAGGGCGCGGCGGACGGTCCTCGAAGCCGGCATGGGACGGCATGATCGCGCACCGTACCCACCCCGCGCCAGCTCACCCGCCCGCGGTGACCGGGGTGCCGCGCCGCAAGGGCGGTCAGGCGGCGGCGGTCGACGTTCCGGCGCGGAAGCCTGACCACCAGCTCACCCGCTCGGCGGCGACGTCGACGGTGGTGCGCGCCGCGCCGCGCCGCACCACCCGCCCCTCGCCGCGCAGCACCACGCCGCGGAACCCCGAGGGGCGCTCGCTCTCCGAGTTGTGGAAGGTGACGCAGGCGGGCGCGCGGGTGGCGCCGCTGACCATGTCGAGCGCGGCGGTGGCGACCTGCACGCGGCCGCCAGGGTCGGCGTGGAGCGTGGGCAGGGCGACCGCACCGGCCGGTGACGACCAGCCCAGGCTGGCCGACTCGGGCACGTCGAGCGCTGCGTCGACGCCGTCGGGAAGCGCGGCGAGCAATTGGGCCAACGGCGGTACGTTCGTGGCGTCGGCACGCGGCTCCCGTGTGCTGGCGCGGTGCCAGCGTCCCCAGCCGTGGACCAGCCGCTCGCCGTCGAGCAGCATGCCCCGCTCCGGCTCGATGGCCACCAGCACGCGGTCGTAGACGCTGAGGTCGCCGGTGCCGCTGACCACGTCGCGCACGAAGCCACCGAGGAGCAGGCGCGCGTTGCGCAGCGCGTACGCCGTCGCAGCGCGGGCCACGGGCAGCGAGTTCATGACAATCCCGACCGTTTCCGAAGGCGGCCAGAAGGACAGCACCTCGGCGCGTCCCGACACCACCACCGCGCGCGTGCCGCTGCGCACCAGCACGGCGGCGTGGTGGCGGCGGCGCACGGAGCGGACCCGGATGGTGCGTCGCGAGCTGACCACCCAGAGCCGTCCGCCCGCGGTGGCGAAGGCAGCGGGCGTGATGTGCGGGCCGCGCACCGTGTCGACGGCGACGGCCGCGTAGGGCTGCGAGTTGAGCACGGTGGCGACGTCGGGACGGTCGAGGGGCGAAGCCATGTGCGTAGTCTAACGCAACGCGTCATAGCGCGTCAGACGGCGCGAAGAAACCTGTTGCCTCGGGCGCCCCGGGTGGCTACACTCGCCACGCGGCCGCACTCCTTCCCCATTTGCCCCCGTGTCCCCGGTCTGCCCTTCCCCACGACCGCGTGCGCCTTGGAGCTTCCCGACGGAGGGACCACGTGCCCACATCGAGGCCGGAGCGATTCCCGTGCTGACGGTCAGCGGACCGTCCCTCGCGCCCGTCGAGCTGCGCCCCGCCGGGGACGCCGACGGCGCCTTCCTGTTCGAGGTCTATGCCTCCTCGCGGCGTGACCCGCTGGCCCCGCTGGGCTGGGACCGGCCCACCGTGGACGCCTTCCTGCGTACCCAGTTCGAGGCCGAGGAGCGCGACTGGCGGCATCACCAGCCCGGCGCGCAGTGCTGCGTGGTGCTCCGCGGCGGCGTGCCCGTGGGCCGTCTCTACCTGGCGCGCACCGATCAGGAGCTGCGGGTCATGGACATCGCCCTGCTCCCCGAGCACCGCGGCCACGGCATCGGCACCGCGCTGCTGCAGCAACTGCTCGACGAGGCGACGCGGACGCGGCGCACCGTGCGCGCCAATGTCGAGCGGTCCAGCCCGGCGGTGCGGCTCTACCGCCGCCTGGGCTTCCTCCACGCCGCCACGCGCGGTGCGTCCTGGCTCATGGAGTGGACGCCGCGGGCCGCCGCCTGACAGGGCGCGGCTCGGGCGGGGTGGTTGGGGGTGGCGCGGCGGGCGCGGAGTTGTGGGACGCGCCGGCGGCGCGCGCCACCCCCGGGGCAGGGGATGTCGAGGTGACTACTGCGTCGGCGGCAGCACGCCCGCGGAGGCGGTGGCGGTGGCGGCCAGCAGGCTGAGGGCGAAGGCGACGGCGATGGCGACGGGGTTGCGAAGGAAGCGGCGCATTGTGGTGTCTCTCTCCAGGAACGGTCTGTTCGCGGCGGGGCGAACGGCTCGATCAGACTAGGAGGCGACTGTCCCCCGCGCCGTCCTGTTCCTGTCACATATGTCACGTTCTCGGATCGCGGCTGCTCGGCAAATGACAGCGCCGGCAACGGGCTGTCACGGGCGTGACGCGGACCACCTGGTCAAGACGTTCGGCGTAACGAGCGCGCAACGGAAGTCGGCACCCGATTGTTGTCGGCGATTGCGGCGGGAACTCGAGGCGCGGCGCCGCTCAGGCGGTGGCGGGGGCCTCCGCGCGGGGTCCGAAGCGGCGCACCGCCCAGGCCACCGCGCCCACCAGCCCGGCGTCGGTGCCCAGCGCGGCGGGCACGAAGCGGCAGCGTGCCAGCGGCGCGGCGAAGGCGATCTCGCGCACCCCGGCGTGGAGCGGGGCGAAGAGCAGGTCGCCGGCGTTGATCAGCCCGCCGCCGACCACCACCACCTCGGGGCTGAGCAGGTTGAGCATGCCGCCCAGGGCGAGGCCGAGGGCCCGGCCGGCCTCGGCATAGAGCCGCACCGACAGCGCGTCGCCCTGCTCGGCGGCGTCGGCGACGGCGCGCGCGTCGAGCAGCTCGGGCGCCAGCGACGACAGGCTCGACGCCCCCCCCGCCGCCAGCAGCTCGCGGGCGCGCCGGGCGATCGCGGTGCCCGAGGCGGTGCCCTCCAGGCAGCCGCGGTGTCCCTGTCCGCAGGGCGGTCCATCCGGTGTGTAGATGGTGTGGCCGATCTCCCCCGCCGTCCCCGCCGCGCCGCCGTAGAGCTCGCCGTCGGAGACGATGGCGCCGCCCACCCCGGTGGACACGGTGACGAAGAGCACGAAGCGCGCCCGCAGCGCCGCGCCCGCGATCCACTCCGCGAAGCCGGCCAGCCGGGCGTCGTTCTGGATGGCCACCGGGCAGCCGAGGCGCTGCTGCAGCATGGCCTGGGCGGGCATGTCCTGCCAGCCGTGCAGGTTGGGCGTGGTGTAGACGACGCCCGCCACCGGGTCGAGCGGCCCGGGGATGCCGATGGCCACGCCCGCCGGGGTGACGCCGCCGGTGGCCTCGCGCACCGCCGCGGCGATGACGTCGAGCACCGCCGCGGGCGGGCCCGCCGCCGGGGTGGCGCGGCGCACCGGAATGGTGTGGGTCGCCTCGCCGGTGGCCACCGCGGCGCGCACCAGGGTGCCACCGAGGTCGACGCCGACCAGCGGCGGGCCGGCCGGTCCCCCTGCCTGGGTCACGCACCGTTCTCCAGGGTGTGCCACTGCGAGGGCGCGGCAAGGGCGTCGGCTTCGTCGGGCCCCCACGACCCGGCGGCGTAGGGCAGCACCGGCGGCGGGTGGCGCAGCACGGGGTCGATGATCTCCCAGCCGCGCTCCACCTCGTCCTCGCGGATGAACAGGGTGTGGTCGCCGACCAGTGCGTCGTGGAGCAATCGTTCGTAGGCCTCGGGCGGGCTGGTCTTGAACGAGCTGCCGTAGCTGAAATCCATGCGCACGGTTTGCGTGGCGATCTCCGGACCCGGCTGCTTGGCGACGAAGTCGAGGGCGATGCCCTCGTCGGGCTGGATGCGCACCACCAGCAGGTTGGAGTCGACGTGGCCGACGTCGAGGCCCTGGAAGAAGTGCAGCGGCACGTCGCGGAAGACGACCACCACCCGGGTGTCGCGGCGGCGCAGCCGCTTGCCGGTGCGCAGCAGGAAGGGCACGCCCGACCAGCGCCAGGTGTCGATGTGCAGGCGCAGCGCGGCGAAGGTCTCCACCGTCGACTCCGGCGATACCCCGGGCTCCTCGCGGTAGCCGAGCACCGGCTCGCCGTCAACCGTGCCGGCGGTGTACTGGCCGCGCACCACCTCATGCGGGTGGATCGGCTGCACCGCGCGCAGCACCTTGACCTTCTCGTTGCGCAGCGACTCGGCGTCGAACATCACCGGCGCCTCCATGCCGACGATGCTGAGCACCTGGAAGAGGTGGTTCTGCACGATGTCGCGCAGCGCCCCGGTCTCCTCGTAGAACCTGCCGCGCCCGTCGACGCCGATCGACTCGGCGACGCTGATCTCCACCCGCTCGATGCAGTCGCGATTCCAGATGCGCTCGAAGATGGAGTTGCCGAAGCGGAAGACGAGCATGTTCTGCACCGTCTCCTTGCCCAGGTAGTGGTCGATGCGGTAGATGCGCTCCTCGGGCAGCACCTGGTGCAGCGCGGCGTTGAGGTCGCGCGCCGATTGCACGTCGTGGCCGAACGGCTTCTCGATGATCAGCTTGGTGCCGGCGGCCAGACCGCTGTCGCGGACGGCGTGCACCATGGGCACGAAGGCCGACGGCGGCACGGCGAGGTAGACAAGGCGCAGCTTGCGCCGCAGCGACTTGCGCAGCGGCACCAGGTCGTCGTCGGCGGTGGTGGTGACGAAGCGCAGGCGGGGGGCGAGCTGCTGCCAGACGTGCTCGTCGAGCCCGGTGCGCGAGTTGGCCTTGATGGCGTCGTGGGCGTGGCTGCGGAAGTCCTCGTCGCCCCACGGCAGGGGCGCGACGCCGACCACGTCGCCCGAGGTGGGCAGCAAGCCCTCGGCGCACAGGTTGTACAGCGCGGGCAGCAGCTTGCGCGAGGCCAGGTCGCCGGAGGCTCCGAAGACGACGATGTCCTGGTCGTCGGGCGGCCGGAGCGTCATCGTGTGCCTCCGTGGGCGGCTGGGCGGCGCGTGGAGTGCTTAGCGGCCGCCCAGGTGGCGCCGCGCCGCGTCGGCGACCTTGACCAGCAGGGCCAGGCCGACGCAGACCAGGACGCCCATGAAGAGCGGGAACTCGGCGTCGGGCGTGTGCCAATCGTAGACGGCGAGCACGCCGCCGATGAACAGGCCGATGGTGGCCAGAACCAGGAAGAACACCGCGGTGCGGGTGGCGGGGTCGAGCTGGGCCTTGCCGCCGTAGCGCTCCGCCGGGCTGGGGGCGAGCGGCGGCATGGGGAAGAAGTGGCGCAGCGCGGCGGCGCCGGCCTGCAGCACGAGGGCGCTGCCGAAGAGCACCAGGGTGACGATCACCGCCGGCCACTCGGCGCTCGGCGTGGCGTAGGTGTAGACGGCGAGAACCCCGGCGTAGAGGCCGCCGACGCAGGCCAGGCTGAGCAGGATGGCGGTCATCCAGGTCAGCGCGTCGAGCTGCGGCAGGGTGATCTGGGGCAGGGTGATCATCGGGCCGGTCGCCTCGGCGGGGATCAGGGTGCCGACCAGGCGGGGGTCGAGGCTGAGGCCGCTGACCCTGGCCTGCATGCCGAAGGTCTGCACCTCGGGCATGCGGGTGGTGGCCCCGGCGATCAGGCCGGGCTGGGGGCCGGGGAAGAGGCGGCGCTCCTCCTTGCGGCCGTCGGGGTAGGTGAGCCGGAGCAGGCCGCAGACCTCGCAGTGCCAGGCCTCGATGGGCAGGCCGCCGACCACGGGACCGTAGTACATGGTGGTGCGGCGCACGCCCTCGGGGCCCAGCGCCCCGTCGTAGGGGGCGAACTCGTGGGCCATGACGCCCAGGACCGGGGCCGGGTGGTCGCACTCCTCGGGGGTGGGGGGAGTGGTGCGGGGGGCGTGAGCGGGGGCGGTGTCTGGGGCGACCACGGCGGGGATTGTACTAGCGGGGTGCCCGGTCGCTCCGGGGGGGGGAACCCCGGTTCCGGTATTGCCGCTCCCCTCAGCGCCGCCGAGGCACCGGGGCGCGACCGCGCTCCCCCATGGCCAGGTCCTCCGCGCGGCGGTGGGCCTCCAGCTCGGCGCCGTCATCCAGGGGGCTGAGCGTTGCCGGCTCGCCCTCGCCGTCGCGGTGAGCCATCCCCGCCGCCAGCACCCAGTCGGTGAGCGCCGGATTCTTGGGCAGCAGCGACCCGTGCAGGTAGGTCCCGATGACCCGCCCGTGCAGCACCCCCTCTCCCCCATCCTCCCCGTTGTTGCCACCCCCGACCACAACTCGCCCGAGCGGCCTGAGCCCCGGCCCCAGCCAGGTGCGCCCCCCATGGTTCTCGAAGCCGACCAGCGTGCCCGGCTGCAGGTGCAGCTCCTCCGCCGCCTCGACCACGACGTTGCCGATCCAGCGGTCGTGGCCCGCGCTGCTGCGCAGGTCGAGGATGCCCAGGCCCTCGAGCTGGTTGCCGTCGGCGTCGGTGTAGTGGTGGCCGAGCAGCTGGTATCCGCCACAGACGGCCAGAACCGCGGCGCCGTCGTTCACCGCCCGCTCCATGTCGCTGCGCTTGAAGTCGGTGAAGTCGCGGAAGATGCGCGACTGGTCGCGGTCCTGCCCACCGCCCATGAAGAGGATGTCGCAGGCGGCGATCTCGGCGGGACCGGCCTCGATGGCCACCACCTCGACGTCGACGCCGCGCCAGCGGGCGCGCTGCTGCAGGGCGCGGATGTTGCCGATGTCGCCGTAGATGTTCATGGCGTCGGGGTAGAGGTGGCCGATGCGCAGCGGACGGGTCATGGTGCTGCCTTGCCGTCCTGCCAGAAGGCGGCCACCGCACCGGCGCGCTCGGCGACGGCACGGAGGTCGAGCATGGCGGTGTAGGTGGCGAGGACGGCGACTTCTTCTATTGCCGTTGCTGTGTCCGCCGCGTGTTGCAGGGCGCGCTGCGGGTCGGTCTCGACATGGATGCGCTCGCCCGGCACACCGGCGTACTTGAGGCGCACGGCGAGGTCGTGGGCGCGCGTGCCTGCGGCGACGATGCGGGGCGTGCTCTGTGTGCGTGCCAGGCGTTCGAAGTCGACGTCCCAGAGCCAGGAAACATCGCGACCGTCGGCGACGCGGTCGTTGATGGCGATCAGGTAGGTGGTGGCGTGGCCGAGCTCGTCGGCGGTGCGCAGCACCTCGTCGAAGCCGGCCGGGTTCTTGGCGAGCAGCAGGCGCATGGTGCGGCCGTGCAGGCGCAGCGTCTCCTGGCGGCCGAATCGCGGTTGGAACTGCTCGATCCCCCTGGCGGCCTGCTGCTGGTCGACGCCCAGGGTGCGCAGCGCGGCGTAGGCGGCGAACACGTTGTAGGCGTTGTAGACGCCGCCGACGTGGGCGTGCAGGTGGGCGCCGTCGCTGGTGTCGAGGTCGAGCGTGTCGATGCTCGGGGCTTTGATGCGGGTCAGCGCGTAGTCGGGCGCGGGGCGCGCGAAGTCGCAACTGGTGCAGGAGTATGTGCCACAGTGGGCCAGAACCACCCTGCTGAAGGCGAGCGGCGCGTTGCACACCGGGCAGGCGCGCGCGTCGGCGGCGTGGGGCAGGCCGGGGAGCAGGAAGTCGGTGGCGTCGACGCCGATGGGGACCAGGCCTGTGAGGCCGCGCACCTGTCCCGCGACCAGCGGGTCGTCCACGTTGGCGACGATTCTGGCGCCGTCGGGGAGCTTGCGCAGCGCGTCGCCGATGCGGGCGGCGGTGGTCTCCAGCTCGCCGGAGCGGTCGAGCTGGTCGCGGAGCAGGTTGAGGACCACCACCATGCGCGGCCGGGTCTCCTCGACGGCGCGGTCGAGGTGCAGCTCGTCGACCTCGAACACCGCGGCGTGGGAGCGGGGGCGGCCGCGCAGGTCGGCGTCGGCGACGGCGGCGGCGACCAGGCCGTAGACCAGGTTGGCGCCGCTGCGGTTGGTCAGGACGCGCTCGCCGCTCGCCTCCAGGGCGCCGGCGAGGATGCCGGTGGTGGTGGTCTTGCCGTTGGTGCCGGTGACCAGCACGGTGCCGCCCCGGAGCTTGGGGGCGAGCTTGCGCAGGGTGCCGCGGTCGACGGCGAGGGCGACGTCGCCTGGGATGGTGGTGCCCCCGCCGCGCCGGAGCAGGCGGCTGGTGGCGGCGGCGGCCTTGGCCGAGGCGACGGCGGCGGTGAGGCGGAGGTCGGGGGTCACTGGTTTGTTGTGTGTCGGGGGAGCGGGCCGAGGCGGGCGGGGACGGTGCGGCAGGCGCGGGCGGGGAAGCCGGCGGCCTGGGCCGTGGCGGCGAGGCGGGTCGCTTCTTCTTCCGTTGGCGCCAGGGTGAAGGCGGCGCCACCGCTGCCGGTGAGGTGCCAGGGGGTGTGCGGGGTCAACGCGCGGAGGCGGTCGAGGGCTTCGCCCAGGCCGGGGGCGGCGCGGCAGGCGGCGGGCTCCAGGGCGCTGCCGAGCAGGTCGTCCGGCGGGTGCGCGCCGCGTGCCAGCGCTTGCGCGAGTGCGGCGGTGCGGCCGGTGGGGCGGCGTTCGGCGTCGTTGAGCGCGGCGTAGGCGGCGGCGGTCGCGCTGGGGCCGGCGACGGCGATGGCCAGGTGGAGCGGCGGCACGGTCAGCGAGGCGAGCTGCTCGCCCCGGCCGGTGGCGAGCAGGCTGCCCCCGGCCAGGACGGCGGGGACGTCGCTGCCCAGCTCGGCGGCGGCTTCGGCGATCTGGTGCGACGCGATTGGGCGACCGGCGGCGGTGAGCAGCACGGCGCCCGCGCGCAGCACGGCCGCGGCATCGGCGGAGCCGCCGCCCAGGCCGGCGGCCGCGGGGACCCGCTTGTCGAGCCATAGGTGCAGCGCGGTCGTGCCCTTCGGTTGTCCGTCGTTTGCGAGGTCGAGGAGCAGCGCTGCGGCGCGGGCGGCGAGGTTGTCGGGACCGGTGGGAACGCCCTCGGCGTGGGGTCCGCTCAGCCGCAGGCGGACGGGCTCGGCGCTGTTGGCAATGCTCACCCCCACCAGGTCATGCCAGTCGATGGTGCAGATGACGCTGGCGATGTCATGCCAGCCGGAGGGGCGGCGCTCGGTGACCTCCAGCGAGAGGTTCACCTTGGCGTAGGCGGGGACCACGAGCATGCAGCTCCAGACGGTACCGGGTCGGTTGGCTCGCGCGGCCGCCGCCCGGTTGCTATACTCCCGCGGTTGCCTGCGAGGAGGTGGCTTGCTGCCGCCCGCCCGCTGGTGCTCGTTTCCGACACTGAATCCCTGCCAGGAGACCCGTGGCCAACTCCCGCTCCGCCCGCAAGCGCATCCGCGCCAACGAGCGCAAGCACGTCCGCAACCGGACCGTCCGCTCGGCCGTGCGCACCCGCATCACCAAGGCGCGGCGCGCGCTGCTCGGCACCGAGGTCGAGAACACCCCGGAGCTGGTGCTGGCCGCCGTCCGCGAGCTCGACCGGGCCGCCGAGAAGGGCATCATCCACCGCAACAACGCCAACCGGCGCAAGTCCCGCCTGATGTCGATGGCCCACCGCCTCCTCACCGCCGCCGAAGGCACCGCCGGTGAGGACCAGGCCGCCATCCGCGCCGCCGCCGCCGGCGGCGAGAAGGGACGCGGCCGCCGCGCCGCCGGAGGCGCGAAGAGCGCCGCCAAGTCCGGCACCCGCGCCGCCGCCGACAAGCCCAAGACCGCGCGCGCCAAGAAGGCTTAAGAGAGCCCTCGGCGCGGTCGGCTCGTTCGGTCCAACGGAGGCCGCGCGCCCACCGTCGCCCGGCGGGAGGCACTAATCGCCCGCTGTCGCCGTCCTGTGCAGCCTCCCGTATCCAGTCCTCGTCCGGCTCCGTGGTCGTCGCTGCGCGAGCCCTCCCCTATCCGGTCCTCGCCCGGCTCCGCTGCCTCGCCTCGGTCACCTCGCGGGCAGCCCGGAGCGCGAAGCTGCGCAGCGCGCTGGCATCCTCCACCCTCCCCCCCTTGACGTCGGCGTCGAGCCGCTGCAGCGCGCGCAGCCAGCCCTCCAGCACCGCGCCCGGCACGGCGGTCGCCTGCCGCGCCAGCCGCTCGGCCTTCCACGGCGGCACGCCGAGCGCCGCAGCCACCGCCCCCGCCCCGCCGCGCCGCTCGCGGAGCACCTCCTGGGCACCGAGCAGGTCGCGGATCTGCCCGCCCATGGTGGCGATCAGGTACTGCGAGGACATGCCGCCGCCCAGCCCCCCGTCCACCGCCGCCGCCCCGGCCCCCGGGGTGGGCCCGAGCAGCCGGTCGAGCACCCCCCACACCTCGACCTGCTCGTCGCCGCCGACCAGCCGCTCGACCTCGTCGGCGCCGAGGGTCTGCCGTCCCGCCGCGTAGGCGCGCAGCTTGGCGACTTCGTTCTCGAGCACGCCGAGGTCGCCGTTGGACACGGTGAGCATGTGCTGCACGGCGTCGGCCGGCAGCCGCAGCCCCGCTGCGCGCAGCCGCGTGTCCAGCCAGGCGCGCAGGTCGCGGCCGCGCACCGGGGCGTGGTACGAGATGTGGCCGCCGAGATCGCGCAGGGCGCCCAGCACCGGGTTGGTGGGGGCCACCTTGCCGTGCACGACCAGGCATACCACCGTGGTCGGCCCCCGCTCGCGCAGGGCGGTGGCCAGCAGGTCGGGCGGATCGGCGCCGCGACGCGCCCGCTCGGTGAGCTGGGGCGCGTCGCGCACCATGACGTGGCGCAGCGGGTCGAGGAAGGGCATCTCGGTGAGGCTGCGGCGCACCTGGTCGAGCTTCGACGGCGCGTCGATCACCTCGATGTTGAGGTCGCTGCTCGACTGGGCGCGCGCCGTGTCGAGCCACTCGCGTGCCTCGGCGTCGACGAGGTGGCGCTCCTCGCCGTGGATGAGCAGCAACGGCGGCAGTCCCGGGGGCGCGCCGGTCATGCCTGCACCGCCGGCTCGCCGCGCATCTCGTCGAGCAGGCGCAGCAGCTCCTGGCCGTAGAGGGCGAGCTTGGCCGGGCCGACGCCGCCGATGGCCAGCAGCTCACTCTCCGTGCCCGGCATACGCGCGGCGATGTCGACCAGGGTGCGGTCGGGGAGCACGACGTAGGCCGGCACCACCCGTTCCCGGGCGCGGGCGATTCGCCACGCGCGCAGCTTCTCGAACCGCGCACTCTCCTCCTCGCTGGCCAGCTTGGCGGACGCAGGCTGAGCCCGCTCCCTGGCGCGCTCCGGCTGGCGCGGGTCGTCGACCTCGATGGTCCGGTCGCCGCGGAGGATGGCGACGCCCTCGACGGTGAGCGCCACCGCCGGGTAGGGCGGCGAGGTCTGGCGCAGCGCGCCGCCCTCGACCAGCCGGTGCAGCAGCTCCTGCACGTCCGCCTCGCGCCAGCCCTGGAACATGCCGTACTCGGGGATCTCGGTGACGCGGTGCAGCGCCATGACCGCGCGGCTCTTGGAGCCGACCAGGATCCCCGCCAGCCGCCCCAGCCCGACGCGCCCGTTGAGGTGGGCGACCAGGCCGAGGGCGTGGCGGACCATCTCGCTCTCCAGACGGCGCTCCACCGACGCGGGCCGCGAGCACACGTCGCAGGAGCCACCACAGGACTCCGGCGCACCCGACTCACCGAAGTACTCCATGATCTGCCGGTGCCTGCAGACGGGCCGCGCCAGGTATTGGGTCATCGCCTCGAAGCGCCGGTAGGCGTGGCGGCGATGGGTGGCGATGCGCGCGTGGTCGATCGCCGGCAGGCGCCGGTCCTCGAACAGGCCGCCACCGTTCTCGACGACGCCGTGTTCGCGCAGGATCTCGCGGGCGGCGTCACCGGCGGCGTCGCTGAGCGAGCGCACCGATTCGTGGCGCGTGGTGACCAGGCTCCACGCGCCGGGATCGCCGCCCATGTCGCGCAGCGAGCGGCGGACTCCCTCCAGCGTCGTCGGCGTGGGATGCGCGGCCTCGATGAAGAACTCCTGCAGCCTGCGATCGGCGGGCGCGTGGAGCAGGACGCAGCGCGCGGGCTCGCCGTCGCGGCCGGCGCGGCCCGCCTGCTGGTAATACTCTTCGAGCGAGGCGGGCAGCGCGACGTGGATGACCTGGCGCACCGTCGGCACGTCCACCCCCATGCCGAATGCGCTGGTGGTGACCGCGACGCACACGTCACCCGCGACAAATCGCTCCTGGGCGCGGGTGCGCGCGTCGGGCGGCATGTCGCCGTGGTACAGCATGGTCGGGAAGCGCGTCGAGAGCCGCTCGGCGAGGTCGCGCGCCCGCGCACGGGTGCCGGCGTAGACGATGGCGTGTCCGTCGCCGGGGTCGAGCACCTGGTCGAGCCGGGCCAGCTTCTCCGCCTCGTTGCGCAGCCGCTCGACCGAGAAATGCAGGTTGGGCCTTGCAAAACCGTGGACGACCACATGCGGGCTGCGCAGCTCCAGTCGCGCCGCGATGTCGGCGCGGACCTCGGGGGTCGCGGTCGCCGTGCAGGCGACGACCTGCATCGGGGCGAGGTTCTTGGCCACCTCGCCGATGCGCAGGTAGTCACGGCGGAAGTCGTGCCCCCATTCGGAGATGCAGTGCGCCTCGTCGACGACGATGCGGGACGGCGGGGTTTGTGCCAGCAATGACCGGAAGTCGGAACGCACCAGGCGTTCGGGAGCGACGTAGAGGAGTCGCAGCACACCCTCGCGGTAGGCCCGCTGCACCGCGTGCTGTTCGCCGCTGTCGAGGTGCGAGTGCAGCGCCGCCGCGTGGATGCCGCGGGCGCGCAGGGCGTCGATCTGGTCCTTCATCAGTGCGATCAGCGGCGAGACGACCAGGGTGCACCCGCCGCTGAGCACGGCCGGAAGCTGATAGCAGACCGACTTGCCGCCGCCGGTGGGCATGACCACGACCGCGTCGTGCCCTTCGAGGACGGCCTCGACCACATCGCGCTGGCCACGGCGGAAGTCGTGGTGGCCGAAGGAGAGGCGGAGCGCGTCGAGGAGGGCGTCGGTGGGAGGGATCGCCGCCACGGCGGGCATTATCGTCTGGGGCTCGGTGGGCGGGTCGGGTTGCAGCGTCATGTCGGGGTGAGGCCTCCATCGCCTCCCGCGTACGTCAGCGTGCCGGCGTCTCCGGTGCGACGGACGCCGGTACCGGCGACCAGCGTGGTGGGTGGGGTTCGGCCGCCGTGCGCGCTGGGCACGGCGATGCTGCTGGGGCGGACGGCCGCAACCAGCCCGGGCGCGAGGGCGCCTCCGGGCGGGGCGACGAGGAGGTCGGCGCGGAGGGCGGCGGCGTCGAGCCCGGCGAGCTCCTCCTGCGCGGCGGCGGCGAGGTTGCCGGCGAGCAGCACGCTGCCGCTCGGGTCGATGACATGCAGGGCGGCGGCGGGTTGGGCGCCCTGCGCCGGCAGCAGGCGCCAGGTCGCGCCACCCCAGGTCCAGGAGCTGTCGGCGGCGACGGTCCTGACCTCGGTGCCGTGGTCGGCGAGCGCTGACAGGCCGGTCCGGGTCGCGGCCGCGAGACCGTCGAGGGCGACCGCCAGGTCGACGTGGTAGCGGGCGTCGAGGCCGGGCAGGCCGCCGGCGCCGCCCCGGTCCCCGGCCGTCAGGACGAGCATGCCGATCTCGCGGGTGAGCGGGGGCAGCGCGGGGCCGAGGGCGTCGAGCAGGTGCTGCGGATCGGGCCCGGCGTCGACCAGGGCGCGGTCGCCGGTGGCGGTCTGGATCAGCGTCGCCCGGGCCGCGCCGACGTCGAGCACGGCGACGTGGAGGCGGCCGTCCGGGCGGTTGGCGGCGAGCACCACGGCGGTGCCGGTGAGGCAGGCGGCAAGAGCGGCGACGAGCGCGGCGGCGGGGCGGCTGACGCGGCGCCGGGGCAGGCGTGGCGTGGTCGCCTGGCGCGACGAGCCTGCGGACGTCGCCGTGGCGCCGCTCCCGAACAGCCGTGGCAGCAGCGGGGCGGTGACCCTCCGGCGCGCCACTCGCCAGGTGGCGAACGCCACGATGACAGCGGCAACCTCCGCGACGGTGAACGCGGGCGCCCAGCCCTGGACGTGCACAGCGGCGAAGGGAAGCGACGCACACCAGCGGGCGATGGTGGCGATCGCCCCGGCAGCGGCGCCGGCGACCTGCAGCGGGACGAAGCCGAGGGCCGGCGCCACCCATGCCAGCGCCGCGCCGAGGCCGCCGCAGACGAGCAGCGGAGTCAACAGCGGCACGGCGAGCGCATTGGCGACCGGTCCCACGAACGACACCACGCCGAAGGTCGAAGCCATCACCGGCACCGTCACCGCGGACGCGGCCAGGGTGACCGCGAAAGGCTCACGCAGCAGGCGGGGCCCGCGCAGGCGCTCGGCGATCGGCGCGGCGAGAAGAAGGATGCCGAGCGTTCCGAGGAAGCTGAGTTGAAAGCCGACGTCCTGGGCCAGGCCGGGTGCGACGAGCACCATGGCGGCGGCCACCGCGGCGAGCAGCGGCAGCGGGTCCGCCGACCTGCCCGTACCGTAGAGCGCCCAGCCGGTCGCGGCCATCAGCGCGCTCCGGACCGCGGCCGGGCTTGCCCCGCAGAGCAGGATGTACGTCCCGACGGCGAGCGCCATCAGCATCATCCGCAGTCGCGGCGGCGTGGCCAGCCCACCGAGCATGGCGCCGACCAGCCCGGCGATGATCGCCACCTTGAGCCCGCTGGTCGCCACCATGTGGGCCAGACCGGAGTCGCGCAGCGCCGCGGTCAGGTCCGCTGGAAGGGTTCGCGGAATCGCGAACGCGAGCGCATTGACCAGCGACGACGCAGGCTCGGGCAGCGCGCTGTCGACGGACGACGCCAGGCCGAGGCGGGCCTTGGCGAGGAGGCGCGGGAGCGACACGCCACCGTCGCTGACGACGGTCATCGTGGCCGACTGGGCCACCGCGACCACACCGTCGCGGGGCAGTGCTGATTCGGCGCCCGTCGTTCGCGGTGGACGCAGGCCGGTGGCGTCGAGCTCGACGCGATCGCCGGGAAGAACGCGCGGAGCTGTCCGCAGCGTCGCCAGGACGCCGCCGTGGACGTCGAGCGCGCCGTCGCCGGACTGCGCGCGGTCGACGTCGACGATCACCTGGGCGGTGGAGCGACGTGCGCCGGTGCCTTCCCGAACCGTCCCGGAGAGCACGACCGTTCCGCTGCGCAACGCACTGTCGAGCACCGAGTGAGACGAGTCGATTGCACCGCGGGTCAATCCTGCGGCCGTCGCGGCGAGCACCAGCGCGAGCAATGCGGCGCGCGGACGGACGTGAGCAGCGGCCGTGAGGGCCAACGAGCCGAAGGCGGGAAGCAGCGCGAGGCCGAGCGGGAGATGCAGCGCCGACGCGAGTGCCGCGGACGCCGCGAGGCCCGCGCAGACGGCCACCGCCCACCATCCCGCCGCGGTGCTGACCAGGCGGCGGCTCACGGCGACACCGGCGCAACGAAGAGATATGGCCGCAGGCCGGTCACCGTCGGACCGTCGACGCCGAGCATGGTGCGCAGCTCGGAGAGCGTCCGGATGAAGCCGAATTGGGTGCGGTAGTCGACGATGGCGTCGGCGAGGCCGAGCGGCATGGTGGGAATGGCGCGGAGCTCGTCGAGCGTCGCCGTGTTGATGTCCAGCCTGGTCGCGGCGCCGGTGCGCGACGTGCTGCGCAGGTACGGGACGTTGATCTGCTTGCCCTCGTGGACCGGGCCGGCGAGGTCGGGCAGGCGGCCTGGGTCGGCGCTGCGAGTGAGCCCGCCGGCGGCGGCGATGGCATCGGCGATGCGGGCTGACGGAGAGAGGCGGTACAGCCCCGGGTGCACCACCGCGCCGCTGACGAAGACCAGCGCGAGCGCGGGCTCCCCGGCGTCGACCGCCGGCGCCGCGGCAACTCGATGGGCGACCGGGGCCGGCCGCGACGCCGTCCACGCCACCACCCCGGCGCCGACAGCGAGCACGGCCGCGCCGCCGAGCAGCAGGTGCAGCCTTCGCCGCGCGGAGCCTTCGCTTGCGAGGAGTTTTGTGATAACGAACATGCTGGCACGCATGCTACTGTATCGACAAATCTGTTTGCAAGCCCTGACCGGAGGGCGCGCGTGGAGGAGCTGAGATGGCTCGCGGCGAGGTCGATCGGCCGGGCGGCAGGACCCGGAAGCCGGGTCGTCTAGAGGCGGTAGCGCCTCTGCCCGTCCGGCCCCACGGAGGTCTGGGCACCCGCGCGCTCCGCGATGAAGCGCACGGCCCGACCGGACACCGGCACACCCGCCTTGGTGATCTCGGCCGCGACCTCGGCCGCGGTGGCCTCGCCCTTCTTGGCGAGCACGGCGCGAACCACGTCGGCGGTCACCTCCGGCGGCGTCGCGCGGCCCTTGGTCTTGCCCCGCCGGCCGGCGGTCGTCCGGCCCGCCCGGCGCCCTCCGTCGCCATCAGCCACGGCCCTCCCCCGCCGGACCGTCCCGCTGCCCAGGGCCGAGCTGGCCCGTTCCATCATCTTCACCGCGTCCTGCAGCTCGCGGCGCAGCGCGTCATTGTCCGCCCGCAATGCGGCCATCTCGTCGACCAGCGACTCGATCTGGCCGACCATGCGCTGCGCGGCCTGCAGCAGCGAGGGCCCCTCCCCGGTGGCGCGGCTGGACCGCCGAGGGGAAGCGGACGTGACAGCGCGCGTTCGTGGCATTGGCGGGACCTCGATGGAAGAGCATGGGGAGGGCGCACCTGGGCCAGTGCGCATGACCCGCCCCCGAAGGGGCGACCGGCCGTGATTCTGCTCGATCCCCCCGGCGGACTGCAAATCAGGACTGCGCTGCGTCGGATGTGTGAACTGCACCCGGACTGCGCGGTCCGGGCGGCGGCGACCGGCCTGGCGACCGTCGGCTACCATGTACGCCTCCGCTCGGGGCCTTAGCTCAGCTGGGAGAGCGCTTGCATGGCATGCAAGAGGTCGGGGGTTCGATCCCCCCAGGCTCCACCACTCGGACCAGTTGTCGAACCGGGTCCGCCGGGATGCGGAACGTGGGGTAGATCGCGTCCCGCGATTCGATCCTGACTTCTTCCACGAAGACCCGCAGCATGGCCTTGCGCGTGGTGAAGTCGTCCTGGGCGTCGAGTAGTCGGGTGACCTCGGCCTGGACCTGCTCGACGCTGACGTTCGCCCACGGGTCGTCCGCCGGATTGTCCTCGGCCGCGGCGGTCAGGTCGGCCTGACGGTTGCGCAGCTCGCCGAGGCGGTCGCCAAGGCTGCGGAGGCGTTCGCCGCACATGGCCTCGGGAAGGGTGCCCGCCTCGAACGCGAGCAGGTAGCGCTGCACCGCTTCTTCCGTCTTGCGCATCTGCGTTGCGACCTGGGCTAGCTCGGCCTCGAAGTCGGGACGCGCTGCATGAAGCTCGGTCCGGGCCGTGTCGATGGCGCGCACGAGAAGGTCGGTCTGCGAGAAGGTCGAGCCGAGCGCGCCCAGGATTGCCTGCTCCAACGCATCTGCGGGCACTCTGTCCGCGCCGCACTTGATCGTGCCGCCGACGTGGCGACCGCAGCAGACGTAGTAGCGATACCGGCCGCTGCGCCCGTGTGCTGCGGCGCCGAGGTACGGACTGCCGCAGTGACCGCAGATCACCACTCGACCGCTCAGCAGGTAGTCGGTCGAGTTGGACCGCTTGCGGCTGGCGTCCTCCCCGCGCTCGGTGAGGATGACCTGCGCCGCCTCGAAGACCTCGGCGTCCACCAACGGCGTGTGCGACGACGGGTGATACGCGCCGCGGAAGAAGATCTCTCCGAGATACGAGCGGTTGCGCAGGATGGTCAGGACCGTCTTGTACGTCCAGGTGTCACCGCTGCGCGTCCGGTGGCCGTGGCGGTTGAGCCACGCCGCGATCTCTCGCGTGCCGAGACGACGGTCGGTGTAGAGACGGAAGATCGTGGGCACCAGGCGGGCCTCGTCTTCGCGCGGCACCAGCCCTTTTGTGGCGGGATCAATGACGTAGCCGTATGGCACCTTCCCGCCGTTCCAACCGCCGCGCGCCGCCTTGCGCTCCATGCCCGCGACCACGCGGTCGATGATGGTGGCGCGCTCGAACTCGGCGAAGACGCCGAGCATCTGCACCATGAGACGACCCGCGGGAGTCGACGTGTCGAACGGTTCGGTGGCAGAGCGGAACACGACGCCCGCGCTGTCGAGGTCTTCGAGGATTTGCGCGAGACCCCGCACGGAACGGGCGAGTCGGTCCACGCGGTAGACGAGCAGAACATCGAAGCGCCGGGCGCGGGCCTCGCGGAGGGCGCGCTGCAACTCGGGGCGCTCAAGGGTCGCACCGGAGCACTTGTCCTCGAAGCGACGTGCCAGTTCCCAGCCTTCCTGGCTGGCGATGTACGCGCCGAGTCGGGTCGCCTGGGCCTCCAGGGAGTAGGGCTGGTTCTCCTCGTCGGTGGAGATTCGGGTGTAGGTGGCGACGCGCATGTCAGGTGTTGGTGTTGCCCTTCTCCTCGTCACCCGGCGCCGGGTCGCGGCGCTGGACGGAGAGGATGAGGATTTGCGAGATCAGCATCACCGCCTCGTCCTCCTGCTCCGTGGTCATCTTCACGAACACAGGCGGACGGAGTCGGATGACGGAGGGCGCGAGGACGCGCCGTGGTGTCGTGTCGCGAGCGGGTGTGGGACGTGTCGTCGGTGCTGCCCTCCCCGTGAGGCTCCGAGGACGCCGCGCGCCCGTCGCCGCGGTGGCACGGGCTGAGCGGGTCTACCTTGGGAGTACCCGCCCGAACCGCCCAGCCCGTACTCAGCAGAGCGGGCGAAAGACGGGTGGAGGAGTCGCCCCCGCCGCGCAGCAAGAGAGGAAGCATGGGCGGCGGCGGGAGCGACGGTGAGGATCAGGCGGCAGCCGGTGCCGTGGGCCAGGCGGGCAACTCAAGCTGTGCGGCCTCGCGCCGGTGCAACGGCGGGGCGACGCACGCGGGGTCGATGATCCCCTTGTCGTAGCCGCAGTTCGCCACGATGTCGGCCAGGTCGTCGACGGTGGCGTCATGGACGTCCGGAAGGTCAGCCAGGGACGCCGCGGCGGTAGGCGCGATCACCAGGACGCCGCAGGAGTGCGCTGCCTCGGCCAGCGCTTCTCGGGTCGACAACCACGCCCCCGGGGATCGGACCGGGAGAAGAACGCGCCAATGGATGGGCAGGCTGTCGCCGAAGCCGAGGTCGACGGCGCCGGGGACGTCCTCCACGATCATGTCCACGGCCTGGTCGAGGCGCTGGGTGGCGTTCGTCCGGTGGACGACGAGCGCCACGCCGTAGGGTTCCGCGGCGTCCAGGCCCACCGTGGCCGCCGCGGCCACCAACTCGTCACCGACCAGCTCGCCGTCGAGGATGCGGCGCGCGACCGCCGACTGGTCCCGGTCGAACTCCTCCTGGCGCGCGATGCCAGCGGACAACTCGGCGGCTGCCGTCTGCGCGAACGCCTGCGCGTCGGCCTCCAGCCCTGCCACGACCGGCCGCCAGGTCCGCTCACTCCACGGGCCGGACTTCGCGTCGCGGCGCGCCAGGCCCAGCAGCTCATCCATGGCCGCCTCCATGGCGCTGACCGCGTCGTCCTCGGAGAGACCGGCCCGGGATGCGAGACCGGCCAGCAGGCGGAAGGTCCTCGTCTCGCTCTCGCGCATGGGGCGGCGGTACGCCCACATGCCGCCCAGGACGAGCGCGGCGTGACAGGCGATGTGCGCCGCCGCCAGGGCGCGGCCGGGAGGACATGTGTCGGCGGCGGCGTCCTCTTCGACCATGGCGACCACCGCCGCCATCCCCTTCTCCTCGATGCGCCACGTCACCTCGCGGCGCACCTCCCGCCGCCTCCGTGTCTCCTGCGCCTGGGGCGACTCCTTGGGCTTTGCCGGCGCCTGGACGGGCGCGCACGTAGACTCAGCCATGTCAATCACCTCTGTTGTGATTGGCCACGGCCCCGGGTGTTCTAGCACCGCGGGGCCACTACCTCACCAGTCTACCACAAAGCTGTGTAGCGGTGTTGATGTCGCACCTGTCAATTTCCTTGTGCTATAAGGCCCACGCGCCTCCGGCACGAGTTGCGCAGGCCATGGGCGAGAGGAGTTGACAAGCCGCACCCTGATCCCAGAGAGGTGGGGGGTAGGGGGTCCAGGGGGAGGGGGCTCGTCCCCCTGGCCTAGGGGGGCGCGGGGGGAGCGGAGCGTCCCACCGCCTGAGCGCGTCCGCGCCGACGTTGCGCGATCTGCGCGGCTCTGGTGGCGCCGCGAAGCGTGGGCTCATCGCCACTGCGATGAGCGGGCGGGCGCCCTCGGTTCGGCTCGACGCTGGCGTTGGTGGGTCGGATGGACGGCGTGGGGCCGAAGCCGCAGTAGCGTCCCAGCGGAGATGGGAGGGGGCTGGACGATGTGTGCTGCAGGGAAAGGCGAGGCTGAAAAGCAAAGGACGCGTGTTGCCTTTGCTCCGAGCCTGGCAGGCGGCTGAGTACGGGGTCTGACGTCCCGGCGGGTACTTCCCTGGTAGAGGCTCCGCGCCGCTCGCCCCGATCGGGAGTTGCGTGGCTTTTCCCCCGCGGAGCACCATGACGACAGGGCCTAGTGCCCGTCCAAGGGAGGTGTGGAGTGGAGGGGGCGGGATCTGCGTATGACGTGCAGGCGGGGTGGTGGCGCGCGCCTTGGAGCACTGCGCCGTGACCGCGGTCGTCGAGCCGGCGGCTGAGTCTGACGCCGACCTCGGTCTGGAACTCCAGCGCGGCGAAACGCATGGCGCCGAGGGGCTGTTCCTCCGCTATGGGCAGCACATCCACGACTACGCCGCCCACCTCGTCCACGACGCCACCGCCGCCGAGGACATCGTCCAAGCCACGTTCGTCCGCGCCATCGAGCAGGCCGCCTCGCTCCGCGACCCGGCCCATGTCCGCGCCTGGCTTTACACCATCGCCCACAACCTGGCACGGGAGTACCTGACCCGCGACCGGGACGCTCACCACCCCGAGGTCCCGGTCAGCCTGCCGACCGCGGACGCCAGCCCCGAAGAGGTCGCCGTCGACCACAGCAAGGCGGACTTGGTCTGGACGGCCGTCGCCAGTCTTGAGCCCCGGCAGCAGGCGGTCCTCGACCTCACCGTCCGCCATGGTCTGACTACCGCCGAGGTGGCCGAGATCGTCGGCCTCACCCGCTCCCAGACCTCGCTCGTCGTCAACCACGCCCGCTCCGCCCTCGGCCACGCCATCCGCTCGCTCCTCGTCGCCCAGAGCCGCACACACTGCGACCGCCTCGCCGCGATGGTCCCGCCAGGCGTCGCCCAGCTCACCCCCGAGAAACGCCGCAGCGTCGAGCACCACATGCGCCACTGCGCCATCTGCAAGAGCCGGGCCGCGCTCCTGACCTCGCCAGTCGAGCTGCTGGGCGGCATCGCGCTCCTCCCGCTCCCCGCCTCCCTGGCCCACGGATGGCCGCCCCGGGCGCCGACCCTCCAGAACGCCCAATTCAGTGCCGCGCGCCAGAGCTGGGCCGATCGCCTCCGCTCCCGCGGCGTCGTCATCGGCGGGCTCGCCCTCCTCTTCCTCGGCGGCGGCGCTGGCGGTGTGGTCATCCTGCACGGCTCGCAGCGTCCGGCGACCGTCATCGCGCCCCGGCACCAGGCCACCCCGCCACCGTCGACGCCGGCGGCCTTCCCGACGATCACTGCGCCACCGCCGTCGCCGACGCCCAGCCCGTCGAGTGGCCAGTGGGGCGACGCCCAGGCGCTGGTCCGCAATGCCAACGGCTACCACGTCCACTACGCCGACTTCTACGTCTACCCGGCAGGCGGTCCGCCTGGCAGCCCGCTCAACTTCGACCTGACCGTCCAGCCGAACGGCGACTACACCGGCACCTACTACGCCATCGACGGCTTCATCGGGCAGTTCGACATTCGCCGGATCGGCGGTGTCATCTCGGTGCGGCACCTCGACTTGGTGGGCAACTTCGGGATCCCCAGCGCGCCGCCTGATGCCCTCCAGTTCTTCGGGCTCACGTCGCAGCAGGCGCACTCCCTGGGCGACTCGTGGCTGCCGCTGACCAGCTCCGGACAGCAGCACGCCGCCGCGGTTCTCTCCGGCGCCCTCGCGCCCTTCGTCTCAGCGCAGCAGCTCGCCGACATTGTGTTGGCGCCGCCGACCGGCGCGACGCTGGCCGCCCAACCAGGCGCCGAGCCGGGCTCTACATCGATCACGGGCGGCGGCGAGACGTTGACTTACCGCGTGTCGCCGGACGGTTTCGTCGCCCTGTCCACATCGACGTTCGACCTCCGCGTCGACTCCTTCGGTGGGGTCATCCCGACGCCGACGCCATAGGCCCCGGATTCCGGGCTACCGCAGCATCCGTGGCAAGGAGTGCGCCGACAACTCAGCCCGCCGCCGAAACCGGAAGAGCAATACCAAGCGAGATTCCAATCTTCAGGCGGAAGGACCGTGCGATGTGCCGCATCGTGCACCTCCAGTTGCCAAAGTGACGGCCAAGCATCGTGGCCACGAGGGCCACGGAAAGGGTGGTCAACAGGGTCGCCGGCTTCGGAGACAGAACCCACGACGGGCTGAGTTGTCGGGACGGATCACTCCTGTGTGTCGCCGGGCAACCAACTGCACCGGCTCATGCAGCGTACCGCACAAGCGTTCAGACCAAACCGTGGCGGGATGAACGAAAAAATCCGCGCCCTTGTGCATCTCAGGGTGGTCGTTGACCACGCCACCAGGGAGGCACAGGGGAATGAGCCGCCTGACATCACCCTGCCGACCACAGCCTGAGCACCGACCCGCAGACGTTCTGTCGCCACCGCCAAGTACGGGATTGCACCGCGCCGCGGGTACTTCATCTGCGGAGGTGGAATGCAGAGTCACGCAGCTCGACGTCCGTCCCGCGCGTACGGATCGAGCCAAGTTCGAGGACCCGGACACGCGCGTCGCTCGGCTCTACGAGGCCGAGATCGGGCGTCTGACGAGATTCGGTCGCAAGCTGACCGGGGACTCGTCGGCCGCAGAGGACCTTGTTCAGGACGTCTTTCTCGACCTCCTCGAACAGCTCCGCAGGGATCCCGACTACCTGCAAGGGCCGCCCTGGTTCTGGCTGCGCGAAGCAATGGTGCACCACGCCGCCAAACGCCAGCGACAGCTCACCCGCGAGTCGGACCGCCTCGGCCGCCTGCACGCATCACTGCCAACCGAACTCGACCGCGACGAAATGCACCTCGACTTCGAGCACGCCGTCACCCAGCTCCCGGCGCGGATGCGCGCCTGCGTGGAGATGGCCTTCGTCCACGACATGACGCAGGAAGGGATCGCCGCGGTACTCGGGTGCAGCGTCCGCACGGTGGAAACGCATCTGCGCCGTGCCCGTCCGCGGCTGGCAGACCAGCTCGGCGTCGATTGGAACCCGCGTCCCACGCGCACATCCACGGAGGTCGACTATGGCCACGCTCACTGACGATCCGCGCAACACAACCGAGACGACGGCGGACACGCCGAAGCCGGTCCAGCGCGATGAACTCCTGGACTCCTTGAAGGCCGGTCGAGCGGCTGACTACGCGCCACCACTCATCCGCGCCGTGGCCGCCACCATCGACCTCGGCATCCTCGCGCTCGTCTGCTTCGTGTCCGCGGGCCTGCTCGCGAACGCGATGGGGTACCACTCCACCGTCGACACGACGACAGGCGTGCAGACCGACTATTACCTGTTCTCGCCGGGGCTCATCGCCGGACTGACTCTCGCGTACTTCCCCGGCTGCTGGGCGCGGTGGGGATGCACGCCGGCGATGCGCATCTTCGGTCTGCGCGTCCGCATGGCTGACGACCTGTCGCCGATCGACACGCGGACGGCGCTGTTCCGGTTCGGGGCGTTGCTGCTGAGCATCGGCGCCGCGTTGGTCGGTCTGCTGGTCGCGTTCACCGACCCACGACGGCAGGCGTTCCACGACCGTCTCACCGGCACGGTGGTCGTCGCAGAGTGAGCACAGTGGACGAGGGCGCCGGCAACGGCGCCCATCCACCCTCTCGCACCTTCGATGGCGTCAGCGGAGCCCAGCTGCGCGACGCCTACGAGGAGGTCGCCGCCTTCGTCCGCTGGCTGGAGGCTTGCGACATCCGCGTCCCGTCGTGCTGGTACACGCACGGCTGGGTGGTGCGCCGCCTCCACGCCGTGCTGCGCTGGTACGACGAGGCGTACAGCGACGAGGCAACCGGTCGCGCGGCGGCGGACTGGTGGTTGGTCGGCATCGCGCCGCTGCTCCGCGACTGGTCCGAGCTGCTGGAGCACCGCGGCCGTCACGTCCCCGCGGAGTCACCGCTCGCCGACCCGGAACCGGTGCCGCCGCTGGACGAGTGGATCACCTCACAGGCAGACGGAGCGGGCGCATGAAGGACGCACTGCAACGGCTCCGCGCCGACGAGCTGGCCCAGCGCATCGCGGGCCTCGCGATCAACCTTTGGTACTCGCTTCCCGAGGAACGGCGCGAGCGGCTCCTGGCACGGCGTCGTCGCTATCTCTGGATGACGGCCGTGATCCTCGGTTCGCTGGACCCGCGCTCCCTGATCCTCGTCGGGGTCGCCGCGTACTTCCTGCAGCCGTCACCGCGACGCGCCAGCTCCCCCGTCTTGCTCCTGCTCTGCGCCGTGATCGTCGTGCAGTGGGTGCGGGACCTGGCCGCCGGTTTGGGACTCCTGGACGACGCCGCCGACAGTCTGACGATGGCGTGCAGCGGCATCGGCATGGCAATGGCCGGACTCGCCGGCGCTGTCGAGCGGCACATGCGCGGACCGATTGGGCTGCGACCGCTCCTGCCATGGTTGCGGCGGCGCCTCGACGCAGCAGCGTGGGGCATCCCACCGTTCCGCATCCTGCTCGGCTACAAGGGGCGCAGCTGGGTGTCCGCGCCACGCCAGGTCGCGACGCTAGTCATCGGGCCGCCGCGGAGTGGCAAGACGAGCGGCGTCATCATCCCCAACGTGCTGACCTGGGATGGGCCGGTCGTCATCACCTCGACGCGTCGCGACGTTCTCGACGCTTGCCAGGGCGGCCGGTCACGGCGCGGGGAGGTGTGGTGCTTCGATCCGGTGGGCGTGGTCGCCGCCAGCACCCCGTCAACGGTGCGCCGCCTGGACTGGTCGCCGCTCCGGGGCTCCAGTCAGTTCGACATCGCCCTATCTCGCTCTCGTGCCTTGCTCGCAGGCAGCATTGAGGGCACGGAGTCCCGCGACCATTGGCGGGCGCGCGGGACGCAGCTCCTCGGCGCGCTGCTCCACGCCGCCGCGCTCGCACACCTGCCCATGTCCACGGTGGTCGAGTGGGTGCAGTCAGCCCGCCTCGACGCCGCCCGGCACGTCCTGACCGAGGCCAACGCGGCTCACGCCCTGGCCGTGGTGCAGGGCATCGCCTCCACGCCCGACCGCGAACGTGGCTCGATCTGGTCGGCCGTCGCAGGGTGCCTGGCGCCCTTCGACGACAGCACCGTTCTCACCAGCGCCGACCGCGCCGACGCCTGTCCGTTCGACGCCGCCGACTTCATCCGGCAGCCGAACGCACTGTTCATCGTCGCCCCGGGCGACGGCAGCACTCCCCTCGCGCCGCTGGTTGTCGGCCTGGTCGAGGAGGTCCGCGAGACGGCGCTCTGCGCGAGCAACCGCACCGGCACTCTCGGCCTCCCTCTGCTCCTGGCTCTGGACGAGGTGGCAACCATCTGTCCCCTGCCATCCCTTCCGCAGATCATGGCCGAGGGCGGCGGCCGCAACATGCCGGTGCTCGCGATCCTGCAGGACCTCTCCCAGGCGGCCGAGCGGTGGAGTCGCGAGGTGGCCGACAGCCTGATGACCCTCGCCGGCGCCAAGCTGATCCTCCCCGGCGTGGGCGACGCGGATCTACTGAAGCGGATCGAGACCCTGGTCGGTAACGAATGGGTCGAGCAAGTCTCCCGCAGCGTCATGAGCAGCGGCTGGTTCTCCGGGTCTTGGAGTTGGGGCACCTACAGGACGGACATCGAGCGACCACGCGTGCCCGTGGCTTCGATCCGACGCCTACCCGCTGGCAGGGCGTTAGCACTCGTAGGCTCACACCCAGCCGTAATTGTCACCGTGACGAACGCGCTCCGACATGTGGCCATTTGAAGAAACCTCAGGAGACCAACCCCATTTCACGCAGGAAGAGTGAGGGCCGTCGAAGGTACCCACCGCCCGAGGAGGTGGAGGAAATTCGCAGATCGAACAAGGCTCGACAGACGCCTACAAAACAGAGACGGCGCTCGTCAGACAACTCCAACGCCGAATGCGCTCGATAGTCGGGCAATTGGCCCTCCTCCATTCCAATAAGGTAGACGCAGTTCCACTCAAGGCCTTTCGTCCGGTGAATCGTCGCCACCTTGATTCCCCCGCCCTCATTAGGGCTTCGGCCTCCAGCGCCCAAGGCGAACTCCGCGAGCAACTGCTCAAGCGTGAAGTCAGGGTCATACACAGCAAAGCCCGCGACCGCCTCCGCGAGAGCCGACATTCTACCGCTGAGCTGCTTGTCTACCCGAGCGACCGCCTCTACAATGAGTTCGACGATTCGGATGACCGGTGCGCCCTGGAAAGCAGCGGTCCGAACGTCGAGCAGGCCAACCGCAAGCGGGTTGGCACCGTGACCTTCCAAGAATTGGTGCGACCTTCGCTCGGGCACCACGGGGCTATCCAGAAGGCGGCTTAGTCGATGGGCCTGCCTGTCAGTCAGTTCTCCCCGGACAACCGATAAGCACGCCGCGAGTGCACGTCGTTCCTCAGGATCGAAGATGTCACCACGCCAGTCTGTGAAAGGTAGGCCGGCGCCTCTTAGAGCATCAACTACTTCGTTTGCCCGATACCCCTTACGCGCAAGTATGCCGATGCCTCCAAGTGGCGCGCCGGCTCTAGCGCGTGCCCGAATGTCCTCCAGCACCGCCTCGGCCTCGTCAACACCCGTTGGATACTCGCAGTATGTGACGGATCCGCCAGGGTGCTTCGCCTGCATAGTCCTGCCGCTCGGAGAGGGGTCGGACAGGATAAGGCGGTTGGCCACCTCCACGATGGCTTCTCGACAGCGATGGTTGACAATCAGCGGGTACTCCATCGCCGAATAGTCGGAGATGAAGGATCGGACGTTCTCTACATCGGCGCCAGCGAATCGGAAGATGGCTTGATCATCATCCGCAAAGGCACTGACCGTATCGCCCGGACTGGCCAGGCGGCTGAGAAGAGCGTATTGAAGCGCATTAGTATCCTGGAATTCATCCACGAGGATGTGTCGGTACTTACCGCCGTATGCCGCGGCTGCAGCGGGGTGGGCAGCCAGAACTTGGTCGGAGTAATGGATGAGGTCGGTGAAATCGACGACGCCCGCGGCTCGTTTCCGCGCTTCGTAATGGCGACCGAAGGACGCAACATCCCAACCTGGCTCATATACTTGGACGCGGCTCTCCTCCCAAGACCTGGCGAAGTTCGGGATGCCGTGATCATCGGCGACTTGGCGGGCAAATTCTCCTTGCTCTTCCTCGTCCAGGACATCAAAACCCGACTTGATTCCAACCAGATCGCCGTGACGTTGAAGCAGGCGATAACCGAAGGCGTGAAACGTGCACGCCAAGATTCGGCTCGAACTCACGGACGACACTGCCAGCGCACGCCCCTTCATCTCCGCGGCGGCCTTGTTCGTAAACGTCAGAAGCAGCGCATGGTCGTCAGGATGAATCGTAAGAAGGTGGCGTGCTCGTCGTGCTAATGTGCGTGTCTTCCCACTCCCGGGACCGGCGAGGACGATGATCGCCGCCTCTGGCGCTTCTGCTGCCCGTGTTTGTTCCTCATCCAGATCGTCGTCGCTGCGCTCAGACATAACGGATGAGCTCGAAGAGTGGGCGTGGTCGCCGCTGATTTAGGTCTAAGGCGTCGACGAAGATCGGCGCCCAGAACACCTTGTTCGTCCGCGCAAAGGCAGCGAGTAGCTCGCTGGCGGTCTTGCCCCTGTTGGAGGGCTGCTGAGCGAACCGCTCATAACCGGGCTTCTCACCATGTGTGTCAATTAGGGCCTCTGTGGCGGCAGCTCCCAGGGCTGTAACGAGTTCACCTTCCAAGTCGGGTGTGCAGACGTAGAAGCCATACGTCTCCATGGATGTGCGATCTGCCACGGGGAAACCTGCCGCCGCGAGGGTCTTGAGCCATTTGCCCTCCTGGTCTTCGTCGCACAGGCCAAGGACGTCAAGCTCCAGACCAGTCGGACCAAGAATGCCCAGGAATGTCGCCAGGGTCCCACCGCCATCTAGGCAGACGATACTCACACCCGCAGCGTCGATCCGGCGTCCAAGGCGCTGCGCCAGCGCCAACAGAGCTATGCGATCGCTCGTACCTTCGACCAAGATAGCCTTCCGGGCGAAATAGGCTTCCGTCACCTCAGAGGTGGCGAAACGAGCGAGCCGGATTGCCTCGCTATCCGTGATCAAGGAAGGGCGTGCTATAGACACGGTCGTGCCAGAGCGCCTGAGGCGTACCAACCGGCGCGGATCGACTCGATTTAGGATGCTTCCAGAGTGCGTGGCGATGACTGCCTGCGTCGCACGAGCTTGTACGGCCTGAATCAAGGCACGCTGGGCTTGCGGGTGCAGCGAAACCTCCGGCTCATCGAGGAGGAATATCGAGCCAGGGTTTCTCTCTAATAGGTAGAGCGCGATGGCATGAATAAGCAGTTGGGCCAGCCCGCTGCTCTGGCTAGGTGCGAGTGTCTGAAGATCATTGTGGGAGAAAAGTAGGTCGAACTCTCGCAAGAGGCTCTGAGGCTGACGCTCGTCCGCACCCAAGGCTAGAGCGTCTGCGGCGACCCCGGGGACGAGCTCCTCAAGCAACGCTGTCAGCGCTGCGAGTAATGTTTGTAGAGGTGTCGCGGCGGCGAGATTCTCAGCGGCCAGTGCGATCGCATCGCGCGCTTGCTGTAGCTCAGCCTCCAACGACAAGCCCGCAATTGCACGGGCTAGCAGGCTTCTCGTTCCGACGACGCCGAGGAGACGACCAGCATCACGAATGGCGGGCAACGCCAGCAGTGGCAGCGCCTCGCGTTGTTCGCGGCTGGCACGAGGCCAACCCTTATCGGGGTAACCGTGGGTCGCAGTTACACTGCGTTCGCCTGCATCCCACTCGGCTCGGTAACCAATGCGGAGCGAGGGAACACCGCCGAACGACATTACGTCGGGAAACGTGGCTTGGTCTGCCGCCGAGAAACCGCGCAGCGTCGCGACAAGCTCTAAAGGTTTGTGTGGGTCACGGAAGTCAGCGAGCGCCACCTGCGGTTCACCGCGAATAGCCTGCGCTATGGCGTTCAGAACGGTTGTCTTGCCGCCGCCGTTCTCAGAGATAAGGAATACAGAGGAGCCGTCGACGTCGATGGAGACGGTATCGAAGCTACGATAGTTCGAAATCTCGATTCGACTGAGTTCCACGCCTAACTCCTCTCTCGGCATGGATCGAGGCGTCCAAGCCGCGCGCAGACGTGCAGTGTAAGCGGGGTACGCACGCCGTGAGCTTCTATAGTCAAGCAGCCAGGGCCTGCGGTGCGGCGAAATCGGCCTGCAGAGCTCGGTAGACGGCGTCGGAGAGGTGCCGTTTGAGGCAGCGGATGGCCTCCTTCCCGCTCTTCCCGGTGCTGATCTTGCGCGCCAGGTACGCCTTCGCCCGGTCGTCGGAGTGCGCCTGGACGAGCGCGACGTAGTGGAGCGCCCGGTTCAGCCGCCGGTTGCCGCCGCGGTTGAGTCGGTAGCGGACGACCTTCCCCGAGGACGCCGGGATGGGCGCGGTCCCGTTCGCCGAGGCGAAGTGGGAGGAGGTCGGGTAGCGGCGGATGTCGCCCACCTCGGCGAGGATCCGGGCGCCGAGCAACGGGCCGACGCCCTTGATCTCGACGACGTGGGTGCCTGTCATGCGCACCAGGGTGGCGATCTCTCGAGTGCGCGCCTTGATCTCCAGGTCCAGGCGGCGCAGCTCGGCGACGCGCCGGCGGGCGACGTCGGCACGGGTGGAGTGCTGACCGCGGAGTAAGTACGTCACGCGCGTCAGCGCCGCACCAGAAACGAGCGACCGGCAGGTGCTGGTGTAACCGGGGCACATGACGCTCAGGTCGCAGTGCAGCCGGTTGGCGATGGCGCTGCGCCTGGTCACCAGCTCGTCGCGGTAGTCGCAGAGCACGCCGAGCTCCTCGCACATGGCCGGCTTGGCAACCGGCGGCAGCTTCTCCTCGCGCGCCGTCACGCGCGCAATGGCGAGCGCGTCCAGCGGGTCGGACTTGCCGAGTCGGCGGCCGCGTCGACGCTCGCGCACGCTGAGCTTCGGCGGCACCTCGCGCACGTCGAGACCCTCGGCGAGCAGAGCCTTGGCCAGCGCAGCACCGTACGTGCCCGTGCACTCGATGCCGAACCGCTGCACACCGCCGGCGCGCCCCCAGCGCAGCAACTGCCGGTGACCGAGCGGCGTGTTGGCGAACGTGTGCGCCTTCACTTCGCGACCGGCGACGTCGACGATGCAGGCCGCCAGGCTGTCCTTGTGACTGTCGACTCCGAGGTACACGCTGGACTTTCCTCCGCTTCCTGTCGGACGATATGGTCGGTGGTGCGCAAGCACGCGTTGGGTGTGACCACGCTTCTATGAGGCGACACCGCCGGCCCGGACGTCCCCGGAGGGGCACTCACAACGAGGCGAGAGAACCGCAGCGTTTAGTTGAGCCACCTCCGGGACGCCGGGCATCTTCGGCGGTGGCTACCGCCGTCGACAACTGCAGCATGCAACGCGTGCGTATAGTCTGCGTTCCTTTCCTTGCGAAGTGAAGACGGTCCCGAGTACGGGATCGCCGCCTCGGCCGGGTACTTCTCTTGTGGATGATGACACTCCACAAGATCGCTGGGATCGACGGTCCAGGCTACGCCGACTACCTGACGGGAGCGGGTGGCCGGGACCGGAGGGGAGACTACTACCTCGGCCGCACCGGGCGCGAGCGGGAGAACGCGGGCACCTGGCACGGCGAGGCGGCCCCCGAGCTGGGTCTCTCCGGCACCGTCCGCCGGGACGATCTCCTCCGGGTGTGGGAGGGCCGGGATCCCCGTACCGGCGACCTGCTGGTGGCCCGCGGCTCGACCGGGGAGCATGTCGCTGGCGTCGACGCCACTTTCAGCGCGCCCAAGTCGGTGTCCGTCCTGTGGGCGCTCACCGATTTGACCGAGCGGTCAGCCGTGGAGGCCGCCCACGACCAGGCAGTGCTGGTCGCTCTCCGTCATATCGAGCAGACTGTCCCCGTTGCTCGGCGTCGCATCAGCGAGGACGAGGTGGTCCACGAGCAGGTCGCCGGGATCATCGCCGCCCGCTTCCGACATCACACCTCCCGGATCACGGCCGAGCAGCATGAGCGGGGCGCGGTCCCGGACCCGCAGCTCCACGACCACGTCGTCATCGCGAACATGGCCCGCCGCGCCGGCCCTGAGGCGAAGTGGGTGGCCATCGACAGCCGCGAGCTCTACCGGGTCGCCGCGGAGGCGGGAGGCGTCTACCGCGCCGAGCTGGCGGCCCGCCTGCAGCAGCTCGGCTACGGCATCCAGCGCGAGGGCCGCTACTTCGAGGTGGAAGGGGTCTCCCCCCGACTCCGCGAAGCCTTCTCCTCCCGCTCCCAGGAGGTCGCCGCCGCCGTCGCCCGGTTCACCCAGGAGCACGGCCGCCCGCCCACGATCCAGGAGCGCAAGGCGCTGACCGTCCTCTCCCGGGAGCCCAAGTCGGTTGATCACGCGCCGGCCTTCGAGCAGTGGGCGCGGAGGGCTGAGGAGGCGGGCAGCGCACAGCTCCCCACCCCTGCTCCCGGCCGTCAGGCCCCCGACCGCTGGGCCATGCTCGCGGCCTTCGTCACCGAGCTGTCCGACCCGGCCAGCCGGTACTTCCTCACCCGCGACCACGCCGCCGTCGATGACCGCACCTTTCGGGCCGCCATCGCCGAGGCCGCCCAGGGACTCCTCGCCGGGACGGACTACGACTGGCTGGTCCGTCGCGTCCAGGCCGCCCCCGAGTTCGTTCGGGTCGGCGGCGGGCACTGGAGCACGCAGGCCACCGTCGAAACCGAGCGCACGGTTCTCGCAACCGCCCAGCAGAAGGCCGCCGCGAGGAGGACTCCACCACCCGAGACGGTCGCCGCCGCCATCGCATCGGCCCGCGTGCCGCTCTCGGCGGAACAGGAGGGCGCCGTCGACCAGCTCGCCCACTCAGGCTTCGGCCTCCTCACCGCTCCGGCGGGGGCCGGAAAGGGTGAAGTCCTCCGCACCGTCGCCGAGATCCGCAAGCAGACCGGCCACCGGGTGATCGCCGTCGCCGCCGCGGGCGAGACGGCCCAGCGGGTCGGCCGGGAGATCGGGGCGGACCTCTCCGTGACCGTGGACGGCTTCACCCGTTGGGTGGCCAACCGCCGTCTCATCCTGACCGAGCGCGACGCGGTGATCCTGGACGATGCCGGGCTCCTCGAGGACTCGCGCTGGCTCTCCCTCCTGCGCGCCATCGGCCCCGTCACGGTGACCGCTGCGGGTGACGCTGCCCAGCTCGCCCCCATCGAGGCGGGCGGCCTGTGGTCCCGGCTCACGGCCGAGCTGCCCGCGGCGGTCCTCACCGAGAACTTCCGTGCCCGCGAGCAGTGGGCGAAGGATGCCTGGACAGATCTCCGCGAAGGCCGAGCCCGCGACGCGCTGACTGCCCTAGAGCGCCGGGGCCAGATCGTCATGAGCAAGACGCGCGCAGAGTCCCGCGAGGCCGCCGTGGCCCAGTGGGAAGCCGATCGCCGCGCCGGCGCAGTCCGGGGCCGCGACCTCGATGACTACCTGCTGGTGGCCACGACCAGCAATGTCGACGTCGATCTCCTCAACGCCGCCGCGCAGCGCCGTCGCCTCGATGCGGGAGAACTCGGCCCTCAGTGGATCGAGGTCACCGCCCAGGACAACGCCGGGCCTGTTCGCATCGAGCGGTTCTACACGGACGATCGGGTGGCCTTCACCCGCCAGGTGCGGCTCGGCGGCTGGCGCCCAAGGATCGAGAACGGCGCCACTGGCACCATCACCGCGCTCGACGCAGAGGCACTGACGGCAGAGATCCGCCTCGCCGATCGGACGGTCACGCTCGGAGGCGACCAGCTCACCGCCCTCCGCCTCGGATACGCGAAGCACGTCTACACCGCGCAGAGCCGCACGGTGGATCGCGCCTACGTGGTCACCGGGGGATGGCAGACCGGCCGGGAGGCCACCTACGTCGCCGTCTCCCGAGCCCGCGAGGCGACCCACGTCTACACCGACTTCTCCTCCCTCGACCAAGAGGTGCACAACCGCGAGGCCGCGCTCCGGGAGCTCGCTGCCCGCGTATCGGAGAGCCAGGCCAAGGTGTCGGCGGTGGGATGGATGGAGGGGCGGCGACCAGGTACACGGGAGGCGACGCCGATGCAGAGGACGCAGCAACAGGCCATGAAGGAGGCTGGAGCGCGGGAGCTGGGCCACTCCACGCAGCTCCGCTCCGAGCAGCGCAGCCAAGCCCACCAGCAGGACGCCGCGGCGAAGCAGAGAGAGCAAGAGGCCGTGGCGCTCCGCGAGGTGCAGGCCGCCCAGGCGCGCGAAGAGGCGGAGCGCCAGCGGCGCGAAGACGAGACACGCCGGGACCACGAGCGAGACGGAGGACGCGGAAGGTGACGAGCACAGAAACGATCAGCCCAGGAGACATGGTGGCTGAGCCAGACATGCCGGCCCAGGAGACACCACGCCGACGCGGACGGCCGCGAGGACAGCGACCCCTCAGCCCGGTCGGCGTGATGGGCGTCGAGGTGCAAACCACCAGGTCCTACCGCATCGCGGACGAGAGCCACCGGACCGTCGGTCAGCTCCGCCTCATCCTCAACCAGCGTCGGCTCCCCGACGAGGCGCGAGTGGCGTTCGACGGCGACCGCATCTCGATCGAGTGGACCGAGTAGCCAACAGCTCACATCCCGTGGACCGTCGACAACAAACGTTCCTCAATTTTGTGTCCACAGATAGGCGGGAGTTTCCCCATGGTTTTCCCATGGTTCTACCCATATATAGGGGTGGAAGAGGGCTCGCCGCCCCACATATTGCGTACGAAAGGCACAACCTGCGATAGAGTCAGCGTGGGCGCACTCGCGACTCCATCCGCGCCCTAAAAGGAGGTGCAGCCAAATGGCAGACAAGTCGACGCCGCCGCTCCGGCCCGGCGACCTGGCGCCCACGTCCGGCATCTACAGCCGGTCTGACGGCGATCAGGTCGTGTCGACCCAGGGTAACCCGCTTCCGCCGGGTCCCAAGGGCTCGACCTACAGCCTCGTGAAGCCGGCCCGCCACACGGGCAAGTAGCGAGGAAAAAAGGAGCCTCCCCGAAGACGTGGAACATGCAGGCCCCGCCGGTCAAAGCAAGGGCGCATTTCACATCCGAGGGGGGCTCCCCCAACCACTCTAGACGTTGTGATGAAACGGACGTTGGGCCACCAGACGCTCACGATCCAGGCTGGGGAGCACGCGCGTGAGCGGTCCTAACGTCCTGGGTTTCAGCGTGGGCGTCCCCGTCTGGCTCGGCAGCCTCCCGCTGGCCGATCAGGTGCTCCGGACCCTAGCTGAAGGCGAAGGCATAGCCGAGCGGGTAGGCTCCGCGCTCACCGGTAGACGCGGCTCGAAGACTCGGGCACGCCTCTTGTACACGGAAGTGCTCTACAACATCGGAATGCTGGTGGCGATCCAGCAGGCACGGCCGCCTCAACTCATTGCTAGCACCCAAATCTGGGAATCGGCCCTGCGCGACCCTGGTTGGTTTCGCGGCGTTGTCAAGCCGCTTGAGTTGCCCGTCGTAGCTGGACCGTATCTTCACCTTGCCAGTGTTCGGATGCTGTTTGCGCAGGACCCACTGACCCTGCTGGAGGCGCGGCTTAGCGGAGCAGACCAAACCGCGGTCGACAGCCTCGCCCACATGTTCCGAGAGGCAGAGGTTGTCCTCCGAAAGCAATTCAATCGCAAGACGCGCAAGCGGTTAGAACAGCTCATGCAGGAGAGGATGAGTGAGCCCCCGCCACGGCAGCCGGTAGCGGCGCGTATCCGAGGCGCTGCCGCGTCCCTCCCTCCCGCGTATTGGTTCAGGACCGCTCTGGCGCTCGGGGTCGTCCATGCAGTCGAGTCATGGCTGCAGCGGGCCGGCGTTCTGCCGCGGCCGGTCCGTCGCAGGCTGCCTGGCCTCCGATCCCGGGCAAAGAGGTAGCTGACGTTCTGAGTTCGGCGGATGCCTTCTGGAGGATGGAAGGGACCCGCCGCGGCGGCGCAGCCGCCGCGGCGGGGGTGCGCTGTCAAGACCCTTGGTGGGGTACGTCGTTTGCCTGTTCACGGCGCGCAGCCGCGTCGAGACCCAGGGGAGCCACGACGATCGTCCCCCCGGGGCGGTTCGACATACGGGAAGCTGGGTCCACCACTACTGAGAAGCAGTTCTGCAGTCGCCAGTGAGCTCGGTGCGCCCTTCATGGCGCAATCGTCAGCTGTGAGATCAGGCCGTCACGAAGGGTCAATCGGAACCCCAAACGAGCTGTGCCGCCCGGAAAGTTTCCATCGAGCCGTACGGGAACAACCCATTCGTCCGGGCTGAGTTTCTCGGAGCCGAGCACGGTGACGGTGTAGGTGAACCGTGAGGTAACGGTCTCCCTCCAGCGCCTGATCTCGTCGTGGCCGTGGAACGTTTGACCTTCGTCATGCACCACAGCGTCACTGGTGAAGCAGCCGAGGAGCGTGGCGGTGTCGCCCTCGCCGGCGACATCCAGGTACCGTTTGACGGACTCCGGCATCGTTGCCATCAAGGCGGCTCCTGCGAACATGATGTGCGGACACCTGACACTGCCTCATGGCAGCCTAGCGGCCGCGAGGTGATCCTAGCTCCAGGCCGGTTCGACATACGGAAAGCTGGGTCCACCACGAACATTTGTGTGCTTCGGTCCGGCCACAAGACGGCGCGCCAGGATCGGGGCTCCAACGCACAGGTGATCGCCCTCTCCAACCCAGGGCCTCGGTTATACTCTGGGTATGAAGACAGCCGTGTCGATCCCTGACGATGTCTTCGAGCAGGCGGAAGAGCTCATCAGGCGGACCCGAGAGTCGCGAAGCCGCCTCTACAGCCGAGCGGTTGCCGAGTACGTCGCACGCCACGCCCCCGATCGTGTCACCGAGGCCATGGATCACGCGCTCGCTGATCTGGACGAGCCGGCCGATACCTTCGTCTCCGCGGCGTCGCGTCGCGTGCTGCGGCGCAACAGTTGGTGAGCGTTGGCCAGGGCGACGTGTGGTGGGCTGAGGTGCCGGAGCCGCATGGTTCCGAGCCTGGGTTTCGGCGCCCTGTGGTCGTCGTCCAGGGCGACGCGCTCAACCGGAGTCGCATCGGTACAGTCGTGTGCGTCCCACTGACGAGCAATCTGCGGTGGTCGAACGCGCCAGGAAATGTGTCCCTCGATGAGCGTGCCACAGGATTGCCGAAGCGGTCGGTCGCCAACGTGTCCCAGATCGTCACGCTCGACCGGACCGACCTGACCGAGCGCACCGGCCGGCTGCCGGCAAGGAAGCTCGACCTCGTCCTCGGCGGTATTGATGTGGTGCTTGGACGCTGATCGCACGACGAGCATCTGCCGAAGGGACGCGGTCCTCCCGCCCCGCCAGGTGTCCTGGGCGGGTCATCGGGTAGCCAGTCGAGGCGACACAACAAGGGCGGAGCGGTTCGACATACGGGAAGCTGGGTCCACCACGAGCGTCCGTTCGCCTCAGCCGAGGGTGCTGTTGGCGGACTCCGGGCGCGCAGGCAATGGGTGCGGCCCCGGGACAAGACGACCTGGTCCTCAACGACGCGATCGGCCGGTCGATTGCAGATCCTCGATGTCCGTCCTCATCCCCTATGCGCGGCTAGCCGACGAGATGGTGCTGGCTGACGAAAGCCCGGAGCGCAATCCTCTGTTAGGACGAACTCCACGGTTATCACGGGGAGCTGGATCCGCGAAACGTCGTTCCATCGGAGCGGAGACCGCCCGGGGGCGCCTCTCCTGGAGACGGTGCCTATAAGGAAACGCCCCCGGTTCACGTTACTAGCGCCACCGCATTGGCAGCGAGTCGCCTCCACGAGCACGTTGGTTGCACCGGACGGCCCTGGAAGCTCGGAGCGAATCACGCGCAGACCAGGAACTCGCGAGGGGCGTCAGCGTTTTTCTCAGACCCTTCGTGAGATTCAGGGCAGTCGGACCGCTCGGTGGGGCAGGATCGCCACGGATTGGTTCGGAAGCTGGCGTCCGCCACGAACATGCGTGCGACAATCGAGCAAATGGGACGTGCTCTTGACGTTAGCCTGGTCTTAGACTAGTCTGAAGCGATGCGAGAAGTCGGATCGTACGAAGCCAAGACACACTTGGCTCAGCTCCTCGAGGATGTCGAGGGGGGCGAAACCATCACCATCACCCGGCACGGTCACCCGGTCGCACGGCTCGTCCCAGCGCGTCCACAACGACATCGGACCGCGGACGTCATTGCCGCCATCAAGTCCGCGCGGGCCGGAGTAACGCTTGGCGACCTCACTGTCAGAGAGTTGATCGACGCGGGAAGGCGCTAACGTGCCGGTCGTCATCGACGCCTCATTGACACTTGCGTGGTGCTTCGAAGACGAAGCCAACCAATTCTCCGACAGCGTTCTGGCGCATCTCGAAACCGATACCGCTGTTGTGCCGGCCGTTTGGCCACTCGAGGTGGCGAACGCCTTGGTTATGGGTGAACGGCGAGGTCGCCTGACTGAGGCCCAGACCTCACGCTTCGTCGACCTGCTCGCACAACTTCCCATCGACGTCGAACCGGCGTTGCCCGCTGCCATATTCGGTGCCGTGATCAGCGCGGCACGCGGCCATCGTCTGACCTCGTACGACGCCTCCTATCTAGAGCTAGCCGAGCGACGCGGGGTGCCCCTGGCAACGCAGGACGATCGCCTGCGCGAGGCCGCGATCACGGCTGGGGTCTCACTCATGCAGACAGGGCAGTAGCCGACGACCCCCAAGGCGCGGAAGGCAGCATCAGAGGCGGATCTGGCGCACCGCGAAGGACGCGGTGTGGTTCGACATACGAGAAGCTGGGTCCACCACGCTCGATCCGGCGGGTCGCTCGGAACCTAAGTCGAACCGAGTAATCGCAGGAGCGGTGGCGTTTGCCGGGGCCTTCCGGCGGCTCGCCGCTCGCTGGGAGCAGCGACCCCAGCCGTGACGGACGACCCAGCTTAGGCGCAAGCAAGTCGATGCATCGCCTGACCCCTCGGGCGTCATCTGGTTGACGCCGACGTGGCGAGATGATCTGCGGGGCGCGACGGGCTAAACGGTCCCGCCACCCCGACCCACACGTGGGACACCGCCACCTCCATGGACGGGGTTGAGCTGCTCACCGCCGCGCGCGTTCTGCCGCGTCGCGCTGACGGATCGCCTGCAGCACCGCAACCATGTCCTCGCCGGCCAGTCCCAGCTCCAGGGCTTCGCCGTAGAGCGCGTGGCAGACGTCGAGCAGGGGCGACGCGATGCGCGCTTCGCGCGCGGCCTCCGCGATCAGGCGGTTGTTCTTGAAGACGTCCGCAAGTGCGGCCTGGGCAGAGTAGTCGCCGGCGAGGAGCCTGGCGGTCTTCACCCGCGAGACCTCGCTGGCCATGGGACCCGCGTCGAGCACGGACGCGAGCGTTCGCAGGTCAAGTCCGTGGCGCTCGCCGAAGTGCATGGCTTCGGCCAGTCCGGTGACCATGGTGATGAGGAAGATGTTGACGGCCAGCTTTGTCAGCAACCCGTTGGGCACCGCTCCGCAGTCCACGGTGGCACGGCACATGGGCGCGAGCAGAGCGCGAACGGCGTCCACCGCCGGTGGTTCGCCGGCCAGCATGGCGACGAGCTGCCCCGCCTGTGCGGGCACGCGCGAACCAGACACCGGCGCCTCCACGTAGCGTCCGCCGGCGCTGCGGATGTCGGCCTCCAGGCCATGCGAGTAAGCGGGTGAGGTCGTTCCCATGTGGACCACCGTGCGACCGCGCACCAGCCGTGCGAAGTCGGACCGTCCGCGGGCCAGCACAGCGTCCATCGCCGCATCGTCCGCGAGCATCAGGGTGACGACCTCGGCCTGCGCGAACACCTCCGCGACATCCCCCGCGACCGCGGCCCCCGCGGCGGCGACCGCGTCGGTCCGCGCGGCGGTGCGGTTCCAGACGACGAGCGGCGTGCCCGCTCGCGCCAGGTTGAGAGCCATGGGCTCGCCCATCAGCCCGAGGCCGATGAACCCCACTCGCACTGGAGAGTCACCCGGATGGAAGGCCACGTTCAAGGTGCCGCGGACGCCGTGCAGCCGCTCGCGGCGACACGCGCAATGGTAGACGTGTCGTCGCCCACCATTGGGACGGCGGCGCGCACGTGGTAGATCTCGCGAATGTGGCGCGCATGCATGCCTGGCAGGCGGGCGCGCAACAGTGCAAGCACCCAGCGCACCTCGGCGTGGATGCTGGCGTGCATCTCACGCAACTCGAGATGGCCGGCCGCGGTGACCAGGCACGCCAGCAACCCGCTGCCCAGGCGGCGGCGCTGCCAGCGGTCCTCGACGAGCAGGCCGATCTCCCCCGCGACATCGCCAACGCGATGGATGCTGGCCAGCGCGACCACGGTGCCGGTGGCGGTGACGGCGACGAAGGCCGCCACGTCGGGCGACGGCTGGACCACCGCCTCCAGGTGCGCGGCCGGGAACAGCCGGACCGGGGAGTGGAATCGCCCGAAGCGCGTCTGCGGCGAGCACCGCTCGAACATCGCCAGGATGCCCTCGCGGTCGCCGGGCTGGACCGGGCGGATCACCACGCCGTCCGGACACGACCCCGTGGTCAAGGACGCGGCGCACCAATCGGATTGGGCACCGGAAAGATGCCCGTGTCGACGAGGTGCCGGCTGAGCGGGACGGCCAGCTCGATGGCCCGCTCGACGCCGGTCTGGCCCAGCCGCTCGATCGGCGCCGCGGCCAGCCGGTCGGTCACGTCCTCGATCTGCTTGCGCAGGGCGCCGCCCGACCTGGTGAGCCGCCCGTCGCGATCGAGCAGCCCCTGCGCCTGCAGGCGGCGGACGCCCTCCTCCCACTCGGCGTCCGTCCACCCCCTGCTCTTCTGAAGCGTCGCGCGCGGCATGGCGCCCGTCGCCACGTGGGTGATGCCGGCGTCGAGGCCGCGCAGTCCCGCGCCGACCGCGGCGATCACGTGCCCGTCCGCGCGGTGCTCGCGGAGCACGGCGGTCGCCACCCAGAGACGGGCCAACGGGTGGTCGCCGGGCTCGACGGCCAGCCAGCCCGCGGCCAGCGGACGGCCGTCGCAGCGACAGGCGGTCGCCGCAGTGCGCAGTAGTTCGCCGAGCTCGTCGACGGCGGCTGCCGACCCGGGCGGAAGCGTGTCGCCGAGGGCGGTGACGGTCGCCGACAGCCGGGCCGAGAGGACCGCCTCCGGCGACGCCAGCCGCCAGGCGTCGGGAAGTGCGCGCTCGACCATCCAGGGGGCGAACCCGTAGGCCATGGCCATGGCGGGCCGCGGGCCGATGGAGCCCAGGGGACTGAAGCGCCCCGCGAAGTAGCCCATCCAGAAACCCTTGAGGCCGATGGCGGCGCCGGCCTCCGTGGGCGCAGGGTGGAAGTAGACCATGGCGTGGATCGGCTCGATGGCCTGCCACAGGCGGCGGGCCAGGGTCAGCGCGGGCTCCATGTCGGCTCCTCTCCGGTGAATGGCCATGCCAATATTGCGCAATGGACCAGACGTTGACGTGGTGGGCGCACGCCCTGCTCGACGGCTGGCAGGACCGGCCCGGCCCCCGCTACGCGCGGCTCGCCGCCGCCATCCTCGACAGCGTCGAGTCCGGCCGGCTGCGGCCGGGGACGCGGCTCCCCGCCGAGCGGGTGCTGGCCGGGGCGCTGGGCGTCAGCCGCGGCACCGTGGTGAGCTGCTACGACCGCCTCGTCGACGCGGGCGTGCTGCGACGCCGCCAGGGTGCGGGCACGTTCGTGGTCGGCCGCCCCGGCTGGAACCGGCCGCCCGCGGAGAATCGCGCGGCAGCGCTCCTGCTGCGCCGGCTCGCCGGAGCCGACGACATCGACCTCTCGCTCGGCGTCCCCGAGGGGACGGGCCACCTCCCGCCGGTCCGCCTGGAGCTCGCCGAGCTCGACGTGCGCCACCAGCTCGAGCCCGCCGGTCTGCCCGGGCTGCGCGAGGCGGTGGCCCGCCACCTCAGCCACCGCCAGGGACTGCCCACCGAGCCGTCGCAGGTCGTCATCACCAACGGTGCCCAGCAGGCGCTGACGCTGCTCGCCGCGGCACTCGGCCGCCGGCATGCCGCGGTGGTCACCGGCTGCCCGACCTACCCCGGCCTCTCCAGCGCGTTCGGCGAGGCGGGCGTCGCCGTGATCGGCGAGGCGGACGGGCCCGGCGGCCTGGAACCGCAGGCGGTGGAGCGGGCCGCCCGGGCGCACGGCCGCCCGGTCCTCTACCTCAGCCCCTCCGGCTCCAACCCGGCGGGACGGGTGATGTCCCTCGCCCGGCGCCGTGGCCTGCTCGCCGCGGCCAGAGCGGCGGGCGCCACGGTGGTCGAGGACCTCGCCCTCGCCGACCTCCACCTCGGCGAGGAGCACCCGCCGCCGCACCTGGCCGTCGACGACCCGGAGGTCGTCGTGGTGGGCTCGCTGTCCAAGCTGTTCTGGGCGGGGCTGCGCATCGGCTGGGTGCGCGCGGAGGAGCCACTGCGCTCCGAGCTCGTCCGGCTCAGGGCCGCGAGCGACCTGGCGTCGTCGTCGCCCTCCCAGGCCATGGCCACCGCGCTGCTGGACGGGATGACGCCCGAGTGGCTGGCGGGCGTGCGGGGTGCGCTGCGAGTCCGTCGTGACCACCTGGTCGACGTGCTGGCGCACCGGCTGCCTTCGTGGCGCATCCCACACATCCCCGAGGCCGGGCTGTCGCTGTGGGTGGAACTGCCGGTGCGCGACGCCGATGCGTTCGCGGATCGCGCCGCGTCGCTGGGGGTCGCCGTCGCGCCGGGCCGTGTGCTCTGCGTCTGTGGCGGGCACGGTCACTTCGTCCGTCTCTCCTACGCGCATCCGTTGACGACGCTCGACCTCGCCGTCGAACGCCTCGCCCTGGCCTGGGAGAAGCACGCCGCGGACCTCGCGGCGACACCGGTTGCGTGATCGATGTGTGGCATCGCAGCGCGGCTTCATCGGGGCGGATGATCGACGGGTTGCGCTGCGCAGTACAGGGCCAGCGATGGCCGGTGGCCCAGGAACTGCGCCGCGCTCACCGGCTTGCGACGGCGAGGATCCGGGCGGTCGTCTCGCCCCGCCCCACGACATTGCCCGCGTCGGAGACGATCTCGAGTCGCAGGCGTGCTGATGACCGCCGCGCTGTGCCTCGGCAACGCACGCTACTGCGTCAGCCGCGCACTCGATCGGGCGAAGCAGCGCAGCGTGTTCGGCACGCAGCCGATCGGCGCCGAGCAGGCGATCCAGCATCCGATCGCCGCCCTGCACGCGCGGATCGCCGCGACGCAGCTGCTCGTCCATCGTGCCGCGGCGCGCTTTGACGCAGGCGCTGATGCCGGACAGGTTGCCGCGGAGGCGAACATGGCCAAGGTGCTCACCGCCGATCTCCTCTTCGACGCCGCCGACCACGCGATGCAGACGCTCGGCGCGCAGGCGTGGGACGAGCGCGAAGGCATGATCGACCTCTATCTCGACGCGCGCGCGGCACGCTCGGCGCCGATCTCCCAGGAGCTCGCGCTGAACTTCATCGCGCAGCACGTGCTCGGGCTGCCAAGCCACCGGTAAAGGGCTGCAGGGACACAGCCAGGCGACACCACCACGACTCCGCCGTTGACCCGCACCCGGTAGGCTCACCCCCGATGGAGACGCGCGACGTCACCGACCTGGCCGTGCTGCACTCGCCGGCAACCGTCGCTGCGCGCGCGCAGACGGTGGTGCTCGTCGAGGGCATGAGCGACAAGCTCGCCGCGCGTGCGCTGGCGGAGCGCCGCGGCCGTGACCTCGACGCCGAAGGTATCGCCATCCTGGCCATGGGCGGCTCGAAGAACGTCCGCCGCTTCCTCGAGGTCTTCGGCACGCAGGGCATCGGGCTGCGCGTCGCCGGGCTCTGCGACGCCGGGGAGGAGCGCGACTTCCAGCGCGGCCTCGAACGTGCCGGCTACGGCACTGACCTGACGCGCAGCCGGCTCGACGCCCTCGGCTTCCACGTCTGCGTCGCCGACCTCGAGGACGAGCTGATCCGTGCCCTCGGCGGCGACGCCGTGGAGCAGGTGGTCGCGGCGCAGGGAGAGCTGGTCGCCCTGCGCACCTTCCAGCGGCAACCGCAGTGGGCCGGGCGGAGCCGCGAGGAGCAGCTCCGGCGCTTCCTCGGCACCCACGGCGGACGCAAGATCGCGTGCGCGCCACTGCTGGTGCACGCCCTCGACCTCGATCAGGTCCCCGCCCCACTCCATCGCCTGCTCGACCACCTCTGAGCCGCCGCCCCCGCCGGCGCGACACCTGTCGATCCGGGCCCCGGGGCTGCGTCGTCAGGGTGAAGGGCGAGGCCGGTCGACGGCAGCGCCGCAGTCAGTCAGGTTCCCTGGAGACGCAACCGATGAAGTACGCATTCCTCCTCTGGCAGGACGAATCCAAGATGCCCGCGCCGGGCACCCCCGCGTTCGACGCCCAGAACCAGGCCTACGGGGCGTTCTACGAGGAGGCGGCCGCGGGCGGTCACTTCCAGGTTGGCGATCCCTTCCAGCCGTCGACCGCGGGCACCACGGTGCGGGTCCGCGGCGGCGCCACCGCGGCGGAGAGCGGTCCGCACGCCGGCGGACCCGAGCAGCTCATCGGCTACTACGTCCTCGACGTCGCCGACCAGGCGCAGGCCGTCGCCCTGGCGGCGAAGATCCCCGCGGCGGCCGCGGGCGCCGTCGAAGTGCGCCCGATCATGGTGATGTAGCTTCGTCGGGTTGCGGCAAAGGGCGTCCGGTCCGCGCCAAGAGCCGTAGCGCGGTCCGGACGCGCCCTGTGACAGGCTGAGTTGCTGACAAAGGAGGTTCGATCCCGAATGCGCTACATGCTGCTGATCAATGCGCCGGCGGACGCGGCGCCCGAGCCCGAGATGCTCGAACGCCACCGCGTCTTCGCCGAGGAGGTGGGGCGGCGCGGTCGCCTCGTCGACGGCGCCGAGCTGGCCGGCCCGGCCACGGCGACGACGCTGCGCCGTCAGGGCGGCGAGCTGCTGGTCACCGACGGTCCCCACGCGGAGTCGAAGGAGCACCTCGGCGGCTTCTACGTCATCGACTGCAACGACCTCGACGAGGCGCTGGAGGTGGCTCGCGTCGTCCCGCTGGTGGACGGCGGGTCGGTCGAGGTCCGCCCGTTTGTCGAGCGCTGAGCCGCCGGCCGTCGAGCTCGCCGTCGCCGACGCGTTTCGCGGCGAGACGGGGCGGATCATCGCGGTGCTGGTGCGCATCCTCGGCGACATCGACCTCGCCGAGGACATGGTGCAGGAGGCGCTGGCCGCGGCCGTCGAGCGCTGGCCGCGCGAGGGCATCCCCGCCCGTCCCGGCGCGTGGCTGATGACCACCGCGCGCAACCGCGCGCTTGATCACCTGCGCCGCGAGCGCACCCGCAACCACACCCGCGAGGCGCTCCTGCACCTGCAGGCCGACGACGACAGCGAGCCCGACGTCGCGCAGCGCACCGGCGTTGCCGACGATCGGCTCGCGCTGATCTTCACCTGCTGCCATCCCGCGCTGGCGCCGGAGGCCCGCGTCGCCCTGACGCTGCGCCTCCTCGGCGGCCTGACCACCGAGGAGATCGCGCGCGCCTTCCTGGTGCAGCCGGTGACCATGGCGCAGCGACTGGTGCGCGCCAAGGCGAAGATCCGCGCCGCGCGATTGCCCTTCCGCGTCCCGGCGCGCGGTGAGCTCGGCGAACGGCTCGCCGCAGTTCTGGCCGTTGTGTACCTGATCTTCAACGAGGGATACGCGGCCAGCGCCGGCGACGACCTCGTGCGCGTTCGCCTGTGCGCGGAGGCGATCCGGCTGGCGCGGCTGGTCGCCGGTCTGCGTCCCGAGGAACCCGAGGCGCTCGGGCTGCTCGCGTTGTTGCTGCTCACCGACAGTCGCCGCAACGCGCGGCTCGACGTCGCTGGCGAGCTGGTGCTACTCGCGGACCAGGATCGCTCGCGGTGGGACATGGCGGAGATCGGCGAAGGCCTTGACGTGCTGGAACGCGCGCTGGCGCATCGCCGTCGCGGCCCGTACCAGGTGATGGCAGCCATCGCCGCGGTGCACGCGCAGGCGATCGACGCGGGATCGACCGACTGGTTGCAGATCTCGGCTTTGTATGCGACGCTGCGCGAGCTGTCGCCGTCACCGGTCATCGCCTTGAATCACGCCATTGCGCTCGCCGAGGCGGTTTCGGTGGAAGCGGGGCTGTCGCTCGCCGACGACGTGGCCGAGGCGCTGGAGGGGTATCACCTGCTTCACGCCACGCGCGCGGAGCTGCTGCGCCGGATGGGCCGTGACGGCGAGGCGCGGCTGGCCTACGATCGCGCCCTCGCGCTGGTCGGCAACGGCGCCGAGCGCGCCCACTTGGAGCGGCGCAGGGACAGCCTGCCACAGTAGGGCGCGACTGACGCGCCGCGCACACGCAATAGACTCGCCCGCATGAGGATCCGGCCGTGGCGGGGCGACATCACCACCCTGGACGTCGACGCCATCGTCAACGCCGCCAACTCCAGCCTGCTCGGCGGCGGAGGTGTCGACGGGGCGATTCACCGCGCCGCGGGTCCGGAACTGGTGCAGGAGTGCCGGCTGCTTGGCGGCTGCAGAACCGGCGAAGCCAAGGTGACAAGCGGATACCGCCTGCCCGCACGGCACGTCATCCACACCGTCGGACCGGTGTGGCAAGGCGGCGAGAACGGCGAGGCGGGGCTGCTGGCGGCGTGCTACCAGAACGCGTTGCAATGCGCCGCCGAGCTGGGATTGAAGAGCGTGGCCTTCCCCGCGATCTCGACGGGAATCTTCGGGTTTCCGCAGGAGGAGGCGGCGCGCATCGCCGTCCGGACGGTCAGCGCGGCGCCAGCAGGCACGATCGCCGAGGTGGTGCTCGTCGCCTTCGACGAGCGGACGTTCAACCTGTACTGCCGGAGCCTGGCAGAGACGCCGGCAACCCGAAGCGGGCCATGAGGCCGGCGTCGAAGCGGGTGATGCCCGCGGGCGCTGACGCTGCCGGCCGGCGCGCCTTCCCGCGCGGGGTGAACGCGAACGGCGCGCCCGCCTGGCGTACTATTCGGCGCCGACGACCGTGAAGCTCTGGTTGACAAAGATGTGGTGCGGCCAGTTGACGCCGATCACGTGCACGTTGTACTCACCGTTGCTCAGCAGCACGACGCGGTTGACGGTGCCGCCGGGAAAGGCGGCCAGCGCCGCGGCCTTGGCCCTGTCCGCCGCGGTGCCGGTGACGATGGTGCCCGACCCAGGCGTGAAGCCCGCGGGGACCTGGCCGACCACCTTGGAGCTGCCGGGTTGACCCTGCTGGAACGGGACGACGGTCCCGCTCACCGGCGTTGCGGCGCTTGCCGATGCGGCTGTGCCGGTGGTGCCGGCGGCGGACACGTTGCCGCTCGAAGCCGAATGGGCGATCGCATAGCTGCCGAAGCCGAGCCCGATGGCCATAGCACCGGCGGCGATCGAGGTGACGAGCTTGCGCCTGCTCAGAAGCGAATTCTTGAGCGCCATGGTCGTGGGTCCTTTGCCTTTTGTGGGTCGTGGGTGGTGTTGTTGGAACCCCAGTCTGCAATCGGCGCATGAGGGTTTCCGGTGAGCACGCCGGGATCACCCTGTGAAGTCGCCGGGAGCGGCGGCGCCGCGGGCCGGTCAGGCGTCGAGGTCGAGGTCGACGACGACCGGCGCGTGGTCCGAGGGCAGCGTGCCCTTGCGCGCGTCGCGGTCGATGTAGGCGTCGCCGGCGCGTGGGGCCAGCTTGTTGCTGAGCAGCACCAGGTCGATGCGCATGCCGTCACCGCGATGAAAGTTGCCGCCCCGGTAATCCCAGTAGGTGAAGGGGCGGCCCTTCAGCGCGCGCGGCGGCGTGTCGACAAAACCAAGGCGCAGCAGAGCAGCCAGCGCCTCGCGCTCTGCGGCACTGACGTGCGTCGAACCGATGAATACTGCGGGATCCCAGACGTCGTCATCGCTCGGCGCGATGTTGAAGTCACCGCAGACCGCAACCGGTTGCGACGCGGGATCCTCCAACTGCAAGGCGTCGTGCAGCCGGGCCAGCCATTCCAGCTTGTACGTGTAGTGCGGACTGTCCAGGGTTCGCCCGTTGGGCACGTACAGCGACCACACGCGCACCCCGCCACACACCGCGTTGATGGAGCGCGCCTCCACCTCCTCGAACGCGGGCTCGCCGGCGAAGCCACGGCGCACGTCCTGCAATCCCACCCGCGACAGGATGGCCACGCCATTCCAGCGGCCGGTGCCATGCGCGGCCACCTCGTAGCCCAGCGCCGCCAGTTCGAGGGCGGGAAACGACGCCTCGGCCACCTTGGTCTCCTGCACGCAGAGGACGTCGGGACGCACCGCCTCCAGCCAGGCGAGCAGCCGCGGCAGCCGGGCGACCAGCGAGTTCACGTTCCAGGTCGCCAGGCGCATCGGCACAGGATCGGTGGCTGCGCTCACCAGAGTCAACCCCGCGCGGGCGCGCCCTACTCCTCCGGGGTGGAGAAGCGCCGCACCGCGTCGAGCGAGGGGACGAAGTAGTAGGCGCCGCTGGCCGGATGGGTGTAGAGGGTCAGCGCGTCGCGGACGCCGTCGGGGATGCCGGCCATGCTCTGCAGCATGGTGTGCAGGGGGCGCTGCTCGGCGCTGAAGCCGACGAACATCGTGCCGTGGTCGGTCACCGTGCCGTAGGGCGTGTTGCGCCGGAAGATATGGCCGAAGATGTCCTGATCTGTGCGCCCGATGTGCGACTCGGGCGGCTTGGGGTCCATCTCGACGCTGTCCGGCTTGCTGCGCCCGATCGCCCGCTCCTGCGCCGCGACCGGGAGCGACTCCCACTTCGCCGCGTCGTGCGGCCACTTCTGCAGGAGCAGGATGCTGCCGCCCGATCCCGGCTTGTCGTCGGGGATCAGCGCGTAGCCGGGGGCGTCGAGCAGGCTGGGGTTCTCCGAGCCGTCGATGAAGCCGGTGAGGTCACGGTCGTGGCGGTACGGCCAGCTCGACGTCTCTGCGGCGACGCTGGCCAGCGCCGCGAGCGCGCTGATCGCCTGGCGAGCGGTGTCGAAGATGACGTCGTAGGCGCTGCCCGACAGCCACAGCACCGCGTCGTGCTGGGTGGCCGGCATGGTGTATCCGTCCGGTCCGACCAGGTCCTGGTCGAAGCCGCTCAGCTCGGCGGGGAGGCCGTCCGGATCGACGCCGCGCCACAGCTCCGGACGAAACCCGGAGACCAGGTTGACGCCGCCCAGGGTGCTCCGCGGCTCGCGGAGGTCGGCCATCGCGGCGACCAGGTCGCGCCCCTCGACGCCGGCGGCGAGGTCGAACTCGAGGTAGGCGTGGGACGCGGTCCCCAGGGCGAAGATCCCACTCTGCGCGGTGCTCATGACGCGGCATCATGGTACGCGGGAGTCACGATGGTACGCGCGCGTCACGTACGCGCAAGAACGCTGTGCTACCGTCGCCATCAGCCATGCCCCCCACCACCGTCGGTCAACCGGATCGCACGCAGGCCTGGCACGAGTTGATCGGCAAGCCGCTGCTGCGCGGCTACCTGCACGCGGCGGGCGCGATCACCGCGGTGGTCGTCGGCACCCTGCTCATCCTCGCCGCGCGACCCGACGTTCCCAAGCAGATCACCGTCGGCGTCTTCGTCGGCTCGTCGGTGCTGCTCTTCGGCGCCAGCGCTCTGTACCACATCGGACATTGGGGGCCGGCCGTCAAGAGCGTGTTGCGCCGCATCGACCACGCCAACATCTACATCCTCATCGCCGGCACCTACACGCCGGTGGCCTACAACCTGCTCGGCGGCGCGCTGCGTCCGGTGGTGCTCATCTCCATATGGGCCGTGGCCATCGCCGGAGTCACGCTGGTGACCCGCTCGGTGCACCTGCCCGACGGCGCCGTCGCGGCGATCTACATCGGCATGGGCTGGCTGGGCATCGCGACCGCGCCCGGCATCGTCGCGGCGGTTGGCGCGGGCGGGCTGCTGCTGGTCGTCGGCGGTGGCGTCTTCTACTCCATGGGCGCCGCCGCGTACGCGTGGAAGCGCCCGCGCCTGTGGTCGCGCGTGTTCAGCTACCACGAGGTTTTTCACCTCTGCACGCTGCTCGCCAGCGCGCTGTTCTTCACCTTCATCGCCACCCAGGTGCTCCCCCACACCCGCCCCTGACGCGCAGCGCGAAATCGTGCTCCGTCACAGGGCCGACATCACGAAGAGCAGCAGACCTGGTACCGTGCACGCAGCCCTCACTCAGGGCGTGCCTCTTGGTGGTCCCTCTCCCCGCAAGCTCGCGGGTCCTCAAGAACCCGGCATACGTTGCACTCCGAGGGGGAGGCGGCCGTTCTGGCCGTAGAAGGATCCCATGGCCACCACATTCACCGAACTCGGTGTGCGTCCGCGCACCGTCGAGGCGCTGCATCGCACCTCGATCAACGACGCCCTGCCCGTGCAGCGCGACGCCATCCCGCCGCTGCTGCAGCGCCGCGACGTCGTCATCGAGGCACCGACAGGGTCGGGCAAGACGCTCGCCTACCTCGTCCCCCTGGTCGAACGCCTGGGCGGACACAGCCGGTCCGGGCCACGCGCACTGATCGTGACCCCGACGCGCGAGCTGGCGGCGCAGATCGCCGGCGTGCTGCGCACCGTCGACCCCCTGCTGCGCATCGCGCTGCTGGTGGGCGGCACCGGCTACGGCCCGCAGCTCTCCGCACTGCGCAACTCCACCGACGTGATCATCGGCTGCCCGGGCCGCATCCTCGACCTCGCCGAACGCGGCGCCGCCCGGCTGGGCAACGTCGAGTTCCTGGTTCTGGACGAAGCTGACGAAATGCTCGACCAGGGCTTCGCCCGCGACGTCGAGCGCATCATCGCCCAGACCCCCGTGCGCACCCCCGGCGACGCCGCGTCGCGGCAGACGGTGCTGGCCTCGGCGACCATGCCGCAGTGGGTGCAGACGATGATCACCAAGCACCTCATCGACCCGGTGCGCATCGTCGTCGAGCAGGAGCAGGTGCCGCTGCTGCAGCACGGGCTGGTGCGCGTCGGCCGCGACGAGCGCGTGTCCATGCTCTCCGCGCTGCTGCACCGCCACGGCGACTCGGCGATCGTCTTCCACCGCACCAAGCACGGCGCCGCCCGCCTGGCCCGCGACCTGCAGCGCCTCGGCCACAAGACCCTTGCGCTGCAGGGCAATCTCTCGCAGAACGCCCGCGACCGCGCCATCGCCGACTTCCGCAGCCGCCGCGCCGACGTGCTGGTGGCGACCAACGTCGCCGCCCGCGGGCTCGACGTGGCCCACGTCGGCCTGGTGGTCAACATCGAGCTGCCGGAGACGCCGCAGTGGCTCACCCACCGCATCGGCCGCACCGCGCGCAACGGCGCCGAGGGCACCGCGCTCACCTTCCTCGGCGACGACGACATGGAGAAGTGGCGCAAGCTGCAGCGACTCGGCGCGCCCGCGCTGCGCTGGGTCGACCGCGACGCGCTGCTCAACGACATGGCGCTGGTGTTCCTCGAGACCCCCGTCTTGCCTGCACCACAGCGCGGCCGTCCCGCTGGGGCGAATGCCGGGCGTGGCGGCGGTGCACGGCCCGCATACGGTGGCGGCGCGCCGTTCCGCGGACGCCGTCGCGGTGGACCCTCGCGCGGCGGCGGACCGTCGCGCGGTGGCCGGCCCGCGGGCAACGCACCGGGCGGCGCGACGCGACGACCGGGCGGCGCACCGCAGCCGTCGGGCAACCGGGCGGGAACCCGCTAGCCGCTTCCCGGGCTCAGGCCAGCGTGGCCCGAGCGATCGCGCCGGTCTCGGCACCGGCCCGTGCCACCGCCTGCCCGTCGGGGCTCCAGATGCCGGAACCGCCCGGGGCGCGGGCGTAGCCGCCGCCGGTCGATCCCGCAAAGCTGGCGATCGCCACCCACACGTGGTGCTCGGCCGCGATGCGGCGGGCCCGCTGCTCGGGAACGGCGACGTCCTCCTCGTGTTCGAGGACGCCGGCGACGTACACGTCGATGCCCAACGCGGCGGTGACGGCGGCGTGCTCCTCGATGCCGGTGTCCCTGCAGATGGCGAGGCCGAGGCGCCAGCCGTCGACGTCGAGAACCGCGGGAGTGTTGCCAGGGGTGAAGTGCCGCGCCTCCTCGGTGCTCAGCCACATCTTGCGGTAGGCGACGCGCACCCCTCCCCCGTCGATCGCCAGCATGCCGATGTGTGTGTGGCCGCTCACGCCGGGCACGGGTGCACCGACCAGCGCCCACGATTGCGTCTGTGCGCAAGCGACGAGGATCGGTTGCAGCCGCGGGTCGTCGACGGTGACGGCCTGCCCGTCCAGCTCGTAGCCGGTCAGCGACATCTCAGGGAACACCACCACCCGCGCCGCGGCGGCTCGCACCAGCTCCGCGTGCTCGACCGCGTTGGCCGCGACCTCGCCGGACACCACGCCCGGCTGGGCCACGGCGACGACGAGCGGCTGACGCATCGCGCGCATGGTAGCCGCCCTAACGAGGGGCAACCCCCGTTGCCCGGTCGCGGCGGCGCCGCCGGACCAGGCCGATCGCCGCGCCGCTGGTGACGAGCACCCCGAAGCCGACCGGCACGGCGCGGCTGCCGCCCCCAGCGGAGGTGTTCGGCGTGGCGATCGCGGGGCTGGTCGCGGGCGTGGACGCGGCGGAGCCCACCGGTCCCGAGCCGGTCACCGCGGCCATCTCCCCCGCCGACAGCCGCCCGCAGTGGTCGGTGGCCGGCGCCGCGCCCGCGGGCTTGCCCACCTTGATCGCCTGCCGGTAGCCCGAGGTGCGTCCTGACGAGTCGGTCACCACCAGGCGGGCGTCGTACCAGCCGTCCTGCGCGTAGGCGTGGTGCACAATCGCGCCGGTGCCGCGGGCGCCGTCGCCGAAGTCCCATGCGTAGGTGAGCGTCCCGCTGCCGTTGCCGATGGCGCTCTGCGCCCCGTTGAAGCTGACCTCGGTGCCCGAGGACGGCGCCGTGGGCAGCGCCTCGAACAGCGCCAGCGGTCCTGACGGCGCGGGATCGGCGCCGGCGTACTCGGGACGGGCCAGCAGGTAGTTGGTCCAGGTCATCGGCAGCTCCAGGGCGCGGCGCAGCTCCACCGAGCCGGTCGGGCTGTCGGCACCGCCGCCGGTGGTGCCCGAGGTGATCAGGTTGAGGTGCTGGATGTTGTCGCGCGGCGTGTCGTACCCGGCCACCTGGGGCAGGCCGACGGCGCCGAGCTGCGAGAGCGGCGTCTGCGGGTAGCCGATGGGGTTGTCCTGGGCGTTGCTGTCGAAGGCGCCGACGATGCCGTAGCCGGGAATGCCCAGGGCGATGAAGGGCACCTGGTCGGTGCGGCCGAGGGTGTCGTCCTGCACCGGAGAATAGGTGTCGACGTCGCCGGGCAGGTACGCCGGCGTGGTGGCCCCGCCCTCCAGCGCGTTCTCCAGCGGCACCGAGTAGTTGTACCTGGCGCCGAGGTCGGCGAACGCCTGGCGCACCGACTGGTCGAGCGCGGCGCGGAAGTGCACCACCGCCGGGTAGTTGGCCATGATGTTCTTCTTGCCGGCGTCGCCGTAGATGCTGAAGTCCTTGAGCGGCGTGGCGTTGACGTTGGTGTACCAGAAGCCCGGGCCCCAGGTCGACTTGGTGGTGCCGAAGGGGTGGGCGGGGTACTCGATGCCGTTCTGGTCCATGTTGGCAGCAAGTACCGGACGCCCCTGCGGGCCGGTCGGCACCAGGTTGTCGGCGTAGTACTGCGAGCCGTACAGCCCCTCCTCCTCCGCGTCGAAGAGGAACACCCGCACGGTGCGCGTCGGCCAGGCGTTGTGCGCGGTCCACCAGCGGGTCAGCGCCTGCAGCTCGCCCATGCCCATGACCACGCCGCTGGTGTCGTCGTACGTCGAGCCGTTGCCGACGTTGAGGCCGGGTGTCGAGTCGGGATGCCCGGCGATCACCACCGGCTCACCGGGGCAGGTGCTGCCGGGGATGGTCACGCTGGCGACGTCGCTGTGGTAGGGCGGCGGGGGCCCGAAGAACGACGCCGACGGCGCGAAGAAGAGGTGGTCGTCGTAGTGGATGGCCGGCGCGAACCTGCCCATCACCTCGGCGGAGGTCATCTGCTCGCGCCAGTGCTGGTAGAACTCCTGCCAGCCGTTGACCTGGGGCGGCAGGTTGCCGCCGGTGGCGCTCATGTCGCCGGGCTCGCCGTCCTGCCCGCTGTAGCGCTGCAGGTAGTTCGCGGACATGAAGTTGATCTGGTTGTAGACGTAGTCCACGTCCGCCTGGGGCTCGTCCGGCCCGGCGGCACGGGCCGGGGAGGTGGCACCCGCGGCGGCGAGTCCGGTGGCACAGAGGGCGACGGCGAGGGCGGCGCGGTTCAGTCTCATCACACCGTCAGACCGCCGCGGAGCCGTCCGCATTGCCGCCGCCAGGCTTGTCCGCAGCCGCCAGCAGGGCGTCTCCAAGCTGTCCACAACGGCCGTGGTGCGCCGCGGTCCGCGTTGCCACACTGACGCTGCCGCCGCGCGCGGCTGAATCGTTGGAGGAGGAATGAGCTTGTCGAGACGACGCATGGCAGTTCTCACGTGCCTGGCCACAACGGTGCCGGTGATGGCGCTCAGCCACGGCGCATCGACCGCGCAGGCGGTGGGCACGGTCAGCCTGCAGGCGACCTTCACGTCGGTGTCGTACGGATGGAACAAGGTGGAGCGCTGGAACGACAGCGATCCCAACTGGCCTTCGCAGTACTACCTCAGCGACGGGCGCAACGACCAGACCGGGCAGCGCAAGACCTTCTTCGGCACCGGTGAGCCGCTGGGCTCGCAGTTCCTGCTCTACTACGCGCCCGGCTGGAACACCGGCAGCAAGGCCGTTCCCGTGCTCCTGGTGATGGGCGCCGCCGACAACGTCGACCGCGAATACGCCGATCCCGGGCTCAACGGCTCGGGCAGCTGCGGCGCCACCTCGTGCCCGAGCACGGGACTGATGCAGTCGCTGAGCGGCGCCGGCTACAAGGTGTTCGCCGTCGACTTCGGCAACATGCAGGGCGACAACTACCAGCAGGCGCAGACCATCTCCGACGCGCTGCAGGTGATCCGCTCCGACACCGGACAGTCGCAGGTCGACGTGGTCGCCTGGAGCAAGGGCGCGTTCCCCGCCCGCATGTACGTCTCCAGCGTCAAGCCGTCGTGGGGACGCGCGTACCAGAACGACGTGCGCAAGCTGATCATGCTCGGCGGTCCGCAGGGCGGCCTCGACTACGTCTTCGCCCACGGCGCGCCGGGCAACATCCTCGTCTACCCGGAGTGCGGAGGCTCACTGGACGGACCGTCGGCGCACATCCAGTACGAGTGCTACGGCGTCTTCTACAACCATCCCGAGCTGTCGATCTACAACGACGGCGGCTACAACGCCTTCGTCGGACAGCGCCAGATGCTGGCGCGCTGGGACGGCACCTACGGCGTCGACCAGTCCACCCAGGATTGGTACACGACGTACTACGGCGGCCAGGGCTACACCTCGTACGGCTACGGCATCCAGACCGCGATGAACCAGGGCTCGCTGGTCAGCACCGTGCAGAGCGCCGGCATCCCCAGCAGCGTCACCACCGACCTGCTCTGCGGCGGCAGCGCCAACATGCCCGGCTTCTACAACGAGAACCGCGGCACCAGCGACGGCCTGGTCTTCCTCGCCTCCTGCGACTCGACGACCGGCATCCCCGGGCCGCACAACGTCACCGAGGTGAGCGGCGACAACCACCTCATGCTCGGCTGGGAGTCGACGGCGATGTCCCAGGTCCGCACCTGGCTCGGCTAGACCCACCTTCCGGAGGGGCGACTTGTCCGCAGAGGACAAGTCGCCCCCGCGTCCCCTGTGTGCAATGGACGCTGGTCGGCGGCCGTCCTGCTTCATAGACTGGTGACCGCTCGGCCAAGTGCCGGGTCCAAGGTTGGAATCGTGGAGCGCGGCGGGCCGCGGATCAAGGAGAAGGGCTTGTCTCGCCAGTACAGGAACGTGCCGTCGCGACGCGTCGCCGGCAGCCTCTTCGCCGCCGGGCTCGCCGGCCTGGTCGCGCTGGTGGCGGGCAGCTCGGTGGTGGCCCGGGCGGACAGCTCGGCCGTCGCCGTCGACCGGCAGAACTACACCGTGAGCGCACCTGCCGACCCGTACAACAACGACACGACCGCCATCCACGTGGGCGTCACTGCGGGCAGCGAGACGGCCGACAGCTACGTCCACCTGGAGCTCGATGGCCTGCCCGGCGGCGCCGTGCCCACGGGCGGCACGCTGACGCTGCGCCCGGTCACCGATCTGCAGCCGAGCGCACAGGACAACCAGAACCCCGCCAACGCCACGGTCATCCTCGAAGCCTGCGTGCTCGCCACCGAGCAACCGGCCAGCTTCGACCCCAAGAACCCGCCGGCCTCCGACTGTCCCGCGGCCACCTCGGTCGGCAGGCTCCAGCCTGACGGCTCCTGGACTTTCGACCTGGCCACGCTGATGCCCAAGTGGAAGGCCCACAACACCGGCGCCGAGATCCGGCCGGTCTACGGACCGACCGATACCTGGTCGATCGGCTTCAACGTCAGCCTGACCACCGCGACGGTCGACTACACCGTGCCGGGCCAGACGGCGACGCAGACCACCCAACCCACCACGCCGCCGGCCACCGTGATCCACAGCGGCGGCGGCGTCACCACCTACGTGGCCCCCCCGGCCGCCACCAACCCGCCCGCAGCGCCCACTCCGGCGGCCCCCGCCTCCCCCGCCCCCGCCGCCGCGGCGGTTGCCCCGGCCGGGCCGCCCGGCGCCACCACCGTCGCGGTGACCACCACCGACGCCCTCGCCGCCCACTGGCCGCTGGTCCTGCTCGGCGGCCTGCTGCTCGGTGCCCTGCTGCTCGCCCGGCCACTCACCGCCGCCACGGCGGCGGGCGCGTTCAAGCTCGGCGTGCTCAGCCAGCTGCGCAGCCACCCGCGCGCCTTCGCGGTCAGTGCCGTCGCGCTCGCCTGGTGCACCACCTACAGCGCCTACGCCGCCGCGGTGGGGCCGACCGCGACCCACTACGAGAGCCGCTCCCCCGCCACGGCCGCCGCGCCGCAGGCCACTGCCACACCGGGCACCGGCAGCGCCACGGCCGCGCCCGGCGCCGCCCCGGGCGCCACCGCCGCGCCTGGCAGCGCCGCCGCGCAGGCCGCCGCCAGCACCCCGGGCAGCTACGAGACCGTCAACGGCGTGCAGGTCTTCGTGCCCGCCAACGGAGCCCCTCCGGTGGCTCAGCTCTTCTCCCCCGCCGAGGACCACATCGGCATCACCGACACCGAGATCCACCTCTGCGCCCACGCCGCGCTGACCTTCGGCAAGGCCTTCAACACCAACCCCAGCGACTTCCAGGTCTTCTGGCAGTACGTCAACGACCACGGCGGCATCAACGGCCGCAAGGTGACCATCGACTTCCAGGACGACGGCTACCAGTCCGGCCAGGCGGTGCAGGCGGCGCAGACCTGCTACGACGAGAACCCCGCGCTGCTGGTCGGCGGCATCGGCTTCGACCAGATCCCCGCCGTGCGCGCCTGGGCCGAGCAGCACCACGAGCTGTACATCCACCACGACGCCGCCGTGGAGGGCACGGGCGGCCAGCGCTACAGCTTCAGCGCGCTGCCCAGCGTCGAGGCGCTCGGCGAGATGTTCGCCCAGATGGTGATCAAGAACCACCCCGGGCAGAAGGTCGGCATCCTCTACCGGCAGAGCAGCAACTGGGATCCCGGGCGCATCGCCTTCGACAACTACCTCAAGTCGCACGGCCACGGCGACATGCTCGGCCCCGAGATCCCGGTTCAGGCCAACCAGGGCAGTTACTCCTCGGAGATCGCCCAGCTCCAGGCGCAGGGCGTGCAGGTGGCCTGGGCCTGGGAGAACGCCCTGGCCGCCACCGAGATGATCAAGCAGGCGCGCGGCCAGAACTACAAGAACGTGGTCTGGATGGTGTTCCCCTTCAACATCACCCTGCAGGGCCTCACCCAGGACGATGCCATCAACCCGCCGATCGAGGGCGTCGCCGCCTGGCCCGCTTACACCAACGGCGACTACAGCGGCCCCTACGCCGCCTACGCCGGCGACATCCACGAGTTCGAGCGCGAATACGCGCAGTACGACTCCGGTGCCAACCTGGCCGGTCCCGGCGGCGACCTGCTCTTCCTCGCCTGGACCGAGTTCAAGGGACTGGCGGACATCCTGCAGCAGTGCGGCCGCGACTGCACGCGCAACAAGATCGCGGGCGTGATGCTGAGCGGCTATCACAAGACGGTGTCGCCCAACTGCGACGTCGACTTCAGCCGCGGCGACCCCCATCACGGCGGCTACCTGATGGAGATCTGGAAGACCGCCGCGTTCGGCAGCGCCGCGGAGTGGCAGCCGGTGCGGCGCTGCGTCGACAAGCTGTGAGGCGCGCTGCGCGCAGTTCCTCCCCTTCGGGGACCGGCTTCGCATGATCACCGCACTGATCATCGGCGTCGTCCAGGGCGGTATGTACGGGCTGCTCGCCCTCGGACTGGTGCTGGTCTACAAGGGCTCGCGGGTGCTCAACTTCGCCCAGGCGGAGATCGGCACGGTCAGCCTGTTCCTCGCCTACTGGCTGGTCACCGAGCACCACCTGCCGTGGATCGTCGGCGCGGTCTGCGCGCTGCTGCTCGGCGCGGCCATCGCCATGGTCTTCGAGCGCGTCATCGTCCGCCCGATGGGCAGCGCGCCGCGGCTCAGCGTCGCCGTCGCCACCATCGGTTTGCTGACCCTGCTGCTGTCACTGGAGCTGCTCCAGTTCGGGCCGTCGCCCCGGGTCCTGCCGCCGCCCATCGACGGCCTCGGCCTGCACATCGCCAGCGTCTACGTCAGCCCCACGCAGCTCATCTCGCTCGGCGCGGTGGCGGTGATCGGCGCCGGTCTGGCGCTCTTCCTGCGCCGCACCGACTTCGGGCTCGGCGTGCTCGCCGCCGCCGAGGACCCCACCGCGGTGCGGCTGGTCGGCGTGCGCCTCTCCCACGTCAGCGCCTTCACCTGGGGCGTGTCGGGCGCGCTGAGCGCGCTGGCGGCGCTGTTCATCGCGCCGTCGCTGGGCGTGTTCACCCCGGGCGTGATCGGTGCGCCGCTGTTCGTCGCGTCGCTCGCCGGTGCGCTGCTCGGAGGCATGTCCAGCCTGCCCGGGGCCTTCGTCGGCGGCATCGCCATCGGCGTGCTGGAGGCGCTCACCAAGTTCTTGGTGATCTCGCGCAACCTCAGCGCCACCATTCCCGGCGGGGAGAGCATCGCCATCTTCGCGGTGATCCTGATCGTGCTGCTGGTGCGACCGCAGGGCATCCTGGGCCGGAGGGCCGCGGCATGACCGCGCTGGCGACGAGCGGCAGCGGCAGCGACGCGAACACGCCGCAGCCGCAGAGCCCGCGCGCCGCGCTGCAGGCGCTGTGGAACAGCGTGATGACACCGCGCCGGGCCAACATCGCGCTGTGGGCGGTGCTGCTCGCGGCGCTGCCGCCGATCACCGAGCGGGCCATGCCCCACCTGTTCACCTCGGGCAAGCTGCAGACCCTCGACGTCGCCGCCTGCTTCGCCGTCGCCGCGCTGGCGCTCAACGTGCTGGTCGGCTACGCGGGACAGATGTCGCTGGGCCACGCCGCCTTCATGGGCGTCGGCGCCTTCACCAGCGGCCTCATCGTCGGTCGCTACGGACTGTCGATGGCGGTGGGCGTCCCCGCCGCCGCGCTCTTCGGCGGAATCGTGGCCCTGCTGCTGGGCATTCCCGCACTGCGGCTGCGCGGGCTGTACCTGGCCATCACCACCATCGCCTTCGGCGTCGCATTGCAGCTCTCCATCCTGCGCATCCCCTGGATCAGCGGCGGCAACGCGGGCGTGGTCCTGCCGCGCCGCGTCGCCGGCAACCTCCAGCTCATCGACAACGCCGACTGGCTGGCCGTGCTGCTCGTCGTGCTGCTGGTGGTCTGGCTGCTCGACACCAATGTGATGCGCAGCAAGGTGGGTCGCGCCTTCCGCGCCATTCGCGAGGACGAGGGCGTGGCCCAGTCGTTCGCGGTCAACGTGGTCACCTACAAGCTGACCGCGTTCGTCATCTCCGGCGCGCTCGCCGGCGTCGCCGGCGCGCTCTACGGCCACACCATCGGCCAGGCCAACAGCGACCCGTTCTCCTACGAGCTGTCGCTGCAGCTCATCATCATGGTGGTGGTCGGCGGACTGGGCAGCCGCTCCGGCGTGGTCGCCGCGGCCTTCTTCTTCCAGGTCTTCCCCGCGGTGATGCCGGCGTGGTTCAACGGCTACCAGGTGCCCATCGGCGCCGCGCTGTTGATGTACACGGTGGCGCGCCACCCCGACGGGCTGGCCGGTGCGCTGCGCGAGGCGCGTGAGCGTCGCGAGATGCGGCGCATGCGCGGCGGCGCAGGCGACGACGACGACGAGGACATCGAGGAACGCGGCCGGCTGCCCAAGCTGCCCGCGCTGCCACGGCCGTCGACGCTGCCGCCGCGTCCCGAGGTGGCGGGGGGTACGGTGCTGAGCGCCCGCAACGTCAGCGTGCGGTTCGGCGGGTTGCAGGCAGTGGACGACGTGTCGCTCGACGTGCCGCGCGGCCGCATCGTCGGCCTGATCGGCCCCAACGGCGCGGGCAAGACGACGCTGTTCAACGCCCTCAGCGGCCACATCCGCCCGCAGCGCGGTGAGATCACCTTCATGGGCCAGGACGTCAGCGACCTGGCCCCGCACCGCCGCGCCGCCCTGGGCATGAGCCGCAGCTTCCAGCTCATCGGCCTGGCCAAGTCGATGACGGTGCTCGACAACATGCTGCTCGCCCAGCACGTCCTCGGCCGCTATGACATCGGCTCCGCGCTCGCCTACCTGCCGCGCACCGCGCGCGTCGAGCGCGAGCTGACTGAGCGCGCCCACCAGGCCATCGCCGCGCTCGGCTTCGAGCGCTTCACCGACACCCCGGTGCGCAGCCTGTCGCACGGACAGCAGCGCATCGTCGAGCTCGGCTGCCTGCTGGTCACCGACCCCGAATTGCTGATGCTCGACGAGCCCAGCGCGGGCATGTCGCCCGGCGCGGCGGAGAACCTCGCCGTGCGCCTGCGCGAGCTGCGCGACGAGCAGGCGCGCACCGTGCTGCTCATCGAGCACAACATCCCCCTGGTCCTGGACGTGTGCGACGAGATCTACGTGCTCAACTCCGGCGCGGTGCTGGCCAGCGGCCCCACCGAGACCATCGCCCGACGCCCCGAGGTGATCGGCGCCTACTTCGGCGAGGCGGTGCCCGCATGAGCGCCGACACCGTGCTGCTCGAGCTGCGCGACGTGCGCGCCGGGTTCGGCTCGCAGACGGTGCTGCACGGCGTCAGCCTGCAGGTGCGCGAGGGCGAGATCGCCGGCATCTTCGGACTCAACGGCGCCGGCAAGAGCGTGACCATGAAGGTGGTCGCCGGCATCGTGCCCGCGCGCCGCGGAGATGTGGTCATGGATGGCCGCAACATCACCACCGTCGCGCCCGAGGACCGGGTCGCTCTGGGCATGGCCCATGTCCCCCAGGGGCGCCAGGTCTTCCCCGGGCTCACCGTGGAGCAGAACCTGCGCCTGGGCGGCTACCGCCTGCGCCGCCGCGACAAGCGCCGCTACGGCGAGGCCCTGCAGCGCACCCTCGACCGCTTCCCCATCCTCGCCGAGCGCCGCGCCCAGCTCGCCGGCAGCATGAGCGGCGGCCAGCAGGCCTCGCTGGCGGTGGCCCGCGCGCTGGTGTCCGACCCGCGCATCGTGCTCGTCGACGAGCCGAGCGCCGGCCTGGCGCCCAAGACCGTCGAGGAGCTGTTCGAGACGCTGCGCGAGGTCAACCGCAGCGGCGTCACCATGCTCATGGTCGAGCAGAACGTGACCTTCGGGCTGCGCCTGGTGGACACTGCCAACATCATGCAGCGCGGCCGCATCGTCTACGCGGGGCCGGTGGCCGACCTCGACCAGGAGCGCGTCGCCGAGCACCTCGGCGTCGGCCGCCTGCTCGGCCGCGGGCTCAGCGCCGCGGTGCAGTCGCACGAGGCGGCGGCGCGATGAGTGCGATGATCGACACCGTGCCTGGCGACGGAACCGGCGACCGGCTGCGCGCCATCGCCTCGCCGCGCGCGGTGCGCATGCTCCGCGAGATCGCCGACCGCCGCGCCTCCGAGTGCGACCGCATCGCCGGCGCCATGTTCACCGCCTACCGCGCCGAGATCCCCGCCTACGCGGTGCTGGAGGACCCCGTCCTCTGCGACGACGTGCTCACCGTGTCGGCGGCGATGGTGCGCGCCTGGCTCGACGTGATGTCGACCGGCGAGGCGGTCAGCAGGGAGCGGCTCACCCCGATGCTCGAAGGCGCCCGCCGCCGCGCCGCCCAGGGGATCGACCTGCACTCGATGCTGCGCGCCTACCGCGTCGGGGTGCGGGTGATGTGGCGCGAGCTGGTCAGCGCACCCGAGTGGCAGAGCCACGCGCTGCAGGCGGCGATGCCGCAGATCGCCGAGTGGGCGCTCGACTTCGCCGACCGCATGAACACCGAGGTCGCCGCCGTGTACCTCGACGAGATGGCCCACGTCGCCCTCGAGCGCGAGCACCGCCGCTCGGCGCTGCTCACCGTGGTGCTGGCCGGTCCGGTCACCGACGCCGAGGGTCCCGAGGAGCTCGACGTTCCCCATGTCGTGGTTGTCGCGCGCGTCGCCGACGACCTGCCGCTGGCGCAGCTCGAACGCATCGGCGAGGCGCTGGAGAAGCAGGCGAGCGCGTTGCTCTGGACGGTCCGCCATCGTGGCGTCATCGCGGCGGTGCCCGTCCCGCAAGGAGTGACCCGCGTGCAGCTCATGCGACTGCTCGCCGGATTGCTGGACACAGAAGGCATCCTCGCCGTCGCCGCGGGCGGCACCGCGCGCGGCGCCCGCGAGACGCGCGGCAGCTACAGCGAGGCGATGGAGTCGCTGCGCGCCGGCTCGGTGCTGCTGGCGGGCACGGCCCAGGTGTACGACTTCCAGGAGCTCGCCCCCTTCATCGCCCTGCTGGCCCGTCCCGACCAGGCGCGCCGCTTCGTCGCCACCGCGCTCGACCCGCTCGGCGAATTGGTCGATCGTCCCTGGGTGGTGCCGACGCTGGAGGCGTACATCGCGCGCCAGGGCCGCACCAAGGAGGCCGCCGCGCAGCTCGGCGTGCACCTCAACACCGTCAAGTACCGGCTGCGCGAGCTGCGCGCGGCCTGCGGGCCGACCCTGGCCGACGGCGAGCGCGCCACCACGCTGCTGCTCGCCCTCAAGGTGCGTCGCCTGCTGGAGGTGGAGCCGTGATCGACACCGATTCCGGCGTGCAGGTCCTCGATCTCGCTTTGCCCAGCGGGCGTTTGCACGCCGAGCGCCGCGGACCGCAGGACGGACCGCTGGTGATCGGCGTGCCCGGCATCACCGCCAACCTGCGCAGCTTCGACGCGCTGGCGCCGGTGCTCGCGCGCGCGGGCCTGCAGGTGCTGGTGCTCGACCTGCGCGGGCGCGGGCACAGCGAGGTGACCCCGCAGGGCACGTACGGCTGGCCGGCGCACGCGCGCGACATCGCTGCGGTCGCGGATGCGCTGGGCGTGGAGCGCTTCGACGTGGTCGGCTACTCCATGGGCGGGTTCGTCGGCATGCAGCTTGCCGCGGACTTCCCCGACCGGGTGCGCCGCCTGATCACCGTCGACGCCCTGGGCGCGCCCGAGCCGGAGTCGCTGCCGCCGATCATGGCCGCGTCGCAGCGGCTCGGCGTGGTCTTCCCCGACGCCGCAACGTATGTCGCCACCGTGCGTTCCAGCGCCGCGATCGAGCAGTGGGGCGACCTGTGGCAGGGGCACTACGAGTACGAGCTGCAGGACGCGCCCGGCGGAGGTGTGATCTCGCGCACCTCGCGCGACGCGGCTGCCGAGGACGGCGCCTACGGCGCGATGGCGGTTGCAACGCTGCCCGAGCTGTGGTCGCGCATCGCCTGCCCGGTGCTGCTGGTGCGCGCCGCGCGCCCGATCGTCCCCGGTGCGGGGTACATCGTCCCCGCGGCGGACCGGGACCGGCTGGGCACGCTGATCCCCGGCGCGCGCAGCGTCGAGGTCGACGCCAACCACTACGGCATCATCGCCCACCCCGGCGCGGCGGCGGCGATCCTGGAGTTCCTGACATGAGCGGCAAGAACGGGCAGGTGGTTCGCGGCGGTCCGTCCCCGGTGGAGGGGCGGCGCGCCCTGGTCACCGGCGCGGCCTCGGGCATCGGCCTGGCGGTGGCGCGACACCTCGGCGCCCGCGGCGCTCACGTGGTGCTCAGCGACCTGCCCGGCGAGCGCCTCGACGCCGCCGCCGCGTCGGTCGTCGATGGCGTCGCGGTGGCCGCCGACCTCAGCGTCCGCGACGACGTCCACCGCCTCGCCGACGAGGTCGGCGATGTGGACATCCTCGTCAACAACGCGGGGCTGCAGCACGTCAGCCCGGTCGAGGAGTTCGACGAGGCGAGGTGGGCGCTGCTCCTGGAGGTGATGCTCACCGCGCCCTTCGTGCTCATCCGCCAGCTCCTGCCGTCGATGTACGAGCGCGGCTGGGGACGCATCATCAACATCGCCAGCGTGCACGGCCTGGTGGCCTCGCCGTACAAGGCGGCGTACGTGTCGGCCAAGCACGGCATCGTCGGCCTGACCAAGACGGTGGCCCTGGAGGCGGCGGCGCGCTGCCCCGACGTCACCGTGCACGCGGTGTGCCCGTCCTACGTGCGCTCGCCGCTGGTCGAGGGGCAGATCGCCGACCAGGCGCGCATCCACGGCATGGCCGAGGACGAGGTGCTGGAGAAGGTGATGCTCACCCGCAACGCCGTGCGCCGGCTCATCGAGCCCGAGCAGGTCGCCGAGTCCGTCGAGTTCCTCTGCGGCGATGGCGCCTGGTCGATGACCGGCAGCGTGCTCAGCCTCGATGCGGGATGGCTCGCCCACTGATGCGCGCCGCGCGCTGCATCGCGGTGGCCTTCGCGGCGGCGCAGCTCCTGCTCGCCGTTCCGGTTGCCGCCATGCAGCAGCCGCCGCATCTCCCCGGCGCGCCGTCGTGCGGCCCGTCCACCGCCGATCCCAGCGCACCGCAGACGGGCCACAACCAGAACACCTTCGCCGCTCCCGACTACTTCGCCAAGGACTTCCCGCGCTTCGATGACGACGTGTGGGGCCTGCCCATGGGCGGTTTCGGCGGCGTGCAGCGGGGCGCCGCGCTGCACCACACCCCGGTGATCTTCGTTCACGGCAACCAGGTCGATGCGCAGAACTGGCTCGACGTGATGCTGCAGTTCCAGAACGACGCGGGCTACACCATGCAGGAGATGTACGCGCTCTCCTACAACGGCCTGGCCAACTACTACGCCGGCGCCCCCGCCGCCATCCCCGCCTCGGTGCTCGACCAGGACTACATCCAGCAGAACCCCAACACCCTGGCCAACGGCGGCAAGGGCGCCGGCGACGACGACGAGGTGCCCGACCTCTGCCGCTTCGTCGAAGCCGTGCAGTGGTACACGGGCTCGGAGCAGGTCGACATCGTCACCCACTCGCTCGGCGACACCATCGCTCGCAAGCTGATGTACCTGTACCCATCGCTCGCCAAGGATGTGGTCGCCTTCGTCGGCATCGCGGGCGCCAACCACGGTACCAGCGTGTGCAGCGGCCTGCAGACCAGCTACTACGGCTGCAACGAGATCGGCCCCGGCACCGCCTGGCTCGACCAGCTCAACGGCCCCAACGGCTCGCGCGAAACCTACGGCCCCACGCACTGGATGACCGTCTACAACGGCACCGACTCCGCCGACCCCTTCTACAGCACCCCCGACCTCTACACCTCGCCCGCGCTGAAGGGCGCCGACAACCGCCCCATGCCGCACACGTACCACAACGACCTGCGCGTCTCCAGCACGGCCGTCGACATGTACCTGCCCTTCCTGCTGCGCAACGGCCAGGCCGGCCCCGGCGCCGCCGACCCGGGTCACGGGCCCGGAGCCGCGGCGCAGATCGAGACCCAGCAGCCCAACGGCATCAGCGGCAACCTCTGCGGCGTCCCCGACCTCACCGGCCCCGTCGCCAACTGCCCGCCGCTCCCCGTCCCACCCCTGCCGCAGACCGCGGAGCAGTCCGGCGGACCGCCCGCCGGCTCGGCCCGCAACGCCGCGCTCACGGCCGCCCTCCCCGACACCGCCAGCTCACCGACGAGCGCCTCGGCACCCGCGCTCGGTGCGCTCAGCGCCGTCCTCGCGGCCACCGTCTGGCAGCGCCGGCGCCGGCGCTTCGACACATTTCGACCTCGCCGACCGTCCTAAGCATCATCATGGCCCGCCGCGACGACCATCGAGGTCGCGGCAGATGCAGCGAGGAAGGTGAGCAGATGAAGGCGGAGCACACGCACATGCAGGGCGTCGTCGCGCCCGACGGCGGCCGCAGGCGCGGCCCGGGAGCGCGCGCCATGGCGGTGGTGGCGCTCCTGGTCGCGGGGACCGCCGCGGTGGCCGCGGCCGCCCAGCCCGCGGGACGTGCCCCGGTGGGTGTGCACACCTACCCCGCCGGCCTCAGCCTCAACGCCGTCCCCGGCGGCGCCGAGCTGGCCGAGGCCGCGCCGCTCGCCCCCGGCGGCGGCTACGACCCCAACCGCGTCGCGGACAAGTACAGCCAGTTCCAGCAGGCCGCGGCGCTCCCCCTGGCCGAGGCGAACCGGTCGTGGCGCGACGTCGGCCCCAAGGGTGTCGACAGCCCCACCGGCTACAGCGCCTCCACCGAGCAGTTCGGCCGGATCGCCGGCATGGGCGCGGCGCTCGCCGCCGACAGCAACGACCCCTCCGGCAACACCGTCTACCTCGGCAACATGGGCGGGCTCTGGAAGAGCACCGACGGCGGCGACAACTGGACCAACCTGAGCGACGGCAAGCTGACCAGCGCGGGCGTCGGCGCGATCGCCCTCGACCCGTCGCGGCCGGACGACATCTACGTCGGCACCGGCATCACCTACCTCACCCTCTCCGGCGACACCTACGGCACCGGCTTCTACGTGTCGCACGACGGCGGCAGGACGTTCAGCCGCCCCTCGCCCAACGTCGAGGGCTGGGCGGTCACCAGGATCGCGGTGACCCCGACCTACCTGCTGATCGGCACCAACCACGGCCTCTACCGCTCCACCGACCACGGCGACACACTGACCCAGGTCGCGCTGCCCACCAACGACAGCCACACCGGCCCGGCCACCGGCCCGTACGCCAACTGGATCAGCGACATCGCCGTCCGCCCCGGGCATGACGGCGAGGTCACCGTGGCGGTCGGCTTCCCGCTCGGCAAGGCGCCGCTGGCCGACGGGTCGATCGCCTCCCCCGGCAACGGCCTCTACCGCTCCACCACCGGGGGCACGGCGGCCTCGTTCACGGCCATGGCCGTCAGCGCGCTGACCACCTCGCAGTCCAGCGTCGACCCGGTCGGCCGCATCTCGCTGGCCTACGGGCAGACCGCACAGGATGACGGCGTGCTCTGGGCACTGGTCTCCGACGCCGGCCTCGCCTACGGACACGCGCCCGCCGGCCTGGAGTTCGGCGACGTCGTCCCCGGCACGGCCCCCTCCCAGGTGCCGCGGCAGGTTCCCAACCAGACGGGCACGGTGCTCAACGGCCTCTTCCGCTCCGGTGACGACGGCGGCACCTGGGCCAACAAGGCGACCCCGACCAGCCTGCTCGCCGCCCCCAACAGCACGCTGACCCCGGCCGCAGCCCTCTCCTACGCGCCCGGCGTTCAGGCCTACTACGAGGCGGTGCTGGTCACCGACCCGGTGACCCCCGACCAGGTCTACTTCGGCCTCGAGGAGGCGTACCAAACGGTCGGCAACAGTGGGTCGACGCCCGGCCCGGCCGGCGCCTTCGTCATCGAGCGCTACGCCGACGCCTGCGGCTTCTACCTCTACACCACCAACGTGACCAACGGCGCCGCCTGCCCGCCGCAGGCGCCGCTGTACGGCGGCTACACGACGCATCCCGACCAGCACGCCATGGCGGCCGTGAAGACGCCGAACGGCGTGCGTCTCTACAGCAGCAACGACGGCGGCGCCTTCCGCCAGGACTCGCACGCCATCACAGTTGGTACCGGTTTTGACAACAACTCGTGGACCGCGCTCAACACCCTGCCCACGGTGGAGGCGTGGCACGCGGTCATGCTCCCCGACGGCGAGATCCTCGCCGCGCTGCAGGACAACGGCGCCAGCCTCTCGGGCGCCGACCGCAAGGGCGTGGAGGTCGGCCTCGGGGACGGCTACTGGGTGTTCCCCACCGCCAACCCCGACGTGTTCTACATCGGCATCCCCGGCGCCGCGCTCTTCGTCACCAAGGACCACGGCCAGAACCTCACCGAGATCCCGCCGAACGTCACCAACCCCAGCTTCACCTCGCCGATCGCCATCGACCCCACCGACCCCAACCACCTGATCGCCGCCGGCCGCGACGTGTACGAGTCGCTCAAGGGGCCGGACACACAGGTGGTGTTCGACTCCGTCGCCACGGGCACCGTGGTGCAGAGCGACTGGGGCACCACGGCGATCTTCGACGCCGGCAGCAGCGGTGTGGTCAATCCGCTCAACGGCAAGACGGTGGACTGGGCGGCGACCGCGCTGGCGGTACGCGGCGCGGCAGCGTACGGCGCGCTCTGCGCGGTGTGCTCGGCGTCGCGGCTCACATTCGACCAGGTTCACCCGGCGATCGAGACCAACGTCAAGCCGGGTTGCACTGCCAAGAAGGACGCGAGCGACTGCTGGTACATCGCCCCCAGCAAGGGGCTCGGCGCCGGCTACATCAACTCGCTGGTGATCGACCCCAACGACACCAGCACCGTCTACGCGGCGGTGATGGAGCGGCAGTTCGTCGGCTACCCGAGCAACCAGGTGCCCGGCCGCATCTACGTCAGCCACGACGCCGGCCAGAACTTCAGCGACGTCACCGGCAACCTGCCCCGTGGCAGCGTCTGGAACATGGTGATCCGCGACGGCCGGCTGATCGCCGCAACCGACGTCGGCATCTTCACCGCACCGCTCGGCAGCGGCACCTGGAGCCGGCTGGGCACCGGGCTCCCCGCGGTGGCGATGCGCGACGTGTGGATCGACCCGAGCGGCCGCAACCTGCTGGTGTCGGCCTACGGTCGCGGCGTGTGGACGCTGGACTTCGGCAGCACCGCGGTCGGCAGCAACAGTCCGTCGTCGGTGGCACCGCCGCCGACCACCACCACCCCGTTGACGGCGCCACCGGCCACCGCCTCACTGCCGAACACGCAAGCGGAGAGCGGCCGCGGAATCGCCGGTCCCGCGGGCGCGGTGCTGCTGGCGGCCGCCCTGATGCTGGCCAGGCGGAGGAGGCGGAGGCGGTCCTGAGTCAGCCGCAGCGCGGCGGCTCCGGCGAGGTCAGACGGCGGCGCACTCCCCTTCACCGGTCTTGCCGGTGAAGATGGTCTCCTGGTCCCAGTCGTAGACCTCCTCGGCGCTGGGCGCCTCGGAGAGCTGGAGCGGCAGCAGCAGCTCCTTGACCTCGGCCTTGTCGACGTCCTCGACCCACTCGGCGAAGGTCTGCCCGGCGACGTTGTCGGTGCGGTAGCGCGCCCAGAGCAGGTCGAGGGCGGCGGGCACGCGGCGCGCCGGGATGCGCATGATCGGCTGGGCCAGCTTGGCGCCCTTCTCGTCGATCCTGCCGGCGAGCAGCATCATGTAGTGCGGCACCGGCTCGTCGGTGACGTTCTTGTTGTTGCCGTAGAAGCCGACCGTGGCCAGGTGGTGCTGCCCGCAGGAGTTGGGGCAGCCGCTGGCGCGGATGGTGGTGCCGGCGAAGGCGGGCAGGTCGCCGAAGCGGTTGTCGTCGAGCCAGCGGCCGACGGCGCGACCCAGGCCGCGCGACGAGGTGATGCCCAGGTTGCAGGTGTCGCCGCCGGGGCAGGTGACGATGTCGCGCACGCCCTGCGCCTCGGCGCGGGCCAGGCCGTGCGGCTCCAGCGCGTCGTACAGCGCGGGCAGGTCGACCAGGCGCACGTCGCGCAGCACCAGGTTCTGGCCGGCACTGGTACGAACTTCGCTGCGGCTGAAACGGCGGGCCGTGTCGGCGACGACGCGGAACTGCTCGGCGGTCATGTCGCCCAGGGTCAGCCGGATGGTGACGATGCCCCAGCCCTCGACGCGATGGGCGCCCACGTTGGTCACCCGCCAGCGCGAGTACTCGGTGCCGCGGCGCACCTCGTCGAGCGAGATCACGTTGCCCAGCGGGGCGACCTCGGCGCGACCTGCCTCCTCGCGGGCGACGCGCTCCGCGAGCTCCTGGCCGATGCGGTGCGACCAGGCGTCCTCGGGCAGCTCGGCGACCACCTCCTCGACGCGGGCGCGGAAGGTCTCGGCCGTGTACATCTTGTCGAACATGAACTTGATGCGGGCGCGGTTGCGGTTCTTGCGCGGACCCTCGGCGTCGAAGATGCGCACCACCGCTTCCATCACCGCGTAGAAGCGGCTCACCGGCACGAAGTCGTAGAGCAGCGTGGCCGGACGCGGCGAGTTGCCCAGGCCGCCGCCGACCCACAGCTTGAAGCCGCGCTCACCGTCGCGCACCTGGGCCACCGCACCGATGTCGTGCATGGCGCCGAGGGCGCAGTCGCTGGCGCACCCGGAGAAGGAAACCTTGAACTTGCGCGGCAGGTTCTGGCAGAAGGGGTTGCGCAGGAACAGGTCGGTGGCCGCCTGCGCGTAGGGCGTGATGTCGAACGCCTCGGTGCCGCAGGCCCCCGCGATGGGGCAGCCGGTGATGTTGCGCACCGTGTTGTAGCAGGCCTCGCGCGTGGTCAACCCGTACGAGGCGAGGTGGCGCAGCGCCTCGGGGACGCGCGCGGTGGGGATGAAGTGGAACTGGTAGTCCTGCCGGGTGGTGACGTGGCCCATGCCCGCGCCGCCGCCGCCCGGGTACTCGCCCTCGTCGCAGAAGACCTCGCTGAACTCGGCGAGCCCGTCCATCTGGTCGGCGGTGAGCCGGCCGTGGGGGATCTTCACCCGGATCATCTGGTAGCCCGCCTGGCGCTGCCCGTAGACGCCGTAGGAGAGGCGGTAGGGCTTGTAGGTGTCCTCGGGCTCCTCGAGCTCCAGGAAGGCGCGGGTGCGCCGCTCGAACTCGGCGAGCTCCTCCTCGACCACGTCGGGGATGGGAACGCGCTTCGGGGCGACCTGGGGCTCGATCATCGCGGGGATTCTCCGTACGGGGCGCCGCGGGGCCTGGCTGGGGCGTTCGACCTTCCTGACTTAGACGATCAGGAAAGTCAACAATGCGGAAGCGCCAGTATGACCCGGGCCCGGCCGCCCATGCAAGGGGGAACGGCGCCGGGGCGGCCCGCCTTGCGCCTCAGCTCGCCAGCGAGCAGAGCAGGTCGAGGTATTGAAGCAGGTGCCGGGTGCCCAGGAAGCGCTCCCGGACCCGGCGCTGCGCCGCCTCGCCCATCCGCCGCGCCGCCACCGGGTCGAGCAGCAGGCCGCAGACCAGGGCGCCGAAGGTCTCCACGTCGGTGGGGTCGTCGAGCAGCAGCCCGGTGACGCCGTCCTCGATCTGGTCCTGGATGCCGGCGATCCGGCTGGCCACCACCGCCCGCCCCTTCCACATCGCCTCGGCGACGGTGAGCCCGAAGCCCTCGGCCAGGCTCTTCTGCACCACCACCGCCGCCCGGCGCTGCAGGGCGTTGACCATGGCGGCGTTCTCCTCGTCGTCGTCCATGGGCAGGCTGGCGAGGTGGACGCGGGCGCGCACGTCGACCGGCAGCGCGCGCCAGGCCTGCTCGGTCTCGGCGAGCACCTCGGCGCCCTCGGGGTCGTCGGCCACCTCGCCCACCGACGGCCCGGCGAGCATGAGGTGGGCGTCGCAGCGCGCGGCCACGCCGTGGTGGAAGCCGCGGATCACCCCCACCGGGTCCTTGAGCCGGTCCCAGCGCGACACCTGGAGGACGAGCTGCGTCTCCGGGCCGACCCGGGTCTGCTCGGTCATCACGGCGCGGTGGACGATCGGGGCGGTGTCGCCGCGGAGGCGGACGAACTCGGCGGGAACGGTGGCCGCGACGGGCTCGCACAGCCCCGCCGCGCCGAGGATGGCCGCGACCGACTCGGACGGCATCTCGTAGTTCTTCGGCGAGAACGGGTCGATCGACGGCGGGATCACCGCGACGCGGTCCGGGTCGAGCCCGTCCCAGGCGAACGCCTTGCGGGAGAAGACGACCGCGTCGGCGCCGGTGATGTACGGCAGCAGGAACCGCCAGGCGTCGCGGGCGAGCTGGTTGGGCATGTCGACGCCGACGTGGCAGCGCCACACCACCGGCACTCCCGTGCGCTGCACGGTGGGCAGCATCCCCGCCGTCTGCGGGTCGTGGAGGACGACGACGTCGCGCGGCCCGATCCGCTCGGCCAGCTCCCCGCCACGCGCCAGCGTTGTCGCCTCGTAGATGCGGCGATCCTCGCCGGTCAGCGCCGCGGCGTCGCCCGCGGCGCCGTGCAGGTGGTTGTGGATGCGCTTGGTCACCCGGAAGAACTCGGCGTCGCCGGCGATCACCACCCAGCGCGCATCGACGCCCGCGCCGCGCACGTAGGGGAGCAGCGTGTTGAGCATCTCGGCGACGCCGCCGCCGCGCTCGGTGGAGTTGACCATCCACAGCGTGCGGCCCGCGAACAGCCGGCGCGCCCGCTCGGCGCCCTCCGCGAAGGCGCCCCACTGCTCCTCGGTGAGCACGGTCCGGTAGCGGTCGGGGCTGAGCGTCTCGACGGGGACGTCGGTCAGGCCGGACATCGGGGCATGGTAGCGCCGGGGTCGTGGCGCTACCATGCCCCGCCATGCGGCAGCTCTGGGCTCCCTGGCGAATGGCCTACGTCGGCGGCGAGCGCACCCACGACGGCTGCGTGCTCTGCGCCATCGCCGAGGGCGACGACGACGGCAACCGCGTCGTCGAGCAGGCCGAGCTGACCTTCACCGTGCTCAACCTCTTCCCCTACAGCAGCGGCCACGTCATGGTGGTGCCGCGCACCCACGTCGCCGACCTCACCGAGCTGAGCGCCGCCGAGGCCGCCGCGGTGATGGAGGGCGCCCAGCGGGCCGTGCGCGCCCTGCGCCTGGCGCTCAACCCCGACGGCCTCAACCTCGGCGTCAACAGCGGCACCGCCGCGGGCGCGGGCATCGCCGACCACTTCCACCTCCACGTCGTCCCGCGCTGGTCGGGCGACACCAACTTCATGCCGGTGCTCGCCGACGTCAAGGTGATCCCCGAGCACATGGAGCAGACCGCCGCCAAGCTACGCGACGCCTACGCCAAGCTCAGCTCCTGAGCTCCTCGGTGAGCAGGTCCATGAGCAGCCCGTCGTGCCAGGCGCCGTCACCGCCGCGCTCATAGCGCCGCATGACCCCGACCGGCACGAAGCCGACCCGCTTGTACGCGGCGACCGCGCGCACGTTGGCGACCGCGGGGTCGATGGTCAGCCGGTGGTGGCCACGCGCGGTGAACAGATGCCGCGCCAGCACACGAATCGCCTCGGGACCGACGCCCTGTCCCTGCCACTCCGCGCGCACCGCGATGTCGATGGTGGCGTGCCGGTACATCGGCGCGGGCTCCTCGTAGCACTGGATGAAGCCGGCGACATCCACGCCGGCGACGATGAGGAAGCTCGATTCGCCCTGGTCGGGATGGAGCGCCTCGTCCACGCGCTCCGCGGGGTCGCCCCACCAGCGCGACACGGTGGGGTCGGAGAACACCACCGTGAGCTCCGCCGCGTCGGATGGGCGCACGGGCTGCAGGCGCACGCGCTCGCCGTCCAGAACCTCCTCGATCATGGCGAGGAATGGTATGGGCTGAGGGGGCGCCGGACCCGCATCGGGTCCGGCGCCCGCGCCTCAGATCAGTGGCTCAACGCGGCCTAGCCGCGCCGCTGCCACCGCGTCTTCTTGAGCATTTTCTTGTGCTTGTGCTTGCGCATCTTCTTGCGCCGCTTCTTGATGACCGAGCCCACGAGGTCTCCCCGGATGAGTTGCACGGATGTGCCGCTTACGGCTGGCGGACTATACCCCGCGACGCCGCGTCCGCGCTCAGCAGCTGGTCGAGCAGCGCCCCCACCGAGGTGGCGTCGACCCCGCCCAGGACGCGCTTGCGCACCGTCCCGGAGGCGTCGACCACCAGGGTGCTGGGCGGCGCGGGGACGTCCCAGGCGGAGGCCAGCGACGAGGCGGGGTCGTCGAGGCTGGGGTAGGCGACGCCGAAGCGGCCGGCGTAGGCGCGCCCCTCGGCCGGGTCGTCGCGCATGTCGACGCCGACGAAGACCACCCCGCGCGGCGCGTAGGTCGCGTAGAGACTGTCGAGCTGCGGCTGCTGGGCGCGGCAGGGCCCGCACCACGCCGCCCAGAAGTCGACCACGGCGACGTGGCCGTGCAGCGCCGAGCCGTCGAAGTGCGCGCCGTCGAGCGTGGTGCCGCTGAGCGCCGGAGCCGCCTGCCCCACTCCCCCACCGCCCGAGCCCACCTTCTGGGCCACGTCCTGCTCCAGCGAGCAGGCGCTCAGGGCCAGGGCGCAGAGGGTCGCGGCGACCAGCCGCCGGCGCATCTCAGGCCTTCGCGTACGAGTGCAGCCCGGCGATCCAGAGGTTCACCGCGTAGAGGGTGAACATGATCGCCACGAAGCCCACCGCGGTGATCGCCGCGGCGCGGACCTCGCGCCAGCCGTAGGTCACCCGGGCGTGCAGGTAGATGGCGAAGACCACCCAGGTGATGAACGCGAAGGTCTCCTTGGGGTCCCAGCCCCAGTAGCGGCCCCAGGCGTGCTCGCCCCAGATGGCGCCGCAGATCACCCCGAAGGACCAGATGGGGAAGCCCAGCATCACGAAGCGGTAGCTCCACTCGTCGAGCCGCCGCGCCTCGGGGAGGACGCGGGTGACGGTGCGGGCGAAGCCCAGCGACCGCGATCCTCCGGTGGCGCCGCCGCCGACCGACACCGGGGTGCCGCCCGGGCTCAGCGGCGCCGAGGAGCGCGCGGCAGCGAAGCCTGACAGCCGCCGGTCCGCCCAGCGGCGCACCAGGTAGAACATGGCGAAGAGGAACGAGAAGGTGAGGATCCCCGAGGCGGTGGCCATGGCGGTGACGTGGATGGTCAGCCAGTAGGAGTGCAGCGCCGGGACCAGGTTGCCCGGCGGCACGTAGAGCATGTAGGCGACGCCGAGCAGGGCGATGGCCACAACCATCGCCGGGATGCCCACCAGCCGCACCTTGGCCCGCAGGGCCAGCACCAGGAAGGTGCTCACGATGATGAAGGCGATCGCCGTCGAGTACTCGTACATGTTGCCCAGCGGCCAGTGCCCCGCCTCCAGCGCCCGGGTGACGATCGAGGCGAGGTGGAACGGCCAGCCCACCACGACGGCGAGCAGCCCGAAGTTGGCCACCTGCCTGCGGCGCAGCGGCAGGTAGACGATGAAGCTGAGCAGGGCCACCAGGTAGGCCACCACGGCAACCCAGAAGAGCGCCAGCGAGAGGGGCGTTGGGCTCATGTCCGCGCGAGTATAGCGACACCCGCCCGGCGGGCCGAAGGCGCAGGTGTCAGCGGTTTACTCCGTTTAGGCGGGAAGCGTTGCAATTCGCCGCCGCTGCACGCCGCTGATGTGATTGCATCAACATGGGAAATTCCAAGCCACATCGGGGAAAACCTGCGCTACGCTGGACACTGTTCGAGGCGTGCGACACAACGCCGCGCGCTGCACAGCGGGGGACGAACGCCCTGTACCCGATCACCGTGCTGGTGGCGGACGACGAGCCGATGATGCGGCGCGCACTGTCGGACATGCTCGACGAGCACCCGGGCCTCAGCGTGGTGGGCGTGGCCAGGGATGCCGCGGGCGCGGTGGCCCTGGCCCGGCTGCTCCGGCCCGCCGTGGCGGTGCTCGACGTGCGCATGCCGGGGGGCGGTGGGGTCGAGGCGGCGCGGCAGATCCGCCTGGTCTCGCCGAGCACCCGGGTGCTCGCCCACTCGGCGTTCGACGACCAGTCGTCGCGCACCGCCATGCTCGCCGCCGGCGCGCACGGTTACATCGTCAAAGGCTCGCCCAGCGCCGGCATCATCGCCAGCGTCCTCGCCGTCGCCGCGAACAGCCGCGCGTCCTAGCGGCGCGCAGCTAAGCCAGCTGCATGTCGAGCCGCGCGGCCACCTCGGCCTCCATCCGCTCGACCAGCCGGTCCATGGCCCGCTCCGCCTCGGCGGCGTTGCGGCTCTCCACCAGCAGCCGGTCGACGGCGCGGCCGATCAGCCCCCCGGGCACGTCGTAGTCGACGTGGACGCCGACCCGGGTGCGATGCGCGCTCAGGGGCAGGTACTCGCTGACCACGCGGGCGCGCAGTCCGCCCTGCGTCTCCCACACGAAACGCCGCCCGAGCTCCACCTCGCAGACCACGGCGGTGCCGGCGAAGTCGACGCCGTACATGCGGTAGCGCCACGCGTAACGGTCACCGGCGGCGGGCGGCCCGCTGCCGGCGAGCCGTTTGCACGAGATCACGTTCACCCAGTGCTGCGGCGCCCGCTCCAGGTCGGTGTGATACGCGAACACCTCGCCCGCCGGACAGTAGATGTCGCGCGACAGCGACAGCATGGTCATGGCACCACGCAGGATTGCACGCAATGCCGCGGCTGTACAGGGGTCAATCCCGCCGCTTTGCCGGCGTGGAAGACTCAGCGACCCTCGCCCTGGACGAAGTACGCGCGCACCGCGGCGTCCAGCGAGCGGCGGTCGAACGACGGTTCGCGTTCGCGGTACCACGCCGCGCTGACGATGTACGCCATCAGGTCGCGCGGGTGGACGCCGCGCAGCGGGCGGCGCGCCTTGCGGTAGTGCTCCTCGATCAGCCAGTCGAGCACCGGCTCGTCGCAGTCGATGCCCTGGCGGTCGCAGGTCCTGCGCCAGATGTCGCGGTACTGCTCGACGGTGGGCTCGGGGACGTGCACCTTGAAGCGGATGCGGCGCAGGAAGGCCTCGTCCATCAGCGCTTCGGGGCGCAGGTTGGTGGCCAGCAGAAGCGAGGTGGTGAAAGGAACTTCCAGGGTGGTGCCGACGCGCGGCAGGTTGAGGAAGTCGACGCCCTTGCTCAGCGGCACGATCAGGCGGTTGAGCAGCTCGACGGCGGGGATGCGCGTCTGCCGGCCGAAGTCGTCGATGAAGAACACGCCGCCGTTGGCCTTGAGCTGCGCCGACGCCTCGTAGAAGCCCATGCGCGAGTCGAAGCCCAGCTCCAGGGTGTGCGCGCCGAGCTCGCCGCCGACGTGCACCTGGGGCCGCTCGACGACCACCCAGCGGCGATCGTGGGCGGGCAGGTCGGGCAGGGTCACCGGGTTGTGGTGGATGGGGTCGAAGAAGCGGATGATCTCGCCGTGCGCCCAGATCGCCCGGGGCACCGCGATGGCCGGCCCGAGCAGGCGGGTCACCGCCTCGGCGATCGAGGTCTTGCCGTTGCCCGGGGTGCCGTAGAGGAACACCGCCTGGCGGCCGTTGAGCGCCGGACCGAGGGCGTCGAGGACGCTCTCGTCGAGCACCAGGTGCTGCAGGGCGCGGCGCACCTCGGCCTCGTGGACGCGGTGGTCGGTGGTGGCCTGCTGGCGGGCGACCGCGCAGTAGACGTCGAAGCTGACCGGCATGGGGCCGGCGTACTGGTTGAGGCTGAGCAGCTCCCGGGCTCGGTCGCGGCCGGTCTGGGTCAGCGACCACTGCACCGAGCTGAGCACGCTCTCGTCGGCGATCATCTCGCCCTTGGCAAGGCCGCCCGACATGCAGTAGCCGGCGTCGTTCAGCGAGCGCAGGATGGGCTCGACCAGGCGGAAGGGCAGGCAGAGGTGGTCGGCCAGGTCGCGTCCGCGCAGCGCGCCCTGGAAGTAGAACGACTTCAGGGCGATGTCGAGAGCCACATGCAGCGGCACGCGCAGGTCGGCCTCGGTGCGCGGCGGCGGCGGCAGCGGCGGGCTCAGCAGGGGCGGAGCGGCTGCGGCTGCGGCGACGGGGGCGTCGGAGACTTGCATCGTCCGCGATTGTCAGCCGGGCGGCCACCGCAGGCCCGCCGTTTTGCAGCTTCGTGTTGAGGTTGTCGGAGGGGTTGTGCCCGGGCTGGCACAATCAGCCGCCGTGAGCGCAGCCCCCCTGGTTCTCTCCGCGGACGAGGCGCGCCGCCTCTTCCTGCGCGCCCAGGGACTGCTCGGCGCGGGGCCGGCCGGGCGCGCCGACCGGCGGGTGCGGGCCATGCTGGAGCGGCTCGGCGCGGTCCAGCTCGACACCATCTCGGTGCTGGCCCGCTCGCACGAGCTGGTCGCCTTCGCCCGGCTCGGCGCGGTGGGTCGCGCCGCAGTGGAGCAGGCCTACTGGGGCGGCGGCGCCTTCGAGTATCGGGCGCACGCCGCGAGTGTGGTGCCCGTGGAATCCTGGCCATGGTTTGCCGCCAAGCGGCGCCGCTACCGCGCCGGGGTGCAGATCCACGGCGAGCCGGTGGCCGAGGCGGTGCGCCGCGAGGCGCTGGCCCGCGTCCGTGACCTGGGGCCGCTCACCTCGGCGGAGCTGGGCCAGACGCGCAAGGGCGGCCCGTGGTGGGACTGGTCGCCGCTGAAGATCGCGGTGGAGCAGCTCCTCGCCGAGGGCGAGGTGGCCTGCGTGACCCGGCGCGGCTGGCGGCGCGTCTACGACCTCGCCTCGCGGGCAATTCCTGCCCATCTTTTCGCGCAGGACCCGAGCGACGAGGAGTGCGCCGCCGCGCTGTGCGCCGCCGCATGCTCCGCCATGGGCGTGGCCACCGCCGCCGACATCGGCGACTACCACCGGCTGACCCGGCTGGGGCCGCACACGGTGCCCATGGGCATCGCCGCGGCGGGGCTGGTGGCGGTGCGCGTCGAGGGCTGGAAGGACGTGGCCTACGCGCATCCCGCGCAGCTCGACGTTCCATCGCGCGGGCGGCACCGCACCACCCTGCTGCCGCCGTTCGACTCGCTGATCTGGTTCCGACCGCGCACCGAGCGGATCTTCGGCTTCAAGCCGCCGCTGGAGCTGTACGTCCCCGCGGCGCGGCGCACCCACGGCTACTACTCGATGCCGCTGCTCTCCGGCGGACGGCTGCGTGGCCACGTCGACCCGGCGCGCGAGGGGCGCACGCTGGTGGCCCGGCACGTCACCGTGCACCGTGCGGACGTTGCGGCGATGGCCGCTGCGCTGGCCGAGGCGGCGTCGTGGGTGGGCTGCGACGCGGTCGCGGTGGAGTCGGTGTCGCCGCCGGCGCTGCGGCCGTCGCTCGACGCGGCGCTGCGCGCGGTCGCCTAGGTCGCGCGCCGGTTGCAACTCGGCGGGGCCACATGCGCGTACACGCATCGACACCCCCCAGCGACACCGTGACCTCGTGGGCGCTCGCATCGCCGACCGCCGTAGCCGGGTGAGATGGGCCGCTTCCGCGCCTGTCCTGCTTGGATAATGTCACTTGTCCCAAATACTCGAATCGATTATCAGGTTAAGCACGGTGGAGTCACTGGTATTCCTTGACTTCACCACTGTCAGGAGTTAACCTCACGCCGCCTTTTGTCGCGAGAGCCAACGACGGTTGGGGGGTTCGATGTCTGACACAGCAGGCCTGGCCGGCGGGAACACGGGACGGTGAGCGCGATGATGATCGAGCGCCGTCCCTCGCATCTGCCTCCGGGCTTCACCTTCCGCTACGCGCTGCCGGGCGGCAAGGAGGCCGGCTTCGGCTGGATCGCCGAGCAGACCGTCCTCGTCTACACCCGCGGCTGGGAGCGTGAGGACTTCACCACGCCGCTGGTCGTCGTGGTGGGACGCGCCGGCGCCCCCGAGTTGATCGGCACCAACGACGGCTTCGCCCAGCCCATCGACATCGGCGTGCCCGGCGTCGACGCGGCGTACTTCGACGGCATCACCGTGCCGCGCCTCGACGATGCGCGCGACTTCGCGGGCGTTGCCTGGCGCACCGGCGAGGTGCACTCCATCACCGCACGTTCGGCCGCGGGCACGTTCGCAGTGCGCGGGCCGCGAACCGTGTCGCGCGAGGAGCTGGTGGCGGTGCTCGTCTCGCTGTCGCCGGGCACGTGATGTCCGCGGCAGCAGCGCTCGCGAGCGCCGCCGGGGCGATGGCGGGAACGCTGCTGCTGGTCGCCGGTGCCGCCAAGCTGGTCGACCGCGCCGGCATCGCGCCGCTGCTGCGCGGGCTGGGTGCGCCGGCGTCGCTTCTGCAGGGTGCGCAGGTTGCGGTGCCAGGTGTGGAAGCCGCCTGCGGCGCATGGCTGCTCACTTCGCTCGCCCCGTTGCCGGCGAGCGCGGTGGCCGCACTGCTGAGCGCGGCGTTCGTGGCCACGCTGCTGCTGGCGGCGGCGCGCGGTGTCGCCGAGCCGTGCCGCTGCTTCGGCGCACTCGACCGGGCGGGCTCGCGCCGCGTCGCCGTGGCGCGCGCGGCGCTGCTGGTGGCGGTGTCGCTGGTCGCCCTGGGCGCGTCGCTGTCGCTGTCACTGCGCGGCGCGGGCGCGGGCGCTACGGCGGGCGCCCCGGCGTGGTGGCTCGGCGTGCTGCTGGCGCTCGGCGCGGTGCTCGCCTTCGCATTGATCGGGGAGGTGGCGGCGTTCCGCACCGGGGTGCGCCGCCGGCTCGCCGCAGACGCGCATATCGACCACAAGGGGCAGGCAAGGTGAACGCGTTCCTGATCGGCAGCTACGTCGGACTCTGGGTGCTGGTGGTGGTGCTGGCCGTCGCGGTGCTGGCGCTCTACAACCACTTCGGCCGGATGTACCTGACCAGCGGCGAGGGCCGCGAGAATCAGGGGCCCTCGATCGGCTCGGTGCTCGCCTCCTTTCGCGCCACCGACCTGCAGGGGCGGAGCGTGACGGTGCCGTCCGGGCGGCCGGCGCTGGTGGTGCTGGCCTCGACCGACTGCCCCGAGTGCCGCCGCCTGCGCGCGCCGCTGCAGCGCCTCGCCGCGACTCGCGAGGGCCGGCTCGACGTGGTGGTGCTGTGCAATGGACAGCGCAGCCAGGTGAGCGCGTGGGCGGCGGGCATGGACGGCCCTGTTCATGTCATTCAGGACAAGAACTACAGGCGGGCCAGCGCCATGGGGGTGGGCATCACGCCGTTCATGGTCGGCGTCGACGGCAACGGCGTGGTCCAGGCGCGCGGCCTGGTCAACGGGCAGGAGGGGCTGGCGCTGGCGGTCGAAGCGCTCCTCGACGGCGCGCCGCCGGTCGCGCAACCCGACTTCACGCCGCTGGCGGTGGCCGGAGGAACGTCGCGGTGAGCCGCCGCGCCATGGCGTGGACCTCGATGCACGTCGGGCGGCGGCGATTCCTGCAGGGCGGCCTGGCCACCGTGTTCGCCACGGTGGCGTCGGTGGCGGTGGGGCGTTCGCCGGTGGGGGCATCGGACCACTGCCCGTGCGATGGCCCGTTCGGCGGCGGCTACTGCGGCAGCGGGCTCTGCAACGGCTCCAACTGCTCGCACTCGGGCCTCACCTTCTGCTCACTGACGACGGCGTTCTGCAACGCGAACACCGGCTGCTGGACGTGCAACGGCGCCACCTGCTGCGACTGCGCCTGCAACGGCGGCGGCAGCTCGTGGTACTGCTACTGCGGCGGCTGAGCCGGTGGCCGCGGTGGCGATCGCCCTGGCGCTGGTGATCGGCATGCGCAGCTGGCACAGACCCTGAGCCCTGAACGCGACCTACCTGGTCGCGGGGCCCCTCGTGCAGGGGACACGGAGCAGGGCGGCGGTGCGACTCACGGTGCTCGCGCACGTCGCTGCGATGCTGGCGGGCAGCGCGCTGACCGCCTCGGCGCTCGTGGCGACGGCACGGCTGCTCGGCCCGCTGCCCGCGGGCGCGGTGTGCGCCGTCTGCCTCCTCGGCGCCGCGGTGCTGCTCGGCGGCGAGCGGCTGCGCCTGCCCGGGAGCCACTGGATGGTGCCGCGGTCGTGGGCCCGCTTCGGCCACAACGGCTACGCAGCCCTCTTCGGCCTCGCCCTCGGCAGCGGGGTGGCCACCCTGCTCCCCTCGGCCGGGTGGTACGGCCTGCTCGCTGCCGCCCAGGCGACGCCGCCGTGGTGGGGCGCGTTCGCCGTGATGCTCTGCTTCGGCGCGACCCGCGGCGCCCTCGTGCCGCTGCTGACCGCTCGGTCAGCACACCGCGGTGAGCACCCGGTGACCCGCATCGAGGCGCTGGGCGCGATGTCGCATCGACTGGTCGCTGTGGAGGCACTGCTGCTCGCGGCGCTCGCCGTCCAGGCCCTGCGCACCTGAGCAAGGGCACGGCGCGGCGTCGAGGTGCGATGCTGCCGGGCATGCCTCAGCCGTGGCGGGCCCCTGCAACCGCATTGCCATCTCAGCGCGTACTAGGCACGTGGCTGATGCGACGGCGGCGCTCTTCCTCGACGTGAGAGTCGGCGACGCCCAGGCCTTCGAAGCAGCCCTGGCCCCGGTGATCGGCCAGGCCCACCGGCTCGCCACCGGGATGCTCCGCGACCCCGCGGCCGCCCAGGACGCCGTGCAGGAGGCCGCCATCAAGGCCTGGCGCAAGCTGGACCGGCTCCGCGAGGGGGCCGAGCTGGGGCCCTGGTTCCTGGGCATCGTGGCCAACGAGTGCCGCACCACACTGCGCTCACGCTGGCGCCGCTCGGTCGGCTCGCTCGACACCGCGCGCCTGGCCGCGCCGGGGCGCACCGGCGACGTCGAGCAGAGCCAGGACGTGCTCAGCGCCCTGGCCGCGCTGCGCCACAGCGACCGGCTGGTGGTGGTGCTCCACTACTGGCTCGACCTGCCCATCGACGAGGTCGCCGCGGTGGTCGGCGCCTCGCCCTCGGCGACCAAGGCCAGGCTCTACCGCGCCGTGGAGAAGCTGCGCGACCGCCTCGGCGGTGAGGGACGGTGGTGATCGACCGCGACGACGCCCTGCGCACCCGCATCCACGCCGCCCTCGACGGCGTGTACCAGCCCGATCCCGGCCTGCTCCGCCGCGCCGTGGAGGCGGCCGAGCGACGGCAGCGCCACGCCCCGCGGCTTCGCGCGCTTCTCGCCGCCGCCCTGGCGGTGGTCGCCGCCGTGCTGGTGGTCGTGCTCACCCTGGTGCAGCACCAGCTCTCCAACGGCAACCACGGCCCGGTGCGGACCCCGGCTCCCGCCACACGCCACCTGATCTACACCCTCGACGCCGCCGGGACGGTCGCCGCGCTCGACCCGCAGACGCTGAGGCCGGTCTGGCACGCCGCGGCCGGCGCCCCGCCGAGCGACAGCGACCCGGCGTCGCTGCTGCGCCTCTCCGCCGACGGCCGGACCCTGTGGGTGCTGCCCCTCACCGACCGCCGCGGGGGCACCACGCTGCGCTCCTTCGACGCCGCGAGTGGCGCCCCCGGGGCCTCGATCCCGCTGAGCAGCCAGGGCAACGCCGCCTACCACGCGCTCGCCATCGACCCCAGCAACGGCGACCTGGTCGCCGTCGGCCAGGACGCCACCCGCATCCTGGTCACCGTGGCCGACCCGCGGCGCGGCGTGGTGCTCAGCACGGTGGCGACCCGCACGCTCCCCGGCGCGGCGCCCGTCAGCCTCGACCTGAGCACCGAGGCGCGCTTCAGCGCCGACGGCTCGCGCCTCTACTACAGCTACGGCGGCGGTGACCCCGACCGCAGCGGCGTCGACTGGGTCACCGTGCAGGGCGCGACGCTGACTCCCTGCGCCCCGGCCCGGCCCGGCGCCGCCTGCATCCCCGGCTCCGGCCTCGGCTTCGCCCTGGTCGGCAACGACCTGCTCACCCTCGACAACGGCGCCCCGCAGCACCTGATCGAGCTGACCGCCGGAGGGGCCCCGGTGCGCCGGCTCACCACCGGGCTTGCCGCAGCCGGGGTCACCGACCCGGTGCTCAGCGGCGACGGGCGCACCGCCATCCTGGTCGGCGAATGCGCCGGGCTCGGCGGCCTGGCCCGCGTCGACCTCGCCGGCGGCGCCGCCCAGGCGCTGAGCACCCCCGGCGCGGCGGGGGGCCTCCCCAGCGCCGCCACGCCGTGCGGCTCGCGGCCGCATCTGCTCAGCGACGGCACCCTGGTCGTCGCGCGTCTCGACACCGCGGCGGCGAACGCCAACTCCCCGGCGGCGCTGCAGGTGATCGACCCGACCACCGGGCGCATCCTCCGCCAGACCACCACCCTCGCCGGCATCGTCGACGTGGTCGAGGGACCGTAACCGCCCTCAGTAGTCCATCGCGGATGACATGCGGCACGGCAGCGCACGTTGCGGCCGCATGTGACATGAACTCGGACGCTGAGGTCTTTCGGCCGTGAAACTAGCTCTCCTCCTGCTGCCCGCCGCCGCACTGGTCGCCTGCGGATCGACCAGCACCACCACCACGGGCAGCGCGTCGACGCCGAGCAGCATGGCGACCGCGGCCGCGACGCCCACCGACACCCCGACCACGGCGCCCACCCCCGCACCGACCGCCGCACCGACACCGGCGCCCACACCCGCACCGCCCCCTCCGCCCGCCGCGGTGGTGGTGAAGTCCGGCAGCGCGGGCGGCGTGGGCAGCGTGGTCACCAGCGCGGACGGCCACACCCTGTACCACTTCACTCCCGAGGCGCATGGCCAGATCGCCTGCGCCAGCGGCTGCACCGGCACCTGGCCGCCGCTCATCGTCCCCGCGGGCGCGAAGCTGCAGGCGCAGGGCTCGCTGTCGGGCACGCTGAGCACCATCAAGCGCCCTGACGGGAGCATGCAGGCCACCTACAACGGCTGGCCGCTCTACGACTTCTCCGGCGACAGCGCGGCCGGCACCGCCAACGGACAGGGCATCGCCGGCAAGTGGTTCGCGGTCACCCCGACCCAGTCCTCGGCGGGCATGTAGCCCCACATCGCAAGGTCTGCGGCCGCCGGTTTCGGCGGCCGCGGACCGTTGTAGGGGGTGATGCACCACTCCCGGCGGTTCGCCGGCCTCTTCGTCGCGGCCGCGCTCGCCCTGCTGCTCTCCACCACAACCGCGCCCGCGCCCGCCGGCGCGCAGACCGCGGGCCACAGCTTCGTCAAGACGTCGCTCAGCCTCGACGTGGTCGACGGTCCCAACAATGACCACCACGTCAGCATCGACGCCGACGTCTACGTCCCCGACAACGCGACCGCGTCGACGCCGCAGCCCGCCATCATCTACACCAACGGCTTCGGCGGCGCCAAGGACGACAGCAGCGGCGTCGCCGTGTCGCAGTTCTTCGCCCAGCACGGCTACGTGGTGCTCGCCTACAGCAGCCAGGGCTTCGGCCACTCCGGCGGCGTCATCGAGCTGGACTCGCCGGACTACGACGTCAAGGACGCCGAGGCGATGATCAGCTACCTGGCCACGCTTCCCTACGTGCAGAGGGACGGACCCGGCGACCCGCGCGTGGGCATGACCGGTGGCTCCTACGGCGGCGGCATCCAGCTGCTCACCGCGGAGTTCGACCCGCGTCTCGACGTGATCACGCCCTTTCGCACCTGGAACTCGCTGGAGTACTCGCTGTCGCCCAACAACCTGGGCACGTCGATGGACTGGCAGAACGGCCCCATCGGCGTCTTCAAGCAGGGCTGGAGCTCGCTGTTCTTCGCCAGCGGCGCCACCCAGCCGCTGATGGGCAACGGCGGCACCGCGGGCAACCCCGCGCTGATCCAGTGCCCCGGCTTCGACTCGCGACTCTGCTCCGCGTACGCGGCCACCGTGGCCAGCGGCCAGGCCGACGCCGCCACCAAGGCGCTGATCGACGCCTCCTCGCCGGCGTCGTACATCGACCGGCTGCACATCCCCACCCTGCTCGGCCAGGGCGAATCCGACACGCTGTTCAACCTCGACGAGTCGGTGCGCACCTACCAGACCCTGAAGGCGCGCAACGTGCCGGTGAAGCTGATCTGGCAGGCGGGCGGCCACGGCTATCCCGACCAGCCCGGCGAGGGCGACGTGTTCGGCGGCGACGAGAGCAATCCCGGCAGCAAGTTCCTGCCCCAGCAGCTCCTCGCCTGGATGGACCACTACCTGCGCGGCAACACCGGCGTGGACACCGGCCCGGGCTTCCAGTGGTTCCGAGATTGGGTCAGCTATGACAGCAACGGCTCGGCCGCGCCCGCCTTCGGCAGCGCCGCCGCCTACCCGGCGGGCACCGGGCAGACCTTCCTGCTCTCCGGCGACAACGCCCTGGTGCCGGCCACACAGACCCCGCAGGCCGGCAGCGCGCAGATCGTCAACCCGCCCGGCGGCCTGCCCGCCGCCTACAGCGAGACGCCCAACTTCCAGGCGCCCGGCAGCACCCTGCCCGGCGGCGCGCCCAGCCCCTTCACCAGCCTGCAGCCGCAGGACGTGCCCGGGCAGTTCGCCGCCTTCACCGCGCCGCCGTTCGCCCAGGACACCGAGGCGGTCGGCGTGCCCACCGCGCACCTCCATCTCAGTGGCACCACCGGGCAGCCGCTGGTCCTCTTCGGCAAGGTGTTCGACGTCGACGCTGCGGGCAACGCCACCCTGATCCACCGTCTGGTTGCGCCGGTGCGCATTCCTGATGCCAGCGGCGGCGCGGTCGACATGACCCTGCTCGGCTTCGCCCACCTCTTCCCCGCCGGCCACGCGGTGCGCTTCGAATTGGCCGCAACCGACACGTACTACGCGAACAGCCGCACACCTGACGTGATCACCATCAGCAGTGGCGGCGCCGACCCCGCGTCGTTCACCCTGCCGGTGGTCGCCGCCGCTGCGGCGCAGCCGGTCGTGCCCGCGTCATCCGGCGGCGGCACGCCGCAGAGCGCCGCCTCCACCCTGCCCAACACCGGCGCCGGCGGCCCCGCCCACGACGCCCTGATGATCGCCGCCGTGGCCACCCTGCTCGGCCTGGCGCGACGGGTTCGCCGCCGCCACTGATCCGTCGCCCGCCAATTGCGCCCACAGGCAGCCGTCGGAAGCGACAATGCTGCACGCCATGACCGAGCGCCCGCGGGACGAGTGTCCGTACACCAAGCCGTTCCCCCAGAACTTCGACGGCTGTCCCGCCTACCAGCAGACCCAGTTCGTCCCGCTCGACACCCAGTACCGGGCGCTCGAGATGGTCTGGACCTGCGGCAACCTCGACATGGGGCGCATCGCCGGCGAGCCCTGGCGCCACTTCGGCCGCTGCCGCGTCGGCGACGCGCAGAGCCGGGCGGCCTGGGTGCGTGAGGTGCGCGAGGACCGTCTCGCCGTGGCCCGCTCGATGCAGCGCGACATGGCGCCGCTGATGACCGGCCCGGTCACCGAGCTGTGGACGATCAAGGGGCGCCAGCTCGCCGCCGCCGCCGGCAGCGAGGAGCACGCCGCCGCCACCGCCGAGCTGCTGCGCAAGGGCAACAGCTTCCTGACCCGCGTCGAGGCCTACTTCGAGGACCACAGCGGGGACATGGACCGGCTCAACCTGCCCATCGACGCCACCATGGACCTGTTCCGGGAGATCATCTATCGCTGGGTGGACCAGCCCAACGCCGAGATCCCCACCATCAACGAGGCCGCCCTGTCGCGCTTCCCCGAGGAGGCGCGCGCCCTGCTCATGCCGGAGTCGGCCGCCTAGCCACCGCCAGCGCGGCGACCTCGACGGGCACGCCCAGCGGCAGCGCGTTGACCCCGGTCGCAATCCGCGCGTGGCGCCCGCGCTCGCCGAGCACGGCGACGAGCAGGTCCGAGGCGCCGTCGGCGACGCGCGGCTGGGCCTCGAAGCCATCGTCGCTGCACACGAAGACGGTGAGCTGGAGCACCTGCTCCAGGTTGTCGAGCCCCACCGCGCGCTCGATCTGGGCGAGCACGTTGAGGGCGCAGGACCGCGCGTTGTCCACCGCGGCCTCGACGCTCACGGTGCTCGGGACGCTGCCGCGCAGCGTGGCCACGCCACGGCCGTGCACCACCTGGCCGGACACCGCCATCAGCACCCGCCCCTCCCCGATCGGCACCACGGTGACCGGCGCGTAGGCGGCGACGGCGTCAGGCGGGGCGGGCAACTCCAGGCCCAGCGCCCGCAGCCGCGCCAGCGGCCCCTCCCCTGCCGGCGCAGCGCTCAAGGACGGCGGCGCAGGTGGAGGCGCACCGCCGTGCCCGCCTCGCCGGTGCGGATCTGGACCAGGTCGCAGAGGGCGTTGGCCAGCCACAGCCCGCGCGGGCCGTCCACGCCGTCACCGGGCGCGACGCGGCCGGCCAGCGGGTCGGCGACCCGCCCGGAGCTGCGCAGGTCGCAGACCAGGGCGCCGTCGCTCTGCCAGACGCGCAGGGTGCCGCCGCCGCCGTGGCGCAGCGAGTTCTCGGCGACCTCGTTGACGGCCAGGGTCGCGTCGCCGACCCGGGCGCTGGCGAAGCCCCAGCGCGCCGCGCAGCGCGCCACCAGGGCGCGCACCGACGGCAGGCTGACGGCGTCGTAGGCGAGCACCGCGGCATCCCGCGGCGGCGGGGGCAGCGGCGCGGTGGCGGCCGCCACGGCCGGGTCGACGTACGTGTCGCTGCCGGTGCTGAGCGTGCCGCTGTCGTACGGGCGGACCGGCCACGCCGCGTTCGCCGCGCAGGTGGCGAAGACCAGGTTGGGCACCTCGGCCCAGCCGACCAGCTGCATCGCCCGGCGCATCTGCTCGGGCATGCCGTGCACCACCAGCCGCGCTCCCGGGTCGAGCCGCTGCGCGGTGCGCACCAGGGCGCGCAGGCCGCTGACCGCGCAGAAGAGCAGGCCGCCCGCGTCGACGTGGCGGTCGGCCGGGCCGCTCAGGGCCGCGCGCAGGGTCTCGGCGAACAGGTCGGCGTTGCGCGCGTCAACCTCGCCGTAGACGTTGACCACCCCGCCGGCGCCGCGGGTCATCCGCAGCCCCACGCCGTCGAGCAGCGGCTCGTCCTCGGCCCAGGTGCGGGCGGCGTGGCGCGGCGCACTCCCGCTGGCTGCGACCGGCCGGCCAGCGAGCTCGTGGTCGTGCCAGGGCGCCTGGGCGACGGCCTGCAGGAACGGCTGCGAGGCGACGGGGAAACGCTCCAGCTCGGCCGCGACGTCGCCGGAGCGGGCCGGACGGGTCTGCGCCCACGACCGGCAGAGGTCCTCGACCAGGCGGAGCAGCGCCGGGGCGGGCAGCCCGACGTCCTCGAAGCGCTGCTCGCGCCCGGCGACGAACCCCGCGGCGGCGGCGAGGAACGCCTGCAGCGCCGCCTCCAGCTCGCGCCGCCGCGCCGCGGACTCGGGGCGGTTGAGCAGCTCGGCCCGGGCGTTGAAGAGGTCGGCGCGCTGTGCCGCCACGCCGGCGTCGAACTCCTCCTGGAGCGCGCGCATCACCTCCAGCCGGGCCGGGGTGACCATGGCCAGCCAGCGCACCCGCTCATCGGCGCTGCCCAGCGAGCAGCGGGCGTAGAAGCTGCCGCCCGCGGCGCCGGGCTGCTGGCCGGTGGCCAGGTGGCGGCAGCTCAGCTCGGTGCGCAGGGGACGGTGCATGGTGTCGGTGGGCACGAAGGCCACCGCCTGGTGCGCCGGGCAGGCGTCGAAGCCCTCAGGGAAGGGGCGGCGGTGGGGACACCGGTCGGCAGGCGCGAGCGGCCGGATCGGTGTGGTGGTCTGCACGGCGGAAAACGGTATTGCCACGGACTGACCAAGTATGACTGTCCGGCCTCCGCATGCACGCCCAATGCGCGCAATCGGCTGTCTGGTGTCGTTCCCCCTATACTTCTGGGGCAGAGGGTCGGGTGTGCGGGCCGGCCGAGGGACTTGTAGGAAGGGCCGCCTCGCGGCGGTGGGTGCATCTGGTGCGGCGAGCACCCCGCATGAGAGGTTCGAATGAGCAGACTCGCACATCTGGCCACGCCGTCCAAGCGCAGTGAGAAGAAGTCCGAGGGGCTGGCGCGCCGGATCCTCCACGACGTGGTCAGTCGCCGATTGCGCCCGGGCACCATGCTGGCCCCCGAGGCGGTGATGCTCGACGAGTACGAGGTCGGCCGCACCACGCTGCGTGAGGCGCTGCGCATCCTCGAGGTCCAGGGCGTGCTCAGCATCCGGCCCGGGCCGGGCGGCGGCCCGGTGGTCGCCGAGGCGGGCAGTCGCAGCTACGCCCGCACCTCGTCGCTGTTCTTCCAGGCGGGCGGCGTGCGCCTGGTCGACGTGATGGAGGCCCGCGCGGAGATGGAGCCGGTGATGGCCCGCCTCGCCGCCGAGAACCGCGACCAGCGCACCGCCGAGGCGCTGCAGCGCGCCGTGGCCCAGGTCGAGGCCGGCGCCACCGCGTCCGCGGCCCAGTTCAGGGAGGCCTGCCGGGTCTTCCTCGAAGCCGTCGCCGGGGCCGCCGGACAGCCGGTGCTGTCGCTGTTCTGCCGAGCTCTCGACGAGGTGGTCAGTGAGCGCATGGCCCGCTTCTCGCTGCCCGTGGACAAGCGCGGCGAGGCCGTGGCCCAACTGGCCGCGATCGGCCGGGCCATCGTGCGCGGCAACGGCGCCGCCGCCGAGCGGCTGATGCGCGCGCACATCCGCGACCACAACCGCTCCGCCACCCAGGGACGGAGCGGTGGGGTCAGGTCGGTGATCAGTTGGGGCTGACCTGGAGTGACCGTCAGCCGCTGCGCTTGAGCAGGCCGAGCCGCTTGGCCCGCCGCTCGGCGCGGGCGAACAGCCACAGCGAGAACGGGATCAGCGCCACGCCGGACAGCGCCAGCATGCCCAGCATGGGCAGCATGTCGCCGACCGAGCGGCCGCGCAGCAGCGCGTCGCGAATGCCGTCGAGCATGTACGTCAGCGGTGAGGCGAGTCCCAGCGCGTGCAACGGCTGGGGCAGCACCGACACCGGGTAGTACACGCCCGAGACCAGCAGGAAGATGCCCTGGATGGTCATCGACATCTGCTCACCCTTCTCGGGCGCAAGCAGCGGCATGATGGCCACGACGATGCCGATGCCCGCCAGCGGCAGCGTCGCCACCAGCAGGATGACCAGCACCGACCAGCCGTTGACGCCGTGCAGGTCGATGTGGAACAGCGGGACGATCACGGCGATGACCAGCACGGTGCGGATCAAGCCATAGATGACGGTCGCGCACCACACGCCGAGCAGGTGCGTGGTGCGGCGCACCGGCGCCATGAAGGTGTACTCGATGGTGCCCTCCCAGCGCTCGATGCCGATGGCGTAGGCGACCTCCATGAAGATCAGCGAGAGGTAGCTCCACAGCAGCGCGCCGGCCAGCAGGTAGAGCTGGGTGCTGCGCGTGTCGACGTGCGCGCCGGCACCGATCGACGGCAGCCCCGAGGCGAGGTAGCCGATGCTGCAGATGGAGATCAGCGAGTAGGCGAAGAAGACCAGCTCCCAGGCCCAGAATCGCTTGTAGATGTTGCGCTGCCGCTCCATGAAGCCGAGCAGCGCTCCCGCCTCGCGGCGCAGCGCGGTGGGTTGCACGTTGGCGGCCGTGTCGGCCATGTCACTCCTCCTCCGGTGCTTCGCTGTCGTCGTCGAGGCTGCGGCCGACCAGGGTGAGGAACGCGTCCTCCAGCGTCGCCGCGCTGTGCGCGCTGCGCAGCCTCTCGGGTGTCGCGTCGGCGAGCACGCGCCCACCGTCGAGGATGACCACGCGGTCGCAGAGCGCCTCCGCCTCGGCGAGGTCGTGGGTGCAGAGCAGGACGGTGACGTCGCGCTCCGCGCGCATGGTGCGGATCACGTTCTGCACCTCGCGCTTGCTGTGCGGGTCGAGGCCGGTGGTGGGCTCGTCCATGAGCAGCAGTGACGGCGCGGTCAGCAGGCTGCGGGCGATGGCCACCTTCTGCTGCTGCCCGCGCGAGAGCTGCTTCATCGGCTTGTCCAGCGTCGATGCCGGGAGGCCGAGCTGCGACAGCACCCTGCGGCTGCGGGCGCGGATGTCGTCGTCGGAACCGTAGAGACGCGCCGAGTAGAGCAGGTTCTCCCACGGGCTCAGCGACTTGAAGAACGACGCCTCGACGGACACGCGGTTGACGTGGCGGCGCACCGCGGCGGCGTCCTCGACAACGTCGTGCCCGAAGACGTGCGCGCTGCCGGTGTCGGGCAGCATCAGCGTGGCCAGGATGCGCACCAGCGTCGACTTGCCGCTGCCGTTCATACCGATGATGCCGGTGACGCTGCCGTGCTCGACGATCAGATCGGTGGCGTGAAGCGCCACCCGGTCACGCGAGCGGCGCTTCCAGGGCAGCACGCCGCTGGACGTGCGAAAGCTCTTGCTCACGCCACGCAGCTCGACGGCTGCTGTCCTCGAATTCCCAGTCACTCCAATTGCCTCCAGCGTCTCTGTTCACGGTTCCTGCATCGGCCTCTCGCTGCGAGCGGCCGGTGGATCCCGTGATCCGGACGTCAGATGGCGACGGAGCTAGGGAAACAGAGCGGCCGCACAGACTCCACCCGCGACGGCGAGAGACGGATCTCCGCTCGCTGTCATCGGGCCGGTCGTCGTGCGCAGCCGATTCAAAGAGTTGCTCCTGGTTTGGTTCGCGCCGGGTGCGGCGCGAACGAACCGTGCCAGGGTAACCGCATGTCGCGCGCCGCGCAACCCGTCCCATCCTGGTCCACGCGGCGAGCAGCGGATGTACGATCGGTGCCCGATGATCGTCCGCTGCCCCTTCGCCGTCCTCGGCCTCGACTCCGACCAGATGGCCGCGTGCCCCGGCTACGACGGTGAGGTGATCACCTTCGGCATGACCGCGGGCGGAAGCGGCGCGCAGGGGCGCACCTGCCTGCACCTCGGCGCCGAGCAGAGCCCGCGCGGCTTCGTCGGCGGCTGCCACCACCCCGAGGCGGAGGTCATCCTGCCCGCCGCGGCGGCGCTGTGCCGGGCCGACATCAGCCGCAACCGTCCCCGCGTGGTCATCGACCCGCTCGCCGACGCGCCGGGGCGAACCGTCGAGGGGACGCCCGCCGCCTCCGCCTGAGGCGTCGCCGGCCGAGCGGGGCTAGGCGCCCGCCCGGAGCCGCGACGCGTGCTTCTCGCGGAGCTTGCGCAGCTTGGGGTTGATCACCACCTGGCAGTAGCCCTGGTCGGGGTTGCGGGCGAAGTAGTCCTGGTGGTACTCCTCGGCCGGCCAGAAGCGATCGAGCGGGGTGATCTCGGTGACCACCGGGTCGCTCCAGTGCTCCTGCACGGCGGCGCGGGAGCGCTCGGCGGCGGCGCGCTGGGCGTCGTCGTGGACGAAGATCGCCGAGCGGTACTGGCTGCCCACGTCGGCGCCCTGGCGGTCGAGCGTGGTGGGGTCGTGGATCGACCAGAAGACGTCCAGGATGTCGTCGTAGGAGATGACGCTCGGGTCGAAGTCGACCTGGGCCACCTCGGCGTGCCCGGTCGCGCCGGTGCAGACCTGCTGGTAGGTGGGGTTGGCGCGGGCGCCACCCGCGTAGCCACTGACCACGCGGGTGACGCCCTCGATCTGCCGGTAGGCGGCGTCCAGGCACCAGAAGCAGCCCCCGCCCAGGGTGGCGGTCTGCGTCGTGGCGCCCGGCTGCGTGCTCACCGGATCAGCGTAGCGCGTGGGCGCCTAGACGGTGGGCGGGGTGCCTCCGGCGGGGGGGTCGGCCGGCGGCATCGCGGGCGGCGGCGGCGCGGGGGTGGTGGGAGGGGGCGGAGCGCCGTAAGAGGGCGCCGGTGGCGGGGTCGGCGCGCCGTAGGAGGGCGGCGGGGGCGGCGGCACGGATCCCGGAGCGGTCACCTTGGCCGGCTCGGACTGCTTGAAGTAGCCGCCGGCGGCGGTGACGGCGCCGCCCACGATGGCGATGAAGACGCCGAACTTGACACCGGCTCCCGGGAAGTCGCTCTTGTACGCCAGCCAGAACACCAGCGCGCCAAGCACCTCAACGCCACCGAATATCGTGAACAGCATGGCGTCGGTGACGCCCAGCTCCGGCATCTTGAACTGATCGCTCAGCGGGCCGCGCAGCAGCCACAGCGCGACCGTCGCCAGAAAGGCGATGAAGGTCAGCAGGCCCCAGCTGTGGAAGCCGGAGACGGATTCGCTGCCGAACGGGCCGAGGTCCCAGCCGTACCAGGGCAGGAACATCGACACGAGAACGATCAGTGACCCACCGAGGATCGCCTTGTCCCCGTTGGTCAGGTCGTCGAAGAAGTTCCCGGCCGCGTTGTCAGGCATGTGGTTCCCTCGTTGCGCCGATTGCGCCAGTTAAGGCCATCTCTTGCGAGATCACCTGTTCGGGCGAATGGTAGGGCCGGCCCGCCGGGGCGTCAACGTGGGTCAGCGTCGCCGGATGGTCACCGAGGCGGTGGCGCCGAGGCTGCCGAGCCGGGCGGTGACGGTCGCCGTCCCGGTGGTGCTGCCCGCGTTGAACGTCGCCGACAGCCCCGAGACGTTGCTGAAGGTGCCCAGCGCGGGGCTCACCGACCAGGCCGGCGTGCCGCTCACGGCGGTGCGGTTGCCGTAGGCGTCGCTGCCGCTGACGGTGAAGGTCACGTGGCCGCCACGAGGCACGCTGGCGCTGGTCGGCGACAGGGTGATCCTGGCCAGCGGCCCGGCGCTCACCTGGTCGGTCTGATGCCCGGAGGTGTAGCCGGTGGCGGCGGCGGTGACGGTCGGGCTGCCCGCGGCGGTGTCCTCGTAGTAGAAGGCCCCGCTGCTGCCGCCGGTGCCGACGCTGACGGCCAGGGTGCTGCTCCAGGGACCGCTCGCCGAGGTGGCGAAGCTGCCCTTGCTGCTGCTCGAGCTGAGCGTCACCGACACCGGCGAGGCGGGCGCGGGCGAGATGCTCGCGCTCATCGCCGAGCTCGGCTGCCCGGCGGTCAACGACTGGCCCGCGGAGAGCGACACCGTGCCCAGCGGCGGCGGCGGCGGCGTCCCGACGAAGGCCGCCGAGGTGTTCGGCGTGCCCAGGCCGGTGGGGCCGTCGTAGCCGGCGACCGCGGTGCACAGATAGGTGCCGCCGCAGGAGCCGTTGCTGCCCGAGACGATGTCGAACAGCGACGCGGTGTGCGAGTACGGGTAGGCAGCCGGCGTGTCGGTCGCGCCCGGCTGGCCGGCCAGCGCCTCGATGCTGGCGACGATCGGCGAGGCCACGCTGGTGCCGCCGAAGACCATCCAGCCCGGATCACCGCCGTAGGTGTCGTACACCCAGACGCCGGTGTTGGGGTCGGCGACCGCGCTGACGTCGGCGACGGTGCGCCGGCTGCAGCCGCTGTCGGCCTGCCACGACGGCTTCGCCACGTAGGCGCTGCAGCCGCTGCCCGCGCCGCTCCAGGCGGTCTCGGTGGCGTTGCGTGTGCCGGTGTTGGTGGACTGGTTCAGCGTGGTGCCGCCGACCGAGGTCACCGTGTTCGACGCGGCGGGGAACTCGACGCCGTAGCCGCTGTCGCCGGAGCTGGCGGTGACCGCCACGCCGGGATGGTTGTAGTACGCGGCGCTGTCGCTGGTCTCGCCGCTGTACTCGCCGCCGCCGTAGCTGTTGCTCACCGCCATCGCACCCAGGGCCACGGCGCGGTTGACCGCGGCGCCCAGGTTGGCCAGCGAGTTGTCGTCAGATTCGACCAGAAGGATGTGGCAGTTGGGGCAGATGGCGCTGACCATGTCGACGTCGAGGGAGATCTCCTCGGCCCAGCCCCGATCGGCGATCGGGTAGGCGGTGCCGCCGCGCTGGTCGACCTTGCGGAAGCAGCCGTTGGCGGCGGTGCACGCGGTCAGCCCGAAGAAGGAGCGGTAGCTGGCCAGGTTGGATTCGGCGTTGGGGTCGTCGTAGGCGTCGACGATGGCCACGGTCAGCCCGGCGCCCTTGCTGCTGTCGAGGTTGTAGGCGCTGCGCAGGAAGGCGGGGTCGTAGCCGCCGTTGTTGCCGATGGCGTTGGGCGACACCTGCCCGCCCGGCCGCGCCGGCCTGGCGTTGCGGGCGGCGGCGTCGACGCGGCTGTGCGCGTGGCAGTAGGCGAAGCCCGGCTGGGTGGGCCTTGCGCAGGAGTTGACGTCGGCCTCGCCGCCGGCGCCGTGGTGCACGTCGCCGATGCCGGCGATGGAACCGCCCGCTGCGGTCACGTTCGATGCGGTGAAGGTGCCGACGCCGGCGACGGCAAGCGCCGCGGCCATCGACAGACGAACGCGTCGCGCGCGTGTTGGCATTGGTTCTGACTCCCCTGTTCTGCCGCCGTGCGCGCACTGTAATCGCACCCGGGTGGGAGCGCAACGCGATCCGGGTCAAGACATGTGAAGACCAGGGTCTGCTGGTGCGCTCAGCCCCGGCCGGGCGCTGTCAGCCGCGCGTCTGCAGGTCGAGGGAGGCCGAGTTCATGCAGTAGCGCGGCAGGCCGCCCGGACCGTCGTCGAAGACGTGGCCGAGGTGGCCGCCGCAGCGCGCGCAGACGACCTCGACACGGCGCATGAACAGGCTGTCGTCCTCGCGCAGCTCGACGGCGCCGGCCACCGCCGGTGCGGTGAAGCTGGGCCAGCCGCTGCCCGAGTCGAACTTGGTGTCACTGTCGAAGAGCAGCGCGCCGCAGCCGGCGCAGTGATAGCTGCCGTCGTCGTGCACGTTCCAGTAGCGGCCGGTGAAGGCGCGCTCGGTGCCCGCCTCGCGGAGCACGTGGAACTGCTCGGGGGTGAGCCGCTCGCGCCACTCCTGGTCGGACTGCGGAAGCCCCTGGTCGGCGCCGGTCTCGGTGCTCATTGGCCCACTCTGCCACGCCCGAACGGCGCGCGCCACCCCTCGAACGGCGTTCCGCGCGCCTCAGTCGGGGTCGCTCACCCGTGCCGCGGACAGCCGCCGTCCGCGCAGCACCGCCTCCCCCACCACCAGCAGGGCCAGCGCCGCGGCCATGGCGAAACCCGGCGCCGCGCCGGACACGGCGCGCGTGAGCGCCCAGCCGCCGGCGAGGATGGCCAGCGCCAGCAGTGCCGAGAGCCAGTCGGTGACGAACAGCCCGAGCACCTCGGTTGCGGCGGAGCGCAGGCGTCGCAGCATCACGCGGCCTTGGAGACGGCGCGGCTGCGCGCGGGGGCGCGGAGCAGGGCGATGCTGAGGCGGTCGGCGCCGAGGAAGAGCAGCACCAGGACCAGCAACGACACCACGTCGAGCGGCCAGTGCACCCCGAAGCCCTCGCCCGCCCAGAATGTGCCAAGGCTGGCCAGAAGGACGCCGACCGCGTGCTTGATGGTGTTCTCGGGCACGCGGGTCAGGGGGCGGCGGAGGACGACGCCGAGCGTCGCCACGGTGACGGCCGCGGCCAGGCCGCCCAATCCGGCGACGCCGAGCTGCCCGGTGCTCGCCGCCACCGCGAAGACGATGAAGGCGACCTCCAGCCCTTCGAGGAAGACGCCCTTGAAGGCGACCGCGAAACCAGGCCAGTCCACGCCCGCCAGCCGTGCCGCCATCCCCGCGCCCTGCACGGTCTTGGCGAAGCGCGCATTCTCGTCGGAGAGGGCGACCAGCCCGGCGGAGCGGAGGATCGCCTTGTGCAGCCAGCGCAGGCCGAAGAGCAGCACCAGGCCGCCGATGACCGCCCGGAGCACCGGCTGGGGCACTCGCGTGGTGAGCAGCTGGCCAAGGCTGAGCACCACCGCGGCGAGCACGATCAGCGCGGCGACGGTGCCCTGCAGCGGCGCGCGCCAGCCGCGGGTGACGCCGACGGCGAGCACGATGGTCAGCGCCTCGACGGACTCCACGGCCGAGCCGAGGAAGGCGGCGCCGAAGCCCCAGCCGGCCGAGCCCATGCTGCTCTCGCGCCCTCCTGACCACACCGAACCATGCGACGACGGGACTGCATGCTAGCGGGCGAGCAGGGCGCCGCCGCCCTGCGCCGGGCGGGGCGCGCCCGGCGCGGAGCCTAGCGGCCCTCGACCGCGGGCCTGCGCCGCGCCGCCTCGTCGCGCGCCGCGTGCAGCTCGACCTCGCGCTCCTGGGACGCCGCGGCCGCGGCGGCGACGGCCTCGCGCTCCCGCTCGTCGTCGAGTGCCTGGGGCGGCGCCGGCGAGGTCTGGCGTGTGGCCAGGGCGTACGCCGTGCCCGCGGCGACTCCGGCCACGGTCAGGCCGACCATCCAGCGCGGCACCCGGATGCCCAGCGCGCGGTCGACCGAGAGCGCGCCCGGGCCGGTCACCGCCAGGGTGGTGAAGGCGGCGATGTTGACCACGGGCAGCTCGGCGCCACCCTGGGTGGCCCAGATCGGCTTGCCCCAGTGGGCGGTCGTGGTCGCCATGACCATGGGGGCGATCGCCACGATGGGCCCGATCGGGCTGAGCGCGCCGAGGGCGGTCAGGCTGCCGCCGACCAGCTCGCTGAGCCCGGCCACGCGCCCCCAGATGTGCGGCGGCCGGAACCCCAGCACCTGCATGAAACCCCTGGTGCCTTCCGGACCCGGGCCCTCGAACGAACCGAACGCCTTCTGGGCGCCGTGGCCCGCCAGCAGGCCTCCGGACACATCGCGGAGGAGGAGCAGCGCCGCATCGAGCATGGGGGATCTCCCGACAGAGGTGAATGCAGCAAATGCTAGCGCTGTGCACTCACCTGCGTCGCGCTCGCTCAGCGGGTGAGGCGGTGCAGCAGCGCCGAGGCCGCGACGATCCCGGCGACCGCGGCCACCACCAGCACGCCGACGTCGAGGGCCAGGGAGCTGTCGGTGCCGACCAGCAGCCCGCGCAGCGCGTCGACCTCGTAGCTCAGCGGGTTGACCCGGGCCAGCCCCTGCAGCCAACCCGGCATCAGCGCGGTGGGATACAGCGCGTTGGAGCCGAAGAACAGCGGCATGGTGATCGCCTGGCCGATGCCCATGAGGCGGTCGCGCGACAGCACCAGCCCGGCGATGGTCATCGACAGCGTGGCGAAGAACGCCGAGCCCAGCACCACCACCAGCACCACGCCGAGCAGGCGCAGCGGGTTCCAGGAGATCTCGATGCGCAGCACCGCGCAGAGCGCGAGGATGGCGACGACCTGGGCCACCGAGCGCAATCCCGCCGCGAACGCCTTGCCGGTGATCAGCGCGATGCGCGGCGTCGGCGTCGCCATCAGCTTGGTGAGGATGCCGAAGTCGCGCTCCCAGATGATCATGATGCCGTAGAAGATGGCCACGAACAGCGCCGACTGGGCCATGATCCCCGGCGCCAGGAATTCGAGATACGGCGTCCTGCCGGTGGGGATGGCCTTGATGCGCGTGAAGGTCTCGCCGAAGATGAGCAGCCACAGCATGGGCTGGATCGCCCGCGTGTAGATCTCGGTGCGGTCGTGGCGGATCTTGCGCAGCTCGAGCAGCGAGAAGGTGACCAGGCGGCTGCCCAGCAGGCGCCACCACGGCGGCAGGTCGGCGACTGCGGACGCGGCGCGCGCGGCGGCGGCGGCGCTAACCGAGCCGGCCGGCGGTGCGACGGGTGCGGCGCACATCCTTGAACCCCTGTGTGTCGGTGACCAGCTCGTCGCCGGCGTAGCGGCGGAAGACGTCGTCGAGGGTTGCCCCGTCACCCAATTCCGCCTTGAGCTGCGACGGCGAGCCGGTGGCGCGCAGGCGGCCGCGGTGCATCAGCGCGACGCGGTCGCAGAGCTCGTCGGCCTCCTCCATGTAGTGCGTGGTCAGCAATACGGTCATGCCGGTCTGCTCGCGCAGCTCGCGCACGTGGTCCCACACCCCGGCGCGGGCGAGCGGGTCGAGGCCGATGGTGGGCTCGTCGAGGATCAGCAGCGCGGGGCGATTCACCAGTGCCTGGGCCAGTTCCAGGCGGCGGACCATGCCGCCGGAGTACGTCGACACCATGCGGTCGCGCACGTCGTCGAGGCCCATGGCGTGGAGCGAGTCACGGATGCGCGACTCGCGTTCGCGCCGGGGCAGGTCGAAGAGCCGCGCGAACAGCCAGACGTTCTCGTAGCCGGTGAGCCCGCCGTCGGCGGAGAGCTGCTGGGGCAGGTAGCCGATGGCGTGGCGGACGCGCATCGCGTCGCGGCGCACGTCGAGGCCGAAGACGCGCACGCCTCCCGACTCCGGTGGCACCAGCGTGGTGATGACCCGGATGGTGGTGGTCTTGCCGGCGCCGTTCGGACCGAGCAGTCCATAGACCTCACCGGCCTCGACGCGGAACGACACGCCGTCGACGGCGTGCACCTCGCCGAAGGAGACGTGCAGGTCGTCGCAAGCGATCGGAGTGACGTCAGTCATCGGCTTCCAGCGAGGCGGTGAGCAGTTCCAGCGCGGGCAGGGCGCGTTCCAGGGCGCGGCGCTGGGTCTCGCCCAGCCCGTCGAGGTGGGCGGCGACGATCTGGGCGCGGTGGGCCTGCCAGGCGCGGATGCGGCGGCGCGCCTGCGGGGTGACCATCAGGCGGACGGCGCGCCCGTCGTCGGCGTCGGACTGGCGGGCGAGCAGGCCGGCGCGGGCCAGGGAGGCGACCAGGGTGCTCACCGTGTTGGGCGCCAGGCGCAGGCGGGCGGCGACGTCCTGGACGCGCGGCGGCGCCGGCGCGTGCATCACGTCGCGGAGGACGTCGAGCTGGGCCTCGGGCAGCGGGGTGCCGCCGACCTGGGCGCGGACGCGGCGGTTGAGGGCGCGGCGCAGGCGGCCGGCGAGGCGGCCGAGCTGGGCGGCCTGGGCCTGGACGTCGCTCCCGGCGGCGGGGGCGGCTTCGGCGGTGGCGGCGCGCATCTGCCCGGAGATTCTATCTGAGACAGATATATCCGCGCTGGGCGCTTGGGCGGCGGCCGCGCGGACGCCCCCTTCCGGCCGCGCCGGTAGAGTCCGGCGGGTGAGCAAGCGAGTCTCCGGCGCGCGCGGGCGCCCCACCACCACCAGGCCCGGCGGAGGACGCCAGCGGCGCACCGGGCTGATCCTGGTGCTGCTCGCCGTCGCGGCGGTGGTGGTCGGCATCGTCACCACGGTGATCGTCAGCAGCACCGGGACGACCACCAGCAGCACCACCAACCCGCAGACGCCCCAGCCGCTGGCCTCGGTCGACACCTCGGCCACCGGCGCCACCGTCGACGGCATCCAGTGCCAGACCAACGAGCAGGTCGTCTACCACGTCCACGCCCACCTGGCCATCTACGTTAACGGCGCGCAGCGCAGCATCCCCGCGGGCATCGGTATCGCGCCGCCGCGGCAGATCCAGACGCAGAGCGACGGCACGCCGTTCGTGGTCGGCGGCTCCTGCTTCTACTGGCTGCACAGCCACACCGCCGACGGCATCATCCACATCGAGTCGCCCGACCAGCGCCAGTACACGCTGGGCAACTGGTTCGACATCTGGCAGCAGCCGCTCAGCGCCACCCAGGTCGGCCCGGTGCAGGGCGCGGTGATCGCCTACGTCGACGGGCAGCGCTACACCGGCGACCCGCGCAACATCGTCCTCGGCGCCCACACCCTGGTGCAGCTCGACCTCGGCCAGAACGTGGCGCCCCAGCCCTTCAGCTTCCCCGCCGGTCTCTAGCGCGGCCGCCGCGCCGCGCGGTCGGGCACCGAGCCCTTCACGCTGCGTTCATCCGCCTCTGCCAGGCTGTGCGCCGATGAGGCTGCTGCTCGCCGAGGACGACGCGGCACTGTCCAGCGTGCTCGCCCGCGGGCTGCGCGAGGCGGGCTACGTGCTCGACACCGTCGGTCGCGGCGACGACGCGCTGCACATGCTGCGGCTCAACGAGTACGCGGCCGTGGTCGTCGACTGGCGCATGCCGGGCATGGACGGGCTGGAGGTGATCAAGGCGATGCGCCGCCTGGGCATGGCCAGCCCAGTGCTGATGCTGACCGCGCGCGACACCGCCGCCGACCGCGTCGAGGGCCTCGACGGCGGCGCCGACGACTACCTGGTCAAGCCCTTCGACTTCAGCGAGCTGCTCGCTCGGCTGCGCGCGCTGCTGCGCCGTCCGCCCGGGGTGGAGAGCTCGGTGCTGCGCCGCGCCGCGCTGACCGTCGACCCCTCGACCCGCGAGGCGGCCTCCGGCGGCCACGACCTGCGCCTCACCGCCACCGAGTTCGCCATCCTCGAGGTGCTGGTGCGCCGCTCGCCCGCGGTGGTCGACCGCAAGGCGATCGCGGCGCACGCCTGGGAGGACGACACCGTGCCGCTGGGGTCGAACACCATCGAGGTGCACGTCGCCCGGCTGCGCGCCAAGCTGGCCGGCGCGGGCGTGTCGATCCTCACCGTGCGCGGCACCGGGTACCGCCTGGTGGAAGGGTGATGCGGCGGCTGCGTCGCGACGCGCTGTCGCGTCCGGCGATGCGCACGGCGGGCCTGACCACGGCCGTCGTGTTCGTGCTGCTGGTGGTGCTCTGCGCGGGCGTCGACCTCTTCGTCATGCACGACCTCATGGCCAGCGCCGACCAGCGCCTCGACGAACGCCTCTCCAGCCTGACGACCACCCACGACACGCTGTTCAGCGGCGCAGTTCGTGACCAGGAGGACCGAAACCTGGAGGCGCCGGTGCTGGCCTGGGCGATCGACGGCAGCGGCAAGGTGGTCAACGCCACCGCGAGCGCTCCCAGCCTGCCCGCCTCGCTGCGCGGCGTGGGCTCGGCGCAGCAGGCGACGGTCGGCGGCGTCGACCTGCGGGTCAGCGGTGTCGCGGTGGACGACGGGCGGGTGGTGGCGGCGGTGAGCATGGCCCCGGTGTCGCGGGCGCTGACCACCATGCTGGTCGCCGAAGCGATCTTCGGGCCGCTTCTGCTCGCGGCCGTGTTCGTCGGCGCGCTGGCCATCGCCTACCGCGTCGCCGGCCCGGTGGAGCGGGCCCGGCGCAGGCACGTCGCCTTCACCGCCGACGCCTCGCACGAGCTGCGCACCCCGCTGGCGGTGATCGAGGCGGAGACCACCCTGGCCCTGGGAGCGCAGCGCGACGCGGCGGGATACCGCGAGGCGCTGGAACGCGTCGCCGGCGAGTCGGGACGGCTGCGCCGCATCGTCGACGACCTGCTCTGGCTGGCCCGCTTCGACGCCGAGCCGGAGCCGCCCCGCGCCGAGCCGGTCGACCTCGCCGAGCTGGCCGCCACCGCCGCCGAGCGCTTCCGCACCGTGGCCTCGCGGCGCGGCGTGCACATCCGCAGCGAGCGCCGCGGCGACCGCGCCGCCGTCATCGACGCCCCCGTCGACTGGGTCGACCGCCTCTGCGGCGTGCTTCTGGACAACGCCTGCAAATACTCACCGCCCGGCGGCGACGTCGAGGTTCTGGTCGGCAGTGACCACAACGGGGTGAGCCTGCGGGTGCGCGACCACGGGCCGGGCATCCCGGTGGCGGAGCGGGCGCTGATCTTCGGCCGCTTCCACCGCGCCACCGACAGCGCCGGCGGCTCGGGGCTGGGCCTGGCCATCGGCGACGCGGTGGTGCGCGCCACCGGCGGGCGCTGGGACGTCGGCGACACCCCGGGCGGGGGCGCCAGCATCACCGTGACCTGGCAGCGCTCCTCGGGCGCGGGGTTCGACCGCGTCGACGCCGAGCGGGCTCGGGTCTTCACAATGCCCGCTGAGCGCGCGCCGGACCCCTCCACCGGGGGGTCCTGATCAGCCGGAGGAGCAGGCAGGCATGAACGGGATCTTCGACCTCGAGGGCCGGGTGGCCGTGGTCACCGGGGCCTCGTCGGGGCTCGGCCAGCGCTTCGCCCGCGTGCTCCACGGCAACGGCGCGTCGGTGGTGCTGGCGGCGCGCCGGCTCGACCGCATCGAGCAGGTCGCTGCCGAGCTGGGCGCGGATCGCGCCATGGCCGTGCGCTGCGACGTGCGCGAGGAGGCCGACGTGGTCGACCTGGTGCGCCGGGCGGCGGAGCGCTTCGGCCGCCTCGACGTCATGGTCAACAACGCCGGAACGTCGAAGTCCGCGCCCGGCGAGTCGGAGCCGCTCGACGACTTTCGCGCCGTGCTGGAGACCAACCTGGTCGGCGTCTTCACCGGCTGTCGCGAGGCGGCGCGGGTGATGCTGGAGCAGGGGTCGGGCAGCATCGTCAACGTCGCCTCGGTGCTCGGCCTGGTGGGCAACGGACGGGTCAAGCAGGGGAGCTACGCGGCCAGCAAGGGCGCCGTGGTCAACCTCACCCGCGAGCTGGCCGCGCAGTGGGCGCGCCGCGGCGTGCGGGTCAACGCCATCGCCCCCGGCTGGTTCCACACCGAGCTCAACGACGAGATGTTCGCCGCCGAGCGCGCCCTCGACTTCATGGAACGCAGCGCCCCGATGGGCCGGACCGGCCGCGAGGGCGAGCTCGACGGCGTCCTACTCCTGCTCGCCTCCGACGCCGGCAGCTTCATCACCGGGCAGACCATCGCCGTCGACGGAGGCTGGACGGCGGTCTGAGCGGGGACGGCGGTTGTATGCTCCGCGGCAATGCCAGGGAGGATCAGCCGCCGCACCGTGGTGGCGTTCGCCGCGGCCGGCCTCGCCGCCGCCGGGATGGCGGCCGCCCCGGTGACGCCTTCCAGCGGCGCCTCACCGGCCCTGACCTTCAGCACGCCGACCATCGTCGACCCCTTCCGCCAGGGCTTCGAGCCCGACGTCAGCGTCGACCCGCACTCCGGCGCGCTCTACTCCTCGGTGCCCAACGGCACGCCCGGCACCTCGACGCTGTGGCGCTCCGACGACGGCGGCCACGACTGGCGCGTCGTCGAGGGCAACATCCAGGGCGAGCCGAGCACCTGCCCGCCGATCGCCGGCGGTGACACCGAGGCGGCCGTCGACCCGGTGGACGGCTCGATCTACTACGCCGACCTGCAACCGCTGACCAACTTCAACATGAGCGTGTCGCACAACAAGGGCGCGACCTGGCTATGCAACCCGGCGTCGGTGCCGGACACCGGCGTCGACCGGCAGTGGTTCGCCATCGACAGCAACGGTGGCACCAAGTCGGTGACCACCGGCGGCGTGATGTACTTCGACTACGACGACACCACCCAGTCGCCGTCACCGGCGACCGGCAACGTGCTCGTCGTCAACGCCACCGAGAACGGACTGCAGTTCGGCAGCACCTGCACGCCGAACACCGGCAGCGGCGGGGCGTGCGCAGGGCCGTCGGTGCGCGTCACCCTCAACGAGGGACTGCCGGGCAACCTCGCCGTCGACGACAACGCGGCCAGCCCGCACCAGCACAGCGTCTACGCGCTGCACTCCAGCGCCGACCTCGGCGGCGTGGTGCTCTCCCGCTGCGACGGCGGCGGCGCCACCGACGCGATCAGCGCCGCCAACTACTGCCTCGACCCCACGGCCGCGCAGCCGCCCTTCGGGCTCAGCTCGCATTGGAGCGACCACGTGGTCGTCAACACCGACTCCGGTACCACGCAGACGCACATCCTGGCCAACAACTTCACCACGCTGGCGATCGACCGCGCGGGCAACCTCTACGCGCTGTGGGCGCAGTACCCGGGCAGCGTCGACCTGAGCAACCCGGCCGCGCCCGCGTACAACTACACCGGCGCCGGACAGCTGCTGCTCAGCCACTCGACCGACGGCGGCACCACCTGGTCCGCCCCGCTGCAGATCAATCCGCCGTCGCTACCCAACGCCACGCAGCCGTGGCTCACCGCCGGCGACGCGGGCCGTGTCGCCATCGCCTGGTACGGGGCGCCCCAGCTCAAGGCCGCCGACGGCACCTTCGGTCCCGACGGCCTGAAGAACGGCATGTGGAACGTGTACGTCGCCGAGAACCTCGACACCCTGGGCAGCGGCGCCTGGAACGTCGTCAAGGTGTCCGACCACCCCGCCAAGCTGGGCGGCGTGTCCACCGAGGGACTCGTGCTGCCGCCGGCGGTGAGCCCCGACCGCAGCCTCGGCGACTTCATGAAGATCGCCATGGACGCCAACGGCGGACTGGTTCTGGTCTACGTTGACGACAACACCCTGCTCGACCCGAGCTTCCAGAACTCGGGTCCCGTGGTGTTCGCCCACCAGACCACCGGCCCCGGGCTGCTGGCCTCGAAGACGGTCCCGCAGGTCCCCGACACGCGGACCGGCGGCTCGGTGACCGATCCCACCGGCGACGCCTCCTTGCACCTCGGCGGCATGGCCACCCCGGGACCGCCGCACCTCGACATCACCGGCTCGTCGCTGACCATGCTCGACCCCACCCACCTGCAGGTTACCCTCACCGTCAACGACCCCAACCTGCAGCAGGACCTCGGTCCCGACACCGCGCTGGGCGGCGCCACCGCCGACGGCTGGCTGGTGCGCTGGGACTTCAACCCGCCGGGCGAGCCCGACAAGGCACAGCCCGGCGCCTACTTCGTCGGCATGGAGAACAGCACCACCGGCGGCCTGATCTTCTACGACGGCTCGGTGCTGACCAACCCGCTCAACCCGGTGACGCCCACCGCCTACAGCTACGCGTACCCCACCGGCCATCCCGTGACGGGCAGCATCAAGGGCGACACCGTCACCTGGGTCGTCCCCGTCGCCGACGTCGGCTCGCCCAAACCCGGCGACACCATCTACCAGGTGCAGGCCTTCACCGCCACGCAGGCGTTCCCCAACCAGCCCAGCAACCCCGACCCCGTCTTCGGCCTGTTCAACACCGGCGGCTCGATCATCGCCCCCAACCTCATCGACCAGGCCCCCGCCTTCGACTCCACCCTGTCGCCCTCGTCCGTCACGGGATCCCCGATCTTGCGCGGCGGCAACCAGCCCACTACGGCGACAACCGGCGGAGGGCTGCCCAACAGCTCGGCCTCGCCGCCGTCGGGCCGTGCAGCCGGCGCGGCAGCCCTGGGTGCACTGCTGGTCGCCGCGCTGGTGGGTGTCTCGGTACGCCGGCGGCGGCGGACGTAGACCAGCAGGCAACGCAAACCTGTGGTAGCCTCGGCCGCGGCAGAGACCAGATAGGGGGCAGGTAGCGGTGTCGAGCAGGGGCATGAGGACGGCAGTCGCCGTGCTGCTCGCCGCTGCGGCTGCCGCCGTCCCCGCGTTGCCGTTCAACGTGCGCGCCGACATCACCGGCTACCAGGGCTCGCCCGCCGACAGCGGCTGGAACAGCACCCAGGCCGACCTGCTGCCCACCGAGGTCACCGACCCCGCCTTCGGGCAGCGCTTCGACCTTCCGGTGAACGGGCAGGTCTTCGCCCAGCCGGTGATCTCCGACGACGGCGGCGGGCGGCGCGTGCTGGTCGCGGCCACCGCCAACAACGAGGTGTACGGCGTCTCCCCCGACAGCTCGTCGGCGGCGGCGTACTGGCACGACACCCTGGCCGCGCCGTGGGTGATCGCCAAGAACAGCTCGACGGTCAACTGCACCGACATCACGCCCAACGTCGGCGTCATCTCGACGCCGGTTGTCGACACCTCGACGCACACCGTCTATCTCACCTCGAAGATGCCCGACCCCGCCGACTCGAGTGGTGCCACCGGCATGTACAGGCTGCACGCGCTGTCGCTGGTCGACGGCAGCGAGCGCACCGGCTTCCCGGTGACCATCGGCGGCACCGCGGACAACGACCCGTCGATCACCTTCGACCCCACCAAGCAGCTGCAGCGGCCCGGCCTGCTGCTCATGAACGGCGTGGTCTACATGGGCTTCGGCGGCCACTGCGACACGCCAACGTACTACGGCTGGGTGATCGGCGTGGGCGCCTATGGCGCCGCCTCGAACGCCGCGACGATCACCGCGCGCTGGGTCGACCAGAAGGCCGCGGACGGGTACGGTGGTGGCATCTGGATGGCGGGCTCGGCACTGGCCTCCGACGCTTCGGGAAACATCGTCCTGGTCACCGGCAACGGCACCCTTCCCGAGGCCAACCCGCCGGCCACCGTGATCGCCGGGAGCTCGCCGCCCAACAACCTCGGCGAGGCCGCCATGCGCCTCATCGTGCAGAGCAACGGCAAGCTAGCCGCCACCGACTTCTTCAGCCCGTCGAACAACCAGACGCTCAACCACACCGACCTCGACCTGGGCTCGAGCGGCATCGCCCTCCTGCCGGCCTCGTTCGGCACCACGCAACATCCCAACGTCGCGGTGCTCGGTGGCAAGGTGCCGACCCTGCGCAGCGTCGACCTCAGCAACCTCGGCGGTTTCGACGCCAACACCGACCACGTCATGGGCTCGGTCAGCTACGCGGTCAACGGCGGCAGCAGTGGCACCTGGGGTCGTCCCGCGGCGTGGCCGGGTGACGGCGGCTGGGTCTACATCGTCGACATGGGCGACGTGGCGTCGTCGGGATCGCCCCGCACCAGCGGGCTGGTCGCGCTGCAACGCACCGTCGACGCCTCGGGCAACGTGCAGTTCGTCGTCAAGGGCACCGACCCGGCGGCGGACGCCGACTGGATCCAGACCTCGGGCTCGCCGACGGTCACCTCCAACGGCTCGTCGCCGCTCACGGCGGTGGTGTGGGCGCAGCAGAACTTCGGCCACTTCGCCAACCAGTCGCGGCTGATGGCGTTCGGTCCGGTGCCTGATTCCAGCGGCCAGCTCCCCCTGCTCTGGACCGGTCCGCTGTTCAAGCGCGGCGGGAAGTTCACCGCGGTGGCCGTCGACAACAACCACGTCTACGTCGGCACCCGCGACGACACCATCAACACCGGCGGCGGCGCGCACGTCTACGGCTACTGGCTGTCCAAGGTGCCGGACATGGCCGAGACGCCGTTCTGGTTCGGCAACCAGACCATCGGCCAGGGGCGGACGATCACCCAGACGCTGCCGGTGCGCGCGAGCAGTGCGGTGACCATCACCGGCGTGCAGTCCAGTGACGCGCACTTCGCCGTCGGAACACTCAGCCCCGCCGGCGGCACCAGCATGGCGCCGGCGTCCACCGTGCAGGTGCCGGTCACCTTCACGCCGACCGCCACCGGCGACGTGCGCAGCACCGTGACGCTGACCATGAGCGACAGCACCACGGTGAGCATCGGCGTCGGCGGCACCGGCGTGCCCGCGCCCGCGCAGCTCACCGCGTCGCCGGCCACCGTGCCGTTCGGCAACCACGCCACGGGCAGCTCGACGCCGTCCTCGTTCCAGCTCAGCAACACCGGCGGACAGCCACTGACCATCGGCACCAGCGCGCTGAGCGGCAACGGCGCCTTCTCCGTGTCGGGGATCCCCGGCAACGGGACGACGATGCAGCCGGGTGACACCGTGCCGGTGAACGTCACCTACGCGCCGTCACAGGGGACGCCGCAGGGCACCACCGACACGGCGACGCAGACCGTCAACTCCAGCGCGGGCGCGGCGGTGATCACCTTCACCGGCACCGCCAGCGCGCCCGGCGTGCTCAGCGTGACGCTCGACCACGTCAACGCCGGCAGCGTGCCGCTGGGCAGCTCGGCGACGCTGCACTTCACGGTGTCCAACACGGGCGGCACCAGCATCTCGCTGTCGCGCTCCAAGCCGCCGGGCGGCGACTTCCACCCGCTCACCCAGCTGCCCGAGGCGACCTCGCTGACCCCGGGCGAGAGCGTCGGCGTGGACGTGCAGTTCTCGCCAACTGCGACAGGATCACAGGCGGCGACCTGGTCGCTGAACAGCGACGGCCAGGGCGGCCCGATCACCGTCACCCTCACCGGCACCGGCGTGCTGCCGCCGGCCGGCTACTGGCTGGTCGCGGCCGACGGCGGCATCTTCCCGTTCGGCAACGCTGCACAGGGACTCGGCTCCACGGGCAACATCCACCTCAACAGGCCGATCGTCGGCATGGCGGGGATGCCCGACGGCGGCGGCTACTGGCTGGTCGCGGCGGACGGCGGCATCTTCCCGTTCGGTGACGCCACGCCGGGACTCGGCTCCACCGGCAACGTCCACCTCAACCAGCCCATCGTCGGCATGGCGTCAACGCCGGACGGCCGCGGCTACTGGCTGGTAGCCGCGGACGGCGGCATCTTCCCCTTCGGCGACGCGGCGCAGGGGCTGGGCTCCACCGGGAGCACCCACCTCAACCAGCCGATCGTCGGCATGGCGGCGACACGCGACGGCGGCGGCTACTGGCTGGTCGCGGCGGACGGTGGAATCTTCCCGTTCGGTGACGCGGCGCAGGGCTTGGGCTCGACGGGTGGCCAGCATCTCAACCAGCCCATCGTGGGCATGGCGTCAACGCCCGACGGCGGCGGCTACTGGCTGGTCGCGGCGGACGGCGGCATCTTCCCGTTCGGTGACGCCGCCCGGGGCCTCGGCTCGACCGGTGGCCAGCACCTCAACCAGCCGATGGTCGGCATGGCGGCGACGCGCGACGGCGGCGGCTACTGGTTGGTCGCCGCCGACGGCGGCATCTTCCCCTTCGGTGACGCCGCGCAGGGCCTCGGCTCGACCGGTGGCCAGCACCTCAACCAGCCCATCGTCGGCATGGCCGCGGTCACGCGCTGACGGAGCTCGCGCTGCGGAAGGTGCGCCGGTAGGCGAGCGGCGATGTGGCCAGGCGCCGCGCGAAGTGCAGCCGCAGCGCCGCCGCACTGCCGAATCCGGCGCGCCGGGCGACCTCGTCGATGCTCACGTCGGTGGTCTCCAGCAGGCGGCGGGCCTGGGTGATGCGCTGCGCCAGCAGCCACTGGTGCGGCGTGCCGCCGAAGGACGCGGCGAACCGCCGCACGAAGGTGCGCGGCGACATATGGGCACGTCTGGCCAGAACTTGGACGCTGATGTCGCCGTCGAGATGGGCGAGCGCCCAGGACAGCGTGTCGCCGAGAGCGTCGTCGCGCGCGCCGTCGGGCACCGGCGTCTCGACGTACTGAGCCTGGCCCCCCTCGCGGTGCGGCGGGATGACCATGCGGCGGGCGATGCGGTTGGCGACGTCGGCGCCGAACTCGGTGCGCACGATGTGCAGGCAGAGGTCGATGCCCGCGGCGGTGCCGGCGCTGGTGAGCACGCTGCCCTCGTCGACGTAGAGGACGTCGGGAGTCAGCTCGATGCGCGGATGGCGCTGCGCCAGTGTCGCCGCGTAGCGCCAGTGCGTGGTGGCGCGGCGGCCGTCGAGCAACCCGGCGGCGGCGAGGACAAAGGCACCGCTGCAGACGCTGACAATCCGCGCGCCGCGCTGGTGGGCGTCGCGCAGGGCCTGCAGGGCCGCCTCGGGTGGCGGCGTGGGGCTGTCGACGCGCCAGCCGGGGACGACGATGAGGTCGGCGGTGGCCAGGCGCTCCAGGCCGTGCGGCGTGTCGACCACGAATCCGGAGGAGGTGCGCAGCGGCGGCGGCTCGCCGGCGCAGAGAGCGAAGTCGAAGCGGGGCAGGCCGTCCGCGCTGCGGTCGAGGCCGAACACCTCGCAGACCACGCCGATCTCGAAGACCGGGGCGTGGTGGAAGGCGAGGACGGCGACGTCGCGGAGCATGGCGCCGCGGAGTATGGCAGGAAACTCACGGACATTGTCATTCCTGCCACTGGCCGGCCCCGCTGGCAGGAATCAGAGTGGGCATATGGAAATCGGTCTCCCCATCTTCCTGATCGCGCTGGCGATCCTGGTGCCGATCTTCGGCGCCGACACCCGGGACGGCCGCGACTGGCAGACCCCGCCGACGAACACCGGGAGGTGGCGGTAGATGCAGGCGATCACCTCGTCCGTCCTGGGCATCGAGGCGGCACCGCCGGAGGTCGCGGCGCGGCACTTCCGCGAGAAGCTGGCGCTGGAGACCGACCCCGCCGACGTCAACCGCGACATGGCCGCGGGCGTGGACGACTTCGTCGTCGTCGACGTGCGCTCGTCCGACGCCTATCGCGAGGCCCACGTGCCGGGGGCGATCTCCCTGCCATGGCGGGAGATCTCCGAGGGCGCGTCGCTGCCGCTGGAGCGCGACCGGGTGGCCATCGTGTACTGCTGGGGACCGCACTGCGACGGCGCGACCCGGGGCGCGGCGCGGCTGGCGGCGCTCGGCTACCGGGTCAAGGAGATGATCGGCGGCATCGACGGCTGGCGGCGCGAGGGGCTGCCGGTGGTCCCGGCTTCCTGAGGCTGGGCCGGGCTCGGCTCAGCGAGCGGTCGCTGTCGCGGCTTCGGTGGCGCGCAGGATGCTGTCAAGCAGCCCGGGGTAGACCTCGTCGAGGGCCTCGCGGCGCAGCGTCAGCATCTTGCGCGTGCCCTCGTAGTGGGCGTCGATGATGCCCGACTCCTTGAGCACACGGAAGTGGTGGCTGAGGGTCGACTTGGTGACGGCGAGCTCGAAGCTGCCGCAGCTCAGCGGGTCGCCGTTCTTGGCGAGACCGCGGACGATCGCCATGCGCACCGGGTCGCCGAGGGCCTGGAGCACCGCGGTGATGTCGGCGACGGGATAGGGACCGGCGGTGACGGGCTCGGCGCACGGCTCAACGGCGGCGCCTGCCTCAGCCTCCCCCGGGATAGGCTGGTTCATAGTTTGACGTTCATCGAACAATAGTGGTACGATCCACGTCGAACAATACCACAGCCCACTTTCGAGGGACACGCAGATGGAATCGACGATGGAGCACGAGCTGCAGCTCCGGCTGCTTCGCCAGGCGCGTGCGGCCTTCACCGGACCGGCGTCCGGCGAGCGGCCCGGTGACCACCTTCACTTCGACCGGCGGGCGCACGCCTGGCGCACCCACGAGGAGCTCGGCCGGCCGGCGGTCGAGGCGGGGATCGGGCGCGAGTCCGCAGTCATGGGTTGCTCCTGACCGTGGCGGCACTCGCGCCCGCTCCTCGCCCCACCACCGCGGTGGGTCCGGGGTTGCCTCCTGATTCGGTTGCCCCGCGCCGCACGCCCGCGGAGCGGCGGCGCTGGCTGGCTCTGGTCTCGCTGTGCATCGGGCAGCTGATGATCGTGCTCGACGCGACCATCGTCAACGTCGCCCTGCCCTCGATCCAGACCAGCCTGCACTTCTCCCCCGCCTCGCTGGCCTGGGTGGTCAACGGCTACTTCATCGCCTTCGGCGGCCTGCTGCTGCTGATGGGGCGACTCGGTGACCTGGTGGGACGGCGCCGCGTGTTTTTGTCAGGATTGGCCGCATTCAGCGCGGCCTCGCTGCTGTGCGGGCTGGCGCCCACGGGCGAGCTCCTGGTGCTGGCGCGCTTTGCCCAGGGCATGGCGGCGGCGGCGGTGTCGGCGATGGTGCTGGCCATCCTGGTGACGCTGTTCCCCACGCCGCGCCAGACCGCGCGGGCGATGAGCGTGTACGCGTGCGTCGCCTCGGCGGGCGGCGCCATCGGGCTGCTGCTCGGCGGCGTGCTCACCGCGGCGCTGAGCTGGCACTGGATCTTCTTCGTCAACCTGCCGATCGGCGTGGCCGCGCTGGTGCTGGGCTTTGCGCTGATCCCCGTGCACGTCGGCAGCGGGCTGCGCCACGGCGTCGACGTGCTCGGCGCGGTGCTGGTGACGGCGGCGCCGTCGCTGGCCATCTACACGATCCTGCAGGCGTCGGAGAACGGCTGGACCACGATGCGCACCCTGCTGCTCGGGGTGGGCGCGGTCGTTCTGGGGGCGTCGTTCGTCGCGGTGGAGACGCGGGTGCGCACGCCGCTGATGCCGCTGCGCGTCTTCCGCTCGCGCCAGGTCACCGGCGCCAACCTCGTGCGCGCGCTGTTCCCCGTCGGGCTGTTCGGCTCCCTGTACCTCGGCGCGCTGTATCTGCAGAACGTTCTCGGCTACGACTCCCTGCACACCGGGCTGGCCTTCCTGCCGCAGAGCCTGGCCATCGGCACGTTCTCCATGTTCGTGACCGGACGGCTGGTGGCGCGGTTCAGCGCTAAGGCGACGCTCATCCCGGGCCTGCTGCTGGTGGCGGCGGGGCTGGCACTGTTCGCGCGCATGCCGGTTGGCGCGTCGTATGTCGTCGACATCCTGCCGGTGACACTGCTCATCGGCATCGGCGCGGGGCTGGTGTTCATGCCGTCCGTGGCCCTGGCCATGGCGGGGGCGCGGCCCGAGGACACCGGCGTCGCCTCGGGGCTGGCCAACGTGTCGCTGCAGATCGGCGCGGCGCTGGGCGTGGCGGTGCTGGCGGGGGTGTCGACCGGGCACGTCCGCTCCCTGCTGGCGGACGGGGTGCCGGCGCGGGTGGCCCTGGCGTCCGGATACCACCTCGCACTGGTGGTGGCCGTGGGATGCCTGCTGGCGGCGACGGCGATCGGGGCGCTCGTGCTGCGGGGCGCGCCTCGCGCTGCGGCGGTCGCGTTGGGGCGCGCCGAGGTGTCCCTGGGGGCCGACTGAGGGGCGGCGGGTATACTCGGGCCCGGCTTGGGGTCGTAGCTCAGTTGGGAGAGCGCTGCCTTCGCACGGCAGAGGTCCGGGGTTCGAATCCCCGCGGCTCCACAGGCCCCTCCTTCGGCGACGCACCGGCGCGCCGGTCAAGGCGGCGGTGACGACTCGCGCCAGTGCGAAGGCCGGAGCCCCGGTCCTGATCGCGCACGCCGTCGATGCCAACGGCCGACGTTCCAGTGGGTCGGCGTAGCGCACGTCGATCGGACGCTCGCGCGACCACCAGTCGCCGATGGCGCCGAGCCGGTGGCGATGTGGCGCGATCATCTCGCGCACGGTGGGCAGCGACTCCGGCGGGGCATGCCTGCGGGCATGTCGAGCTGTTGCTCGATGCCGGGCTCGTCGGCGTGGAACGACGCCGCCAGGTTGAAGATCGCACCTGCCGTGCTGGATGGCGACGACGCGGCGCGTGGTGAAGGAGCGCCCGTCGCGGATGCGGTCGACCTCGAAGAGGATGGGCACGTTGGTCTCGCCGGGCCGCAGGAAGTAGGCGTGCAGCGAGTGCACCAGCCCGTGCTCGACGGTGCGCCCCGCCGCGATCAGCGCCTGCCCGGCGACCTGCCCGCCGAAGACGCGCTGGCGTTCCTCGGTGGAGCTGGCCCCACGGAAGATGTTCTCCTCGATCTGCTCCAAGTCGAGGATGCGCAGCAGCTCGTCGAGCGCCTGGGTCACGGGCGGTGAGAGCCTACCCGCCGGGGATGCCCCTCTGTGGTGTGGCGGGCGGCCAGGTCGTGCTGATGCGGACCGCGTAGGAGGGACGGGCCACCTGCGGCCCGACGCCGGGCGACAGGCTGCTCTGGCAGTACGAGGTGCACTTCGGGTTCGCCCCCTGGCAGTACGAGGTGCAGACCTTGTTGTTGCTCCCGAAGCAGTACGTCTGGCAGACGGTGTTGTTGTTGCCGTAGCAGTACGTCGTGCATGACGTGGCGTTGTTGTTGTTGCAGTACGAGGTGCAGCCGGGCGCGGTATTGGTGCAGGCGTTGCAGTTGAAGGGCTGCGGCGTGGGAGCGGGTGTCGGCGTGGGTTGTTGTACCGGTGTCGCTGTCGGCACGGGTGGCGGCGGCGACGCAGCTGTCGCCGGAGTCGGGGCCGGCGAGGGCGCGAAGGCCGGCGGCGGAGTCGGTGCTGCGGTGGGGTCGGACGGTGCGGCAGGTGCGCCGCCCGGGCTGGTGGCTTCGGGCGCGGCGGTGCTCCTGGGAGCGGGGGACTGCGCGGAGCCCGGGGTCGCGGACGTGCCCTGCACCGCGCCATCGTCGTGGCGGACACCGGAACCGCCGCCAGCGCTCGTGCTCGCCGAAGCGACGGGAGCAGCGCCGCTCGCCGGCTGGGCTGCGACGACGTGAAGCCCACCCGCGGCGAGGCCCGCCGCCACCGCACCGGCGACGGCCGCCGAGGCCACCGTCGAACCCGCCTGCTCCAGGAATGGACCGATGCGCGTCAGCGCCGGGAACTGCGCCACCCAGGCGCTCAGGCCCACAGCGCGCGTGACCTTGCGCAGCGAGATCTGCAGGAACGCGCGCACCACCGCGGGATCGAATTGCGCACCGGCGCAGCTGACGAGCTCCTTGCGCGCGGCCTCTGGACGCATCGGCTTCTTGTACGCCCGTGCGGCGGTCATGGTCTCGAAGGAGTCGGCGACGGCCACGATGCGCCCTCCCAGCGAGATCTTCTCGCCGGCGAGGCCGAGCGGATATCCCCTGCCGTCCCAGCGCTCGTGGTGCTGCGCGATGGCCGGGCCCCACTCGCCGAGCCAGTCGACGATCGGGCCGACCAGCCGCGCGCCCTCCTCGGGATGCCGGCGCAGCTCCTCCCACTCCTCGTCGCTGGGCCTGCCCGGCTTGTTGAGGATGTCGTGCGACACGCGCAGCTTGCCGATGTCGTGCAGCAGCGAGGCCCAGCGCAGCTTCGAGCGGTCTTCGACGGAGAGCTTCATCTCCGCGGCCAGCATGTCGGTGAACACACGAACGCGCTCTGAGTGGCCGCGGGTGCGCTTGTCGTGCACGCTCAACGCAGTGGCCAGCTCGAGCACGGTCTGGAGCGAGTCCGTGGTGCTGTCGCTGAGGCCGCGAAGGCGCGCCTCCTCGAGGCGACGGCGCAGGTCTGACGGGGTGCCCACCTTGCGCGCCACCTTGAAGCGTCGAGGCGCCTGGTCCGGGAAGACCATGGAGAGGTTGAGCAAAGCCGCCAGCGGCAGCAGGCGTCGTGCTGCACGCTCCATGACCGCGACGACCGCCATGGGCGCGAGCGTCACGCAGGCCCACCAGAGGACGGGCTGGATGAAGGCGCCGGACCGCGGCAGATGGCCGGCCAGCGTGATGGAAACCGCGAGCGCAATCGCGATCGGCGCCACGAAGGCGAGGGCACGCACGGCCCGTCCCAGCCGGGGGCGCGCCTGCCACTCGTTGGCGTGCTTGGTCGGAGATCCTGCCTCGGCCACGCCCTCCTTATCACGCGCTTCCGCGCGCGTGCGAGCGCGGTTCACCGCGCTGTCACCGCTCCCCAACCCCCGCGACACACTCGTGGCGCGCATGCGATGAGGCCGGGGACAGGGGCGAAATCCCCTACCGGCCCATCCGTTCGACGTCCGAGAAGCCGGGTTGCGCCACGCTCAACTCGGCGGACGACGTAGGGCGGTGAGGTGCCTACTTCTTGCTGCCGTGCACCACGATGTTGCCGCCGCCCAGGGCCAACTGGGCGGCGGTGGTTCCCGCCTGGTGCCAGAGCACACCCTGTGGCGTGTAGACGCTGATCGCGTAGGTGTCCGGCTTGGTGGCGTTGACGGTGGTGTCCACGCGGTAGGTGTAGTTGCCGCCGCCCAGGCCGACCACCGGGAGGCTCGTCGCCGGGTCGATGACGATCACCGAGCACTTGCCGCTGAACGACGCGGTGGTCAGGCCGACGGCCGCTCCGCCGCTGCTCCAGCTGTTGCTCTTGACCACGTAGTCGTAGCCGTCGGCGCCGCGGAAGGCGAACACCGATTGGCCCTTGACCGACGTCGACGAGACGTGCACGTTGAAGCCGAAGTTGCCGTGGCGGTTGGCCGTGGACACGGTCTGGCTGGGATCGCTCACCCACCCGCCGCCCGTCGCGAAGCTGTCGGTGGTCGCTTGGTAGACGGTGATGATCACCGGGTCACCGGCGGGGCCACTGAAGTAGCTGCCGCTGATGACCGGAACCACGGTCCAGTTGTCGGCACTCAACCCGGTGACGGTGCAGCCGGCGAGACCCGAGGAACTGGCCGGCGCCGTGCAGCCGACGACGTCCGGCGCGGCCAGGTTCATGGTCATGGTGCTGCTCTTGAAGAGGTCGAAGGTCACTGAGGCCTTGGTCACGTCGACGCTGCCGCCGCTGCCCGGGACGACCAGCGCCTGCAGCGGCACGCTGCCCGTGGTGCTCGACGCCGACGACGTGGGAAAGAACATGCCGCCGGTGTAGCCGACGGTGGCGCCGTGCTTGCCGATGGTCAGCGTGCCATCGCTGGACAGGAAGTCATAGTTGGGCGCCGACAGCGTGTTGGTGGCGCAGTGGATGGGGTACTGCCCCGCCGGCGAGCTGGCCGTGCCGGTCGTCGTGCAGCTCGGCGCGCCGCTGACCACGCTGACGGACTGGGTGCCGACGAAGCCGCTGATCGCGTACGTCAACGGCGGCACGGGGTCGCCATAGGTCATCGACTTGTTGTCGGCGGTGACGGTGAGGTGGGCGGGATTCACCGTCAGCGTCCCGGTCTTGAAGGTCACCGAGTAGTTGATGAGGATGAGCCGGTTCGCCCGGCAGGCGATCGTGCCGGGGTACGTTCCCGCCGCCGAGAACTCGCTCGCGGAGGGGTCGAAGCAGGTGCCGCCGAAGCCGCTGAAGGTGTCGGGCGGGACCATGCCGATCACGGTGGCGTCGAAGGTGGGCACCGTGCCGCCGTAGGTCATCGACTTGTCGTTGGCGATGACGGTGAGCGGGGCGCGGTTGACCGTCAGGGTGCCCGACGTGGAGGCCACCGTGTAGTTCGCCGATGAGCTGCTGCCGCCGCTGCAGGTGATGGCATACCTCAGCGCGATGGGGTTCGTCCCCGCGCCCGACGTGCAGACCACGCCGGTGATCAGCGTGGCCGGGTCACCGTTCACCAGGCCGTCGACGTGGTAGGTGAACGGCGGCACGGTGGTGCCGTAGACCATCGACTTGTCGTCGGCGACCACGGTCGCCGTTGCCGGCGTCACCTGCAGCGTTCCGGTGGTGTGGCCGGTGACGGTGTAATTGGCCGCCGTGCCGCCGCCGCACACGATGGAGTAGGGCCCCACCGCCGACGTCGCGGTGACGCCTGGTGCGCTGCAGGACACCCCGGTCACCACCGAGGGAGCGTCGCCATTGACCAGCCCGTTCACGGTGTACGTGAACGTGGTGGGCAGCGGGCCGCCGTAGGTCATCGACTTGTTGTCGGCGGTCACCGTCAGCGGCGCCGGGGTGACGGTCAGCGTCCCGGCGTGATAGGTGACGGCGTAGTTGGTCGAGGTGATGCCGCTGCAGGTGATCGCGCCGGCGTGGGTGCCCACCGCCGCCGTGGTGGCGCTGGCGTCGTCGCATGCGCCGCCCAACGAGGCGAAGGTGTCCGGCGCGACCAGGCCCAGCACCGTCGCGTCGAACACGGGCGCGGGTCCGCCGTAGGTCGTCGACTTGTCCTTGGCGGTGACCGACAGCGGGGCCGGGCCAACGGTCAGGGTGCCGGGTGCGAAGGTGAACGTGTAGTTGCTCGCCGACAGCGTGCCGAGTGCGCAGGTGATCGCGTACGTCGTCGCCGCCGACGTGGAGGTGCCCGCCGACGAGCAGCTCGCCTGGCCACTGACCACGCCGCCGCCGTCGCCGTTGACGAATCCGGTGATGGTCGCCGTCAGGGCCGGCCGCGTCCCGCCGTAGGTCATCGACTGGTTGTCGGCGGTGACCGTCAACTGCGCCGGGTCGATGGTCAGGGTGCCGGGTGCGAAGGTGAACGTGTAGTTGCTGGCCGACAGGGTGCCGAGTGCGCAGGTGATCGCGTACGTCGTCGCCGGCGAGGACGACGTGCCCGTCGACGAGCAGCTTGCCTGGCCGCTGACCACACCGCTGCCGTCACCGTTGACGAACCCGGTGATGGTCGCCGTCAGTGCCGGCCGCGGGCCGCCGTACGTCATCGACTTGTTGTCGGCGGTGACCGTCAACTGCGCCGGGGTGACGGTGAGCGTCCCGGCGTGATAGGTGACGGCGTAGTTGGTCGAGGTGACGCCGCTGCATGTGATCGCGCCGGTATGGGTGCCCACCGCCGTCGTGGTCGCGCCGGCGTCGTCGCACGTGCCACCCAACGAGGCGAAGGTGTCCGGTGCGACCAGGCCCAGCACGGTGGCGTCGAAGACCGGCGCGGGTCCGCCGTAGGTCCCCGACTTGTCCTTGGCGGTGGCCGACAGGGGGGCCGGGTCGATGGTCAGCGTGCCGGGTGCGAAGGTGAACGCGTAGTTGCTCGCCGACAGCGTGCCGAGCGCACAGGTGATCGCGTACGTCGTCGCCGGCGACGACGAGGTGCCCGTCGAGGAGCAGCTCGCCTGGCCAGTGATCACGCCGCTGCCGTCGCCGTTGACGAACCCGGTGATGGTCGCTGTCAGCGCCGGCCGCGTGCCGCCGTAGGTCATCGACTGGTTGTCGGCGGTGACCGTCAACTGCGCCGGGTCGATGGTCAGGGTGCCGGGTGCGAAGGTGAACGTGTAGTTGCTGGCCGACAGGGTGCCGAGTGCGCAGGTGATCGGATACGTCGTCGCCGGCGAGGACGACGTGCCCGTCGACGAGCAGCTCGCCTGGCCGCTGACCACACCGCTGCCGTCACCGTTGACGAACCCGGTGACGGTCGCCGTCAGTGCCGGCCGCGTCCCGCCGTAGGTCATCGACTGGTTGTCGGCGGTCACCGTCAGCTGCGCCGCGCCCACGGTCAGCGTGCCGGCGACGAAGCTGAAGCTGTAGTTGCTCGCGGACAGCGAGCCCACGCCGCAGGTGATCGGATAGTGGCCCGTCGCGGACGTCGACGTGGCTGTCGTCGTGCATGACGGCGTGCCGCTCACCACGCCGCTGCCGCCGCCGTTGACGAACCCGGTGATGGTGGCGGTGAGCGCCGGGACGGTGCCGCCATAGGCCATCGACGTGGCGTCCGCGGTGACCGTCAGCGGAGCGCGATCGACCGCCAACGTGGCAGGCAGGTGGCTGAGCGTGTAGTTCGCCGCCGTGCCGCCGCTGCAGGTGATGGTGTAGCTGCCGGCGGCGGGCGATGCGGGAGCGTCGGAGGTGCAGGTCACTCCGCTGACCACCGACTGCGCGTCGTTGTTGACCAGTCCGGTGACGTGGTAGGTCAGGGTCGGCATGGTGCCGCCGTACGTCGTCGACGTGTCGTCGGCGACGACGGTCGCGCTGGCCGCCTTGACCGTCAGCGTCCCTGGGGGGCTGAAGCCGGCCAGGGTGTAGTTGGAGTCGGTGGTGTTGCTGCAGACGATGGGATACGTGCCCACGGCGGGCGTGGTTCCTGCGGTGGGCGCGCTGCACGTGATCCCCAGTGCCGCCGGCTTGTCACCGTTCACCAGGCCGGTCGCCTGGTAGGTGAAGGTGGGCAGCGATCCGCCGTAGACCATGGACTGGTCGTCGGCGGTGATGTTCAGGGGCGCTGGGAGCACCTGGAACTGGCCGTCCTGGTACTGGACGGGCAGGATCGGCGAGCTGAGGCCGCCGCAGTCCGAGCCGGGCAGCGGGTAGCTGCCCACGGCCAGGGTTGGATCGGCGGCGCCCGTGCACGCCACGGTCCCGGACAGCGGCGCGACTCCCAGCGTGCCGGTGTTGTCCGTCTCGGTGAAGGTCGGACTGGTGCTGCCATACGTCTGGTGCCCGCCGACGACGACCTGGACGATCGCGTGTTGCACGGTGAACCCCTTGACCGCGCCCTGGTAGGCGATCACGTAGTCGATCGGGTCGATCGGCGGTGGGCCGGAGCAGCTCGAGCCGAGCATCGTGTAGCTGCCATCCAGGTTGACGGAGGCGATGGGAGTGCCGTCGCTCAGCGTGGCGCAGCCGACGTTGAACGGCGCCGGCAGGATGCCGGCGGCAGCGTTGTCCACCTCGGTGAAGGTGACCGGCCCAGGAATGGTCTTGGTGCCGGACACGCTCACGAAGATGGTCACCGGCTGGACGGTGAAGTCGCCGGCCCCGGTGATGACGTAGTTGACCGTGTAGTCGGTGGTGTCGGACGGGGTCAGGCCGCCGCAGGTCCGGGTGTCGACGGTGTACGAGCCCGCGGTGAGAGCGGTGGTGATCGGCGTCGTGGCCTGGAAGTCGGGAGTGAAGATCGCCGAGCACGCCAGCTTGCCCGACAGGGTGACTCCCGGTGGCAATCCGACGATGCTGGGCGTGAAGGTCGGGGACTGCCCGTACGTCTGCCGACCCTGGACGACGACCTCGATGGGCATCCGCTGCACGTGCAGCGTCGCCGCACGCGAGGTCGCCGTGCCCTGCGCGTTGGTGAAGACGGCGCGGTACTGCGTGCCGTCGGCGCTGACCGGCGGGCTGTCCACGCTCAGGGTCGGGTTGGTCGCATTGGCGATGTTGCTGAAGCTGGCGCCGTGATCGGTGGACACCTGCCATTGCACCGAGGGCGGCGGCGCTCCTGAACCCGCTGCGCTGAACGCGGCGCTGTATGGTGCTGCGGGCTGGAACATGGTGGTGGCGTCGATCGGGTCGGTGGTCACCTGCGGTCCCGCCGGCGGCACCAGGGTCACGGTGATCGTCCCCGTGCCGTCGTTGAAGGGGCTTGCCTCGACGGTGCACGGCACCGGGTTGGGTCCGTTGTTCCAGGGCACGTCGGACACCGCGTAGCCGCACGTCGTGGTCAGTCCGGTGACCCCGGCGGGCGCACCCCACACCGGCGAGGCGAAGACCGGTCCCGCTTCGTAGAGGGTCACGTCGCCCGGAAGCGCCTGGGTGTGGGTGAAGTTGGCTCCGGTGACCGTCGCACCGGTGAACGTGGCGCCCGCCAGGTCGGCACCGGTGAGGTCCGCGTTCTGGAAGACGGCCCCGCCGGCATTGGTGCCGACCAGGGTGGCGCCGGTGAGGCTGGCGCCCTGGAAGCCGGCGGCCGTGGTGTCGGCACCGCTGAGATCGGCGCCACTCAGGTTGGCGCCGCCGAACGTCGCATCGACCAGGGTCGCGTTGACGAAGGTGGCGTCGGAGAAGTCGCCGTACGCACCGGGAAGTCCCACGAGGAACTGTCCGTCGAAGTGCACGCCGTGGCAGTTGGCGTGGTTGCTCGGTGTCGGGTCGGGCACGATGCACGACGGCAGCGGCATCCAGGTGAAGCCGGCGATCTGGCTGTAGACGGTGAACGTCGTGGTGTTCACCGTGTTCGTCCAGCGCACCCGGAACTGGCGCCCGTTGAGCGCTGACGTCGACCGGAACTGCAGCACGCTCTTGGCGACGAGGGGGGTGTCGACGGAATCGGTGACCGTGAAGGTCGGGTCGCCGGCGCCGACGTCGGTCCAGGTGCCGCCGCCGTTGCTCGACGTCTGCCACGTCGCGTCGGGGCGCGGATTGCCCTCCGCCTCGCTGAGCAGGCCGACCTGGTTGCCGTCGAACGCCCGGACCGTCGTCGGGGAGGTGAGAACGGATGCACCCCCGTTCACACTGAGACTGGCGGCTGCGCTGGTCACCGAGCCGAGGGGGTTGCTGAAGACGACGCGATACAGGCTGCCGTTCTGGGCGATGAGGTTGTTGGCGAGGACGCTGAGTGTCGCGTGGGTCCCCGTGGCGTCGGTCGCGGTGGTGCCCGGGCCGTCGTCCAACCACGTGGTGCCGGAGTCGAACGACACCTGCCACTCCGCCGCCGGCGCGGGGTCGCCCTTGATGCTCGTCGCGGTGAACGTCGCCGTCGCGCCCAGAGCGACGTCGGCGTGGGCGGGATTGGACCAGATCTGCGGCGCGGACCCGATGGTCTCGGTGATCGGGGCTGCGGTGCTGGGCAGGTCCATGGCGTCGCCGCCGTAGCTGGCGCCGACCGACCAGACTCCGGGAGGGAGCGCGACGGCGAGCGACGCCCCACCGTTGATGACCGGGGCGGAGCCCATGCTGATGGTCGGCCCACCCGACACCGGCTGAGCCTGGTAGGTGACGGTGCCGGTGGCACTCTGCGAGGCGTGGATGGTCGCGATGTAGTTGACCGCGACGCCGGTCGGCCAGGAATTCGGCCCCGTGCTCAGCGTCGTCGTCGAGGCGTAGAGAACCGGGTTGATGGTGATGCCCGAGTCGCCGCTTGCCACCGTTTCGACGACGTTGGTCGCCGACGGGTCGGCGTAGTCGCTGCCGCCGCCGCCGCCACCGCCACCGTCGCTGTTGCCACCGCCCCCACCACCGCCGCCGTAATAGCCGCCGCCGCCACCGCCGCCCTCACCGGAGTCGTTGCCACCGCAAAAGCCGCCGCGGCCGGGGTCGACGGTGACGGTGTCGCTCCAGATCTGGCCGGCCTGTCCCGGCCCCGTGTTGCCGCAGCCGCCGTTGCCGCCGGCGCCTCCGGAGGTTGCGGTGGCGCCGGCGCCACCCGCACCGGCGGCGGCCTCATTGCTGCTGCCGTTGTTGCCGAAGGACTGGACGTCACCGCCCGTCCCGCCGGGTCCGCTGCTGCCGCCGCCACCACCGCCGCCACCGCCCGCGGCCACGACCAGGGGATGCCACGCCGACCTGTCGGTGATGACGGCAGAGGTGGTGCTGAAGATCCCCGAGCCGGCGCCGCCGGTACCGCCCAAGAAGTCGGGCGTCGGGCCACCCGCAAGGCAGTCGCTCGCCACGACAAGCTTCTCTCCCGGCGTGACCGGGATTCGCGCGCTGACCTGGCCGGCTCGGCCGCCGGCGCCACCGCCGTGGGAGGAGTTGTTCTGTCCGTGCCCACCCGCCGAACCGATGACCACGACGTCCACGACGATGAGGTTGGAGGGCACGTCGTATTCGTCCTCGAGGCACTCGCCGCCGGTGTTGGGGAAGTCGAGGGCGTGCGCGGTGCCCGCGGGGAGGACGGCGAGAGCGCCGCTCACCACCACCACCGCCGCGCAGGCGTGCAGGCGCAGACGGATAGACGCCATCGATCGGCCCCTCTCTGTTCCCCGGGAGTCCGGGGTCCTACAGGTCTCCGTCCGCGGTGGGGGCTGCGATCCACCGGAACGGCGTTCGGCCGATCTTTATCCGAACAGTGTTCGGGTGTCAAGCAAGAGATGTAGAGTGCGGTGAATTCATGCCCAAGCTCGCTGCGGACCGCACCACGCACCTGACTCAGCAGGAGATCGCCGCGGAGGCGCTGCGCCAGTTCGACGCCGGACCAGGAGAGCCCAGCATCCGCAGTCTCGCCGCCGCGATGGGCGTCGCGCCGACGACCATCTACCACCACTTCACCTCGCAGGCGGCCATCTGGCAGAGGGCGGTGGAGATGGTGTGGAACGAGGCCAGCCTGGAGACATTGGCCATCGTGCCCCACCCCTTCAGCAGCGATCCCGTCGACGTGCTCGTCGCCGTCGGGTTGGGCACGCGGCGCGCCTGGATGCGGCACCATCGGCTGTCGCCACACCTGGCGGCAAATCCCGAGGGCAACCAGTTCACCACCAACGCGCTGGGGCTGCTGGCCAGCGTCTTCGAGGCCATGGGCATGAGCCCCGAGGAGGCCGCGGCCGCCTTCCACTCCTACGCCACGTTCATGGTGGGCGCCGTGCTCTTCGCCGCGGCCAACCGCACCGCCAACGAGCTGCTCGCCTCGGATATGCGCAACCGGCCGGGCCGCTTCCGCACGCCGCCCAGCGAGCGCGCGGTGCGCCACTCCACCGAGAAGACGCGCGACGAGCTCGACCGCATGATGGAGCTGGCCATCCGCGACCCGCAGCGCGACGAGGAGATGTTCACCGACGGGCTGCGCCGGCTCATCGAGAGCCTGGCGACGCGGCGTGAACCGCACTCCAGCAGCGAGCCGGGGGGCGTCAAGCCGACGTCGAAGCGGGGGACGTCGGCGACTCTGCGGGGCCGCGCGCGCCGCGAGGATCGATGAGCTCGTGTTCCGCGGGCGGCAGGATGCAGCAGGTCGGCGGTCCGCTGGCCGGCCTCAACCTGATCCGGCGGCGTTGAGTCCGGCGGCAGAGGTTGCACGCGCCGGCCTGATCGACCCATGACAGCACCGGCGGCCGCCTCGGGCACCGTCCGACTCGGCGACCTGGTCGTCCCCCGGATGGGGTTCGGCACCATGCGCCTGACCGGGCCCGGGGTCTCGGGCCCGCCCGCCGACCGCGACGAGGCAATTCGCGTGGTGCGGCGTGCCGCGGAGCTCGGCGTCGGGGTCTTCGACTGCTCGTGGTACTACGGCCCATACGCCGCACACGAGGTCGTCGCCGAAGCGCTGTACCCGTACGGCAGAGGTCCGGGGTTCGAATCCCCGCGGCTCCACCAAACGGTCCTTATTCAAACCCCGGCACGAAGACAGAATGGCCATCCGCACCGCGCCCCGGGCCGCCCGGCGACGCTGGCGGATGACCCGCTGGCGGTCGGTGACGTAGGCCACGACGGCGGCCGTTGCATGGACGAGCTGCCCGTCCTCGACGCCGCCTTCCTCCACCCGGAAGTGTTCCCACAGTACTTGGTTCAGCGCTCGCCGGAGGGGGCGCGAGGCTTCGCAGTAGGTCTGATGGCAGCGGGCCATTAGATCAAGAGCTTGGAAGATGGCCCGCTCGGTCGAGGCGTAGCCCGTCTTGCTGGCCTCAAGCTGCCGCTGAATCTCGTTGACGTGGCGGGTGATGCGGTCCTGCTCCTGCTTGAGCAAGCCGAGGGGAATCGCGTCCGCGTAGTGGGCTTGAAGTAGCTTGGCCCGCTCCAGTTCCAAGCGTCCAAGGCGGGCATGGTGTCGCCGGATGGTCAGCTCCTGCTGTCGGCGCTCGCCTTCCAGTTCGGCGCGCAGCATCTTCTCCAGCGCTTCGCGGTCCTCAGCGCTCATGCGCAGCCGCTGTTCTTGCCGTTCGTACTGGGCCAACACCTCCTGCTCCATGACTTCGGCCAGGACGTACCGCTGCTGACACCCTCTGCTCCGATGCCGCAGGGCGCAGAAGTAATACAGGTAGCGGCGGCCGGTCTTGCCGCGTGCGTTTGTCACCAGCATGGCGGAACCACAGCGGCCGCACCGCAGACTGCCCTTGAGGTAATGGTTGTGGGTCCGTGCCCGTTCTCCCGCCTGATCGTGGGCTTGGAGGACTTGCTGCACGCGCTCAAAGAGATCAGGGGACACGATGGCGTCGTGGCGCGCGTTGGGGTACTCCACCCCCTTGTAGACGACCGTTCCAATGTAGTAGCGGTTGTGCAGCATGTGAGCTACCTTGGACCGGCAGAGCGCCTTGGAGGGCGTCTTCGGCGTCGGCCGCGTCGTCAGCCCGCGAGCTTCGAGCATGTCGGTCAGTTGCCGCACCGAATACTCGCCGGTGGCATAGATTTCAAAGGCCCAGTGCACCAGCGGCGCCCGTTCCGCATCGAGGGCAACGGTGCGAACCTCGCGTCCCTCGACGAACGTCCGATTGTGCAGGTAGCCGGTCGGCGCCATGTGGGGAGTGCCGCCGGTCTCGGCCTTGCGCAGCAGTCCTCCCAGGATATCCCGGGCCTGAACAGAGATGTTGTATTCGGAAACGCCAGCCATGATCGCATGCACCAAGCGGCCCATCGGCGTGTTGTCGATGTTCTCTGTCGCGCTGACGAGTTGCGCTCCGGCCTTTCGGATGAGCATGGTCATGACGACGTCATCGTCAAGATTGCGAGCCCACCGAGAGACGTTGTAGACGATGACGTACTCAACGTCATGCTGCGTGGTGATACGGTGGATGAGTGCTTGCAGCGCGGGTCGATGGGCGGACTTCGCCGATTCTCCCCGGTCGATGTACTCGTCTACGATGACAGCGTCGAGTTCCTTCGCCTTACGCCGGCAGGCCCCTCGCTGGGTCGGTAGAGACAGTCCCTCGGGATCGAAGTCGGTCTCAGCCTGCCGCAGGCTCGACACACGCAGGTAGAAAATCGCTCGGGACACGCTACGCCGCCTCCCTCGCCTCGGGATAGTTGCCGCACTGGGCCGCGCGGTCGATGAGGCCCAGCTGCTCCAGGCGCCGGATCATGGCGACTTGGGACACGTCGAAGCGGTCGGCGAGGCGTTCCGGGTCTTGCAATCCCGCCGCCCAATCGCGCTTGAGCCAAGTCTTGGGCATGAGGACGCAGGCCGCAAAGTAGTTAGCCATGCGCTCGGATCGGTCGCGGGTAGTCAACCCAAAGTGAGGAGGATACATAAGGGCTTCTGACTTACCGTCGATAACGTGCTTTCCCTCGTGCAGCGTCGTGTATCTCCGTCTGACGGGCGCGTCCTTTGCGTTGACTGCGATCACCCAGCGCCCACCGATGGATTCATAGAAGCCTCCCACGCGTTCCCCATCGAACTTCTCCAATCGCACGCGTTGCAAGTTGGCGATGATCGTCTCGGGGACAGGCGGGGCGGTGACATTGGAAAGATCAAGTAGGCGCGTTGCCTGGCGCTCAGCTACCCACATCGCTTCTAGCGTCGAGAGCGGACGTTTCGGCGCCAGTCGCCGCAGCTCAGCGAGCGGTATTGCCACGGCGCCCTCCTTTGCGTGGCTTGACACCATAGCGCTGGCGCAGTTCCTCGATGTGTTGTTCCGCTTCGGCGATCGCGTCCTGCGGCAGGCCGTACCGTGTACGCAGAAGCGGAGCGAGGCTGGGAAGTCCAGAAGGCAACGCAATACCAGCCAGCGTGTACAAGTCCGCCAGCCGCAGGCCCAACAGTGGTGCGATCTTTTCCAGCGTGTCGGCGCGCGGCTCGCGGTTGGCAACCTCGAGGTGTTGCAGAGTGGCGTAGGGAACGCCCGAACGCTCCGCTAGCTGGCGCCGACTGATGCCGCGCTCTTCGCGGCGCTGCTTGACGAATTCCCCCAAGGCGACCAGATCGGCGGGTGGCATGGCGGCGATTCTCCTTTCGCCGCCATTATCTCAAAACGAATCCAATTGGTCAATACCGAATCAGCCGACCACAGGTTGGTGGTCCACAGGGGCGCCAAGACTACGGCGAATCAGGAGCCGTTGTGATCCCGTTCATGTTGTGCGGACTAACCCCATTCACCCATGCCGGTTCACCGCCTCTCCCTTCTGAATTTCATTCTAGCACCCCTGATTTCCATGTCCAGCCGATTCCGTATGAGCGGTGAGCTTCCAAAGCACCAAACAACCACTCGCTTTCGCCGTCGGGGGATACCGGGAGTGCCGTACTAGGTGTCCATCGCCCAGGCACCTGTCTAGTGCGTAGTCCCTCGAAACGCCACACTAATTCAGGCAGGTCCTCGACGTTGAACTGGACGGTTAGGCGAAAGGCTTTGACATCACGCAAAGGCTCAAGGTAATAGTAGGCGGCCGGTTCGGCGTCACTAACGATGTGCCTTCGAGTGCTGACCACATGTAGCGTGTCGTGTCGCATTTTCGGAATGGAAATAGTCTGTACGTAATAGCCTGGGCCGTCCTCCACTGGCTCTGAATTAAGAACCCCGCCCCACAATACTTCAAGTCGTGTGGCGCCGGCCGAGTGATCCGTTGCGTGCCAACTCGACGCATGAAAGGTTTCCACCCCGTCCGTCAGCGCCCGAATCACTCGCAGGGTGCGGACATCTGTTGGAACGTGGCTCTTGCGGCCGAAGCGGTACACGATCTGCACATACTCGCTGATGTAATCGCCGTCTTGGGTGCCTTGTCCTTGCTCAGGTGGCGGCGCAACTTCAGATAGGCTGGACGCAAGGGTCAGGATGGTGTCAGTAAGCACAGCGAGTAGCTGCGGCTGCCAAGTGCGTCGGAACTTGCGGTCGCTCATCGCTGTGTGCGTGGCATCGATCACTCGTTTTCGCGCTCCCATCGGGGTTAGTGCAGGGTTCGTGTCAAGTCGCAGGAGAAATCTGAGCTGTTTCCCGGTGTCACCTCCATCGGTTTGCTCTAAGCGTGTGATGGCATCTTCGATCAGTTGAGCGGCGGCAGCAGCTTGACTGCGCGGACGGGGACTGACGCTGGACACAAGCCCGCAGAGAACGTCACAATGACGCGCCACGATGTCTTTCTGGACGCCATAGGCCACCAAGTGGCTCAGCTGCGAGGTGAGCCGCTCTCTTTGTGCCGCGAGGCGCGCCCGTCTGGCGACTTCATCAGGCTCCTCCACGGTCATAATCCTCCCGAGGTCTGATCTGACCAAGCAGTGACCAAGCAGCTGTCCAAGCGGTGCGTCGCTCATGGTCCGAAGACTGTCCGGCGCTCCGTGGGCGACTGTGCTAGCCTCGAATACTGTCAGACGACGATAGCACCGTGACGTCGTGCGAGGACGTCAGCGCCGGAGAAAGGATAAGGACGGTTCTAGAGGAGGCAGTGGTCATGGGCGAGGGCCAGAAGGGCTAAGCGATGGCGGAGATGTTGAATGGATCGAATCGGAGCTTAGCTTGCGAAACGCAGGCGACGCCCGCGTCAGGCTAGACGAAAACAGCCTATTGCGCTTGGATATCGAGTGCTGTTGAATTGTCGCCTGCGACCGACGTTGTGATGTCCATGCACTTCTGCATGGGGCGCGGCAAGCCCTCATCCAAAGGTCCGCTTTGCGATAGAGTGGAGCTTGTAGGCTATCGAGAGGGAGGACCTCATATAGCAGCTCAACCGCCGCCGCTCTAGACGCGGTAAGCCGCTTCAGGGGTGTTCACCCCCCGAAGCGGCTCTGTCGTTGACTGGCCCCGAGAACGGCACGGAACCGAGTCTATAAAACCCCGACTCGCGTATCGTCGCACGTCCCACACTACCTGTCAATATCGTTCCCGGTGCCTCCTGTTGGCCCGCTGTTATCCCAACCGTTCACAGGAGCACCCAGCACATGCCGACCCCGGCCCCCCTAACCGACCACCCGACGATAACGCCACTAGGGGTTCAGACCCAGTGGTATTGCCCGAACTGTAAACGCTTGTGGCCGTTGGCACTCGACGGGGTGCAGCACGGTTACACCTGCGAGCCGACGCAGCGCATGCTGGCCGTTTGGCGTCTGCGACAGCGCCTAGCGATGACGGATACGCCTGCGGTCGCCGCTGTACCGCACTGGATCGACGCTGCCGTCCGTGCTCGCTCGCGGGGTCAGCGCTTGCGTGTCGTTCTCCGCAAGCTGCGCATCACACAAGAGCAGGCCGCAGAAGCGGCTGACATTGACCTGAGCGGGCTCAAGCGCCGCTTTAGGGGGCGTCCCCGCTTGACAATGGAGTTCATTGAGGACGTTGCGGCTGCGGCCGACATGCCTCCCGCCATGTTCGCAGATCTCATCGGCTGGATCGATGTGAGGATGGTGAAGGCCGCTCGCCCTACACCATCTCGAAGGGGTCCCTTTCCGACCTTGCACCGTGGCCGCGGGAGCCGGACCATTCCTCGCAACTAGAGGAACCCGCGCTGCGGCTACGGAGGACCTGGCCATGAACAACCTCACGCGCTACGGTGGGAACTTGCCACGGCCCGTCCGGCAAGAGCTGAGCAATGTCCACTACGACGGGCTCGTCACCGCACACAAGATGCAGACCCATGCGGCTGCTGGCCACCTGGGTATGACGGTGGTCAGCGCCTTGTCGCACAGCGAGGCCGCACTCATGCGCGCCTGCCCAAGGGGGGCGGCTCGCATCGAAGCGGTGTGCGAAGTGACTTGCGAGGCGATTCGCACCGAACTGATCCGGCTGGCGCTCCGATGAAGCGCCGAGCTCGCGTTCTGCTGTGCCGGTGGATCGCCCTTAGCCGAGCCGCCGGTCGCGGGTTGCGGAGGAATGTGCGGGCGGTGGAAGGAAAGACGGTGACAGTTGAGGCTGTGGCAGCGCGCGAGGTGCGACCCGCCGGCGAGGAGGTGGTCATCACCGTGCGGGACTACGGTGTGCCGAGCACCATCCCCACCAGCACCGAGCCGGTGCCCGATGCCGCTGCGCTGGCGCTGGGCTCAGTGCTTCCCACGGAGGACGGCGCGGTAGACCCGGCGTTTGTTGCCGCCCACCGCCTGCGGGTGCAGCGGCGTCTTGAGCGCATGGCAGAGGCGGCGGCATTCGGCATCGCCACGACCGTCCATCAGAGCATGTCGGGGAGGTAGCGACGTGGATCAGTGGGCGATTGTTTTCCTCGTCTTTTGGCTCCTGACCCTGCTGGCAGGCGGCGCGGGGTGGGTGGCCGCCCTGCTGTGGTGGTACGACCCCGATCCGATTGCCTGGGGCTCGGTGCGCCATGACGTCGTGGCAGCGCGCGCCTTGCTACGGATTACGCGGATAGGCCACGCGGGATTGAACGCCATGTTGGAAGAAGCCCGCCGGTACGGGTTTCCAGGTTGACGCTGGTGTTCAACCGCGTACACAACGCGCTCGTGCTGACCCTGCTGTGTTGTCTCGCAGTGTGGGTGCTGGCGCAAACGCTCGTGCCGCTGATCGTGCCGTTGCTGATCGTGTTGGTGCTCGGCGCCGTCGCCAGCGCGATGCTCTCGGGACGCTGGACACGGTGAAGGGCGGGAAGGCGCTGTGCCTTCCCGCCCCCGTAACGGTGGAAGCTACTCCGACTTCGGTGTGCGACGGCTCGACGGCAACGGCACTGTCGTACCCTCGGTCATGCCGCCGAACAGTCCGGCAATGGCGTCACGCTGAGCCTGCGTGTTGCGGTCGAACTCCGCGAGCAGGGCTTCGGCCTTCGCCGCCGTGGCGGGGTCTGTGCGCTTCCGCTCCAAGTATTCGGCGATAGCCGCCTCGATCTCGGCGGTCAGCGTGCCGCCTTCGATCCGTGCCAGCGCCGTGAGTTGCGCGTGGACCTCCATGTCCAGACGTACCCCGATCGTCTTGTAGCCTCCTTGGTCCTGCATGGCAGTGACCTCCTCCGTGATGTTGCGGCCGGCGACCCGTTGCAGTGGTCGCTCTGACAGCCGCAGGGCACGGACGAGCCCGTCAGGCGGCACGCTCCCGAGCGGTGGACGGCGGCTGATTAGCGCCGAGGCGCCAGGCCGCCAGCGCCGCGTACCGCTCGCTGATCTCAACCCCCAACCAGTCGCGGCCGAGCTGCTGCGCCACCCACAGGGCCGTACCCGTCCCGGCGAAGGGGTCGAGCAGCAGGCCGGGGACGGTACCGGCGACGCAGCTGCACCCGGTCGGGGCGCCGCAGGTCGCGCACGCCGTCTCCGGCACGGTGGCCAGGATGGGACGCTCGGCCAGGGCGGGCGGAAAGGTGGCGAAGTGAGCACCGCCGTACCCCGGCCGGGTGGGGATACGCCACACGTCACCCGGATTCTTGCCCAGCGGATGCCCGACCGTCAGACGCGCCCGCGCCAGGTTGGAGCGTGATGCTCCCAGCGGTCCCGACCAGCCGGGCGGACGCGCGCCGTCGCGCGACAGCGTCCGGGCGGGCGCCGACCGATGCGGTTCGCGGATCGGGTCCAGCCGGAAGTAGTAGGAGCGCTGGCGCACGAGGAAGTAGACATGCTCATGCGCCGCCGTCAGCCGATCCTTGACCGACGTCGGCGTGGGGTTGGGCTTGCTCCAGATCACCCGGTTGCGCAGTAGCCAGCCATCGGCGAGCAGTGCCAGTAGCAACCTCTCAGGCGCTGCCAACAGTCCCTTTGCTGGTGTGCCATAGCGGGGGTGGCGGCTGTAGCTGTCGGCCAGGTTGAGCCACAGGCTCCCGGTGGGCTTGAGCACCCGCGCCACCTCCGCGAAGACCGCCTGCAGGCGCGCCACCCACTCGGTAACGGTCGCCTCCATGCCGATCTGTCCCGGCACGCCGTAGTCGCGGGTCGCGAAGTACGGCGGCGAGGTCAGCACGGCGTCGATGCAGGCGTCGGGCAGACGGCGCAGCTGGTCGAGCGCGTCGCCGACGAGGATGACGTTGCGCGGCGCCCCGTTCACGTCGCCGCTCCCTGCGCGATGCGCTCCACCGCCTCACTCAGCAGCGCCACCGTGAACAGCGGCCAGGCATCGACCGGCTGGCGTCCGCAGGCGTCGACGATGGCACCGTGCCGCACGGGCGTCGGCGCCAGCCAGAGCACGCGCGGGAACGTCCCGGTGGCCTGCTGCTCCGAGCCGCTGCGCCAGTAAGCGGTGTAAACGTCGAGTTTGCGGTCGAGGGTAGAGGCTGCTTCGGTGCCCTGATCCACCTCGACAAACCAGCGGTCCTCGAACTCGTCGTGCGCCGTGACGACGAAGGCGTCGGGCTTAAGCACCGCGCGACCGTGAGCGGCCGTGAAGGTGCGCCAGCAGCCGGGCTCCGTCACGAACGACACCAACTCGACGGCTCCCACGCGGTGCGCCTCCACTAGGCGGACGTACAACTCGGTCACCGCCAGGCTGTGGGCCAGGAACGGCACGCCCGGCGTCCACGGTCGGCGGAGGCGGGCCGCTCCCGTAACGAGCCGCTGCCCGGCCCGGTCGAGGGCGTAGACCCAGCCCCGGCTGCCCGCCCGCACCCCGCCGATGGAGCGGCCCAGCCGCGCCACGATGCCGCGCTCGGCCAGCGATGCGAGAACCCGGCGGCACTGCCGATCCCCGGCGGCGGCGGCGAAGTCTGCGCAGTGCAACCGGGCGAGCTGATCGCCCGTCGCTACCCGAACCCGCTGCAGCGTGCGGATGATCTGCCAGTCCCGGTCATCCAGGGCGGCGGCCAGGTCCGGCAGACGGCGGGCGGTGACGTAGGAGCCGCGCGCCGTCTGGAGTGATTCGCTGCGCGATTCAACCGAGGAGTCGTTGGCGAAACCGCCATCCTGACGCCGGGGCGGGTCCACGCGACCGGACAGGCGACCGGACGTGTTGCGGGCCGTCATGGCGTCCTCCGGCGCCGCCCGACCGTCCCCTCGGGTTGTACGTCCCGGTGGGCGCGCAGCTGGGCCTCGACGTCGGCGCGGTCACGGCCGTAGCGCTGCCGGGACCGGGCGCGGACCTGGCCCGGGTCGGTCAGGACTGGCGCAGGCCGCATCGCCGAGCCCGTCACCGCCGGCGCGACCGTCGTGCCGGTGTAGATCGAAGCCGCCAGCTCGTAGGCATCGAGCCCTTGGAGATCAGCGGCCATCAGGTAGGGCGCGTACTCGCGCGCCATCACCGCGGCGTCGTCGGCGCCGAGCCGGTAGACCAGCTTGGTTCGGGCGTTGGCGAGCACGTCGGCCCGCAGCGGCGGCGGGAGTTGCGCCAGCAGTTGCACGGCCAGCACCAATCCGACGCCGAGGCCGCGCGCTTGGGCCAGGAAGTCACCAAAGTCTGTCTCGCTGCCGATGAAGTCCTGAAATTCGTCGGCGATCACGGTGACGAGGCGGCGGTGCGGCGGTGCCACCCCGGCCCGGGCCAGCGTGGCCGCCCACAAGCGCGCCAGCAGCAGGCTGCCGAGCAGAGCCGCCGCGTCCGCCCCGATGGTGCCCTTCGCCAAGTTGCAGACGAGGATCTTCCGCTCGGCCAGCACCGCTTCCATCGTCCACGTCGGGGTGGCCTGCCCGATGACCAGGCGGAGGTGGCTGCGCCCGACCAACGCGCGCAGCTTGTTGAGCACCGGCGCGGCGACGTGCGACCGCTCGGCCAGCGACAGCGCGTCGAACCACGACCAGTACCCGCGCAGTTGCGCGTCCCTGACTTGGGCGAGCACGCGGCGCCGGAAGGCGTCATCGGTCAGCAGCGCCGGGGCTTCCACGATGGAGAGTTCGGCGCTGGCCAGCGTGCGCAAGCTGTGCCGCAGCACGTCGTCGGAGCGCGGTCCCCAACTGCTGCGGAAGCGCCGGGCGAACCAGGCGGTCACCTGATCGCAGGTAATCTCCAGCCGCTCCGGGGTGTCGGCCAGCAGGTTGAAGCCCACCGGCCGCGCGTCGGTGGGGTCGAGGTAGATCACGTCGCCGACGCGGTCAGGCGGTAGGGCGCCCAAGACCTCGAGCGCCAGGTCGCCCTTGGGGTCGAACAGCACCAGGCCGTGCCCGGCCGCCATGTCCTGCCGGGCGATGCCCGCGAGTTCGGTGCTCTTGCCGCTGCCGGTTGGACCGGCGACGAAGACGTGGCCGGTCGCGCCGCGCCACGGTTGCGCCACCGGCCGGGCGGCACCGGGATAGGTCGAGTGCAGCAGGACGCGCCCGTCGCGCGGGAGGACGGCCGGGGGCGGCAGTTGGCGCGAGGTGCCCAAGCGCAGACCCGGGACGGTGGGCGTGCCGACCGGCAAGCCGCTGACGGCCACCAGCTCGTCGGGCGAAATGACGGCGGGCCAGATCAGGGGCACGGTGCGCTGGCGCAGCCGTCGCCAGGCCGCACCGGGCAGCAAGGCGCGCGGCTGCAGCCGCGTCCCGGCGCGCGCCGTGCCGCGCAGCACACTCAAGGGACGGCGCAGCAGAGCACGGGCGCGGTCCTCGGTTGCGGCCACGGCGCCCAGCCGCACCACGGCGAGGAACTGCGCGCCTGCCTGCTTGCGGCGCTCGTCGGCCTCCAAGCGGCGCGACTCGGACGCCAGGCCCAGCGCGCGCAGGGCGCCGCCGAGAGGATCACTCGGCGCGGGCGCCGGAGCCAGCAGCCACTGGACGATCAGGCGCTCGCCGTGGCGCAACGGCTGCAAGGCGGCCAGCAGAGCCGCCGCGACGGCCTCGGGGTAGTCGACGCGCAGGCTGCCATCCGCATGGGACATGCCGAGTTCGACGGTGCTGACGGCACCGCCGACGGGTGGCTCGTCCGCAGCCACGCTGAGCCGGACGGACGGCAGGGCGGCGCGCAGCGCATCCGTCACGACACCCTGCCAGCGCTCCGGCACCGCCAGGCGATGCGTGAGCTGCGAGCACGTACTGACCGTCTCGAAGGCAACGGCCGGGCGGGTGCCGACCAAGCGGGGTGCGTAGGGCGGCAGGGCCGCCAGCCCAGCGAAGAAGGCGCGCAGGGCGTCCGGCTTCACCTCATGCGGGAAGCGGACGGCAAGGGAGATCCACGGCGCGCTCACGACGACGCCTCCCGTCGTTCGGTCTCAGCCCGCTTGCGCTCCCGCTCCTCCTGCTCGCGTACGGCGCGCAGCAGCACCAGCGCCAGCGCGCGCAGGTCGATCTGCTCCCTTGGTACGCCGGTGACCCGAAAACTGCTCTGCTGTCCCATGCTCCAACCCTCCCCCCTGATTCCAATTGGATTCTCTAAGCTCTAAGTTTATCCAATTGGAATCACTTGTCAAGCGGGAAGTTCATGCCGACTTGCGCGTGGCACGGCGACAGAGCGCACCGTCGAGGCGTGCCAGCGAACGCCACCGTGAGAAGTCGGCACGCCGTCACGGTTCAAGCCATCCGCAATCGCACGCCAGGAGGTGTCAACAGCTCGCTCAGCGTGGATGCGCCGCCGCACCTCGTTGGGGACGGCAGGCGGCCGTCCGAGCCGAACGCCTTGGGCTCGCTTTACCGCGAGCGCCCGCTTTGTGTTGAGGCCGATCAGCCGGCGCTCGAACTCGGCCAAGGCGGCCAGGATGGTGGCGATCAGCTCCCCGGTGGGTGTGGTGAGGTCGAGCCCCAGGTCGGCTAAGACGAGCTGCCAGCCCTCGCGCCGGGAGCGCCGGAGCAGGCCGGAGAAATCATGGACCGACCGGCTGAGGCGATCGAGGCGCGGCACGACGATGCCAGAGGCATCGCCCCGTCTGATGGCGGCGAGTGCCCGGCGGAGGTCCCGCCGGCCATCCAAGCTGCCGCCACTAGCCACGTCTCGGTAGACGCGTCCGAGCAGCAGGCCCCGCCCGGCGCATGCCTGGGCCAGCTCGGCGAGCTGCGCCTCGAGCCCGGCGCCGTCCTCTCCCTGCTCGGTCGTGCTGACCCGGATGTAGCCCGCCAGCGGCGCTCCGGCCCGGCTACGACGGGCTCCGCGCCGAGTGCCGACTGTTCGCCTTCGTGCCTCCCCCTGTTGCTGCGTACAGGAAACGCTCGATTTGTGTACAAGGGGCCGTCGCGCCGCTGGTCGGCGCTCCCCTGGACGGCGATGCCGCCTGTCGCTTCTCCCTTCCATGCCCTGTCCTCTCGCTTATGACAGTCATGGTATCCAAAGACGGGTAGCTAATCCAGTCCCTTTGACCGCGCGGTCAGCAATTGCTGGACACTCCGGCGTAGACGCGGGTTTCTCCTTATGGGACAAGGCGAATCATGGCTGTACACGAAAGGAGCGTTTTCTGTACACGCGCTTGACAGGGACAGTCCTGATCTCGGATCATGCGCGTCTCGCGGCGTTGAGGGCGGGAACCAACCGACACGCCACTTGCTTAGGAAGGAGCGCGTCGGTTCATGCCTCAGTTGGCAGGTACACCTAGCGTTGTATCGCCGCACATAGAGTGCCCAATCGTCCGGGGTGTCGGGTACATCGTTGCCCGGCCCCCATCGTGACGAGGGCACGGAGCTCCATCGACTGCGCGCGCGTCTATGCCAACACGCTCATGCTTGAACGAAAGTATCAATGCCTATATAAACAATAGATCGGCCGCTTGTATCGCTTTTCAGCGGCAAGCTCGCAACTTGACAGGTGCGTTCGCCCGGCCAGCGACGTACCATCGGTTCCAAGGAATGGAGGGCTCAGTCATGGCGGGTCGTATAACAACGACCACAGGTCACCTCAACTCGGGCGCGTCGTCAGCTTCGGCATCGAAGCGGGGACGCAGGCGGCTGTTCACGCGCGGCGTGGTGGGGTTGTTCGCAGCCCTACTGCTGGCGCTGGGGCAGATCAGCATGGGCGGCGTCGTCACGGCCTCGGCCCACGACGACTGCAAGCAGGCGACGAGCGCTGACAACACCAACGGATCGCCCTCCGCCTGCGGTTACACGCAGCTGGATAACACTTGGCCGGCCAGCGGCGCCTCGCCGTTTTGTGGCTCGTCTTGCGTGTACTGGTGGATGCCGAACGGCGGACCGGGCAACGTCGACGCCGACTTCACCGGGCAGTACCCCGGCGTCAGCGGCGTCAATTTCTACCAGGATCTCCTCAGTGCCATGCACGCCTGGGCCGGTCAGCCGTACAACTCGCCCTGGATGTACCAGTGCGGTGGCAGCAACTGCCAGTACTCCCAGGTACATGTCGGGTCGAAGGACGAGGGCTACGACAGTCGATTCGTGACGTGCGCACTCACCTACGTGTCCAACGACCCGAACAACTTCCAGATCACCTCGTCCACCATCATGTGGAACAACGACAGTCAGTTGAGATGGTCGGACGGACCCTCGGGAAGCGCTTGTGACGCCAAGGCGATCTCCTACCACGAGGAGGGACACGTCTTCTCACTCGGCCACTCCAGCACCCAGGGCAACGCCATGTACTGGCAGGGAGGCGCGGAGGCCATTGGCGGCAACGACCAAACTGGCCTGAACGCCATCTATGGTCCGTACACCGGTGGAAACGGTTCCGGAAGCAGCGGCGGCGGTGGCTGTCCCAACTGCCAGACCATCTGCGGGGCGTCTGAGGATCCCTGCAACCCGGGTCCGGGCACGCCCAATGTCAACATCGAAGGCTACCTCACCAAAGCATGGGACATGTCGCAAGGTGCGTCCCTGCCCAACCCCGTCTCGGAGCTGACCGGTGCCGACGGTTGCCTCCAGTACTTCTTCGCCAAGCAGTACACGCCGTGGTTGAACTGTCAGATCGGGATCGCCGCACCGTGAAGACCGGACGCTTGGCCGCGCTGTTGGGGCTGCTGCTGTGTGCCTGCTCCAACGGTGTAGCCGTCGGCGTCGCCAGCAACGGGGGCGGCTCTGCCGCCCCCGCCACGGCCACGCCCGTACCCGGGGGTAGGCCCAGCGGGCCGAGCGGTCCCCCCCGCTACGACCACTGGGACATGAGCAAGCCAATCCGAATCTCTGTAGCGTGTGACGGCATGCTCAGCTCAGAACCGCTGCAGTACTTCCTTCTCCACACCGGTTTGACTACCAGTGACCCAGAGCAAACCGACCGCGCGGCGGCGGTGGTCAAGGTCATTGCGGTGGGCGCCCGCTGGAACACCACTGACGGCCTACGACCGACGCAGGCGTACATTGATGCCCTCCAGCACCCGACAGCCGCGCCTGATGGCACCTGGCCGGTGACCCCCAACATCGTGACGTCGTACACCTTCCGGATCGTCCGGACGGTTCGGGGCGCGCTGCCAGGATCGACCGTGGTCGGCTATCGTAACGGCGGCGTTGTCGGGCAGGACGGCATCGCCTGGAGTGGCTGCGAAACGACGGCTGAACGCAGCGAGCACGCCGCACCGGTCATCGGTCACACCTACCTTGTCCTGTTCGGACCGGAACTGACGACATTGGGGTTGGGTGCCAAACCGATCCAGCAGCCGATGATCGATGACCTGATCCAGTACAACCCGGCGACCGACGTGTTGACCGATGTCACGGGGCCGATCAAACTCGCCGACGCGACGAAGGGGTTGGCGCCGGGCTGAACCCTCAGCTCACCAGAGCCAGGATGATCCATCCTGGCTCTGTCACTTTTCCGCAGATGCAGGGGAGTGCCCACCTAACCGCTAGCTGACCGTCTCAAGTACCCGTGAAGGTCGGCGACCGCATTTTGGACAATGGTGTTTGAGAATGCGCCCAGCAAGTCCACGGCCCCCTCCCCCGCACCGAGTTGAGCTCAAATCTGCCGGGGTCTCGCTGAGTCTCACAGGGTCATTTTCCGTGATGCTCAGCGGGGGAAAGAGGTGCGGGTCCGACGCAGCGCTGCCGGATGAACTTGTAGGTCTTCCTGTTTGGTGAGTGTCGCGGTGTGTCGATGATCAACGCTTCGCGCGGCGTGCGACTAGCTTCCTGAGGGCCGCCGCGGGTGGACCTCCCGCGCCGGCCGGTACGGGCCGAACTGCGTAATCGAACCCGTGTCCCGATTCGAGGTATGAGCAGAGCGCAGCGCGTTCGCGGGCGTCTCACGCAGGCAGCGGCGAGAGCCCGCCAACATGTGCCGACGTCGGTCCGGCTGCCGTCTAGGGAGCCTCTTCAGCCGTGAGCAGGGATCAAGCCGAGCCTGCATATCGGGTGAGCTGACGCGGCGCTCCCACAACTCCTCCCTGAGCTGGTAGTCGAGGGCCGTGATCTCCTTCGCTACCTCGACCGCTTCGTCCTCGGACATCGCCACGACCGTGGCCGCGATGGTCCTCTGCCCAGCGTCCGGTTGGCCGGTCATCCGTTGGTACAACTCCTCAACGCGCTTGGAGAGACCTTCGGAAAGACCTTCAGGCGGGTGTGCGTATGCAACTTGGTGGCGATAGGCGTGGAGTAGCCGCTCGTTGATCCGGCCTCTGCCTTCCGCCCGTATTGACACCCAGCCGAGAACTTCTCGTGGGCGTAGCCGAGTCCACGTGGATTGGTCGTGGAGCCGCCGATCGCGGAGACCTCGGTGTCATTGGATTGCCGGTGTTCAGCATGGGCGCGATCTCCACTGGTCCACAAAGACTTGATGACCGACCAGACGACGCATTGGAGCACGCCAACTTCGGCGATTTCCAGGTCACCCGCGAAGACATCGTGGCAGGCGATGCAGATGGTGTGCTCTTTATGCGCAAAGACATGGCTGACGAGATCTTCACACGTGCGGAAACGCTCCGCGATGCGGAGCGTCGCCAAGCCGACCTCATGCGCAACGGCGTGTCGTTGCGAAGCCAGGTGCAGTTTGATGCATACCTCGCGGCGCGCGAAAAGAGCCGTTCACTCAGTTTCCGCGACCATTTGCGCGGTGTTGGCGGGGCTATTGAGGAATAGCGCCGTGGAAGGATCCATGGTCTGACGGGGATTGATGGTGACGAACAGAAGATAGGTTGGTCCCAAGGAAACCCGAGTCGGATCAACTCGTCGTCACGAAGACAAGACACGCGGAAGCCCAAAAGACGGCAGGACGTCCTTGCCGAATGTCGTCATCGCCGAGATGAGATGCCCAGACAGTGTCACCACAGCGATACCACTCGCGTGGTACAGACCCGTTTGGGGATCACGAACGTAGGAAGCGAGCGCAGGCTGGCCATTCGCTCGGGTCGGCACAATCCGCATCGAGGGTCCGGGACGGAACAACGTCATGCGGAAATAGCGTCCCGCTTCTTCGCGACCCTCGCACTCCCCAGGTATCGGCGGCATGGTGACCGAGACGTCTTCGGTGAGGAGGGCGAGGAGCTCGTCCACGTTTCCGGCTTCGAATGCAGCGGTGACGCGGGCGACGATCTCCTGTTCGGCTACGGAGTTGGGCGCAGGAGGAGGCTCGCGATCCTTAGTGGCGACGAGGCGATCATGCAAAGCCACCCGAGCGCGTTTGAGGGCGCTTTCCACTGATGCCTCCGTTGCTTCAATCATCTCGGCCGCTTCGCTGGCTCTGTAGCCGAGGACGTCGCGAAGCACCAGCGCCACACGCTGCCGAGGTGGAAGCAGCTGAAGGACGGTGATGAATGCCAGTGACACCGACTCCCTCGTCTCGTACCGAGCGTCGGGTCCGGGGCTGTCGTCGGGCAGCCCCTCAAGGAGAACGTCGGGGTAGGGCTCGAGCCAGACAACTTCGCCCACTCGAGTCGGCTCGGGGAGGGTGGGGTTGAGCGAAGGAGCCACCTCGGGTCGTCGGCTAGCGGCGCGCAGCATGTTCAGGCAACGGTTCGTAGCGATGCGGTAGAGCCAGGTTCTGATGGAGGACCGCTCTTCGAAGTTGGCGAGCGCTTGCCATGCGCGGATAAAGGTCTCCTGGAGGGCGTCCTCGGCGTCCTGCGTCGAACCCAAGATCCGATAGCAGTGCAGCTTCAGCTCTCGTCGGTACGCATCGGTCAACTGCGCGAACGCCTGCTGGTCCCCGGACCGGGCGCGACTGATGAGTTCCACGATCACTGCTCCATGCTCTCATCTCCATCTCATCACCTCGTTGTCGGGCTCCCCCCGATCCCACTACACATTATCGGACACCGCCGAGCCGGGAAACTTGTCACCTCCGGACCGACCATTTTTCCTTCGATCCGGTGTCGGTACCAGGAGAGATGCCGTACGGGTCGGCCAGCGACCAGACGACGGCTTGCTTGCGCACCCGAAAAGCCTGAATCCCAAGGAGTACGACCGTGCCAGAGACTTGTCATCGAGTAGGAACCGCAGCCCCACGACACCATGTGTACGAGGAGTTCGCTACCAAGGGCGGTCTCGTCAAGTTCTGGACACTGGTCGATCATTCGGCTGTCCGGTACGACTTTCGCGCCGCGCCGAGGCCTTTAGCCGGATGAATCGTCGCTTCTCACACTTCATCGCAGGTTGGCGCACCGGGCTCTCTCGCCCCGTGCTCATCCTTCAAGCGGGAAACGCCCTCAACTACTTCGGTTACGGGCTCATTCTTCCCTTTGAGATCATCTATCTGCACCAGATACGTGGCTTTTCAACGTCGACAGCCGGACTGGTTCTCGCGGCGACCATGGGGACGGCCACAATCGTCACCCCGCCGACGGGAGCGCTGCTCGATCGGTACTCCGCCAAAGCGATCGTGGTCGCAGGAAGCCTGGCCAGCGCCCTGGGCTACGCCGGCTTCGCCTACGTACACAGTCCCTGGCAGGCCTTTGCCTGTGCGATTGTCAGCGGAGCCGGAATCGGCACGGCGGGGACGGCCAACCGGGCGTTGACCGTCAGGTTGGTCAGGCGCGAGCAGCGAGCCGCCTCGTTCGCGCTTAGCCGCGTCGCGGGCAACTTCGGTCTCGGCTTCGGCGCGACCGTAGCCGGTCTCTTGATCGCATCCGCACAGCGGCTCAACTCGTTCCAAACGCTGTATTTCTTCGACGCCGTCACCTACCTCGGATTCGCACTCATCGTGCTCGCTGCCGTACCGAGCCCGCGAGCCGAGACCGTCACAGCGACAGACGCCAGCGGAACCGGCTTTCGCGCCGTCGTTCGGGATCGGCTCTTCCTCACTGTGATCGCAGCGAATATCGTGCTCGTCGTTGTCGGCCACACGTTCTTCTCCAATATCCTGCCACCATTTGCAAGGACTCACGCGCCGCTCGGCCCCGCCGCGATCGGAATCATCGTCCTCGTCAACACGATCTTCGTCGTCGTCGCGCAGGTCCCGGCGGTGCGCGTAGTGGCACGGATGCAACGCACACACGCTTTCGCGGCGGCAAGCGCACTCTTTTCGTTCAGTCTGCTCGCGGTGCTCCCAGCGACGCTCATGCACTCCGAGCTCGCTGCGACCATTCTCCTCGCCGGCGTTGCGATCGTCTTCGCGATGGGCGAATGCGTACACATTCTCGTTCTCGGGCCACTGGTCGCGGATATGGCTCCAGCCCATCTGCTCGGCCGCTACCTGTCTCTCTACAATCTGACCTTCTCCGTCTCCTTGGCCCTTGGCCCGGCGATTGGTGGCTTTCTTCTGCAGACCGCGCCGGACGCAGTCTGGTGGGGTGGCGCGCTTTCAGCGGTTCTGGCCGGAGCCGTCCTGCTACGACTCGGCGGCCGCATTCCCGACCCGCTCTTACAGACGCCTCCATCGTGGCGTGATGTCTCTGCCGTCACGCGAACGTGATGCCTCGTTTAGTGGATGGCGGGCGGTAGCCCTCCGCCTGCCTGTGCGTGACTCCGTCATATGCGCCGGGCGGCGCCCCGCTCGTGAGGAAGGTCAGGCTCTTGCGGATCCGCGACTCACCTTGTTCGCGCCAGCCGCCACCAGCCCCCAAAAGCCGTCGTCACTCCGATGTGAGCACCTTAGCCGCCCTGGCGCCCCAGCCGGTCCCGGGAGGGGGGCCGCCGGGACGTTTACCCGGGCTGTCCAGCGCGACGGTCGGGCCGTCGATCACTGCGGGGTCCGCCCACATGCACCCACGGGTCCACAGGCCCCTCCCCCGCCCGGATTTGAGCTCAAATCCGGCGGCGCCTGGCGCAGCACCGGCATGCTGTCTGGCTGGTCCGTCTCATCGTCCGGTGACATCGCTACTATCAAATCGACCGGATCAACCGTTCGGGCGTCGGCCACGCGTTCGGATGTCCTGTGAGCCGTTCGGTGTGCTCGATGCCGAAGTGCTCGAACTCGACCCCGCACCGGCTTGCCCTTCGTTGGGTTGCAACCTTCAGGACAACTCTCATGACCTTCGAGTTGTGTCCCACCGGTGGCGGAACCCGCCTGCGTCCGGAGGACGGGGGTGGGTGAGGGCAACGCAACCGAGCGGGACCGGTTCGAGCGCGGATCGACGGCCAAGCTCACGTTCGGTATCACCGCGGTGCTGGCAGCGGCGTCATCGCGGATGCTCAACGAGTCTCGAAAACATCGCGGAGGCAGTGCTACCCTCGGTGCGATGGCTGACGCCCAGGTCCTGGACCGGACATACGCTGCACTCGCTAACCCGACGCGACGTGACCTCCTCGTCGCCCTTCGCCACCGTGACGCGAATATCACTGACCTGGCAGCACCGCTGCCGATGTCCTTCGCGGGCGTGTCACGCCACGTCGGAGTGCTCGAGTCCGCCGGGTTGGTTCGACGGGAGATCCGTGGCCGTGAACACTGGATCTCGATCGTGCCCGGCAGGCTGCTTCGGGCGGAGCGATGGCTCGGCCAGCAGACGGCGTGCTGGACCACTCGTACCGACGAGCTCGAAGCGAAACTCCGACGCAAGCGACCATCCAGATGAGCGAGGCGCGACCTACGACGGCGGTCGTACGGCGAGTGCTGCCGCCCTGGCGGATGTCGTCTTCGACAAGTGGGTCAACCCGGAGGCGTTCGCGGAGTGAAGTTCGTCGTTGCCGGCACCTATCTCGACGTCGTGCGACCGTCGTTACTCCGGTTAACATGGTGCTGCTCGACGTGGGTCGACCCAAGTCTCGAGACAATCGTCACCGTCACTCTCGCATCCCATGGCGCGGACGACACCGAGATGACGATTCGACACACCCTGCTGCCACCCGACCAGGGGTGGGCAACCACGAATATGGACGGACGGCAATCGCCACGCAGCTCTGCGACGCCCTGCTCCGTCAAGCATCGCGTTGACGTGCCGCACGACACGTTGTTATTCTACCGATCGCTTGAACGTTGGCCATCGCCGAGATCACCTAGATCCAGCACGGTGGCGGCCCAGCGCTCGGCTGAATGGGCGGGAGACATGCAAGGAGGAGAGCCGATGGCCATCTATCAAACCGCCCACTACCAGGTGCAGCCGAGCGCAGTCCCTGCGGTCAAGGCGGCCATCGAGGAATTCGTCCAGTACGTCAGGGAGAACGAGCCGGGCACGCGGCTCTATGCCTCCTGGCAACAGGAAAGCGACCCCACGCGCTTCGTTCATCTCTTCATCTTCGAGAACGAGGCTGCGCATGCCGCACACGGCGAGTCGACCGCCGTCCGCGCGTTCGAGGCGGTGTACCGTCCCGAGCTCGTCGGCGGGCCGGTCGTGTTCACCGACTATCGCGAGATCGCTGCGAACAACCCATGACAGGAACCCCGCCGGTCGGGCAGCCCATCCCGCTGCAGAGGCCTGTCATCCTCGCCGTCGTTCCGGATGACGAGGTGCGAGCCGCTCTCGACGATGTTCTCCGTCGCCGATTGGGCGCGGACTATTCGGTGATTCCTGCCGAGACCGCGACCGGCGGCCTGCAGCTCCTGGCACGTTGTCGAGATGAGGGCGAACACGTCGCGATGGTCCTGTCGCGACTCCGCATGGACGAGATGTCAGGAATCGAGTTCCATGTGCGAGCGCGTGAGTTGCACCGCACCGCAAAGCGAATCGTGATCATCGACGTCGGTGATGGCAACGCGGCTGGCGATCTCAACCAGGCGCTCACCATGAACCACATCGACATGTACTTCGGCCAGCCGTGGGCGAGTCCGGAGGAGGAGTTGCTTCCCGTCGTTGGGGAGGCGCTCCGCGGTTGGGCGCGCGAGCATCTGCCTCGCTACGAGAAGGCGGTTATCGTCGACGACGCCGGCAGTTCGCGGGGCGCGTGGCTGGCTTCCTGGCTGGTGCGCAACGGTGTCGCCGCTGGCCTCCATGCGGCGGATTCCCCGGAGGGGATCGCCCTGCTATCGGGCGCGCTCAGCGACGTGGACAGGTTGCCCGGCGTTCTTTTGTGGAACGGAACCGTGCTGACCGCGCCAGAGGACGCCGAGCTGGCCGAGGCCCTCGGGGCACCGACCCGTCCGACACGGGCACGCTACGACGTGGCCATTGTCGGTGGCGGACCGGCGGGACTGGCGGCGGCGACGTACGCCAGCTCTGAAGGGTTGAGCACGATCGTGATCGAGCAGACGGCGTGGGGCGGCCAGGCGGGGACCACGTCGAAGATCCGCAACTACCTTGGCTTTCAGTGGGGCACGACGGGTGCGGAGTTCGCCGAGCGCGCGGAGCGCCAGGCGGCGCAGCTGGGCACGGAGTTTGTGGTCGCTCGCTCGGCCATCAGCGTGGCCGTCGACGGTGGCGATCGGATCCTGGTGCTCTCCAACGGGGACAGGATCACGGCGACGAGCATTGTGATCGCCGCCGGTGTTTCCTACCGGCGGCTCGGTATCGCTGCAGTCGATGGTCTCGTCGGTGCCGGCGTCTTCTACGGGGCCTCCGCGTCGGACGCGCGGACGATGGGTGGCCTGCGGGTCTTCGTCCTCGGTGGGGGGAATTCTGCGGGTCAAGCAGCCTCGCACCTTGCCGCGGCGGGAGCCCAGGTGACAGTGGTGGTTCGCGGGTCATCGCTGGCAACGAGCATGTCCGACTACCTCCGGCGCGAGATCGAGGGATCGCCGGGCATCCACGTCCGCTGCAACGCCGAGGTGATCGGCGCGCGTGGCGTGCATCGGCTCGAGGAGCTGGTCATCCGCGACAACGCTACGGGTGCAACGGTCACCGAACCTGCCGACGCCATCTTCATCTTCATCGGCGCACGCCCTCACACGGAATGGCTCGGCGACGTGCTGGCGCTCGATGCCAACGGCTTCCTGCTCACCGGACAGGACCTGGTCGACCAGCAGCCGCACGCCTGGCCGCTCAGCGAGCGACCGCCGGCGTGGCTGGAGACGAGCCTCCCCGGCGTGTTCGCTGCTGGCGACATCCGGCACGGCTCGACCAAGCGCGTCGCTGCCGCCGTCGGAGAGGGCGCAACCGCCGCCATGCTCGTCGGCGGCCGGCAGCAGAGCGAGCGCACGCAGCCCATCGTCGTCCGCAAACCCGGATGACTGCATCACCTGCGGCGTGTCGTTGCTCCATCAGGTGCAAGCGGGCGCGCGACCAGCTGCGCACGCCCGACAGGCGTGCCGTCGCGCGTGAGTTCGTCGTATCGAGCGAGTGCGCGGTCGTGGAGCCGGTCGTCGTGGCTGAGGAGGGCGATGCACCCGCTGGTATCCGCCTGCTCGCGGACTTGCTCGTCGAGGTAGATCCAGATGGCGGCCGGGAAGACGGGCCGCAACTACCGCCCCTGCCGAATAGCCCAACACTTCGCTGTACGAGGTCTTTCGGACGCTCCCCCAAAGTCCTTGTCTGGCCCGGGATTCCCATACCACATATGGCGAACGCGCGACAGCTGCGAAGCGAGACGTGGTACGTGGCGCAAGACCGAGTCGCCCCGTCTTAAGGTGAACGGACAGGAACGTAGGGTGCCCCATCAAATGATCATCGACCAGCGTAGGACAGACTCGTCGAGAACGTGCCACTCCCGGCGCGGCCGCCACGACGTGAGCAATCACACGACCCGCCGTGTCGGCCTGGCGGTCGAGGACGTGACTGCACCCGTGCTGGCCGCGCAGCTGCGCGAGACCAATCGGCAGATGCTGGAGACCGTCACTCTGTTGGAGACGCTGCACGCGACGGCGCCGCTCGGACTGGGCTTCATCGACCGCGACTTCCGCATCGTCCGGCTGAACGAGCGGCTCGCCGCCATCAACGGGGGCGCAGCCAGGGACCAGATCGGCAAGACGGTGGCAGAGATCGTGCCACAGTGGTGGCCCAGCCTCGAACCTCTGTATCGGAGCGTCCTGGACAAGGGAGAATCCGTTCTCGACCGCGAGATGAGCGGGCCGTCCGCGGAGGACGGCGGTGGCACGCACAGTTGGATCTACAGCTACTACCCGGTGCGGTTGGGCACGGAGGTGATCGGCATCGGCATCGTCGTCGTCGACATCACGGAGCGAAAGCGGGCGGAGCGAGCGCATGACCAGCTCAGGCACGCGGCGGTGGGCGCCATCGCAGCCATCGTCGAGGCGCGCGATCCCTACACCGCGGGCCACCAGCATCGGGTGAGCGAGCTCGCTGCCGCCATCGCCACGGAGATGGAGATCGACCCGTTTCTCGTCGAGGGCATTCGCCTTGCGGCGACCATCCACGACATCGGCAAGATCCGCACGCCCGCCGAGATCCTCACGCGCCTTGGCCCGCTGCGCCCGGCCGAGTTCGAGCTGATCAAGAGCCACAGTCGCGACGGCCACGACATCGTGGCGGACATCGACTTTCCCTGGCCCGTCTCCCACATGATCCTCCAGCATCACGAACGGTGGGACGGCTCCGGCTATCCCGACGGCGTGCGGGGCACAGACATCACCGTGGGTGCTCGGGTCATCGCGGTCGCCGATGTCTTCGACGCGATGTCGTCACCGCGTCCATACCGGGTGGGACTCGGGCTTGACGCCGCCATCGACGAGATTCGTCACGGTCGCGGGGTCCTCTTCGATGCCGATGCCGTCGACGCACTGCTCAGGTTGCAACGGAGCGGTCGTGTCTGCATGGACCAACCTCAGTGCGCCACCACGGGCGCGGGTACCGCTGCAGACCACGTTGTCAAAGGGTGATCGCGGTTTTGCCGTCTCCCTCGAATGAGGGGTCACATCTCGGTGATCCAGTGATGTCCGGGGTCGCGTACGAGGGACGCCACATGAGTGGCACCAAGGATGATCGCCGCCTGCCCAGGCACGCGAGAGCCACGTCGAGGATCAGCCGCGTGTGCTTCCACGTCTCCCATTGCCACATCGGGAGGCTGCCGTCGCAGCAGCCGCCGGACTGGAAGAACATGATCGGCCCGCGCTGGCCCTGGAGGCGGCGGATCGCCTCCAGGGCTGCCTCGGTCGCGGCCACGCGCGCCTCGCCTGGCTCGTCCACTGCGCGGCCTAGAAGAAGCCGAGCGGCTTGGTGCTGTAGCTGACCAGCAGGTTCTTGGTCTGCGAGTAGTGCTCCAGCATCATGCGATGGTTCTCGCGGCCCACCCCGGAGATCTTGTAGCCGCCGAACGCCGCCCCGGCCGGGTAGAGGTGGTAGCAGTTGGTCCAGACGCGGCCCGCCTTGATGGCGCGGCCCATGCGGAAGGCACGGTTGCCGTCGCGCGTCCACACCCCGGCACCCAGCCCGTACAGGGTGTCATTGGCAATGGCCAGGGCCTCGGCCTCGTCCTTGAAGGTGGTCACCGCCAGCACGGGTCCGAAGATCTCCTCCTGGAAGACGCGCATGCTGTTGTGTCCCCTCAGGACGGTCGGCTCGAAGTAGTAGCCGCCGGACAGCTCGCCGTTCACCGCGGCGCGCCCGCCGCCGATCAGGCACTCGGCACCCTCCTGCCGCCCGATCTCGACGTAGGCGGTGATCTTCTCCAGCTGCTGCGGCGACACCTGTGCGCCGACCATCGTCTCGGTGTCGAGCGGGTTGCCCTGCTTGATGGCACGGATTCGCGCCAGGCAGCGCTCCATGAACCGCTCGTAGATCGACTCCTGGATCAGCGCCCGCGACGGGCAGGTGCAGACCTCGCCCTTGTTGAACGCGTAGAGCACCAGTCCCTCGATGGCCTTGTCGAGGAAGTCGTCGTCCTCGGCCATGACGTCGGCGAAGAAGATGTTCGGCGACTTGCCGCCCAGCTCCAGGGAGACGGGGATGAGGTTCTGGGCCGCGTACTGCATGATCAGCCGGCCGGTCACGGTCTCGCCCGTGAACGCCACCTTGGCGATGCGCTTGTTCGACGCCAGCGCCTTGCCGATCTCCGCGCCGGGACCGTTGACGATGTTGATCACGCCCGGCGGCACGATGCCCTCGATCACCTCGGCGAACTTGAGGATCGACCACGGTGTCGGCGAGGCCGGCTTGAGCACCACGCAGTTGCCCGCGGCCAGCGCGGGCGCCAGCTTCCACGCGGCCATCAGCAGCGGGAAGTTGAAGGGGATGATCTGTGCCACCACGCCGAGCGGCTCGTGGAAGTGGTACGCGACCGTCTCCTTGTCGATCTCGGTCACCGATCCTTCGAGGGACCGGGTCGCGCCGGCGAAGTAGCGGAAATGGTCGGCGGCGAGGGGGATGTCGGCGGCCAGCGTCTCGCGCACCGGCTTGCCGTTCTCCCAGCTCTCCGCCACCGCCAGCATCTCCAGGTTGGCGTCGATGGCGTCGGCGATCTTGTTGAGGACGGCGGCACGCTCGGCGAGCGACGCCTCACCCCACGCGTCCTTGGCGGCATGGGCCGCGTCGAGGGCTCGCTCCACATCCTCGGGAGTCGAGCGGGCCACCTCGCAGAAGGGCTGGCCATCGACGGGACTGCGGTTGACCGAGTACTGGCCCGAGGCCGGCGGAATCCATGCGCCGCCGATGAAGTTGTCGTACCGGGGCTTGACGTCGACGATGCTTCCCGGTCTGCCCGGCGCAGTGTAGATGCGGCCGAACTGCGTCACCGTGAAGCCTCGTTCTGTGGGTTGCAGGACTTGAGCCATCGTGCGACTCCTCATGGCATGGATGGACGTGCCTGGCGTCCATGCTCCGCGCGGGCAGAGGGCTCAGATAGAGCCGTTGGTCCACCCAGCGACACCGCGACTCAGGGCCGAAAGGCCGTGGGCCGGGTGCGGCCGGTCCCGTACGATCGAGGCAGGCGGCTCACATCAGGAGCAAGTGACGTGCAGGACCATCCGCAAACACGCGTCGAAGCTATGTCGCGCGAGGAGGCGAGCAGTCTCCTGCAGCGCGGCGCATTCCTCGGGCGCGTCGGCTTCGTCCACGACGCCCTGCCGCACATCGTCCCCGTGAACTACCTTGCCGAGACGCCCGATTCGATCATCTTCTGCTCGGCGGAGGGCACCAAGCTGAGCGCGCTCAGCGGTGGTGCGCCAGCGGTGTTCGAGATCGACGAGCAGCGTCCCCTCTATCACGCAGGCTGGAGCGTCATCGTCCGCGGTAGGGCCGAGGAGATCACCGACCCCACGGAGCTCGACCGGCTGCGCCGCGGCCCGCTGCACTCGTGGGCTGTGCCTGGGAGTGGCCGCTGGATCCGCATCCGTGTCGACGAGATCTCAGGGCGCCGCATCCCCGAATCCTGAGCCCGGGACGTAAGGCAGCCGCGTGTAGAGCGCTGGCGGCTGGTGAGCGGTCTGCCCTCAGCCCTCAGCCCGCGGTCGAGCCGTCGCCAGCGTGTTCCGTGCGCTGCCGGACGACGTACACCGCGGCCTCGGTGCGGCGCGACAGGCCAAGTTTGGCGAGAACGCTCGACACGTAGTTCTTGACCGTCTTCTCGGCGAGGTTGACACGCTCCCCGATCTGTCGATTCGTCAGTCCCTCGGCGACCAGTTCGAGGATCCGCCGTTCCTGCGGGGTCAGATGCTCAGGACCGGCGATCTCGATGGGCTCCTCACCCCGGATGCGCGCCAGCACCCGCTCGGTGATCGCGCTGTCGAGGAGAGATTCGCCGCGGGCCACCTTGCGGATGGCGTCGAGCAGCTCGGGGCCGTGGATCTGCTTGAGGACGTAGCCGGCCGCGCCGGCCATGATCGAGGTGAACAGCGCCTGGTCGTCGGCGAAGGAGGTCAGCATCAGCACCCGGGTTTCCGGGTGGGCCGAGCGGATGTCGCGGCAGGCCTCGATCCCCGACCGGCCCGGCATGCGCACGTCCATGACCACCACATCCGGGCGCGCCCTCTCCGCCTGTTCCACCGCCTCGTCCGCCGTGGCCGCCTCGCCGACGACCTCCATCGAATCGTCGGTCTGGAGCAGGGCGCGCAGGCCGCCACGCACCAGCTCGTGGTCGTCGCAGAGGAGAACGCGCGTTCCCGACGAAGAGGTGTCCATGGCCGGAGTGTAAGGCCCGGCGACTCAACCGACCAGGGACCTTCGGTCCGAGCATCGAGGTGCCCAAGGTCTCTAGTCGCACCGCGGACGCCGGAGAAGGCTTGAGGACGTGGCATACGTCCAAGACTTCCTCGACATCGGAGTGGGGTTCGACGCGGCCGTCGCCGAGCTGCTCGACGCGGACCACGGCTGGCTGGAGCTCCTCGCGGAGGAGGGCCTCCAGCGCGGGCACGATCTGCGGCTGCGCCTGGCGCCGAAGGACGGAGCGATCCCCCTGCCCAGCAAGCGGGTGCGCGTCGACCTGGAGCGACCGTACCGGCGCAGCGAGGACTGGGTGCTCCCGTTTCACTGGATGGCGACGGCGATCCCGGCGCTCTTCCCGGCCATGGAGGCGGAGCTGGCCGTGGCGCCGTTGGGCGCCGGCGACGTCCGGCTGACCTTCAGCGGGCAGTACCGACCGCCACTCGGTGGCATCGGGGAGGCCATCGACACGGTGGTGCTGCACCGAGTCGTCGAGCACAGCGTTCGGACCTTCCTTCGCGCCCTCGGCGACGCCGTGCAGCGCGCCGCTGCCGGGAGTGCCGGTCCCGTCAGCTCCGCATGAGTTGCGCTGTCGGGTCAGCCGGCTGGAAGGGCACGCGCCACTCGACGCGGGTCCCGCCGCCCTCGGCAGGCGCAACGCTTGCGCTCCCGCCCAGCTCGCTCGCGCGGGCTGCGATGTTGCGCAGGCCATTCCCCGATGTGGGGTCGCCGCCGATGCCCCGGCCGTTGTCGACGACACGCAGCGCCAGGTCGGCGTTCGCCGTCAGGTGGATGTCGACGGAGCTGGCGCCGGCGTGGCGGGCGACGTTGGAGAGGATCTCGCGCAGCGTGGCGTGGAGATGCGCGATGAGCGCCGGCGGCAGCGCCGCATCCACCGGTCCCTCGAAGTGCACGCGTGGTTCGAACCCGAGGCTGCCACGGGCTTCGGCGGCGAGCGCCAGGATGAGCACGCGCACGCTGCGCTCCCCCAGCTCGTAGGCGTTGAGTGCGAAGATTGCGCCACGGATGTCCCGAACTGTGTCGTCCAGGTCGCTGACCGCTTGGTGCAGCCCGGTCGCAATATGGGCATCGTCGCGGGCACGGGATTCGAGGATCTGCAGCGCCAGGCCGGTCGCGAAGAGCCGTTGCAGCACGATGTCGTGGAGGTCTCGCGCGATGCGCTCACGCTCCTCGACGATGGCCAGCTCGTGGACGCGGGCCAGCAGTCGCGCGTTCTCGATGGCGACCGCGGCGGCGCTGGCCAGGGCAACGGCGAGATCCTCGTCCTCCTTGCTGAATTCGTCGGCGTGCCGCTTCTCGGTGAGGTAGAGGTTGCCGAAGACCGTGCCGCGGATGCGGATGGGCACGCCGAGAAACGAGTGCATCGGCGGGTGGTTGGGCGGGAAGCCCCAGGACTTCGCGTCGTCCTGCAGGTTGCGCAGGCGCAGCGGCTTGGGATCGGTGACGAGCAGCCCGAGGATGCCGCGGCCCTGCGGATACGGCCCGATCTTCTTGATGGTCTCCTCGTCGGCGCCGACGGTGATGAACTCGACCAGCCCGCGCTCCAGACCGCCCTCGCCCGGCCCGATGACACCGAGAGCGCCATAGCGGGCGTCGACCAGCTCGCACGCGGCGGCGACGATGCGGCGCAGGACGTTGGGGAGGCTCAGGTCCGACGAGATGGCCATGACCGCGTCGAGAAGACGCTGGACTGCGCCGTCTGTCGAGGCGGGCCGGGCTGCCTCGCTCATACGCGGCAAAGGTATCGCATGCCTGCCGCCGTGACGAGCCTCAGCCAGTCACCCGCCGCCGGGGCGGCACCACCAGCACCGAGGCGACGCCCTCATGGACCACGCTCAGGGCCACGCTGCCCAGCACCAGGCGGTGGGCGCGGCCGCGGCCGTGAGTGCCCATGGCGACCAGCACAGGACCAGGCACGCTGTCCACCGCGCTCTTGATCGCCGTCACCGGTGCCGCCAGCTCGAGCCGGGCTCGCACCGAACCGGCGCCGGTGCGGGCCGTCAGGCGCTCGGCCTGCCGCCACAGGCGCGCGGTTTCCTCGGCGATGGTCCGGCGGTAGGTGTCTCCGTCGACGTCGACGAGTCCCTCGGCATCGCGTGCCACGGCGTGCAGCAGTTCGACCCCGGCACCCGTGGCGGCAGCCACCGCGGCGCCGAGCACGGCGGCCCGGTCGGCGTCTCCAGAGCCGTCGACGGCAGCGACCACGGTCTGTGGCGGCCAGCAGGCGGCGTCCCCGTGGACGAGCAGGAGCGGGCGGGTGCTGCGGTGCAGCAGCGGCTCGGACACACTGCCGAGGAAGAGACGGCCCAGCGCGCCGAGGCCGCGCCGGCCGGCGACGATGAGCTCGGCGTCGACCTCCTCGGCGAGCGCGAGGACCGCGTCCGGCACGTCGGCGCTGTCGAGGAGGTGCTCCTCGACCGCGCAGCCCGCGCGACGCCCCTCGGTGCCGGCTGCGCCGAGGACCTCGATGGCGGCGATGCGCAGCTCTTCCAGGATCGGAGGGCTCATCACTGCGGTGGCACCCGCGCCGGTGCCGTACGTCGCGACCATGCGCGGGATGGGCGACCAGGCATGGACCACGTGGAGCTGCGCGCCCCACGCGGCGGCCAGCTTGGCTGCCGCGGTGGTGGCGACCGCCGCCTTCTCCGATCCGTCGGTGGCGACCACGATGCTGCGATGCGCCGTCATGTCGGTGTCCTCGTTGGGGAGCCGCCCGACGCGATGCGCTCGTTGCTCTCATGTGGTGCTCGCACGTGGCGCCGGGGCGGCCCCCGTTTCACACCACCATCGTGGCGCGGCGAGATGGTGGCAGCCAGGGGCGAGGGTCGCGATCTGCGGGCCTTCTGTCCGTCTCGCTCAGGACGAACGGCCTGCCGGACGCAGGCGCCGCACGGCCAGCCAGGGACGCTCCTGCCAGGGCATCAGCCGCACCTTGGCGTCGACGACCACGGCGCCAGAGGGCGAGGCGATCACCGGGTTGAGGTCCATCTCGGCGACCTGAGGGATGTCGGCGGCGAGCATTGCAACGCGCAGCAAGGTGGTCTCGACGGCGCCGACGTCCGCCGCCGGCATGCCGCGATGGCCGAACAGCAGCGGTGCACCGCGGATCGAGCGCACCAGCTCGTGGGCGTCGATGTCGGTGAGCGGGAGGATGCGGAAGCTGCGGTCGCCGAAGACCTCGACGCTGGTGCCGCCACTGCCGAACATGATCAGCGGGCCGAACAGCGGGTCCTGCACCACGCCCATGATCAGCTCGACCCCACCGGACACCATGTGCTGCACGATGGCGCCGTGCATCGCGTCGCCGAGGCGTTCCGCCATGGTGGCGTACGCGCGACGCACCTCAGCGCCGGTGCGCAGACCCAGCTGCACGCCACCGACGTCGGTCTTGTGCACCACGCTGCCTGCGCCGACCTTGAGCGCCACCGGCATGCCGACGTCCTGCGCCGCGTGCGTCGCCGCTGCTGCCGACTCGACTCGGCGCGACGGCGCGGTACCGATCCCGTAGGCGCTCAGCAGCGCCTCGGCGGCGTCGGCCTCCATCCAGCAGCCATCGGGATGTCCATCGAGGGCTGCGGCGACGAGGGCTCGCGCGCGATCGGCGTCGATGCCGGCGAGCGACGGCTCGGTACCGATCGGTCGGTCGCGCCAGCGCGCATACCGCGTCACCGCGGCAAGCGCGGCGGCGGCCGGCTCGACGAAGGCGAACGCCGGCACGGTGCGGCCCTGCGCTTGCGCGGCCGGGATGTCATGCATGGCCAGGAACGTGGCCAGGACAGGGATGTCCGCGTTCGCCGACGCGGCGGCGATGGCCTCCGCGACGGCCTTGGGATCGACGGTGCGGACCGGCGCATGGATGGCGATCACCGCGTCCACCTCGCCGCTGGCGGCGATCGCGGTCAGTGCCGTGCGGTAGGAGTCGGCGCTCGCACCGGCGCCGAGGTCGACCGGATTGCCCGCCGCAGCGACCAGCGGTGCCGCGCCGCGCAGCGTTTCTGCCAGCTTTGCGGTGAACTCCGGTATCGCCAGCGCTGCGGCGTCCAGTGCGTCGGCCGCGAGGATACCCGCGCCGCCGGCGTTGCCCACCACGGCGACGCGCTGCCCGCGCGGTAGCGGCTGCGTGGCCAGCAGTGTGCCCACCTCGAAGAGCTGGCGCAGGTCGTCGACGCGGATCACGCCCGCCTGCCGGAACAGCGCGTCGACGGCGGTGTCGGGCGTCGCCAGCGAGGCGGTGTGCGACGCCGCCGCGCGCCCGCCGGCGGCGCTGCGTCCCGACTTGACGGCCACGATCGGCTTGTGCCGCGCCACCCGGGGGGCGATGCGGGCGAAGTCGCGCGGGTTGCCGAAGGACTCGAGGTAGAGGAGGATGACGTCGGTGTCGGGATCCTGGTCCCAATAGCGGATCAGGTCGTTGCTGCTGACGTCGACCTTGTTGCCCATGCTCACGAAGCTGGACACACCGATGCCCGCACCGCGCGACCACTCCAGCATCGCGATGCCCAGCGCGCCCGACTGCGAGGCGAAGGCCACGTGTCCCGCTTCCGGCGGGCTGTCCATGAAGGTGGCGTTGAGCCGCACCGCGGATGCGGTGTTGATGATGCCGATGCAGTTGGGACCGACGACGCGCATGCCGCCGCGATGCGCGTGCTCGACGACCGCGGCTTCGATCGCGGCGCCGTCCGCGCCCATCTCGCCGAATCCCGAGGTGACGATGACCAGGTCGTGCACGCCCTTGGCGGCGCACTCGTCGACCACCTGCAGCACGTCGCGCGCGGGCACGGCGAGGACGGCGAGGTCGACCTCACCGTCGATCTGCGCCACCGACGGGAACGCCACCATGCCCGCAACCACGGGCGCCCGCGGGTTGACGGGATAGACCGGACCCTGGAACCCGCCGGCGACCACGTTGTCGAGGATGGCGCGGCCGATGCCGCCGTCTCTCCCGGCGCCGACCACCGCCACCGAGCGCGGTCGCAGCAGCCGCCGGATGGAACGCACCGCGGCGGTCCAGCCGTGCTCCTCGACGGCGGCCAGCGACTCCGCCGTCTGCGTGATCTCCATCGTGACGTGGACCACACCATGCTCGCTCTGGCGCACGTCGCGGAAGCCGGCGGCATGGAACACGTCGAGCATGCGCCGGTTGTGGGTCAGCGTCTCGGCGACGAAGCGCGTGATCCTCTGGCTGCGCGCGTAGGTGGCGAGGAGTTCGAGGAGCAGGGTGCCGAGACCGCGTCCCTGGTGCGCGTCGGCGACGACGAACGCCACCTCGGCGCTGGCGGCGTCGACCAGCCGCTCGTACCGGGCGACGGCCACGATGCTGTCCTGCAGGACGCCGACGAAGGCCATCCGGTCGCGGTAGTCGACGTGGGTGAATCGCTGCACGTTCTGGTCGGTGAGGTGCGGCCGCGGGGTGAAGAACCGGAAGTAGACCGTCTCCGCGGAGAGGTGGGAGTGGAAGTCGATCAGCGCGGCTCCGTCGGCGGCGCGAATCGGTCGCAGGTGCACCGTGCCGCCGTCGGCGAGGACGGCGTCCATCTCCCACTCCCCCGGGTAGCGCGCCGTCTCGATGCTGATCATGTCCGAGACCTCATGGTAGGCGGCGCCCGGCGGCCCGGCCGGCTCCGGGCATGAGACGGCCCGCCTGCCGGGTGGCAGACGGGCCGCGGTCTCCGTGCCTCTTGGCGGAGGACCTCGCGGGCTCCCGCGTCACCTGACGCCGGGAGGGATCAGGATGCCGTGGGCCGAGGCATGGTGACTGGAGTGGTGGCCCTCAAAGGCTTGGTGGCGCGCACGCCCATCCTCCAGGAGCCCAGCTCGAAAAGCAGGGCGCCCAGGGCGGCGGCGGCGGCGACGACGAGCCCGATGGCGGCGTAGAAGGCGTACTGTCCGACCTGCCACCACCCGTAGGCGTTGAGCAACAGGCCGCGGAGCGTCTCACCCATGAAGAGGGTGGTGCGCTGCCCGCTCAGCGTGGCGACGACCTTGGCATCCGGGGTGGCCTTGGCCTGCTCGGCGATCAGGGCGCCGCTCACCTGCGAGTAGGTCTGGCCGTTGGCGACCTTGGACAGGTGCACGTTGATGTAGTCGTTGGCGTACGCCTGCGCCTGCGGGCCGGTGCTCACCGCCTGTCCCGCGTACTGCGAGAGGTCGGCGTACTGAACGGCGCCCAGCGTCTTGGCGTCGAAGCCCGGCGACCCGACGGTGGGCACGGTGATCTTCTGGGCGGTCAGCTCGGTGATCACCTGGTCGTGCGAGAAGCTGTTGGCCCAGAAGAGGAACCCTGCCGCGAAGCTGAAGATGCCGATCAGCCCCACCTGCAGGACGAGGATCCGCCAGCGGATTCCGGTGGTCATTGTCGTTCTCCCGGCTGTTGAAGATGGTGTTGTGGCCGTTCGACCACGTGTCCATCTTTGCTGGGCAGGAAGATTCGCCCTAGAGGCAGGCGCCACCGATCGTCAGCGGGAGGAAGGTCCCGAGCCGGGACCAAAGTCCCGGGGACCACCCGGGGACTCCGGACCTGTCAGCCCTTGCCGTAGTTGGCATCGATCACCGTGGCGTAGCGCTGCGCGACCACCTTGCGGCGCACCTTGAAGGTGGGCGTCAGCTCCTCGCCAACCGTGAAGTCGACGGGCAGCAGTTGCCAGCGCTTCACCTGCTCGACGTGGGCGAGCTGCGCGTTGACGGCGTCGACGTGGCTCTGGACCTCCGCCCGGACCAGCGGGTGTTCGGCCAGCTCGGCGAGCGACCCGTCGAGGCGGTGCTCGCGGGCGAACTCGAAGGCCTGGTCGGAATCGAGCGTCAGCAGCGCACTGATGTAGGGCCGCTGGTCACCGATGGCGACTGCGTTGCCGATCAGAGGATGTTCCTTCAGTGCGACCTCGATGTTGGTCGGCGAGACGTTCTTGCCACCCGCCGTGATGATGAGGTCCTTCTTGCGGTCGGTGATTCGCAGGTAGCCCGCATCATCGAATTCGCCGACGTCGCCGGTGCGGAGCCAGCCGTCGACCAGCACGTCGGAGGTCGCCGCCGAGTCCTTGTAGTACCCGGCGAAGACGGCTCCGCAGCGCACCAGGATCTCCCCGTCCGGCGCGATCTTCACGTCGACGCCCGGGAGTGGTGGTCCGACCGTGCCGATACGCACGGCTCCGATGGGATTGACGCTGGTGACACCGACGTCCTCGGACATGCCGTACAGCTCGGACACCTCGAGCCCGACCGCATGCAGGGAGCGCAGCACGTCGGGGGAGATCGGTGCCGCGGCCGTGATCAGCACGGTCGCCTGGTCGAGACCGACCTGGACGCGAATGTGGTGCAGCACCAGGCGATCGGCCAGCGCAAGGCGCCGCGCGCGAATCCTGCCGAGCCTCCGTCCGGTCTGCCGGCGATCGACAGCACGCCGTCCCTCGGCAATGGCCCAGCGGGCGAGCAGGCGTCGCGGCGCGGGCAGTTCGCCGACCTCGTGCCGGATTCGGTCGGCGACCTTCTCCCAGACCCGCGGCACACCGACGAAGACGGTTGGTCGGACATCGCGAAGATGGGCGGCCAGCATGCCGAAGCTGGCCGCGAAGTGGACGGCGTTGCCGAAGATGTATTGGCGGTACTCGCTGGACAGGCGCTCCGCCACATGGGCCAGGGGCAGGTAGCTGATCACCCGGTCGTTCGATGACACCGGGATGCGGCTGGTGAAGTGGCGCATCGCCGCGTCGACGTTGCGGTGGGTGATCATCACCGCCTTGGGTGGTCCCGTCGTCCCGCTGGTGTAGACGAGCGTGGCAACGTCGTCCGGCGCGACGGCGGCGATGCGCCGGTCCACCTCGGGGAGGCCGCCGGCGTTCAGCGCTGCCGCGCCCCGCGACAACGCCTCCGCGAAGCTGATCACGAAGCCGTCCTCGGACACCGGTACGTCGGTGTCGACGACGACGATCCGCTGCAACGCGGGCAGGGTGGTGCGCACGCCAAGGACGCGCTCCACGATGCGCTCGGAGTCCACGAAGACAACGGCACTCCCGGAGTGACCGAGGACGTACGCGCCCTCAGCAGCGCTCAGAGAGTGGTAGATGGGCGTCGGGCACAGGTGCGCGCTCAGCGTTCCCATGTCGGCGATGTGCCATTCGGGCCGGTTCTCAGACCAGATGGCCACGTGGGTGCCGTCGGGCACGCCCTCCGAGACGAGGTAGGCGGCGATGCGCCACACGCGTTCGCCGAATTCGCCCCACGTCGTCATGGCCCACGGTCCCCCGCGATACGCGTACATCGCCGGCCGGTGGGCCTGGACGTCGACCTGGCGCCAGAAGTGATCGACGAGCGTCGTGACTGGATGGTGAGTCGGAACCAGTCCGGTCGCCGGCGCGTCGAGGGTAAGTGTCATGGCTGTGCCCTTGGGCTAGGTGAAGATGATCTGCCAGCCAGCCGCCTTGTCGTAGAACTCGCCGACCGTGATGACGTCCTCGACCTGGTCGATGAAGTCGCTGCGGTCGAGGCCGAAAAGGTCGACCGATGCCTTGCAGGCATAGAGCTTCGCGCCGGTGTCGGCGATCATCTCGACGAACTCGGGAATCGACGGGATGTCGAGCTTCTCCATCTTCGACGCCAGATAGTGGGTCATCACCGACGACATGCCGGGTACGCCGCCGAGCCAGGTGGCGAGGTGGAGGCCGGGATTGCCGACGGTGGCGATCTTGATGTGCTCGTGACGAGAGCGGTGGATCGCATCGAGACCGAAGAAGGTGAAGAGCAGGTCGGCCTGGATGCCCTCGGCGCGTGCGCCGTTGGCCATGATCAGGCCGGGGTAGACGCCGTCGAGCGAGCCCTTCGAGATGATGATCGACACCTTCTCGATGCGCGGCGGCGCGGCCGCCGCGGTGTCAGGAACTGTCAGCGTGGCCATCAGATGCACCCTCGCGGCTTGGGGATCCCGGCGATCCGCGCCGCTGTCTTGGCCGGTCCTGTGGGGAAGACCTCGTAGAGCTCCTTGATCGACACCCCGGACGTCTTGCCGAGGACTCGCACACTCGGTCCCGCGCCCTTCTCCGGGTACTCCTTGCGCATGAACCGGATCACCTGCCAGTGCGTGTCGGTGAGGTGCTCGATGCCCGCCTGGCGGGCCAGCTCGGGCACCATCTCCTCGGTCCACTGCTCGGGATGGAGGAAGAAGCCCTCGTCGTTGAGCTCGACGAGGGTTGCGGGCAGCGTCAGCGTGGCCATGTCACCGTCTCCTTTCCCGCCGTGGGCATTCGCGACGACACGCCGGGGAGGTCGCGCCCCGGGAGCAGCGAGTGCCAGTAGAACCACTGGAACATCAGCTTGCCCAGGTGGTTGAGCCGCGACTCCTTGAGCAGCGGCAGTCCCACCCTGGTTGGGTAGTGGCCGGGCAGCGGCTCGGTGTCGTAGTTGAAGTCGATGAGCAACGCCTTGCCGAAGCCGGTCTCGATGAAGCAGTTGGTGTGCCCGTCGAAGGATGCCACCAGCTCCTCGCCGGCGAGGAAGTGGGCCACGTTGTCACAGAGAACGTCACCCTCGAAGTGGGTGACCGATCCGGCCTTCGACGTCGGGATGCTGGCCGCGTCGCCGATGACGAAGATGTTGGGGCGCGCGTGCGACTGCAGCGTGTGCTCGTCGGTGGGAACGAAGTTCAGCTCGTCGCCGAGACCGGGGGAGCGACCGACGTACTCGGCGCCGCCGTGGAGCGGGACCATCACCGCCAGGTCGAAGTCGAGCTCACGGCCGTCGTAGCCCACCAGCTTGCGCGACGCGCCGTCGACAGTCCCGACGTTGAACTCGGTGACCAGCTCGATGTGGCGGTCGGCGAGCATGCCGCCCAGCGCTCGGGATGCGACCGGCTTGGTGAAGGCGCCGTCGAGAGGCGTCGCGTAGACGAGCTCCACGCGATCGCGGATACCCCGCTCGGTGAAATACGAGTCGGCGAGAAAGCAGAACTCGAGTGGTGCGACCGGGCACTTGATCGGCATGTCGACGACGTCGACGACCAGCCGCCCACTTGTGAAGCCGGCCAGCGTCGTGGCCAGTTTGCGGGCGCCGTCGAGAGAGTAGAAGGTGTGGACCGTCTCACCCCATCCCGGCCCGGTCATTCCCTCTGTCTCGTCGGGAAGCAGCGTCGCCCCCGTGGCGACGATGAGCACGTCGTAGGTGAGCGTGGCACCGCCGTCGAGGTGCACGGTGGTGGCGCTGATGTCGACGTGGTCGATGGCCGCCTGGACGTACTCGATGCCCGCGTGGAGCTGAAGGCGTCGCGGCCGGACGATGTCCTCGGCGGCAAGACCGAAGGGCACGAAGAGAAGCCCGGGCTGGTAGACGTGCTGGTCGTCCTGGTCGACGACGGTGATGCCGGCTGCCGAGGCAGGCAAGGCGCGACGGAGACGGTTGGCCGCCAGCGTGCCGCCGGTGCCCGCGCCGAGGATGACGATGTGATCAGTCATCGTGGACGAACGCTGCCAGCGGGCACGCCGTTCCCTCGTGGTCGAGAATGGTGAGCCGCCAGCCTTCGATCCCGGTCCCGTACGCCGGCACGATGCGCCGCCCGGCACAGGGCACCTGGTGTCCCTCGACAGCCACGGGGCAGCCCCCATGGTCGTCGGGGCCGGAGCACTGGCCGACGAGTGCCCGCGTGCCGCGGTCGAGAATGAGGATCAGCCGATCGCGTCGTTGCGTGTTCATCACGATGTCACTGTTGCGCGCGGTCGACGGGCCTGCCAGAGACCAAGGTCCCTGCTGTGCGGTACTGTCGGTCCTCTTGGCAGAGTCGCCATCCGATGGGGCAGTCGGAGCAGAAGGGTGACGGACGCTCCACCTCAGTGGACCAGCCCGATCCGCATGAAGCTGAGGCTCACGCAGAGGCGAGGTCGCGACGGCGGAAGATCCACGTGGCTGCACCTGCCAGCCCGGCGCCGAGCAGCACGAGTCCAGCCGCGCTCGCCCAGTCGGGATCGACGGCCGGCACCGGGGCGACGTGATGGAGCACCGAGGTCTCCAGCAGCGGTCGAGCCAGGTCGATCGACGAGCCGATCATCTCCACCAGGAACGACCAGGCGATGAGGGCGTAGGTGACGATCCCGGTGAGCCGTGGCGCCACGGCGTGAACGAACGTGCCGAGCCCGAGCACGAACAGCCCGGCCGGCACGGCGTTGAAACCGCCCTCGACCACGCGCGCGAAGGACACGGCGCCAGTGTCCTGGGTGATTGCGCCAATCCAGGCCAGAACTCCCGCGACTGCGCCGCAGAGCACGACCAGCGCCGCTGCGGTGATCACGCGCGTCACCAGCCAGGCCGAGCGGCTCACCGGCCGGACCAGCAGGTTGTCGAGCCGTCCCTCCGCCTCCTCGTCGCGCGTTGCCCCCACCTGGCCGGCGGCGACCACGGCGAGCACGGTGGTGAGGACGAGGAAGGTCACGCCGAGGTACGCCTGGGCGTCGAGGGTCGGCGCGCCGAGGCGACGGAGGATGTCGGCGGCGCTGCTCGACCCGGCCACCGCCTGGGCCGCCGACTGTGCCACCAGGCCGAAGACCAACCCGCCCACGGCGAAGGCGATCAGCCAGCCCAGGGCCACGGGGCGGATCAGCCGCAGCGCCAGGCCCGCGGGCGTACCGAGCAGCCGGGTGTGGGCTGCGGCGCTGTCCTGGGCGGGGAGGACGCTGGCGCCCACGTCGCGCCGGCGCGCCAGGCGGACGGTGAGCGCCGTGGCCAGAACGGCGAGCCCGAGCACCGGAAGCAGCGCCGCCGGCCGCGGCGACACCAGCGGCTGCACCTCCTCCACCCAGCCCAGGGGGCTGGCCCAGCGAAGCCCCTGGAGTCGGCTGCTCGAGTCGGCGGCCATGCGCAGCAGGAAGGCCACGCCCAGAACCGCTCCGGCGATGGCTGCGGCCCGGCGGCGGGTGCCGGCGAGCTGTCCGGCCAGAGCGCCGATGGCGAGGAACATGGCCGCGCTGGCGGTGAGGGCTACGGCGAGCAGCAAGGCGTCCCAGGCGCCGACCGGGGGATCGACGCTGTGCAGGGTGGCCACGCTCAGCAACGCGGTGATGGAGAACAGCGCGAGCCATCCCGCTGCCAGCCCTGCCACTGCCTGGACCGCAGCGCGACCCCGCGTGGTCAGGCCGGTCAGCAGCACCTCCCAGCGACCGCTCTCCTCCTCACCGCGGAGCAGGCGCGTCCCGGAGAGCACGCCCCACACCGCGCCGACCAGGCTGAGCACGCCCAGGCAGCGCCAGGCGGTGAATCCGGCCACGGTGTCGATGCGGTGCGCCGACCCGAGCAGGGCGGCCAGACCGGCGTTGTCGCCGAGCGACCGGGCGAGCTGGGCGCGCGATGCAGCGTCGGGATACGCGGCGGCATATCCCTTCGCCGAGGCGGCGACGTAGATCCCGAAGGCCACCCCCCACACCGCGCCCGAGCGCAGCGCACGCCGCGCCACCACGCGGCCAACCAGCGTGGTCGGACCGCGGAGCGCCGCCGCCGCCTCAGCCAGCGACACCGCGACCCTCGCCATCGCCGTAGTGCGCCAGGAACAGCTCCTCCAGCGAGGGCTCGCGGCTGACCAGCTTGCGCACTCCTGCCGTCGCCAGCACCCGCAGCAGCGGCTCGACCGGGCCGCGCACCTGGCATCGCAGCAGGTGGCCGTCGACCTCGACCGCGCTGACTCCGGGCACGGCGGTGAGGTCGGGAGGTGTGCTGTCGAACAGCGCCTCGACCGACAGCGCCGACAGATGGCGCAGCTCCTCCAGCGTGCCCATCTCCACCAGCCGCCCGCGGCGCAGGATGGCGACGCGATCGCACAGCGCTTCCACCTCGCTGAGGATGTGCGACGAGAGGAACACGGTCTGGCCGCGTTCCTTGGCCTCGTGCACGCAGTGGCGGAAGGCCTGCTCCATCAGCGGATCGAGGCCGCTGGTCGGCTCGTCGAGGACGAGCAGGTCGGGCCGTACCATCAGGGCGGCGATCAGCATCAGCTTCTGGCGGTTGCCCTTCGAGTACGCACGGACCTTTTTGGACGTGTCGAAGTCGAAGCGCTGAACGAGCAGGTCGCGGTACTGCATGTCGACATGTCCGTGCAGCGCACCGAGCAGATGCAGCGTCTCGGCGCCGGTGAGCGACGGCCACAGGTTGGCTTCGCCGGGAACGTAGGCGAGGCGTCGGTGCGCGTCGACGGTGTCACGCCAGCAGTCGAGACCGAAGATGGTTGCTGCGCCGGCGGTGGGGTTGATCAGGCCGAGCAGCAGCCGGATGGTGGTGGTCTTGCCGGCACCGTTGGGGCCGAGGTAGCCGACCACCTCACCGGGCGTGACCTCGAGGTCGAGACCCTGCAGGGCGTCGACGCCGCCGAAGCGTTTCGAGAGACCCTCGGTGCGGATGGCGGGCGTCGTGGTGCGAAGCGTCATGGTGGTCGGCGCCGATTGTGGGTGATGGCCCGTGCTGCCTGCCGCGGTCTGAGGCCCCAGCCTGGGCGCGGTGCACCAGGCACCCCAAGAGGCGGTGGTCACCGCCCGCCGCAGCGACCGAGGCCCTCGACGTCAGGGCCGAACGGCACTGGCGGCGTCACTCGACATCGGTGGATCGTGCTCTGACAGGACACACTGAACGAGGAGACATGCCATGGCTGTCATGACACAGCCGTCCGCACGCACGAGCGCGCAGACGGGAACGATGCGCGCTTTCGTCATCGAGGGCGTGGGCAAGACCGCGGTCGTCGAGAAGCCCATCCCCGAACCCGGACCCGAGGAGGCGGTGGTGCGCACCACAGCCGCCTTGATCTGCACCTCCGACGTGCACACCGTCCGCGGCGCCATCCCGGTTCCGCCGGGGCGCACGCTGGGGCACGAGTCGGTCGGCGTGATCCACAGCCTGGGCTCGGCGGTGCACGGCTTCTCCATCGGCGAGCGCGTCGCCGTCGGCGCGATCACTCCCTGCTTCCGCTGCGACTTCTGCCAGCGCGGCTTCACCTCGCAGTGCCAGGGGATGCTCGGCGGCTACAAGTACACGACGCAGATCGACGGCAACATGGCCGAATACTTCATCGTCCCTGCCGCCGAAGCCAACCTCACCCGCATCCCGGCTGACCTCCCCGATGAGAAGGCGGTGTACGTCTGCGACATGCTCTCGACCGGGTTCGTCGGTGCGGAGCATGCCGAGCTGCAGCTCGGTGAGACGGTCGCGATCTTCGCCCAGGGGCCGGTCGGACTTGCGGCCACGATCGGCAGCAAGCTGCTCGGCGCCGGACTGATCATCGCCGTCGAGTCGATGCCCAACCGCCAGGCGCTGGCGCGTCGCTTCGGCGCCGACGCCATCGTCGACTACACCAAGGGTGACCCGGTCGAGCAGATCCTCGCGCTCACCGACGGGAAGGGCGTCGACGCGGCCATCGAGGCGTTCGGCTTCCCGCAGACGTTCGAGGCGGCGATCCGCTGCACCAAGCCGGGCGGCCGGATCTCCAACATCGGCTACCACGGCGAGAACCCCAACCCGCTGCAGATCCCTCTGCAGCCGTTCGGCATGGGCATGTCGGACAAGACGATCCGAACCGGGCTGTGCCCGGGCGGCAGCGAGCGGCTCGGTCGCCTGCTGCGCCTGATGCAGACCGGCAAGGTCGATCCCACGCCGATGACCACGCACCGGTTCCCCTTTGATCAGGTGTCCGTGGCGTTCGAGATGATGACCACCAAGGCGGACGGGATCATCAAGCCGCTGATCACCTTCTGAGACCCACACCACGCGGCGGCGGGGATGCGGCGCACGACCTGGACCACGTGCGCATCACCCGCCGCTGCTGGAGGCGATTCCCATGCCCAGCAGAGATGTCATCGACCGTTTCCTGGCGCAGCGACACGTCGCCTTCGTCGGCGTCTCGCGCGACTCGCGACAGTTCGCCAACGCCATCTATCGTCACCTGCGCGACGGCGGGCGCACGCTGTATCCGGTCAACCACAACCCCGACGTCACCGCCATCGAGGGCGACCGCGCCTACGCGCGACTTGCCGACGTGCCCGATCCCGTCGACGGCGTGTTCGTCATGGTGCCGGCGAAGGACGCGGCCGAGGTGGTGCGCGAGGCGGTGGCGCGCGGCATCCCTCGCGTCTGGCTGCACCGCGGCCTGGGTCCCAACTCCGTGTCCGCGGAGGCGCTCCAGGTGTGCGCGGACAACGGCCTGGACGTCGTCGACGGTGCCTGCCCGCTGATGTTCGGCGACCACGTGGGCTTCATGCATCGCGTCCATCGTGGCTTCATGGGTCGGCGCCTGGCGGCGTGAGCGGCAGCGACGACGTGCAGGAGGTCATAACATGGCTACCGCCTGTCCACGGCGCTGATGCTCGTCTTCCGCCACAAGTATCCGGGTGGTGGTTGTGATGTGGATCGCCGCCGTGCTGGCGACGATCGCGTCGCGGTTCGTGATTCTGGTCGTATGCCTTCGCGCTGGTGACCGGCAGCTATCCACCGTTCGGCCTGGCCGACTGACGGCCTGACCTGGCGGCTGCGGGCCACGCCTGGCGCGTATGCACCGCGGCGCGGCCCGCCCGCTTGGCGGCGTGCAGCGCGGCGTCGCACCGCGCCAGCGCATCGTCGAGGCGCTCGTCACCGGCGAGCTCTGTCACCCCGGCGGAGAACGTCCCTGGCATTCCCGGTTGGGCGAGGGTCGCAACACTGCGCCGCAGCCGGGCCGCAGCATGGACGCGCGTCGTCCCCGGCAGGAGCGCGAGGAACTCGTCACCGCCCCACCGGGCAACGAGGTCGTCGCGGCGGCCCTGCAGCGATCGGGCGATGGCGATCAGCGCCGCGTCTCCCGCGGCGTGGCTCTTCTCGTCGTTGATCCACTTCAGGTGATCGACGTCGACCAGGGCGACGGCGAGCGGTTCGCCGAACCGTCGCGCGTGCGCCTGCTCGTCAGCGGCGCGGAGCCGCATCACAGGCCGGGTCAGCGCTCCGGTGAGCGAGTCGCGGTCGCCACCCGCAGGACGCAGCACGTGGAGCAGTCCGGGCTCGCCGTCGAAAACCACCGGCAGCGCGCTGACGGCGACGCTGCAGCGCGCGCCGGAGGCGAGTCGCACCGTCATGTCGCCATGCGGTTCCGGGTCCATGCGCGATGCCCGAGCCGGGCGATCACAGTGGACGGCACAAACCGGCGCACCGCCGGCATCGACGCCGGCGAGAAGCGCGCCGCACCAGTGGCCGATCGCCTGGCGCGACGTCCAGCCCAGCAGCCGCTCGGCCGCCGCGTTCCACGCCACGACGTGTCCGCGGACGTCGGAGACGAAGCACGGGTCGGGGAGCGCATCCACGTACGCCACGGTGACGGCAGGCAGCTGGACGGTCACGTCGTCTCCCTCGCGAGGTGCTGCGGATTCGCACCACGGCTCTGAGTCAACCGGCGCGCTCGCGGCCACACCAGTGGCGATCGGACCGCTGAACGTGGCGCGAAAGCCCTTGGCGCCGGGGTCGTTCGACCCTGGTTCTGCAGAGCCGCCGGGATCACCGTTGACTTGCGGATCGTCCGTCCGCAAGGAGAACACCCGATGAACCGCCTCCCCGTCCCGATCCTCGTCGCCACCGACGCGTCCGAGGATGCGCATGCTGCGATGCGCGTCGCGGCGTCGCTTGCTCGCCGCAGCGGGTCGCCGCTGCACATCGTCCACGTCTGGCAGATGCCGTTCACCTACGGGATCCCTCCGCTCGTGGTCGATCCCAGTCTTGGAGAGGACGCCGGGGAATCGATCCTCGAAGAAGAGCGGGCCGTGGTCGAGAGCTACGGAGCGACCGTGGCCGGGACGCACCTGCGGCGCGGCGCTCCGGCGCTTGCCATCCTGGCGGTCGCCGATGCGATGCACGCCGGCGTTGTCGTGGTCGGCAGGCGCGGCCTCGGCGCCGTGCGGCGGGCTGTGCTCGGCAGCGTCTCGGACGACGTCGTCCAGCACTCCGACGCCCCAGTTCTTGTCGTCCATGGCACCAACTGGCCGCCTTCCCGCGTCGTCGTCGGCGCCGACGGCAGTGACGAGGCCCGCCGTGCCGCCGACCTCGCTGCGGACGTCGCTGAACTCGTCGGCGTGCCGGTCACCCTGGTGCGCGCGCTGCCGCACCTGGCCGCGTCGCTCGGCGGCCCCGCACCATGCCAGGTGCAGGTCAGCAGCGAGGAGCCGTGGCAGGCTCTCGACGGAGCCTCGCAGGACGGCACCGCGCTGCTCGTCGTCGGGCACCGGCGGCCGGGCGACGGTTCTCGGCTGGAGCGGCACAGCGTGGCCGAACGCGTCCTCCACCATGCGGTGGGCTCGGTGCTGGTGGTCCCCGGCCGGCGGGCCCGCATCACGCGGGGTGAGGCGCCCCTCCAGCTGGTGCCACGGGCGTGAGCGCCTCGGTGTCGAGCAGCGACAGGTAGGCCTCGTCCTCCTGCGCCATGTGCAGGCGGAGGACGACGTGGAGTCCGTACAGCAATCGGCGCAGCTCCGGCAGGTCCTCGGCCGACGGCCCGTCGACGTCGAGGTCGTCGATGGCCCGGTCGAGGAGGCGCGCCAGCCGGGCGATCTCGGAGTGAGCGCGGACCATGGTCACGGTCGGCTCGCTGCCGCCGAGCATCGCGCCGACCAGTGGATACAGGTGACGCTCCTCGTCGATCTCGTGCGGCAGCAGCCGCTGCTGCAGGAAGCGGCGCACCTCGTCCAACCCCGCGCGAGCACGCGCCCCGTCTGTTCCATCGAGCGCGTCGGCAACGTCGCGCAGGCGGTCGATCCCGGCGGCCAGGTCAGCGTGTTCGAGACGCACCCGGCCGGCCAGCTCGACCGCCTGCGGGCTGGGCGTCGGCAACGGTGACCGGCCACCGAGGGCGCGCAGTGCGGCCGCGATCGCCAGCGCGTCGATCACCTCCTGCAGGACCGCGCCGGGAGCTGGGGCGAGCAGCCCCGCGGCCGCGATGCCCATCGCCAGCAGCGACAGCCCCATGCCACCGAGGACGCTCTGCAGCGCGATCCGGCGGGTGCGACGGGCGATGGCGAGGCATTCGACCACCCGGTCCAGCCGGTCCGGAAGGATGACCACGTCGGCGGCTTCCGACGAGGCCGTGGCACCGCGCGCCGCCAGCGCCACGCCCACGTCCGCGGCGGCGAGGGCGGGCGCATCGTTGATGCCGTCGCCGACCATGACGACCGTCCCGCCGGGCGCCGAGCCCCGTCGCTCCGCGAGCACCGCGTCCACCTTGTCGCTCGGGGACCGCTCCGCGAGCACGGCGTCCACGCCGACGGCCTCGCCGATCACTGTCGCCACCTCGGGATGGTCGCCGGTCACCATGACGACGCGGTGCACGCCGAGACCGTGGAACATGCGCACAGCGCGGGGAGCGTCGCCGCGGACCTGGTCGGCGAGGACGAGCAGCCCCACCACGGTGCCGTCGACGGCGACCGCGACGCCGGTCAGCCCCTCCAGCGCGGTGCGGCGCCGGACTCGGTGCAGCCACGCCGGCATGTCGGCAACGACCCAGGCCGCGCGGCCGACGGCGACAGCTCGACCGTCGACCATGCCACGCACGCCCTGGCCCGGCGTTTCTGCCACCTCTGACGGATTCGCCAAGGCCAGGTTGCGGTCGCGTGCGGCCCGGACCACGGCGGCGGCGAGGACGTGCGCCGAGACCTGGTCGAGCGAGGCGGCCAGCCGCAGCACCTCGTCCCGCCCGAGGCCGGAGGGGGCCTGCACCTCGACGAGCCGCGACCGGCCGGCGGTCAGCGTGCCGGTCTTGTCGAGCAGGACGACGCGGGCGCGAGCGAGCGCCTCCAGCGTGGCACCGCCCTTGATCACCATGCCGCGGCGCGCCGCCCGCGACATCCCCGAGATCAGCGCCACCGGGACGCCGAGCAGCAGCGGGCAGGGCGTCGCCACCACCAGCACCGCGAGCGCTCGCACGGCGTCGCCGGACACCAGCCAGGCGATGCCCGCAACCGACAGGGTGAGCGGGACGAAGCCGAGCGCCCAGCGGTCGGCCAGCCGGGTCATCGGCGCCCGCACCGCCTGTGCCTGCGCCACCAGCCGCACGATCCCCGCGTACGTGCTCTGCTCGGCGGTCGCGGTGGCACGCAGGTCGAAGGGCGCCCCGGCGTTGACCGAGCCACTGCTGACCCGCTCGCCGCGAACCCGTGACACCGGAACGGCCTCGCCCGTCAGCGCGGATTCGTCCACCACAGCGGCGTCGGACACGACCACCCCGTCGACGGGGACCACCTCGCCTGGCCGCACCAGCAGGACGTCGTCGGGCTGTACCTCCTCGATTGCGCAGTCGTGCAACACCCCGCCGCCGCGGCGGTGGGCAGTGCGCGGCGCTCGAGAGAGAAGCGCGTGCAACTCTCGCTGCGCCCTGGCGGCCGCAAAGGCGTCGAGGCCGTTGCCGGTGGCGAGCATCATCGCCAGCACAGCACCGGCCAGCGCTTCGCCGAGGGCGAGCGCGCCGGCCATGGCCAGGACCGCGACGACGTCCACACCGGGGCGACGATGCCGCACACCCACGGCCAGGTGGACGAGGGCAGGCACCATGCCCACCAGCGTCGTCGCCCGCCACGTCCACCCCGCGACGCCGGGCACACCGACGATGTGGGCGGCACCACCCACGGTGAGGCCGGTCGTGGTCGCGGCGAGGAGCAGAGCGTCGCGCGACAGCAGGAAGCGGGTGCCGGCGTGCACGGTCGACTTCTCTGCGCTGCTCACGTCGTCTCATGCTGGGGGTGGTGGTCGTATGCCGCCAGGGCCGATCGCCTCGGGTCACCGGGACGTGCGCCCCTGGCGCTGCGACTCGGCCCCGATCGAGCATCAGGACATGACGACCGCTCCCGTTGGCAGTACGGCGCCGCAACGCGCGGAGGTCGCCGAGACGCACGTCTCGGTGCTGACCTTCATCGGCGATCGCGTCTACAAGCTGAAGAAGCCGGTGGCACCGGGATTCCTCGACTTCACGACGCGAGAGGCACGACAGCGCGCCTGCCATCGCGAGGTGGCGCTCAACCGGCGCCTCGCTCCCGACGTCTATCTCGGCGTCGCCGACGTGGTCGGCCCGGACGGCGCGATGTGCGACCACCTGGTGGTGATGCGGCGCATGCCCGCGGCGCGGCGGCTGTCGACGCTGGTGGCCGCGGGCGCGGACGTGGACGCCGAGCTGCGCGCGGTGGCCCGTACCGTGGCGGCCTTCCACGAGCGAGCGGCGCGGTCTCCGGAGATCGACGCGCATGCCACCGCCGAGGCTGTGCGCGCGCGCTGGGACGTCTGCGCGGCAGAGCTGTTCCCGCTGCTCGACAGCTACTCCGACCAGGGACTGGCGCGGCGCGTCGTCACCCTGACCGCGCGATTCCTCGCGGGCCGTGCCGCGCTCTTCGCTGCGCGCATCGCGTCGCGGCACGTGGTCGATGGCCACGGCGACCTCACGGCCGATGACATCTTCTGTCTCGACGACGGACCGCGCATCCTCGACTGCGTCGAGTTCGACGACCGCCTGCGCCACGTCGACGTCATTGACGACGTGGCATTCCTGGCCATGGACCTGGAACGGCTCGGCCATGCCGAGCTTGCCGCACGATTCGTGCGCCTGTACCGGGAATACAGCGGAGACACGGCTCCCGCGTCGTTGCTCCACCACTACATCGCCTACCGCGCCATCGTGCGCGCCAAGGTGGCCCGGCTGCGCCACCTCCAGGGCGACGCAGAGGCCGCTGCCGAGGCCGAGGCGCTGCTGCGCATCGCCTTCTGCCACGCAGAGCGGGGACGTGTCGAGCTGCTGCTGGTCGGCGGCGCGCCCGGAACCGGCAAGTCGACGCTGTCGACATCACTGGGGGACGCGCTCGACTGCCAGGTGCTGCGCAGCGACGAAGTGCGCAAGGAGCTGCTCGGCATGGCCCACGATGCACCGGCGCCGGCCCCGTACGGCGAAGGTGCGTACACACGCGACAGCACCGACGCCACGTACCTCGCGCTCCTCCATCGCGCCGAACACCTGATGCGGCGGGGGCACGCGGTCGTGCTCGACGCGACGTGGCGTGAGTCGCGCTGGCGGCACGCTGCAGCGGTGATCGCCAGCCGCAGCGCTGCGGACCTCGTCGAGCTGTGCTGTGAGGCGCCACCAGACGTCGTCGAGAAGCGCATCGCGTCGCGCCCTGGCGGCAGATCAGACGCAACGGTTGAGGTTGCAGAGCGCATCGCCGCCGGTTTCGACGCATGGCCGACGGCCGTGCACCTGGAGACCACCGACGACCCGGCGCAGACGCTGGTCACCGCGCTGCACGCGGTAGCGGAGGTGGCACGCACGGCGCGCCGGCCGGTGCTGGCCCAGACAACGCGGGAGACGTGCTGCGCTACGCCCACTGAGTCGATGTCGCCTGGTGATCCGCGCCCGTACAAGCGGGTGAGGTCTACTTCCTACCCGCTCTCGCAGGTCCGCTGAACAGGAAGATGAGAAGAGCTGCGAACAGCAGCCACATCGCCCAGGCTTGTTCCCATGGCATGGTCTGTCTCCTTGCACAAAGCGCAGTCCATTGGATCGCCGCTCGAATCGTCAACTAGCGTGCGGTCGCAACGCCAGGGCCTTTCGCCTCTGGCTCGCCTGAACATGCGGCCTGATGCTGGCCTTGTTGCAGTGCCACCCTGCTGAGAACATGTGAGATGTCTGGAGAGAACGTTCTGAGGATCCTCGACGAGGCGACCGAACAGGAGATCGGGCGCTGCGCCGGGCCGGCGGCAGGCCGCCGCACTGGCCGTTACCCCCGACAACTTCTATGGCTGACCACACGACGGGTGTGGGGCCTACGATCGAGCGATGAGGTTTTCGGCCCGATCGGTGGCACCAGGGCCGCTCGTCCCCCTCACAGAACTGGGCTTTGGCCTCTGTCTCGTCGACGCGACCGACCGCTAGCGTGAGGTCATGACGAGGTGGGCGTGATGATCTCGCGCATGACCACGGGCGGTGATGCCACGGAGGAGTCCCAATGAGACGAGAAGCCACTTCCACACACGGTTGGCTGACGCGTGCGGCGCTGGCCACCGTGGTGCTCATCGGAGCGTTCCTGATCGTCCTGCCGGTGGCTACCAGCCTGCCCAGCAAGTCAGACGCATCCGGGTCGATGATGACGGCCTTCCGTCCGCAGATGACCGACGCGGCACTCGCGCAGGGACGCGCTGACCAGCAGACCATGGCCGCCATGGGGGATCAGCTCAACAACGCGATGATCCCGGCGCTGGCGGCTCAAATGCAGATGACGCCGCAGCAACTCTCCAGCTACCTGGCGGCCAACTTCCCCGCCACGGGGAAGGGGATGGCGGCGCTGCCCTCGATGCTGCCGTTCTTCACCAACCTGCAGGACACCATGCAGGCGCAGCAGGCCAACTTCCAGCAGGCTGATCAGATCCCCACCGGATTCCTGCCACCGACCACGATGACCGTTCTCTTCGTCATCCCCGGTGTGCTGCTGGTGCTCACCGGATTGCTCGGCCTCTACCGTCCGGCTCGCGTCCGCAGTGCTCTGGCCGCGGCAAGCGTTGTAGCGCTGCTCACAGTGGTGGGGTTGCTGTCGGTGTCGATGTCCTCGAAGGCCTCGGCGGCTGACGAGATGACCACGGCATTCCAGCCCGTCTTCGCCGCTCAGAACGTGCAGCAGGCCCGTGCCTACACGGACACCGCGCAGGCGATGTCGACCGAGTTCACCACCGCCACGTTGCCCGGGCTTGCCACCGCCTTGCACGTGACACCGGCACAGCTCAGCGCCACGATGGCGCAGAACTTTCCCGCTGTGGCCACGGGCGTCGCGCAGCTGCCTCAGATCGTGCAGCGGATGCAGACCGCCACCGGTCTCATCGAGGCCAACGCCGGCAACTACGCCCAGACCGCCTCGATTCCCTGGTCGCCCGGCTCGATGGTGACCATGTTCTGGCTCATGATGGCGCCCGCCTTGCTGGCGCTGGGCGTCGGGGTCGGCGCCCTGGCGGCGAGCAGCCGCCGCCCGACCGTGCTTCAGCCCGCATCGACGATGCGTGGCGCGCTGCACCACTGATCGAGCGTTCCCCTCGTCAGGGGGCACGGGTGAAACATCCCGTGCCCCTTCTTCATGATCACCGGCGTCGGACGTGCGCTTCAGGCCACAGCGCGGTCGAAGCCGTGCGCGAGGGGCACCTCGATGCGGATCACCGGCAGGTCGACCAGCGTGTTGTGAACCGTGCAGTGGCCAACCGCACGCTGCACAGCGGCGACGCGTGCGGGTGCCGTCTCCTCGGGAACCTCGACGCGGATGTCAACGCCGGTGACCCGCCACGGCGGCGCGTCGCTCATCGTCCAGGTGCAATGCACCCTCGCCCCTGACGACTGCGCGCCGAGGGCGCGCCGTGCGTAGTGACCCACGCAGGCCGCGAGCGAGGCGACGAAGAGCTCGACCGGCGTCGGCCCGGCGTCGCCGCCGCCGTCGCTCAACGGCTGGTCGACGAGGAAGGAGTGTCCACGAACGGTGATGCGGTGGCTGTCGCCACCGGTGCTCTCGACTGTGAGTTCCATGGGGATGCCCTCGAATGCCGGCGCACCATGCGCCCTTCTCATGGTTGCGGCCTGCTGCCGGCGCCGCCAGTGCCGAACGGTCACGCGCCGGCCGGCATGGCGCCTGTGACCTTGGTCATGGACCGGCCACCTTTCGCCTCTGTCGCGTGTCACCGGAACCCGGCCACCATGAGCGTGGCATCAGCGAACGTGACAGGAGACTCCAGACAGATGACCGCACCAACCAGCCCCGCCCTTCGCGCACCGCTCAGCGCCTGGGAGGAAGACCTGTTCAACCACTTCACCGCGCACACCCAGAAGGAGACCGACGTCCTTGGCGTGTACGCCGAGATGGCGCAGTCGAGCCCGGACGGGTACGTCCGCTACCTGGCCGCACTCCTCCTCGAGGACGAGCAGCGCCACCACCGCATCTTCACCCAGCTCGCCAACACGCTCGCCTCCCAGGCCAGCCTGACCCCGGGACCGGACGACGTGCCCTCCATCTCACGAACCGAAGAGGCAGCCGATCTGGGGGCGTTGACGCAGCGACTCGTCGACCTTGAGGAGGACGATGCGGTCGAGCTCGCCCGGTTGCGCAAGGAGTTGAAGCCGGTGCGCGAGACGACGCTGTGGGACCTTCTCGTCCAGCTCGCCCAGCGCGACACCGAGAAGCACCTGCTCATCCTCAAGTTCATCGCGGGGGTCGCCAAGAGGGAAGCCCGGCACTGATCCGGCGTCAGAGGAGATCAACAATGGCGGCAACGCTGCAGTTGACGCACCGAGCAATCGGGGTGGAGGTCCGTCGCGGCGCGTACGACGTCATCCTCGACGGGGAGCGTGTCGGGTCGGTCGAAATGAACACCACGTTCCAGACGCCAGTCGATCCTGGACGTCACACCCTCCAAGTCCGCAGTGGCCGAAACTCCAGCCGAACCGTGACGTTCGACGCCACCGAGAGTGAGATCGTCCCTTTCCGATGCACCGGGAAGAGGATCCTGCCACTGTTCCTGGCGTCCTTCGTCGTCCCGAGCCTGGCGCTCTCGCTCCGACGCGAGTAGCCGCGGCTTCGATGAGAACCGGGCGCGGTCAGCGTCTCCTCGTGTATAGCTGAAGTGTTCGCAACCGGAACTCAGATGGGCGACTCCCCACGGTGGCACGATGGGTGGTTCTGGATGTGCGACTGGCTGGCCGGCGAGGTGCTGGTCTTCGACGCCGGCGGAAACCGTGAGGTCGTGGCGCGGGTGGAGGGCCTGCCGTTCTCGATCGACTGGCTCCCGGACGGCCGGCTGCTCGCCACCACCCCGGGTGGTGTGGTGGTCGGCCGGGCTCCGCACCCGACGGCATCTGCGCGGACGCCGATGGCGCGATCTGGTACGCCAGCGTCCCCGGACAGCGCTGTTCGCGCGTCGCCGAGGGAGGCGAGGTGCTCGACACGATCGAGGCCGATCGGGGCTGCTTCGCATGCATGCTCGGCGGTGACCACGGCCGCACCCGGTACATCGTCGCCAACCACTACAGCCGCAGTGGCGCGTCGGACGGGATCGTGCTCGTTCAACGAGTCGCCGTGCCCCACGCGTGGCGCCCCTGAGATCCCGACCGCCCTCGCCGGTACTTGACCTCACGCCGACACCCTCGTAGGCTGAGGCGGCAGCACTCGGGGGTATACAGATGGACGCGACGGTCAACGCCGGTCGGCCGGGCATGTTCTCAAGCCTCTGGCAGCGACAGCTGCACGGCTATCCCGCGACGGGGAGGCGGTACGCCTACCTCGGCATCGTGGTTCTGGCCACGATCGCCCTCTACTACCAGCTGTACATCAACGGGGCCGTGGGCCCGTCGATCCTGCAGGGGTACGGGATCTCCTTCACGTACTACGTGATCATCCTGATCGCCGGCAACGCGCTGGGGGCATTCGGCTCCCTGTTCGCCGGGCTCACCGACCGGTGGGGCCGGGCCAACATCCTTCTCGGCGGTCTGCTGGTCACTGCCCTGCTCGCTCTGCTGGCGGTACCGGCGGCTCGCAACGGGTTCCAGTACGGGGTCATCTACGCGTTCATCGCCATCGTCGAGGGCATGGCCCTGGTGGCCACGCCCGCGCTGATGCGCGACTTCTCACCGCAGGTCGGCCGCGCCACCGCGATGGGCTTCTGGACCATCGGCCCCGTCGCCGGCAGCCTCATCGTCACCGAGGTGTCCAGCCACACCCTCACGCACTTCTCGGACTGGCAGGCGCAGTACAAGATCGCCGGCATCGTCGGCCTGGTCATCTGGGCGGCGGCCTTCGCCTTTCTGCGCGAGCTCTCGCCGCAGCTGCGCGACCAGCTCATGGTGCAGATCGAGGACAGGCAGCTGATCGAAGCCAAGGCCAAGAACGTCGACGTCAAGCGCGCGGTCGAGAACCAGTGGCGCCGGGCGGCCTCGCCTCGCGTCATCGCGTGTGCGATCGGCATCGCGCTGCAGCTGATCCTCTACTACACCGTTGTGGCCTTCTTTGTCATTTACATCACCACCACCTTCCAGCCCGGCTTCTCCCAGGATCAGGCCAACGGGATCCTCAACTGGTACTGGGGCGTGGAGGTGGCCACGCTCATCGTCGTCGGCTTCGTGTCCGACCGGCTGATGGTGCGCAAGCCACTGGCCCTGGCCGGAGGCATCGGCTACGCGGCCACCACGCTGGGCCTGATCATCGCCACCGGCCGCTCCGGCACCAGTTACAACCAGCTGGTCCTGCTCATGGCCTTCTTCGGGTTCTTCGGCGGCCTCGCCTTCCTGCCCTGGATGGCCGCGTTCACCGAGACCGTCGAGCAGATCAGCCCCGCGCTGACGGCGACCGGCCTGGCCGTCTGGGGATGGATCATCCGGGTGACCGTGTCGCTGATCTTCGTGGCCATCATCTTCGTGGTGCCCTCGGTGACGCCGCTGGTCGACCACGGTTCCACCGTGCAGGCGTATCTGGCCGATCCCAACGTGGCCACCGTGGTGGCCCACGGCGCGACGGTGCAGGCGGATCTCAGCGATCCCAGGGTGGCCGCCGCGGTCACCCTGCAGCAGGACCTGCAGGATCCCAAGGTCGCGGCGGCGGTGCCCATCATCGCGGCGCACCCCGCGGTGTTCGCCCAGCTGGCCCAGTACCCGCCGAACGCCATCCCACCGGACGTGCTCGCCGCCGCGGTGGCCGCCCTCGGCGGTGGTCTGCCGGCTCTCCAGCAGCTGCAGACGGTTGCCGCCGCGAGCGGGGATCCGGTCTCCGGTCCGAAGCTGCTCTACGTGGTGACCAACGGACCCGCGGCACAGGCGGCGCTGACCGACCCGGTGGTCGGTCCCAAGCTCGCCTACGTCGCCCAGTACGGCGCGAGTGTCCAGCAGGCGCTGGCCCAACCCGGCGTGCGCGACAAGGTCGCCTACGTCGCGTCCTTCGGCCCCGAGGTGCAGAAGGCGCAGCGCGACACCGGCAGCCAGTGGCAGCACTGGTTCTGGGTCGCCTTCGGCGGGCAGATCGTCTTCCTGCCGCTGCTCTTCTTCCTCACCGGACGCTGGAGCCCGAGCAAGGCGAGAGAGGACGAGCGCGAGCACGGGCGGGCAAGACAGCGCGAGATGCAGGAGCTGGGGCTGACCGGGGCCTAGCCGGCGGGCTTCACTCCCTTTGCCAACTCCGCGTGGCGAAAGCAGCCCGTCAGGTGGTCGTTGACCAGGCCGGCCGCCTGCATGAACGCATAGCAGATGGTCGGACCGACGAACTTGAAACCGCGCTTCTTGAGATCGCTGCTCATCGCTTCCGCCTCGGGACTCTGGGCAGGGATCTGACCGATCCGTGACCAGAGGTTGACCAGAGGACGGCCGTCGACGAACTGCCACAGATGGGCGTCCAGTGACCCGCGCTCCTGCTGGACCGCCAGCGCCGCACGGGCGTTGGTGATGGTGGCAGCCAGCTTCAGGCGGTTGCGGATGATCCCGTCGGTGCCGAGCAGGCGGTCCAGGTCTCGATCCCCGTATCCGGCGATCTTCCTGATGTCGAAGCCGCTCAGCGCCCGGCGGAAGTTGTCGCGCTTCTTGAGGACGATGCTCCAGCTCAGTCCGGCCTGCATGGCGTCGAGCACCATGAACTCGAACAGCCTCCCGTCGTCATGGACCGGCACGCCCCACTCGGTGTCGTGGTAGGCCACCATGAGCGGATCGGTGCCAACCCAGCTGCAGCGGCGGCGGTCCATCGGCTGATTATCCGATGCCATCAGGTGCGGAGTCGCGCTTCCCACCACTCGACGGGCACGACCTTGAGGGCCAGGTCGAGGGTCCCACGGTCGAGCGCCTCGGCAAGCTGGGTCACCACGACGAGCCGGTCGGCGAGCCATTCGCCGCTGCCCTCGCTCTGGATCTGGATCGCCGGGCTGCTGCGGGCTCGCCGCTGCCGGCGAGGGTCGTCAGGCGGGTCGGACAGGTCCAGCAGCGCGGCGATCCAGGCGACTTCGCCGGCCAGCTCGACGTGCCGGTCGAGCACCTCGGTGTACTCCTCGGCGTTGAGCATGACACCGGCCCACCGGCCCAGGACTTCGTCGGCATGGTCGGCGAGAAAACCGATCTCCGCGTGCAACCGGGCGCGGCCGGCGGCGTCGTCGAGAGTGGCGCGAAGCGCCGCCGTCAGCCCGCGGGTGTCGCGAACCAGTGCAGCGCCGGCGTCGATGGATTCCTGCTGATTCGCGGCGGTCGAGGACATCCCGAGCGCCTCCACGACGCCCAACCACATCATGCGCGCGTTGCGAACCAGCTCGAACATCACGTATTGGGCGAGGACGCTCCATCGCTGTCTGCGCCGTCGGGCGAGGACCTCGTCGATCACCGCGACCGACAGCAGGACCACGATCACGCCCGAAACCAAGCTGGCCAGGAACGAGTGTTGCGCCCAGAACGCATTGCTCGTGATGTCGGACACCACGCCACCGACAACGGCCAGAAGGGCAAGAATCGCGGTGATCCGCGTCCGTCGCCGATACGACTTGAGCGAGCGCGAGCGGCGTGGACGTTGCGGTTGGCGCCTCACTCGAGCATGCGCCGGGCGAGCTGTGTCCGCGACCTCACCTCCAGCTTGCGGAACACCCTGTGCAGGTGGTACTCGACGGTGCTCGGGCTGATGAACAGTTGGGCCGCGATCTCGGCGTTGCTCGCGCCGTGCCCCACCAGCTGCGCGATCTGCGTCTCCTGCGGCGTGAGGTCGTTGCCGGTGTCGGGAGTCCGCTTGCGCGCATGCTCCGCGGTGGCGCGCAGCTCGACGCGGGCGCGCTCCGCGAAACCGTCCGCGCCGAACTCGGTGAACAGCTCGCGCGCCGCGCGCAGCTCTCCGCGTGCCGCCGCGGGCCGGTGCTCGCGCCGCAGCCATTCGCCGAAGACGAGGTGGGTGCGGGCGAGGTCCAGGCCCTCGAGTCGCAGCCCGGCCAGTCCGTGCAGCTCTCTCGGGATGGTTCGAGTTCCGAAGACGAAGGCCACGCGTTCGGTGGCCGGCCGGCGGGCGGCGAAGGCGACCGCCTGCGCCGATTCCCGGTCGAGCCACTGCGCATCGTCGACGACGCAGAGGACGGGCCGCTCGGCAGCCAGGTGCGACAGCAGGTTGAGCACCGCAAGGCCCACCACCAGGCGATCCGGAGCAGCGCCGGTGGTCAGCGCCAAGGCGACACCGAGCGCATCGCGCTGCGGCGCCGGAAGCCGTTCGCGGCGGGCGAGCCACGGCGCGCACAGCTGATGCAGCGCGGCAAAGGGGACCTCGGCCTCCGCCTCGTTGCCCACCGTGCGCAACAGGTGAAAGTCCGTGGCCCCGGCGATCGCATGGTCCAGCAACGCGGACTTGCCGATGCCCGGCTCCCCGTGCACGACCATCGCGCCGCCGTGGCCGCCGCGCGCCGATTCCAGGAGCCGGTCGAGGGCCGCGCACTCGTCGCGCCGGCCGAAGAGCATCCCTGATCCTCCGTTGACCTGAGGCCGCCCAGCGTAGACGAGCCGGCGACCGGGGTGCCCCAGGCGGCACAGGGACTGTGGGTGTCCTGGACGCCATCGACCGCGGCCGGTCGCCAAGCTGATCATGACCGCGCTGTGGACCGAGGTGTGCCTGGCTTTCCCTTCGCTCGATGCCCTGCGCGAAGGGTCTGACGGCGCCTGCCCGTGAGCGTTGCCGCAGCGCTTGCTGATCCCACCGCGGTTGCGTTTCTTCGCAAGGCCGACTCGGTGATGGCGCGCCTCATCGACGCGCGTCCGGACTTCCGGCCGCGCGCCTGGATGCAGGAGCTGCCGCCACTCGACGCCTTCGGGACCCTGATCTTCCAGGTGGTCGGCCAGCAGCTCTCGGTGAGTGCGACACGCACCATCCTCTCGCGCATCGAGCAGCGGTGGTCGCCGACCTGCTGCCGCCGCCGGCGCACCACGTCAAGGCGTTCGGCACCCTCGCGGCGCCGTCCGTCGCCGACGGCGCGGGCCGGAGTCCGACCCGCGCCGGTGGAGTTGATGCGGCACTGCGCATCGCGATGTCCGGTGACCTGCGCCAATACGGCGGCCTGAACGGGCGCCTGCTCGACGTCGAGCAGGCGCGCTCCGCCGTCATGGCGTCGGATCAGTAGTAGAGCGTCCAGACGTTGGCGCTGGGCTGCGGCTTGCCGTTCAGGCCTGTGTTGGTGTTGAAGTAGATCCGGGCGCGGTGGATGTGCATCCCGGTCGTGCCGAGGTTGACCGGGTACGAGCACAGGGGCACCGCCAGGACAACCGTCACCGAGCCCGCTGTCGCCTGCATCCCGCCGGGGGCGTCATAGCAGCCGGGGATGTCGGACCACGCGCCCGTGGTCAGGTTCTGGTCCTGGATGACCAGCTTCGTCCACAGCGTGTAGTTGAAATGCGTGAACGAGAAGCAGGTGATGACGCCCGCGGCGGTGTCGTTGGCGCTGGTGGCGGTCTGCCCGCCGTTGACGCCGAGGTCGACGTTGTCGTTGATCCGCTCGCCGGCGGCGATCGGCTCGCAGGTGGTGTTGGGGTCGGTGGTGTTCGCGGCAAGGGCGCTGGCGAAGTCCAGCGAGTTGCCGGCGACGGCGCCGGCGAGGGACAGGGCGTCGCCGGTGGCGTCGGCGTGGGCGGTGACGCTGTGTCCGGCCATGAGCAGGGCGACCGAGAGTCCGGCGCCGATGATCCTGATGCGAGTTCTGGTCAGCATGTCCTTTCCTTCCCGTGATGCAGCGGTTGACCGGAGACCATCCACGTGGGTCCCCGGCACCTCTACGTCGCCCGGGCGGCCTTCCCTCGCGCCGATCTACTGTGGTGGGCAGCCCACCGTGCCGTCGCGGTGGACGAGCTCGAACTGCTCGACGCATCCGAGAGCCCGGCCGCCCGGACCGGGAGGCGTGTACCCGACCACGGTGATCTCGTACGCCTGACCGCCGATGCCGAGGTACATCTGGGAGATCGTGGGGTTGGCCGATCGCCGCGCGGCGGCCGGCGCCTCTGCCGCGGTGCGGCGCACCGATGCGGCGGCCGGTGCCGCGCCGGCTGCCTGCTGGGCGGCGCGGGCGAGCAGCGGGGGTGCGACTGCCGCCGCGCTGTCGAGCCACGCGGGGGCCGGCACGATCGCCGTCGGGACGCGGCCGTGGTGGCGCGGTGCGTCCGTGGAGGGCGGCATCGAGGAGAGCACCAGGCAGCCCGCCGACAGCATGGCCATCGACGCATACACCGTCGCCGGCCGCTGGCGAAGGCGGCGCAGATACTCGGCGACGAGCAGCACGCCGGCGCCTGCCCAGGCGCGCATGCGCAAGCGCCCGCGGGTGAAGGCGCTCTCCACCGCCTTGTAGGAGAGGCTGAGCCGCGCCGCTGCTTCGCCCATGCTGTACCCGGCGGCGCGCTCGCGGAGGACGTCGCGCTCCCGTTCGGGAAGGCGCTCCAACTGCGCGGCCAGCCATCGCGCCTGGTCGCTGTCGAGGACCGCTTCGTCCGGCGGCTGATGTTGCGCGGGGACGGACACCAGCCGGGGCAGGTGGCGGCGCGCCCGCTCCCGGGCGCGATGCATGTCCACGGCGAGGCGCACGGTCACACTGGTCAGCAGCGCGCCGACACGCTCAGGTTCGAGCCTGTCGAACTCGGCGACGCGCAGCATCGCCTCGTGGACGCAGTCCTCGGCGTCCTCCTGGCTGGGGCAGCGTCGCCGCGCCACGTTGAGCATGTGCTCGCGATGGGGCAGCACCAGCGCCCAGCGCGCCTCGATGTCATCGGCCATGGCCGAATCCCCTCCGAACCCCTTCCTTCGCCCCCACACCAAGGACCGGGGCCTTGCGGTGTTTGTTGCGCCACGGCAGGCCGCGCACCTCCGTCCGGGATCGAAGTACCCTCCACCTTCGCGCGGGGATGACGCTCACAGGAGAGATCGATGGAACAGTCGACGCAGCCGGTGTCCGAGAACCACTACCGGCGCTTTCTTGACGAGTGCACCCACCTGGCCAGGCCCTTCGGCTCAGGCGGGTTCGGCGAGAAGGCGGAGGCGTTCGCGCGCTTCTTCGGCACGCCCAAGTTCCTTGTCGGCCAGACGGTCGTGGTCGGCGCGTGGATCCTCATCAACGCGCTGTCGATCGTCCACTTCGACCTCTACCCCTTCATCCTGCTCAACCTGATGTTCAGCCTGCAGGCCGCCTACGCCGCACCGCTCATCCTGCTCGCCCAGACGCGCCAGGCGGATCGCGACAAGGCGCACGCCGAGGCCGACGCCAAGCACCGTGAGGCGGTGGCCCGGGCCGCGCTGAAGCGCCAGGAGCTGGCCGAGAGCGGGATCACCCTGCTCAAGGAGCTGCTTGACGAGAACACCCGGCTGACCCGCCAGGTCGAGGACCTCACCAAGCAGATCCACGGCCGGGTGGTCAGCGCGTAGTCGACCGCTCAGCACTCGCGGCGTCCACGCGCCTGGCGAGCACCTCGACCAGGTGCTCGAAGCGCAGCGACGGTCGCCCGGCGGCGAACGCCGCGCCGCGGAGGTGGAGCAGGCACCCGGGGTTGTCGCTGACCACCACCGTCGCGCCGGTGGCGTCGATGTTCTCCAGCTTGCGCAGCACCATGCCCCTGCCCAGCTCCGGCGCGGTGAAGGACGTCGACCCTCCGAAGCCGCAGCACACCGACGACTCCGGCAGCTCGCGGAGCTGGATCGCGCAGACGCCCTCCAGCAGCCGCCGCGCCGCGCCGTCAGCCCCGAGCACGGTGCGCGTCTGGCAGAACGGGTGATACGTGTACGCCTGCGTGTCCCCGGATGCGGCGAGGGCGCCGTCGGGCAGTCGGGCCACGGTGTCGAGGAACGTCGCCATGTCAAGCGTTCGCTCCGCCAGACGCTGAGCGCGAGCGCACCAGGCCGGGTCGTCCGCGAAGAGGCCGGGGTAGTCGTGCAGCAGCATGGCCACGCAGGAGTTGGCGGGACTGACCACCCAGTCCGCACCGCTGCTCTCCAGGGCCGCGATGGTCTGCTGCGCCATGGCGCGCGCGCCGGCCCAGTCGCCGGAGTCGAACAGCGGCAGTCCGCAGCAGTGCTGCGAGCGCGGCACGACCACGTCGGCACCGCACGCCGCCAATAGCCGCACCGCCGACTGCGCCAGCTCCGGGCGGAAGCGATCGGTGATGCACTGGATGAAGAGGGCCACCCGCAGTCCGCGCGCGCCGCTGGAAGCCAGGGGACCCTCGCCCGCGCCCGCCGTGGTCGCCGGCAGCAGGCGGTGCGCGGGACGTGGCGCCATCGCGGGAATGGCCCGCCAGGCGTGCCGCCGCGGACGCGGCACGCGCAGCCGGCCGTCGTGGCGCAGCGGCGCCGTGGCGATCGCGCCGGCGGTGGCCAGCGCGCCGAAGAGCCGCGGTCGCCGCCACACCGCGAACGCGGCGCGACGCAGGGCGCCCAGGCCGCGCTGCTCGACGACGCGGCGGCGCACGGCGAGGATCTGCCGCGGCAGCGGGATGTCGACCGGGCACACCGTCTGGCAGGCGTTGCAGCTCACGCACAGCGACTGCGGCCCGGCGGCCGCGTCGAGGCCGTGGTGAAAGGGCGTGTTGACCAGCCCGATGGCACCGGAGTAGATGTGCCCGAACACCTGCCCGCCGACCACCTGGTACGGCGGGCACACACTGGCGCACGCGGCACAGCGGATGCAGCGCAGCGCGTCGCGGAACTCGGGGTCGTCGCGCATGGCGCCGCGTCCGTTGTCGAGGAGGACGACGTGGATCTGCTGGCCGTCGCCAGGTGCGGCGATCAGCGTGGTGTAGGTGGTGATCACCTGGCCGGTGGCCGAGCGGGCCAGCAGGCGCACCTGGGACACGGCGTCGTCCAGGGTGGGCAGCAGCTTCTCCACGCCGGCGAGCACGATCTGCACGTCGACCAAGGCGGTGAGCAAGCCCTCGTTGCCCTCGTTGGTAACGAGCAGGACGGCGCCGCTCTCGGCGACCAGCGCGTTGGCCCCGGTGATGCCGACGCGAGCGTCGAGGAAACGTGGCCGCAGCGCCCCGCGCACCACGCCGACCTGTCCGGCGACGTCGTCGTCCGGCACCGGGCCGCCGGTGGCGGTGCGCAGCGTGGCCGCCACCTGCCGCCGGTTGAGGTGGATGGCCGGCATCACCATGTGCGAGGGTGTCTCGCCGCGGAGCTGCACGATCCACTCGCCGACATCCGTCTCCACCGCGGCGATGCCCCGCTCTTCGAGACGGTGGTTGAGGTGGATCTCCTCGCTGGCCATCGACTTGGTCTTGATCACCGTCTGCGCACCGTGCTCGCGGCAGATGGCGGCGACGATCTCCACCGCGTCGTCCTCGGTGGCGGCGGCGTGCACCGACATCCCCGCCTTCCGCGCCCGTTCTGTGAACTGCGCCAGCAGTTCCGGCTGCCGCGCGATTGCGTCGTCTTTGGCCGCAACCAGCCGGCGCCGCAGCGTCTCGAAGCCCTCGGGCGCCGCTCCCGGTGCGAAGCGCGCGTCCCGGCCGGACTGCCAGCCGCGCTGGAAGGCGAGCAGGTTGCCGCCCAGCTGCGGGTTGTCGGCCGCCGCCCGGTAGCGGGCCGCGAAGCCGTCAGCCACGCGACCCCTCCCCCACCACCACGACGTGAACCCGCCGCGGACCGTGGGCGCCGACGGTGATCACCCGTTCGATGTCGGCGGTGCGGCTCGGCCCGGTCACCAGGGAGACGTAGGCGGCGCCCGCCGCCATGAGCGAGCGCATCGCGGCCGCGGCGCCGTCCAGCGAGGCGAGCAGCGTTGCCGCGTCGAGAACGACGATGTGGAGCGGCGGCAGCAGTGAGACCAGCCGCTCCCGGCGCGACGCCGGGGCGAGCAGGACCGAGCCGGTCTCGGCGACGCCGAGGAGCGCGTGCGAGACACCGGTGGCGGCGGCGACGATGCGCGCCAGGTCGTCGCCGGCGACCTCGGCCCCGGGTGCGAACGAGGACGCCGCGGCAGTGGCCACGGCCGTGCCGCCGGCCTCGGCGCAGAGTGCGGAGATGCGGTCACGTGCGGCAGGAACTCCGGCGACGACGTCCACCGAGCCGTCCACCGCGCGCAACCGCGTGACGAAGTCCTCGATCAGCGCGGTGGTGGCCGCCATGCCGGCTATGCGGACCGGCCGGTCGAGGATCCCCGCACCACCAGCCGCGGTGCCAGCGTCAGCGATGTGACCTCCGCCTCGGGATGCTCGATGCGGTGCAACAGCATGTCCGCCGCGGCGCGCCCCATCTCCTCGGTGCGCTGGTCCACCGAGGTGAGGCTGAGGGTGCGCCACGCCGCCATCGGCGTGTCGTCGTAGCCGACCACGCCGACGTCCTCGGGGACGGACAGCCCCAGCTCCAGCGCGGCGGCGATCACCGCCGCGGCCATGACGTCGTCGATGGCGAACACGGCGTCGGCGCCGCGTCGCAGCAGCTCCAGGCCGCAGGTGAAGGCGTCGTCGTAGCGCAGCGACCTGCAGCGCGTGTCGAGCCGGCGCTGCAGCGGCCGGCCCGCGGCGGCGAGTGCCCCGGCGAATCCGCTGCGCCGGTCGCGCACCGGCGAGACGTCGGGGTCCGCGTAGAGGAGGCCGATGCGCCGGTAGCCGGCGTCGAGCAGGTGCTCGGCGGCGAGCCGCCCGCCGCTGAGGTTGTCGCCGCTCACCGAGGCGACGCCGTCATAGCGGTCGATGGCCACGACGGGCACGTCGCGGCGCCCCATCACCTCGGGGTCGTGCGGCACGGTGACCAGCAGGCCGTCGACGTGGCGGTCGACGAGGCGCTGGGCCAGCTCCCGCTGCCGCGACGCCTCACCGCCGAGGTCGGCGATGAAGGACGCGTATCCCGCCTCCTGGAGCCGCGCGTCGACGCCGCGGGCGAGCTCGGCGAAGAAGGGATTGGTGAGGTCGCCGACCACCAGGCCGACGGTCAGGCTGCGCCGCAGCGACAGCCCGCGCGCCAAGGGGTTGACCCGGTACTCGAGGCGGGCGGCGACGCGCTCCACCCGCCGCCGGGTCGGCGCGCTGATGCGCGGGTCGCCGCTGAGCGCGCGCGAGGCCGTGGCCACTGACACCTTGGCCAGCGCGGCGACGTCGCGCAGACGTGGGGTGGAACCGGCCCTGGCCTGGCGTTGCTCTCCGGGCATGGCCGCGATCATCGCAGGAACGCGGCCGGCACACCCCCGTCGACCGGGATCACCGCCCCCGTGGTCCTGGCCAGGTCGCCGCCCACCAGGACCATCGCCGCGGCGGCGATGTCCTCTGGGAGGATCTCCCGTCCCAGCAGCGAGCGGCGCGCGTAGTATTCGCCAAGCTTGTCCGGATCGACGCCGTAGCGGGCGGCGCGCTCCTCACCCCAGCCGCCGGAGAAGATCTTCGACCCGCGCACCACGGCGTCGGGGTTGATGGCGTTGACCCGGATCCCGTGCTGGGCCAGCTCCGCCGCGAGCAGGCGCATCTGGTGGAGCTGCGCGGCCTTGGCGCTGGAGTAGCCGACGTTGTCCGGCTGCACCGCCACCGCGTTCTTGGACACCACGTAGACGATGTCGCCGCCCAACCCCTGGGCGATGGCGCGCCGGGCGAAGGCGCGCGAGACCAGGAATGACCCACGGTCGATGACCGCGTGGAGGCGCTCGTAGTCGGCCAGGCTGTGCTCCACCAGCGGCTGCGACACGGAGATGCCGGCGTTGTTGACCACCAGGTCGACACCGCCGTAGCGCAGGCAGGCCTCGTCGAAGGCGCGCTCCACCGAGGCCTCGTCGGTGACGTCGAGCGGCAGCGACGTCGCCTGCTCGCCGATCTCGGCGGCGAGCGCCGTGGCGTCGGCGGGGTCGAGGTCGGCGAGGACCACGCAGGCGCCCTCGGCGGCGAAGCGGCAGGCGATGGCGGCGCCGATGCCGCCCGCGGCGCCGGTGACCAGGGCGACGCGCCGGCTCAGCGGCTTCTCCGCGGGCAGGCGGCGCAGCTTGGCCTCCTCGAGCGCCCAATACTCGACGCGGAAGGCCTCGGCCTCGCTCATGCCGGCGTAGCGGCTCAGCGCTTCGGCGCCGCGCATGACGTTGATGGCGTTGACGTAGAACTCACCGGCGATGCGGGCGGCTGCCGCGGTGGCGCCCATGGAGACCATGCCCACTCCCGGCCAGAGCACCACCACCGGCTGGGGGTCGCGCATGAGCGGCGAGTCGGGCTGGGCATTGGCGTCGTAGTACGCGGAGTATTGGTCGCAATAGGCGGCAACTGCGGCGGCCAGGCGATCCCTGCAGGCCACCGGGTCGTCGCCGGGCGCGAGGTCGAGCAGCAGGGGTGTGCGCTTGGTGCGCAGGAAGTGGTCGGGGCAGCTCGTCCCCTGCCGGGCCAGGCGCGCCGCATCCACAGAACCGGCGAACTCCAGCACCACCGGGTCGTCGCGGAAGTGGGCGACCACCGGACGCCTGCCGCTGCACAGGCCGCGGAGCACGGGGAGCAGCCGCGCGGCCTGGGCGCGGCGCCGCTCCGGCGCCAGGTCCTCGACACGGCGGCCACCGAAGGCGGGACCTTCGCGCAACGCAGCCGCCGCGTCGATGTGGCGGGCGGCGCGCTCGACGGCGTCCAGGGTGATGCGGTAACACTCCTCGGAGGTGTCGCCCCAGGTGATCAACCCGTGGCCGCCGAGGACCACACCGCGCAGCTGGGGACGCGCTGCCACCAGGTCGCGCAGGCGCAGGGCGAGGTCGAAGCCGGGCCGCTGCCAGTCCAGCCAGCCGACCGTGCCGCCGTACAGTGCGGCGACGATCTCCTCGCCACCTTCGCAGGTGGCCAGCGCGATCACCGCGTCGGGGTGGACGTGGTCGACGTGGGTGAAGGGCACGAGCGCGTGCAGCGGTGTGTCGATGGAGGGGGCCGCGCCGGGCCCGGCCTCGCAGGCGCTGAGCAGGCCGGCCTGGTCGTCCTCGTGCTCGACGCCCCGGTAGCCGCGTTCCAGCGCGCGGACGCGCTCGACGTCGAGCACCGCCAGGCCGGCGCGCCGCAGTGTGCCCAGGTCGCCGCCCGAGCCCTTGACGAAGAGCTGCACCCGCTCCTCGCCGCTGACCGGGTCGGTGGCGCGCACCTTGCAGCTGGTGTTGCCGCCGGCGAAGTTGGTCACGCGCAGGTCGGCGCCGAGCCGGTGCGAGCGGTCCAGCAGCGCTTCGACCGCGTCCAGGGTGGTGACCGAGGTGGCGCTCATCGCCGCCGCATGCTAGCATCCCCGTGCAACCGCTTGCACAACGACGAACCCACGAGGACGCCGTCCCGATGAGCATCGACTTCGACGAGGCCCGGCTGCGCGCCGTGCTGGACGCCTTCCAGCTCGAGCTTCCCTCCTGGGGGTTCAGCAACAGCGGCACCCGCTTCCGCGTCTTCCCCCAGCCCGGTGCGCCCCGCGATGCCTTCGAGAAGATCGACGACGCCGCCACCGTGCATCGCTGGACCGCGGCGACGCCACTGGTCTCGCTGCACATCCCCTGGGACCGCGTCGACGACCCCGCCGCGCTGGCGGCCCACGCGGCGAGCCAGGGCGTGCGCATCGGCGCCGTCAACAGCAACACCTTTCAGGACGAGGACTATCGCCTTGGCAGCCTCGCCCATCCCGACAATGCGGTGCGCCGCAAGGCCATGGCCCACATGGCCGAGTGCTGCGAGATCATCGTGGCCAGCGGTGCGCATGCGCTCAAGGTCTGGCTCGGCGACGGCACCAATTACCCGGGCCAGGACGACTTCCGATCGCGCAAGCGCCGTCTCCAGGACGCCGTGCGCGAGATCCACGGCAGCCTGCCCGCGCCGGCCCGCCTGCTCATCGAGTACAAGCTCTACGAGCCGGCCTTCTACCACACCGACATCCAGGACTGGGGCATGGCCCTGCTGCTCGCCGAGCATGCCGGGGAACGCGCTCGCGTGGTCGTCGACCTCGGCCACCACGCCCACGGCGTCAACATCGAGCAGATCGTCGCCGTGCTGCTCGACGAGGGCCGCCTCGGCGCCTTCGACCTCAACGATCGCAAGTACGGCGACGACGACCTCATCGCCGGCTCCGTCAACCCCTACCAGCTCTTCCTCATCTTCAACGAGCTGGCCGCGGCCGGTGCGCAGAGCGACGCCGCCGGGCAGTGCGCCCGCGCCGTGTCGTACATGGTCGACCAGTCGCACAACATCGAGGCCAAGGTGCCGGCCATGATCCACACCGTGATGACCCTGCAGGAGCAGTGGGTCAAGGCGCATCTCGTCGACCGTGCCGCCCTGCGCGCGGCCCAGCAATCCGGCGACGTCATCGACGCCACCGCCTGCCTCAAGGACGCCTTCGACACCGACGTGCGGCCGCTGCTGGCGCGGTGGCGCGAGGCGCGCGGCCTGCCCGCCAACCCGCTGCGCGCCTATCGGGAGAGCGGGGAGGCGCAGGCGCGCAGTGAGAGTCGCCGCGAGGGCGTCCCCGCCGGCTGGAGCTGACCCGCATGGCCCGCGCCGTGGTCGCGGCCGTTGACCTGGGCGCCGAGAGCGGCCGCGTCGTCCGCGGTGAGCTGAGCGCTGACGGCATCGTCCTCGACGAGCGGCACCGCTTCGCCAACCGGCCGGTGTCGCTTCCCGACCGTCTGGCATGGGACATAACGGGCATCTTCGGCGCGGTTCTCGACGGTCTGCGCGCGGTGCCCGATGCGCAGAGCATCGGCGTCGACTGCTGGGGCGTCGACTTCGCCCTGCTGCGCAAGGACGGTTCGCTCACCGGGCTGCCGCGCAGCTATCGCGATCCGCTCACCGCGGGCATTCTCGACGCGCTCTTCGACTGCATCCCCGCGGCGACGCTGTTCGCGCGCACCGGCATCCAGATGATGGAGATCAACACCCTCTGCCAGCTCCTCGCCCTGCGCCGCGCCGGAAGTCCCGAGCTGGCCGGGGCGCGGCATCTGCTGCTGCTTCCCGATCTCCTGCAGCACTGGCTCGGCGCCGACCCGGTGTGCGAGCGGACCAACGCGGGCACCACGCAGATGCTCGGCCTCGACGGCACATGGGCCGGCGACGTGATCCGCGCCTGCGGCCTCGATCCCGAGCTGCTAGGCCCGCTGGTCGAGGCGGGGACGGTGATCGGCCGCCTCGACGGGCGCTTGGCCGCAGCCTCGGGATCCCGGCCGTCACTGGTGGCGGTGGCCAGCCACGACACGGCGTCGGCGGTGGCCGCCATCCCGCTGCAGCGCGACGACGCGGTGTTCATCAGCTCAGGCACCTGGTCGCTGGTCGGCATGGAGCGCGACGCGCCGTGCCGCAACGACGTGGCGCTGCGCTACAACCTCAGCAACGAGCGCGGGGTCGACGGAACGGTGCAGCTGCTGCGCAACGTCGCCGGCCTCTGGCTGGTGCAGCGCCTACGACACTCGCTCGGCGCCGCCGCCGGTGGAGCCACGCCGTCGTACGCCGAGCTGATCGCGCTTGCCGAGCAGGCGCCGCCGCTGCGCAGCGTCCTCGATCCCGACGATCCCCGCTTCCTGCGTGAGCCCGACGTTGCTGCCACGGCTGGCAGCATCTGCCGGGCTGCCGGTGAGCCGGTGCCACAGGACACCGCAGCACTGCTGCGCGCGTTGCTGGAGAGCCTGGCCCTGCGCTACCGCTGGTGCGTCGACGCCCTCCGCGCCGCCACCGGCGCGGCGCCGCAGGTGGTCCACGTGGTCGGCGGGGGCAGCCGCAACGCGCTGCTCTGCCGGCTCACCGCGTCGGCGACGGGGTTGCCGGTGCTGGCCGGCCCCGTCGAGGCGACGGCCACCGGCAACGTGCTGGTCCAGCTCGTCGCCACGGGCGCGCTCGACAGCGTCGCCGAGGGCCGCGCACTGCTGGCGCGCACGACACCGGTGGTCCGCTACGAACCGGACGGCGATGCTCGCTGGGACGAGGCCTACGCGCGTTTCTGCGCGCTGCCGAGCGTCGGCGGTACACCGCAGCTCGGTTGCACCACGCGGAGCCTGCCAGCGAAGCGGTGACGCCCGTCGCCCAGCCGGCGCGCCGTCCAGCCGTCGATGGGCAGCTCGGCCCACGCGGTGGTCCCCGCGGGCACGGCGAGGGTGCACTCGAAGTGCTCGCCGTCGACGCTCCACTCGACCGCCACCTCGCCGTACGGGCCCAGGTGGCGCGCCGACGACGCGGTCAGGCCGCCGCCGGGCAGCGGCCGGATCCGGACGCTGCGATAGCCGGGCTCCAAGGGCGCGATCCCGGCGACGGTGCGGTGCAGCCAGTCGACCACAGCGCCGAGCGCGTAGTGGTTGAAGGAGGTCATCTCGTCGGTGTTGACACGGCCGTCGGGTCGCAGGCTGTCCCATCGCTCCCAGATGGTCGTCGCCCCCTGCGTCACCGGGTACAGCCACGACGGGCACTCGGTCTGCAGGAGCAGGCGGTAGGCGGTGTCGAGCTGCCCGGTCTCGGTGAGCGCGTCACACACCAGCGGGGTGCCCACGAAGCCGGTGGCGATGTGATGTCCGTTGGCCTGCGCGATCTGCGCCATGCGCCGCCCGGCATCGACCATCTCGTCACCGCCGGTGAGCAGGTGGAAGCACACGGCGAGCGCGTACGCGGTGAGGGTGTCGCTCGACAGGCGACCGTCCGGGTGGCGGAACAGTTCTCGCCAGCGTTGGCGGTATCTCGCGGCCAGCGCCTCGTACCGCGCGGCGTCCTGGTCGCGCTGCAGGACCGCGGCGCTGGCGGCGACGATGTCGAGCGAGTGCACCAGGTGGGCGCCGGCGATGAGCACGGGCTCGGTGGCGCCGGCGCTGGGCTTGTCGGCCGGCGCCGCCGGGTCGAGCCAGTCGCCGAACTGGAAGAGCTCGGGATTGAGGGAGGGGCCGTGCGCCTCGACACATGCGTCGACGTAGGCGGTCATGCTGCGGTACCCGCGAGACAGCAGCCCCGCGTCGCCGAACCGCTGGTAGCACACCCAGGGGACGATGACCGCGGCGTCGCCCCAGGCCGCCGCGGTGCCGCTGCCGTGGGGCTCGGCGGACGGCATCGGGACGACGAACGGCACTCCCCCATCCGCGTACTGGTCCGCCGCCAGGTCGGCCAGCCAGGAGTCGAGGAAGCCCGAGCAGTCGTAGAGGAACGTGGCGCTGGGCGCGAACACCTGGATGTCGCCGGTCCAGCCCAGGCGCTCGTCACGCTGCGGGCAATCGGTGGGCACGTCGACGAAGTTGCCGCGCATCGACCACACGGCGTTCTCGTGCAACCGATTGACCAGGTGGTTCGAGCAGGAGAACCAGCCGGTGCGGCGCATGTCGCTGTGACAGACCTGGGCTTCCAGGTTGGCCGCCGACGGGCCGCCGGGCCAGCCGCTGATCTCCGCGTAGCGGAACCCGTGCATGGTGAACTCCGGGACCCAGGACTCGCCGCCGCGCCCGGCGCTGATGTAGCGGTCCGTCTGCCGCGCCGCGCGCAACGGCGCGGTGCACAGCTCGCCGTCCTGCAGCGCCTCGGCGTGACGCACCACGATCTCGGTGCCTGCGGGGGCGCTGATGCCGCGCAGCCGCAGCCGGCCGACCAGGTTCTGGCCGAAGTCCGCGATGACGGCGCCGGACCGCGAGTGCAGCAGCTCGACCGGCGCCACGGTCTCAATGCAACGCACGGCTGGCGACGTCTGCGGCACCAGCGTCGCGCGATCCCGCTCCACGACGACGCAACCCGCCCAGGTGCTGTCATCGAAGCCGGGCCGGTCCCAGCCGTCGACCTGCGCTTCGAGCCGCGCGTCATACACCGCGCCCATGTAGAGGTCGGCGCTGCGCAGCGGGCCCTCGCCGGCTCGCCATGCCGTGTCCGTGGCGACGATCTGGCTGCGGCCATCGGCATAGGCCAGCTCGAGCTGGGCGAGCGCCGCCCGGCGCGTGCCGTACCAGTTCCGCCGTTCGCCGAAGATGAAGCCACGGTACCAGCCGTCGGCGAGGGTGATGCCGACGGCGTTCGCACCGGTGCTCAGGTGTGCCGTGATGTCGTACTCCTGGAAGCGCAGGCGCGACCGGTACGCGCTCCATCCCGGGGTGAGCAGATCGTCGCCGACACGGCGCCCGTTGATCGACGCGGCGTACAGGCCGTGGGCGGTGATGCGAAGGCGCGCCGCGACAAGGCCCTCCTGCACCCTGAACTCACGGCGCAGCAGGGCGGGCGGTTGCGTGCCGGTGAGGTCCTCGGGCAGGTCCGGGCTGATCGCCTCCGCGACCCAGGTCAGGATGACGGCACCTGCTTCACCAGGTCACTCTCCTGTTGCGCCAGCTGTTCGGCCTGCGTCGCCCACGCGCCGGTCGCGCTGCAGGTGAGCGTCTCGATGGCGAAGCGATGCACCGGCGCCCACACGCCTTCGCAGACCACCGCGTGACCAGCCTGCCGCGTCGCGCCGTGGATGACGAAGACGTAGGAGCCCGGCAGCGCGGTGTGCGGCGTCACGAAGGTATTGCTCCCCCCGCTCATGTCATTGACCTCGACCTGCACCAGCCTGCCGGCATCGCTCGCGCGGTCGAAGGCGACCAGGATCACGGTCACGTAGTCGTCGGCATCCTGGGTCCACACGCGGACGCGCGCGTCCTTGAAGGAGGAACCGGCGAGCATCTGTGACACGGCGGCCGCGTCGGCCGGTGTCGCGGCGGCCACCTGGTCCGGCTCGGTCAGGTCCTGCGTGGTCGCGACGGTCTGCGGCAGGGGACTGGGCAGTTGGGTCAGCAGCAGCTCGCCGGACGCCGCGCCGATGGCCTGCGCCCCGCAACCGGTTGCCATGAGCAGGCACGCCAGAGCAGCGATGGGACGGATCATGGCGCGAACGTGATCGACCCGTTCCAGCGGTCCGACGTCCCGTGCTGGTCGGCGATGGTCCCCGAGCCCGTGGCGTTCTTGAAGATGCCGGTGCCACCGGTCACGGTGAAGCTGTACGAGGCGGCGTTCGACCGCTTGCACGCCTGCCCCTTGGTCGACTGCACGTCGAGAACGTCGCCGTTGGCCGCGGTCAGCGTGCCGGTGGTCGTGCTCGTGAAGCAGTCCCCCACCCCCGCGGCGACGGCGAAGGTGCGGTGCATTCTCAGCGCCCCGAACGGCGACGTGCCAACCGTGCCGTCCCCGACCGCGCAGAGCGCCGCTACAGTGCCCGTCAGATTGCAGTTGTACGGGCCGAACACGGAAGCGAAGGTGACGTCGAGCGCGACTGTGCCGTGTGGTTGCGGGACCCGTGGCGCGGCGGACGCCGAGGCCACCGGTCCGCTGCTGAGGTCGACGGCCTGCAGCGTCCAGTCGCACTGGGTGTCGACGTGCAGGTAGTAGTTTCCCGGCGTCGAGAAGTTCAGCGTCCCCTGCCGCTTGACCGCGACGAAGGTGGTCTGCGGGTGCTCGAAGGCGGTCGAGTTGTCGTCGCCGTTGAAGACGTCGAGGGTGAACTGGTTGACGTTGAGCACCTCCTCGGAGTTCTGCTTGGTGCAGTCGAAGGTGTATCTGACCTGCCACGGCCCGGAGACCCGGAACGGGGCCAGGCTCTGCGCCGTCCCGGTCGTGGAGTCGGTGTCGACCAGGATGGCGCTCTGCGCCTGGCCGAGGCTGCAGCCGCAGAGCAAGGTGCCCGCGGCCACCCCGCCCACGGCGGTTCGCAGCAAGGCGAGCAGGTTCACGACGGCGGCGCCGCCGGCAGCACGTCGATGGTTGCGCCGGCGGTGTAGGTGGTCTTCAGCTGGGTCTTCTGGTCGGTGTAGTTCTCGACGAGGTTGTCCCCAACGATGAGGCCGCCGTACTGCGTCGCCATGTCGATGGTCAGGGTGAAGTCCACCCTGCTGTTCGGCCCGCCCTGCGCGTACTCCTCCTCGCCGCCCATGGTGGCCTCCCACGCGTCGATCGGGACCCCACAGGCGTCGACGCGGACGTGGTCGGTGATCGTGGCGGTCCCCTGCGGGGCGGTGGCGGTCGGCCCCACCACCTCGGTCGTCCCGGTCAGGGGATCGGTGGCCGCCGACCGCCAGGTTGCCGCGGGAGCGGCGGGGAACGGGAAGATCTCCACGCCGGGAGCGAGCGGGTTGAACATGTGGTCGTTGCTCGGGTCGGCGGGGTCATGGGTCACCATGGCGGTGATGTAGACGCCCGGCGCGACGCCGCCGCCGACACCCAGCGAGCTCACCTGCCCCTGCGGGTACAGGTGGTACGAGGTGGTGGTGACCACGTCGTGGAAGGTGTCGACGACGTCGAAGCTGAAGTCCTGCACCGAGCCGAGCGCGCTGACGTTGGTCACCTGCCGCGTGCCGGACTGCGGCAGCGGCACCACCTTCTGCGTCGCCGTGCCCGGGTTGGTGGTGATCGAGCCGGTGCGCCGGAACGCGTACGTCGCGGGAGCGGGCGGGTGCAGCGCCGCCGCCGTCGCCTCCTTGGCCGGATACGACAGCGGCGACAGCGTCGGGCAGGGATCCGGGGTCGGCGTGGACAGCACGATCTGCACCGGCAGGACCGGCGGTTGCTCGACCGGCGCCGGGAAGGCCTGCACCGGGTTGAGGTAGTGGATGATCGGCGGTAGCGACGGCAGTGGCGAGGGTGTCGGCACGCCGTAGAAGACGTTGGCGCCCGCCTGCTTGACGTCGGTGTCCACAGGGCTGATCGGGCCGCACGCCGCCAGCACCAAGGCCGCCAGCAGGCAGGGACCGATTCGGTTGCTCACGAGTCTTCTTCTCATCATTGGCAGTCCGGGTTGTTGGGCAGCTTGGTCGCGGTGGTTCCCGCGTTGAGCTGCAGCTGCGGTCCGGGTTGGATGACCGGCACCGGCACCGCCTGCGGCGTCCGGTGGTGCTGGTACTCGAGCACCGCGTGGAAGAGGTCGGTGGCGTCGGCGACCGGGAACTGGCCGAGCAGGACCATCAGCGCCATGGTCTGGGTGTGCGGCGGGAACCACAGGAAGATGGTCTGGTCGGAGAGCACCATGGTGTAGGCGCGCTCGCCCAGGAAGTAGACGCGGTGGAAGTAGCCGCTGCCGAAGGTGCACTGGATGCCGCGGAAGATCTGGTGGCCCACGCACTGCAGCTCGTCCTGCTGGCAGGTGGTGTCCATCGACTCGTCGTTGATGTCGTCGATGGCGTACTGGGGCTTGAACAGCGAGATCTCCAGCGCGCCGTCGGTGGCCTGCCCGTGGTGGATGGTGGTGACGACGCCGCTCGACACCTCGGCGTCCGAGCCGGCCTGGGCGAACGCCTTCGACGCCTCCGTCTCCACCCTGAAGGTGAACGCGCCGATGGCGTGCGGCACCAGGTTCGCCGGCACCGTGCGCGCGGACGTCGAGCTCGCCCCGGCGGTGACGCAGGTGGTGACAACGGTGATCAGCAGCCCGACCGTGACCGCCGCCACCGCCCGGCGCCGCGGCCGCAGCATCGCCGCACGGCGTCGCCGCAGTCGCCACGCGCGCATCCGTCCGCGCACATCGAGGCGCAGGTTCACCTCGAACCACGGGTTCGGCATCTGCGCGGAGTACGGCTCGCGCAGCGAGGTGCGGGCGATCCGCGCCAGCACGCGGTTGAGCATCGGCTGGGCCCGGTCGAGCCGTCGCGTCACCGATGCCGCCAGCCGCTCGGCGGCGTCGGCGTCCTCGGGCCGCAGGTCGCGGCGCAGGTCTCCCCACAGCGCTCGGCTGACCAGCCAGGCCAGCTCCTCGTGTTCGGCGTCGTCGTTGACGTGGGCGAGGAACCTGGTCGGTGACGCCGCCGGGTCGCCGATGGTCAGGTCGCGCGCCCGGTCGCGGAACTCGGCGTATGCCGCGGCGATGCGGCCGGGCAGCCCGAGCCGTCTTCCCCATCGCCGGCGCTGTCGCGTGCGGGCGAGCTTGAAGAACCAGGGATACATCGCGAACAGCAGCACCACGGCGAGGACGATGGGCAGGATGCGCACCAGGTACCACTGCACGTACTGGAAGAGCTGCAGCGCCGTCAGCCTGCGGGTGGGGATGTAGACGACGAGCTGCAGCCGGTCGATGGCGGCCGCATTGACCTGGTTCTTCTGCTGCTGATGGGTGGACGGCTTGGCCTTGGGCGGCACACCGGTGATCGGGTACCAGCCGTAGCCGCCGAAGTAGGTCTCGAGCCAGGTGGCGCCGTTGGCCGGGTGCACCGCGAAGCTGCCGTCGCTCTGCTGCTCGCCGCCGAAGTACCCGAAGCCGATGCGTGCCGGGACGCCGGACCAGCGTGCCAGCAGCGCCTCGGCCTCGACGATCTCGTACGGGTTGGCCTCACCGCCGTCGAGCATCTGCCCCACCCGCTGCGGCGTGATGTCACCGGGTGCGCCGGCGCCCGCGGCCACCACGTTGGTGTAGAGCGCCTGGCGCAGGTAGGTGAGCCTGTCGTAGCTGTTCTCGGCGACGCCCTTCTGGGTGGCCGCCTGCGAGTATTTGCCAAGCAGTTCCGAAACCTGGATGGGCGGCGGCGGTGCGGTCAGGTACTGGTTGTAGGCCGGGCCCGGCCGGGGCGCCTGGGCCACCTGCGCGCCGGTGGGCAGCGCCTCGCCGACCAGCGTGTAGCTCAGCCCGCGATAGATGGGCTCGTCGGCGATGGCCAGCGCGCCGGTGCGCGGGTCGACGGTGAGGGTGTTGTGCGTGTCCTGCACCTGGTCGAGGAAGGCGAGCTCGGGCAGCGCGTGACCGGCCAGCCCGTCGACGACGATGTGGAAGACGATGGGATTGGCGCCCGGCGTCTTCTTCCCGCCGGGAACGGCGCCCGGCGCCTGGAACCGCTTCAGCGTGCCGGCGTCGTACGGCGGCAGCAGCCAGGCCTGCTGCTTGGTGTCGTACACGTCGATGACCCCCACCCGAAGCGGCAGCGCGCGCGTCGCCGTGTAGGTGAACAGCACCTGGTCGGCGGGCAGCGGAGGGATCTGCGGGCGCTGCGGTGGGATGGTGTGGTTGGTGTTCGGCTGCGGAAAGAGAAAGCCGAGCTGGCTCAGGCCGGCCACCGCGACGCCGAGGGCCGCGGCGAACGCGGCGCCGCGCATCATGCGCCGGCTCTCGAACGCGGCGCTGGAGAGCCCGCTGGTGCCCAGCTCGGCGCCGTAGGCGAGGGTCATGCCCAGCATCAGCAGGAGCAGCGCCACCACCACGGTGGCCACCTCCGACGAGGCCGGCTGCGTGAGCACCGCGCCCATGGTCACCGGCACCGACAGACTGACTCCGAGGCGCGGGCGCCGCAGGCTAATGCCCAGCGCGGCGCTGCCCGCGGTGAGCAGCGCGAAGACGAAGACGAGGATGAACCGCCAGCCCGGGTCGAAGGGGATGGGCGGCTGCAGCAGTCCACCGCCGTTGACGGCCTGCGCGATCTGGTAGGTGAGCCCGCCGCCGGTGTGCGAGTCGAGCGCGACCAGCGCAGCCCCGGCCAGCGCCGCCACGGGAATCACCAGGAACTGCAGGTACGCACCGCCCGGCCGGCGCATGGTGAGCAGCACCATGCCGCCGCCGATGAGCACGCCGAGCAGCCCGACGAGGTGGGCACTGAAGTCGCGGAAGATGCCACCGGCGACCCAGGCGGCGGCGGCGGTCGCCAGCATCGCGCCCGCCGTGGTCAGCGTCGGGTTGATCGGCGGCCGCGTCTCGCCCTGCGTTTGCGCCTGCTCCGCGTCCGCGTTCTCGACGCCGGGCTGCGGCTCCGCCTGCGCAACCGCGTCCACGCCGCCCGCCGCGGACGCCACGGATTCGACGTCGATGCTCACGGCAGCGCTCGCACGTTGCTCTGCAGGCTGGCGCGGAACACCCCGCTCAGCGAGACGCCCGGCTTGACCTGCACCACCTGCGCGCCGATCTCGTAGGCGCGCCGGATGCTGATCGGGTCGGACTCCTCCCAGACCACGGCGCACACGGTGAACGACGACCCCGCGCTGACCAGCAGGTTGGCGCGCGCCACCGACGCCGCGTCGAAGTGGCTGGTGATCAGCACCACGTGGGCGTCGCGCCGCCGTGCCTTGGCCAGGCGTTCCATGGCGTCGCTGAGCGGGTCCCCGGCGAGGTGGATGCGGGCCAGCTCGTCGAGGAACAGCAGCCGCGCCCGCGGACCGCGGAAGGCGCCCAGCGACGCGTAGTTCGACTCCAGCTGGACGGTGAAGCCGTCGCGGATGTGCCGGACGCCGACCGAGGCCGCCACGCGCACGGCGGTCTCGAAGGTGTCCGACGGGGTGCCCGGGCTGTTCCACTCCGCATCGGTGTCGACCACGATGGCGATGCGGTCACTGATGCCCTGCTCGAACTCGCGCACCAGCAGCTTCTCGGTGCGCGCGAAGGCGCTCCACACCACGCGGCGCACGTCGTCGCCGCGCACGTAGTCGCGCATGCCGTAGAACTCGAAGCCGTCCGGCCAGGGGCGCGACCGCGGTGGCCGCAGCGGCGGCTCCTCGAAGGCGCGCGTCAGCGGGCGGTCGAGGACGTGCTCCACGTTGGGGTGCACGATGATCTCAGTAGCGGGCAGCAGCTCCTGGCGCCGCTTGGCCAGGCCGATGGGATCGGTGAACTCCGCGGTGAGCGGACCGACCGCGTAGACGCCGCGCAGCTTGGGCGCCACGCTGTAGCGGTGCTTCAGGTCGTGACCCGGTGACAGCGCGGGAATCGGCAGCACCACGCTGCGGCCGAGCTGCGCGTGCAGCTGCTCCTCGATGCGGAACGCGGTGACCCGCGCCTGCGCCGAGAGGGTGAGCTCGACGCTGAGCGTCTGCCCGACGCGCGCGCGATGCGCGATCGAGGAGCGCTGCGCAGTGACCGGCCGCTTGCGCCGCGCCAGCACGGCCGCGACGCCGAGCATGATCACGCCCGCGTAGGCGAGCAGGTACAGGCCGCGACCACCGTAGCCGTGCGCGACCACCCAGCCGAGCACCGCCAGCGCGGCGACGATCAGCCCGGTGACGGTGATGCCGAGGTGGCGTTCGACGAGCTGCCACGGCGACATCCCGCCGCCGGCGTCGAGCGCGGACGAAGCCGCGGCCGAGGAGGCGAGCCTGCGAATGCTCATCTGGCGGTGGGCGGCCAACTCGTCACACCATCGGCGGCTTGACACGGCTGGTGATCCGCTCGATCACCTTCTGCACGGTGTCGTCGCGCAGCTCCGCGTCCGGTGTCAGCGCCAGGCGGTGAGCCATCACCGGCTGCAGCACGGTGGTCACGTCGTCGGGCAGCACGTCCTCGCGGCCGCGCGACGCGGCCACGACGCGCGCCGAGTAGAGCATGGCCAGCGACGCGCGCGGGCTGGCGGGAAGCTGCAGCGACGGCTCGGTCCGGGTGGCCTGGCAGATCTCCGCGATGTAGATCTTGAGCGCGTCGGACACCTGCACACCCTTGGCCCACTCCTGCAACGCCAGCACGTCCTCGACGCCGCACACCGGCTGCAGGCTGTCGATGGCTAGCCGGTTGGAGTTGGCGTTCATCACCTCCACCTCCGCGGCCAGGTCCGGGTAGCCCATCGACATCTTGAAGAGGAAGCGGTCGAGCTGCGCCTCCGGCAGCGGGAAGGTGCCGGCCAGCTCGATCGGGTTCTGCGTGGCCAGCAGCAGGAAGGGCTGCGGCAAGCGGTGGGTCACACCGTCCACCGAGACGCGGCGCTCCTGCATCGCCTCCAGCAGCGCGGACTGCGTCTTCGGCGTGGCCCGGTTGATCTCGTCGGCGAGCAGGATGTTGGTGAAGACCGGGCCGGCACGGAACTTGAACTCGCGCGTGGTCAGGTCGACGACCGACGAGCCGGTGATGTCCGAGGGGAGCAGGTCGGGCGTGCACTGGACGCGCGCCGTGTCGGCCTGGATGGTCTGCGCGATGGCTCGGGCCAGCATGGTCTTGCCGGTGCCGGGCAGGTCCTCGAGGAGCACGTGGCCCTCGGCGAGAATGGCCGAGAGGATCAGGCGGATGGAGCGCCCCTTGCCCTTGATGACCTTCTCGATGTTGGTGACGATGCGCTCGAAGGACTCCTGGAACTGCTCGGCGGTCCGCGGGCCGCTGCTCATCGATACGATCTGGGCCTCAGCCATTGCTTCTCCTTGCTTCCTGTATCTCGTGTTCGGGTTGCCGGTCGAGCTTCAGCGACCTGGAGACCACCGCCTCCGACGCACCGCCGAGCAGCGCGTCGACGACTTCGGTATTGCCCAGCACCTGCGCGGGCGTGCCCTCGGCCATCACCGTCCCCAGTCGCAGCGCGATCATGCGGTGCGACACCGCCGCCACCAGGCCGAGGTCGTGCTCGATGATGAGCACGCCGCAGTTGGTCTCCTTGACGATTCGCCCGATGACCGGCGCCAGCAACTCGGTCTCCGCCTGGGCCAGTCCCGACGACGGCTCGTCGAGCAGGAGCAGCTTCGGCTGCGTCGCCAGCACGCAGGCGATGTCGACGATGCGCCGGGTTCCCGTGGACAGCTCGTTGACGAACTTGCCGGCGTAGGCGCCGAGGCCGAGGCTCTGGATCAGGTTGTCGACGCGCCGCCGGGCGCGCCGCTCCGACTGGTTGCTGATCGGCGTCCACAGCGCGGCGTGCACCATGCTGCGGCTGCGCAGGTGGCGCTCCAGGGCGACGGCGATCGACTCGCGCACGGTCAGCGCGGGAAACAGCTTGACGTTCTGGTACGAGCGGGCCAGCCCGAGCTGCGCCCGCTGGTGCACGCCGAGCCGGGTGACGTCACGGCCGGCGAATTGGATGGATCCCGCGGACAGCTCGGCGGCGCCGCTGATGGCGTCGAAGAGCGTGGTCTTGCCGGCGCCGTTGGGACCGATCAGGCCGATGACCTCCGCGCGATCGGCGCGCAATGACACACCGTTGAGCACCCGCACACCGCCGTAGCTGAGCTCGAGGTCCGCGCAGATGAGCACCGTCTCGCGCTCGTCGCCGAGCTCGTTGAGCCGGCGCTGCATCGACGTGCTCAGGTCGGAGGTGACCGCGCCGGCGAGGAACACGGAGTGCACCACGTCCGGCCGGCGCCGCAACTCCTCGACGCTGCCGTCGAAGCGGATCTCGCCCTTCTCCATGTACACCGCGCGTTCGGCGATCTGCAGCGCGACGTTGATCGACTGCTCGACGATGATCACCGTCGTCCCCTGGCGGCGGATCTCGCGCAGGGCGTCGAGCAGCACCTGCACCACCTGCGGCGCCAGGCCGAGCGACAGCTCGTCGACCATGAGCAGGCGCGGCTTCATCAGCAACGCCTGGCCCAGCGCCACCATCTGCTGCTCGCCCCCGGAGAGGTTGCCCGCCTGTGTGGTCCAGCGCGTCTTCAACTGCGGGAAGCGCGCCAGCACCTCGTCGAGCTTCTGTCGCAGGTAGTCGGGATCGCCGCGGTACATCCAGCCCGCGGTGCGCAGGTTCTGCTCGACGGTCAGGGTGGGGAACACCGCCTGGCCGCCGGGCATGGTGACCACGCCGCGCGCGGCGATGAGATGTGGCGGCAGGTGGGTGATGTCGTCGCCGTCGAGGAAGATGGCGCCGTTGCTGGCCTGCTGGATGCCGCCGATGGCGCGCAGCAGCGTCGACTTGCCGGCGCCGTTGGTGCCCAGCAGCGCGACCAGCTCGCCCTCGCTGACGTCGAAGTCGACGCCGAAGAGAACCTGCGCGCCGTCGTAGACGACGTCGAGGTCACGGCAGACGAGCAGCTTGCTCCGCCCGGCCTGCTTCGACGCGCGCGCCACCTCGTCGGCGCGGCTGGCGGCGAGCGCGGCGCGAATGTCCTGCTCGAAACCGGCCGAGCCGGCGGCGATGATCCCCGCCCCGACCAGGATGATGGGAACCGCCCAGAGCATGGCGGCCTGGATGCCGATCGAGCTCGCCTGCACTGTGAGGAAGACGACGAAGAGCACACCGGGGATGGCGAATGGGCCGAAGGCCTGCAACCCCAATCCGCGGATGCGCGCCGGCACCACCAGTGAGAGCGGTGTGAACAGCGCGGGAATGATCATCGCGCCACCGAAGGCGAGCACGATGTTGCTGGCGATGGCCAGCGGCAGCACCGGCGACAGCGCGAAGAGCAGCAGGCCCACGGCCAGGATCACCACCATCCCGGCCATGACGCCCATCAGACGCCCCGGCTTGTAGGCGATCACGCGGTCGGCCACCACACCGCTCACGGCCAGCCCCAGCAGCGCGGGCACGGTTGCCGCGCTGATGATCAGCCCGCGGGGCACCGGCGCGAGCTGGAAGTGGTCGCCGTACCACAGCGAGGGGAACAGGATCACCACCTGGTACCCGGCGATGAGGAACGGGAAGGCGAAGGCGATGTAGCGCAGCGTGCGCACGCTCCAGGCGGCGCGCCAGCCTTCGGACCAGCCGACCGGGCGCTGTTCCTCGGACGCGGCCGCCTCGTCGGCGCCGGCGGCGAGCCTGTCGAGCCGTCCGCGCACGGGTTCCCTGAGCAGGAAGAAGCTGAAGGAGATGACGACCGCGATGAGACCGAAGGCGATCAGCGTCGCACGCCACCCGAAGTTGGCGGCGACGATGCCCGCGACCAGGGGCCCGGCGATGAGGCCGAGCGTGGTGCACATCTGCACGAAGACGAACACCCGGGCGCGCGTCGGCGGCGGGTAGTAGTCGGTCAGCAGCGGAAAGCCGACGGGTTGGCGGACCAGCTCACCCACCTGGCCCATCACGCGCGTGCCGGCGAGCGGGGCGACGCCCGGCGACAGGCCGGCGAACACGAACGACGCGTGGGCCATGATGGCGCCCACGGCGAGCATGGTCACGCGCCGCACGCGGTCGCTGACGAAACCCATGACCGGTCCCGCCGCCACCGCCATGATGCCAAGCGCGGACTGCACCCCGACGAGCAGGAAGACGCCCACACCGAAGTCGTTCTTGATGTCGGGCAGCAGCAGCGAGAACGCCTGCTGGTCCAGGCCCGAGACCAGGGCGAAGTAGCCGAGCAGGATCAGGGGAAGCAGCGGGCCGCCCGCCGCGACGGCACGCACGTCGAGCATCCGCGCGTACGTCCCCAGCCGGGCGCGCACGGGCACGGTTGTCGCCGGCGGCTGCTCGACGAGTGGCTGGAACTCGTACGGTTCGACGCCACCGAACTGCAGCTCGCGCTCACTGGGCACGCGCGTGCGCGTGGTGGTGTTCACGCCTCCTCCTTCACGCGGTAGCGCACCGGGACGAACTCGACACCACCGCGGCCCATCTTGGGAGCGATCTCGGCGCGTACGTCGATCCCGTCGCGAGCGCGATCCGCCAGCAGGCTGGGGACGAGGATGCGATAGCGGACGGCGATGCGGCGCAGCGTGGCGTCGCGCGCCGAGTACCACATCGAGGCGAGGCCGCCGGGGAAGAGCAGCAGCACCAGGAGCACGCCGATGCCGCTGCTGAGGATGAGCACGATCGGCGAGCTGGAGAAGAGCGAGACGACCCCGTAGTACAGCGACCCGAGGACCGCGCCGAGAATCGACCCCAGGCCACCGGTGACGGTGTTGAGGAACAGGTAGATGCTGGTCAGCGGGTCGAACCCGACCGCCTGCACGGCGCGCTCCTGAAAGGCGAACAGCCCACCCGCGACGCCGGCGAGGAACCCTGCCAGCGCGAAGGCCTGCAGCCGCGCGGCCGGCAGGCTGATGCCGAATGACTGCGCGGCCTGCTCGTTGTCGCGGCAGGCGATCAGCACGCGTCCCGCCCGGCTGCGCCGCACGCCCTTGACCATCACCACCGCGCCGATGAGCGCTGCCAGGCAGAGGAAGAAGAACGCGGACTCGTTGTCGAGCGAGAAGCCGAGGAAGTTGGGGCGGTCCAGCTTGCTGGGCAGGAACCTGCCGAGCAGGCTGGGGTCGAGCAGCAGCGCGGTCGCCGCCAGTGAGAAGGCGAGCGACGTGGCGGCGAAGTACAGCCCGCGCAGGCGCAGCGCGGGGAGGCCGATGGCCACCGACACACCGGCGGCGGCCACACCACCCAGCGCGATGGCCAGCAGGAAGAAGACTCCGTGGCTCGCCACGATCGCGGTCACGTACGCGCCCACGGCGGCGATCGCCCACTGCCCGAGGCTGATCTGCCCCGCCCAACCGGTGAGGACGAGGATGGACAGCGAGACCATCCCGTAGATGAAGATCACGGCGAGCAGGGACACACGCCCGGTGTCGAGGGCGAAGGGCAGGATCAGTGCCGCAAGGCTGACCAGACCGATCAGCCCGCCCTTCCAGTTCTGCACCACGGGGAGGTGGCGCAGCTCCTCGGGAACGGGACGCGCCTCCCGCGCTGCGAGGTAGCCGCCCGCCACCTCCTGCTCCGCGCGTGACTGGCGTGCGCGCTGCAGCAGCAGCACACCGCCGACGATCAGCAGCAGGGTCACGTAGAGCGGCGCCGGGTTGGAGAAGTTCCAGCCCATCACCTGGGCGATGACGCCGATGGCGACGCTCGCGGCCACGGCGACGGGCAGGCTGGCGAAGCGCGCCACCGCGACCGCGGCGAGGAGCTCCACCAGGGTGAAGACGTCGAACGCCGACGTCGCCTGCGCGCCCGCCGCCACGCCGTGCGCGATCGTGCCAAGGATGGCAGCAACTCCGGAGAGCGCACCGGCCATGGCCCAGCTCAGCGACGCCATGCTGGCCACCGGGATGCCCAGGGTCTGGGCGCGGCGCTGGTTGTCGGCCACACCGCGGATGGCGACGCCGGTGCGGTGGTAGCGGAAGAAGAGGGCGAGCAGCGTGCACACGACGGCGGCGACGATCGCGCTGAGGAAGTCGGCGAGGTGGAAGATCACGGTGACGGCGTGCGAGTCCCACGGCCACCTCCAGGCCACCGCCATCGCCGGGTTGGCGATGGGCACGAAGTTGCCGAACGGCGCGGGTTGGGGCGGCGGGAGCCCATTGCTGGTGGGCGTGAACCACCCGAAGATCCAGCTGGCGAGGGCGACGAGCAGGCCCGCCACAGCGACTGTCACCACGGTGACGATCAGGCGCGGCGCGCTGTCGAAGCGGCGGATGACCAGCATGTACAGCGCCCAGGAGATCAGGGGCGCCAGCGCCAGGCTGACCAGCAGGCTGAGCCAGAAGTTGGCCGCGATCCAGCCGCCGTCACCGTGGCTCTGCAGCGCCTGCAGCAGTTGGGCGGGGTGACTCTGGAGGAAGTCGGTGTCGCTGTTGATGCCGGGCAGGCACGTCCCGCACACCGCCTTGAGCCAGACCACGCCCTGTACGTGATAGACGAGCTCGTAGAACAGCAGTCCGGTGACCGCACCGAGCTGCACCTGGCCGAAGTTGATGACACGCGTCGTCTTGAGCACCAGCACCATGCCCAGCGCCTGCAGGGCGAGGCCGGCTCCGGTGACGGCACCCAGCACGCTGACCGACGGTGGCGCACCCTGGCTCAGGAACGTCGAGAGCGGCCAGACCCTTGGCAGCAGGACCAGGCACAGCGCGGCGAAGGCGAAGGCGAGCAGGTCGGCGTTTCTGCGCGCGACCGGCACGAGAGCGCGGGCGCGCGCGCTGCTGATCGCCATCAGGTCACGTCCTCGTTGCCGCTGTCGCACGGCCCGTGGAAGAAGGGATCACCGGACGGCCACGGATTGACCAGGCTGCGGCGGGCGCCGTGGTCCACGTAGCAGAACGCCCCCGGCTGGCTCTTCTCGTCGGGGAGCGGTCCCGGGTCGGTGTTGCTCCACCACCACTCGGCGGCGTCGACGGTCATGGTGTGCGAGCCACCCGCGAAGCCAACCTTGCCGGGCATGATCGGCGGCGCCGGCGAGTTGGGGAACGTGGTGGTCTGCATTCCCGACTGGAAGGTGGCGGGGGTGAGGTTGGGCCCCGCCATCTGGATCCCCGACGCCAGCAGCAGGAGCTGGTGGTAGATCTCCTGGTAGCCGGTGCTGGTCGACTCGTTTCCGTACGTCTGGGAAGGGTCGGCCCACGTCGACGGCAGGTCCTGGTACTGCCGCTGCATCGGCACCGTCGTGATGCCGAACATGTGCGAGCTCTGGTCGGCTGGCGCGTTCATGACCTTGCGCACGTTGGGGTTGTCGAAGAGGTTGTAGTTGGTGACCAGCCACTCCGGCTGGTAGGACTGCGCGTCGGCGTCCTGCATGAGCTGGCCGAGATAGTTCCGGTCACCCAGGAAGAAGACCGAGGTCACGTTGTGGGCCTTGAACTGCAGGACGGCGCTGGCGGCGTTCTGCTGCGACTGCGCCGAGCTGTCCGCGCCTGTGGTCGGCTTGGCAATCCACGCCATCTGGATGCCGCAGGTGCTGGACACCGCCTGCTCGAAAACGGAGCTGTCGTTGGGGATGTCGACCGCCTCTGTGGTGAAGGCCAGGCCGTAGACTCGCGGCTTTCCCTGCACGCCCGTCCCCGCGTGCGCCGCCACGCCGCCCGCGAGCCGGGCGCACGCCCAGGCTGCGAAGGTGCGCTGCAGGGTGTCCTGCGCCATTGGGTACGTCCAGACATAGGGCGCGCGTGCGGCGAGCTGCGACTCGGAGAAGAAGGGCCTGGTCAGCGTCGCGATGACCTTGTGCTGGGCCATCTCGTCCGCGTAGGAGATGCCGCTGCCGGTCTGGTCCTCCATGGCGGCGAACAGGCCGGTCGGCTGGCTCGCCTGCACCTCGCAGTCCGCCTGGGCGCGCTGCCCCTGCGCATTGGCGCCGACGCCGCCGCTCTGCTGGTTGCAGGTGTTGGGCGTGGTGTCGAGGTGGAGCCGCCGCCCGTAGAACTCGAAGCGCTTGTTGAAGAAGTCGGTCATCCCGGTGGGGATCGTCCCCGCGGGGTACTCGTTCTGGATCTCGATGTCGCCGCCTTGGCAGGTCGGGCCGCTGCCCCCGCCGGTGACCCCCATGGAGGTGTTGCATCCGTTGCCCTTGGGGTCGTTCCAGAAGGGAATGCAAGGCGGCGACTGGGGGTCCTGAATCTGGCGAGGCGGATCCCCGGCGACGCATGCGTTGAAGGTCGTGTGATCGGGCAGCGGCGTGGGCGTCGGCGCTGACCCGGAGACGGATCCGGGCAGCGGCGTCGGCGTCGGCGCGGGCGTCGGCGTGCCTCCACCGGCGCCCCCGGCACCGTTGCCGAAGACGTCGGTCTGCTCCTGCGGCGCCTGCTGGATGGTCTTCTGCACCGTGGGCGCGAACTCGGCCAGGGCCGGCGGCGTGGAAGCGGTTGCACGCAGGGCCACCACGGCGACCAGCGCCAGGGTGACCAGCGCCACCACGACGTTGACCAGGCCGGGGACTCGCTGGGCGCGGGAGTGGGACGACGCCTGGCTCATGCGTGCCTGGTGGAAACCATCTGAAGCTCCGACCCGCCGCCTATCCAACCGTTCCTCGGCACCGCACAGTACCGTTTCGCTGAAACCTTGTCAAGCAGTTTTCGGCCCGACGAGGAGGAGGCTCCTCACCGCGGGCAGCTCGATGGACACCTCGGTTCGCGAACCCTGGTCAGAGATGACCAGGCGTCCTCCCGCCGGCCCGGTGGTTCCGGTGTGCGGGTCCCAGCGCTCCAGGTCGAGCGCGCCGCGGATGGAGACCGTCGTCTTGACATCGTCGTCCGACGAGTTGACCAGGTATATGACGTGCCGCCCTGCCTTGACCTTGTGGGTGTAGGCGAGCTGCCCTTGCCGCGAGCTAGCGTCAGATAGCTTGTGGAAGTCGCCGCGGGCACGCACTATCGACGCCGGGTTGGGCGCCGTGGATTCGCCAGCCGGGGGTGATCGACGTGCTGGGGACGCCAAGCCCGTCGGAGATAGCCAGGCGTACGCGCGGCGCTCGCAGACGCAGGCGAGCCTGCTAGCGCATTCGGCATCGAAGGCCTCGGCACCGGCGTCTTCGAGGCACTGCTCCGCGCCAGGGTCGGGTCGTCCCTGGCGGCGCCTCCGCCGAGCAGCACCCTACGGTTGAAGCCGGAGATGGAAGACGAGCATTGCCTCTGGCGGAGCCTCCCGTTGCTGCACACTCGGCCTACCTGGTCGGCGACCGCCTCGACCCGGCGGTGGGTATACAGGCGAGAAGGACCAGGTGCGAGTGGTCGTCCGCGGGCGAGGGCGCAGGGAACTGCCCGCCTCAAGAACGGCCGCAGGGAGAGCTCCGCCTCCGCAATGCTGGGCGACCCGTTCAGCGGACGTCGCTGCGTAGCGCAAGTCACCACCCTTTCCGTAGATGAGTTTCCGCCACCAGAGCGAAGATCGTCTCCTCGCATTTTCTTGACTCCCACATTGCGCGGCTGCTAGCGTACAGCCGCTCACTGGTCTATGCGAGCGAGCTACGAAACAGGAAGGGAGGTAGGAAGGTGAAGCGTCCCATAGGGATTCGCCGAAGGTTCGGCCGCACGATCGGTGTTCTAATGCTGGCTGGAGTACCCCTCTTGGCAACGATGCAACCCGTCGCGGCTGGGAGTGTTGGTCAGCAACTCTCGATGTTCAACGATTACCCCCCAGCTATCGGACTAATGTACCAGGCGTGCGCCGTGGGTGACAACCAAAACAACACCATCGTCAGCAATTGCTGGGGGAGCCCGTCCTATGGGGCCTGGAACGCTATGCCGAACTGGTGGTGGTACGGCTTGGTCGATGTGCACGAGCTCTCGTGCCCGACTACGGCAGGGTGCAACTCTACGCAGAGCGATTGCTTTCTGAGCGTTCCTGCGGGTCAAACAACGGGTGACTGGTGGTACTTTTGGGCGTCGTGTGGATATCAGGGCCCCGCACAGCAGGCACCGCCAGGAAGTGGTGTCACTTCTGCTAACCGGGCAGCAGTGCTGACGGTCAGTCTGGAAACAGCGCAATGCATTCGAGCGCATGGGTATCAAGTCCCAGATCCCCCGACGTCGGGAGGCCTGTGGAATATGGGCGTACGGCCTCCCACGCAACAGGCGGCTTTTCTGAAGGTCGACGATGCCTGCTTCGGTCAGAGCATTGCGTCAGCCGGTAAGTAGTCGAGGAGTCTGCGCGCCCCCGTTGTAGTTCCACTCACGTTGTTGACGTTTGAGGGCCCTGCCTGAGCGCTTGGGACTGGTGTACGGTCTCAACCTCTGGAGGGCCCTCAACTGCATCGTAGCCACGTTGAACGCGCTCGTCGTGGTGCGATAGCGACAGCCTAACGAAATGATTTCGGGCTGATGCACAACTTCCTTCCAGTGCGTGCCCAGCACCATGGCTGGCGTTGAAACCTTGTCAAGCAGTCTGCGGGCCGACGAGGAAGAGACTTCTCGCCGCGGGCAGGGTGATGGGCACCTCCGTTCGGGGGTCCTGCTCAGAGATGACCAGGCGTGCTCCTCCCGGCCTGGTGGCCCCCGTGTGCGGGTCCCAGCGCTCGAGGTCAAGCCCGCCGCGGATGGAGATCGTCGTCACGACATCGTCCTCCGACGTGTTGGCCAGGAGCACAACGTGGCGCCCCGCCTTGACCTTGTGGATGTACGTGAGCCGCCCGTTGCCGCTGTGCGGTCGCGGGCTGCCCGAGAAGGACACATCCGGCGGCCCGGCGATGCGGTCGAGCGCATCCTGGAGCGCCGCCACGGTGGGGTCGGGGACGAAGAGGGCCGCCCCTCCCCCTGCGCTGCGCCACGGAATCTCCGTTGCCGCGGGCGCGCCGAAGACCGCCGCCACGATGTCACGCACTTCGCCATCGCATCCGAACTCCGCGGAGCGGCTGGGCAGCAGCGTGGTCGCGATCACCGCACCACCCCGCTCCCAGAACTCGCGCAGCTTGCGCAGCGCGAACACGGACACAACATCACCACCGGACAGGATCACGGTCGTGAATCGCTGACGGTTGACGCGGTTGTCGAGCACCAGCACACCGGCGTCGACGCACAGGCGGTCGCTCACCAGGTCGTCCGGGTGCAGGAAGGTGAAGTCGCGGTGCAGGTCACCGGTGAGGCGATCGCCGACCAGCAGGTAGTCCGCGCTGGACGGCGCGTAGCGGCCCACCGGACCGGTCTGGTTGTCGTCTGCGTCGAAGCGGTAGAAGGCCTGCAGCGACGCGATGGGATAGACGACGGCGATGTCGGCGACGCGGCGGCCGCCCTGCAGCAGCATGCAGCAGCGTCCCAGCCACTCGGCGAACGCGGACGGCGATGCATAGTCGCCCCGGCTGCTGGTGATCATGGCGTTGACCCCGCGCACCAGCGAGTCCATGGCGCGCCGGTACCCCGTTGTCGTACTGCCGGTGGTGAACTGCTCGGCCAGCACCACCGGCTTGTCGAGCACGTCCGCGGCGGAGCTGGTGAGCTTGAAGCCGTCGCGACCGAAGCCGTACTTGAAGATCACGTCGATCATCGGCACGGGTTGCGCGCGGTAGAAGACGAACGGGTCGCCGCACATGTCCGTGGGCTGCACCTCGTACTGGCCCGGGCAGTGGCCACTGGACAGCACACCGTGACGCGCCGCCCAGTGGGTGACCAGCGTCGGGAACCCACGCGCCAGCAGCTCCGCGCGCGCTGCGAAGAAGGCGATGCGCGCCGGCGCGGTGTCCGGTCCGATGTCCTCCCACAGCGCCGGGTAATGCGTCGCAGCGTCTCGACCGGTCCGCTCCCGGAACAGGTCGGCGATGCCCAGAGCCCAAGTGCGGTCCGCCGAGTAGATGCCCACGTCGTCGAAGAACGTGGTAGTGATGGTCTCGCCGAAGAAGTCACCGACCTGGCGCGCGTACGCCTCGTAGGTGACGTCGATGAACTGCCGCACGGCGGCGGGGTCGAAGTAGTCGACGATGGCGTGGTAGTCCTGCTCGCCGCCCTGCGGCACGCACGTCTGCAGCGTGAAGAGCTGCACGGTCCACCCCGGGCCGGGCGCCGACCATCGCACCACGCCCTCAACCACGCTGGACCCCAGGTCGATGCGCTGCTTGGTGGCGCCGTCCATCGCCACCGCGGCGAGCAGCGTCCCTGCATCGATCGCATAGGTGCGCGGCTCAGGCGGCGCTTCGACCTTCGAACGCGTGATCACCTTGCGGAAGTGCGCCGGGTCGATGCGCCCACCACCCGCGTGCCCGGTGGGATAGCCGAGCTCGTCGTACAGAATCGCCGTCATGCCCTGCTCACGCGCGAACGTGAGCGCCGCGCGGTAGCGGCGCATGTATTCGTCGCCGAGGTACCGCGGCGCGTCTTCCGCCTCCGGTGATGGCGGGGCGAGCTGCATGACCTCGGTCACGGCCGCGGGGTCGAACAGGTCCCGGGCTGCCTGGCGGACGCGCTGGATGACGGGATCACGCGTGGCGCCTGGATCGACGTGCCGCCTCGCTTCGCTTGGGGCGAGCATCATCCCGCCGAAGCCGCGGTCGACGATGGCCTGCAACTGCTCGGGGATGCGCTCGACCGGCGTCGGTCCCACGTCGACCGCCGCGGCCGGCCGGTAGCGCAGCGGTGGATTGGCGAACCACGCCGCCGAGACCTCGTCCGCGTCCGAGCTCATCACAGGCATGCGTACAGCGCCCGCACCAGGTCCGCCGCGAGACCCCAGGGTTCGTTGCGCATCCGGTTCTTGACCAGGCCGAAGCTGACCCGCCGCTCGGTGTCGGCGAAACCCAGCGAACCGCCCGCACCGGGATGGCCGAACGCAGTTTTGGTCGGCACCCGCAGCAACCCGACCTGGCTGTAGCCCATGCCCATGCCCATCAGCGGCGGCAGGAGGCGGTGCGTCCTGGGACGGAAGCGCTCGATCGACTCCGGCGAGACCAGCCGTACGCCGTCGAGCTCACCGCCGCAGGCGAGCAGCGCGTACATGCGCGCCAGGTCGCGCCCCGATGCCACGGCATTGCCCGCGGGCAGCTCGGCGCGCAGGAAGTCGTTGGCGATGCGCGTCAGCTGGTTGTCCTCGGGGCCGGCGTCGGGGTCGACGAAGACGCCGGAGAGCCCAAGGACGCGCATCTCGATGCCCGTCCCACCGTTGCGCAGGACCGTCTGCGCGCGATGGCGCGACTGCTCGAGCAGCCTGGCGACGACGCGCCAGTGGATGGCCCCGCGCGCCACGTCCACCGCGGGTGCGGGCAGTGTCTCTGCCACCCGCGGCAGCACGTCCTCCGGCGCGCCGATGTGGAGGTCGAGGCCGAGCGGCCTGGCCACCTCGTCGGCGAAGAAGCGCCCGGGCGTGCGGCCGTCGATGCGTCGGATGACCTCGCCGATCAGGAAGCCGTAGGTCAGCGGGTGGTACTTGCGCCTGGTGCCGGGCGGCCACGACGGCGGGGACGCGGCCAGATGCTCGACGACCATGTGCCAGTCGGCGAGGCCGCTCGCGTCGCGCCCCAGCACCTCCCAGTAGCGCGGGAAGGAGACGACCCCGGCGCGGTGGTTGAGCAGATGGCGGACCAGCGTTCCCGCTTTGCCCGCCTGCCCGTACTCAGGCCAGTACCGGGTAACCGGAGCGTCGAGGTCGAGCAGACCGCGCGAATACAGCATCTGCGCGCAGAGCGCGGTGACGCCCTTGGTGGCCGAGAACATGACGGCGAGGGTGTCCTCGGCCCACGGACGGTCCCCGCTGCTTCCGCACCACAGGTCGACGACCTTCACGCCGTCGACATAGGCGCCGACCGCGCAGCCGTCCTCGCGGCGCCTGATGACGGCGCACTCCAGCACACCGCGCATGCGCTCGAAGCCCGGCGCCGTGTAACCGCTTGCACTGGTGGTCAGCAGAGACGGCCTGGCGTCGATCGCGGTCACGTCAGCCCGCTTCGACTGCGCGCTGCGCGATGCAGCCGCTGACGAACGCGGCCGCCCGGGCCCGGGCCGTCTCCCCCACCGGGAGCGGCATCAGGTCGAAGCCGTGCGGCGCGCCCGGGTAGATGGCGAGATCCGCACGGTTGCCCGCGGTGCGCCAGCGCGCCCACATCAGCACGCTGTCGTCGAGCAGGCTGTCACCGGTGCCGACCGTGAACAGCGCCGGTGGCAGGTCGCGCAGGTCGGCGAGCAGCGGCGACACGTCGGGATCGTCGACGGGCAGCTCACCGATCACCTGCGGCACCAGCCATTCCATGGTGGCCCGGTCGAGGAACGGCCGCTGCCAGTGGCGGACGCTGGGGGTGAGGCGCAGGTCGTAGCCGCCGTAGCGCAGGTCCGCCGCGGCGAAACCCGTGTAGCCGTGGCGGTCGCGCATGCGCAGCAGCGTGGCCGCCGCCAGGTGCGCGCCGGCGGACTCGCCGCCGATGACCACGGTCGACGTGCCGAACTCCTGCCGCGCGTGGTCCACCACCCATGCCGTCGCCGCCTCGCAGTCCTCCTGCGCCGCGGGAAACGGATGCTCGGGTGCGAGGGGGTAGGCGACGCTCACCACGACCGCATCGAGACGCGCGCCCAGGTCGTGCAGGAACTCGTCGCGCACGTCGTGGCGACCGCCGATCCACCCGCCACCATGGATGTGCACGTAGACGGCGGCCGGTTGGGACACTGGCGCGAGGATGCGCAACCGCACGTCGCCCGCCGGTCCGGCGATGGCACGCTCGACCGCGTCGTCTCGCCTGGCGGCGCTGGGGTTCAACGCCGCCTGCTGCTCCTCCTGCGCCCGCAGCTGCGCGGCGGTCATCGACGCCATCGGTGGCATGGCCCGCACCATCGCCTCGAGCTGCGCCACCGCCGCGACCAGCGCCTCGTCCGGCTGCACGTCGATGGGTGCGAAGGGATCTTCGATCATCGGTTCACCTCCACCCGCTGCCGGATGTCTCGCGACGAGGCGCCGACCCGCAGCTCGTACCGACCAGCCGGAGCAAACCAATCCGCCGCATCGGTGTCCCAGTAGGCGAAGGCTCGCTCATCGAGCCGGAGGACGGCGTCGCGCGACTCGCCGGGGTCGAGCGTCACCTTGGTGAACGCGCGCAGCTCCTGCTCGGGTCGCGGCACGGGCGAGGGTCCGCCGCCGACATAGAGCTGCACCACCTCGCTGCCGCGCCGCAACCCGGTGTTGGTCACGCGGACGCGGACGGTCAGGTCGTCGCCGTGACCGTCCAGGCGCGCCACGCCGTACTCGAACGTCGTGTAGGCGAGTCCGTGCCCGAAGCAGAAGGCCGGCTCGGTCCCGTCGCTGTCGAATTGGCGATATCCGACAAAAACTCCCTCGCCGTATTCCACCGTCCCATCCGCACCGGGATAGGTTCGGAAGGCGGCGACGTCCTCCATGCGCCGCGGGAAGGTGACGGGCAGACGCCCGCCCGGCTCGGCGGCCCCGGTGAGGACATCGGCGAGCGCCGCAGCACCCTCCTCGCCCGGATACCACACCGTCAGCACCGCCGCGGCCTGGTCGGCCCAGGGCATGGCCACCGGCGCGCCGGTGTTGACCACCACGACCGTCCGCGGGTTGGCTTCGAGGACACGGCGCACCAGCTCGTCCTGGTCCCCCGGCAGCGCCAGGCTGGGCCGGTCGCGACCCTCGGTCTCGAGGTCCGGGTGATTGCCGACCACCAGCACCACGGCGTCGGAGCGCCTGGCCAGGTCGACTGCACGCTCGATCCCCCCAGCGACCTCCACCGGTCGGGCGCCGATGCGGAAACCGCCGAGTCCGGGCAGCTCGGAGACGTAGCGCACCTCGAGCTCGTGGTCGGCGCCGGGCTCGACCTCGATGGATGCGGTGGTCGTCGTGCTGCCGCGGCCGAAGAACGTCTCGCCCGGCTCCGGGTTGGTGTGGTCGAGCACCAGGCGCCCGTCGAGGTGGACGGTCGCCTTGCCCACCGTCGCCAGCGACAGCTCCCACGGGCCCGTGTGGTCCGGCGCGAACCGGCCGCGGGCGCGCACCGAGAAGGGCTCTCCGGACCGGCCGCCGGGCGGCGCGCCGAAGGTGACGAAGAAGCCGCTCCAGCGCCGCTCCGTCGCCACGGGCTCACCGGACCACTCGGGGTTGCCGAAGTACTCGATGGCGAAGCCCTCGGGCATCAGGCGGCCGTCGAGTGGTCGAGCGGCGAGGTCGAGCCGGCAGCCCTCCTCGTACGACAGCTCGACACCGGGAAGGCGCGCGCTCAGCGCATCGGGAAGCAAGGTGTGCCGCAGCGCCGCCACCATCGAGCTGCCGCCACCGCCCTCCATCAGGTGTTCCGCGTTGGGCCCGATGACGGCGATGCGCTGCAACGCCGGATCCAGCGGCAGCATCGACTCATTGCGCAGCAGCACGGTGCCGGAGACGGCCAGCTCGCGCGCGAGCGCGCGGCGCCGCGGGTCGTCCTCCTCGCGCTCCGCGACCGCCGTCGCGTCATCGAGCAATCCGGTCCGCTCGGCGAGGCGGAGCACGCGCTCGCAGTGATCGTCGAGGACGGCGCCCTCCACCGCACCGGCGCGGACGGCCTCCGCAAGCCTGCGGCCCAGGTGCTGCGCCGGACCGGGCATCTCGACGTCCAACCCGGCGTTGGCCGCGTCGACGGTGCTGTGCGTGCCGTGCCAGTCGGAGATGACCGCGCCGTCGAAGCCCCATTCCTGCTTGAGCACGCTGGTCAGCAACCACTCGTGCTCACCGCAGTGAGTGCCGTTGATCCGGTTGTACGCCGACATCACGGCCCACACCTCCGCCTCGCGGACCGCGGCCTCGAAGGCGGGCAGGTGGATCTCGCGCAGCGCCCGCTCGGACACCTCCGCGCTGATGGTGAAGCGCTCGTGCTCCTGGTCGTTGCAGGCGAAGTGCTTGACACAGCAGGCCACTCCGTGCTCCTGCACGCTCCGGACGTAGGCGACCGTCAGCCGCGAGGTGAGCAGCGGATCCTCGGAGAACGACTCGAAGGTGCGCCCGCCCAGCGCGACACGCGGGATGCACACCGTCGGGCCGAGCAGGACGTGCACGCCCTTGACCTTCGCCTCGGCCGCCAGCGCAGCACCGTACCGGCCGGTCAGCTCGGCGTCCCACGTCGACCCCACGGCCATTCCGCAGGGGAAGGACAGCGAACGGTGGATGGCGAAGGACTCGCCGCGCACGCCCGACGGACCGTCCGACATCTTGAGGCGACCGAGGCCGGCGCTGGGGATCGCCGGCAGGTGCCAGGTGTCCTCGCCGGCGGTCAGCCGCGCCCGCTCGTCGACGGTGAGCTGTTCCAGAAGCTGTGCGACGCGGTCGGTCGCGGTCAGCACGGCGTCGTCCTCGCCGGCCCAGGATTCGGCGCGAACCGTCACAGGCCGCTCACGGGAGCGACGAGAGCGCGACCCGGCTCGGCGCGTGGTGCCCCCTGGACCTGCCAGTTCTCGATGAGCAGCCGCGTCGCCTTGACGAACCTGCGCGCCAGCTTCTCCGGCGCGCGGTTGACCTGCATGCGGCGGCCGACCATCATCACGGCCGGCGCGAGCAGGTCGGCGAGGATGTCGGCGTCCAGCTTGTCGAAGCCGTCGTGGAGCAGGTGCTCGAAGAGCCGGTCGCGGAAGCGCTCCGCGTAGGGCTCGGTGGTCTGCGGCGACAGCCAGGCGACCTCGTCACCCACCCGCCAGACCGCGCGCACCGCCCTGCTCTGGCGGGGGTGCAGGTAGCGCTCGATCGCCGCCAGCGTGCCGCCCGGGACGCCGGGCTCGGGCCCGTGGTGCTCCGCCTTGGCGACCAGCTCCTCGCCGATGGCGATGAGCAGCTGGAGGCGCGAGCCGAAGTGGAAGAGCAGGGTGGGGATGGACACGCCGGCCTCGGCCGCGATGTCCTTGAGCTTGACCTCGCCCTCGTGCTCCGCTTCGAAGAGAGCGACCCCCGCATCCAGGATGCGGGACCTGGTCTCCTCCTTCTGCGCGGTGCGCATGTTCATCGACGTCTCCCTTCGTCAGCCTTCCGGCGGGCAAGCATAGCCGATGCAGGAGGGTTTTGTTGACAACGTTTTAGCGAGCACGAAGGTACCCCTGCGCGGCCATCCAGTCGGCCACGCGCTCAATCCAGGTGTCGACGGGAAGTCCCCGCCGCGCCATGCCGAACCCGTGCCCACCCTGGGCGTACACGTGCAGCTCGGCCGGCCGTCCGGCCGCCCGCCACCCCTCGAAGGTGTCGACGCAGGCGCGAAAGCAGATGGGATCGTCGGCGGTCACCAGGGTGAAGAGCGGCGGTGCGTCCGCACCGACGCCACCGCGCGTGTCGCCGCCGTAGATGGCGACGATGAAGTCCGGCCGCGCCGCCGCCGGCGCCTCCAGGCCGAGGTAGGTGGCCAGGAACGCGCCCGCCGAGAAGCCCAGCATGCCGACGCGATCCGGGGCGACGTTCCACTCGGCGGCGCGCTCGCGCACCAGCTGCATGGCCCGGATGCCGTCAGCGGCGGGACCGGCGTGCAGCAACGGTTCCAGGCTGCTGGCGATGTTGGCGGCCGCGTAGGCGGCGCGCTCCTCGTCGGTGCTGCCTGCCGTGGCGAGCAGCGCGGTCATGTACGCGAGGAAATCCTGGTGCGTCGGACCGGTGTCCGCGAGGCGGTACTTGAGCACGAAGCAGGCGACGCCGCGATCGCGCAGCCACTCTGCCGTCTTGGTCCCCTCGTTCTCCATGGAGAGCATGAAGAAGCCCCCGCCCGGCGCGATGATCACCGCGGTGCCGGTGGCAACAGCGGGATCCGGGAGGTACGGCATCAGCGTCGGCGTGACCACGTTGCGCAGGATCACCATGCCGTTCTCCACGAACGACGTCTCCTGCTGCGTCGCCCCCTCGGAGCCGGGCGCGACATCCGGGGAGGCAGATCCTCCCCGCCCCTCCTCGGCGCGACTCCGCGCCGGCCAGAGCCTGATCTCCGCCGTGCGGGGGGATCGGGGGAGACTCCCCGTGACAGATTCGCTCCCGGCGACGGTCATGCCCGGCCTCCTTGCTCTCGTTGACAAGGGTTCAACGAACCAAGAATACTACGGGCCACAGGAGGAACGCCAGATGGCGACGGAGATGGAGACAGGGGCTCGCGGCCACACCGCCGCCGGGTTCGAGCGGGTGCGCGAGACCCTGGAGCGGGTGGTGCGGGGGCGCGGCGAGGAGGGCGTCTCGCTGGGCGTCTACGCCGAGGGCGAGAAGGTGGTCGACCTCTGGTGCGGCACCGCAGACGGACGCCCGTGGGGCGAGGACACCCTCGCCGTGATGTTCTCGTCCACCAAGGGCGCGACCGCGCTGTGCGCGCAGATCCTCGAGGACCGCGGGCTGCTCGATCTCGACGGACCGGTCACCCGGTACTGGCCGGAGTACGGGCAGGCGGGGAAGGAGCGGACCCTCGTCCGTCATTTGCTGACCCACACGGCGGGTGTCGTCTCCTTCCCGAACTACTGGGAGGTCGTCGGCCGCGACGGCCTGGGCATGGCCGACTGGGAGCTCGTCATCGACGAGCTCGCCGCCTCGCCCCCCACCTGGGAGCCGGGCTCGCGCTGCTGGTACCACGCGCTCACCTACGGCTACCTGGTCGGCGAGGTCATCCGCCGCATCGACGGCCGCACCCCGGGACGGTTCTTCGCCGAGGAGGTGGCCGTCCCGCTGGGGCTCGACTTCCACATCGGCGCCTCCCCTGACGTCGTCGCGCGCGTGGCGAGCGTCCTGCCCGCGCCGGCCGTTGACGTTGCCAGCCGGACGCCGGAGCAGGCGCCGGTCGCAGCGCTCATCGAGCAGCTCACCCAGCAGGCGTGGGCCACGCTGCGCAACGGTGGCACCGGCATCGAGGCGGAGGCGCTGCTGGTGTCGCAGAACCTCGCCTGGCCGTTCGACGACGCCGGCGACGACTGGCTGCCGAACGTCTTCAACCATCCCGCGTTCCTCGCCGCCGAGGTGCCGGCGGGCAACGGCGTCGCCGCCGGCCGCGACCTGGCCCGCATGTACGCCATGCTCGCCGGTGGTGGCGAGCTCGACGGTGTCCGCATCGTGTCGCCGGAGTCGATCGAGCGTTTCAACGTCCCGCAGGTGCAGTGGTTCCCCAACACTCCCTGGATCTGCATGGGCTACCACCGTCTCGGACCCGACACACACGGCGCGTCCGCGACCGCTTTCGGGCACGGCGGCGCCGGCGGTGCGCTCGGCTTCGCCGACCCGGAGCGTCGGCTCGGATTCGGCCTCGTCAAGAACCGGATGCGCAACGAATTGCCCGGGGCTGCGACCGACCTGGTCGAAGCCGTGTACGCCTGCCTGTAGCCAGGAGAGTTCTGAAATATGACCGTGATCTCGTACACCCACGGCGCCAGTGACACACCCCTGCTCGGGGAGACCATCGGCGACAACCTGCGGCGCACCGTCGAACGCTTCGCCGGCAATGAGGCATTGGTGGTGCCGCACCAGGGCTACCGGGCAACCTACGCGCAGCTCTGGGAGCAGGTCGGCCGGGTCGCCCGCGGTCTCATCGCCCGCGGCGTGAGCAGGGGCGACCGCGTCGGCATCTGGGCGCCGAACCGCAGCGAGTGGGTGCTGCTGCAGTACGCCACCGCGCGCATCGGCGCCGTCCTGGTCAACATCAACCCTGCGTACCGCACCAGTGAATTGGCCTACGCGCTGCGCCAGTCACGCACCGGATTGCTGGTGCTGGCGCGGCAGTTCCGCGGCAGCGACTACGCGGGCATGCTCGCCGAGGTCAAGGGCGAGTGCCCCGACCTGCGCGAGGCGCTCATCCTCGAGGAGGGCTGGGAGGCGCTGCTGCGTGACGCCGCGTCGGTGAGCGCCGCGCAGCTCGCCGAGCGCGAGGCGGAGCTGCAGTTCGACGATCCCATCAACGTCCAGTACACCTCGGGCACCACCGGATTTCCCAAGGGCGCGACGCTCTCGCACCACAACATCCTCAACAACGGGTACTTCATCGGCGAGGCGCTGCGCTACTCGGAGCGCGACCGCGTGTGCATCCCCGTGCCCTTCTACCACTGCTTCGGCATGGTGCTGGGCAATCTGGCCTGCACCACGCACGGCGCCACCATGGTCATCCCCGGCGAGTCGTACGACCCGGTCGCGGTGCTGGAGACGGTGCAGGCGGAGCGCTGCACCTCGCTCTACGGCGTGCCCACCATGTTCATCGGCGAGCTGGACCACCCGCGCTTCGCCGAGTTCGACCTCTCCACGCTGCGCACCGGCATCATGGCCGGCTCGCCGTGCCCGGTGGAGGTGATGAAGCGCGTGCAGTCGCAGATGGGCATGCACGAGGTGACCATCTGCTACGGCATGACCGAGACCTCGCCGGTGTCCACGCAGAGCGCGCTGGACGACCCGCTGGACCGTCGCGTCGCCACCGTCGGGCGGGTGCACCCGCACGTCGAGATCAAGATCGTCGAACCCGAGTCCGGGCTGGTCGTGCCGCGCGGCACGCCGGGCGAGCTGTGCACCCGCGGCTACTCGGTGATGCTCGGCTACTGGGACAACCCCACGGCCACCGCCGAGGCGATCGACGCCGCGCGCTGGATGCACACCGGCGACCTCGCCACCATGGACGGCGAGGGCTACGTCAACATCGTGGGACGCATCAAGGACATGATCATCCGCGGCGGCGAGAACATCTACCCGCGGGAGATCGAGGAGTTCCTGTACACGCATCCGGCGGTGGCGGACGTGCAGGTGATCGGCGTCCCCAGCGAGCGATACGGCGAGGAGGTGATGGCCTGGGTGCAGCTGCGCGAGGGCGCGGGCGTCACCGAGGACGAGCTGATCGCCTTCTGCACGGGGAAGATCGCCAGGTACAAGATCCCCCGGTTCTGGAAGTTCGTCGACGCCTTCCCGCTGACGGTCACCGGCAAGGTGCAGAAGTACCGCATGCGTGAGACGGCGGTCGAGGAGCTGGGCCTGCGAACCGCGGCCGCGGTCGAGACCGCGTGATCCGAGCGGCGCTGCCGCCGGTGGCTGCGATGGCGTTCCTCGCCGGCTGCGGCGCCGCGACGGCCACGCCCCCGCTGCACGCATCGCCGAATCAGCCCACCATCAGCGCCACGCCCCTGCTCGCCACCGCGGCCACGCCGAACACGTCGCTGTCGACGGGCGCACCCTCACGCGGCCCGGCGGCGAGCGCCACGCCGGTACCCGCCGGCCACACCGGACACGTCGCGCCCGCGGCGGCGAGTGGACCGGTGACGCTGCACCCGCCCGCGCCGGGCACGTATGCATACACCATGACCAGCGACAGCGGCGCGCAGAACGTGAACGTCGCCGTGTCGGCGTTGCAGGGCGGCACCGACACGCTCACCTGGCACTCGTCGAGCGGAGGCCAGAGCGGCCAGCTCGACGCCACGCTGTCCTGGCCGGGCTCCGCGGTGCTGGTCACCCAGATCCTGGCGCACGCCGGCGCGGTGAGCTACACCTGCGCGCTGTCACCGCCGGTCGAGATGGCGGCGTCACCGCTCGCCGTGGGCGGCGCGTGGAGCAGCGACAGCACCTGCAGCGTCGCCGGCGGCACCGTGCACTGGACCGAGCAGGACCACGTCACCGGCAGCGACACCGTGCAGGTGGGCGGGGTCTCGGTGCTGACGTACCTCATCGCCGCGTCGCGCACCATCACGTTCACGAGCGGCACCGGCACGGTGACGACCAGCACATCGGCGAGCGATTGGTTCGCACCGTCGCTCGGCCTCGAGGTGCGCGACCAGAGCACCACCACCACCACCTCGGGCGGCACGAGCAAGACCGGCACGTCGACGCTGCAACTGGACTCGACGCAGCCGCAGTAGGAGACCTGAGCCATGGCCAACCTGCACGCAAACGGGATCGACATCGAGTACGAGGCATTCGGCGACGCCTCGGCGGAGCCCCTGCTGCTCATCATGGGCTTCGGTCGCCAGTTGATCGCCTGGCCGGACGCGTTCTGCACGGCCCTCGCCGACCGCGGATTCCGTGTCATCCGCTACGACAACCGCGACGTCGGCCTGACCACGACGAGCGGCGCGCCGTACACCCTCGACGACATGGCCGATGACGCCGCCGGGCTGCTCACCGCGCTGGAGATCACGGCCGCGCACGTCGTCGGCGCGTCGATGGGCGGGGCGATCGCCCAGCTCCTGGCCATCCGACGGCCGGAGATGGCGCTGTCGCTGACGTCGATCATGTCGGCACCGGATCGCCCCGACCAGGTCGGTACCGATCCACAGGTGCTCCGCCGCCTCGCCGAGCCCCCCGCCGCGGATCGCGACGGCGCCATCGACCGAGCGGTCAGGATGGCCCGCGTCGTCGGCACCCAGGCGACGTTCGACGAGGCGCGCGTCCGCGACCTCGCCGCGCGCGAATGGGATCGCGATTTTTCCCACGATGGGCCGGCGCGACACGGACAGGCCATGGCGGCGGCGGGCGATCGCACCCAGGCCCTGGGGCGGCTCTCGATCCCCGCGCTGGTCATCCACGGCGAGGCCGACCCGCTGGTGCCCGTCGCGGCGGGCCGGCGCACCGCCGAGGCCATCCCGGGCGCATCGCTGCTGGTGGTGCCGGGCATGGGGCACGACCTGCCGCAGCCCTTCTGGCACCAGGTCATCGACGCCATCGCCGAGGTGGCCGGACGGGCCAGGACCGCCGTCTAGCGCGCCGCGGCTCCTGCTGCCCCGCGGCCATACTCTGAGCCATCGCCGCCGAGCCCGAGCCGGCGAGGGTGCGAACCCAGGAGGAGCGACGATGGCCAACGTTGCGGAGCACTGGACCGATCAGCCCGACGAGCAGGACTATCCCGCCGCCGAGAGCTACCTCAGCCTGCTGACCCCACCGGCCACGGCGGGCGCGCTCGCCAAGCGCTTGCGGAAAGCCGAGCTGGAGCATCGCAAGGCGAAGGACCTGCTGCGCGCCAGCCGCCTCCCCATCCTCGATCCGGACAACGTCCACGTCGCCAAGGACCTGGAGAAGGTGAAGAAGGGCACGCCTCTCTCGCCGGTCCTGCTGGTGCGCGGCAACCTGGCCACGGACACAGCGCTCACCGTGGCCGACGGCTACCACCGCATCTGCGCCAGCCATCACCTCAACGAGGACGCCGACATCCCCTGCCGGATCGTCGACACCCCGTCGTCCTGAGCCCAGTGCGCGACACTCCGCGCCGCGAGCATGGTGCCGATCACGACACGCACGTGCACGGCGTCGACGCGGCGACCGAACAGCGGCCGCTGCTGATCGCGCTGTGCCTGATCGCGGGCTTCATGGCCGGCGAGCTGGTGGTCGGCATCCTGGCCCACTCCCTGGCGCTTCTCTCCGACGCCGCCCACATGCTCACCGACGTGGGAGCGATCGCCCTGTCGATCATCGCCGTCCGCTTGGCGGCCCGGGCGCCGGCGGGCGGCCTGACGTTTGGCCTCAAGCGCGCCGAGATCCTTGCCGCATTGGCCAACGGCGCAACCCTGTTCCTACTCGCCGGAGCGCTCGTGTACGAAGCGGCCCGGCGCCTCTCCAACCCGCCTCCGGTCCAGGGCGTGGCCGTCCTCGCCACCGCCGCGGCGGGCATCGCGGTGAACGTCGTGGCGTCGTGGCAGCTGGCCAAGGCCAATCGCGGCAGCCTCAACGTCGAGGCCAGCTTCCGCCACATCGTCACCGACCTCTACGCCTTTGCCGGAACCCTGATCGCGGGAGTCGTCATCGTCGTCACCGGGTTCGCCCGGGCCGACGCCATCGCCTCGCTGCTGGTCGCCGGGCTGATGCTTCGCACCGGCGCGCAACTGCTCACCAAGGCGGGACGGGTCCTGCTCGAAGCCTCCCCGGCGGGCACCGACCCGGAGGAGGTCGGCAACGCGCTGGTCGGCCACCCCCATGTCGTCAACGTCCACGACCTGCATGTGTGGGAGGTGACGTCGGGATTCCCGGCGCTGTCCGCGCACGTGCTGGTGCATCCGAAGGACGACTGTCACGCCATCCGCTTGGAGCTGGAGCGCATGCTGGCCGAGCGCTTCGGCATCACCCACACCACTCTGCAGGTCGACCATGCGCCGCCCGACTTCTTCCAGGTGGAGCGCCTCGGGTGATGTGGATGCCGGTCGTTCGACGCAACCCTGATGCAAATGAGATCGGGGCGTCGACCGACGGGGTGCGGCCGCCGCTGGACTTGGCCATGGGCGCTTGAAGCCGTAGAGTTGGCATCGCTCCACGCCCTGGAGCGATCGAGGAAGGGAGGCTCCTGCGATGCATCGACGCCCCTCGCGGTCGAAGCGACACGTCATCGCCGCCGCGGCAATCCTGGGGGTGGTTGCCGCGCCGGTGACCGGTGCCACGCGGTCGGTGCAGGCGCAGGCCGCCCCGCTGCTCTCCGTGGACGCCACCACCGTCCTCGGCCCCGTCGACTGGGCATCGACCGGCTTCCTGCACGGCGACGCGCGCGACCCGAGCCGCACCCAGGCGCTGCGGCCGCAGTTCTGGCGGACGTCCTTCGGCAACGGCGTGCTCGCCGGCGACGACGCGTCGGCCCGCGAGCACGGTGCGCGGATGACCTGGGTGCTTTCCGACGACTGGAACCAGATGGCCGGCAACGCGTCTCCGTTCAGTGACCTGCCCAAGTTCGACGACTTCGTCAAGTGGGACGTCGCCCGGCACCGGGCGGAATCCCCGGTGGACTGGTGGGACGTGTGGAACGAGCCCACCGTGGGCGCGAGCGGGGGCTCGACCGCCGAGGAGTGGCTCGTGCTCTTCCAGCACGCCTACAACGACATCAAGTCGGTCGACCCCACCGCCAAGGTGGTGGCGCCCTCAGGCGGCAGCTTCGACCCGTTCTACAGCAGCGCCAACGAGTCGGCGTTCCAGTCGTTCCTCACCTTCTCCGCGCAGAACAACCTGCGTTGGGACGCGATCAGCTGGCACGACCTCGGTCCGTGCGACCCGGGCGGCTGCGGCACGACGGCGGGAACGCCCGCCTGGGGGCACCCCGACGACGCCGCCAAGCAGGCCCAGTGGCTGCGCCAGCAGATCGCCCAGGACGACCCCGCGATGAACGGTGTGCAACTGCAGGCGAACGAGTACCTGACGCTGCAGGAGTCCGTCCCCGGCTGGGTGGCCGGGTTGATCGGGGCGCTCGACAACGCGGGCGTGCAGGGCGTGCACAGCTGCTTCTTCGAGGCCGACGAGGTCAGCGCCGCCAACCCGGACGGTGGCAACTGCCAGGTGGGCAACCTCGACGGCCTGCTTACGCCGGACGGCACCACGCCGCGTGCCGCGTGGTGGGTGTACCAGGCGTACGCCGAGATGATGGGGCAGCGTGTGGCGACCAGCTCCGCCGACCCGGACAACCTGTCCGCCTTCGCGACGCTGGACTCGTCGAACAAGGAGATTCGTGTTCTGGCCGGCCGGCACCAGTACCGGTGCTGGGATCCCACATGGTCCGGCGTGTGCCCGTCAGGCCCCGCGCCGGCGGAGCAGGTGAGCCTCGGGGTCACCGTGCCGTGGACCGCCCAGTCGGTCAGCTACACGGTGAAGCGGCTCGCCGCCCCCGCCCCCGAGCCGCCCGGAACCATCGTGGACACCACCGGTCCGTGGCCCAACAACAACAACACCACCAACAGCCCCAACGACCTCCAGGCGCAGGCGACCGGCTTCACCACGGTGGCGTCCGGCACCGCGACCGTGAACGCCGGCGTGGCCACGATCACCCTCGGCGGCACCGCGCAGGACGTCGGGGTCGGCGACGGCGACGCCTACGAGGTGTTCGTCGACGCCGGCAGCGGACCGGCCGCCGACCAGCCGCCGCCACCGATGGCCGGTTCGTACTGCCCCATCGGCAGCTGCACGCGCACGGCTGCCGGCAGCTTCACGCCGACGGGCACCCTGGGCACGCCGCTGCGCCAGTCGACGGCGACGCTCCTGTCCGATGGCAGGGTTCTGGTCGCGGGTGGCTATTTCACCGGGTACGAGGGGTGGGCCCGCATCTACGACCCGGCGTCGGGCACGTGGAGTGAGGCCGGTTTCATGGGCGCGCCGCGTGACAACCACACCGCGACGCGACTGCCGAACGGCGACGTGCTCGTCGCCGGGGGCGAGATGTCGAGCGGCGCCGTCTCGATCGTGGAGGTGTTCGACCCGAGCACCGGCGCCTGGAAGTCCGCGCCGTGGATGAACGTCGCCCACTCCGGCGCCGTCGCCGAGCCACTGCCCAACGGCGACGTGCTCGTCGCCGGCGGCTTCACCTCCGGCACCGCCGCGCTCACTGCGGACGCCGAGATCTACCACGCGGCCAGCGGCACCTGGACGCAGGCGGCCGCGATGCCGCAGGCACGCGGTGGTGCGGCGGCGGCGGTTCTGCCCGGTGGCGACGTCCTCGTCGCCGGCGGCTTCACCACGGCGTGGGGTCCCGCGGTGGCCTCGGCGGTCGTCTACCACGTGGCGACGGGCACTTGGTCCACGCTCCCCGGTGCGATGCAGACGGCGCGCGCGTACGAGACGGCGACAACCCTCACCGGCGGACGCGTCCTGCTCGCCGGCGGCGCCGCGACCGGGCTGTCCGGCCTCTTCTCGGCACCCGACGCCACCGACACCGCCACCGCCGAGCTCTTCGACCCGTCGACGGGCCGCTTCACCTCAGCGGGGTCGATCCCCGGCGGAGGCCGCGTCGACCACGCAGCGGCGCTGCTGCCGAACGGCAGCGTGCTGATCGCCGGCGGCATGGACAGCACCGACACCGCGCATGCCGACGCCTACCTCTACGACCCGGCGACCAACGCATGGACGGCGACGGGCTCCCTGGCCACTCCGCGCGCGTACGCGACGGCGACAACACTGTCGAGCGGAAGCGTCCTGATCGCGGGCGGCGAGCAGGCGCTTCCCCAAGGGCTCAACGGCTTCGAGGTGAACCTGAGCTCCGCCGAGCTCTACACCGGCTGACGAACCCGCGCCGACCCGACGCGGCAACCCTCAGCAACTGACCGGGTAGACGCCGGACATGGCGTCCTTCACAGGCCGGCCGGACACGGTCGCGTCGTTGCTGCCGGGAATGTTGTCGGCGATGGCCAGAAACCCGCTGCCGCCTTCCTGCCCCTGCCAGGCGTTGCCCGCCCAGGAGTACACGGCGAATCCCATCCCCCTGGCCGCAAGATGGCTGACAACGTTCTGGTTGTACGTGCCCTCGGTGGAGTCTGGCCAGCCGAACTCGTCGGCGACGACCGGGTGCTGTCCCATCCAGGTCGCCGCGTTGTAGCCGTCGATGTCGGCGGCCACCGTGCTGCACGCCGAGTTGCCGGGCAGCGACGTGCAGGCGCTGTCCGGCGGAGTGCCCGAGCAGGTGTAGACGTGCTCGACGTAGACCAGGTTGCCGCCGCTGAACATCGAGTAGCTCCCCAGCGTGGGCGCGAAGGACTGGTTCTCGCTGGAGTAATTGTTGGAATCGACAAAAACCAGGTGGGGCGGTGAGCCCGCCGGGATGCTGGCCATGATCGTCCGGTAGAGCTGCGCCATGCCCGCCGCCGGGTAGGCGAGACCGTCCTCGACGGTGCCGCCGTTCTCCCACAGCATCTCGTCGGCGGCGGAGGGCGTGGCCGTCTTGCAGGCGACGCTGCCGCGATTGCCGGTGTCGCGGATGAACTCGTTGATGCCCACCGAGGCATCCGCGGAGGAGGCGCAGACGTGCGGCTCGTTGTAGAGCTCGTAGGCGACCAGCGGGTTGGCGGCGTAGCGTGCGGCCACCGACGCCCAGAACGACTGCGCCTCGGCGGCGCCGGGCAGCGCGGCGGGGCCGATCGACATGTCGCACTGCACGCGGGCGCCGACGTGCAGGTCGAGGAGCACGAGCATGCCGCGCGCCGCCGCCCAATTGACCACCCGGTCCACCAGCGGGCGGTAGTTGGGATCGTAGGTCTGCGCCGGGCAGTCCTGGTTCCACGCGTCGTCGCTGAGCTCCAGACGCAGGAAGTTGCCCTTCCACTGGGCGAGGTGGTCGACGGCGGACTCCTCGGGCGGCGCGCTCCGGTAGTTGCTGTTCTCCATCCCCTCCCAGTTGACGCCCTTGAGGACCACGGCCTGCTTGTTGCCGTCGAGGATCTGGTTGCCCGACACGGTGAAGGGACCGACCAGCGCCTGCGGGTAGGCCGGCGCCGGGCCCGGACAGGTGTTGCCGTAGACGCCCGACATGGCGTTCTTCACCGGCAGGCCGGAAGGGGTGGCATCGCCGGAACCCGCGGTGCCGGAGAGCTGGATGTCGAACGGGCTCAGGCTCAGGCCGTCCCAAGCGTAGGCGATGAAGCCGCGGCCGAAACTCAATGCGCTGCTGTCGTGGAGGTGGTCGACGACGTGCTGGTCGAGCGCTCCCCAGCTCCGATCCGGCCAGCCGAACTCGTCGACGAGCGAGGGGTGCACCCGGACGTCAGCGGTCTGGAAGCCGTCCAGCTCGGCGGCGACGGTGGCGCAGGAGTAGTAGGAGTCGTGGGTGGGACACTCGGTCCAGATCGCGGTGCAGGGCATCACGTGCTGGCCGTAGACCAGGTTGCCGCCGTGGAACATCGAATAGCCGCCGCCGGCGGTGTCGAAGGAGTGCGGGTCGGTGCCCAACCCGTTGCCGTCGACGAGGACCAGGTGCGACGGCGCGCCGGCGGGCAGTGCGGCGGTGACATCGGCGTACATGGTCGCCATGCCGGCCGCGGCGAGCGCGGTGGCGTTGGGGAAGCCGTCGAGGACGCTGCCGCCGTCGCGCCACAGGGTCTCGTCGGCGGGCACGTTGCGCGGGCTCGCGCACAGCCCGGATGACTGGTTGACTCCCACCGACGGCGTCGCCGTGGCGCAGACGTCCGGGCTGTCGAAGAGCTCGAACCCCACCAGCGGGTTGCCGGCGTAGCGCGCGGCGACCGAGGTCCAGAAGGTCTTTGCCTCGGTGGCGCCGGGCAGTGCATACGCGCCCTGCGTGTCGCACTGGAAGCGTGTGCTCGCCTTGAGGTCGAGCACCGCCAGCATGCCCTGCCCCGTCACCAGCTGCACCGCCGAGTCGACGTCGCCGCGATAGGCGCCGTTGTAGCTCCGCGTCGGGCAGTCGGCGTTCCAGAAGTCCATGGCCAGGGGGATGCGCACCACGTTGGCGTTCCACGACGCCATCTGCTGCACCTCGCTCTGGCTGACCAGCGGCGGCCAGTCGCCGGTGTCGTAGCCCGAACGGGTGATGCCCTGCAGGCGAACCGGCGCCCCGGATGCGTCGACCACCTGGCTGCCGGACACCGAGAGCGGACCCGCGACCGCGGCCGCGGAGACGGAGTGGGTTGGCGCCAGCAGGCCGGCGAAGCTCGCCGCCAGCGCCGCCGCCAGGGCAGGCGCAAGCCGTCTCTGATATGCCACGGACGTCCTTCCTCCATCCCCGCACCGGCCCGCTACATGATCGGACAGGTCCGCGGGCGCAGACGTTGCCGCGCACCCGCGCGCCAAGGCGCAGCCACCACCTGTCAGGGCGTGAGGATCACCCGGCCGAACGCCTTGCGGCTCTCGACATATGCGTGCGCCGCGGCCGCATCCGACAGCGGGTACGAGCGGTCGATCTCGACGTGGAGCTCACCACTGGCGACGCGCTCCAGCATGGAGGCGATCATGGGATGGATGCGGGCGTACTCGGGCAGGATCGCGCCGCCGAGGAAGACGCCGCGCAACGTGTTGTTGCGCGCCCAGAGTGAGCGCGCCTCGATCGCCGATCCGGCGCGGGCGGCGACTCCGACGCTGACCAGCGTCCCGCGGTAGGCGAGCACGCCGACGCTGTCGACGAGGTTCTGGCCGCCGATGGAGTCGACGACGACGTCGACGCCGCGCGAGTCGGTCAGCTCGTTGACCCGGTCGACGAAGCCGGTGGTCGCGTAGTTGACGCCGTGGTCCAGACCGAACGCGCTCAGCCGTTCCAGCTTCTCGTCACTGGAGGCGGTCGCGATCACCGTCGCGCCGGCGCGCTTGGCGAGCTGGATCGCCGCCATGCCGACGCCGCCCGCGCCCGCATGGATCAGCACGGTCTGGCCCGCGGTGAGGTTTCCCGCGGTGAACAGGCACTCGTACGCGGTGCCGAACGCGACCGGCACACACGCTGCGCGCGCCGCATCCAGCCCGGCGGGAATCGGCCAGGTCATGGCCGCGAGGACGGCTCGCCGCGCGGCATGCGACCCGGCGGCGTTGAGGGTGACCACCCGGTCACCAACCGCGCGCCCCTCGACGCCGGGGCCGACTTCGCTCACCGTCCCGGCGCTGAGATAGCCGACGATGTGCGGCACCGCGGGCGGCGGCACGACCGCGCGCGCAAGCAGATCTCCGCCCTCGATGCTGATCGCCTCGGCGTCGACCACCACGCATCCGGGCAGGCATTCCGGGTCGGGCACGTCTTCGTAGCGATGCACACCGGGGTCGCCGTTCTCGTAGATCACCGCAGCTTTCATGTGCATCATTCTCCCGGTTGCGACGCCGCAACCATGCCGGCGGCGGCCGGCGCGCCCGACGCCCGCTGCTCCAGCCACCGGCGGTAGCGGCGGAGCGCGCGGCGCTGGGCGAGCTGGTCGCGGGCGAGCGCGTGCACGGGGTGGGTCGCGCCGGTGGGGTTGCGGCCGCGGGTGATCCGCCGCATCTGATGGCGGACCAGCGCCATGCTCGCCGCGGAGGCGAGCGTTGTGTCCGACCAGGTGACCCTGGCCAGCCGCTCAGTCGCTTCGAGCCCGTCCCGCCAGCGGTTGGGCAGGTCCGGGGTGACGGCGATGGCCGTGGCCATGCCCACGACGGCGACGCCGCCGGCGAGGACCGTCTCGGCGGTGTCGCGGCGGGTGATCCCGCCGGTCAGCATCAGGGGCAGCGGGCTGGCGGTGGCCAGCTCGGCGGCGAGCTCCAGGAAGTAGGCCTCGCGCGCCGTGGTGCGACCGTCAGCCGGGCGCCCGGTCATGGCGGGGCTCTCGTAGTTGCCGCCGGAGAGCTCGACCAGGTCGACGCCGAAGGGCTCGAGCATGGCGATGACCTTGGCGGCGTCGTCGGCGTCGAACCCGCCGCGCTGGAAGTCGGCCGAGTTGAGCTTGACCGCGACCGCGAACGACGGCGACACGGCTCGCCGGATCGCGCGGACGACACCGAGCAGGAACTGCGCGCGGTTCTCCAGCTCGCCGCCCCAGCGATCGCTGCGCCGGTTCACCAGCGGCGAGAGGTACTGCGAGAGCAGGTAGCCGTGCGCGGCGTGCACCTCGACGCCGTCGAAGCCGGCCTGTTCGGCGAGGCGCGCGGTCGTCGCGAACCGCTCCACGGTCGCGCCGATCTGCTCCTCGGTCATCGCCGCCGGCGAACTGAATCGCTTGCTGTGCCTGCCCAAATCGACCGCTACCGCCGAGGGCGCCCACGCCACGCCCGGCATCCCGGCCAGCACCAGCCGCCCGGGATGGCTGATCTGCATCCACATCGCCGCGCCGCCGGCCTTCCCGGCCTCGGCCCAGCGGGTGAACGGTTCGAGCGGCGCGCGCTCGTCGAGCACGACCCCACCGGGGCCGGTCAGCGCCTCGGCGTGCACCATGACGTTGCCGGTGATCAGCAGGCCCGCGCCGCCGGCACCCCAGCGGCGATAGAGCGAGATCAGCCGCTGGTCGGGGAGCTGTGCGCTGCCCGCCATGCCCTCCTCCATGGCCGCCTTGGCGACGCGGTTGCGGAGCGTGGCCCCCGATCGGAGCAGCAGCGGCGAGAACAGGTCGGTCACCACAAAACCCTCGATTCCGGCTAGAATGTTGACGGTGCTCACATTAGAGCGCACCGGCGTGAGCGCTGTCAACATCTCTGCTGAGCGATGTCCACACCCAAGGCGACCTACCACCACGGCGACCTGCGCGCGGCACTGCTGCGCGCCGCCATGGAGCTGCTCGAAGAGAGCGGCGCGAGCGCCCTGTCGCTGCGAGCGGTCGCCCGCTGCGCGGGGGTGTCCCCGGCGGCCCCCTACCGCCACTACGCCGACCGCGAAGCGCTGGTCTCAGCCGTCGCGGCGGTCGGCTACCGCGAGCTCGCGGAGCGGCTGGCGGCCGCGCACCCGGCGCCCTCGACTCCCGAGGAGCTCGCGCGCGTGGCAGTCGCGTACGTGCAGTTCGCGCTGGAGCGACCCGCCCTGTTCCGCATCATGTTCGGCGAGCCGTGCGATGCGGACGACGAGGAGCGCCGTGCCGCGACGGCGGCCGTCTCCCACTACGTGCGCGCGATCGTCGAGCGCACCTTTCCTCAGGCCGACGCCGAGGCGCTCGCCACCGCGATCTGGGCGCTGGTCCACGGGCTGGCATTCCTGCACCTGGATGGCAAGCTCGATGCCTCGACTCCGTCGGTGGTCGCCGGACGGGTCACCGCCGCGATCCGCGCGCTGCTCAGCACCACCAGCGTCGGCACGGCGTTCCCCATCGCTCGGGCCTGAATCCCGTCAGCCGCCGCCGTCCGTGCGACGGCTGCGCGCGCGCCGCTTGCCTTCGTGCATGGCCTGCACCCGCGCCACCGGGATGGCATGGCCCTCGTCGACGAGGTCCTCGGGCAGGACCTGCGGTTGTGGCATCTGGTCGAGCCACGGATCGCGGCCGGCGACCAGCGCGGCGGCGTTGTGGATGGTGAAGTCCGATGGTGCGAGCCGGTCGAGCTCGTCCCATGACACCGGGAATGACACGGGCACGCCGGGCCGGATGCGCGGGCTGTATGCGGCGACAACCGTTGCGCCGCCCACGCGGGTGGAATCGATGAACACCTTTCCCTCACGCGCATGCTTCATGAACGCGGTGGTTGCGATGCTCGTGTCGATGCGTTCGGCACGCATCGCGATGGCCCGGGCGGCGGCCGCGACGTCCTCGAAGCGCGCCTCTGCAACGGGTACGAACACGTGCACACCCTTGGCGCCGCTTGTCTTCACCGCACCGGTGAGTCCCACATCGGCGAGCGCGGTGCGCACCATCAGCGCTGCCTGCACGGCGGCGGAGAACGCCTCGACCGACGGCGGGTCGAGGTCGAGGACCAGGTACATCGGCTCGCCGAGACGGCCGGCGCGCACCAGCGCGGGGTGGTACTCGACGGCGCGCTGGTTGGCGAACCACAGCAGGGTGCGGCGGTCGTTGCACAGCGCGTAGGACACGTCGCGCTTGGAGGTCTCGGCCCAGAGCCGCACCGTCTGCACCCACGGCGGGGTGTAGCTGGGCACGTTCTTCTGCATGAAGGCCTTCTGCCCGCGCAGCATGCGAATCACGGACAGCGGGCGGTCGTGCAGCTCGGCGAGGATGCGCGGGGAGACGGCGTCGAGGTACGCGACCAGGTCGCGCTTGGTCGCTCCTGCGCCCTCGAAGAGCGGCTCGTCGAGGTTGGTGAAGGACGGGAGGTCCTCGCCGTCTGCCATCAACGACTCACGATAGCCGTGACGCACGCCGTGCGGGTTGCCCGCGACTGCGTCGGCCTCTACGACGACGGTGCGAGCTGCAGCGCCGCGGCGGCCTTGCCCAGTGCATCGAGATGCCCATCGAGCCCGGACAACCCCGCGCCCATGGTGTTGACCGACACGTGGGTGGCTCCCGCGCCACGCCATCGCTCGGCGTCGTGAGCGATGGCGTCGCCGGCGCCGGCGCCCCAGTTGAGGCGACCGGACATGCCGATCGTGGCCGGGTCGCGACCGGCGCCGGTGGCGGCCTCGGCGATCATGGCGAGGGCCTCGTCGAGGACCGGGCCCGGCTCCGGCCGGGGGAACCAGCCGTCGGCCATGCGACCGATTCGCCGGTAGGCCACGGGGGAGTAGCCACCCATCCAGATCGGGATGGGCCGCTGCACCGGGAGCGGGGCCAGGCCGGCCCCGATGATGGTGTCGAAGCGCCCCTCGTGCGTGACCGACCGTTCGGTCCACAAGCGACGGAGCAGGGCGATCTGCTCCTCCTGGCGCTGCCCGCGCGTGGTGAAGTCCTGTCCCAGCGCCTGGTATTCGACCTCGTTCCAGCCGACGCCGATGCCGAGGCGGAAGCGGCCGCCGCTGAGGATGTCGACCTCGGCGGCCTGCTTGGCGAGCAACGCCGTCGGGCGCTGCGGGGCGATGACGATGCCGGTCACCAGCTCCAGCGTGGTGAGCGCGGCGACGAAGCCGTAGAAGACCAGCGGCTCGTGGAACGTGGTGTCGACGTCGTACGGCCTCTTCCAGCCGGTGTGCACCGCCGGGTCGGCGCCGAGAACGTGGTCATAGATTTCGACGTGCCGGTAGCCGAGCGCCTCGGCCTGGCGGACGAAGGCCCGCACCGTCCCGGCGTCGGTGGGAAGCTCGGTCTGCGGGTAGACGATGCCGATCTGCACGGTGTTGGTCATCGGCGCATCATGCGACAAATCGCGCTTGCCTCACGCGATGGCGGTGCCGGCGATCTGCGTGTTGACCGGGACGATCACCGAGCGCAGGCAGTAGTCGGTGACGTCCACGGCACGGAAACCCGCGGCGCGGATGGTGCCCGCCGTGTCGCGCTCGCAGGAGCAGCCTTCGAACGCCCAGGCCCAGGGGCGGCGGATGCCGTGCTGGATGCGTCGCAGCGCCGTGCCCTCGGGCGCCGCGACGTGCTCGACGAACGAGTAGCGGCCGCCGGGCTCGAGGATGCGGCGCACTTCGGCCACAACGGCGGCCGGTCGCTCCACGGTGCAGAGGACGAGGCTGGAGATCACGGCCACCGCCGATGCGTCGGGAAGATCCACACGCTCGCCTTTGACGCTGCGCAGCTCGATGTGAATCCTGTGCACCGCGGCGCGCGCGATCAGGCGAGCATGCATGTGCGGGTTGGGCTCGATGGCGATCAGCCGCGTGCCAGGGCGCAGGAACCGGAAGTTGGCGCCGACGCCAGGGCCGATCTCGACCACCTCGTCAGGTAGGTCGGCGAAGGCCTGCTCCTTGGGACGGCGCATGGCACGGTTGATGACGCCGTCGAAGGCGGCGAAGCAGGCCGCGTTGAGCCGGCCGCGGACGGGGTGCGGTTGGTACTGCTCACTCATGGGGGTGCGTTGCGTGGCCCGGCCAGACGCCGAGCGTACGTCATCCGGACCGTGACGGACCGGTCAGCATCCCGGGCCCCCAGCATCCAAAGCGTCGGGAACAGCATTGGGGACGTATGGCGGCTGCATCGCCGCGGGGTAGACTGCGGGATCGAACGTGGCCACCGTTATCGATGATGCCCGCGTTGTCCGAAAGGTGAGATGAACGACGTCCCCTTGCGCGTCCCCAAGACCGCGGAGCTGATCGTGGAGAAGCTGCGAGCCCAGGTGCTTCGCGGTGAGCTCAAGGCCGGCGAGATGCTGCCCAACGAGGCGGAGCTGTGCGAGACCTTCGGGGTCTCCCGGCCGACACTGCGCGAGGCCATCCGCATCCTCGAGTCGGAGTCGCTGGTCGAGATCCTTCGCGGCGTGCGCGGTGGGGCGCGGATCGTCGCCCCCACCGAGGGCGCGGCGGCGCGGTACTTCGGCCGCTACCTGCAGTACGCGGGGGTGCCCATGGTCGACGTCCACGAGGCGACCATGGCGATCGAGCTGCCCGCACTGGCCAGGCTGGCCCGCAACCGCAGCGCCGCCGACCTGGAGACGCTGGCCACCCTGCTCGACGAGGAGCGGCGCCAGTACGGCAACGACGGCAGCGAGGCGGTGCTCGCCGGCAACGCCTTCCACCGCACCATCGTCGACCTGTCCGGCAACCGGACCCTGGCGATCATGCACGGCATGATGGAGGAGGTGATCATCACCGCCGGCCGGGCCATCGCCAGCACCATGCAGGGCCAGTTCGTCGAGGAGGCGCATCGCTTCCACCGTGTGCACGAGGAGATCGTCGAGCTGATCCGCAGCCGCGACGCCGTCGAGGCCGAGAAGCTGTGGCGGCGCCACCTCGACGCCAAGATCCGCCTGCTCATGCGCATGGCCGCCTCGCCTCGCGAGTACTTCTGAAGGCGGCCTCAGCCGCCCCCGGCAGCGGGCGTCCGCAATTCCGGACGGACCGCCCGCGCACCCCATTGACGAAATTATCTAACTGATTTAGCTTTCTCACCCGTCATGGGTGTTGGAGCCATCGAGATATCCACCTGCGCCGCGCCGGCCGCCGATCCGCGCCTGCGCAGACGGGTGCTCGACCGCGTCCTCAACGAGCTCGAATCCGCCTCCGAGAGCGGGGCGGCGACCGTCTCGAAGGCGCTCGCCGCACGGACCCAGAGCCTCGTCACCGGGCTCGCCCCGGGCATGCCCATCCGCGACGCCATCGGCCTTGTCTTCAGAGAACAGGCCGCGCGCCTCCGTCCAGCGGCGCCGCGCCCGATCAGCGTCGTGCCCCGCACGACCGGCGACGGCGATCAGCCCGCACCGGCCGCGCCGCTGGACCGGATCGAGGCGCGACTGCTCACCCACCGCATCAAGACCGCGCTCGGCGACACCTCGATGCTGCTGCTCGAGGCGCACCAGCGCCGCGCCTGGCACGCCCTCGGCCACCGCAGCTGGTCCGCCTACGTGCGCGCCGAGTTCGGCCTCAGCCGCAGCCGCAGCTACGAGCTGCTCCAGCACGGGCGGGTGATCCGCACCCTGCTCGCCGCGGGCATCAGCGCGGGCGTGCGCGACATCCATCCCTACACCGCGGGCCAGATCGAGCAGCGGCTGGACGAGGTCATCGCGGAGATTCGCCGCCGCACCAGCGCGGACATGGACGGCGCGAGCATCCGCGCCGTGGTGCGCGAGGTCATTGCGGAAACGCGCGCGCGCACGGGCACAGCGCGCGGCGAGTCGAGCAACCGGTCGCGCACCGCCGCCAGACAGCTCGGCGGCGTCATCGACTCGATCAAGGGCCTTCCCGACGTCGATGACCTCTTCGCCGACCTCACCGCGCAGGACGCCGGCGTGCTCGCCGGCCTGCACGACGCGGTGGCGCGGCTGCGCACCATCGCCGCCGCCTGGCAGCGCATGCAGACCGCGGGCGCCGAGCAATGGTTCGACCAGCCGCTCGAAGCGGCGTCGGCGTAGGGCTTCCCGTGTCCTCGACAACGTCCGCACCCGATCAGGCCTGGTCCTCCGAGCACCGCGACGAGATCCGTAACCTGGCGCGCCAGGTCGCCGCGGACGTCTACGCGCCGCTCGCCGCCGAGCTGGAGAGCAGCGGCGCGGCCTTCCCCGCAAGCGAGCGGCGCCGCCTCGGGGACCTGGGATTCCTCGGCATCGCCCTGCCCGAGCAGTACGGGGGCGCGGGTGCGCCGCTGCTCGACGCGCTGGTGGTCATCGAGGAGCTGGCCAAGGTGTGCCGTCCCGCCGCCTTCCAGGTCTTCGAGGCCAACACCGGACCCGCGCGCGCCATCGAGCTCTTCGGCAGCGACGAGCTCAAGCAGCGCCTGCTGCCCGCGGTGGTGAGCGGCGCGGCCACCATCGCCATCGCCATCTCCGAACCGGACGCCGGTTCCGCCGCGACCGACATGAAGACGTCGGCACGCCGCGACGGCGACGACTTCGTGGTCAACGGCGGCAAGCGCTGGATCTCCAACGGCGGCGAGGCGGATCACTACCTGCTCTACGCGCGCATGAGCGACGCGCCCGGCGCACGGGGCATCGGCGCGCTCGTCGTCGACGGCGACACCCTGGGTCTCACCTACGGTGCTCCGGAACGGCTGATGGGCTTTCGCGGCATCCCGTCGTGCGACCTCAACTTCGACAACGCGCGCGTTCCCGCCGCCAACCTGGTCGTCGGTCCCGGCGGCTTCAAGCAGCTCTTCGGCGCCTTCTGCATCGAGCGCCTGGGCAACGCGACCATGAGCCTGGCCATCGGCCAGGCCGCGCTCGACCAGACGGTGCGCTACGTCCAGGAGCGGCGCCAGTTCGGTCGCGACATCGTCGAGTTCCAGGCGGTGCAGCTCCAGCTCGCCGACATGGTGATGGGCGTGGAGGCGGCGCGGCAGCTCATCGACGCGGCCGCCCGCCAGGCGGGCACGGGGATTCCCGACGCACTGCAGGTGTCCATCGCCAAGTGCGTGGCCAACGAGATGGGCAAGCGCGTCTCCGACCTCGCCATGCAGCTCCACGGCGGCAACGGCTACACCGAGGAATACGGCATGGCGCGGCTGCACCGCGACGCGCACGGCTGGGCGATCGCCGGTGGCACGCCCAACATCCAGCGCGTCCGCATCGTCTCCGAGCTGCTCGGCCGCTCGTTCGGGATGCGGCCGTGAACGCCGCCGCCGCAACGGGCGCGAGCGCCGAGGCCGCCAATGCGACGCAAGCGCCGCTGCACGGCATCCGCGTCGTCGAGGTCTCCAACACCTTCATGGTGCCGTACGCCACGTTGCTGATGGCCCAGATGGGCGCCGAGGTGGTCAAGGTCGAGGAGCCGGGCGGCGACATCCTCCGCCAGGTCGGCGACGTGACCGGCACCGGCGCCGGGCCGATGTTCCTCAACGCCAACCGCGGCAAGAAGAGCGTGGTCCTCGACCTTCGCGACGAGACCGACCACCGGCGCCTCGAGGAGCTGGTCCGCCAGGCCGACGTCTTCGTGCACAACCGCACCCCCGCCGCGGCGCTGCGGCTGGGCATCGACTACGCGTCGCTGCAGCCACTCAACCCGCGCATGATCCACTGCGGCGCGTCCGGCTACGGCAGCGACGGCCCGTACCGCGACCTGCCCGCCTACGACGACATCATCCAGGCGGCATCGGGCATCGCGGCGGTGCAGACCCACGACGGTCCGCCGCAGTACGTGCGCACGGTGATGACCGACAAGGCGACCGGCCTGTTCGTCCTGGCCGCCGTGCTCGCCGCGCTGGTGGAGCGCGGGCGCTCGGGCCTGGGACAGGCCGTCGAGGTGCCCATGTTCGAGTCGATGATCTCGTTCCTGTTCCTCGAACAGCAGGGGGGCGCCGTCTACGACCCGGCGCAGGGTCCGACGGGCTACGCGCGCGTCAACTCGCCGTATCGCCACCCCTACTGCACCGCGGACAGCCTGATCAGCGTGATGCTCTACACGGACCTGCAGTGGCGGTCGTTCTTCGAGCTGGTGCAGCGCCCCGACATGGTCGCCGACCCGCGCTTCGCCAGCATCGGCGCCCGCACCGCCAACATCGACGCCCTCTACCGGTTCCTCGAAGAGGAGCTGATGACCCGCTCGACGGACGAGTGGCTGCGCCTGCTGCCCCCGCTGCGCATTCCCGCCAGCCGGGTCAACACCGTGGCCGAGCTGCTCACCGACCCGCACGTCCTGGCCACCGGCCTGGTGCGCGAGTCGCAGCACCCCTCGGCGGGGACGGTGCGCACCGTGCGGCTGCCGATCAGCTTCCTGCGCACACCGCCGCCGGAGCCGGGACCGGCGCCGCTTCTCGACGAGCACGGAGGCGCAGACCAGCTCTTCGCATGACCACACCAGGGGCACACCCAGGCTGGCGGCCGGTTGGAGAACAGCACGAGGTTATTGCCGACATGGACAACAACGAGGCCCAGGAGTACGTCGACCAGTTCGCCCGCGATGCGGGGGTCTGGCCGAAACCCGGCAACGTCCCCGACTACCACAAGATCATGGCCTACCACGACATCCGCGTGCTCAAGGCGCAGCAGGCGCTCGGCGAGGCGACCTACGCCGCCGAGCGAACCCTCGACCCGGTGACCAAGGAGCTGATCTTCCTGGCCATGTTCACCGTGATGAGGAGCAACCGCGAGCAGCTCACCGCGCACGTGCGCATGGCGCTGGACCTGGGGATCAGCTCCCAGCAGATCCTGGAGACGCTGGAGATGGCGCTGCCGGTGGCCGGCATCGTCGCCTTCCTGGCGGGATTCGAAGCGTGGCGTGAAGTCACCGGTGCCCCGGGCCTCGAGCCCTCGGCCGAAAGGAGAGATCCGTGATCAAGAGAGCCTCGGCGGCGAGCGCCGTGGGACTGGCGGGCACCCTGCTGCTGGCGGCGTGTGGCAGTTCCAACAACACCACGGGGAACGGCGGCGGCGGCGCGGCGGCGGCCACCGGCACGCCCATCAAGCTGATGGTGATGTACCAGTTCACCGGTGATCCCATCGCCGAGCACCCCGAGGTCGGCGCCGGCGCGCAGGCGGCGGCCAAGGCGATCAGCGACGCGGGCGGCATCGGCACGCATCCGGTGCAGATCGTCACCTGCGACATCCACGACAGCCCGACGCAGGAGCTGGCCTGCGCGCAGCAGGCGGTGTCGGATCACGTCGTGGCCGTGGTCGGCTCGCTCTTCGAGACCGGCGCGCAGTCGATTCCCATGCTGCAGCAGGCCGGCATCCCGGTGATCGGACCCCTCGGCGTCTACACGCCGCAGGAGCTGAGCAGCACCGACGTGTGGCCGCTGATGGGCGGCGCGGTGACCACCTATCCCGCCATCCCCTACCTGGTCGCGCGCCAGGGACTGAAGCGGCTGGCCGTGGCCACCAGCCCCGGCACCGGGCTGGACAAGCTGATCGAGGCGCAGACCACCAAGGCGGGGATGACCTACGCGGGAACCGTCAACGTCCCCCTCAACGCCACCGACTACCAGCCCTACGCCAAGTCGCTGAAGGACCTGACCCCGGACGTGATCGTGCAGATCCTGTCCACAACCGGCTCGGCGCAGATCATGAAGGCGGGCGCGCAGATCGGCCTCAACGCCACCTGGGCCAACCAGACCCTGAACATCGACGTGAGCAACCTGAGCACCTTCGGGTCGAGCGCTGACGGCATGTACATCACCAGCTCCTTCCCGCCCGCGACGGCGAGCGGCCAGTTCCCGGGCATCAAGAACTTCAACGCGGAGATGGACGCGGCCGGCAAGGCGGGCATCGCCAGCACCGACATCCGCAGCGCCCAGGCGGTCACCAGCTGGCTCGCCGTGCACGCGGTGGCGACCGCCGCCAAGAGCACCAGCGGGCTGCTCGACAGCGCCGGGCTGATCGCCGAGCTCAAGGCGGCGCAGAGCATCGACGTCGAGGGCCTGATCAACTGGACGCCCAACGCCGCCGGACCGACCAACTTCCCCCGCGTCACCAACAGCAACGTCTACCTGGAGAAGGTGTCGTCGGGGCAGCTCCAGCTGGTCAACAACGCACCCGTCAACTACTTCCAAGTGTCCTCCTGAGCTGACATGACACCGGCCAGCGCAGCGATGCCGGCAACCCCCCTGCTCGAAGCACGGGGGTTGTCGGCCGGGTACCACGATCAGGCGGTCGTTCGCGACCTGGCGATCGAGGTGCGTCCGGGGGAGGTCGTCGGGCTGCTCGGCGCCAACGGTGCCGGCAAGACGACCACCCTGCTCGCGCTGGCCGGTGAGCTGCCCGCGATGGGCGGCGAGGTGCGGCTCTACGGGTCACCGACGCGGGCGCCGCTGTACGCCCGCGCCGCCGCGGGGGTCGCCTTCGTCCCCGAGGAACGGTCGGTGTTCATGCAGCTCACCGTGCACGAGAACCTGCGACTCGGCCGCACCGGCGTGGCCGCGGCGCTCGACCTCTTCCCCGAATTGCGTCCTTTGCTGGGGCGTCTCGGCGGCCTGCTCTCCGGTGGCGAGCAGCAGATGCTGACACTCGGTCGCGCCTTGGGGCGCGGCCCCAGGGTGTTCCTCGGTGATGAGCTGTCGCACGGCCTCGCACCACTGGTGGTGCGCAGGCTGCTCGACGCGGTGCGCAAGGCCGCGGACACCAGTGGCGTCGGCGTGCTGCTGGTCGAGCAGCACGTGCAGCAGCTCGCCCGCATCGCCGACCGCATCTACGTGATGCAGCGCGGGCGGATCGTGATGTCGGGATCCAGCGCCGAGGTGGTCGCGTCCTTCGCGGGCATCGAGGACGCGTACCTCACCGGCGGCGACGCGCACGGCGTCGAGGCGCACGACTGAGATGCTGCAGGCTGCCATCCTCGGGCTGGGCATCGCGGCGGTGTACACGCTGCTCGGCCAGGGCATCGTCCTGATCTACCGCGGCTCCGGCGTGATCAACCTGGCTCAGGGCGCATACGCGATGGTGGGCGCGTTCGTCTACTACGACCTGCGCCATTCCGACGCCTGGGGATTCCTGCCCGCTTTCGCGGCGGCGCTGGTCGTCACCGGGCTGATCGGCGCGCTCACCTATCCGCTGGTGATGCGCCCGCTCAAGAACGCCTCGCCGATCTCGCGTCTCATCGCCACACTGGGCGTGCTCATCGTCGTGCAGTCCGTCGGCCTGCTGCGCTTCGGTTCGTCGACGGTGCTGGTGCCGTCCGCGCTGCCCGAGGGGGTGTTCCGCATCGGCGGCATCTTCGTCGGCCAGGACCGGCTCATCCTGCTCGGCGTCGCCGTGGTGCTGACGGTTGCACTGTGGGCGATCTCGCGGTTCACGTTGCTCGGCCTGGCGTCGAGAGCGGTCGCCGAGAACCAGCGCGCGGCGGCCAGCCTGGCGTGGTCGCCGGACCGCGTGGCCACGGCCAACTGGGCGCTGGGCGGAATGCTGGCCGCGGCGAGCGGCGTGCTGGTGGTACCGCTCACCGGCCTGCAGGCCACCAACCTGACGCTCATCGTCATCGCAGCACTGGCGGCCGCGCTGATCGGCGGCTTCTCGTCGTTTCCCCTGACCCTGCTGGGCGGTCTGGCCATCGGCATCGCGCAGAGCGAGGTGAGCCAGTACTGGAACCAGCAGGGCGTCTCCGACGCGCTGCCGCTGGTGGTCATCGTCGCCATCCTGGTGCTGCGCGGCAAGCGCCTGCCGGTGCGCGGCATGACGGCGGACCGGCTGCCCGCCCTGGGCTCCGGCGTGCTGCAACCGCGTGTGCTCGTCCCGCTCTCGTTGCTGTTCGTCGCGCTGGTGTTGTTCGCGTTCCCGGTGACGTGGAACACGGCGCTGGGCAGCACGCTGGTGGTGGCGATCATGCTGCTCTCGGTGGTGGTGCTGACCGGCTACGCGGGCCAGGTCTCACTGGCCCAGTACGCGCTGGGTGGCGTGGGCGCGTTCGTCACCGGGCGGATGATCGTGGCCGCGGGATGGCCGATGTGGGCGGCGATCTGCCTCGGTGTGGTCGCCTCGGTGGTGTTCGGCCTGCTCTTCGCGCTGCCCGCGCTGCGAACCCGCGGCGTCCACCTCGCGGTGGTCACCCTCGGGCTCGGGCTCTCGCTGCAGAGCCTGCTGTTCAGCAACGCCGACTACACCGGCGGCGTCGCCGGCACCACGGTCGGCCCGCTGCACCTCTTCGGCATCGACCTCGACCCCATCAAATACCCCGAGCGCTACACGGTGTTCGTGTTCCTGGTGCTGCTGCTCTGCTCGGTGGCGGTGTGCAACATCCGGCGCAGCCGCGTCGGCCGGCGCATGATCGCGGTGCGCTCCAACGAGCGGGCGGCCGCGTCGCTGGGCATCAGCGTGGTCGGCGCCAAGCTCTATGCCTTCGGCGTCGCCGCCGCGCTGGCGGGGATCGGCGGCATCCTGCTCGGCCTGTCCGCGTACACCATCGTCTTCTCCAACTACGACCCGATCAGCAGCATCTACGCGACGGCGCTGGCGGTCATCGGCGGCATCGGCTTCGTTACCGGCGCGCTGTTCGGCGCGACGCTGAGCCAGAGCGGGATCGGCAGCCTGATCGGCAACGCCATCTTCGGCACCAACATCGGCAACTGGCTGACGCTGTTCGGTGGGGTCACCCTGATCGTGCTGCTGCTGCGCGACCCCGACGGCATCGCGTCGAGCAACGCCAAGTCGATGCAGCGCCTGATCGCGCGGCTGCGCCGTGGTCGCGTCGCGCGCGTGGCGCCCGCCGCTGAGACGTCAGCAGCGACGGCGGCGACGGGCTTCACCGCCGACCCCGTGCGCCTCGAGGTGCAGGATGCGACCGTTCAGTTCGGCGGGGTGGTGGCGCTGAGCGGCGTCAGCATCGAGGTCGCGCCCGGCGAGGTGGTCGGCCTGATCGGGCCCAACGGGGCGGGCAAGACGACCCTGATCGACGCCGTGACCGGCTTCGTCGCCCTGCGCTCCGGCCGTGTCCTGGTCAACGGCACGCAGATCGACCACTGGCCGGCGGAGCGGCGGGCGCGCCGCGGCATCGCGCGCAGCTTCCAGTCGCTGGAGCTGTTCGAGGACCTCACGGTGCGGGAGAACCTGCTCGCCGCGGCGGACTCGCGCGATCGCGCGGCGTACCTCTCCAACCTGCTGTGGCCCGGACGCCAGACGCTGGCGCCGGCGGTGTGGGCGGCGATCGACCGCTTCGAGCTGGGCGCCGATCTCGACCGCGTCGCCCGCGACCTGCCCTTCGGCCGGCGCCGGCTGGTGGGCATGGCGCGCGCCATCGCCACCGGTGCGTCGGTGCTGCTGCTCGACGAGCCCGGCGCCGGACTGTCAGGGAGCGAACGAAACGAGCTGGTCGCCGCGATCCGCCACGCCGCGACCCAGTGGGGCGTCGGCGTGCTGCTGGTGGAGCACGACGTCAGCCTGGTGATGCGCAGCTGCGACCGCGTCGTCGTCCTCGACTTCGGCCAGAAGCTGGCGGAGGGTCGCCCCGCCGAGGTGCGCAACGATCCGCGCGTGATCGCCGCGTACCTGGGCGACGTCAGCGAGACGGGCAGCCAGGCCGCTGCCGTCACGGTTCCACGCTAGGGAGATGCCATGCGCCTGGTGACATTCAACGAGGGACGCGTCGGACGCGTGGTCGAGGACCGCGTCGTGGAGCTGGACTGCGCGTCGACGCGGCAGTTCTTCGAGCGCGACGGTGACGTCGCCGAGACGGGCACGACATTCGCCCTCGCCGAGGTTGCCCTGCGCGCGCCGATCGTCCCCAAGAAGTTCTTCCACACCGCGGGCAACTTCCGCGAGCACGCGGACGACCTGGCGCGCATCAACTGGTCGCACGCGGTCAACAAGGGCATCGTGTTCTTCCAGAACGTCGACGCCATCGTCGGTCCCGACGCGCCGGTGATCTACCCCGAACACCTGACCAACGAGCTCGACTACGAGATCGAGCTGGCCATCATCATCGGCAGGCCGGGCAAGTTCTTCTCCGCCGAGCAGGCGGTCGAGCACATCGCCGGGTACACCGTCTTCAACGACGTCACCGCGCGCGACATCCAGCGGCGCGAGATGGAGTCGGGCGTCTTCTCCTTCTGCAAGGCGATCGACACCTTCTGCCCCATCGGTCCGTGGATCGTCACCGCCGACGAGATCGGCGATCCGCACGACCTCGACATGGAGCTGCGCGTCAACGGCGCGGTGCGGCAGAAGTCGAACACCGCGCGCATGCAGGTCAGCATCCCGCAGCTCGTCGCCTACCACTCGCCGATGGGCTACAGCGCGGGCGACATCCTCACCACCGGCACCATCGGCGGCGTGGCGGCGAGCATGGACGACCCGTTCGCCAACTACCTCAAGCCCGGCGACGTGGTCGAGGCGGAGATCGGCAGGGTCGGCCTCCTGCGCACGCCGATCATCTCCTGGCTGGAGGGGCACGGCACTCCCCCACCGTCGCCGGACCAATGGAAGCTCTGAGATGCGGCTAGGCAACCTGCGCGGACGCGCGGTCCTGCTCGCCGGCACACTGTGCCTCGACGTGGCGGAGGCCAGCGCGGGCCTGCTGCCGGCGGCGCCCGGGGCACTGCTGCGCGACTGGGATCGCTTTGTGCTGTGGGCACGATCGACCACGCTGCAGCCGTCCACGCCGTTCGATCCCGCGCAGCTCGGACCGCCGGTGCCGCGGCCGCGGCAGGTCTTCGCCGTCGCGCTCAACTACCCGCAACATGCCGGCGAGGCGCAGCTCGCGGTGCCCGAGGTTCCGCTGATCTTCACCAAGTTTCCCGGCTGCATCGCGGGTCCGGGCGGCACCATCGCGCTCCCGCAAGGGAACGTCGACTGGGAGCTGGAGCTGGTGGTGGTGATCGCTCGCGATGCGTACCGCATTGCCGAGGAATCGGCGTGGGACGCGGTCGCCGGCGTCACCGTCGGGCAGGACATCTCGGAGCGCAGGCTGCAGCTCAACGGGGCGGCACCGCAATACTCGCTGGGCAAGTCGTACCCGGGGTTCGGACCGATCGGTCCGGCCATCGTCACCGTCGACGAGCTGCCCGATCGCGACGACCTGGAGCTGCGCTGCGTGCTGAGCGGCGAGGAGGTGCAGCACGACCGCACTTCCTCGATGGTGTTCTCGGTGCCGCGGCTGATCGCCCACATCTCCGCCGTCTGCCCCCTGTATGCAGGGGATCTGGTCTTCACGGGCACGCCCGCGGGCGTCGGCAACCGCCGTTCACCGCAGCGGTTCATCACCGCGGGCGACGAGCTGGTCAGCCGCATCGAGCATGTCGGCGAGATGCGGCACCGCTTCGCAGCCACCCAGGAATCCGCAACGGTTGTTCAGGAGAGCATCGATGAACACGCCACACGTTGACATGCGCGAGGTGACCGACCAGGAGGTCGCCCACTACCGGGAGCACGGTTGGGCCAAGCTCGACCAGCTCATCTCGCCGGCGCTGGCGGCGGAGCTGCTGGGGCGGGCCAAGCAGCGCATGGGCCCGGACGGCGACGCCAGCGTGCTGCGCGCCGGCAAGGACCTGATCGGCCACCCCTCCTGGCACGACTACCACGACATCGCCGACGAGGACGACCTGTTCGAGGCCGTGGGCTACGGCGAGCAGATCGGACGCAACGCGCAGCGCCTGATGGAGCGCTCGGTCGGCATCCGTTCCTACGCCAACATGCTGGCGGTCAAGCTCGGCAAGCTGCAGAAGCAGGAGCCGGTGGAGTATGGGGAGACCTACTACCACCAGGACTTCCCAACCCTGGCCATGGATCGCACCGGCTTCATCGGCTTCTGGATCGCCCTCGACGAGGTGACGCCGGACATGGGCGCGCTGCGCTTCCACAGCCGTTCCCACCTGCTCGGCAACCTGGGCCGCTGGTTCGACGACGGCAAGGACATCTTCGACGTCTACCCCGGTCTCAACGAGCAGTACCCGCTGGCCGCCGAGCTCCACTACCGGCCCGGTGACGCCACCGTGCACCACGGCTGCACGGTGCACGGCGCGCCCGCCAACACCACCGGCCGGCCGCGCTGGGCGTTCGTCATCAACTACTTCCCCGCCGACACGCGCTTCACCGGCGCGCTGGTGCAGGGCGACGAGCACATCCACGACGCGGACCGCTACGGCCTGGTCGTCGGCGAGCCCTTCGACCACCCGGCGTTCCGCCTGGTGACCCGGTGAGCGACGGCGAGGCCCAGGCCTACATCGACCGCATGGCGGCCGGACGCGGCTACGTGCCCACGTACCACAAGGTGATGGCGCGCCACGACTTCGGCGTGCTGCAGGCGATGAACGCGCTGGCCCACGAGAGCTACGAGGCGGAGCGGTCCCTCGACATGCGGACCAAGCAGCTCCTCATCATCATGGGGCTGACCGTGCACCGGGCGCCGCCCGAGTTCCTGACCAGCCACATCCAGCGGGCCCTCGACCTTGGGCTCACCGCGCAGGAGGTGCTCGAAGCCATCGAGATCGCCCTTCCGGTGGCCGGCATCGTCGCGTTTCTCGCCGGCTTCGAGGCCTGGCGCACCGTCACCGGCGCACCGGGCCTCGAGCCTCGTGTGTAGCTAGGCGCTCTGGACCATGAGCAGCACGTTGCCGCCCTGGTCGTCCTCGACACAATGCGGTACCGTCGTCCGCCGTGACGACGCATGGAATGCGCCGGGCGATCCCCGCCCGCCGTTGGCTACCGGCACTGCTCGCGGTTGCGGTGAGCGTGCCGCTGGCGGCGTGCGACGACAGCGTCAGCGACCTGGGCAACCAGGTGATCGCCACCATCGCCGGGTACACGATGTCGGCGGCCGACAGCGGCCCGCTGGACCGCGGGACGGCGTCGCAGTCGCTGCCGACGCAGGCCGCGCAGACGGCGAGCGCGCTGGATGCGGCAGGGTTTCGCGGTGGGTACTCGCGCATCTTCCTGCGCGGCGGGGCCGCGGCGGGTGACTACGTCCTGGTGTCCGTGTACGCGATGGCGAGCGCGGAGTCATCAACACGCTTCCTGGCGTCGGAACGCGGTGCGCTGCAGAGCACGGGCACGGTGGTGCTGTTCAGTGCGACGGGCGTTGCGGACTCCGTCGGGTTCACGCTGACCGGACCGACACAGCGGGGCGACCGGCAGGTGTTCTGCGACGGCGTCGCGTTCGCCAAGGGTGCCAGGGTGTACGCGGTGACCACCTGCTCGGCGACGCCGGAGGACAGCCGGCTCGCCGTCGACGTCGCCCAGCAACAGGCCAGGGCAGGCTAGGCGGACTCGTCCAGGTACGGGCTGTCCCACGGCTTGTGGCGCACCGGCCCGGCGAGCACCTCCTCGACGCGGAGACCGCGGCCGAGCGGCACCGTGGTGCCCTCGCGCTGGTAGAGCGGAACGCGGTCGAGCGGCACCGCCACGTCGACGTCGATCGGACCCTCGACCACCTCGCCGGTCCACCAGTCGCCCCAGCGACCGCGAGGCAGGTGCACACGCCTGGCGCCGCCGGCATGGAGGACGGGGGCCACCAGCAGGTCGTCGCCGAGCAGGAACGACGACGCGTCGCGCCAGCACAGCGGGTCGTCGGGAAATGCGAGCAGCAGCGGGCGCATCAGCGGCAGTCCGGTTGCGGCGCGTCGCGACTGCGCAGCGAGATACGGCATCAGTGCGTAGCGCAGCCGCGCCGCGGTGAGCGCCGCGTCGCCGACCTCGGGTGCGTACACGTACGGCTCGCGGGGGCTGGTGCCGTGGAAGCGGGCGATCGGCGACAGGCAGCCGAGCCAGGTCCAGCGCGCGTACAGCTCGCCGTCGGGCAGCGGCTCGTCGAGGGTGTAGAAGCCGCCGATGTCGGATGCCCAGTACGCGGTGCCGGAGAGCGCCGCGCTGAGACCGGCGCGCAGCGCGCCGCGCATGTCGCTCCAGGTGCACTGCGCGTCGCCGGACCACTGCAGCGGGTGGCGGTGCGAGCCCAGCCAGCCTGAGCGGCCGTAGACGAAGGGCGCCTCTCCCCTGCCGGCGACGGCGTCGCAGACCAGGCGGTTGAAGAGCAGCGCGTAGAGGTTGTGGATGTCGGCGCCGCTGCGTCCGTCGGCGAAGAGCGCGCCGTCGGGGACGCCCTCGGCGAAGTCGGTCTTGAAGGCGGCGGCGCCGAGGTCGAGGAGGCGGTGGTGCTGCGCCGTCCACCAGCGGCGGACACCGTCGTCGGTGAGGTCGACGACGAACGACTGGCCGCTGGGCGATTCGAACGGCGCTGCGGGCGTGCCGTCGGGGAGCAGGGCGAGGCCGTCGATGCCGGCCAGCTCGGCGTGCGTCCACGAACCGGCCAGGGCGTACGGGTTTTCCCACAGACTGACACGAACTCGCGCCTCGTCGCGCGCCCAGGCGAAGAAGGCGCGCGGGTCGCCGAACTGCTCGTCGTCCCAGGTGAAGTCAGCGCCGTGGTCGTTGTCGGCCGCGCGTCGCGGGCGCATCCAGCGCGGGTCGAGGTGGAGCACGTCGTAGGGGAACCGCATGGCGTCGAGCCGCCGCGCCACGTCGGTGACCTCGTCGCGGCTGCGGTACTGGCAGCGCGACATCCAGATGCCCAGCGCCCAGTCGGGCACGGTGCCGGGCGGACCGGCCAGCGCGTAGAAGGAGTCGAGCAGCGTCTGCGGTGTGTCGGCGGCGAGCAGGAAGACGTCCAGCACGTCGCCCGCCGCGGCGACGGTGAGCGTTTCGAACGACGGGCTGCCGATCTCCCACATCACGCGACCGGCGGCGTGCACCACCACGCCGTAACCCGCGCTGCTCCAGCAGAACGGCGTGTTGTGGTACGTGAGCAGGGTGCCGTTGGAGCCGAGAGCGTCGCGGTTGTGCTGCACCAGGCGAGTGCCGCGCTTGTCGAGGCCGCCGTACTGCTGGCCGAGGCCGTAGAAGCGCTCGTCGGGGTCCAGGAGCAGAGATTCGTGCGACCAGGTGCGCAGCGCCGGGCCGCCGGAGGTGCCGAGCGGGCGGCTCATCCAGTGCGGGAAGGCGCGGTCGTCGCGGCGCTGGCGGGTGAGCAGCGAGCCATCGGGACGCTCCAGCCGCCACGACATGCCGGCGTCGAGCACGAAGCGCCACGCGGGTGCGCTGAGGGTGAGGCCGCCGCAGGCATCTCGTTCGGCGGCCGCGGAGGGATCGGGCTCGGCGCCGCCGGCGAGCATGCCGTCGCCGTCGCGGACGGTTCCTGCCGCACCCGGCGGAAACGACCATCGCAGCCGCAGCGCACCGGAGACCGTGCGCTGCACCAGGAGCTCGGCGGCCTGCCCGCCATCGGTGTACACGGCCACACGCGCTCCGCCGGGCGCGGGCTCGATCCCCGCGATGCGAGCCGCCGTGGCGAAGCTGCGCTCGGGCTGGGCGAAGAGGGGCACGGGCTCGTCCAGCGCGGAGAGGGGCGCCTTGGCGGGCCGGGGCGTCTCGCAGCTGAACTCGGCGGCCGGCGCAAGGGTGCCGAGGGCTGGGTCGTCTGCCATGGTGGCCTCCCTGGACACGGCGGGCCTCCGCCGAGGCAATTTGGTAATATCTCTTCCTAATTCGTAGCACATCCTGGTTGGAGGCCGAAAGAGCGTGGCCACCGTCGCCGGCGCAAGCCGCTCCCGCCGTGGTGGGCGGCGCCTCGGGCTGACCTACGCGGGGCTGAGCGCGCTGCTCGTGCTCGCCCTGCTGCCCGCACTGCACCCGCCGCGTCCCCCGCTGCCCCCGGTCGCCGCCTTCGCGCCCGTCGCCCAGCAGAACATCACCAAGCCGCCGCCCGACCAGGCGAGCACCGCCGGGAAGGGCGCCAACCAGAACGGCAACGGCGAGGCAGGCGGGGGCAGCGCCACGCCGACCCCGGCGCCGACGCCGACGCCGCTCGCGAACTCCAATGGTCTCGGCGCCGCCAGCAACCAGGGCGGCACCTCGGTGCCGCGCACGCTCGACTGCGTGGACGGCCCGGGCGGACCGCGGCAGATCGAGGACACGCAGTCGCCACCGTGCGTGCCGTACTGGAAGGGCGACAACGGCGGCAGCACCTGGAAGGGCGTCGACGCCAACACGATTCGCATCGGTCTCGGCGAGGGGCAGAACGCAACCGACCTGTGGAACAAGTTCTTCAACGACCGCTTCCAGCTCTACGGGCGGCAGATCGAGCTGGTCCCAGTCAAGTGCGGGGGCGACAGCGACAGCCCGCAGGCCACCATGGTGCAGAGGGCCGACACCGTCGCCGCCGAGGCGAACGTGTTCGCGGTGCTCGGCTGCCCGGACGCCGGCGGACGCGAGAAGTACTTCTTCGACGAGCTGGCGCGCAATCGGATCGTCTCGGTGACCGCCCGCCCCGACCTGCGCAGCTCGGCCGACTACCAGCGCGCCGCGCCGTACGAGTGGAACTACTACCCACCGTACGACGTGGACGAGCACAACATGGCCGCCCAGGCGTGCAGGCTGCGCGACCAGCCGCCTCCGGCGTACGCCGCCCCCACCGTGCTGCAAGGGAAGCGGAAATTCGGGATCGTCTACACCAGCTACCCGGACTCGGCCTCCATCGACCTCCACTATCTGCTCGATGACCTCACCGCCTGCGGCATCACGATTGCGCCCAAGGACACCCTGGGGGTGGACTACGTCCCGGCATCGTCGGGCGTCGGTTACCAGAACCGCAGCAGCACGTCCACGCAGCAGGCGCAGCAGGCCGTCGCCCAGCTCGACACCGACGGCATCACCACCGTGCTCTTCATCAGCCACGCCGCCAGCACCTTGCAGGTGCTGCAGCAGGCGGACACCGCCGGCTACCACCCCGAGTGGATGATGGGCTACTTCTCGTACAACACCGGGTGGGGCTCGGGCCTGCAGCCGTCCGACCAGTGGAATCACGCCTTCGGCTTCGACTACGAGAACAAGCTGGTGGCCGCGCCCAACAACCCGTGGTACTGGGCCGTGATGCAGGAGGATCCCAGCTACCCGTGGCCATACGCGCCCGCCAGCTACAACGGCTGGTTCGGCTACGAGATGGAGCTGATGCTGGTCTCCGGGCTGCAGATGGCCGGACCGCACCTCACACCGCAGACCTTCCAGGCCGGGCTGTGGAAGACGCACTTCCCCAACCCGCCGAGTGCCTACTTCGAAGGCACCGTCGGCTTCGACACCGACTACACCTTCATGAAAGACCGCGCCATGGTGTGGTATTCGGCGACCACGACTGGGCCGTGGGGACAGCAGGGAGTGTGGTGCTATGTGAACCACGGCCGCCGAGTCACCGACGCCACCGTGCCCGCCGGCTACCCCTACTTCAGCGGCTCCTGCGAAGCATGATCGACACCGCCGTGCGCACCGTCACGGTCACCGACCGCGGACTGCGCCTCAGCGACGGCCGCATCCTGCCGATGTTCAGCGGCGCCGTCCACCACTGGCGCCACGACCCCGCCGACTGGCCGCGCATCCTCGACGCCGTCGCCTCGTTGGGCCTGACCAGCGTCGACACCTACGTCCCCTGGTCGGTGCACGACCGCGGCGACGACCCGCCCGACTTCACCGGCAACCTCGACGTGGCGCGCTTCCTGCGCATGGTCCAGGAGCGCGGTCTATATGCGGTGGTGCGCCCCGGTCCGCACCAGGGTGCCGAGCTGCTCGACAGCGGCCTGCCGATGCGCGTCGTCAGCGACGCCCGGCTTCAGGCCCTGCGCTGCAACGGCGTCCCCTACACGCTGCCGACCGCGACGCATCACATCCGCGTGCCGTCCTACTTCTCCGACCACTTCCTCGCCGCCGTGGACCGCTGGTACGACAGCGTGGTCGCGCAGCTCGCCCCGCTGCAGCATCCTGACGGCCCCATCGTCGCCGTGCAGGTGGACAACGAGCACGGCTACTTCTTCCAGTCCCACCCGTACGCGCTCGACTATCACCCGCAGACGCTCGACGCCTACCGCGACTGGCTGGTGCGGCGCCACGGCGCGCTCGACGCCGTCAACGCGCTGTACGGCACCGCGTGGGACGGGCTGGAGGACGTCGATCCCCCACGCGACGCCGGCGACGAGCCCGAGGTGCGCCGCCTCGACTGGCTGCGCTGGCGCGAGGAGGCGCTGCGCATCACGCTGCGGCGCCTGCGCGACGGGCTGTGCGATCGCGGACTCGACCGCGTTCCCACCTTTCACAACGACTTCCCCCGCCTGGACACGCCGCTCGACTCGGTTGCGCTGGAGCGGAGCGACGCCGTCGACGTCGCCGCCATCGACGTATACGCAGCGCGGCCCGGCGCGGGATTCGTCGCCGACATCGCGCGCCACATCGCCGCGGGATCGCGGCTGCCGTGGATGGCCGAGATGGGCGCGGGCTGGCTGGCCATGCCCTGGCTGCTGCCGATGCGGGTCGGGCCCGCCGACGCCGAGCTGGTCTGGCTGGTGGCGCTGCTCACCGGTGCACGCGCCTGCAACTTCTTCATGACCGTCGAGCGGGATCGCTGGTACGGCAGTCCTGTCGACCGCCACGGCAACGTCCGCGCCGAGTTCGGTGGGCTGCTCAGGCGGGTGATGGGGCTGCGCGAGGAAGTTGGGCTGGATGCCATGGAGCGCACCGCGCCCGTGCTGCTGGTGGAGAACCGCGAGCAGACGCTGCGGCGCGAGGCCCGGGCCACTCTCGGCGGCCTGGTACCGGCGTTCTCGGCGCAGATGCCGTTCGATTTCCAGCTCACCCGTCTCCCCCACGCCGACGACGCCGCCGTGCGCAGCTTCGACGCGGCGGTTCGTGCCGTTCTCGACCGCAACAGCGTCGACCACGATCACGCCTCGTCGTCGGCGCTGCCGGACCTGTCCAGGTACGCGTGCATCGTGATGCCGGCCGCGGAGGTCGCCGACGCGGCGGCGTGGGAGCGACTCCGGGAGGCGGCGAGCAAGGGCGCGTCGGTGTTCGTCGGGCCGCAACTGCCCGTGCTCGACGGCGCGCTGCGACCGCACGGCTTCGATGCCGAGGGCATCACTGTGCTGGAGGACCCCGATGCGTTGCAGCCGTTGCTGCCGCGCCCACCTTTCACCGTGAGCGAGGGGCCGGTGCGGCTGCGGCACTGGAGCGGTCCGCGAGGCGAGGTGCTGGCGGCGTTCAACCACTCGGGCGAGCCGTGCGTGGCGACCATCACGGCCGCCGCACCCGCGGAGCTGGCCTCGCGCTGGAACGACGCCGTGGGAGGCGGGGTTGCGCATCCGGCGCTGACCGTGACCATGCCCGCCTGGGGTGCGCAGGTCTGGACGGTGTCGCGGTGATCGCCACCGACGTCGTCATCTGCGACCTGGAGCCGGTGGGCTTCGGGGTGATCTGCGCGCTGGCCGAGACGCGGCAGCGGCGCGGTGCGCAGGTCGTCTCGGTGTTGCACGACGCCGGACGCGTGGTCCATGTGGTGAGCTCGCGCGATGGGGCGCTCGCCACGCACCGCGAGCCGTTCGAGGATGCCCGGGAGCGCGCCGCGGAATTGCTCGCCGCCACGGGCGCCGACCGGGTGGTGCTCTACGACCGCACCCGCAGCGACGAGCTGGCCGGTGAGCTGGCGCGCATTCGCTTCGCCGAACGCACCCAGCTCGAGGTCTTCTGGGACAACGCCGATCGCTTCTGGTCGTCGCCCGCCATCGCCACCGCGCCCGCGCCGCCCGCGAATCCGTGGCGTGCCCTGCCCGAGATCCTGCGCCGCGCCGATGGCGCGTGGGCCCTGCTCGCCCTCTACGACGGCGACAACTGCGCCGCGACGCTGCTGGCCCGCATCGATGCCGGGCGCATCGTCTTGCTCACCTCGCTCGACCACCTCGACGGCGCCACGCGGCCGCCGCGACGCGACGCCGCCGCGCTGGTCGGCCAGGTCGAGGCTGGTCTCGGCCCGGTGCGCCTCGGCCTCATCTGCGACGTCGACCGACTGTCCGCCGCATTGCTGGAGGACGACGTTCCCGCAGCTGTGTCGCACCTGGCGCGCGACGGCGCCATCTGGTCCGTGGGATTCGCGGAGGACGCCGGGTGATCGCGCCGTCGTCGACCGCGCTCCGCGCGCAACAGCTCGACGACTACCGCCGCGACGGCTTCGTGCTGGTGCACGACCTGCTCACCGCGGCGGAGCTGGCCGCGCTGCGCGACGAGGCCGACCACCTGATGGAGCTCACCGTCAACGCCTCCATCGCACTCGGCGAGAACAGCCCGCGCCTCGACGTCTGCCGTCGCGGCGAGGCGATCAGCCTGCGCAAGGTGCAGCCACTCAGTGACGTGTCGGCGCTGATCGCGCGGGTGCTCACCGACGAGCGCCTGCTCGCCCCGCTGCGCTCGATTCTCGACAGCGAGCCGGTGCCCATGGAGGAGAAGCTCAACTACAAGCAGCTCCTTCCCGGCAACCTGCCCATCGCCGCCGCCCGCGAGGGCGACTCCTTCGACCTGCACTGCGACTGGTCGTACTTCGACCACAACGGTTACCCGCGCGTGTCGCTCTCGGTCGCCCTCGCCGTCGACGACACCACGCTGGACAACGGCTGCATGCGCGTGTTGCCCGGCTCGCACCTGCGCGACTGGCCGATCCAGGCGCCGCACCACCCGGTGCTGCCCGAGGGCATCGTCCCCGACGCGGACATGCACGACGTCCCCCAGCCCGCCGGCTCAGCGCTGATCTTCCACTCCGGCCTGCTCCACGACTCGCGCGACAACCGCACCGCCCTGCCGCGCCGCCTGCTCATCTTCAGCTACCACCCGGCATGGCACGTCACCGAGCCGGACAGGCGCAACCGCCAACTTCGCGAGACGGCCCAAGCTCATGAGTCGCGCTACGCGGCAATGCTGCGCAGTGGCTACCGGCCGGCGTTCGCGGCTCCCTGATCGGACCTGACGAGCACCGCGGCGCTCCACGGCGGGAGCGTGATGCGCGTGGTGCTCCCGCGCACGACGGTGTCCGCGGCAACGCCCAACACGTCGCGCACGCGGGTGCCGTCAGCCCACACGTCGCCGAGCGGAACGTCGATGCCCGCCGCCGTGCCGTCTCGCCGCAGCACCACGACCGCGCGATCCAGACCGCCCGCGTCGCGCAGGTAGGCCATCGCATGGTCGGACGCTAGCAGCGAGCGCCAGACACCCCGCCGCAGTGCGGGCAGGTCGCGACGGAGGTGCACCAGGGCGCGCACGCGGTCGAGCAGCGCAGCGTCCTGCGACGAGTCCCATAGCATGGGCAGCCGCGCATCAGGGTCGATGCCGAGACGCGCGCCCTGCCGCAGGCCGACCTCGCTGCCGTAGTAGAGGATCGGCGGCGGCCCCAGTGTCAGCAGGGCGGTCAGCGCCAACAGCAGGCGCCGGTCGTCCTCGCCGGCGAGGCGGGAGAAGCGGGGCATGTCGTGGTTCTCGACGAAGATGGCTCGAACCAGCTCGCCGTCCTCCTCGGCCGTCTCGGTGGCGCGGGTGCGCATCACGGCGTCGAGAGCGGCGAGCGGCTCGTCGCACGTGGCGAAGCACTGGCGGAGCAGGTGAGAGACGTGGAAGTCGAGGACGCCGGAGAGGCGGCCGCGGTAGTGGCGGACGAAGCTCGCGTCGCCGAAGGCCTCGGCGAGGGTGACGGCGTCGGGGTTGGCCCGGCGCACCACCTCGCCGAACTCCGACCAGAACTCGAACGGTGTGGCCGCGGCGGAGTCGAGACGGTAGCCGTCGAAGCCGAGGTCGATCCAGAAGCGGGCGGCGTCGAGCAGGGCGCGGCGCGCGTCGGGGTTGGTGTGGTCGACGCCCATGAAGATGCGACCGCTGAACCAGCTGTACCAGCGGTCCGGCCAGTGGTGCCAGTGGAACCAGGAGCGATGGGGACTGGACGGGTCGGTGCGCGCCGACACCGCGGCGGGATGGCGCACGCCGAGGTACGAGGTCTCGGTGTCGAGCAGCACGCGGATGCCACGCGCGTGCGCCTCGCCGAGCAGCGTGCGCACGTCGTCGAGGGTGCCGAAGCGCGGGTCGACGGCGACCAGGTCCTTGACGTCGTAGGTGACGTGCATCTCGCCCGGCGTGATCGGCGACAGCAGCAGGCAGTCGACGCCGAGGGCGGCGAGTCGGTCGAGGCGCGAGGTGATGCCGCGCAGCGTGCCACCGGCGAATTGCAGGAAGCGCACGCCGTCGGGGGGCGCGACCGCGGAGCCGTCGTCGCGGGCGAAGCGGTCGACCAGCAGGTGGTACACGGTCGCCTCGCCGATCCACGACGGCACCCGCGGCCGCTGCACGACGTGGCGGAAGACGCGCGCGGCGGGACGGACGAAGGGCACGTCGGGATCGGGGTGTTCCAGGCCGGGGCCGGCGTCCTCGGCCCATAGCGGCGCGCCCTGCGCGTCACGCATCTCGATGGCGTAGCGCAGCACGGCGTCCTCGGGCTGCGGCGGGATCGACGCCTCCCACGAACCACCGGCGACGGGCTGCATGCGGACCGTCGCGCGCGTCTCCGAGGCCTCTTCCGGCGAGGACCCGTCCGTCGTGTAATGGACGAACCCGGCAGCAACACCGAGCCCAGCGGCGGCGCGCGCCCGCACCACGGTTGCAACTCCCGGTCGCGGCGGCTCCGGAGAGATGGCCTCGTCGTGGTGCACTCCCTGCGCCGACTCATCGGCACGGGCACTCTGCAACGCCGCCGACCGCTCAGCGGGGTCGAGCACTCCCGCCGAGGCGAGCCGCACCGCCGGCGACAGCTCGAAGTCCAGCGCCGTCCCGCGTGCCAGGCCCATGAAGGCCCCGTTCGCCTTCACCACGTAGGTGCGCTCGGGACCGTCCACGGTCAGCGACGCGCCCGCCAGCGAGAGCCGCGTCCCGTCGCCCAGCACGGCCTCCGACCCCGCGCCGGGAACCGGCGCCACCAGCAGCTCAACGTCGTACCCGCCCGATGCAAAGCGCGGCTCGGCCAGGGTCTCCGGAGTTTCTGCCAGCATCGGCACCATCGTGCCGGCCCGCTGCAGGATGGGGACACGGTCGAGCGGCGCGTCCACGGTGACCCACCCGGGCCCGGCGTGCACGACAGCCGTGCCCAGCTCCAGCCACTCCCCCGCCGGCACGTACACGCGCCGAGTGCGCGCACCACGCGAGAGCACGGGCGCCACCAGCAGCGACGGCCCCAGCATGTACTGGTCGCCCAGCGTCCAGCACACCGGGTCGTCGGGGAACTGCAGCAGCATGGCGCGCATGATCGGCACGCCCGTCGCCACGTTCTCTCGCGCGCACGTGTCGAGGTACGGGAACAGCCGCACGTGGAACTCCGCGAACCTGCGGAAGTGCGCCGTCATCTCCTCGTCGTGCCAGAGGTCGAGCGGCGGCGTGGGCGACGGCTTGAAGCCGAGGTGGGTGCGCATCACCGGCGTCAGCGCGCCGAGCTGGACCCAGCGCATCCACAGCTCCCGATCGCCCGCGCCCGTCGACAGCGGCTTCTCGGGCATGGCGAACAGCCCCGAGATGTCGCACCCCCACGTGCTCACACCGATCAGGCCCGCGGACAACCCTGCAGGCAGGACGCTGCCGATGCCGAACTCGCCGCTCCACTCGCAGAGCTGGTCACCGCCCCAGTAGGCGGGCAGCAGCGCCTGCGAGCCGAGATACCCCGAGCGGGCGAACACCACCGCATCGGGCTTCGCAGCGGCGCGCACCGACGCCGTCGCGCCGTGGTACAGCAGCGCATAGCGGTTGTGCGCATCCGCGCCGGAACTGCCGTCATGCAGGACCGCTGATGCGGGCAGCTGCTCGCCGAAGTCCTCCATCCACCCATCCCAGCCCACCCCGGTGAGCAGCGCGCGCACGTTGTCCTGCCACGCCGCCACCGTCAGCGGATTGCTGAAGTCGAGGATCGCCGCCGCGTCCTCCTCGAAGTCCACGATCCCCGAGCGCGCGTGCAGCGGGTTGAAGAACGGGATCAGCAGCGGCGCCCCCGATGCGTCGCGCACCACCAGCCCCCGCCGGACCGCATCCGCGAACCACGGCGTATCCCGGTACACCATGCAGTTCAGGTACGACAGCGCCTTGAAACCCATCCCGTGCACGGAATCCACCAGGGCGCGCATCTCCGGCACCGAGCCGTACCGCGCCAGCCGGTAGTTGCCTGGAAACCCGTCGCCGTCGTTGTGCTCCGCGCAGTAGTGGTCGTCGATCCACAGCGCGCTCGCCGGGATTCGCTCGGCGCGCAACCGCGACGCCTGTTCCATCACCGCCGCAGGGCCCGAGCGCACGTTGTGCCACACCCCGAACGCCCACGGCGGCGGCAGTGGCGCCCGCCCGGTCATCTCGGTCACCACCGACAGGCAGTGACGCGGCGTCCCGACAATCAGGAACGCCCGCAGGGACGGCGCCGGAACGGTCACCGACACGACCGATGCGGACGCCGCGGCGCAGTCGATCGAATAGCGCAGCACGGTGTCGACCACCAGCGCCCACCCCGCCGACGAGTACAGCACCGGCGCGTGGAAGTAGGTCTGCCCGCTGGCCGCGTCGGTGAGCCAGCCGTCGAGCACCCGCCCGCGCAGATTCATGGACACGAATTGGGCGCCGCCACCCGCGAACGCGTCCAGAGCTCCGCAGGGAAGATCCAGGCGCAGGGATTGCGCGCCGGCGGACGTTCCCTCGATGGCGTGCACACCCTCCCCCACGGCACGGATGTCGAGCGGGACGGCGTCACCCGTGCCCGTGCTGAGGGTCGCGCCGTCGAGGGGGGACGGCAGGCTCAGCGGCTGCGCGGGTCGCCAGGTGGGCGGGACGGTGACCAGCGAGCCGTCAGCCAGTGCACCGGGGATCGACACGTCCGTCTCCTTGTCGCCGCACAATTAGGCAGTAATATTGACGAAATCATATACGGGCGCGGAGAATAGCGTGGTTGGGGCGCGGCCGAGCGTGGCCGAAGGCGGGCCGGGGAAGAGAAGCGCGGCGGATGGAGGACCAGCGCACGTGCCAGGGAAGTGGCTCGCGTGACCGCCGTGTGGACGTCGCGGCGCCGTCAGGCCGGGGCTCTGCTGCAGCGCACCACCGTGGTGTCGACGGCTGTGCTCGCCGTGCTGTTCATCATGGTCATGGCCACCGCCACGCAGCGGACGGCCGTGCTCGGCTTCGGCGTGGTCGCCGGCTGCAGCCTGGCCCTGCAGGCGATGGGCGTGGTGCTCGTCTACCGCAGCAGCCGGGTGGTCAACCTCGCCCAGGTGCAGGTCGGCGCGATCACCGCCGTGCTCTTCGGCGAGATCGTCCGGCACCACGCCATTCTCCGCGGCCTGGGCCTCGGCTGCGACGGCTGCCCGGCGTCGAGCGGCGCCGCGGCCACCGAGTACGGGCTGGCCGCGGTGGGCACGATCCTGCTCGCGCCGCTGCTCGCCCTCGTCCTCTACTTCGGGCTGATGCGGCCGCTGGCCAGGGCCAGCCGCCTGGTCGGCACCGTCGCCACCCTCGCCGCCGCCACCGTGCTGACCTACGCCGCCGAGCTCGTCGCCAAGCAGTTCGACGGCGACACCCCCGGCCTCGGCGCCGCCCCGCCCGACACCCGCCCGCCGGTGCAGGCGAGCCTCCACCTGGGCAGCGCGGTGGTGCTCAACTTCGGCTCGCTGCTCACCGTCGGCGTCACCCTGCTCGCCCTCGGCCTGATCGTGGTCTTCCTGCGCCGCGCCCGCCTGGGCCGGGCCATCCGCGCCGCCGCCGACAACGAGGACCGCGCCCGCAGCCTGGGCATCGGCCCCGTCGGGGTGCAGGCGCTGGTGTGGACGGTCGCCGGTCTGCTCAGCGGCCTCGCCGCGGTGCTCGACAGCATGAGCACCGGCGTCGGCGGCGCCGGTGGCGTGCCGGTGCCGGTGCTGGTGACCATCCTCGCCGCCGCCGTGGTGGCCAGCCTCGACAGCCTGCCCCTCGCCGCGCTCGCCGCCGTGGTGCTCGGGGTGCTCCAGCAGGCGGTGATCGCGGGCAACGTCGACCAGGGCGTGCGCGACCTGGTGCTCTTCGGGGTGATCGTCGGCGTCCTGCTGCTCCGGCCCAGGGAGCTCACCGGCCGCCTCGCCGCCGCGGCGGGCGCCTGGGCGACCAGCAGGGAGACCCGCCCCATCCCGCCCGCGCTCCGCGACCTGCCCCCCGTGCGCCGCATGCGCCGCCTCACCGTCGGCGGCGTCGCCGTCGCCGTGCTCGCCCTGCCCTGGGTGCTCTCCCCGGGCGGCACCGGCGAGGCGGGGCAGCTGATCACCTACGGCATCGTCGGCCTCAGCCTGCTGGTGCTCTCCGGCTGGGCCGGCCAGATCAGCCTCGGCCAGTTCGGCCTCGCCGCGGTGGGCGCCTGGGTGGCCTCGGCGCTGGCGGGCAGCGCACATCTCCCGTTCTGGCTCACCGTCCCCCCCGGCGCGGCGGCGGGAGCGGTCACCGCGCTGATCGTCGGGCTGCCCGCGCTGCGCATCCGCGGCCTCTACCTGGCCATCACCACCCTGGCCTTCGCCGAGCTGGCCCAGTCGCTGCTCTTCGGCCAGAAGCTCGGCGCGACGCTGATCCCGAGCAGCCTCGACCGCCCCAGCGTGCTCGGCCTGCAGGGCAGCGACGAGCGCGTCCTCTACTACCTGGTCCTCGCCATCGCCGCCGCCTGCGCCGTGGCGGTGACCGGGATGCGCCGCAGCCGCACCGGCCGCGCGCTGATCGCCAGCCGGGAGAACGAGCAGGCGACCCAGGCCTTCGGCGTCAACCTCACCCGCGCCCGGCTGCAGGCGTTCGTGATCAGCGGCTTCCTCGCCGCGCTGGCCGGCGGCGTGTTCGCGTACCAGATCGGCGGGGCGGGCAGCGGCGGGTTCACCCCCGAGCTCAGCGAGAAGCTGTTCCTCATGACCGTGGTCGGCGGGCTCGGCGCGGTGGCCGGTCCCTTCCTCGGCGTGCTCTTCCTGGCCCTGGCGACCAACCTGGTCGACGCCGGGGCGGGCAGCTCGGCGGTGCTGGCGGCCGCGGTGATCGTGCTGCTGCTGTCGCGGCCGGGCGGCGTCGCCCAGGTGGTGGCGGCGATCCGCGACGCGTTCCTGCGGCGCGTCGCCGACCGGTACCACGTCGAGGTGGCCGCCTACTCGCGCGGCGGTGTGTCCGGCGACGGGCGTGCGCAGCTCGCGCCCAAGCGCCTCGCCGGTGGGGCAACCGCGTTCGTGCCCCGGCGCTACCGCCTCGACCGGCGGCCGCCGGCGCCGGTGGGGGTGCGGCGATGACGGCGCAGCGCACCCTGGTGCCGTCGCAGCGCCAGCAGGACGAGGGAGCGACCTCGGGCGGCCCCTCTGCATTGCGTGACAGCGCAATCGTTGCGGACCCGGTGCAGGAGAAGCGTGGCCGCGGCGACGCGCTGCGCGCGTACCTGCGCGCCTACAACATCTTCCGCGAGCTGTCGCCCGTGCAGACGCTGGCGCTGCTCTCGCTCAGCCTCACCGACCTCGCCGAGAACGTCGCCACCCAGGCGGTGCCGTTCCTGATCATCGGCAGCCAGCGCGAGTTCGGCTTCAGCCCGGCGATGGTGGTCACCCTGCTGTCCAGCGTCGGCGTCCTGGCCGCCTTCACCTCGCCCGTGATCGGCTACTACGGCGATCGCGTGCGGCGCATGCCGCTGATGATCGGCGGCGCCGTCGTCCAGGGCGCCTTCTGCCTGCTGGCGGGACGCGGTGGCCTGCCGCTGCTGGTGCTCGGCGTGTCGATGATGAACCTCGGCGGTGGATTGGCCGGACCGCTCAGCGCCATCCGCTACTCGGTGGTGGCCGACTACATCCCGCCACACCTGCGCGCCCGCGCATACACCGTGGAGACCACCGGCGGCAACCTCGGCAAGCTGATCGGCCCGGCCTTCGGCGGCCTGATGGCGGCGAGCATCGGATGGCGCACCGGATTCCTCGTCTGCGGCGCCATCCTGGTGGTCACCGTGTTCGCCTACCTGCCGCTGCGCGAGCCGTCGCGCGGGCAGTCGGAGCGCATCGCAGCGGGCCTCGCCGACAACGGCGTCGCCCCGCCGCCGCCGCCGCTCGGCGAGGCGCTGCGCGCCATCTGGGCCGTGCGAACGCTGCGCCGCATCTACCTGGCGCTGCCGGTGGTGTCGCTGGGTGGCGGCGTTCTCTACGGCCTCAACTTCGTCAAGCTGCAACGCGACTTCCGCTTCGACGTCAGCGCCCTCGGCATGCTGGCCACGGTGGCCATGCTGACCGGCATGGTCGCCAACATCGGCATGGCGCCGCTGGTGGACCGCTTCACCACGCGCAACCCGGCGCGCAACATGCTGCTGATCGGCTCGCTGATGGTGGCCAGCGGATTCGTCATGGTCGGCATGACGCTGGCACCGTGGGTTGTCCTCGCCGTGCCGCTCAGCATCCTGATGCAGGCGCTCGGCGGGTTGATGGGTCCCGCGCAGTCGACGCTGCCCAGCCTGGTGGTCCCACCGCGGGTGCGCGCCTTCGGCCTGTCGATGGTCGCGGTGTGGGGGCTGCCGGCGACCCTGATCGCCGGTCCGCTGATCCTGCTCATCGGCAACCAGTACGGGACCGTCGCGGGCATGGTGACGGTGCTGCCCCTCTACCTCATCGGCGCCCTCATGTACTGGAGCGGCCAGCCGCTGATCGCCCACGACATCCGCGCCGCGCAGGCCGCGGCGATCGCCGAGCAGGAGACCAGGCGGCAGCGCGACGGGCGCCGCACCATCCTGGTCTGCCGCGACGTCGACGTCACCTACTCGGGCGTGCAGGTGCTCTTCGGCGTCGACTTCGACGTCGCCGAGGGCGAGATCGTCGCCCTGCTGGGCACCAACGGCGCCGGCAAGTCGACGCTGCTGCGGGCGATCAGCGGCCTCAGCGAGGCCAGCAACGGCGCCATCTTCTTCGACGGCCGCGACATCACCCACCTGCCCACGCAGTCGATCGCGCGCGCCGGAGTGGTGATGGTGCTCGGCGGCCGCGCCATCTTCCCCAACCTCACCGTCAGGGAGAACCTCGACGCCGCCACCTGGACCACCGCGTCCGACGCCGGCTTCGTCCGCACCCAGATGCACCGCGTCCTCGACGAGTTCTTCCCCGCGCTGCGCCGCCGCCTGCAGGAGCGCGCCGGAACGCTGAGCGGCGGCGAGCAGCAGATGCTGGCACTGGGCCAGGCCTTCCTGATGAAGCCCAGGCTTCTGATGATCGACGAGCTGTCGCTGGGCCTGGCGCCCTCCGTGGTCGAGCAGCTGCTCACCATCCTGCGCGCCATCCATGCGCAGGGAACCACGATCATCCTGGTCGAGCAGTCGGTGAACCTGGCGCTGACCATCGCCGAACGCGCGGTCTACATGGAGAAGGGCGAGGTCCGCTTCGCCGGCCCCACCGCCGAGCTGCTGGAACGGCCCGACGTGATGCGCTCGGTGTTCCTCGCCGGCGCGGCGCGGGCCACCACGCTCACCACCGGCAGCAGCGCCCGCAGAGCCACCGCCGGCCACGACGACACCAGACCGGTGGTGCTCGAAGCCCATGGCCTGCGCTGCCGCTTCGGCGGCGTCGAGGCGCTGCGCGGCGTCGACCTCAGCGTGCGCGCCGCGGAGATCGTCGGCATCATCGGCCCCAACGGCGCCGGCAAGACCACGCTCTTCGACGCGCTCTCCGGGTTCGTGCCACTGGTGGCAGGAACGGTCAGGCTCGGCGCCCAGGAGGTCACCGACCTCGACCCCGACGCCCGGGCCCGCCTGGGTCTGACCCGCTCCTTCCAGGACGCACGGCTCTTCGGGGCGCTGACCGTGCGCGAGACCATCATGGTCGCCATGGAGCGCCACGGCGTGGTGCGCAGCGCCGCGCTGGCCGCGCTGTGGCTTCCCCCGGTGCGCGCCTCGGAGGCCCGCCTGCGCCGCCGCGCCGACATGCTCGTCGAGCTGCTCGGCCTGCAGCGCTACGCGGAGTGGTCGATCGGCGAGCTGTCCACGGGAACCCGTCGCGTCGTCGACATCGCCTGCACCATGGCGGCCGAACCCGAGGTGCTGCTGCTCGACGAGCCGTCGTCCGGCGTCGCCCAGGCCGAGGTGCAGGAGCTGGCGCCACTGCTGCAGCGACTGCGCGCCGAGACCGGCTGCGCGCTGCTCGTCATCGAGCACGACATCACGTTGATCTCCACCGTGTCCGACCGGCTGGTCGCCATGGAGCTGGGCGAGACGGTGGCCGAGGGCAAACCCACGGACGTGCTCGCCGACCCGCGGGTTGTCGCGTCGTACCTGGGAACGTCGAAGGAGGCCATCGCGCGGACCGGCGCGGTGCCCGTGTGATTCCGTTGGAGGAGAAAGAGATCCCCATGCCACTTCCCGCCCTGCCGCCCATGGATGCGCAGCGCTTCACCCGGCGCTTCGAGGAGATCCAGGCCAACGTCGAACGGGTGATCAAGGGCAAGGGCGACGTCGTCCACATGGCCCTGGTGGCGATGTTCGCCGAGGGACACCTGCTCCTCGAGGACGCGCCCGGCGTCGGCAAGTCGATGCTCGCCCGCTCGATCGCGCGCACCGTCAACGCCGACGTGGGCCGCATCCAGTGCACCCCCGACATGCTGCCCGGCGACATCACCGGCAGCAGCATCCTCGACCAGGCGCGGATGACCTTCACCTTCCGCCCCGGCCCGGTGTTCGCCAACATCCTGCTCGCCGACGAGGTCAACCGCGCGACGCCGAAGACGCAGAGTGCGCTGCTCGAAGCCATGGCCGAGCGCACCGTCACCGTCGAGGGCACCACCCACGCGCTGCCGCGGCCGTTCCTGGTGCTGGCCACGCAGAACCCCATCGAGCTGGCCGGGACCTTCCCGCTCCCCGAGGCGCAGCTCGACCGCTTCCTCTTCAAGCTCTCGATCGGCTACCCGTCGGCGGAGGCGGAGGAGGAGGTGCTGATGGCCAACGGCCGCCAGCCCGCCATCGACCGGCTGCAGCCGATGGTCGACCTGCCCGAGGTGGTGGCGATGATCGAGTGGGCCAGCGGGGTGACCGTCGCCCAGCCGGTGCTGCGCTACGCCATCGACATCGTCCAGGCCACCCGCCACGACGCCGCGCTCACCCTCGGGGCCAGCCCGCGCGCCTCGCTGTCGCTGCTCTGGGCGGCGCGCGTCCTCGCCGCCAGCCAGGGGCGGGAGGACGTGTATCCGGACGACGTCAAAGCGCTGCTCCACCCGGTGATGAGCCACCGCCTCATCCTCAGCCCCGAGGCGCAGCTCCGCGGCGAGAGTGTCGACAAGGTGCTGGAGCGCGTGGTCGGCCGGGTCAAGCCGCCGCTGGTCAGCAGCTCGGCGCCCCCCCAGCGGCTGGTCCGCGGCACCGAGGCCCTCGCGGCGCTCGGCTAGGCACCCATGCAGGCCATCCGCAGCCGCCGCCCGCCGTGGCGCCCCTCCTGGCGCTTCGAGGTGCCCACGCTCGCCCGCGTGCTGGCGCGCACCGGCCTGACCGCGGGCGGCGCCATGCTCGTCGGCGGCGCCGTGGCCGGCTGGCTGCTCGCCCGGCTGCTGGGCAGCCGCACCCTCTACCTGCTGGTCTACGGCGGACTGGTGGTGCTCGCCCTGGCCTGGTGGCTGGGCCGGCAGCGCCAGGCGCTCGACGCCGTGCGCAGCGAGCTGCCCACGCGCGTCCGCCAGGGCCAGCTCGTCGACGTCGAGCTGACCTTCAGCTCGCGCCGCCGGGTCACCGGGCTGGTGCTGGAGGAGAAGCTGCATCCCCACCTCGGCCGCAGCCGCCGCATCCAGCTCGAGTCCGTCGCCCCCGGACGCGACGCCACCTACCGCTACGCGATGACCCCGCAGCTCCGCGGCGTCTACGAGGTGGGCCCGCTGACCGCGATCTGGAGCGACCCGTTCGGCTTCACCCGGCGCGAGGTGGTGGTCGCCGAGGCCGGCGAGATCCTCGTCCACCCGCAGACCGAGGGCGTGCAGGACACGCCGCTCACCCGCCAGTGGGAGGACCCGCCGGTGCGGCCACCGGTCTCCAAGCCATGGCCGAGCGGCTTCGAGTTCTACGGCATGCGCCGCTACACGCCCGGTGACGACCTGCGCCGCGTGGTCTGGCGCGCCGTGGCCCGCACCGGCCGGATGATGGTCCGCGAGTTCGAGCAGGGCATCACCGACCGCGTCGCCATCGTCCTCGACACCGATTCCCGCCACCACAGCCCGGGCGACCCCAGCGACACCTTCGAGGCGGCGGTGCGGACGGCGGCGTCGCTGGGCCTGCGGTACCTCAGGGACGGCTTCGCGGTCAGTGTCGAGACCAACGGCGCGACGCTGGCGCCCTCGCTCCGCGGGGTGCGCGACCAGACCAACCTGCTCGATGCCATGGCCCGGGTGCAGCGCGAGGCCGAGCCGCTGCAGACCGTGGTCGAGCGGGTGGTGCGCAATGTGCGCCGCGACGTGCACCACGTGGTGGTGACCCCGCACGTGGACGACCGCGCCGCGACCCGGCTGAAGCTGCTCGTCGACCAGGGCGCCTACGTGGTGCTGGTGGTGCTGGTGTGGGAGGAGAGCGATCCGACCGCGCTGGCCCATGCGGCGGCGCTGGGGTGCCAGGTGGTGCAGCTGCGGCCGCGCACGCCGCTGGCGGCGGTGTTCGGCGGCGGCGCGGGCATCCGCCGATGATCGTCGAGCCGCCCGCGAAAACCTCCGTTCCCGTTGCCGGGCCCGACCACCAAGCCGCTGCGGGGGTGCCCGCCGCTTTTCCGGTCCCGGTGGCCACGCCCGGCGACGACGCAGAGCCCACACTCTCCGTGCGCCGCGCCTGCCTGGCCGCCCTGCTCAGCAGCGCCGCCGCCGCCTGGATGCTCGGCGGCGTCTTCGACTCGCCGCAGGCCCGCCCCCTGGCCCTGGCCTGCGCCGCCCTCGGCGTCGCCGCGGCCGCCGCCGTCGCCCGCTCCCGCCGCCCCGGCGTCGCCGGCCTCGCCCTGCTTCCGGCCGCCTTCGTCGCCGCCTCCCTGGTCAGCGTCGCCACCGACAGCCGCGTCTCCCCCCTCGAAGCGGTGCAGTCCGCGGTCAGCGGCGGCGGCCTGCTCCAGCCCCCCGTGCCCTTCGATGCCGGCTGGCGGTTCGTGCTGGTCGCTCTCTGCATCCTGCTCGCCGCCGCCACCGCGACGCTGGTGCTCAACACGTCCCGGCCCCGGCTTGCCCTCGCCCTGCCCCTCCCCGTGGTGCTCGCCGGCGCCCTGCTCCAGCCCCCGGACGGCGGCGTGCTCGGCGCCGGCGTCTCGCTGGTGCTGGTGGTCGCCGGACTGATGGTGCTCTACGCCGCCGAGCTGGGCGGCAGCGGCGGCAGTCGCGGCTTCGAGCTGCGCCGCTCCCTGCGCGGGGCCGGCGCCCTCGCCCTCGCCCTGGTCGCCCTGGTCGTGCTCAACCATTCGAGCTTCCTCTTCCCCGCCGCGGTGGCCACCCGCGCCCTCCCCCCGCAGAAGCCCCAGGTGGTCCCGCCCGACCAGGTCAAGGACCGGGCCATCGCCAGGGTCCGGGGTCCCGGCGACCTCTCCGGCCCCTGGCGCCTCGGCGAGCTGGACAGCTACGACGGCAGCGACTTCCTGCTGCCGCCCTACGACCCCTCCCGGCTGGTCAACGTCGCCGGTGACCAGCCGCTGACCACCCTGAAGGGCGCGACCCAGGACTACACCGTCACGGTGGTCGACCCCGAACAGCGCGTGCTGCCCGCCCCGGCGGGCGCGACCCACGTCAACCTGCAGGGCGGCCGCGCCCAGTACGACCCGCGCAGCGGCGCGCTGATGCTGCCCGCCGCGCCGACCGGCGCCTTCACCTACACGGTCAGCGGCGAGAAGCCGCCCAGCGCGCAGGACCTGTCGGCCGCAGGCAGCCCGCGCGGCGTCAACCCTGACGACACCTGGATCCCCGCCGCCCCGGACGAGGTGCGCCACCTCCTCGACAACGCGCCGCGCAACCCGTGGGACCGTCTCCAGGCGTTGCGCCAGGCGCTCTACGACCACGTCGTCGCCGCCGGTCCCGGCGTGCCCGGGCCGACCCCGCCGTCGCGGGTGGTGGCCATGCTCGCCGGCGGCAGGGCGTCGCCCTACGAGATCGCCGCGGCCCAGGTGCTGCTGGCCCGCTGGGCGGGGCTGCCCGCCCGGCTCGGCTACGGCTTCTACGGTGGCGACCCCGTCCCGGGCGGCGGCGTCGAGCTGCGTCCGCGGCACGGCGCCAACTGGGCCGAGGTGTACTTCGAGGGCTACGGCTGGGTGCCGGTGATCGGCGTCCCGGCCCACGCCGTCTCCCCGCTCGACGCCAACCCGGCCAACCACAGCCCGCTGATCCACCCCGCCGAGGAGGTGTCGCTGCAGCTCTACGTGCCCACCGACGCCAGCTCGGCGCTGCTGCTCTACCAGGTGGTGCGCTGGTGGCTGGCCGTGCTCGCCCCCATCGGCGTCGCCGCCGCCGTGCTGGTGATGTTCTTCCCCTGGCCGCTCAAGCTCTGGCGCGGGCGCAGGCGGCGCCGCCACGCCCGGGCGTTCGGGGCCGCAGCCGAGATCGCCGTCGAGTACGCGGAGTTCCGCGACCTGGCCGGCGACCTGCGCGCCGGCGACCCCTGGTCCACCCCCCTCGAGTTCCTCGACCGGCTCAGCCCCGACGAGGAGCACGAGGAGTACGCCTGGCTGGTCACCCGCGCGCTCTGGGGCGACCTGGCCCGTGACCTGCAGGCCGAGGACGTGGCGGCGGCGCGGGAGATGGGTGCCTCGCTGCGGCGACGGCTCTCCAGGGGGCAGCCCTGGCTGACCCGGGTGCTCGCCCTGTCGTCGCGGGCGTCGCTGCGCGAGCCGTACGATCGCAGCCTGCCCAACCCGTGGCCCGCTCCGGTGGCGGGCGCGGCTCGCTCGCGACGGCGGGCGCGGGTGCTGCGGAGGCGCTTCGCGTGAGGGCGCCGCGCCTGCTGTTCGCCCCGCTCGCCCTGCTCGCCGGCGCCGCGCTGGCCGCCTGCGGCAGCGCGGTGGCCGCCACCACGCCGCAGCTCCCCTCGCGCATCCTCCCGGCGGCGGTCGACGGCTACACGGTGCACGAGGAGACCGACGCCCGCTCCGGCTTCGACGTGCCCCGCACCCAGGTCGACCAGGGACGGCTGTACACCCTGCGCGCCCAGGGCGCCGTCTACGCCGCGCTCCAGGTGGCCACGCTGCGCGCCGACCTGGACACCACCGACGTCGACGTCCAGCACGACATCCGCAAGCAGCTCGGCAGCGGCTCCTACCGCTACTACCGGGTGGCCGGCCAGTGGGTCGCCGACCAGGTCCGGCCCGACGTGCACCTCTTCGTCTGGTTCCCCGACCGCAATCCGGGCGTCTTCGAGGTGCTCACCGTCAGCAACCAGCTCAAGGACCCCCAGGCCTTCCTGGGCGCACTGGTCCGATTCCAGGAGGGACGATGATCCGCCTCGCCGCCGCCTTTCGCGCCGACGGCCGCGCCCTGGCGCTGCCCCTGGCCGCCGCGCTCCCTCTGCTGGCCACCGGCTGCGGCCCCTCCGTGCAGGTGCAGCTCGGCATGAAGAACGTGCCGCTCAGCATCACCGTGGGCACCCGGCCGCTGCCGGAGGCGCCCCGCCCCGGAGCGCCCGCACCCGCCCCACTGGCCGAGGCGCTGCCCGTGTACAGCGTGCCTCAGCTCGCGGTGCCGGCAGCATTGCCCATTCCGCACGGGACCGGGTTCGTGCTGCCGCCGCCCCCGCCCGACGACCTGGCGTGCCCGCCGCTCGATCCGCTCAAGCCCTCGGCCGCCGCGGCCACCACCGAGGTGAGCGACGCCGCCACCGCCGGCCGCTGGGCGTTCCTGCAGACGGGCAACGTGACGCGCGGTGGCGCCCCCGCCGCACCCCTCGCCGCCGCGACGACCGGCACGGTGAGCGCCGTCACCCAGCCCGCCCAGGGCAGCTTCGGCTTCACCGAGGCCGGCGCCGTGCTCGGTTTCCCGGACTCCGCCGGCGAGTACGCCGCCACCAACTCCAGCGCGCAGCCGAGCACCCCGCTGGTCTCGCCAACCTCGCGCTTCGCGCTGGCGGGGCTGTCGATCCCGGTGCCGGGTGGGGCGGTCGTCTTCAAGCCGGCGGCGGCGCTGACCCTGCTCAGCACTCCCGCGGCGCAGGCGTCGCAGTACCAGCCCGACCCCAACAACCCGGGGACGCCCGGCACCACCGGCACCTGGAAGGACTCGCAGACCGATCCGGTGACCGGCACCGCCATGACCATCGACGCCACCGACCTCGGCCGCATCCGGGTCAACGCCTGCGGCACCCCGGTGGACGCCTGGCAGGTGCAGGCCACCATCACCCTGGTGGCCACCCAGGTGAGCACCGCGTCGGGCACGGCGCCGGCGACCACCAACCTCACCGAAAAGGTCACCTATGCCGTGGCCACCGGGCTGGGCGGGCTGATCGTGCAGTGGACGGCGGCGGCGCAGCCCCAGAGCACCCTCGCCGGCGCCCCCTTCGCGCTCGACGGGTCGGCGACGCTGTCCTCAGTCACTCCGGCGCCGCTGCCGTGATGTGGCGCGTGCGCGGCGTGGCGGCGGCGCTGGCGGTGCTCGCCTGCTGCGGCGCGCTCGGCGCGTGCGGCTCCACCCAGGCCGGTGCGGCCTCGCTGGCGGCGGGGACGTACTCGGGGACGCTGCCCAGCGGCACCCCGGTGACGCTCTCGGTCAACACCGGCGCCGTCCAGGTGGACGGGCGCGACACCCGGCTCCCCGACCCGACCAGCACCGGCGAGTTCGTCATCAGCAGCGACGGGGGCAGGTCGTACACCGACTGGCAATGCGTCGCCGCCGAGGCGGGACGCTCGCTGCACTGCGACATCTGGAAGGCGCCCGGCGGTCCGACCCCGACGGCGATCCCCTGCGTATCGCCGGGCCCATCCGCGCCGGACTGGTGCGGGGGCGACGGCCATGTCACGCTCGACCTGCTGCGCACCTGCTCCACCGCGGGGTGCACGTGAGCCTCGCTGCCGGGGCGCGGGTGGACGGGCTGAACACGGTGGTGCGGCTGCCGCCGTCCGGCGCGGGACCGTGGCCGGCGTCGCTGTTCCGCACCCCCTACGGCGTCGACTTCGAGATGGTTGACGTCAACCTTGGCCGCAACCCGGCCACCGTCGCGGTGGTGACCCAGGACGTGCGCGGGCGGGGCGGGTCATCCGGCGTGTTCGACTTCGGGTTGAGCGACGGCGCCGACGGCGCGGCGGCGGTGGCCTGGGCGGCGGCGCAGCCGTGGTGCGACGGGACGGTGGGCATGCACGGCATCTCCTACGCCGGGATGACCCAGCTTCGCGCGGCGCGGTCGCGGCCCGCGGGGCTGCGCGCCATCGCGCCTGCGCGGTGCCCGGCCTGGTGGCGGCCGCTGACCATGCACGAGGGTGGCGCGCTCTGCCTGTCCCTGGCGGCGCACTGGATGCCGCGGCAGGCGGCGGAGGCGCCGGACACCCACGACGCCGCGCGCGGCGCGCTGTACGCGCTGGCGCTGGAGTTCGAACAGGTGGTGCGCGTGGGGGCGGACGGGTTGCCCTGCCTCGACGTGGCGGCGGCGCGCGCGCACCACGCGCTGTCACGGCTGCCGCTGATCGACCGCGCCGAGTACGCCGCGGCGCCGCTTTTTGGCCGCGCCTGGCAGGAACTCTTCACCGCGCCATTCACCCACACCTGGCTGAGCGATCCGGGGCCGCCGGCGCAGGACGCGTTCGACGTGCCGGTGCTGATCGTCGGCGGCTGGTACGACCTGTGGGCGCAGGACCAGGTGAGCATGTTCGCGGCGTTGCAGCGGGGCGGTGCGGCGGGTGGCGCCCAGCACCGGCTGGTGATGGCGCCGACCAGCCACGCGCCGGCGCCCGCGGGGCTGACCGCGCTCGCGCCCAACGCCGGCAGGTACGACGACGCGCTGCTGGTGGAGTGGACGCAGTCGTGGCTGGCCGGCGACGGCGGCATCGCCCGCGACCTGGCGCCGGTGACGTACTACGTCGTCGGCGCGGACCGCTGGGACGAGGCGGCGTCGTGGCCGCCTCCGGGCGTGCGCTCCCTGCCACTGTATTTGCAGGCGGGGCCGGATCGGTCCTCGGGGTCGCTGGGTGTGGCCGGGCCCGATGACGACGGCGCGGTGTGGTGGGTGCACGACCCTTCGGATCCCGTGCCAACGCGCGGTGGCCCGGCGCTGGGACTGCCCGCCGGGCCGATGGACCAGGACGGCATCAGCGGTGGCGCGCGGCCCGACGTCTGCTCGTTCACCGGTCCTCCGCTGGGGGAGCCGCTGGAGCTGGCCGGACCGGTGGTGGCGACGATCTGGCTGGCCACCGACGCCGCCGACACCGACGTCTGCGTCCGCCTGCTCGACGTCGACGCGGCGGGACGCGCGGTCAACATCACCGACGGGTACGTGCGCGGACGCCACCGCTTCGGACCGGGCACGCCGCGGCTGCGCCGGGGCGCGGTGGAGCGATTCCCTGTGCACTGCTGGAACATCGCCTACCGCGTCGAGGCGGGACACCGCCTGCGCGTCGACGTGTGCAGCTCGTCGTTCCCGCGCTACGACGTCAACGCGGGCACCGGCGCGACTCCGGGGACGGACCGGCGCGAGGACCTGCGCGCCGCGCGGCAGACGCTGTGCACCGGGCCGGCGACCCCGTCGCTCGTCGTGGTGACGGTGCGGCCGGGCGCTTAGGGGCGCACCACCTCCACGCCGTGGGGCGCGCTCACCTGGACGGCCATGAAGTGGTCGTACGCCGGCGCGTCGCAGCGCAGCAGGATCGTGTTGTCGCCGGCGCGCAGGTGCACCGTGGCCGCGCGGCGGTCGCGATGATTGCGGTGCTGCTCCGCGTGCAGCGCCACCTCCTCTCCGTTGACCTGCAGCTGCAGGCCCAGCTTCTCGGTGCAGCGCAGCACCACCTCCTGATCTCTTTCGCTGCGCAGCGCGGCCGCGACCTCGATGGGCGCGCCGGCGAACGGCTCGAGGTCGATCCGCGCCTGCGGCTCGTCGAGGGGATGCGGTGCAAGCGTCGCACCGAGGTGCTGCCACTCGCCGCCGGCGTTGCGGACGCTGAGCAGACGCAGGTAGGTGAGGTCCTGGGTCAAGGTGCGCCCCACCTCGGCGACGGTTTTGCCGTCGTGCAGCAGGCGCAGCGACACTGGCCAGGAGTGATGGCGCAGGTCGTGGTTGCGCCCAGGTGCGAGGTCGACGGCATCGGGCCGGCCGGCGACCGCGATGTATCCGGGAATGTCCGGCTGGGCCACGGTGACCACCGGTGTGAGCCGCCCGTCGCGGTGCTCGACCAGGACGTGGACGGCGGCGCGTGTGAGCGCCATGAGGGCCTCGCTGCGCGCGGGCTCGGTGACGGGGGCACCGTGGATGCGCTCGGCCGCGCCGGCGGGGGTGGTCGCACCGTCGAGCCGGGCCTGGATCACCGCCCCCTGCTCCTCCGCGGCCCGCACCGCGTCGCGGATGCGCGCCGCCATGTCGAGCTGGGCCTCACGCGCCGGATCGACGCCGGCGACGTGGAAGCCGATCGAGATCGAGCCGCCGGCCAGGTTCCAGTTGAAACTGGCAGAAACTTCGCGACCGCCGGGCGGTCCCCCTGGTGCGCCGTCGACGCCGACCAGCCGCACCACCACGCGCCGCACCTCGGGCAGCATCGACCGGTCGCCCTCGACCGGCCCCAGCCGCACCGTGGCGCCCGCGTTGTCGTAGACGATCGGCGTCAGTGCCACCGCGCCCTGCTCGTGCGCCCGGGTGATCCCGTCGTCGTCGTAGTGCACGAAGCTCCCGTCGGCGCCGTGGAACACGGTGACCATCAGCGGATCGGGCGGCCCGTCGACCCCGCGCCGCGCCGCGTCCTGCTCCACCACGATGCCCCCGGCGCGCCCGTAGAGCGGCATCTCCTGCGGCCCGACGCGGAGGTCGAGCACAGCCGGTCCGCGCAGCCGCCGCCCGCCGTGCAGCGACGCGTCGAGCTCGTGCCACTCCCCGGGCGGCAGCACCACCCGGCGCACCGAGACGCCGCCGGGCTCGCGGGCCGGCTCGACCACCGGTGCGGTCAGCAGCGCGTCGCCGAGCATCGCCTGCCCGCGCACCTCCGCGGCGCCGTCCCAGTCGGGGAAGGCGAGGTGCATCGGCCGGTACGGCGCCATCCCGGTGCGGTGCAGCTCGTGGGCCAGGCTGTACAGCGCCGGCACCAGCCGCCGGCGCAGCGTCGCCACCGTGCGCGCCGCCTCCAGCACGTCGCCGTCGTACTCCCAGGGAAGGCGCTCGCCGAAGGTGTCGGAGTGGAGACGCAGCACCGGCCAGAGCAGAGCCGCCTGCATCCAGCGCCGCAGCAGCTCGCCGTCGAGCCGCCGCCCGAAGAAGCCGCCCACGTCGTGCGACCACGTGCCGAACGCCTCGTCGGCGGCGGTCGCCGTGAAATCGACAAGGTAGGCCAGAACTTCCCAGTGGCTCTGGGTGTCGGCGCTGAAGCCGATGCCGTGGCGCTGCGACCCGTGGCCGCCGTAGCGCGAGAACACCACGGGGCGGCGGTCCCGGCGCTGCGCGGCGGCGACGTGGAAGGCGTGGTTGGTGGCCATCTGCGGGTCGAGGCCGGCGAGGTGCGCGTGGTTGCCGTCGGTCCACCAGAAGGCGACGCCCATGTCCTCCAGCGGGCGGCGCATGTCCGCACCGATCTGCGCCTCCGCGGCGCGGGCCAGGTCGAGCCCCACGCCCGCGCCCGGCTCGACGCGGCCCGGGGGAAGGCGCTGCACGCACTCGGCGTAGTGGCTGTCCTCCGGCTGGATGGCGCCGCGCGGGTGCACGTTGAAGGTGGTGTGGACGCCCCGTTCGCGCAGCGCCGCGAAGAACGCCGGTGGGTCGGGGAAGCAGCGCGGGTCGAAGTCGTAGCCCTCCCAGCCGTGCAGGTGCCAGTCGACGTCCACCACCAGCACGTCGAGGGGCATGCCCTCGGCGGCGAAGCGGTCGACGATGGCCAGGAATTCGCTCTGCGTGTGCGGGTGATAGCGCGACCACCAGAGGCCGAAGCAGTAGCGGGGGATCAGCGCGGGACGACCGGTCAGGGCGATCCAGTCGCGCAGGGCGGTGCGGTGGTCGCGGCCGTAGGCGAAGACGTAGAGGTCGTGGACGCCGTTCTCGACCGGGCGCGGGCGGGGGAAGCCGTCGCCGGGGTCGAGCAGCGCGCTGCGGTCCTCGATGACCACCGCGCCGCGCCGGGAGAGCAGCGACGGCGGCAGCGCCGGCAGGTTGTGGCCGCCGACCACGTCGAGGGAGCGGACCGTGCCACGGAAGTTGGTGGGGTCGGAGTCGTCGGCGCGGAAGCTGCCGGCCTCGCCACCGTGCCGCCAGCGCACCTCGACGTCGCCGGGGCCGGGCGGACGCGCCCCGCCGATCTCGACCGCCACCTCCACCTCGCCCGAGGACGAGCGCCACACACGGCGCGCCGCGCCCTCCTCGCCAGCCTCCAGTGGCCGTCCCTGCAGCCGCACCGGGACCATCAGCGTCGCCGCCTCCGTGAACGCGTTGCCGGCCGGGGTCAGCTCGACGCGCAGGCAGGTCGGGGACAGCTCGGTGACGCGCACCGCGCCGCGGGCGCCGCCGCCGCCGGGCGGTGCGCTGCCGGAGGGAGGTTGCCAGGTTGCGGGAAAGCTCATGGGCAGATATAGTAAGGAGTACTTACTTTTTCTGGAAGGACCAGTGAGCAGCACCCTCGACGCCACCACCCTGCCCGCGCTGACCGGCGAGCATCACCTGGATGCCGCCCAGGTGGCCGCCTTCCGCCGCGACGGCCACCTGGTCGTGCCCGGCGTCTGCACCCCGTCCGAGCTGAGCGCGTACCGCGAACACATCGGCGCCGCCGTGCGCCGCCTCAACCAGGAGCACCGCCCCCTGGAGGAGCGCGACACCTACGGCAGGGCCTTCCTGCAGGTCTGGAACATCTGGCTGCGCGACCCGGCGGTGGCCCGCTTCGTGCTCGCCCACCGCTTCGCCAGGATGGCCGCCGACCTGATGGGCGTCGACGGCGTCCGCCTCTACCACGACCAGGCGCTGTTCAAGGAGCCCGGCGGCGGCCACACCCCGTGGCACCAGGACCGCTACTACTGGCCGCTCGACACCGACCACACGGTCACCATGTGGATGCCGCTGGTCGACGTCGAGGCGGGCATGGAGTTCGCCACCGGCTCGCACCGCAACGCCGACATGCGCGGCACCCGCATCTCCGACGACTCGGACGCCCACTTCACCCAGAAGCTGGCCGAGACCGGCGCGCCGATCGCCGCCGTCGGCCCCCTCCGCTCCGGCGACGCGACCTTCCACGACGGCTGGATGGTGCACCGCGCCCCGGGCAACCAGACCGGCGCCATGCGCGAGGTGATGACGGTGATCTACTTCGCCGACGGCACGCGCGTCGGCCCCGCCGACAGCGACGAGCGCCGCGCCGACCTGGGGCGGTGGCTGCCCGGCCTGCACCCCGGCGACCTCGCGGCGAGCGAGATCAACCCGCTCCTCTACCACCGCGCCGGCTAGGCCGCGCACCCCCGCTCGCACAATGGAGACGCCCCTTCCGCTTCGTGGCCAGGTCGCCGTGGTCACCGGCGCCGCCGCGGGCATCGGCGCCGCCACCGCGAGAGCGCTGGCCCGGCGCGGTGCCGAGGTGGTCGGCTTCGACGTCGCGGCGTCGGTGCGCGACGCATCCTGGGGTGAGGGCGTAGTGGTCGACGTCGGTGACGACGGCGCGGTGACCGCGGCGCTCGCCGCCGTGCTGGCGCGGCACGGCCGTCTCGACGTGCTGGTCAACAACGCGGGACTGGCCCGGCATGCGCCGGTGGAACACATCAGCACCGCCGACCTCGACCTGATGTGGCACGTCAACGTCCGCGCCGTCGTGCTGCTCTGTCGCGAAGCCTTCTGCGCCATGGCGGTGGGCGGCGGTGGGCAGATCGTCAACGTGGTGTCGACCGCCGGGCTGCGCGGCGAGCCCGGTGAATCCGTCTACTGCGCAACCAAGTTCGCGGTGCGCGGCTTCACCGAGGCCATCGCCGAAGAGGGGCGCCTCTGCGGCGTGCGCGTGCACGGCGTCTTCCCCGGCGGGGTGGACACCGCGTTCTGGTCGTCCGCGTCCGCAACTCCGCTGCCGCGCGAGGCGCTGGACGGCTTCCTGCGGCCCGAGGACGTCGCCGAGACCATCGCCACGATGCTCTGCGCGCCGCCGCACCTGCAGCTGGGCATGGCCGTGGTGCGCTCGCTGCACGACGCCGACCTCGCCCACATCCGCGCCCGCATGGCGCGCTTCGAGGCGGCGGCCGATGGCTGAGGGCCTGGCCGGCCACACCATCTTCAGCCTGGCCAACCGCCGCCGGCTGGAGCACTGGACGTGGATGCCGCCCGGCCACCCAGGTCGCGACCTGCCCGTGGTGGTGCTGCTGCACGGCGTCCGCGACGCCGGTGGATTCGTATGGTGGGAGAAGGGTGCCGCCGACCGTACCGCGGCACGCCTGGTCGCCGCGGGCGAGCTGCCGCCGTTCTGCCTGGTGATGGCGGGCGACACCGGCGCCGAGCTGGGCTCGGGTTACTGCGACTGGGTCGACGGCACCACCGCCGCGGAGACGTACCTGGTGGGCGAGCTGCTGCCCTGGATCGACGCCGAGCTGCCCGTCCCGTCCGACCGCCACGTCGCCGGGCTGTCGATGGGCGGCTACGGCGCCCTGCTGCTGGCCTTGCGCAACCCCGGCACCTTCGACAGCGCCTCGGCGACCAGCGGCTTCTTCGACCCGCAGCGACTGTTCCAGTACGTCCCCGACGCGCGCCGGCGCATGTGGGGCGACGACGACGCGCTGATGGCGGCGCACGACATCACCTCGCTGGTCAGCGACCCGGCACGCCGCACCGGGCTGCGCCTCGCCCTCGACTGCGGCACCGAGGACCCGCTGCTCGACGCCAGCCGCGGCTTCCACGCCCACCTCGACCGCCTCGGTGTCGCCCACGGCTACGTCGAACGGCCCGGCGGCCACGACTGGGGCTACTGGAGGGGCCGCCTCGCCGACCACCTGCGCTTCCACCTCGGCGCCCACGGCGACCTCGCCGCGCCCGCCCTGGCTGGTTCGGAAGTAACCCGAACATAGCGGCGGTCGCCCGGAGGGGGATGGGGTAGGATCAGGCGGTGAGCACCGACGAGCTGCTGGTGCGGCGGGCCTCCGGCACCAAGGTGGCCCACCACACCATGCGCGAGGTCAACCGCTCCATCGTGCTCGACATCCTGCGCGAGGGGCGTCCGGTCTCGCGAGTGGAGCTGTCGCGCCGGACCGGCCTCTCCAAGCCGACCGTCTCCTCGATCATCGAGGACCTGGTCGGCGGCGGCCTGGTGCGCGAGATGGGGACCGAGGTGGCCACCCACCGCACCGGCCGGCCCCCGTCGCTGCTCGTCTACAACGAGCGCGCCGTCGCCTTCGCTGGCATCCAGTTCGGCGTCAACACCACCCACGTCGCCATCGCCGACGGCCTCGGCAACCTGGTCGCCACCAGCACCACCCCGGCCGTGCACGGCGATCTGGACCAGTCGGTCCGTGACGCGCAGAAGGCGTTGCGCGAGGCCACCGCCAGCGCGGGCGTCAAGCGCGACCAGCTCCGTGGCGCGGGCATCGCGGTGCCGGGCCTGGTCGACGTCGACACCGGCCGCTGCATCGTCGCCCCCAACATCGGCTGGCGCGACGCGCCGGTGCGCCAGCGCATCGAGGCCGCACTGCGCGTTCCCGCCGTGGTCGCCAACAGCACGCACGCCGCCGCCATCGCCGAGGCCCGCCTCTCGGGCGCCGACCACGCCTCGCTGGTCTGGGTGTACGCGGGCAGCGGCATCGGCGCCGGCATCGTCATCGACCGCACCCTCTTCACCGGAGCCCGCGGCTTCGCCGGCGAGATCGGCCACGCCCCCGCCATTGACAACGGCGTCCGCTGCAGCTGCGGCAACCGCGGCTGCGTCGAGACCATGGCCGGCAGCACCGCCATCGCCCGCCTCGCCGAGGAGGCGATCGAGCGCGGTGCCGGCGCTGCCCTCTCCGCCTACCGCGGCCAGGTCACCGCCGACGTGGTGGCTCGCCTCGCCGACGCGGGGAACCCCGACGCCCTGGCGGTGATCGGCCTGGCCGGCGACCACCTCGGCCGCGCCATCGCCTACGTCATCGACCTCCTCTCCCCCACCGCCATCGTCCTCGGCGGCCCGCTGGCCATGATGAGCGGCGCCTATGTCGACGCGGTGCGCGCCTCGGTCGCCCGCCACGCCCTGCCCGTCGAACCCGTCCCCGTGCAGCTCACGGCCCTCGGTCCGCACGCGCCGCTGCTCGGCGTGGTGCAGCTCGCCATGGGACGCGCGACCCCCTCGTACCGCGTCGTCAGCTGACCACAAGCGCAGCCGACCGAGGCCCTACCAGGGCGAGGGGTCGCTGAGCGCGAAGAGCGCCTCCAGGGCGATGCCGTCCGCCTCGGTGGTGACCCAGTCCTCGGGCACGCTGTGGTTGAGGAAGAGGCTGTAGTCCGGGGCCACCTCGTACACGTAGCCGGCGCCGTGCGAGTAATAGTCAGGACCGACCGCAAGTGCGGTCATGCGCTGCTGCAGGTCCGCGTAGCGGCTGCCCAGCCCAACCGTCGCCGCCACTCGCACCGCGTCGAGCACGACGAGCTGCCGCCCCGCCTCCTTCTTCGAGCAACCCACAGACGGCGAGCCCGGCTGGGCCAATCCGCTGCCAGAGAAGGTGGCCTTCTCGCAGTAGCCGCCGTGCGCGCTGTCCCACAGGCCCAGCGTGTTCTGCGCCGGGGTGATGGCGTCGAGCAGCTCGGTGGCCAGGGTGCTGTAGCGGGTGTCGCCGGTGGCGCGGGTGGCGTGGAGCAGGGTCTGCGCCTCCTGGGCCAGCCAGATCACCCGCACCTCCTGCCCGGCGTTGGGCAGCCCCGCGGCGAAGACCGGGCTGCTGTTGACCGACCCGTCGGCATTGAGCACCTGGTCCCAGGCGTAGGGAAAGGCGTGCCAGGCGCGCAGGTAGCCGTGGGCGAGGAGGAATTGCAATGCGGTGCGCGCCTGCGCGATGTACGTCTGGTTGCCGGTGCGCGCGCCCTCCTCGGCGAGGGCGGCGGCCTCCTCGACGGTGTCCACCGGCCGGTAGAAGCCGCGCGGGTGCGCCGTGTCGGTGAAGTACAGGCAGCCGCACGAGGCGTGGAAGACGGTGGCGCTGTAGTAGTGCGCCTGCTGCGCCGCCGCGGCCGCGTAGAAGCCGTCGCCGGTGAGCCGGGTGATGTCGACCAGCACCTCGTACGTCCAGCCCCGCTCGTCGCGGGGGCGCCCCCACAGTGACTTGACGATCCCCGCCCACCGGCTGAACTGCGCGTCGAAGCGGGTGTCGCCGGGATGCTGGTTGCGGTACAGGGCCAGGGCGTGCAGGTAGCGCAGGTCGGTGAGCCGGTCGGTGCGCGGCGGCGAGCTGGTGCACTGCGGGGTGCCGCCGCCGCCGACCGTGCACTCCGCGGCGGGCACGTTGTTCCAGTTGGTGCTCAGCGGTGTGGATCCGGTGCGCCAGTTGATCCAGAGCTGCCCGAGCCCCCCGTTGAGGCCGGCCGCGCTGTCCCACCCGTTCTGGCCAATGTTGGCGAGAACGTCCTGCTCCACCTGCAGCGCCGCGGACGCCGGCGCACCGGTGCCCGTGTCGGGCGCGCCCGGCGTGACACTCGGAGCGTCCCCGCCCGCCACAACCGAGGGGCCCGCAACGCTGGACAGCGGTGCCAGCGGGCTCGGCGTCGCCCCCGTGGCCCGCCCCGACGAGCAGCCGCTCACGCACAGCGCCACAACGGCCACGAGCGCGAGCCGCATCCGCCTCATCCATAGCCCAGGTAGACGGCCGAGCTGGCCCCCTCCGCCACCTTGGCGAAGTGCTGGTTGATCACGCCGATGAACCCAGGCGGCAACCCGGCAAGGTAGCGGGTGTCGTCGGTGACCAGCCAGACGCGGTGGTGCCCCTCCAGCAGCCGCTGCAGGTCGGACGGGGCGAGCACCACGGGCACGCCATACTGGGTGTCCACCGCCTGCCCGTTCTTCTCGAACATGTAGAAGAAGCGGTCGTTGGAGTGGGTCTGGATGATGCGGTCGGGCGGGCGGCCGAGGTATTCCGCGGCGATGTTGGGCGGCGCCGCGGCCACCCACATGTCGCCGGGCCGCCAGTTCCGCTTCATGTAGTCGGTGACGTACTGGTAGTCGACGTACTGCATCTGCGCCGGCGAGCTGGTCGCATCGGCGACGGCCAGTCCGTACGCCTGCACCGACACCGGCTGTGACACGCCCAGCCACATCACCACCGTGGCCAGGCCCGCGGTGGCCATGCCCTGCATGGCGCGCGCGAGTCGCGGCGGTGCACCACGCGGCGTGAGCAGGCGGCGCGCGCCGTCGAGCAGGTCCTGCGCGCCGAAGGCGGCGAGCAGGAACAGCGGCGGCAGCACGATGAACGTGTAGCGCGTGATCCGCGGCGCGAAGACGACGCTGAGCATCAGCATCTCCAGCCAGAGAAAGCCGCTCAGGTAATTGCGCACCAGGTTGCGCCGCACCAGCCCGACCACGCTGCCCAATGTCGCCAGCGTTGTCACCAGCGCCAGCCCGCCGCCGCCCTTGAAGAACACCGTGCTGAAGTAGTACCAGGCATCGGTGGTGTCGAAGCCGACGTAGGGACGGTTGCTGTGGTCGGCGCCGAACCACTGCGGCTGCACCTTGAAGGCGAGCAGCGCCTGCGCGCCGATGACGGCGAACGCCGCCCCGCCGAAGACGATCCAGCGCCGGTTGCGCCAGAGCTGCGAACGCAGCGCGAGCACGCCGACCACGGCCACCGCGGGCAGGGCGATGAAGGTCTCCTCGTGGGACAGGTACATGCCCAGAAGTGCCAGCGTGGCAAAGCAGATGTTGCGCGTCGTCGGCCGGCGCAGGGCGCGCAGGAAGAGGGCGAGGAACAGCACCATGAAGAAGTCGGCGAGCTGATACATGCGCGCCTCGCGGGCCCAGGTCATCTGCGCCGGCGCGGTGGCGAAGAGAACCGTCAGGCCGACCTGCAGCCAGCGGCGGCCCCGCCCGATCACCTCGGGCACCAGCATCAGCCCGAAGACCGCGATGGTGGCCGCGAAGAGCACCACCGACACCATGCGCAGCGCCGTCGGCGTGTCGCCGAAGATGCGCCCCACCACGGCGATGGTGACGCTGTAGATCTCGCCCTTCCAGTACTGGAAGCCGGACGGCCAGATGGGCAGCCCGTGGGCGCGGATGCCGCGCGCGCCGGCCAGGCTGAACAACTCGTCCTGCCAGAACGGCTGGTAGTCGAGCCGGTAGGCGTTGAGCAGCCCCATGCCGCCGGCCACCGCCGCCACCGCGCAGGCGCTCCAGCGATGAGCCAGCCACAGCGCGCCGCCGCCGAGCCGGGCGAGCAGAGAGCGCAGCGACAGCGCGGGCAGGGGACGCAGCCCCGGCAGCCGTCCCGCCACGGCGCCGGAGGCGGCCGACAGGTTCCAGCCCCGGCCGCCACCGCCAAGCGCCACCGCGCGGCGCGCCACCGCCCACCCCGCGGGTGCTCCGGCGGGTGCGGGGACAGGGGCATGCGCCACGACGGTCCCGAACGCCCCCGCCGCACCCGCCGCGCGCCGCCGCAGCCGGACCACCAGGGCCGCGGGACGCCGCCGCAGCGCCAGCAGCCGCCGCCCCAACCGGCCGAGGCCGGCCGAGCGCAGCGCCAGCACGGTGGCGAGCAGGTCACCGCCGACCGAGGCGCCGAGCAGCGCCAGCGCGGTGGGCGGCACCAGCACCCCCGGCGGCCGGAAGCTGGGCAGCCGGGCCAGCTCACCGACGATCTCGGTGGCCACCAGCGCGGGCGCCATGCCCATCGCGCCCACGCCGAGCAGGGTGCCGAGCCGCAGCCGCCCGCGCAGCCGTGCCACGGCGGCGATCAGCACCCAGGCCCCGGGGATCAGGGCCACGGCGAGCAGCCGCGGTCCCCAGAGCAGGCTGTCAGGACGGTTGAGCATCGCCGAGTCGATGGGCACCACGGGGGGACGGTTGCGCCACGCCGCATTCACCGTGCCCAGCGGCTGCGCGGGCGTCGCCGCCGCCTCGGTGAGCGAACCCGGTGTGGACCGGGCGGTCCATACCGCGCCGCTGCCGATGGCCACCTCCCCCCCGCCGGTGGTGAACCGCCCGTCCATGTAGGCGCTGGGCGCGGCGCCCGAGGTGACCACCAGGGCGAGCAGGTTGCTTCCCTGGTGCAGCAGCGGGCCGAGGTGGTACGCGCTGACGAAGGGCACCGCGGCGCGCAGCCCGGTGCTCTGCCGGGGCACGTTGAGCGGCGGCGACGACTGCCGCCAGGGGTCGGCGCCGCTGGTGCCGGAACCGCCGAAGGCGTCCGGGGAGGGCACCGTCGCGCCCACCTGGGGGATGACCAGCTGCCCATCGATGTAGAGAGATGCGGTACCCGCAGCGCCGACGCGCAGCCAGCCGTCGGAGGCGCCGTCGCGGACGGTCACCGTGGCCATCACCGTCAGCAGCGTGGGCGCGCCGGGCGCCGTCACCACCTGGGCGCCCAGCGGCTGCTCGGTGACCCACGCGGGGACGGCCGCGCTGACGTCACCCCGCGGCGGCTGCACCGCCGGCGCCGCCGCCCACGACGGATCGGCGAAGCCGGGGATGGAGAAGTTGGCGGCGTCGACCTGGGCGAGCAGCTTGGGCGTGACCGTCTGCGCCTGCGAGGCGCGCGTCGATCCGCGCGGGGCGGGCGTCGCCGACGCCGCCGGCGCGGCCTGCCCGGCGGCCTGGGGCACGCCGCTCGCCCCCGCCACGCCCGCCACGGTGGTGCCGTTGCCGCCGAGGCTGCCCAGCGCCCCCTGCAGCGCCGAGCTCAACGGCTGCTGCGCCGCCGCCGCGGGCGCCGCCTGCCCGGGGGTGAGCAGGCTCGACGACGGCTTGTGTGCGGCGCCCACGCCGAGCTGCCCGGCGGCGCCGGGGACGATGGTCTGGCCCGGGGCGAGGCGCACCCCGCCGGTGCCTGGGTTGCCCGGCCAGGTCATCGCGGCCGGCCCCAGCCCGGGCGTCTCCACCGCGGCCACGTCGGCGGTGGCCCGCCAGTGGGCGGTGCCGGTGAGCAGCTCGGTGCGTCTGCCCCCCTGCACCACCGTGACCTCGGCGCGCAGCGCGGCGGCGCCGCGGTTGTCGTTGACCACGGTGACCCCGATGACGTTGTCGCCGCCGACCATGAGCGCGGTCAGGTCCATGGTGTGCACCGCGGCGAACCCCGCGGCCAGGTCGGCCTTGTCGTCGCCAAGGGCCACGCCGTTGGCGTAGAGCGTCCAGGTCTGGTCCGCGTCGAGCTGGATGCTGACCGCGTCGGGCCGGCGGTCGAGCGCCAGCGGCAGCCGGAACCAGGCGCGCGGCGCCGCCTGTGGCGACGACACCCAGGCGGCGCCGTGGAACGCCGGCGTGTAGCTCACCCGGTCGACGCGCGAGAAGGCGGCCACGGCGACGTCGGCGACCGCAGCCGTGCCCAGGGCGACCAGGGTGCAGGCGACCAGCAGGCGCAGGCGGCTCACGGCAGCACGCCGCGGTAGAGGCCGGTGGCGGTGCTCCGGGCCAGGCCGTTGCTGCTGGTGCCGTCGAGGGCGATGGCCAGGACCAGGTGGCGCTTGGCCTCGTCGGGGCGGCCCAGGGCGAGGTCGGCCAGGGCGATGTAGGTGTGTGCCGAGGAGCCCAGGTCGGGGTCGCCGGTGAGCTGCAGGGTGCGCCGGAAGTAGGGCAGCGAGAGGTCGTAGCTGCCCGCGTCGTAGAGCAGGCGGCCGCTGACGTACTGCACCAGCGCCGTGTCGGCGACCGCCGCGGGCAGGTCGAGCACCGGCGAGGGGTCGTGGATGCGCAGCGCCTGCTCGACGGAGCGGGCCCGCCACTCCTCCAGCACCACGGTGTCCTGCGGCGAGCGGCGCACGGCCTCGGCGAGCAGGCTCAGCTCGGTGGGCCGATCACCCGCGGAGGCGGCGTTGCGCGAGAGCACGAAGAGCGCGGGCGAGCTGTTGCGGTCGCCCGCCTGGAGCAGGGCGACGCCGCGGGCCAGCTCGTCGTCGGGGTCCTGGCGGTAGGCGGGGACGAGGCGGGCGGCGAGGTCGAGGCCGCTCATCGCCGCCGCGGTGTCACCGCGCTGCGCCGCCGCGGCCGCCGAGTTCTCGACATACCAGGCCACAACTCCGGGCGCAGCGGCGCCGGTGAGCAGCAGCATCGACGCGGCCGCCGTGGCGCCGAGCAGGCGCGGGCGGCGGCGGCCGGCGAGCAGCAGCGGCGGAGCCCCCGCCACCGCCATCAGCGCGCCACCGACGACGGCCAGGTAGAAGCCGTGGTCGAGCGAGCCGGCCACCACCTTGCCGGCGCCCGACAGCGGGGCGAGGAAGATCGCCGACGGCTGCGTGGCCCGCACGCTGTAGCCGAACTGCTGCACTGCAACGGACTTCTGCAGGTTCTGGGCGACCAGGGTGTGGCGCAGTCCCGCGTCCCAGAGCACCACCTGGGCGAGCATCAGGGCGCAGACCAGCAGCACCGCCAGCCCCGCCGCGCCGAGCAGCGCCGAGGGACGGCCGCGCCGCCACACCGTCGCCGCCAGGGCCACCGCGGCGAGCACCGCCAGCGCGGCGCCGTAGGTCGCCCATCTGCTGGTCGGCAGTCCCCCCACCACGATGCGGATCGAGGTTGCGGACAGACGTGGCTGCAACGGCACCTCCAGCCACGGCCGCGCCAGGGCGGCCGCCACCGCCGCCGCGCCGAGGACGCCGAAGGTCACCCGCAGCGTCCGCAGCGTGCGCAGAGGTCGCAGCGCCCGGAGGTGCCGCACCACCTTTACGCCCTCGTGGCGGTGACGGTGACCTTGCTGCCGTCTTCGAGGAGCTGGGCGCCGTTGACCACGCACCGGTCGCCCGCGTTGAGGCCGGATGTGACCTGAACGTTGTCGGCGTCGACGGCGCCCACCTGCACGGTGCGGCGGTGGGCTACGTTGCCCGCGTCGACGACGTAGGCGTAGGGGTTCTGGTCGATGTCGAGCACGCAGAGCCGGGGCACGGCGACCGCCGCCTGTACGCTGGCGGCGACGCTGACCGCCGCGGTCAGGCCCGGCAGCACCTTGTGGTCGGGGTTGCCGGCCTCGACCACTGCCTGGAAGGTGAGCCCGTCGCTGGTGACCGGGATGACGCTGACCACACTGCCCTGGAGCTGCGCGCCGGGCAGGGCGCTGAAGGTCAGCGCCGCCTTGGCGCCGGGGACCACCAGCGACTGCTCGCTGATGGGGAACTTGGCGGTGGCGCGCAGCTTCGAGGGGTCGACGATCTCCACCAGCGGCACGCCCGGGGTGGCCGCCTGGCCGGGCAGTACGTTGACCGCGACGACGTCGCCCTCGATGGGGGCGCCGATCGACGAGCTGCCGCCCTGGGCGATGCTCAGCAGCTGCTGGTCGATGCTCACCTGGCCCTGCAGGTTGGCCACCGTCTGGGCGCCGCCCGCGACCACCGCGGAGGACTGGGCGAGCAGCGAGCTGAGCTGGCCCTGCGCCGAGCCGAGCGCCGCCTCGTCGGAGTTGAGCTGGCGCTGCGCCTGCAGCAGCAGGGTGTTCGGCGGGGTGGCGCCACCGCTGGGCAGCGGCGTCGGTGGCGACGCCAGGGCGGCGGCGATGTTGGCCTGGTCGCCGGCGATGGCTCGCTGCAGCGCGGCGATCTGCGCCTGAATGCCGGTCGCCTGGGAGCGCTGAGCGTCGGCGGTGTTGATCGCCGTCTGCTCCTTGGTGACCGCGGCCTGGGCAGCCGAGAGGCCGGCGGCGACGATGTCGGCGTTGGCCTGCAGCGCCGCCGGGTCGATGCTGAACAGCGCCTGTCCCTTGGTGACGTGGCTGCCGGGGATGACCGACACGGTGAGCACCTGCACCCGGCCCTTGAAGAGCACCGGGTCGATGGTCACCGGCACGTCGGCGACGGCCACCACGGGGCCGAGGCCACCGGGCGCGTCGGCGACGGTGTGCGCGCCCGCCACCGCCACGGTGACGTTCTGCGGACCGCCGTGGCCGCACCCCGCTAGCACGACGCCCGCCGACACGACCGCGGCGGTGCGGGCGGCGTTGCCGCGCAGTCGCGGCGCGGCCCAGCAGGCGACGCCGATCAGGCCCCACAGCAGGGTCTGCGCGGCGAGCAGGAATCCCGCCGCCACCGCCTGGGCGTTGCTGGCCAGGCCGGGGACGGCGAGGAAGGCGGTGTAGCCGCTCTCGCGCACGCCGTAGCCGTTGATGGAGATGGGCAGCAGGGTGGCCAGGTTGACCGCGGTCACCACCACCGCGGAGTAGCCGAGCCCCGCGCTGATGCCGACGGCGTGCATGAAGCACACCTGGGAGAGCACCTGCAGCGTCCAGAACGTGGTGCCCCGCAGGGCCGCGGCGCCGAGCACGCGCGGACGGGTGCGCACCGCGTCGAGCCTTGCCAGCAGCGACGCCACGGCGCGCGACGCGCGCGAGCGCTGCATGGCGCGCAGCCGTCCCAGCCTGCCCAGCAGCGGGCTGAAGGCGACCACGATGATCAGCAGGCCGGCGCCGGCGGCGATGCCCGCCACCGGGCGCATCCGACCGGCGAAGGGGTCGGCGAGACTGGCCAACAGGCCGACGGCCAGCAGCGCGATCATCCCCGGGAAGTTGCACAGCCGCTGCAGCACCACCGATGCCGCCGCCGGGGAGCGCTCCTCGGGGTGCTCCGCCACCGCCACGGCGCGGACCACGTCACCGCCGACGGCGCTGGGCAGCACCGTGTTGAAGCCATATCCGACATAAACCAGGCGCAGGCTGCGCAGCCAGGTGCGGCGCAGGCCGACGGCGCCGAGCAGGGCGTGCCACTGCGTCGCCTGCACGGTGGTCGAGGCCAGGCCCAGGGCCACGCCGGTGAGCAGCCAGCCGCGATCAGCGTGGGCGAGCACGTCGCCGATGGAGCGCAGTCCGGCGCGGCCGAGCAGCCAGGCGAGCAGTGCCAGCGAGACGCCGAGGCGCAGGGCGACGAAGGCGCGGTGGCGGGTGGCGGCGCTCACGACCCGTCCCCGTTGGCGGCGACGGCGGGGCCGATCGGCAGCGGGCGCGCCACCGGCCGGACGATCTCGCGCGTGGTCACGTCGACGGTGCCGCCGTCGCCCTCCAGGACGGTGTCGAGGGCGCGCTGCGGCTGCGCGGGCAGCCCCGCGGTGCTGCGGATCACGTACGGGTCGCGCTTGCCCACCTCGTGGTAGACGCGCGTCAGCAGCTCGCCGAGCAGGCCCATCGAGAAGAACTGCGCGCCGACCACGACCAGCAGGATGCTGAGCAGGAAGAGCGGCTTGTCGGTGACGCCCATGTTGGTCGCCACCTTGGCGCCGAGCAGGGCGAACAGCGTGCCCCCGCCGAGCAGCAGCGAGGCGATGCCCAGCAGGCCGAAGAACTGCATCGGCCTGGCCAGGTACTTGAGCAGGAACTTGACGGTGAGCAGGTCGAGCAGCACCCGGAAGGTGCGCGAGATGCCGTACTTCGACGTGCCCCGGGTGCGCGGCCGGTGGTTGACGGGGATCTCGGCGACGCGCGCGCCCACCAGTCCTGCCAGCGCGGGGATGAAGCGGTGCAGCTCGCCGTAGAGGTTGAGGTGGCGGACCACGTCGGTGTGGTACGCCTTGAGGGTGCAGCCGTAGTCGTGCAGGTGCACGCCGGTGATGCGCGAGATCAGCCGGTTGGCGATGCGCGAGGGCAGCTTGCGCATCAGCAGCTTGTCCTTGCGGTCCTTGCGCCAGCCGCTGACCACGTCGTAGCCCTCGTCCATGGTGCTGAGCAGGCGGGGCAGGTCGTGCGGGTCGTTCTGCTGGTCGCCGTCGATCAGCACCACGATCTCGCCCGAGGCGTGGCGGAAGCCCGCCATGATCGCCGCCGTCTGGCCGAAGTTGCGGCGGAAGCGGATCACCCGGATGCGCTCGTCGCGGCGGTGCCAGCGCTCGGCCATCTGGCCGGTGGCGTCGCGGCTGCCGTCGTCGACGAGCAGCACCTCGGCGCTCTGCGGCATGCCGTCGAGCACCTCGAGGATCTCGGTGACGGCGGCGTCGACGTTCTCCTCCTCGTTGTAGAGGGGGACGACGACGGTGAGGTCGAGACCGGTGCGGTCGCGAGTTGCTGCCATCTCTGTCTCCTACGCCGAGGCCAGCATGCGGTACCGCTCGCGGCGGAACCAGGAGACGAAGCGCTCCAGGCCGACCTCGATCGGCGTCGTCGGCGTGTAGCCCAGCTCCCGCTCGGCCAGGCTGACGTCGGCGCAGGTCACCGGGACGTCGCCGGGCTGGTCGGGGAGGTGGCGCACCCGCAGCGGCTGCTCCAGCAGGTCGGCGAGCATCTCGGCCAGGCGAAGCAGCGGCGTGGTGCCGGTGGCGCCGAGGTTGTAGACGCGGTAGCCGTTGGGCCGGTCGAGGGCGCGCAGCACCCCGTCGACGATGTCGACGATGTAGGTGTAGTCGCGGCGCGCCGTGCCGTCGCCGTACATCTCGATGGCCGAGCCGCGGTCGATCAGCGAGGTGAAGCGGTGGATGGCCATCTCGGGTCGCTGCCGCGGCCCGTAGACGGTGAAGAAGCGCAGCATGGTGACGTCCATGCCGTAGATGTGGTGGTAGACATGGGCGTCGAGCTCGTTGCTGCGCTTGGTCGCGGCGTACGGCGAGGACGGGTGGTCGGCGTGGTCCGACTCGCTGAACGGCAGCTTGCTCTGCGCGCCGTACACCGAGGACGACGACGCCGCCACGACGTGGTTGACCTGGTGCCGCCGGGCCGCCTCCAGGATCTGCAGCGTGCCCCGGATGTTGACGTCCTGGTACAGGAAGGGGTCGCGCAGCGACGGGCGCACCCCTGCGCGCGCGGCCAGGTGGACGATGTGGGTGACGCCCTGGCCGCCGATCAGGGTGTCGAGCAGCGCGGCGTCGCGGATGTCGCCGTCGACGATGCGGCAGCGGCGGCCGTCGTCGAGCCGGGCTGCGGTGGCGCGCTTGACGGCGACGTCGTAGAAGGTGTCGAAATTGTCGAGGCCGACCACCTCGTCGCCGCGCATCAGCAGCGCCTCGGTGACGTGGCCGCCGATGAAGCCCGCCGCCCCGGTGACCAGGACGCGGCGCGCGGGGTGGCTGCCGTTGCCGCCGTTGCTTCCGTTGCCTGCGTGCACCTCAGGCCACCGCCATGTCGACGGCGCGGCGCGCCCACTGGGTGACCACCGCGCGGCGCCCCATCGAGTGGTAGTTGAAGCCCTCGGCGGCGAGCATGGCGGCGTCGAGGACGTTGCGCCCGTCGACCACCGCGGGACGGCGCATCAGCACGCGCACGCGGGCCCAGTCCAGTTCCGCGTACTCGGGCCACTCGGTGACCAGGGCGACCGCGTCGGCGTCGCGCACGGCGTGGTACGGCGTCGCCGCCATGGTCACCCGGGGCAGCAGCGGATGCACCGCGGCCATCGCCGCCGGGTCGTGGGCCACCACCTCGACGCCCAGCTCCAGCAGGCGCTCGGCGATGTCCAGGCTGGGCGCCTGGCGCACGTCGTCGGTGCCCGGCTTGAAGGCGAGGCCGAGCAGGGCGACGCGACGCCCCTCCATGGGGTTGCCGATCGCCTCGCGGATCTTGTGCACGAAGCGGGTGCGCTGGCGCTCGTTGACCTCGATGGCGGTCTTGAGCATCCAGAAGCTGTAGCCCGAACGGCCCACCAATGCGTCCAGGGCTCGCACGTCCTTGGGGAAGCACGAGCCGCCGAAGCCCAGCCCGGCGTTCAGGAAGGAGCGGCCGATGCGGGGATCGAGACCCATGCCCCGGGCCACCTGGTCGACGTCGCCGCCGAGCAGCTCGCAGACGTTGGCGATCTCGTTGATGAAAGAGATCTTGGTGGCGAGGAAGGCGTTGCTGCCATATTTGACCAGTTCTGCGCTGGTCGAGTCGGTGAGCACGAGCTGGGCACCGGGCACGGCGAAGATGCCGGCCACCTTGGCCACGGCCTCGTCGTCGTCACCGCCGACCACCACGCGCGGGGCGGTGGCCAGGTCCTCCAGCGCGGTGCCCTCGCGGAGGAACTCCGGGCAGGACACCACGGGGATGCGGAAGGGCTTGCCGTCGAGGGTGTGCTGCAGGCGCGCCGCGGTGCCCGGCGGCACCGTGCTCTTGATCACCATCACCGTGCCCGGTGTTCCATGCATGCGAACCTGGGACACGACGGTGTTGAGCGCGCCAAGGTCGGCGCTGCCGTCGGGGAGCGACGGCGTGCCCACCGCGACGACGACGACGCGGCACGTCTCCAGGGCCATCTCGATGCGACCGGTCACGGTGAGCACGCCGGCGTCGAGGGCCGATCTGAGCAACTCGGCGACGCCCATCTCGTAGATCGGCGCGTCCCCGCGCGCGAGGCGGGCGAGGCGGGTGGGATCCGTCTCCACCAGCACCACGCGGTGTCCCTCGCTGGCCAGGGCGACGCCCGTCGTCAGCCCCACGTATCCGGCGCCGACCACGGCGATGCCCTGGCTGTGCGCGCCACTGCGCTCACCTGCGCTCATCATGCTGCCCCCTGCGTCGAGCTTCTGCCCAAACTGACTGAGCGGCAATCGTGGGCTGCCGCGCCGCCCGGGGGAATGCCAATCAGTGTGCAGAAATTGCGGGTGCACCCCCGGGCATGTGTAGGCGGCTGCATGGCTCGTTTGCGCACTGGCGCAAACCCGAGGTGGCGACGGCGTGACGCGCGCGAAGAAATGTCAGTGTCGCGTAAAACGCTGTAAATCGGGCCCGAATCCGCGTGACTCTCGACGGTGGCGGTTGCTACATTCGTCCTCCCTCGCCGGCGAGCTCCCTTTCACACGCCCGGCGAGCAGGAGCCGAATTGAGCAGGGGCAACTACTCACGGCTGGCGCTGTCATGTTCGCGCGCCGGTCCGGAAACAGGGCGCTAGGCCGCCGTGAACGGTGTGGGCAGACCCGTTCGAGTGCTTGGAGGGCACGTCCGCGGCACCGCGGCGCGTGACGGCACGCGCATCGCGTGGTCGGCGGCGGGCAGCGGCGCGCCAACTCTGGTGATGGTTCCGGGGTGGCTGAGCCACCTCGGCGACGATGGCAGCGACGATGCCGGCTGGTTCCACAGCCGCCTCGCCGAGCGCGTCCGCCTGGTGCGCTACGACCGTCCCGGCAACGGGCTCGCCGACCGCGTCGCCCACGATTTCAGCCTCGACGGCCAGGTCGACTCACTGGCACGCGTGGTCCACGCGGCGGGCGAACGACGCGTCGCCCTGTTCGCGGAGGGCATGGGCGCACCGGCCGCCATCGCGTACACCGCCGCCCATCCCGACCGGGTCGCCCACCTCGTCCTCTTCAACGGCACGCCGTGCCTGGCCGCCACGCCCGACTACCCGGATGGCGCCGACCCGCTGCTGCTCACCGCCGTCGAGCAGCTGATCCGCGCCGACTGGACGGTGGCGGCACTGACCATGGGCCACCTGCTCGCCCCCGGCACCACCGGCGACGCGCTCGACAGGCTGGCCACGCAGTGGTGCGGTGCGGCGGGGTCGTCGGCGGCCGCCGCCCTGGTGCGCGAAACCATGGCCATCGATGTGCGCCACCTGCTCAGCCGGGTTAACACGCCCACCCTGCTGCTGCACCGCCGCGACAACCCGTTCGTCAGCGTCAACAACGCCTTCCGGCTCGCCGAGAGCATCAAGGGTGCCGAGCTTCGCCTGCTCGAAGGCGGCGCCCACCTCCCCTGGCACGGCAACCGTGCCGCCGTGGTCCGGCTGGTCGCCGACTTCGTCGGCCGCACCCGCCTGCCGCTGACCGCGCGCGAGAACGAGATCATGCGCGCCGTCGCCGAGGGCCTCTCCAACGGCCAGATCGCGCAGGTCCTCGGCATCTCGGCGCAGACGGTCGCGCGCCACCTCTCCAACGTGTTCCTCAAGCTCAACGTGGGCAGCCGCGTCGCCGCGCTCGCCGAGCTGCGCAGCATGGTGGTGGACGGCTGGAGCGGCGAGGACATCGCCGAGTACGCCACCATCGCGGTGCCCGGGCGGCCCACTCGGGACGAACCGCGGAGGGTCGGGCTACCCGCGGTGTGAGCGGCTCAGCGGACCAAGGGCCAGGGCATGATCGCGACGCCGCCGCAGCGCCAGCATCGCTCCGGCACCCACGGCGATCGCCAGTGCGGCCATCGGGAACTCCGCCACCACCGGCGCCGGCTGGGTGGTCAGCATCCACGCGTCGTCACTGAGGCCGAGGTTGCCGAGGCCGCCGAAGATCACCGCCGTGTGCGACGCAGCGTCCCACGCCAGCGGTGCGAAGTAGCGCTCACCCGGCGCGGCGGCGACCGCCTGGCGCGTCCACGTGGTGCCGTCGAAGAGCCAGGCGTCGTTGACGGTGTTGAAGACGCCCGAGCCGTGGTAGCTCTGGCCGCCGGCGACCAGGACGCCACCGAGGTCGGCGGCCCAGGTTGCGCCCACCTCGTAGAGGCCCGGCGGCGAGACGGCGGGGTGGAGCTGCAGCCACGTCGTGCCGTCCCACGTCCAGGTGTCGGCGAAGTACACGATCGAGCCGTCGGCCGCGGTGCCCTCGCCGCCGAAGAGGACGAGTCGCTGCAGTGCGGGGTCGTAGACAAGCGCGGCCCCGTCGCGCGCCGGCGGGGAGGCCGCGGGATGCTGCTGCGTCCACGTGGTTCCGTCGAAGGTCCAGGTGTCGCCGAGCTCGCCCTGGTCGGCGAAGCCGCCGAACATCACGGTCTGGCCATTGGCGCCGTCGAACGCCATCGACGCCAGGGAGCGGTAGGGCGGCGGCTTGGCGCTGCCGGTCGCCGACCTGGTCCAGGTGCTGCCGTTGAACGTCCAGGTGTCGTTGCAGAGGTGGTTGACGTCGAGCTGGTCGACGGTGTTCGAGCACTGGTTGGCGGACTGCGCCTGGCCGGCGAACAGCACGGCGGTGCCGCGCTGGCCGTCGTACGCCATCGAGGCGGCGAAGCGGCCCACCGGTGCGGCGCTGCCGGTGGCGACGGCATGCCACTGCCCTGCCGACTCGATCCACGTGTCACCGAGGAAGCCCGCGCCACCGAAGCCGCCGAAGAGCACCACGTCACCGCGGTCCGTGTCACTCACGGCGACGGCTCCCTCGCGCACCGACGGCGCGTCACCGCGTTCGTGCGCGGTCCATGCGGTGCCGTCGAAAGACCACGTGTCGGTGAAGAACCCGCCCGCGCTGTTGCAGCAGCCGCCATACATGACGGCGGCACCGAGCGAGGGATCCCACGCCGCAGCGGCCTGGAATCGACCCGCGGGCCCGGTCGCCGTCAGCTTGGTCCAGCCGCCGCTCGCGTACGTCCACACGTCGCTCAGCGTTGACGACGGACCGGTCACGTGTGTCCCGGGCGTCGCGCCTCCGCCCACGCCGCTGTCCCAGTAGCCGCGGAAGAGCATCACCGCGCCGCCGCCGATCGGCGCCATCACGCCCGCGAATCGGCCCTGCGGCGTCGCCGTCGTGCCTGCGCTGATGAGCGACCAGTCGCCGCCGCTCCACGTCCAGGTGTCGGGCAGGTACGGGCTGGTGCTGCCCGCCGGCGGGTTGCCGAGGCCGCCGAACATGACCACGCCGCGCACCGCATCGGCGTACGCCATCATCGCGCCGTGTCGCACCGGCGGCACGTGCTGCGGGCTCTGCGGCGCCCAGTCGACTCCGTCGAAGGTCCAGGTGTCCTGGGCGGGACCGCTGGCGTCGGTGTAGCCGCCGAACACCACCATGCGCGAGCCGGCGCCGTCCCACGTCGCCGCCGCTTCCGCGCGCGTACCCGGTGTGTGCACGGGATGCAGCTCGGTCCAGTCTCTCCCGTCGAAGCTCCACGTGTCGCCGAGGTAGCTGATCCCGTCGTGCACGAAGTGCGGATCGCCGCCGTAGAGGATCACGGTCCGCGTCACCGGGTCGTAGACCATCGAGGCGTTGGTGCGCGACATCGGCGCGTGCGCGGTGTGCAGCAGCGACCAGCGCGCGCCGTCGAACACCCACGTGTCGTTCAGGGTGTTGACGCTGTTGTCGCCGCCGAAGAGCAGGAGCTGTCCGGTGGCGTCGTCATGGGCGATGGCGGCGCCGCGGCGCTCGCTGGCCGTGGCCGGCGTCGTCTGCGTCCACGCCGGTGGGCCGGACGCGGCGGCCCCGATGGTCATGGCAAGGACGAGCGCGCCGCCGACAGTGAGGTAGCGGACGAAGCGCTCGTGCATGGGGTCGCTTTCTAGGACCCCCGGGCCGGGCCACCCATTTCACCCCGCGGCGCCGGATCCCACCGCATCTGCTGACCTGGCTCAGCCGGTGCGCACCCCGACCGCGCTGCCGATCCCGTAGGTCACCGCTGCCGCGACCACCGCGATGCCGAGCTGCCGCAGCGCCGAGCGCACCCGGGAGCGCCCGGTGAAGGCGCCGACCGCCCAGCCGATGCTCAGCGCCGCCACCGCGCTGATCGCCACCGAGGCCACCACGCCGGCCCTGCCGGAGCTGAAGAACCACGGCAGCAGGGGCAGGAACGCGCCCACCGCGAAGCTGACGAACGAGGACAGCGCGGCCGCGTAGGGACTGCCGGTCTGGCCGGGGTCGATGCCCAGCTCCTCGCGCCCGTGCACGTCGAGGGCGACCTCGGGGTCGCGCTGGATGGCGTCGGCGACCTGCTCGGCGAGCTCCTGGCCCAGGCCGCGGCGGCGGTACAGGCTGACCAGCTCCTGCCGCTCGCTGCGCGGATGCTCGCGCAGCTCACGCCGCTCCACGTTCATCTCGTGCTGCAGCAGCTCAGATTGTGCCGACATCGACACATACTCGCCGGCCGCCATGGAGAACGCGCCGGCGAGCAGCCCTGCCAGTCCGGCGAGCCGAACCAGGCCCGGGCCGGGATTGGCGCCCGCCACACCGAGGATGAGCGACACGTTGGTGAGCAACCCGTCGCTGACGCCGAACACCGCCGCGCGCGCGGCGCCGCCCTGCACGTCGCGGTGGTGACTGGTCCGGCGCCGGACGAGCACGCTCATGCTCCCAGGATACGTGTGGGACCGCGTGTCATCCTGTTGCGGAGGAGGACGCCATGACCGATCCAGGCACGCCACCGATCGAGGGGATCGTCCACCGGCCCAGCCCGCTCTCCGTCGCCGCCACGGTGGAACGGCTCACCGAGGCGATCGCAGGCGCGGGCGCGACGCTGTTCGCTGTGATCGACCACAGCGGCGAGGCGGAGCGCGCCGGGCTGAGCCTGCGCGACACCAAGCTGCTCATCTTCGGCAACCCGCGTGCCGGGACACCGCTCATGCAGGCCGCCACCACCGCCGCGCTCGACCTGCCGCTCAAGGTCCTGGTGTGGGCCGCCGACGACGGTCAGGTCTGGATGACCTTCCTCGACCCCGCCTGGCTCGCCGCCCGCCACCACCTCGACGGCGACTTGGCCAAGCCGTTGTCCGCCCCCGACGCGCTCACCGCGCGCATCGCCGGCTCCGCCTAGCCCAGCCGCCGGGCCAGCTCCTCGCCGTACTCCGGGAAGTACCGCGCGATGTCGGAGAGCGAGAACCGCGGCAGGATCGACGACGCGGGTTCCCGCTCCAGCAGGAAGCCGAACGACTCGCGCACCAGCCGCTCCGCGTCGTCGACACCGAGCTCGGCCATCAGCGCGTCGGGGACGGTGACGTGATGCGTGGTGCGACTGCCCTCGTCATCGACCTCGACGTCGAACGCACGGTCGCCGCGGGAACGGATGACCAATGCAGCAGCCACCGCATCATCCTACCCGCCGGTGACAACACCACTGGCGTGCCAGGTGGCACCCCCGTCGTCGCTGCGCTCGAAGTCGCCGGGAGCGAAATCGGCCAGCGTTCCCGTCTGTCCGGTCATGCGCAGCGCGGGGATGGCGAGGTCGGGCGGCGTGCCATCGCTGCCCGGCTTGCGTTCGCGCAGGACCGTCCACGTCGTCCCGCCGTCGGCGGTGTGCACCAGGCGCAGGTCGGTGATCTCGTCGCTCTCGTGTCCGCCGCCTGTGTGGACGTGCTCGGTGCGAACGATTGCAACGGCGTGCAATCCGTCGACGGCGGCGAGGCTGACCACGTCGATGGTGTCGCGGTCGCGACCGGTGTAGGTGCCGCCGGTGCCCGGGACGTCGTGCACCGTCCAGGTCGCGCCGCCGTCGGCGGTGTGGAAGCAGCGGTCGAGAGCGAAGTCCTGGTAGCGGGTGTCGCCGTACGCCCGCTGCGGTCCGACGCCACGCGCGAAGCCCTCCTGGCAGACCCATTCGACCGCCGCTGAGGGAGAGGAGCGGATGACGCCCCAGTCGAGAGCCCGCGGGTCGGCAGAGGGCGGTGCGGTCGGGGACCAGGTGGTCGGGGTCGGGCCGGACGAGCCGTGCGCATCGGGACCGAGGCGCGAGCAGGCGGTGAGCGCGGCCGCCGTGAGGGCGAGCATGCCGATCAGCGATCCCTTCCCGATCATCTCCAGGGAAGACGCTCGACCGCGCCGCTTGGTTACACGAGCGCTTCGATCCCAGATAGCCACCGACCCGCCGGGGCTTGATGTTGAGGCCAAGCAACCGTGGGGGCGTTTGGAGCTCACGCCCAAGGCTTGACACCGCCGGGACGCAGGTCGAGCATCGATGGCATGCCAGAACAGGAACGACCGTACACCACCACCGACCAGGGCATCCCCGCCGCCAGCGACGAGTTCTCGCTCACCGCCGGCCCCGGCGGCCCGGTGGTACTGCAGGACCACTACCTGGTCCAGAAGATGCAGCACTTCAACCGCGAGCGCGTCCCCGAGCGCGTCGTCCACGCCAAGGGCGGCGGCGCCTTCGGCTTCTTCGAGACCACCGAGGACGTGTCGCAGCTCACCCGGGCCGCGCTCTTCCAGAAGGGCAAGCGCACCGAGATGCTGGCCCGCTTCTCCACCGTCGCCGGCGAGCGCGGCTACGCCGACACGGTGCGCGACCCGCGCGGCTTCGCCCTGAAGTTCTACACCGAGGAAGGCAACTACGACATGGTCGGCAACAACACGCCGATCTTCTTCGTGCGCGACCCGCAGAAGTTCCAGGACTTCATCCACTCGCAGAAGCGCCGCGCCGACAACGGCCTGCGCGACAACGACATGCAGTGGGACTTCTGGACGCTGTCGCCGGAGTCGGCGCACATGGTCACCTGGCTGATGGGCGACCGCGGCATCCCCAAAACCTGGCGCCACATGAACGGCTACACCAGCCACACGTACATGTGGATCAACCGCGGCGGCGAGCGCGTCTGGGTCAAGTACCACTTCAAGACCGAGCTGGGCGTGCAGCACCTGGTCCAGGCCGAGGCCGACAGGATCGCCGGCGAGAACCCCGACCACCACATCCAGGACCTGACCACCGCGATCGCGCGCGGCGACACGCCGGTGTGGAACCTCTTCGTGCAGGTGATGCCCTTCGACGACGCCGCCGACTACCGGTTCAACCCCTTCGACCTGACCAAGGTCTGGCCGCACGGCGACTACCCGCTGATCAAGGTCGGCCGCATGGTCCTCGACCGCAACGTGGCCAACTACTTCGCCGAGATCGAGCAGGCCATCTTCGAGCCCAGCAACATGGTCCCCGGCATCGGTCCCTCGCCGGACAAGATGCTGCTCGGCCGCCTGTTCAGCTACCACGACACCCACCTGCACCGGGTCGGCAGCAACGCCGCGCAGCTTCCCGTCAACCGTCCGAAATACGCGCCGGTGCACTCGTACAACCGCGACGGCGCGATGCGCTACGACAACCCCGGTGACCCCACCTACGCGCCCAACGCCTACGGCGGCCCCGTCGCGCGGCCCGACCTCTTCGGCGCCGACCCGTCGTGGTACGCGGCGGGCGAGATCGTCCGCGCCGCGTACGAGAAGCACAGCGAGGACGACGACTTCGTGCAGGCGCGCACCCAGGTCACCCAGGTGCTCGACGACGCCGCTCGTGACCGGCTGGTCAGCAACATCGCCGGCCACGCCCGCAAGGGCGTCGCCGAGGCGACGCTGGCGCGCGTCTTCCAGTACTGGAGGAACGTCGACGCCACCCTCGGCGAGCGGGTCGAGCGCGCGGTCCGCGGCGGCGGCGGGGTCAGCAACGGCACGCCGGCCGAGCCGCCCCCGGTCGGAGCCGCTCCGGGCCGCTGAGAAGCGCCGAAACCAGCTAGAGCGCCGGTTCGCGCAGCTCGATGCGGTTGCCGGACGGGTCGTGTGTTGACGTCTGGCGCGCCAGCCCCGCGCCCAGCGACCGTGGCTCGCCCACCGAGACCCCGCGCGAGCGCAGCGCCCCGACGATTCCGTCGAGGTCGTCCACTTCCAGAGCGAAGTGCTGACCGACATCGGCAGGCGAGGGAGCGAGGAGGAGGTGGACCTGCTGGTCGCCCACGTTCAGCCACGCGCCGTCGACGCCCAAGTCGGGCCGGTCGCCGCGCACCGTCATGCCCAGCGAGGTGTAGAACGCCAGCGCCTCGGCGACGTCGCGCACGTTGACCTGCACGTGGTGCACACCGCGCAATCCCATGGCGGGCAAGTATGAACCCTTCACTCGGTGGCGATGGCCTGGAGCAGGTCGACGCGGGCGGCGCGGCGCGCCGGCCAGATGGCGGCGACCAGGCCGGCGACGAAGGCGACCAGCACGTACTGCACCTGCCGCCCCAGCGCCAGGTCGAGCACGTCGACGCCCTGCGAGGCGAAGGCACGCACCAGGGCGACGCCGAAGAACAGGCCGACGACGCAGCCGAGCAGGGCGCCGAACACGGTGATCAGCACCGTCTCCCAGCGCACCATGCTGCGCGTCTGTGAGCGGGTCATGCCCAGCGCGCGCACCAGGCCCAGCTCGCGGACGCGCTCGACGATGGCCAGGGCCATGGTGTTGACCACGCCGAGCAGGGCGATGACGATGGCCAGCACCACCAGCGCGGTGAGCAGGTTGAGCAGCACGTCGATCTGCTGGCCCTGGGTCTTCTTGTACTCGGCGTTGTTCTGCACCTGCACGTTGGGGAACGCGCTCAGGTCGCTGGTGATGCTGCTGCGCAGCGCGCTCTGCGACACACCCGAGCTGCCCTTGACCAGCACCACGAAGTCGAAGATCTCGATGCTGCCGCGCTGCCAGGTGGAGCGGGTGACCAGGTAATCGCCGAGCAGCGGGTTGCGCGCGTAGACGGTGGCCACGCGCTGCTCCAGCACGCCGGGGCGCGGCAGCTGCATGGGCACGACGTCGCCGACCTTCAGCGCGTGGTTCTTGGCGGCGTCCTCGCTGATCGCCACCTGGCCGTCGCCGAGCCGGTCCAGGCTCGCCCCGTTCTGGACGGTCACGTCCGCAACTCGCAGGATGGTGGCGGTGTCGACGGCCTCGACCTGGTCGGCCTCGTTGCCGTAGTGGAAGGTGCCGCCGCTGATCGGCGAGACCACCGCCACGTTGCGGTCGGCGGCGAGGCGGGTGGTGATGTCCGGGCTGAGCAGCGCGTCGCCGTTGCCCTGGGTCTGCGGGCTGATGATGTAGTCGGCGTTGACGGTGCGGTCGACGATGCGGTTGATCGAGCCGGTCAGCGACGCCGCCACCACGGTGAAGCACGACACCAGGCCGACGCCGATCATCAGCGCCGACGCCGTCGAGGCGGTGCGCCGCGGCTGGCGCATGGCGTTCTCGCGGGCCAGCTTGCCGGGCACACCGCGGAAGCGGCGCACCGGCGCGCCGAGCACCGACACCACCGGCCCGACCACGATCGGCGCCAGCACGGCCACGCCGATGAAGGTGGCCAGCGCACCGAGCCCGGTGACCAGCAGTTGATTGGACGGCAGAGCGAACAGCCCGAGCAGGATGCTCAGCACCCCGGCGCCGAGCAGCAGCAGCCCGCCGATGATCCGCCCCGCCGAGACCACGCTCGGCGACGGCATCGCGTCGCGCAGCGCCTCGACCGGTGCGACGCGCGTCGCCCGGCGCGCGGGCAGCACCGACGCCACGATGGTCACCAGCACGCCCACCGCCAGCCCCGCGATCACGGTGTGCGGCTGGAGCTGCAGCGAGGTGCCGCTGAGGTCGAGCCCGACCGCGCCGAGCAGCGCCTCCAGCCCCTTGGCGATGCCCAGCCCGGCGAGGATGCCGAGGATCGCCGCCACCAATCCGGTGATCGCCGCCTCGGTGAGCACCGAGCGCATCACCTGCCCGCGAGTGGCGCCGAGGCAGCGCAGCAATGCCAGCTCGCGCGTGCGCTGCGCCACCAGGATGGCGAAGGTGTTGAGGATGATGAAGCTCCCCACGAACAGCGAGATGAAGGCGAACACCAGCAGGAACGTGGTCAGGAATCCGATGCCGGTCTTGACCGCGTCGGTCTGCTCCTGGGCCAGCGTCTGGCCGGTCACCGCCTCGACGCCGTGGGGCAGCACCGCGGCGACGCGGGCCTTGAGCGTCTCCGGCGAGACGCCCTGCTGCGCCTTGAGGTAGATGCCGTCGTACTCGTTGGGCGCGCCGAGCAGCGCGCGGCCCGCCTGCGGGTCGAAGGCGGCAACGGTGGCGCCGGCGAGGTTGTCCTGGTTGCCGAACCCGGTGGTGCCGGAGAGCGTGAACGTCTGCGGCGACCCCGAGGGCAGCACGATGCGCACGCTGTCGCCGGCCTTGAAGCCCTGCACCGACGCGGTGTGCGCGTCGATGACCACCTGGTCCGGTCCCTGTGGCGGAGCGCCGCTGCGCAGCCGGAACGAGCTCATGTCCGGGTAGGGATTCCAGAGCAGGCCCAGGGTCGGTGCGCCGCCGGTGCTGACCACCTTGCCGTCCTTGCCGACGATCACGGCGACACGCGCCAGGTAGGGGAACGCCTCCTTGACGCCGTTGACGGCCTGCACCGGCGGCAGCACCGACACCGGGATGGGCGGGTGCACGTCGTGCCCCTGCTCGGTGCCGGTGCTCACCGCGCGCACGTCGACGTCGACGCCCGCCGTCGTCGTCTTGAACAGCGTGTCGAAGGTCGAGTTGATGGTGTCGCCGATGACCAGCGTGCCGGTCACGAAGGACACGCCGAGAACGATGGCCATGGTTGCCAGCGCCAGGCGCAGCTTGTGCGCCAGGAGTCCGCGCAGCGTTGCTTTCAGCATCGCGGCGCGGCTCAGCCGCCCAGCGTCTTCATCACGCCGAGGATGCCGTCCACCGTGGGCCGGTCCACGTCGTGCACCACGCGTCCGTCGCGCAGGAAGACGGCGCGGTCGGCGAACGCCGCCGCCCTGGCGTCGTGGGTGACCATGACGATGGTCTGCCCGAACTGGCGCACCGCGTCGCGCAGGAAGCCGAGCAGCTCCTCGCTGCTGTTGGCGTCGAGGTTGCCCGAGGGCTCGTCGGCGAAGACGATGTCGGGACGGCTGACCAGCGCCCGCGCCGCGGCGACGCGCTGCTGCTGCCCGCCGCTCAGCTCCTTGGGCAGGTGATGCAGTCGCGTGCGCAGGCCGAGCACGTCGACGACCTGATCGTACCAGGCGCGATCCGGCTCGCGGCCGGCGATGGCCAGGGGCAGGGTGATGTTGTCGGCGGCGCTCAGCGTCGGCACCAGGTTGTACGACTGGAAGATGAAGCCGACCCGGTCGCGACGCAGCAGGGTGAGCTGCTTCTCGGGCAGCGCGGTGATGTCGGTGGCGCCGATGAAGATGGTGCCCGAGGTCAGCCGGTCGAGCCCCGCCAGGCAGTGCAGCAGCGTCGACTTACCGGATCCCGACGGGCCCATGATGGCGGTGAAGCGACCGCCGGCCATGGCCACGTCGATGCCGTCGAGGGCGCGGACCGCCGTCTCACCATGGCCGTACACCTTGACCGCGGCGACGGCGCGGACGGCCACGGTCGATGTGGATGTGCCGCCCAGTGGCTGCGGCTGGACGTCGGTAGCGGCGCCGCTCATCGGGCGACCTCCAGGGGGGCCGGGTGCTGCTGCAGGGTGCCCGCGCGCAGGGTACCGCAGTGCGTCACGGATCGCGACTGCCGCGTGCTTGCGCATCCGTGAACGCAGCGGGGAGCCGGATGCTCACCGCCGTTCCCAGTCGCGGTGAGCTCTCCACGCCGACGCTGCCGCCGTGCGCCTCGACCACGTCGCGCACGATGGCCAGCCCCAGTCCCGAGCCTGACGACGCCGGACCCTTGACGAAGCGGTCGAAGACGCGCGGCAGCAGCTCGGGCGGGATGCCCTCGCCGTCGTCGGCGACGGTGATCTCCACTCCCCCACCGGCGACGCCCCGCCCCACGATGCGCACAGTTCCCCCGCGCGGCGTGTGGCGCAGCGCGTTGCTGACGAGGTTGGCAAGAACGCTGCTGAGCCGGGCCGGATCGCCCTCGACGGCGGGCGTGGCGGCGGCGACGTCGGCGCGCAGCGCCACGCCCGCGCTCGACGCGCTGGAGGCGAAGGTGTCGACGGTGGCCGCCACCAGCACCGCGACGTCGACCTGCTCGCGCTCCAGGCGCAGCGCCCCGGCGTCGGCGAGGGCGAAGGTGCGCAGGTCGTCGACCAGCTTCTCCAGGGTGCGCGTTGCGGCCAGGATCGGCGCCATCTGCTCGGGCTCGGCGGGGTAGACGCCGTCGGCGATGCCCTCGGCCTGGCCGCGCACGATGGTCAGCGGCGTGCGCAGCTCGTGGGCGACGTCGGCGAGCACCGAGCGGCGGCGCACCTGGTCGGCCTCGAGCCGCGCGCTCATGCTGTTGACGGCGCGAGCCACCGCGCGCAGCTCGCCGGGCCCGCGCACCGGCACCCGCGCCGAGTAGTCGCCCGCCTCGATGCGCCGCGCCGCCTCGACCAGCCGCTCGCCGGGCACGGCCAGCCGGCGCGCCAGGGTCAGCGCCACGGCGAAGGCGATCACGCCGAGCAGCAGCCCGACCGCCGAGACGATGCGCACGAAGGCCGCCGAGCCCACCACCCCCACGGCGCTGAGCACCAGCCAGACCAGCGCCGTCCCCGCGCCGCCGAGGACCAGGAGCAGGCACCCGGCGGCGCAGCCGAGCCGGCGGCGCAGGTGCCGCGGCGGACCTCCCGGGCGCCCGCCCCGGGCGCCGCTCGGCGGCCACGGCTGCTCCTGCGGCCACCACGGCGGGCGGCGCCGGTGCCACGCGCCCCCGCCACCGGCGCTCGGCCCACCCGCGGCGCCGCTCACTCGGCGACTCGGTAGCCGACGCCGAACACCGTCTGCAGGTGGCGCGGCGCCCGCGGGTCGGCCTCGATCTTGCGGCGGATGTTCTTGACGTGGGCGTCGATGGCCCGCTCGTAGGACTCGACGGCGACGCCGTGCACCGCGTCGAGGAGCTGGGCGCGGGTGAACACGCGCCCCGGCTGCCGCGCCATGTGCAGCAGCAGGGCGAACTCGGTGGCGGTCAGCTCGACCGGCCGCCCCTCCACCGACGCCTCCATTCGAGAAACGTCGAGCATCAGCCCCCCGCCGGCGCGGACCACGTCGCCCTGCGAGCGCGCGGTGTCGGTGCGGCGCAGCACGGCGCGGACCCGGGCGACCAGCTCGCGCGGGCTGAAGGGCTTGGCCACGTAGTCGTCGGCGCCCAGCTCCAGGCCGGCGACGCGGTCGGCCTCCTCGGTGCGGGCGGTGAGCATGATGATCGGCACCTGGCCGCCGCGGCGCAGCTCCCGGGTGACGTCGAGGCCGTCCAGCCCGGGCAGGCCGAGGTCGAGGACGACGAGGTCCGGCCGCACCCGCTGGGCGGTGCGCAGCGCCTGCTCGCCGTCGGCGGCGGTGGCCACGCCGAACCCGGCCCGCTCCAGGTAGTCGCGGACGAGGCGGACGATCTCGGGCTCGTCGTCGACGACGAGGACGGTCCTCACCGGCTGCATGGTCCTCCGAGGCGGGGTGCTGGCGTGCAGGACCCCGGCCTCGGACCCGTGTCACGACGTTCCGGCGAGACGTCAGGCGACCGGCGCGGTGCCGGCGGGAGGGGTCGGCGTGCCCGCGTGGGCCTCGCGGTGCCACTGGGCCATGCGCTCCTCGAGGCGCGCCCGGCCGCCGTGCCGCCCGGCGCAGCCGTGACGGTGGCCGTGGCCGGGACCGCGCAGCCCGAGGATGCGCGGCACCACCAGGCTGCCCAGGAAGGTGATGACCACGAAGCCCGCGTCGCGAGTGGTCACGCCGACCGCGGTGGCGGCGCCGACGGCGACCAGGCCCCAGAACCTGCGTGTGTTCATGTCGATGGTTTCTCCGGTGGGAGGTTGGTTGATCTGAGCCTCAGCCTGGGCGCGGCATGTGGAGCAGATGTGAACGCCGCGCGGAGGTCTCGGGAGCCTCCGGCGCGGCTTAAGACGCCCGCAAGCCGGGCCGTGACAGACTTGGCCCGGTGTTCGACGACAGCACCGGTCAGGCCAACCACGTGCCGCCCGTGGCGCCGCAAAGGAGCTGGCCGCTGCGCGGCCGGGTGGCGGCGGCGGCGATCGCGGGCGGGCTGGTCTTCGGCGTGGCCGTGGCCCTGCCCATCGCCCTGCTGACGCGCAGCAACGGCAACAGCAGCACCAGCGGCGGCGCGGGCAGCGCGCAGACCCCCGCGCCCGCCACCGGCCTCGTTCCGGGGCAGGCGCAGGCCAGGACGCTGTACCAGCAGGCGCTCGCCGCCACCCGCGCCACCAGGGGCGTGCACTACGTCTCGAAGACCACCGGCGGCGCCAACCAGACCACCACCGGCGACGCCGGTCCGGGCACCGGCACCCAGGACATCACCGTCGACTCCGCCTACGGGCCCGAGCAGTTCAGCCTGGTTCTCATCCAGGGCACGGTGTACTTCAAGGGCAACGCCGCCGCCGCCCAGGACCAGCTCGGCGTTCCCGCCTCGGCCGCGCCGGGCCTGAGCGGGAAGTGGGTCTCAGTCGTCTCCGGCGACGGGCCGTACACGGTGCTCCAGCCGGGCATCACCACCGGCGACCAGGCCACCGAGATGCCGCTGGTGGCCACCTCCACCGCGCAGGTCACCACGCCCGGCGGCGTGCACGCGACGCGGATCAAGGGCACCGTCCCCGCCCACCAGGGCATCCCCGCGGGCACCGCCTACATGGACGTCGACCCCAGCACCCATCTCCCCGTCGACTACGTCTCCACGGTGTCCGCAGGCACGGTGACGATCACCGGCACCACGACCTTCAGCGCCTGGGGCAGCGCGCCCTCGCCCGCGCAGCCCGGCGGTGCCGTGGCCTGGTCGACCCTGGGGGCCGCGGCGCCGCCGGGCGGCTACGGCAGCGGCGGCGGCACCGGGGCAACGCCGACCCCGGCACCGGCCGCCTAGCCGCAAGCGTCAGCCGTCGCCCTCGGACGACGGCGCGGGAACGAAGACCAGCCCCTTGGGGGCGGTGAAGCTGTTGCCCAGCGGGGTGATCGCGCCCGTCGACAGGTCGAGGGTGCCGAGGCCGTTGGGCGAGCCGACGAAGACGGTGCCCGCGGGCCAGCCGCTGGTGTCGAGCGCGGTGATCGTGCCCGGCTTGTTGTCGACGACGTAGAGCGTGCCGCGGCCCGCGGTGGCGGTGGCCAGGCCGTCGACCTGCGGGGTGGCGCCGGTGCCGTCGGAGAGGTTGAGCACCGTGAGCTTCGGCGCCGCCTTGCCGTCCGGCTTGGCGGCGAAGACGATCTGTCCGTCCGCCTGGCCCACGGTGGCGAGCTGTCCCGCGAAGCGCGGCGCGCTGCCCGGCATGAAGGCGCTGGTGTCGGGATCGGCCATGGCCAGCGGAGCCGAGACGCCGGTGACCGCGTCGGTGGCGGTGCTGCCGCAGAGGAACACGGGCGTGAGCTGCGCGGTCGCGGTGGCGCCGTCCAGGGTCACCGCGTACTCCGCGGCCTGGGTGGTGTCGTTGGGGTTGGAGTGGACCACGAAGATCTCGCCATTCCTGACCGCAACGCTGTCGCTGCCGCCGTTGCCCGAGACCTCGGGGCTGGGGCTGTACTGGTACGCCGTCACCGTGCCGGTGGCCGGGTCGACGACGGCGAGGCCCGAGTTGCTGTCCTCGTTCACGGTGGCGATGAGGCGGTGGGTGCGGGGATCCGCGGTCAGGCCGTCGACCTTGCCGGTCACCGCGATGGTGCGCACCGGGCTGCTGCCGTTGCGCGGGTCGTAGCCGGCGACGGTGCTGGTCATCGGGCCGCCGGTGGCGGGCGTGCCGTCGGGTCCGATGCCGTTCTGGAAGGCCGTCCAGAGCAGCGGGCGGCCGCCGGCCAGGCCGTCGACGGCCAGCCGGGTGAGGTCGTCGGGACCCTTGCTGCCGGTGGGCGGACCGCTGACCACGGTGGCGGCGGGGAGCGTCGAGGGCCCCGCTGCCGCGGCGGCGTCGTGCGCATTCGCCCGGGTGGTGGGGAGCGCGGCCGCGACCGCTGCCACGGAGAGCGTCCCGATCACCGCGAACCGGCGCCAGGCGATGGATTGCGTTGTCAACGAATCGTCCTCCATGAGTGCTGCAACGCCAGGCTACGCAGGCGGTCACCACACTCCTGGGGAAGAACCGGCGAAGGTCCGGTTAGCAGTCTTCAGGCATGCGTCCTGATGGCGACGCGCGACCTCATTGCACGCCGAGCAGGAACTCCTCGGGCTCCCGGTAGCCGGAGCGCGCATCCCCGCCGCCGGCCTGCGCCACCTCCGGATGGGTGTGCCGCGCGTCGGCCACGACGTGGTCCGGCACGCTGCGCGTGTCGTAGGGACAGACGATGGTCGCCGGCGCCGGGGCGAAGGCGATGTTGAGCATCGATTCGTAGCGGGTCCACGCCGTGACCTCGGCGTCCGAACGCCCCGCCCACAGCGGCTCGCCGAGGATGCGCACCCACGGCGCGCCGCGCTCGAAATGCTCGCCGACGTAGTCGCGGTAGGCGCGCAGCGCGGCACCGGGCGACGAATACCACGCCGCGGAATCGGCGAACTCCACCTGCGCCGCGTGGCCGCCCAGCGCGTCGCGGAGCAGCCCGGCCTGCCGCGCAGCGGTCACCACCAGCACCGCCTCGGCGCCGTTCAGCCCGTCGCGCAGGAAGGGCAGCGCCGCGGTGACGTATTCCTCGTCCGACCCGTAGACCAGGGCGCGATGGCGGAGCAGGTTCGGCGCCACGGTCGCCCCGCCACCGGCCAGGTAGTCGACGCTCACGCCCAGCGCCCCGGCCAGGGCGAGCAGGCTGCTGACCCGGATCTCCTGGCGCCGCCCGCTCTCGATCTGGGCGATCGCCGCCCAGCTCAGCCCGGAGTGGACGGCGAGCTCCTCACGGGTCCACCCCGCGCGCTCTCGCGCCGATCGAACCGCACGGGCGAGCCGGGACGGGGCCACAGGGTCAACCTCCGGGAGCTGCATCGGTCATCCCGCCCCTGCACTCAGTGTGTCATTTGACGCTATCATTTGACAAGACCCCTTTGGATTCCCTGGGCAGAGAAGCCATGTGTGAGACGTTGGAGATGGGCGAGACAGGCGACCGCTACGCTCGCTGGGTGGGCATGTGGCAGGAGGCCGTGCGCGCCTGTCCCACAGCGGTCGGGCTGGTCGAGCTGTCGACCACCCGCTTCGTCGAGCTCTCCCCGGCCGCCGCCGAGCTGCTGGCGACCACGCCCGAGGCCGGCGCCGGCCTCAGCTACCTCGCCTTCGCCGACCGTCCCAGGGAGACGGCGCTGGCCTTCCGGCTGGTGCGGCTGCGCATGCTCGACGGCACCCAGGCCCGCCGCCGCTTCCGGCGCCTGGACGGCTCCACGGTCGACGTGCAGATGACCAGCTGGGCCGTGCGCAGCGCCGCCGGGCCCGACCTGGGACTGTGGATCGCCTGCGACGGCGGTCCCCACTCCGCCGCGCTGCTCTCCGCCCACGGCGCCGGCGACCCCGGCGCCCGGCTCACCCTCGACAACCACTGGCGGATCACCGCGGTCACCGCAGCCAACGGTGAGCTGGTGCTGGGGCGGCCCGCCGCCGAGCTGCACAGCGCCTCACTGCTCGACCTCGCCCACCCCGACGACCTCTCCTTCCTGCTGCTCGCCTTCGCCCGGGTCACCACCGGGGCGGGCGGCGCCGTCCAGGTGCGCATGCGCCACTCGGACGGCGGCTGGCAGACCGTCCGGGCCGCGCCCGAGGAGCTCAGCGGCGGCGCGTCGCCCTTCGCCCTCACCGTCGCCGCCGGCGAGCGCTGGGAGACGCTGGCGGTCGGCGGCGGGACCACCCGGCTGGCCGGCGACCTGCGCCGCATCGCCGCCCTCATCGAGGGCGCGGGCAGCCTGGCCGCCCTGGTCGACACCGCCGACGCGGTCGGCCTGCCGCCCACCGCCGACCTCTCGCCGCGGCAGTGGGAGGTGGTCTCACGCCTGGTGCGAGGCGACCGGGTGGGCACCATCGCCGCCGAGATGGAGCTCAGCGAGAGCACGGTGCGCAACCACCTCAGCGCCATCTTCGCCAAGGTCGGCGTGCACTCGCAGCAGGAGCTGCTGGCGCTGTGGCGTGGCGCCTCTCGCGATCGCCCGCCGACCCGTTGAGAAGACCGCTCACCAGCCCTCGACCGCGGGGATGACCTCGCGGCCGATCGCCTCGATCGGCTTGATGTTGGACACGTGGCGCAATGTGCCGTGCACCTCGTGGAAGCCGAGGGCTGCGTAGGGACGCAGGTGTTCGAGCAGCTCGCCCGTCTTCTCGCCGTTCTCGCCGGCGTCGAAGGTGGTGATCGCCGTCTTCTCGATGTCGTCGTAGTTGCGGCCCACCTCCTCGCAGTGCTGCCGCAGGACGTCGAGCTTGTGGCTCATGTCGGCCGTGCTGAACAGGTTGCAGGCGTCGGCGTACTGGGCGACCAGGCGCAGCGTCTTGCGCTCGCCGCTGCCGCCGATGAGGATCGGCGGGTGGGGCTGCTGCAGCGGCTGCGGCGAGCACAGCGTGCGTTCCAGCTGGTAGTGCCTGCCGTGGTACGGCCCGTCGTCGTCGCTCCACATCTGCAGAACGATCTGCAGGGTTTCCTCCAGCCGCTCGAAGCGCTCGGCGATGGGCGGGAAGGGGAAGCCGAGGCCGCGCGCCTCCTCCTCGTTCCAGCCGGCGCCGATGCCGAGCATGGCGCGGCCGCCGGAGACCACGTCGAGGGTTGTCACCGCCTTGGCCAGAAGTCCGGGCTGCCGGTAGATGACGCCGGTGACCACGGTCAGCAGCTTGATGCGCTCGGTCCGGCCCGCCAGGTAGCCGAGCGTGGTGTACGCCTCCAGCATCTCGCGATCGGAGGCGCCGATGTTCCTGATCTGGAAGAAGTGGTCCATGACGCTGAGCCGGTCGAAGCCGGCGGCCTCGGCGCTCTGGGCGATGGTGGCCAGGTCGCCGGCCAGGCGCGGCGGGCCTCCGGGGTAGGTGAAGTCGGAGACGTGGAGGCCGAGCTTCATGGGGCGCTACTCCGTTCGCGGGGCGGCTGGGTTCGCCTGGAAACCTACACGCGGCGCATGCGCGCGTGCCAGGCGCGCCGCCACGTAGCCGGCGAAGGCCAGGCCGGTGACGAAGACGCTGGGCGGCACGTCGACCCAGTTGGACACCGCCAGCCCCGCCCAGACGTAGACGACGCCGAGGGCGACCGACAGCGACACCGCGCGTCCCGGCCGTGAGGAGATCAGCGCCGCCGTCGCCGCCGGGCCGACCACCAGGGCGAAGGTGAGCAGCACGCCGATGATCGGCGCGGCCACCGACACCGTCACCGCCAGGATGAAGAGCATCAGCACCGACATCAGCCCGGTGCGCACCCCGCGCGCCTCGGCGATCTCCTCGTCGAGAGTTGCGAAGAGCAGAGGCCGGAAGACGGTCGCCACCGCGACGAGGATGACCGCCGCCGACACCAGGGTGATCTGCACCTGCGCCGCGCTGACTCCAAAGGGGTCGCCGACCAGCACCGGCACCGCCTCGTGAGCGCGGTAGAGCGCGAGGAAGAGCAGCCCGAGCCCCAGTCCCGCGGACTGCACCACGCCGATGACCACGTCGCGCCCGCGCCAGCGCCGCCCCAGGCCGCCGATCATGGCGGCGCCGGCGCCGTTGATGAGCAGCAGGCCGTACAGGGGGTTGACGCTCGCCGCCAGCGCCCCGGTGGCCCCGGCGAAGCCGATCTGGGTCAGCGCGTGCGTCGCGAAGCTCAGGCTGCGCAGCACCACGAAGTAGCCGACCACCCCCGCGGCGACGGCCACCGCGCTGCCAGCCACCAAGGCGTTGCGCATGAACTCGAACTGCAGCAGCTGCTGCACGTCGTCGACGGGATTCCAGGAGAAGGGCGCCCCGGTGGTGACGGCGCCGGCAATCATGTGCATGGTTCTCGCCCGCTCAGGCCGCCGCGTGGGCGTGCGCTGCGTGCCGCGCCGGAGCGCCGAGCCGCCGCGAGGTCGGCACCCAGACGGCCAGCCAGGCGATCGCCCCCAGCGAGGTGATGAAGAAGCTCACCGGGTACGGCAGCCAGAAGGCCAGGGCGATGCCGGTCCAGGTGACCAGCAGGGCGATGGCCACCGCCAGGCCGATGCCGAGCAGCGGGCGATGGGTGAGCCGCTGTGCCGTCGCCGCCGGGGCGACGATGAGGACCACGGCGAGCAGCGCGCCGATCACCTGTGTGGCCGCCACCACGGCGATGGCGACGACGACCACGAAGCCGATGGCCAGCGCCCGCACCGGCACGCCGCGCGCCTCGGCCACCTCCTCGTCGAGCGAGGCGAAGAGCAGCGGCCGGAAGATCGCCGCGGTGGCCAGCAGGGCGGCGGCGCCGGCGACGGCCAGCACCACCAGGTTCTGCACGGACAGCGCCAGGATGTCGCCGAAGAGCAATGCGTAGGTCTGGTTGGAGTACCCCGAGGAGAGGCGCAGGAAGAGCACGCCGAGGCCCAGCGCCTCGACCAGGATCATGCCGGTGACCACGTCGCGCCCGCGCAGGCGCTGCTGCAGCGCCCCGATGCCGACCGCGCTAGAGATGGTCAGGGCGAGCAGGCCGGCGATGGGGTTGAGGCCGAGCAGGACCGCGCCGGAGGCGCCGGTGAAGCCGATGTGGGTGAGCGCGTCGGCGGCGAAGACCAGGCCGCGCAGCACCACGAAGTAGCCGATCACCGCGGAGACCACGGCGGCGATGGTGCCGGCGAGCAGGGCGTCGCGCATGAAGGCGTGGGCGGTCAGCGCCTGCCAGTCGGCGACCGGGTTCCAGGAGAATGTGCTGCTGGTGGCCAGAACTGCGGCGGCCGGGTCAGTCATGGTGGGAGTCGCGGTCCTCGAGGCCGACGACGACGATGCGGCCGCGGCTGTCGCGCAGCACCTCGACGGGGTAGTCGTAGAGCTCGCTGAGCTTCGCCGAGGTGATCACCTCCTCCGGGCGCCCGATGGTGACCGCGCCGCGGGCCACGTAGGCGACGCGGTCGAGCACCGAGACCAGCGGGTTGACGTCGTGGGCGACCAGCACCACGGTGATGCCGCGCTCGCGGGCGATGCCCGACACCAGCGAGCTGACCACCGCCTGGCTGCGCAGGTCGAGGCTGGCCAGCGGCTCGTCGAGGAGCAGGATGCGCGGCCGGGTGACCAGCGCCTGGGCCAGCAGCAGGCGCTGCTGCTCGCCGCCGCTGAGCTGACCGACCGGTTGGTCCGCGTAGGCGCTCGCGCCCACCGCGTGGAGCGCCTCCTCCACCATGGCCCTCTGCTGGCGGCGCCGCGCGCCGGGCAGGGCGATGCCCCACCGCGTGCCGTCGACACCCAGCGAGACCAGGTCGCGGGCGCGGACGTAGAGGTCGCGGTCGAGGGCGCGGCGCTGGGGGACGTAGCCGACCTGGCGGCGGCCGCGCTGCGGCCGGTGGCCGAGCACGTCGACGCTGCCCTCCTGCAGCGGGATGAGGCCGAGCAGGACGCGCAGCAGGGTGGTCTTGCCGGCGCCGTTGGGGCCGAGGACGACGACGAACTCGCCCTCGCCGATGCTCGCGTCGGCGCCGCGCCAGACCCAGCGGTTGCCCAGCGACACGCCGGCGTCGCGCAGCGCGATGGCCGGGCGGGCGGGCGCCTGCCGCGGCGCCTCCGTCCGTCCGGTGGTGCTGGCCGCTCGGTCGGCAGCCGTCATGGCCATGGCTACTTGGCGAGCGCCGAGGCGTTGAGGGCGTTCTGCAGGCTGTTCAACTGGGTGATCATCCACAGCTCGAAGGTCGAGTCCGGCGGCTGCATGGTCTCGGTGACGCCGACCACGGGGATGCCCTGCTGGTTGGCGATCGAGCGCAGGTTGGTGGTCACGTCGGTGGAAGTCTGCTGGTTGTAGACCAGCACCGTCGCCTCCTTGCTCTGCAGCTGCTGCTGGAAGGTGCTGACCGTCTCGGCGGGCGGGTCGTTGCCCTCGGCGACGGCCTTCATGAACTCGGGCGGGCTGATCAGGTTGAGGCCGAGGGCGTCTGCCATGTAGACGAAGATGCTCTCGGTGGCGGCCACCTTCTTGCCGGCGAACTGCTGCTTGATCGAGGCGATGCGGTCGCTGTATGGCTTCATCGCGGCCACGAAGGCGGCGTGCTGCTGGGTGAAGTACGCGGCGTCGCCGCCGTCCAGCGCGGTGAGGTCCTTGGTGATCTGGTCGGCGACCCTGGTGACGTAGTCGGGGCCGTACCAGAAGTGCGGGTTGTCGCCCTCCTTCTTGCCCAGCAGGTCGGCGACGGTGAACACCTTGCGGGCGCTGTTCTGGTTGGCGCTGAGCAGGCTGTCCGCCCAGCCGTCGTAGCCGGCGCCGTTGACGATCACGTAGTTCGCGGTGGCGAAGGCGCGGGCGTTGCTGGCGCTCGACTGGTAGTCGTGCGGGTCCGCGTTGGGGTCGGTGACCACGCTGGTCACGCTCACCTGCGAGCCGCCGAGCTGGGTGACGACGCTGCCCCAGAAGTTCTCTGCGGCGACCACGTTGAGGTGCTTGCCGGAGGGGCCGGTGCCGCCGGTGCTGGCGGAGCCGGTGCTGCCGCAGGCGGCGAGCAGAAGGGCGGCGACGCCGGCGACGGCGGCCGTGGCACGGCGCGCGAGGCGCCGCGAGGGGGTGCAGGGTTGGGTCGTTCGGTCCATCTTGACGCTGAGCATAACGAGAGTGATTATCATTTTGCAAATGAACACACTCCCCAAGGTGCCCGTCACCGTCCTCACCGGCTACCTCGGCTCGGGGAAGACCACCCTGCTCAACCACATCCTCACCGCCCAGCACGGCAAGCGCATCGCCGTCATCGAGAACGAGTTCGGCGAGATCGGCATCGACGACGCCCTGGTCGTCTCCGCTGACGAGGAGGTGTTCGAGATGAACAACGGGTGCATCTGCTGCACCGTCCGCGGCGACCTGATCCGCATCCTCGGCACCCTGATGAGGCGCCGCGACCGCTTCGACCACGTGCTCATCGAGACCACCGGGCTCGCCGACCCCGCGCCGGTGGCGCAGACCTTCTTCGTCGACGCCGACGTCGCCGAGCAGGCGCGCCTCGACGCCATCGTCACACTGGTCGACGCCAAGCATGCGCTCGCCCATCTCGACGAGGTGAAACCCGCGGGCGTCGAGAACGAGGCGGTCGAGCAGGTGGCCTTCGCCGACCGCATCGTCATCAACAAGATCGACGTGGTGTCGCCTGACCAGGTCGACGCGGTGGAGCGTCGGGTGCGCTCGATCAACGCGGTGGCGGAGGTGGTGCGCAGCGAGCGCGCGCGAGTGGACCTCGACCGCATCCTCGGCGTGCGCGCCTTCGACCTCGACCGCGCCCTGGCCGTGGATCCCGCGTTCCTGCTGGACGGCGACCACCAGCATGACCGGTCGGTCACCTCGGTGGGCGTCGAGATTCCCGGGGAGCTCGACGGCGAGCGGGTCAACGCCTGGTTCTCCGCGCTGCTCCGCGAGAAGGGCGTGGACATCTTCCGCAGCAAGGGGATCCTCGCCTTTCGCGGCGAGGAGAAGCGCTTCGTCTTCCAGGGTGTGCACATGCTCATCGACACCGCGTCCGGCCCGGCGTGGGGAGAGGGTGAGCAGCGCAACAGCCGCATGGTCTTCATCGGGCGCAACCTCGACCGCGCCGAGTTGGAGAGCGGGCTGCGCGCCTGCATGGCGGCGTGACCAGCGTGCAGACGCCGTCCGCGGCGTCGTGGGCCGCGGAGCTGTCCGACCACGCCGGCGTGGTGGCCTGGGCGCCGTCGGGTGAGGTCATCGCCGCGGGTTCGATGGGCGGCGAGACGGTGCTGTTCGACGCCGCCTCGGGATCGCCGCGCGCCCGCATTGCCGACCATGGTTTGGGCGTGCTCGATGTCGCCTGGTCGCCGGCGGCTGAGCTGCTGGCGTCGGCGGGGTGCGACGGGCGCGTGGTGGTGGCCACCGCGGGCGGGCGGCCGGTCGCCTCGGTGCGGGGCAGCGGGGAGGCGAACTGCCTGGCCTGGTCGCCGGACGGCCGCACCCTGGCAGCGGGGATCGGGCGCGAGCTGGTGCTGCTCCAGGCCGACGGCGAGGTGGTGCGGCGCGCCGGAGAGCAGCCGAGCACGGTGACCGGCGTGGCCTGGTCGGCGGACGGGCGCCGCGTCGGCGTCGCCTGCTACGGCGGGGTGCGCTGGTTCGAGCCCTCGCGTTGGTCGGAGCAGCCGGCGCGGGTGCTGGCGTGGAAGGGCTCGCTGCTCTGCCTGCACGTCGCCCCCGACGGGCGCCACGTCGCCTCCGGCAACCAGGACAGCAGCGTCCACGTCTGGCGGCTGTGGAGCGGCCGCGACCTGGAGATGACCGGCTATCCGGCGAAGATCGACCGCCTCGCCTGGCACCCCGCATCGCGGCTGCTGGCGGTGGGCGGCGCGGGCGACGTGACCATATGGAACTTCGGCGGCTCCGGGCCGGAGGGCTCGACGCCGCGGCAGATCGACGCCCACCAGGCGCGCATCGCGGCTCTGACCTACGCGCCCCACGGCAGCTTGCTGGCCACCGCGGCGGCGGACGGCTGGGTCAAGGTGTGGGGCGACGGCGACGACGTGCCCGAGGTGGCCTGGGACGCAGGTGCGCCGGTGTCGTGCCTCTCCTGGTCGCCGGACTCGCGGGCGCTGGTCGCCGGCACCCACGACGGCCGCGTGCAGCGCTTCGACCTGTGGTGACCCGGGCCGGCGAGGGTGCCGTGGTGGTGGCGGGCGCGGGGCCACATGCGCTCACCGCCTGCGCCTATCTCGCCCAGGCGGATGCGACGCTGCTCGACCGCCTCGTCGTCGTCGACCCCGAGGGCTGGCTGGTGCGCTGGCACCACAAGCTCGACGCCCTCGGCATCGAGTGGCTGCGCTCGTCGTGCGTGCACCATCCGCATCCCGACCCGTTCGCGCTGGTCGGCGCCGACACCCAGCCGGAGGATGTGCGTGGGCCATACAGGAATCCCTCGCGCGACCTCTTCGCGCGCTTCTGCGAGTCGCTGGTCGATTCGCTGGGGCTGCGCGAGCGTCTGGTGCGTGAGCGGGTGGTCGGGCTGGAGCCGCTGCACGATTGCGTGCGTGTGCAATTGAGCGGAGGCGGTGTGCTGAACGCGGCGCGCGTGGTGATGGCCACCAACCCGCGTCGCGACCACGTGCCCGCGTTCGCGGCGGGCGGCGGCGCTGCCATCGCCCACGCCTCCGACGTCGACCTGCGCACCGCGGACGTCGCCGGCCGGCGCGTCGCGGTGGTCGGCGCGGGGCTCACCGCGGTGCAGCTCGCCGTCGGCGCCGCGGCCCGGGGGGCGCAGGCCACGCTGTTCACCCGCCGCTCCCTGCACGTGCGCACCTTCGACGTCACCGCGGGGTGGATGACCTACAAGCTGGCCGCGCTGACCGGCGTCGCCGACCCGGCCACGCGCCGCCGTGCGGTGCGCGCCGCCCGCGGCCGCGGCACCACCCCGCAGGACGACGTGGCCCTGCTCGTGGCCGGCGTGCGGCAGGGTCACGTCCGCGTCTGCGAGCGCACCGCGATCGACTCGCTGTCCACGTCCGCGGACGGCATCACCCTGCACACCACCTCCGGCCGCGTGGCCTTTGACCACCTCTGGCTGGCCACCGGTTCCCGCCCCGACCTGCACGCCGAGCCCGCCCTGCGCAGCCTGCAGGCCGCCCGCCCGGCGGCGATGGCCGGCGACCTCCCCGTCCTCGACGTCCACTGCCACTGGCCGGGCACGGCGGTCCACCTCATGGGCGAGCTCAGCGCCCTGCAGACCGGCCCCATCGCCCCCAACCTGGCCGGCGCGCGCATCGCCGCCGAGCGCATCGCCGCCGCCGCCGGACGCCCGCCGCGGCAGTACCCCGTGCCCACCGGGCTGTGGCCGGTGGTCGCTGAGAGGTAGCCGGCGCAGGTTCACACCTTGGTCACGCACCCTGTGCAGGATGGGCGGGATGTCCGTGCTCGCCGAGCTGCCGGCGCCACGCGGGGTGTCCATCCGCGCCCGCGGTCTGGTGCACACCTACGGCCGCGGCCCACGCGCCGTGCCCGTGCTGCGCGGCGTCGACCTCGACGTCCCCGCGGGCAGCCACGTCGCCCTGCAGGGGCCGTCGGGTGCGGGCAAGAGCACCCTGCTCAGCCTGCTCGGCGGGCTGGAGCCGCCGCGCGGGGGTGAGCTGCGGGTCGGCGACGTCGACCTGCGCGGGCTGCGCGGGGGCAGGCTTGCGGCCTACCGGCGGCTGCTGGTCGGCTTCGTGTTCCAGCACTTCGGGCTGGTCGAGGTGCTCACCGCTCGGGAGAACGTGATGCTGGCGATGAGCCTGGCCGGGGTGGCCCCGCGCCTCCGCCGCCGGCGTGCTGACGAGATGCTCGACGCGGTCGGCCTCGCACCGCGCGCCGACCACCGCCCGGCCCAGCTCAGCGGCGGCGAGCAGCAGCGCGTCGCCATCGCCCGCGCCCTGGCCAACCGGCCGCGCCTGCTGCTCGCCGACGAGCCCACCGGCAACCTCGACGAGGAGTCCACCGAGCGGGTGCTGGCCCTGCTCGACGACGCCGTCGCCAACCACGGCTGCACCCTGGTGGTGGTCACCCACAACCCGCTGGTGGCGCGGCGTGCGGGCGTCCGCCTCCAGCTCCGCGACGGGGTGGTGCGCGGATGAGCTGGCGGGACGGAATGCTGCTGGCGCTGCGCAGCGTGGTGCGCCGGCCCGCGCGCACCGCGCTCACGGTGCTCGCCGTGGCGCTGGGCAGCGGGCTGCTGGTCGCCCTGGCGGCGATCGCCCAGGTGGCCGACACCCGGGTGATCGGCGAGCTGGGCAAGGGCGGGCCGACCACCGCGATCAAGGTGGCGGCGGCCGCGCCCGACCCCGTCTCGCCGGACAGCGACTCGCCCAAGCCGGGGCCGGCCAGGAACCTCGACGAGGCGGCGCTGCGGGCGATCCGGCGCGCCTCCGCGGTGGCCTCGGCGATCCCGGTGCTGGCCCAGGAGGTGATCGCGGTGCCCCCGCCGCGGGGCGCCGCGATCCAGGGCTTCGGCGGCGCCGACCCCGACCGCGGCCTGGCCCAGCCGTTCAACGCCGTTGTGGTCGGAGTTGACCTCAACTCGCTGAACAGCCTGCCGGTGACCGTGCTCGCCGGCCGCGTCCCCGCCGCCGGGTCGGTGACCGAGGTGGCGGTGGGGCTCGACTACCTCGACAAGCTGCACCTCGACGTCAAGCGTCCCGAGGTGGTGCTGGGCACCGAGGTGGAGCTGGGCACGCCCCAGGTGCAGGCGCAGGGCGCCATCCGGGTGCGGGCGCGCTGGACGCGCGCGGTGATCACCGGCGTGGTGGCGCAGCAGGTCGGCGACGGCACCTTCCTCGCCTCGCGCCAGCTCACCGCCGCGGCGCGCGCCTGGCAGCTCGGCGGTGTCGACGGCAGCAACCTCGGGCTGCCGCTGCCCGCGTCGCAGTACGCGGGTGTGATCGTCGTCGCCAACTCGCTGGACGACGTGCACACGGTGCGCGCCGAGATCACCGCGCTGGGCTACTCGACCAGCGCGCCCGAGCACCTGGTGGCAACGGTGCAGCGCTACCTGCACGTCGTCGACATCGTGCTGGGCTCGATCGGGCTGATCGCGCTGACCATCGCGGCGCTGGGCATCGCCAACGCACTGCTGGCCGCGGTGCGCGAGCGGCGGCGCGAGATCGGCGTGCTCAAGGCCATCGGCGCGCGCGACCGCGACGTGCTGCGCTGGTTCCTGGCCGAGGCGCTGTTCAGCGGCGTGGCCGGCGGCGTGCTGGGGACGGCGGCGGGGCTGGGCGCCGTGGCGGCGACGGGGGCGATCGTCAACGGCTACCTGGTGCAGCAGGGGCTGGCGGGCGTGGACCTCGGCGGCGTGCCGCTGCTGACGGCGGCGATCGGGGTGGGCGGCTCGGCGGTGCTGGCGCTGCTGGCGGCGGCGTGGCCGGCGCTGCGCGCGGCGCGGCTGCCGGCGCGCGAGGCGGTGGGGGCGCTGTGAATCTCTTGCGGGCGCGTGCGTTTTGGCTGGTTCTGGCGGTAACTTCGGTGCTGGTCGCGGGTTGCGGCGCCGACACGCCGGGTGCGCTGCACCCCGCGCCGGCGGTCGGACCGGCCGGCGCCGCGGAGGTGTACGTCGCCCTCGGCGCGAGCGAGACCGTGGGCACCGGGCTGAACGACCAGGCCTTGCAGCTCCGCGACACCTGGCCGCAGCTCTTCTACAACGAGGCGCTGCCGCGGGCCTCCACGTACTACAACCTGGCCATCCCCGGCGTCAGCACCACGGACGCGCTGCAGAGCGAGCTGCCCCAGGCGATTGCGCTGCATCCCACGGTGGCGTCGGTGTACTTCACCATCGACGACCTGGTGCAGGGCGTGTCGCCGTCGCAGTACGAGATGAACCTGGACGGCATCGTGCACGCCCTGCGCCAGGGCGGACGCGCCGTGGTCCTGGTGGGCAACGCGCCGCACATCTCGTCGCTGCCGGCGTACCAGGCATGCCTTGACGGGACCGCGTTCTGCCCCCTGGCGAGGGGGGTGACCGTGCCGCAGCCGGCGCAGGTCGACGCGCTGGTCGACGCCTACGACGCCGCGATCGCGCGCGTCGTCGTGCGCGAGGGCGCGGTGCTGGTGGACGTGGCGGCTGCCGGGGCGCAGATCAGCGCGCAGGACATCGCGTCGGACGGGCTGCATCCGAGCGCTGCGGGACATGCGGCGCTGGCAGCTCTGTTCGTCAGCGCCTACCGGTCGGCGACGCTGAGGCATTAGCCGGGCGGATCAATCCCCGCGTGGCCAGCTCGGCGAAGGCGGCGGCCGTGCGGTCGACGGGGCACTGCTCGGACACCCACTCGGCGAGGCGGCGCAGCTCGGCCTCGCGGTCGGCGGTGGCGGTGAAGCCGAGCACGTCGCGCGCTCGTGCCACGTCGGCCCAGCAGTGGCGGATGTCGCCGGCGCGGAAGCTGCCGGTGAGGTCGGGTTGCAGGTCTGCGCGGCCGAGCAGGGCGGCGAGGCGCAGCGCCAGGTCGCGCACCGTGATCGACGTGCCGGTGCCGACGTTGAAGGCGTTGCCCGGCGCCTGCGGTGCCTGCGCGGCGCGCAGGTTGGCGCGGACCACGTCGGAGACGTGCACGAAGTCGCGGCGCTGCAGGCCATCCTCGAAGATCACCGGGCGCCGGCCGGAGAGCAGTTGGGTGGCGAAGATGGCGGCCACGCCGGTGTAGGGGTTGGAGAGCGCCTGGCGCGGCCCGTACACGTTGAGGTAGCGCAGCGCGACCGTCTCCAGGCCGTGCGCCGCGCCGGCGGTGAGCACCAGCTCCTCGCACGTGCGCTTGGAGATCGCGTACGGGGAGGTCGGCTGCAGCGGATGGTCCTCGCGCGTGGCCACGGCGCTGACCACGTCGCCACAGCTCGGGCAGCGCGGCTCCCACCGCGCCATCTCCAGGTCCGCGCCGCGGCGCAGCCCTGGTGCCACCACGCCGTGCTCGGCGCAGCGGTACGCGCCCTCGCCGTACACCACCATCGACGACGCGGCGACGATGCGGCGCAGCACCTGGCGACGGCGCAGCGCCTGTTCGAGCAGCACCGCGGTGCCGCCGCCGTTGACGTCGACGTAGCGGTGCATCTCGTACATCGACTGCCCGTTGCCCACCATGCCCGCCTGGTGGTAGACGACCTCGACGCCGTCGAGCGCCCGGCCGGTGGTCGCCGCGTCGCGCAGGTCGCCGGCGATCAGCTCCGCCTCAGGCGACAGGTGCGCCGCGATGCCGTTCTCGTGCGCCTGCGGGTCGAGCGAGTCGAGCACGCGCACGCGATCGCCGCGGCGCAGCAGGGCGTCGACGAGGTGGCTGCCCACGAAGCCCGCGCCGCCGGTGACCAGCACCGTGCTCACGGCCGCATCCCCGCGGGATTGCGCGGAAGGAAGTATCCCGACACCGGCTGGTTGCCCCACGTCGTGTGCGCGCCGAGGTAGTTCTCCGGAGTGCCGCTGCCCACCATCAGGCCGTCGACCCACTTGATGTTCGACTGCCCGGTGACGCCGGGGATCATCAGTCGCAGCGGGTACCCGTGGTCGTCGTTGAGGACCACCCCGTCGACGTGGGTGACCAGAAGCGCGCCGGATTGGCGCAGCGAGTCGAGGTGGTGGTCCCAGTGGTACCCGCTGGTGCTGCGCACCTGCACGTGGGTGGCGGCGGCGCGGATGCCGGCCATGTCGAGCAGGCGCGCCACCGGGACGCCGCGCCAGGTGCGCACCGCCGTCCAGCCGGTGACGCAGTCGATGCCGTAGCGGTGCTCCTCGGTGGGCAGCCGCATCACGTCGTCGAGGCTCAGCAGCAGCGGGTTGGCCACCTCGCCGGTGACCGCCAGGCGCCATCGCGCCACGTCGACGCGCTGCCCGCCGCCTTCGTAGTTCATGACGGGAAAGTCGAGGGCGGCGTCACCGGCCCGCCGCGGGGCGAGGAACGACAGTGCCGCGCTGGGCCACTGGGCTGCGCCAACCGCAAGAGTCAGGCCCGCGACCGCGCCGCCACCCAGCAGCGCGCGCCGGGTGATCGCTCCGGCGGCCGGAGCGCGCGCGTCCTTGAGCGCTTCCCGCTGCGCCTCGCGCGCGTGGTAGACGACGTGCACCAGCAGCAGCGCGACGAAGGTGAACGCCGACAGGTCGTGCACGGTGATCCAGGTGACGCCGAAGTCGTTGCGGAAGCTCCACATCTCGACGCCGCTGGCGAACAGCACCACGGTGCTGAGCACGAGCAGCGGCGCGATCAGGCGCAGCACCGGGCGCGGCGCGCCCGCTTCGCGGTAGGCGCGGCCGCGCGAGTAGTAGCGTGCGAAGCGGTAGCCGGTCGAGGCCAGCTTGACGCCGATCAGCGGGAAGAGCAGGAAGCCGACGAAGAAGTGGACCGGCCGGACGACCTGGAAGATCGGTCCGCCTGGAGTGGCGACGTTGTACGAGAGCAGCGCGAACCACACTGCGCTGAGCACCTGGACGGCGAGCAGCACCAGCAACACGACGCCGAACGTGGAGGTGAGGGCCCGGTTGCCGGGCACGCCGCCGGCGAGCAGGCGGCGCGTCCAACGGGGGGTCGCGGGGCGTTCGCTCATGGCACGGCAGGCTACGCACGCGACGTTACGCCCGTGGGTCGGAGAGGGGCGTCACGCGGCTGTCATCAGCCGCGCCTACCGTCGGCGCGGTGGGAGAAAGTGTTGTGGCGCCGGCGCTGGGGTCGCTCGCCGTGCCCGGCGCCCGCGGGCTGGAGCGCTGGTTCGCGCGCGCCGGCACGCCGCCGAAGCTCGACCTGGCCCGCAGCGGCGCGTCCGCGCTCAGCGTCGGCGAGCTGCTGCGCATCGCGGGAGGCGGCACGCTGAACGGGCTTCTGGATCTCTCGCTCGACTACGACGACGGCGCAGGGCGGCCGGGACTGCGTGCGGCGATCGCCACGAGTGGCGCGGCGCGCAGCGCGGACGAGGTGCTGGTCACGCACGGCGCCGTGGAGGCGCTGCTGCTCTGCTGCGGCGCGCTGCGGGTTCGCGGACGGCGCGTGCTGGTCGGCACCCCTGCCTACGAGGGCCTGCTGCGCACGCCGGCGGCGCTGGGCGCGGACGTGGAGGCAGTGGAGGTATGGCGGCCAGGGTGGGGGGTGCTCGACCTCGGTGCGCTGTGGGGGCGGGTCACGCCCGGCGTCTCGGCAGTTCTGGTCAACTCGCCGGCAAACCCGAGCGGCGCGGTGGCGCAGCCGGGCGACGTCGCGGCGCTGGCCGCGCGTTGCGCCGAGGTCGGCGCCACGCTGGTGGTCGACGAGGTGGCGGTGGGCACACTCGACGCCTCGGCGCGCAGCGCGTGCAGCAATGCCGCGTTCGCCTCTGGAGCGCTGGTGGCGATCGGCGACGTCAGCAAGCCATGCGGTCTCGGCGGGCTGCGCGTCGGCTGGCTGACCACCGCGTCGAGGCCCCTGCTCGACCAGGCCGCCGCGCTCAAGGACCTCACCTCGCTCGCCAACGCCGCGCCGGCGGAGCTGCTCGCCCAGTTCGCCCTGCTGCGGCGCCGGGAGCTGGTGGCGCCGGTGCGCCGCGCGGCGCGCGCCAACCTGGCGACGCTGACGGCGTGGATCGAGACCCAGGCCCGAGCCTCGCTCACCCCGCCGCGCGACGGACTGGTGGCCCTGCCGTTCCTGCCCGAAGCGGCCACCACACGCTTCGCGGAACGGCTGCGCACGACGTACGCGGTGTCGCTGGTGCCGGGCTCCCTGCTCGGCGTCGACGGGCACGTCCGCATTGGCCTGGGCCTGGCTCCGCACCTGTTCGCGGAGGCGCTGGAACGCCTCGACGCCGCCCTCAGGTCGCCGGCAGGCTGAACCACACCCGCGTCATGCCCGCGTGCGACTCGGCGCCGACTCGCCCCCCGGCGCGCTCCACGAGCTGGCGCACGATCGCCAGCCCGATGCCCGCGCCGCCGTGGGCGCGGTCGCGCGACTTCTCGACCCGGTAGAAGCGCTCGAAGAGGTGGGGCAGGTCCTCGGCGGGGATGGGCGCGCCGTCGTTGATGACGTGGACCAGCGCGCTGCCGTCGCGGCGCTCCACCACCACCCGCGCGTCGTGGCCGGGGTCGGTGTAGCGCACCGCGTTCTGCAGCAGGTTGTGCATGACCTGGGCGATGTGGTCGGAGTTGGCCACAACCATCACGGTGCCGGGGATGTCGGCGTCCAGCCGCACCCCGGCGCGCTGGAACTGGGGCTGGGCCAGCTCCACCGCGGCGGTGACGGCGGTGCTGAGGTCGATGTCGGCGATGGCCACGGGGCCGCCCACGTCGCCCTCGGCGAGCTGGTCGAGCGAGCGGGCCAGCCGGACCAGCCGGTCGGCCTCCTCGTGCAGCGACGCGAACATCTCGCGGGTCGGCGGGATCACCTCGTCGCGCAGCCCCTCCAGGTAGCCCTGCAGGTTGGTGAGCGGGGTGCGCAGCTCGTGCGCGGCGTTGGCGATCAATTCTCGCCGCAACCGCTCCTGCTCCTCGAGGCTCTCGGCCATGCGGTTGAAGCTGTCGGCGAGGTGGGCGACCTCGCGGGGCCCGTCGAAGGGGACGCGCGCCGCGTAGTCGCCGGCGGCGATGCGGGACGCCGCACCGTCGATGCGGCGCAGCGGGCGCACCACCCGCCAGGCCACCGCCACCGCGGCCAGGCCGCTGGCGACCACCGCCGCGGCCAGCGCCAGCAGCACCGCGCGCAGCACGCTGTCGTCGAACATCTGGCGCGAGGTCGCGGTGGACGCGCCGTGCTGGGCCATCAGGCTGTCGAAGGTGCTGCGCCCGTAGGCGAGGACGACGATCACCACCACCGCGGTGGCGACCAGCGCGACCGCGAACGCCGCCAGCGCGATGCGGACGGTGATCCGGCGCGGGCGCACCTGTCCTAGCTCCGGGCCGCGCGGTAGCCCGCGCCGCGCACGGTGGCGACGTAGCGCGGGTTGTCGGCGTCGTCGCCGAGCTTGTCACGCAGGCGGCGGACGTGCACGTCGATGGTGCGGTCGAACACGTCGGCGCCGCCCTGCGTGTAGAGCATCTCGATCAGCACCTCGCGGGTCAGCACTCGACCGCCGGCCTCGATCAGCGCGGCGAGCAGGCGGAACTCGACGCCGGTCAGCGGCACCGGGTTGCCGCCGCGGGTCACCTCGTGGCGGTCGAGGTCGAGGCACACGTCGCCGAGTCGCAAGGTGCCGCGATCGCCTGGACGTCGCATCGACTCGCCGGAGGCCGTGCGGCGCAGGATGGCGCGCACCCGCACCACCAGCTCGGCGGGGGAGAACGGCTTGGGCAGGTAGTCGTCGGCGCCCTCGGCGATGCCGGTGACCCGGTCGCCGGTGGTCCCGCGCGCAGAGAGCATGAGGATGGGCACGTCCGAGTGACGGCGCACCCGGTGCATCACCCCGATGCCGTCGAGCGAGGGCAGCATCAGGTCGAGCACCACGAGCTGCGGATGGTGCGCCTCGATGGCGTCGAGGGCGCGCAGCCCGTCGTGGGCCTCGACGACGGGGAAACCCTCGCGCTCCAGGTAGGTGCGCACCAGGGCGACGATCTTGACGTCGTCGTCCACCACCAGGATGGGCAGGACGGCCGGCTCGGTCCCGCCGGGCACCGGGCGGGCTTGGGGCTCCATGGTGGACCGCAGTCTACGGCGGGTCGGTTACCGGGGGATGACCTGCGCTCGTGTACTGAGCGCGCGTCACACGGCGGTCATCGGCGGCCGCGAGCATGCACCGGCATGGAGCGGATCGCCGGCTGTGCCGTGGTCATCCCGGCGCGCGACGAGGCGGGGGCGATCGGCACCGTTGTGGCCGCGGCGCTGCTCGTCGCCGACCTCGTGGTCGTCGTGGACAACGGCAGCCGTGACCTAACCGGGGCGGTGGCGGCAGCGGCGGGGGCACGCGTCGTGCGCGAGCCGCGGCGCGGCTACGGGCATGCGTGCCTGGCCGGCGTCGCCGCGGTGGGATTGGCGGAGATGGTCGTCTTCGTCGACGGCGACGGCAGCATGCCGATCGAGGAGATCCCCCGGCTGGTGGCGCCGATCCGCTCGGGCACCGCCGACGTCGTGTGCGGCTCACGCACCGCGCTGCGCGAGCCGGGGAGCATGCCGTGGCACCAGGCTTGTGGCAACGCGCTCGCGCTGCTCCTGCTGCGCGCGCTCTACGGTGTGCGGCTCACCGACCTCGGGCCCTACCGGGCGGTGCGGGGTTCGACGCTGCGGGCGCTGTCGATGCCGGGCTCGCGGTTCGCCTGGCCGGCGTCGCTGCTGGCGCGCGCAGCCCGGCGCGGTGCGCGGATCTGCGAGGTCCAGGTTGGGTACCGGCGGCGGGTCGCGGGGCGCTCCAAGGTGAGCGGCAACCTGCGGGGGTCGGTGGAGGCCGGTGCGGGCATCGTCGCCACGCTGCTCTGGCAGCGCGTGTCGCGGCGATGAGCGACGCCGCGATGGCGGTGTTGATGCGCTGGCCGCGGCGGGGGGAGGGCAAGTCGCGACTCGCCGCGGACCTGGGCGTGGATGCCGCGCATCGTGTGCACCGCGCCTTCGTCGCCGACACGCTGGCATGGCCGTGGCCGGGGCCGCGCGTGCTGGCGGTGTCTCCTGATGCGGCCGCGGTCCTCGCGGCGCGGGCGCTCGGAGTCGATGCTGTGGTGGTCGCGCAGCCGGCGACGCATCTGGGCGGCCGCATCGCGGCGGCGCTGCAGGCGGCGTTCGTCACGGGTGCCGGGTGTGCCGTGCTGGTGGGGACTGACAGCCCCTCGCTCCCCCACCGCCTGCTGCTCGCCTGCGTCGACGCCGCGGCGCGCCGCGGCGCGGCGATGGTTCCTGCCGAAGATGGCGGATTCGTCGCGCTCGCCATGCGCCGCCACTCCTGGCGTTTGCACGGCCTTGCCTGGCTCGACGGCGGCATCGCCTGGGGCACCGAGCGGGTTGCAACGCAGACTCGCGCCGCTGCGCTGCGCTGCGGTCTGGAGATCGCCGTCACCGAGCCCTGGTACGACCTCGACACACTCGCGGACCTCGATCGCCTGCAGGCGGACGTGGAGTGCGCCGCGCACCGCGCGCCGCGCACGCTCGACTGCCTCGAAGCGCTGCGGATCGGTGGGCTCGCGGAGCAGGCGTCGTGAGCGCGGCGGCCACGCTGCGGCTGCGCTGGTCGCGCGTCTCGCCGATCAGCTCGCGGCTCGCGGCGCGATCCCTGTTCTGGCCACTGCTGGCTGCAACCGGCGCCTCGGCGCTGTTCTTCGCCATCGCCTGGCTGCGCTTCGCGACCTACCACAGCTCGGCGTACGACCTCGCCTTCTTCGACCAGGTGGTGTGGAACGGCGCCCGGGGCGACGGGCTGCGCTCCTCGCTGCTCAGCTACCCGTTCCTCGGACAGCACTTCGAGCCGGCGCTCAACCTCTTCGTCCCCCTGTACCGGCTGCACGCCACGCCGCTGTGGCTGCTCGGCGCGGAGGCGCTCGCCCTCGGCGGCGCGGTGGTCCCACTGTGGGCGCTGGCCCGGCGCTGGCTGGGCGGCGGCGTGCGGCCGCTGGTGGTGTGCGCGGCGTACCTCCTCCAGGTGGGGATCGCACGTGCGCTGGGCTTCGACTTCCACACCGAGGCCCTGGCGGTGCCGTTCGTCTTCGTCGCCCTGCTCGGCGCCGCGCGAGGGGACACGCTGCTGCTGCTGCTCGCGGGCGTCGCGCCAATGCTCTGCAAGGAGGACGGTGCGCTGGTCACGCTTGGCATCGCGGTGATCGCGCTGGTCGTGCACCGGCGTCGCGCCGCGCTGGTGCTGGGTGGCGTCGCCGTCGCGGGTGGCGCGGTGGTCGTCCTCGGCGTCATGCCGGCAGTGCGTGGCGGCGCAAGCGGCGACCTCGTCGCCCGTTACGCGTACCTCGGTGACAGCGCGGGCGGCGTGCTCGCCCATCTCGTCACCCTGCCGGGCACTTGGCTTGGACACCTCGTCTCCGCCCCGTCGGGTCCGGCACTGCTGATGGCGCTCGCGGGCGTGGGCTTCCTTCCGCTGCTCCGCCCTGTGGCGCTGCTCGCCTCCCTGCCCGCACTGCTGCTGCCGCTGCTCGCCGCCGACCCGTACCAGGGCGGGCTCCGCCTCCACTACGCGCTGCAGGCCACTCCGCTTCTGGTGTGCGCCGCGATGCTCGGCTGGCAGCGGGTGCAGTCATCTGCGCATGTGCCGCGCTTCGTTCCAGCGGTCGCGCTGCTCGGTGGCGCGCTGGCGACCTGGCTGGCGCTCTCACCCCTGCCGGGCGGCCACGGCCCCGACGCGGTGCACCTGGACGGGCTCGACCGCGCACCCGCCGTCGACGCGCTGCTCGCGCGCATCCCGCCCGGCGCCTCCGTCGCCGCCACCGGCGACCTGCTCACCCACCTCGCCGAGCGCCCCGCCATCGCCGAGTTCCCCAGTCGGCGGCGGGCGCAATGGGTTGCCATCGACCGGCGCGCGGGGGTGAGCGCGCAGAGCACCGCCGCCGGCTACGTCACGGCCGCTGCGCACCTGGGCGAGCACGGCTACGTCCGCGTCGCCACCGTGGCCGGCGTCGAGCTGTGGCGGCTGCCGTAGAGCCGCCTACACCCTGGGGTGCACTGCGGAGAGTTCGTCGCTCACACGGCGGTGCATCTGCTCGACCTGCAGGGCGCGGTCCAGCGCGCCGGCGAGGACGCCTGCGCGCGCCTGCTCCTCCAGCAGCGCGCACACGCGGGCGGCGCGGGTCGCACCGACGATGCCGCACGACGCCCGGAAGGTGTGCGCCGCGAAGCCGAGGGCGGCGGCGTCGCCGTCGCGGGCCGCGCCGACCATGGCCTCGATCAGCCGCGGCGCCGTCTGCAGGTAGGTGTCGATGATGTCGTCCACCGCGCCGCTCTCGGTGCCCAGGGTTTCGACGAGGTCGGCAATGGCGGAGGCGTCGAGCACACCGCCTGCGCCCTCGGCCGCAGCGCCGTTGAGCTCGCGCGACGGCTCGCTCTCCAGCACGGCCAGCAGCGACTCGGCGCGCACCGGCTTGGGCACGAAGGCATCCATGCCGGCGGCCAGGCAGCGGTCGCGGTCGTCGTTCATCACGTCGGCGGTCATGGCGACGATGCGCGGCCCCTCCCCCTCCGGCTGCAGGCGGCGGATCGTCTGGGTCGCCTCGATGCCGTCCATCACCGGCATCTGCACGTCCATGAAGACCAGGTCGTAGGGCAGCTTCATCACCGCGTCGACGGCCTCGGCGCCGTTGGCGGCGACGTCGGGACGGTAGCCGTAGCGCTCCAGCAGGCGCAGGGCGACGCGCTGGTTGACCGGGTTGTCCTCGACCACCAGGATGCGCAGCGGGTGGCGCTCGGCGACGCCGCTGTCGAAGACCGGCTCGGCGGCGCGGCGCGCGGGGACGCGACCGCCGGCGAGCAGGCCGGCCAGGGTATCGTGGAGCTGCGACTGCTTGATCGGCTTGCTCAGCACCGCGTCGAAGGCCGCGTCGCGGTCCTGGGCGACGCGGGCGGCACCGACCGACGAGAGAAGCACCAGGCGCAGCCGTTGCTCGGGATGCATGGCGCGCAGCCGTCGCGCCAGCTCGACGCCGTCGACGCCGGGCATCTGGTAGTCGATCAGCGCGACGTCGAACCGCCCGCCCGCCTCGACCCAGCGCAGCGCCTGCACCGCGGTGCTGAACTCGGTGGGCACCATGCCCCAGCGCTCGGTGAGGTGGTGGAGGATGCGCAGGTGCGTGGGGTTGTCGTCCACCAACAGCACGCGCGTCCCGGTGGGGTCGCCGAACGCGTTCGCCGGCTGCAGCGACACCTCGCGCGCCCGCACCGTGAAGCGGAACACCGAGCCCTCGCCGGGCGTCGACTCCACCCAGATGCGCCCGCCCATCAGCTCGCAGAGCTGCCGCGAGATGGCCAGGCCGAGCCCGGTTCCGCCGCGCGCGCGGGTGGTCGAGCTGTCGAGCTGGCTGAACGGCTGGAAGAGCAGGTGCAGCCCATCCTCGGGGATGCCGACGCCGGTGTCGCGCACCGAGAAGCGCAGCTCGCGCACGCCGTCGCCCGCCACGGCAGGCGCGTCGACGGTGACGACGATCTCGCCCTCGCTGGTGAACTTCACCGCGTTGCTGAGAAGGTTGACCAGAACCTGGCGCAGCCGTCCGGTGTCGATCGACACCGCCGCGGGCACGCCCTCGCCGATCTCGTAGACCAGCTCGACGCCGGTGCCCGCGACGCGTCCCGACACCAGGTCGAGCGCCTCCTCGATGACCAGCGCGAGATCGGTGGCCACCGGCTCCAGCGGCAGCTTGCCCGCCTCGATCTTGGAGAAGTCGAGGATGTCGTTGATCAGCGCCAGCAGGTGGTCCCCGGCGCTGCGCACCGTCTCCGCGTACTCGCGCTGCTCGGCGTCGAGCTCGGTGTCGAGGAGCAGGCTGGTCAGCCCGATGATGGCGTTCATCGGGGTGCGGATCTCGTGGCTCATGCTGGCCAGGAAGGCGCCCTTGGCGCCGGTCGCCGCCTCCGCCGCCTCCTTGGCCGCCTCCAGCTCCGCATACAGCGCGACCAGGCCGCGGTTGGTCTCCTCCAGCTCGTTGGTCAGCTCGTCCACCTGGGCGCGGCTGGCGCGCAGCTCGTCGTCCGCGTTCATGCCGCGTCCTCCGCCATGGGCCGGACCACCACCACGGTGGCGTCGTCGGTGCCGCGGCTGCACGCACTGTGAATCGCTGCGGCCACCACCAGCGGGTCGTGCTCCAGCAACCCCGGGTGCGCGCTCAGCTCGAAGCCGTCGCGGACGCCGTCACTGCTCATCACCAGCGCGCCGGCGCCGTCGAGCGCGTAGCTCATGCGCCGGATCCGCGGTGGTGCCAGCTCGGTGCCCAGGGTGCCGTTGTGGGACAGCATCATCTGCGAGCCCTCGCCGCCGAGCAGGCGGCCGGCCACGTTGCCGACGCCGACGAACTCCGCGCTGCGCCGCCGCGGGTCGAGCCGGCACAGCGCCGCGGCACCGCCGCGCGTTGCGCGCATCGCGGCGTGGATGCGGTGGGCGAGCGCTTCGAGGTCGCCGTCGGCATCGTCGAGAAACGCAGTGGTGGCCGCCCGCGCCGCCGGCGCCGCGCCGGAGCCGTGGCCCAACCCGTCGACCACCAGCGCGGTGGTGCGTCCGTCCGACTCGGCGATCGCCCAGCCGTCGCCACACTCCTCGCCGCCGTCGAGCGCGACCGACACACCCCCCCAGCGGCGCAGGGGCGCAGCCTCGACATCGGGCGAAAACCGTGCCAGCACAACCGTGCCGCGCCCCCAGGCGGTGTACACGTCGAAGTCATCCGCCAGCCGCCGCACCGCCGCCAGACCGCAGCCGAGTCCGCCATCAGCACCACCCCCTGCCCCGTCGCCGCTCAGCGCCAGCGACACGTCGCGGATGCCCGGCCCGCCGTCGACGCTGAGCACCTCGACCCCGCCGTTGCCGTCAACCCTGGCCAGAACCGAGCCGCCACCCGCAGCATGGCGCACCAGGTTGGTGGCCAGCTCGGTGACCACCAGCTCCAGCTTGGGCACCAGCGCCCCCTCCACCCCCGAGTCCGCGGCCATGCGCGATACCCGGCGCCGCACCGCCCCAACGTCCTCCGGGTGCACCACCGCCAGCATCAGGTGCGGCGCCTGGGTCAGCGCTTCCATTTGGTGATGGCCACGCGCGTCCCCGCGCCCGGCGCGGAGTTGATGTCGAACTCGTCTACAAGTCGCCGCGCGCCGGGCAGGCCCAGTCCCAGCGTCCCGCCGGTGCTGAAGCCGTCGCCCAGCGCGGCGTCGAGGTCGGCGATCCCCGGTCCCTGGTCGGTGAACACCGCGCGCAGCCCGGTCCGCCCCGCCGACTGCACGGCCTCGACGCGCAGGTTGGCGGCCGCGCGATTCGCATAGCGCAGAACGTTGCGGGCCAGCTCGCTGCCCGCCGTCACCAGCTTGGTCTGGTCGACGATGCCGAACCCCGCCGCCACCGCGTGCTGGCGCAACGCGGTGCGCACGCGCAGCAGGTCCGCCTCGGTGGCGATGTCGACGACGGTCGGGATGGCGACTTCGATGACCGCGCTCACCGCATCGCGGGCGACGCCGCCTCTCCCGCCCGCGCCGGCCGGCCGTCGAGCAGGCGCTGCAGCATGGCCATCCCCTGCTCCGCGTTGAGCGCGGTGTGCAGGTCGGCCATCGACACGCCCATCTCCACCAGGGTGATGGCCACCGCCGGCTGGATGCCGACGATCACCGTCTCGGCGCCGAGCAGCCGGGTCATCGCCGCCATGCGCGCGATCACGCGGGCGATGAAGGAGTCGACCATGGCCAGCCCGCTGACGTCGATCAGCGTTCCGGTGGTGCGGCTGCGCGAGACCTCGCGCATGATCGCCGACTCGATCGCCACCACGGCGGTGTCGTCGAGGTCGCTCTGCAGCGAGATCAGCACGTTGCCGCCGATGCGCAGGATGGGGACGGAGGCCTCGTTCACGGCGTCAGCGCCTCCGCGTGCCGCACCACGCCGTTGCTCGACGCGGAGATCATCTGCAACGCGAGCTGCAGCGCGTCGCGCAGTGTGTTGCGGCTGCGCAGGGTGCCCAGCTCGATGCCCAGGTGCACCATCGCCTGCGCGGTCTCCGGACGCACGCCGCTGAGGATGCTGGTCGCGCCCATCAGCCGCGCCGCGTGCACCGTCTTGAGCAGGTGCTGGGCGACCTGGGTGTCGATGGTGGGCACGCCGCTGATGTCGAGGATGACGAACTCGGCCTCGAGGTCGGCGATCTTGGCGAGCAGCCCCTCGGTCAGCCGGCCGGCGCGATTGCTGTCCAGGGTGCCGATGATGGGCAGGGCGAGGACGCGGTCCCACACCTGGATCACCGGCGTCGAGAGCTCGAGGATCTCGTCGCGCTGGCGGCGGATCAGCTCGTCGGCGGCGCGCCGCTCGGTCTGGTCGCGCGACATCTTGACGAAGCCGAGCAGCTCGCCGTTGGGGTCGCGCATGGCGGTGATCACGATGCTGGCCCAGAAGCGGCTGCCGTCCTTGCGGATGCGCCAGCCCTCGGTCTCGTAGCGGCCCGCCTCGCCGGCGTTGCGCAGCTCGCGCTCGGCGAGGCCGCCGCGCACGTCCTCGTCGGTGTAGAAGGCGGAGACGTGCTGGCCGATCGCCTCCTCGGCGGTCCAGCCCTTGAGCCGCTCCGCGCCGCGGTTCCAGGTCAGCACGTAGCCGTTGTCGTCGAGCTGGATGACCTCGTCCAGGAGGCTGTCCAGCATGATCTCGTAGCTCTGTTGGAGGCGCCGCGCCGGCGCGTCGGGGTTGATGGTCACAGAGGGACGATCTCCTGCACCAGGCGAATCCGCTTCCTAGCCCCCCGCAGCGACAAGAGTGAAGCATTCGCCCGGAGGGGCGGTCAAGCGCCGGTCGGCGACCTGTCACCGTGAGGCATGATGGCCGGGCGATGGCCGAGACACCCCTGACCCTGATGGCGGTCCACGCCCACCCTGACGACGAGGCGTCGTCGACCGGCGGCATCCTCGCCCGCTACTCCGCCGAGGGCGTGCGCACGGTGCTGGTCACCTGCACCAACGGCGAGCTCGGCGACGGGCCCGGCGGCGTCAAGCCCGAGGACGCCGCCCACGACGAGGCGCAGGTGGTGGCGCTGCGCCGCGGCGAGCTGGCGGAGAGCGCCCGGGTGCTCGGCGTGACCCACCTGGAGATGCTCGGCTTCCACGACTCGGGGATGGAGGGCTGGGACGCAAACAACGCGCCAGGCGCGTTCGCGCAGATTCCCGTCAAGCAGGCCGCGCTGCCGCTGGTCGCGCTGATCGAGCGCTACCAGCCCCAGGTGGTGGTCACCTACGACGACTTCGGCTTCTACGGCCACCCCGACCACATCCAGGCCCACCACATCACCGTGGCCGCCCTCGACGCCGCGAAGTCGCATGCCCGGCTCTACTTTCCGACGGTGCGGCGCTCGCGGCTGCCGCTCTTCCGCCAGGCGATGATCGACATGGGCATGGAGCCGCCCGACTTCGACGACGAGCGCTTCGGCTCGCCCGACGAGCAGATCGCCGCCTCGGTCGACTGCCGCGCCTACGCCGGCCAGAAGCGCGCCGCGCTGGAGGCCCACGCCAGCCAGTCGGACAACCTCTTCTTCCTGCAGATCCCGCGGGAGATGTTCGGTGAGATCTTCGGCACCGAGGAGTTCGTCCGCGCCCGTCCGGCCTACGACGGCAGCGATCCCGAGGACGACCTCTTCGCCACCGTCCGCCAGGGCGCGAGCGCGCAGTAGGCGAGGCTACTTGGCGCGTCGCGGCCGCCGCCGCACGGCGCGGTGGGGCAGGTAGGAGCGGTCGCCGATCCACGGCGCGGGCGGCAGGGCGAGCACCCTGGAGAGGCGGTCGACGCTCGGCGCGTACCCGGAGCGGAGTTGGGCGAAGCGGTGCCACGGCTCCTCGCCGTCGCGCACGGCGTAGCCCGCGTCGCGCAGCCGGCGGCAGGCCTCGACGAACTCCTCGCGCTCCACGGCGGAGTACGGTTCGGCGTCGACGCGGTAGTAGCGCCCGATGTCGGTGACCAGGTGGTCGCCGACCTTGTTCATCAGGTGGGCGGGTCCCTCCGGTCCGCCCTCCACCGCGCAGATCACCAGCGACGCCGCGTCCATCACCGCGCCGAAGGAGTTGGACCACGCCTCGTTGTCGTGGCTGGAGCGGAAGTAGAAGAGCAGCGGGTAGGAGAGGTGGCTCTCCAGCACGTCCACCGTCCAGCTCCGCCACTCCGCGAAGGTGGCGACGAGCTGGTCGGGCATGTGGTGCTTGGCGCAGTTCTCCAGGAGCTGCACGCCCGAGGGCGGCGCGCCGGCCAGCGCGTCGAGGGCGACCACCGCGCTCTCCCGCCGCTGGAAGGCGCTGAACAGCGAGAAGAGCAGGCTGATCACCAGGGCGAAGAGGGCGAAGCCGGTGGCCGCCTCCATGGCGGTGAGCAGGCGGACGGCGGTGCCATGGGCGTCGATGCCGTCGACGGAGAAGGAGAGCATCTGCCCGGTCGAGTAGAAGATTGTGGTGCCGAAGCCGTCCGGGCGCGGTTGGAGCTGGTCGCCGAGGACGTGGTAGAGCAGCCCGTAGCCGAGGATGAGGGAGAAGCCCCAGAGCAGCAGCAGCCCGATCACCGCCAGCGGGGCGAAGGTGGCCAGCGCCCCCTCGCGGAGCTGCAGCCGGCGCGGCCGGATCGCCACCGCTCGCCAGGCCCGCCAGGCGAGCCGGAGCACGGTCGGGCTGATGCGCACCCGGCCGACCGCGGGGCGGGGCAGCACCACCGACTGGAAAAGGTCATATAGCGCCGCTGCGATCAGCGCAGCGCCGATGGCGAGCTCCACGGCTCCGGGGAGGGTCACGTCAGCGGGTAGGGTAAGCCGCTGCCGGGTCAGGCGGAGCGGGGGGCCTCGCAGGCGGTGCAGTCGCCGACCAGGTCGAGGCGGTGCGAGGTCAGCGCGAAGCCGCGCTCGCGGGCGACCCGCTGCAGGGCCGCCTCCAGCGCCTGCTCGACGTCGTGGGGCAGCTCGACGTCCTCGACCGCGCCACAGCGGGAGCAGACCAGGTGGTGGTGGTGGCCCATCAGCTCCTCGGCCAGCTCGTAGCGGGCGAAGTCGCCGGGGCCGGGCATGCGGTGGACCAGTCCCGCGCCCTCGAACAGGGCGAGGTTGCGGTACACCGAGCTCTGCGGCACGGTGCTCACCGCGGCGACCAGCTCGGGGATGGTCAGCGGCTGCCCGGCGGCGCTGAGGGCGCGCACCAGGGCGCGGCGGCGCGGGGTGTAGCGGACGTCGTGGCGCTGCAGCTGCGCGCCGACCGCGGCGTGCAGGGCGGCGTCGTCAGGGACCGCCTCGACGCTGGGGCGGGGCGGGCGCCGCGTGGAGCGACGCCCGCCGGTCAGCTCAGTGCTCGTCCCAGTGCCCCGCGTGCGCGAAGTGGCGGTGGCCGCCGTGCACGTAGTCGGTGTGGCCCTCGTGCTGCACGGACTGGTGGCCGCAGCCCTCGCCGTGCTGGTGCTCGTGGGCGGCGTGCTCGGCGTGGGGCAGCGGGCACTCGTCCCAGTGGCCCTCGTGCTCGGCGTGGGCGTGGCCCTCGTGGATGTAGTCGGTGTGGCCCTGGTGCTCGACCGCGGCGTGGCCGCAGTCGGGCCCGTGGGCGTGCCCGTGCTCGGTGTGGACGGAATGCTCGGTCATCGGTGGAGCTCCTCGGAATGGCGGACTGCGTCGGCCGCGATGTGGGCCAGGTGGTCGTCGCTGAGGGCATAGGCGATCTCGCGGCCGCGGCGGCGCCCGGCGACCACGCCGGCTCCGCGCAGCACGCGCAGGTGCTGGGAGACGAGCGGCTGGGTCATCCCGGTGGCCGCGACCAGCTCGTGCACGCAGCGCTCGCCGCGGGCCAGCTCGAGCACCAGGGTGAGCCGCGCGGTGCTGGCCAGCGCCTTGAGCAGCTCGACCGCGGTGGCGACCACGGGCTCGCTGGGTGCGGCCTCCACTTGTGCACCTATTGCCATATGCGGATGTTCGCATACATCGCGGGGCGCGCGGCGCGCGGGCGGCGCTAGCGGTCCCAGTCGCCCCGGCGGTACTCCCTGGTCAGCTCGTCCAGCCTGCGCAGCAGCGGCTCGTCGAGGCGGACGTCCACCGCGGCCAGGGTCTGGTCGAGCTGCTCGGGGCGGCTGGCGCCAACGATGGGCGCGGTCACCGCCGGCTGGTGCAGCACCCAGGCCACCGCCAGCGTCGGCAACGCCATGCCCGCCTCGTCGGCGACGTTCTTGAGTGCGTCGACGGTGTCGAAGATGCGGTCCTGCCAGTAGCGGCGCTGGTAGAGGTCGCCGGCGTTGGGCAGGCTGAAGCGGGTGCCCGCGGTGGGGCCGCCGCGCTGGTGCTTGCCCGAGAGCATGCCGCCCGCGATGGGGTTGTAGGGGATCACCCCCAGCCCCTCCTCCTCGCAGAGCGGGAACAGCTCGCGCTCCATCTCGCGGAAGAGCAGGTTGTAGCGCGGCTGCACCGAGGCGAACTTCCCGACGCGCAGCACGTCGCTGCGGCCGAGCGCCTTGGCGACGCGGAAGGCCGGCCAGTTGGAGCAGCCGATGTAGCGCACGTCGCCGTTGCGGAGCAGCACGTCGAGCGCTTCGAGCGTCTCGTCCACCGGCGTGTCGGGGTCGTAGGCGTGGAGCTGGTAGAGGTCGATCCAGTCGGTGCGCAGGCGCCGCAGCGAGGCGTGCACCGCGTCGAGGACGTGGCGGCGGCTGGCGCCCTGGTCCCACGGCCGCGGGCCCACCTGCATGACGCACTTGCTGGCCAGCACCACCCGCTCGCGCCGGCCCTCCAGCCAGCGGCCGATGATCTCCTCGGTGCGTCCGGCCGTCTCCACGCCGCCGCCCAGCGGGTAGACGTCGGCGGTGTCGATGAAGGTGACCCCCGCCTCGGTGGCGCGGTCGAGGATGGCGCGCGAGGTGGGCTCGTCGGTCTGCAGGCCGAAGGTCATCGTGCCCAGGCAGATCCGCGACACCTTCAGGCCGGTCGATCCAAGGCGTACGTGCTCCATGTTGTGCAGCCTGCCACACCGCGCGGGGCGGGCGCGAGAGCGTCCCGGTGGTGTGCAATTGCGCGCTGATGAGCTTCCGGTCTCCGCTCGACCCCACCCAGGTGCTCGACCTCGCCGAGCGTCAGCTCGCCGACTACCGGCGCGGCTCGCCGGGGACGGTGTTCGCGGCGGGCGCGCTCCTGTCCGTCGAGGACGCGTACGCGGTGCAGCGCGTGGTGGCGCGGCTGCGCGTGGCCGACGGTGAGACGCTGGCGGGGTACAAGGTGGGCTTCACCGGCGCGGACGTGGCGTCGCAATTGGGCGCGCCGGGGCCGGTGAGCGGCCACCTGTGGCGCGACGAGCTGCGGCCGAGCGGGGCGTGGGTGGCGGCGTCGCGCTTCACCAATCTCGCCGTGGAGGCGGAGGTCGGCGCGGTGCTCGACGATGCGGGCGCGGTGGCGCGCGTGTTCCCGGTGATCGAGCTGCACGACTTCGTGCTGCGCGGGTCGCCGCCGACGCTCGCCGAGGTGATCGCCAACAACGCGGTGCACGCGGGGGTGGTGCTGCCCCGCGACGTTTCGCCGGCGCCCTCTGCGTTGCCGGCGGATGCGTGGCTGGAGCTGGAGGTGGACGGCGTGGTCGTCGACGGCGGCGCGCCGTTTGCCATGTCCGGCGGCGTGGAGGCGTCGCTGTCCTGGCTGCGCGCGCACCTGTCGGCGATGGGGGCGCACCTGCCGCCGCGATCGTTAGTACTGCTGGGGACGCCGCTGCAGATCGTCGCGGTGGGGCCGGGGGCGCAGCTGCGGGCGCGGTGCGCGGGGATGGAGACGCGGGCGTCGGTCACCGCGTAGCGCCGCGGGGCTTGACTTTGGCGCGGCGGCGGCGCATACCTCGGGCACCTATCGGACGTTTGCAAACATGGGCGGGCTGCCGATGACCGTTGTCGACGTGGCGTTCGCGGTGAACGCGCAGGGCCAGCAGGAAAACAGCGGGAAGCCGCCACCGGGGCCACGCAAGCCGCCTCCGCCGCCGCCTCCGCCGCCACCTGGCGGCCCCAGGCTCACCGCTGTCGCGCGACCCAAGCCGCAGCCGCTCGGCCCCCGCCCGCCCGGTCCGCCGGGACCACCCGGCCACGCCTCGACCCTCGTGCGCGACCGCTGAGCGGTGACCGATCTCCTCAAGGGATTCACCGGCGGCAGCTGGGGACTGCTGATCGCGTGGTTCCTCCCCGCCGGCCTGGTGGTCGGCTTCCTCGGCCTGGTGGTGCTCCCGTCCGTCGAGCACACGGCGATGCTGCACGGCATCGCGTCGTGGGACACCACCACCCGCTCGCTCGTCGCCGGCGCGCTGGTGGTCACCCTGGCGATCACCGGCAACGCCATCTCGACGCCGATGTACCAGGTGCTCGAAGGCTATCTGCTGTGGCGGCAGAGCTGGTTCGAAGCGGGACGTCAGCGCCACCTGGCTCGCAAGCAGAAGCTGTGGGATGCGTACGACAAGACCCCAGCGGAGCAGACGCTGCTGCGCGCTCGATTGTACGAGCGCTGGCGCGTCTATCCCGACGACGACGGGGACGTCGGCCCCACCCTGCTGCAGAACGGTCTGCGCGCCTTCGAGATGTACGGCGACAACCACTACGGTCTCGACTCGCAGATCTTCTGGTCCGAGCTGGGCTTCGTCACCCCCAAGGGACTCGGCGACGAGATCGACCGCGCCCGTGCATCCGTCGACTTCTTCGTGGCGTTGCTCTGGTCGGCGCTGCTGCTCAGCGTATGCAGCTTCGCCGCGGTCGTGGTGCGGTGGGGGGACGACCGCACCGTGCCGGTCGGTGTGCTCGTGGTCGCCGCGCTGCTGCCGCTGTTCGCCTGCCTCTGCTACGTGGGCGCCGTCGCCAGCGTGCCCTACTGGCGCAGCACGGTGCAGGCGCTGGTCAATCTCGGACGTGTTCCGCTCGCCGCAGCCGCAGGATTGGAGCTGCCCGCCACCGACGCGGAGGAGCGCGCAATGTGGAGCGCGTTCGGCAGCTTCGTCTATTCGCCGTACAGCGCCGACCGGGGGCGGGCGCTCGACCCGTTCCGCGCACCACCCAAGCCCCCGGCGCCCCCACTCGCGACCGGCGACGACGACTGAATCACGCCGGTCGGCGCGCCGCCCTCGCCATGTCGATGAGCCGCCACAGCATCTCCGTGGCCTCGTGTTCGTCGCGACACAGCGCGCGCCCTGACCACCGGTGTCCCGCGGTGACGCCGTGCAGCGACGCGAGTCGCAACGCGCGCTGCACCGGCCCGCTCGATATGTGCACGCTCTGCAACTTGCTCAGCGGCAGGATCACCGTCGACGCCGTCACCCGGCCGGTGCGCGCGTAGAGGTTGCTCCCGTCGTCCCATGCGGCGAGCAGGTGCGCCGAGAGTGGCGCCTTGAGTCGTGCGCGTCGCGGCGCCTTGGCGCTTGCGGGCGGCACCGGTGTTGCGCCCGGGATGACTCGCGCCAGCACGAACATCACGTGCTCGCGCGCCGCCACCGGCACCAGGACGCGCGCGACCACGTGCGCCGCGTTGTCGGCGCGGCGGGAGACATGTTGCCTGGCCACGTCGACCTCCAGCCTGCACCAGCCGAACGGACGCCACAGCAACGGCTCGACGATGCGCACCGCCTGGATGCGACCGAAGGGGATGGTCTCGTGCCGGGTCTGCAGGAGCCCGCGGTCGAGCCGGAAACCGTCCGGGCCTTCGCTGATGCGGAAGTCGAACTCCGCATTGAACGCCTGCACCACCGAAACGATGTGCACGAACAGCCCGGCGAAGACACCGCCCAGCAGCGCGCTGATGCCCTCGCGCGCCGAGCTGACCGCGACGCCGATACCGATGAGCACGACGAGTGCGCTCAGCGGCAGCAGCGTCGCACCCCGGAGCATCAGCGCGGCGGCGAGGCGTTGCGGTGGAACGTGCAGCAGTGGATAGGACTGCGGCTCGGGCGTGTCGGCGGTGAGCCCGTGGGCCAGGGCAAGGAGTTGCGAGCGGATCACGTTGGCCTGCTCGGTGCGCAGGTAGGCGAGGCGCGCGTGCTCCTCGCCACGTCCCGCCGACACGATGCGCACCTCGGCGAGCCCGAGCAGGCGCGCGGTCAGCGGCGCCACCACGTCGATCGCCTGGATGCGCGACAGCGGCACGCGGAACGACTGCCGCCGGATCAGGCCCGTCTCGATCTGCAGGTTCCCCTGCGCGATGCGCCAGCGCGTCACCAGCCACGACACCACCGCGGCGACTATGGAGAGCGCAAGCACCGCGATGGGGACCGCGATGGCGACAACCCGCTGCCCCGGCCTGCGCGGGTCGAGCCCGTTGGCGACCAGGTTGGGAAGGATGACCGCCAAACCGAGCACCGCCGCCCCCGCACGCACCACCGGCGACAAGGGGCTCAGCCGCCGCCACTCCCCTTCCTGCGGCAGCGCGTCCGCCGGTTCGCTCACAGCCCCGTCGCCCGCGCCTCGCCGATCGCCGCCAGCCGATCTCTCAGCCGCTCCGCATCCTCGCGCTCCAGCCCGGGGATGCGCGCATCACTCGCCGCCGCCGCGGTGTGCATCTGCACGGTGGCGATGCCGAAGATGCGCGCCAGCGGCCCCGCGGTCACGTCGATGAGCTGCATGCGCCCGTACGGCACCACGGTCAGCCGCCGGAACATCAGGCCCCGGCTGACCACCAGGTCGTCGTCCCGCTCCGCATACCCCCACGTCCGGTAGCGGCCTCTCTCGATCGTCCACACCGCCGCGACCGCCGCCACCCCGGCGACGACGACGATTGCGGCCGCGGCGGCCTGCCCGTTGGCGGCCAGCGCGGCCCCGCCACCGATCGCCGCCAGCAGGCCCGGCACGGCACACAGCGCAATGAGCACCTGCCGCGCCGTCCAGAACCGCGGCGAGATGCGGGTCAGTTCGACTGCCTCAGCCATGTCCGCATTCTGCCGCAGCGAGCGTTGGTGGAGCGCCCTGATGCAAATGCATCAGGGTCGGGCCACAGCGGCGCAACAGAAGATGAAGGGCGGCAAACGCCTGCTGCGATTGTGCCGGCCAAGGCGGCGCACCCCCGTGCTCCGGCCACCGAGGCCCAGTCTTTTACCAGTGTGCACATGTCTTGGCATCGCTTGTTGTGCCCAGCGACATCTCACCATGTACATTCCCGCGATCGACCTGAGAGGAAAGGGGTCGCACTGAGGGGGAGGCACCGATGCCAGGGTATTTCGACGTGCTCGCGGATGCGTCGACCACGCTTCATCTGACGTCGAAGCGCCGGCGAGCTGTCGCGGTGGCACTTGCCGCACTGCTCGTGTTGCTGCTTCTGCCTCCAACCCGCCATGCCGTCGAACGCGTGCTGCACATCCGCAGCGTTCCGACGGGCAGCGCGTGCAGCCAGGGACCCGGCACCGGTACGTACACGCACAACACCATGGCAATCGCGGCCACGCCCGATGGCAACGGCTACTGGCTGCTCCGCGATGACGGCGGCATCTTCACCTACGGCGACGCACCCTTCTTCGGTTCCGCAGCCAACAACGTCCAGACCACCGCCGCCGCCGTCGCGATGACGCCGTCGGGTCGCGGCTACTGGATCGTCGAACGGCGCGGCATGGTGTGGAACTACGGGGACGCCGGCTGCTACGGCGGCACCTACGACACCGGCGCCAACGACATCGTCGGCATCGCCTCCACCGCGTCCGGCCAGGGCTACTGGCTCGTCGAGCAGGACGGCGGCATCTGGCCCTACGGCGACGCCGTCAACCACACCTACGGCGGCCTGGGCAACCACTCGCCTCTGCTCACCGACATCGTCGGCATGGCGGCCTCGCCCAGCGGCAACGGCTACTGGATCGTCGAGGCCAACGGCGGTGTCTGGCCGTTCGGCGACGCATGCGGCTGCGGGAGCGCCGGCAACATCCAGCTCAACTACCCGATCACCGCGGTGATCACACCGCCGGGCAGTGCGCAGGGTTACTTCCTGATCGGCAAGGACGGCGGGGTCTTCCCCTTCGGCTCAGCGAGCGGGTATCTCGGGTCATGGGCCGGGCGCATCCCCGGCAACGACGTCGTCGGCGGAGCGCTGACGCTGGTGGGCCACGGCATGTGGTTCGCGAGAGGAATGGGACAGGTCGTCGGTCTCGGCGACGCGGGGAGCTACCAATGATCAACCGCGACCACGCCGTGAACCCTCGTGCGGGGCGCTCGCCGCGCCGCTGGCGCACGCTCTTCGCCGGCGCGCTCTCGCTCACATCGGTGATCGCCTCCGCGGTCCCCGTCGGGTCGCTGGCGGCGACCAGCCCGGCTCCCTGGCAGCAGCCACCCCTGGTCGACCTGCCGACCAACTACCAGAAGCCGCTGGCGCCGCCCGCCGACGCGCGTGGCCCGGCACCCGACCCGCAGCTTCCGGCGGACGAACAGGCGTGGACAGCGCTGGCGCACACGGTGCACGGCCCGGGGTCGGACACGGCACAGCTCTTCGGAGCGCCGATGTTCCGTCCCGGCAGCGCCGAGGGGCGCTGGCAGGCGGTCGATGCCTGGGTGGGCGCAGGCACCGCAGCCGGCGACGCAGCAAGCGCGCCGGACCACGTCGTTCCTGTCCACCTTGGCAGCAACCTTGCACAGGTGGTCTCCCTGTCTGCGCCCGGCGGTGCGATTACTGTGGGTGTCGGTGGCGTGGCCGGATCGTCGGCGGCCGCCAACGTCGACGGCGTGTCGTACACCGGCGACCCGCTGGCCACCGTCACCAGCCACGTGACCCGCGACGGCGTGCATCTCGACGTGGCCCGACTGGCGGGCAACGCGCCCACCTCGCTGACCCTCACGGTCGCCGACGCCGGGCACCAGCTCGGCGCCGCGTCGCTGCAGCCCGACGGCTCGGTCGCCTTCGCGCAGACCATCAACGGCGCCGGACTCGCGGTGGCCGCCGCCATGGCACGGGGCAGCACGTCGCGCGATGCGAGCGCCGTTGCGCTCTCCGCCTCGACCGCCGCGGGCGGCACCACCATCACCGTGACCGCGCCCGCCGCCACGGGCGCGACCGCGGCGACGCCGTCGACGCTCGGCATCGACCTGTCGCTCACCTCAGCACAGCACGGCGTCTCCGGAACCGTGACCCTCGCCGGCGACGCCTGCACCGCGTGCACCCTCTCCGCCGCCGGCGTGCTCAACGCCACGGCGCAGCCGGATCCCCAGGACGGCGCCCTGGTGCAGCGCGGGGTGGTCGGCTTCGATACGTCGTCGCTGCCCGGCGGCGCGGTGATCGACAGCGCCACGTTGACAGCCCACGTGATCGCCTGCGCCGGAGTCGCCTGCGCGCAAGGTGCGGACGTCGAAGTGCACGCGCTGAACGGCCTCGTCGGTCCGTCGAGCAAGGCCTCGGCGATCGCCGCGATGACCGGCGGGTCGGTGGCGACGCAGCACGTGGCGCCGGCGGCGACGACCGTCACCTGGGACGTCGCGTCACTGGTGCAGCGCTGGGTGAACGGCACGGCACGCAACACCGGCGTGACCTTGCAGGCGGCCGACGAGCATGGACTGAGCGGAGGCTTCAGCTTCGCCGGGCCCGGCGTCAGCGACGGCACCATGGTTCCCGAGCTCGACGTGACGTACCACACCGCGGCGGTCGCCGAGAGCGACGCAACGCCGCTCCCACCGTCGGCGGTGAGCGTCGTCACCGGCACCAGCAGCGCGCTGGTGACATGGACGCCGCCGCCGACGCAGCCCGGCAACCCGATCGTGAGCTCCCTGGTCACCCTCAGCGACACCGACGCCAACACCTCGCAGAGCGTCATCACCCACGACAGCAGCGCGTGGTTCTTCGGGCTGGTCGCCGGCCATCACCTGACCGTGAGTGTCTGGTCGCAGACCGGCGGTGCCCGCAGCGACACGGCCGCGACGGCATCGGCGGCCGTGGCCACCGCCGTGCCGCCCAGCCTGGTGCCGAGCGCGCCCGGTGGCCTGGCGGCGTCGGCGGGCGCGGCGGGCGTCCAGGTTCGCTGGACGAGCCCGGTGAACAGCGTCGCGCTCGGCGTCGCGCGGTACGACGTCACCGGGTACGACGTGGCGGGCAACGTGGTGTCCAGTCAGGTTGCTTGCTCCGCCTGCACGTCCGTCGTGTTGCGTGGCGCTGGTGCGCTCATCACCTCAATTGGCATCACGGCGTCGAGCAGCTTCGGCACCACAAGCACAGAAGCGCGCGTCGCCCTGGCTCCGGCGCATGCGGTGACACCCGCAGCGCCTTCGCTGTCATCGATCAGTCCCGTCTCGGCAACGGTGAACGCCTCGGGGGGCGTCGCCATCCCGCTGCTGCCCGAGACCGGCGGCCCGACCGTCCCAGGCGCGCCCGGCTCAGTGACCGGGACCCCCGGCAAGAACATCGCCACCATCACCTGGACCGCCGCCGCCAACGGCGGAGCCACCATCACCGCCTACACCGTGCAGGCGTACACGTCCAGCGGCAGCGCGGTGGGCGGCACCGTCCAGGTCTGCGGCACCTGCCTGACCGCCACCGTGACGGGCCTCACCAACGGCTCCTCGTACTACGCCACCGTCTACGCCACCAACAGCGTCGGCAACGGCCCCACCGCGCAGTCCAACACCTTCATCCTCAACGCGCCGCCAAGCGTGCAGAAGTACACGCGGACGCTGGCGTCCGACAACAGCATCCCCTACTCCCGCGGCGTCGAGATCGGCTTCGGCCTCAAGATCTTCAACCCGCAGACGGTGAGCATGTCGGTCACCTCGGGAAAGGACACGCTGGACAGCGGCTACGTCCCCGAGCTCAACCTCACACTCGACAGCACCGACTTCACCAACGGCCCGTTCTGCACGACCACGTCCACCCCCAGCTGCACGCTGGCGGGCGACGGAACCATGACCATCGGGTCGTTCACCCTGGCGGCCGGAGCCACCCACGCCTTCCGCTACTACACGGTGGTCAACGGCAACGAGCGTGGCTGTGTCAAGGACCGCAGCAGCTTCAGCGCCACCAACGACTACGGGACCGGCACCGACTCGTCGCAGGCACCGATCCTCTGCGACGCCGGGCTCGGCAGCTACCCATGGTTCACCACAACCTCATGGCCGGCGGGGCCGCAGGGCGCCGTGACTCTCAACGTCGGCGACGGCAACGCCGTGGTCACTCAGAACGACAGCACCTCCGTCCCGTTGCACGGCGACCTCACCCTGGGCATGCATCGCGCCTACAACAGCATCGCACTGGGCTCGGCGACGGGCGCGGGCATGCTGGGCAGCGGCTGGTGGCTCACCTTCGACGACGGCGCAAGCGTTGCCCAGGGCCTCACCGCGGCGGGGCTCTTCCTGCCCACGGACGAGGCAGTCGCGCGCCCACTGCCGGTGACCGTCGTCACCGCCGATGGTGGCCGTTCGGTCTTCCCCTTGGTTCAGCTCGCGACGCCCATCGACGTCACGGCATTGCAGGCCGCCAACAGCACGGGCCCTCTCGCGGTCACCATTCCGCGCGCACTGACGCTCGATGGCACCTACACGCGCATCTGCGTGGACCAGGTCGCCGGGCCGCCGATGGGCGTTCACGCCTCGCTGTGGCGGTACGTCGAAGTCACCAGCTCGAACTCGACCTGCGCACGCTCCTCGTGGCTCACCTCGACGATCCTCGGCTACGCCGCTGAGCGCGTCGACCGCATCCGGTACGAATTCGCGAGCGACGGCCACAAGCTCGACACCCAAGACGCCAACGCCAACGAGATCCGCGTCCACTACGTCAATGACCCGCCGTCCGCGGGCAAGGCGATGGGCAACCTGTCCAGCGTCGTCGAGCCGGCCACCGGCCGCTCGCTGACCTTCGCCTACACCACCGGCACGCCCAACAACGAGCTGGACGTCACCGACGTCGCCCATCGGGTCACCAAGTACTTCACCAACGCGACCTCGGGCCTGCTGGTGACCGTCACCAACCCCGACAGCACGCAGCTCCAGTACGTCTACGGCGGCTGCACCGCGGCGTCCGCGACGCAGCTCTGCTCAGCCAGCGACCCGATCAGCAGCACGGTCAAGACGCAGCTCACCTACACGCAGACGTCGTCCAACGGCACCACCTATCTGGGGCCTGCACAGGTGGCGAGCGTCACCGACCGGCGCGGCACGGTGACGACCTTCGCGTACAACACTTCGACTGGGGTGGCCACGCTCTCCGATCCCGGCCGCAACCGGGTCTACTCCAGCTTCGACCCGTTCAACGATGCCGGCGAGATCGACGTCGTCGATCCCTCGTCCGGCCTGAAGGTCACCCAGACCTTCCTCTTCTGGGACAACACCTACGGCGGCACCTGCATCCAGCCCAACTGGGTGCCCGACCACAAGCTCTGCTCCACGGTCACGCAGAGCTTCTCGTCGGCGAGTGACACCAAGTACACCAAGTACCGCTACGGCGAGGAGGGCCAGCTGCTGCGCACCGAGGACTGCGCGGCCATGACCGACTTCACCAGCCGCGGCTCCGGCCACGACTGCACCGGCGAGTTCCTCGACGCGACGTCCGGGACGCACGCAATCTACATCGACGCATCGGGCTCGACGGCCACCTACGACGACCTGCCATCCGGTGGCGGATCGGTGTCGTCCCCGAACGGCCCGGGCACCGGCGGCGCCCGCTGGATGCCCACCACGCTCTACGCCCTGGTCGATGGCACCCAGAGCCTGCCGCCGCGCGCCAACCTCAGCGGCCTGAGCACGGCGCAGTGGCAGTCCTACCTCTCGACAATCGCGCTGGACAACTCGGCATCGTTCGCGCCGAACCAGCACGGCGCCTCGGGCGTCTGCACCGCCCCCGGCACGCCGACCGGCAACACCGGTGACATCTGCCAGGTGCAGGGCCCGCAGTACGACGGATCGCACAACGCCATCACCCAGATGCACTACCTGCCCACGGGTGAGGTGTCGGCCAAGGCCTCGGCTCTGGCCATCGCCCGCAACCCCTCATCCCCGGCCATGACCGCCTATACGTATTACGGCGATACCGCCACCGACCTGTCGAACACAACCAAGGCCGGCGGCTGGCTGGAGGCCGTCACCGACCCAACCGACGGCACCGGCACCGGTGGGTTCACCGTGTTCGCCTACGACGCCGCGGGCAACGTGGCGCGCACCTGGGATCGCGACGCCACCGCGGGCACGCTGCTGTCGTCGTACCCAGGCACGATCTCGGCGCCGCCCAACGCCGCGTACATCGAGACGTTGCGCGCCACTGGCAGCACTGCCTACTCCGCTCCCGGCCGCTTCGTCCTGTCCCAACGCGACCAGCTTGGCAACCTGACCACCTTCACAGTCGACGCCGACGGCAACCACACCACCATCCGGCCGCCGCGCGGCAACCAGGCGGGCAACGCCACGTATGACGTCACCCAGTCTTTTGACGCCAACGGCGACATGGTGTGCTCGATCCAGCCGGTCGAGGCGGGTGGAACGGTTTGCAACGCGTCTGGCACGCGCATCAACGGCGCCACCCAGACCTTGTACGACGCCCGTGGCAACGCAACGCAGGTTACCGATCCGGTTGGCAACGTGGCCGTGGCGACGGTCGACGCCGCCAACCGCAAGACCAAGACCACATGGATCCGCGGCTGGAACTACAGCGACACCCGCTCGCCGTACTACGGCTCGTCCTTCCCCGCACCGGTGCCGGCCAACTGCCCGGTGCTGGGCACAGCCGACGGTCCCTTCCCGGCCGGCTCGATCGAGTGCCACACCACCACGACGTACGACGGGACCGGCGCCGCCATCGCGGTGACCGACGGCGACGGTGGCCAGACCCAGTCCACGTACGACCCGCAGCAGCACGTCCTCAGCACGCTCGTCGAGCGCCTGGCAGCCAACCCGATCGTCTGGGGGCGCACCGATAACGTCTACGACGAGGACGGCAACGTCACGCGCACCTGTCCACCCAACTCCTTCGCCAACGGCACGACGTCGTGCGCCACCTCGACCTCCGCATACGACACCGCCTCCACCTACGACGTCAACGACCGGGTGTCCACCACGGTGACCTGCCGGACGACGTGCACGTCGCCCACCATCTATACGTCGAGCTACACCTACGACGCCGACGGCAACAAGGTCACCGCGACCGATCCACGCGGCACCACCACGACCGTCGCCTACAACCTGCTCGACCGCAAGACCTCGTCGTCCTACACCCGCAGCGGCACCGCGATCACGACGACGTGGACCTACTCCGCCGCGGGCGACGTCGTCGACGCGGTCGACGCCTCGGGGAAGATCACGGCGACGAGCTACGACGCCGCACACCGCAAGGTCGACGTGGTCGACGGCTCGGACAACATGTCGGCCGTCTCCGCGGGCGCGCTGGCCGCCAACGGCGGGCAGAACATCCGCACCCGCACCTTCTACGACGCCGACGGGCACGTCATCGAGGTGCTGCAGCCCGGCGCCTTCACAAGCGTCAGCTCGCCGGACACTCGGTTCCAGACACGCAGCGACTACGACAACGACGGACGGGCGACGGCGACCTGGACGCCGTACTCCGACTCCAACGACTCGTCGAAGCGCGACCCCTCCCCGACCGGGCAGTGCCCAACCGGAGCCAGCGGCTACGCGTCCACGGTCGGCGTCTGTGTCACCAAGCTGCAGTACGACGCAGACGGGCACGCCATCAGCACATTGCTGCCAACGGCCGGTGGGAACGTGAACTCGCCTCGCCACGTTGATGTCGTCTATACGCCCGATGGTCTGAAGGCATCCACCACCGCGCCCAACCCGACTGGTAGCGGCACCGTCAAGGCGTACGCGTTCTATGACGCCAGCGGCCGTACCGTGAAGACACTCGACGGCGTGGGCACGCCGGACGTCACCACGTACTCGCCGGACAGCCTGGTGACCCAGCACAGCGCCGAGCCCGAGCAGAACCAGCAGGGCGTGACGAGCGTCTGGCACTGCGAGACCATGGCCTACGACGCCAACGGCAACAGGACGTCGGACAGCAAGTGGCTCGACCCCAATCAGCCGGCATCGGGCTGCTCCAGCACGCCGCTCACCGAGACCTGGACCTATTCGACCGACAACCTCCAGATGTCGGACACCGACGCCGGCGGCAACGTCACCAGCTGGACGCGGGACCAGGCCGGCAACCCGATCCAGGTGATGTCACCCTCGGCCAACGCGGGCGACCCGAACAACAGCAGCCATACGCCGACCACCAACACCTACACCGAGGACAACCTGCTCGCCTCCACCACCGTCCCGATCACCGCGGACGGGACCCAGCGGCGGCAGACCAGCTTCACCTACAAGCCGTTCGGCTCCAAGGCGTCGCAGACAGTCAACACCGTGAACGGCAGTGGCGGCGTGATCACCGCCGGCGGCACCCAGAGCTACGCGTACTACGCGGATGAGCGCCTCAACACCACCACCGGCCGCAACAACGAGGTGGTCACCGATCAGTACGACGGCGCCGGCCGGCCGACCTCGATCGTCTACACCTCGCCGAGCCAGAGCACGTCGAACGTCACCGCGTCCTACTACCTCAACGAGGCGCTGATCAGCGCCGGGGAGAACATCCCCGGCCTCACCGGTGCCGCCTATGGCTACTCCTACGACGGCGCGGGCAGCCTTGCCTACCACTCCACCGGTGGCTACACCGGCCACACCATCACATACTCACGCAACGACGCGGGCCTGGTGACAAGCGCCTCCGACGCCGACCTCGGCGCCTGGTCGTGGTCCTACGACGCCGCCGGCCGCGTCGCCCAGCAAATCAACCCGAACAACACGAACACGGTCTATCACTGGAATACCGACAACACCATCAGTGTCCTCGACCCGTACGACACCGGCTACAACGGCTCGTACACCTGGAGCTACGACAGCCTGTACCGGCTGAAGAGCACCTACTTCGTTGGCGCGCAACCGACCGGCGGATACCTCTTCACCAGCTCCGACACGTACCAGTACGACAATTCCGGTCGAATCTCCAACTTCGTGCACACCCTCACGACGCAGGCGCCCGGGGGCGGCTCCGACACGCTGACCTTCAACGGCACCTACGACCACAACGGCAACCGCCTGAGTTGGGGCTCCACCACCACCAGCGCGGACTCCCAGCAGACGGCGACCTACAACGCCGACGACAGCATCCAGACCGAGAAGATCGGCATCACGTCGTCGAACGCCAACGGAACGCAGACCTCCACGTACGCCTATTCCGTCTCGGGCTCCAACCTCAGCGACGGCTGCCGGAACATGTCCTACGACGGTTTCGACCAGATGACCTCCGCCTCACCTGCAGGCGGCAACCAGTGCGGCGCAAGCGCCTCCGCGTCCTTCTACTACGACGGCCTGCACCGCCAGATCGGCCGCACAGATGGGCCGTACAACCTGCTCACCGCCATCTACCACGACGGGTTGAGCAACAACCTGTCGATGCAGCAGCAGCAGTGGCTGCCGAACGTCTATAACCGCGACGACTACTACGCCCTTGCCCCCGACGGCACCGCGCTCGCCGACCAGTTCGGCGCCCTCAGCGGCGGCTTCCGCAAGTCCGAGTACTACACCTACGACCAGCATCGCAATCCAATCCGCGTCACCTGGTCCAACGGCAATGTCCTCGCGGCTCCGCTGACGGACCCCTTCGGCGCCCCCCTCAACGACCAACCCAGCGCAAGCTTTCCCAGCCCTGAGCAGCAGAGCACCCAGGACGGCGAGGTCGGCTTCAAGGGCTTCCAGCAGGACCACGGCTCCAGGCTCCAGCACGTGGGCATCCGCGACTACAACCCGCGGACCGGCACCTGGGTTCAAACCGACAGGTTCGTGGACGACCCAACCGGAAACTTCGACCGCACACTCGCCGAAGGCGCCGTCCCCGGCATGCACAACTTCCACTCCTTCGGGAACGGCGATCCCGTCAACAACTGGGACCCGACAGGCCATGTCGGCGAGTGCCGATTCGGCCCCGACTGCCAGGACACGCAGGGCGAGCCGACCAGCTCGGGAGCGAGCGAGGCCTCGAACGCCGTCGCGCAAAGCGAACCCGGCTACTCAGGCCTACCCAGCCAGCAGCCGTACGGGAGCACGACCGTCCCGGTTTCGAACCAGAACCCGAGGCCGCTCCCCACGATTCCGCCGAACCTGCCGCCTCCTCCGCACACCCACCTACAGAACGTAAACCCCGACGAGCCCGACGCTAATGCTGCGGTGGCCAATGCCTCTGACAAGAGCGTCAATGTTTTGTGCGTCGTCCGCGCTTCCGCTCAGTCGCCGTGTGCGCAAGTGTGGGCCGACACGCGACAAGCTGAGAACTACTGCACGACGTACCTGTCAATGCAGACTGGCCCCGAGGCCGGGCGCTGCATACGCATTGGGACTACAACGACCGATATCGATCCCAACAGTCGCGATTTCCGAGAATTCGCCTTCTGCCTTCAGGCCGCAATGGCAAGGCCGGGGCCTTGCAACTTCACGGACACCCTCGATGTGGGCGGTTTGGTCCAAGCCATCATCGCGGTGATCCCGGGAGATGTCATTGGGGACGGGATTGACCTCTTCGCCGGGGCTCTACGCGGCGCGCGCACCGTGGCGGATGGGGTCTCGGCCGTACGGGGGCCGATGGTACTGGGCGACGGTGCCAGGGCTGCAGGATGGCTGGGGAAGGGAAGTTCCAAGTTCAGCGTGATCTCTGACCTACCGGGAGGAACCCAGGGCGCACAGGATCTATTCCGGGCATTGACCGGCAAGCTCCCAGCCGCGCCATATGTCAACCAAATGGTGGGCGACTTCAGAATTGTATATCGGGCGACGAGCAGTACGAGTGGAGGGGCTGTTGTCGAGATCACTGACAATGCTTACGATATGTTGGAGAAAATCCACTTCGTTTCAGGTCGATAGAAATGCTGCCCAGTCGTGAAGCTCTGGTGGGGATGGTGAAAGAATGGATGGCTGGAGAAAGGTCGACGCGATCGGTACACGAGTGGGCGGAAGAGCTCGAACACGCCCATGTATACTCGCCGGAGTACGCCCTTGGACCACCGCAGGTTGATCCGATCGCCAGTGAAGTTCTACTTCGACTCAGCTTCCTGAATGTTGAACTGATCACGCCGGAGGACGGCCCTGCGATCCTCGCCTTCCTGGGTGCTTCACCCGAGGACACGTCCGCAGCATGGGAGGCTTGGCGCGCCTACTGGAACAGTCTAGATCTGGACAAACGCAAGCTCTCTATCAGCAAGGACCCGTCGGCCTACAACTATTACACCTGAGCCGAGACCTTGAATCGCCCTAGGTTCGGTGGAGACTCCCGTAGTCTCTACCGAAGCCACGGCCGTTGGCTTTCGCAGGCTGGTATGGCACCGTGAACGCCATGAGTTCCGGATACGTCTGTCCCGCGTGTGGCTATGACAACCTAGCCGAGCTCCCCTGGGAGGACGGCCGGCCGTCAGATGAGATCTGTCCGTCTTGTGGAATACATTTCGGCTATGACGACGCGGCGGGTGGAGACTTGCACGTACGCGAGGTCGTGTATGGCCGGTGGCGGCAGACGTGGATCGACGGGGGAATGACATGGTTTTCGGCGAGTTGTGAGGCTCCGTCTGCGTGGGACCCGGTACGCCAGGTGTCGCGCCTCAAAGCCCTTCACGACTGACCCTGAGTTGCCAGAGAGGACACTGGCGTCGCCTCGCGCGCCCCTGACTCCATCGTCCATCCAATGGCAAGGCCATTCCTGTCCCCGAACCGGGCCCAGCGGCCACATCGCCGCTGACAGTGGGCGCCGGCATCAAGTTCAACCGGAGGCTCGCTTGGAAACGGTTTGGATCCGCGCGTCCGGGCGCATTCAAGACTTGCTAGGCTGACAATGGACCTTCGCCTCGCGGTGTGCCTTCCTCCGTTGTCGAGGGAGAGATCGCTCATGGGGCCGTCGGGAGTCCCTGTGATTGTGAATGAAAGCGGAAGTGTCGTAACAGTGATACCTGAAGGCTCATCGGGTAGCGCTCCCGAGTCGGCCGGCGAACCTCCTGTTGAGGGTCCGCCCCCCAGGTCGTCCCTTAGGAGAACCGCATGGATGCGATCATCGCGGAGTTGTTGCTCATCGCGGATGAGGTCCTGCCACCCACCAACGTGGACCTCGAGCAGTATTGGATGCGGTTTCTGAGACCGGATGGAGTGAGCGTGACCCTGGTTCTGGACCTGCAGAACAACAGCGCCTCAAATCATCGTGAACACCGATAGCGGCATCGCCTTGGGTGTCGACCTTCGATCCTGTGGATCGCTGCGCATCCTCGATCGTGAACGGCGTGTAATCGAAGTTACGGGGACTTTGAGGGGAACGCCCTGCGTTCGCTGCGTCATAGCTGTCGAAGCAGCGACCGCCGTTGACGTCGTTGCTGGAGATGCCGTCGCCCGCGAGATGTGAGGCCGACGCGCCGTGTACTAGGAATCATGACAACCGTCCCTATACGCAGACTGATTTGCGCACTGAATCGCCCTGGGCTCTATGGAGGCAATGGGGTGGAGAAGGCTGTCTCGTTTGCTAAGTCATGCTTCGGTTGACCGCGGAGGAACGCGATGCCATCCGCGAGGACATTCTCCAAAGCGCCCACGATGACTTCGCCGGACTGTAGGAGATCCCGTGGTGGCTCACGCGACTTGCACCTGAAGCCACAGCCGAGGAGGTCCGAACGACCACCGTGGAACTGGTACGTGAGCTTCTCGAAGAGGGCCGAGTGCGAGCCGGCTTTCCCGACAACTCAGGCCTGGAGTTCAGACCGTGGTCGCTGTCGACCGACGAGGTGATGGCCTTGATCGTGCAGGGGTGGAGCAAGCTGGGGAAAGCCCCAAGCATTGGGGAGATCGTGTGGTTCGATCTCACCGATCGCGAGAGTTGGCCCCCACAAAGGCCGATCGAGGGCTAGCGATGACCGCCGACACAGACTTGGCTGATGCAATAGGTGGATTCGCGCACGGTGATCTCAGTCGTCAGCCACTGATCAGGCAGGCAACCCGCGCCGAGTTGGATGAGGTTGCCCGGATAAGTCACCCTTTCCGGCTGAGCAAGCAGGAACTCCCAGCGCCGCTGAGGAGTCTCCCCCTCGACCGCGACGCGCAACACAAGGCACGCATCTGGGCGTACTTCTGGTTCGAAGGGTTCGGCTCAGTCGGCCGCGCACTCGTACGCAGCTGGATGGCGCGCGGCCGGTGGTCGCGTCCCTACGGCCGCATCGGCAGCCGTGGTCCGCGTGGAACTGCGCCGAGGTCGCGGCGTGCGCCAAAGCATTGGACGCAGGCGCGTCACTCACCGATCTGGAGTTCTACACTGTGGGGAGGAAGACGGGTGAGTTCTTCGCGCCTTGCGACAACTGCGAGACGTGGCTGCCTGGGAGTCCGCAATGACAGACGACTCTTTCCTAACCGACGTTCTCAGGACGGCGGGGTGGTCCGCGGATCGGACCGTCGCCACCGATTCCGCCGCGACGGCGCTCGCCCGTGACGGGCATGCGATTTGGGACGCCTTGTTGGCGTTCTTGCGGGAGTTCTCTGGTCTCACGATCCGCTTCATGCGCAACGGACGAGAAGACTCGGCATGGTTCGATGCGGAGCGAGCTACGGCATGGGCCGACACAACGTCGGTGAGGGCATATGAGGAACGCTTGCGCACGACGCTGTCCCCGGTGGGCTACGCGCACCATGACCATCTCCTGCTGCTTGTGGCGCGCGACGGTCGTTTCCTTGGCGCGTACGACGACTTCCTCGCGGACCTCGGAAGGTCACCCGTCGAGCTGCTCCGCAATCTCCTCAATAACACGGTTACGCCGATTGATGCAGCGTAGGTCTTGCCACAGAGACACGGCGGAGGTCCGCGCGGGAGCGGAGGTGGGGCCCATATTTTGCGTCTATGGTGGGCTGAGCCGCCCCGGGTTGTCCGCAAACGAGACAGACGGTGACCAGCTCAGGTCCTGGTTGGCATCGGCAGTGGTGAGGAGCGCAGCCATGATGCGCACGCGAGAGTTCACCGACGTGCACGTGACTGAGGAAGCTGCCGCCGTTGTCCTCACTCATTGGCTAGCCACTGTTTCTGACACTGCTTCCCGGTACGGCACCCCCGCGGATCGCCACGCCGCGGCTATCCAGCACGCCGACGCATGCCCTCGCATCGAGGCGAAGCATGTCGCCTGCCACGGCAGCGTCAGCACGCTTCTGGCCAGCTCGGATGGGTGCCTGGGCGCATTGCGCCGCTCTGGAATCGGACAGGAGTTGACGGCCGACTGATGTCGGATCAGCGGAAGTGGACTGCGTGGCGGTACATCCTGCTTGGCTTCGCGCTAGAGGCTACGTTCCAGGGTGTCTTTATCCTGACCGAGCTCGTGACGGGGGCGAGGGGATTCCATTCGAGCATCGCCCTGGCTGTCATATTCGGCCCTCCGCAGGCCATCGCCCTGGTGGGAATGCTCATGGCGTCCCTTCACTCGGTCAACATGGGTCGGCGAGTGATCTACGGCGCGGTTGCGCTTCAAGCACTGCTTCTGCTCGGGTCGGCCCCATTCCTGCTGGCCGTATCGCTGCGATCTTTTGCTGGTGCGTGGTGTGACTGGCTCGCAGTGCGAAGCCTTCGCACCCGGTAGGCCCACGGAGGCTCAGCCTAATCGAGAACACCTCTGTCTTCGCCCCCGACCGACGCCAGCGGGATGGCAAGGACGCAATACCGAATGGCGCGAGAGACGACTACCGCGCGAGCCTGGACGCTAAGCGGATCACGGACGATGGCCAAGTCCAGACACTGAGTGGGTAATGAGCATGTCGCTGCTTCAGCAGCAGAACGACTTCGCTCGCGACTCTTTCTGCGAGGTGCCCGAGGCCAAGCCGTGCCCAATGCGAGAGCTCGCTATGACAGGTGATATCGTAGTAGTACTCACGCCGATCAGGAGATCAGCATGGGATCTGAGGGCCCGGCCCACATCAACGGCGCCACGACGATCACCGTTCGAGACGCATTCCTTGCCATGTTCGATTACTTGGTAAACCGGTGGGAGGCCAAGAGCCATCCCGAGTTCCTTGCGACTCTGCTCGGTGACATCGATCCGCATACTTGGAAGGCGCTAGATCTGCCGCCAGACGCGGTCTCCACCGGAGACCCAGCGGCATGGGACGATTGGCTGGAGGTCGTCCGACGGATCGTATTGAGCTCCGGAGATGGCGATACATGAATCCGGGCGAGTCTGCACGGTACGGGCCTCGCCGTCGACAGTGGGATGAACTAGGCAGTGAGCGACGTCATGCTGGGTTACGCCGGCCGCGACTTCTACGACTTCGACGATCACTCGTACCGCTGGATCGTCGTCAAACGTTTCGAGATCGTCGGAGAGGCAACCACGGATCGAGCGATCCTGGCTGCACTCCTAGCACATCCGCGCTATCGGGACCATTACACCAGCGCTGATTCCCACGAGATCGATTGCGGCCCTTTGCACGGCCCCTATCGACTCGAGGCCATCACAGTAGACAGCTTTGAACCGGTCTCCGAGGACACGGCCCTCGAAGTCGTGAAGGAGTTCGCCGAGCTTCTTGGGGGAGCATCCGAGCCGCTCCTACAGAAGTTGGTCGACGGCGTCTACCCACTGATACGTGAGGCGCGCACTCGGTATCGGCTGCGCCGCATGCCGGACGAAGCGCTGCACGAGTTCGGTGAGATCCTGTGGGAGTTCCGCGAGGTGGTGGCCATCGGTTCCGAGAACACGACAGCAGCGCTCATTGTGACCGGCGTGGACTGAGCCGCCTACCAGCTCCCCGCCGACTCGTCGACGAAATAGGTCTCACAAGCCAGATCCAGCAACTCCGACGTCAACTGCATCGGCCGCCCGAGATACCGCGCCGCATGAACAACGTGATTCAGCAGATCACGGGGATGCGCCCCATGCAGCGCCCGCCCGCATGAGTGGTAGTGCCGCTCGATGAGGTCATCCACGACGCTCATCTCATACGGCATCTTCTCCCGCGCACACAACCGCCGCCAGATCTCCCGGTAGTCGTCCTCCGACGGATTCGGCACCGCCACCTTGAAGCGCACCCGCCGCAAAAATGCCTCGTCCACCAGGTCCATCGGCCGCAGGTTGGTCGACAGGATCAGCAGGTTGGTGAACGGCACCGCCACCGAGGTCCCCGCCCGCGCGATGTTAAGGTAGTCGACGCCCTTCTCCAGCGGCACGATCAACCGATTCAGCAGATCGCGCGGCGGCATGTGCTGCTGGCGACCGAAGTCGTCCACCAGGAACAGCCCGCCGTTGGCCTTGAGCTGCAGTGAGGCCTCGTAGAACCCGAGCGTCTTGTCGAAGCCCAGGTCGAGCATCTGCGGCTGCAGCTCGCCGCCCACCTTGACGACCGGGCGCTCGGTCAGCACCCAGCGCGCGTCATGGGGCGGCACCTCGCGCTCGACGGGGCGGTGGTGGATGGGGTCGAAGAAGCGGATCACCTCGCCGTGCACGAACAGCGCGCGCGGCACGAACAGGGGCTGTCCCAGGATTCGCGCGCAGGCCTCGGCGATCGACGTCTTGCCGTTCCCCGGCGGTCCGTACAGGAAGATCGCCTGCCGGGCGCTCAACGCCGGTCCCAGCCGGTCGAGAAGCGACACCGGCAGCACGAGATGCGCGAAGGCCTCCTCCAGCATCGCCCGGTCCACCGACAGGTCGATGCGCGCCTGGTGCCGCGCCACCGCGCCGTACACCTCGACCGGCACCGGCGCCGGCCCCGCGTACTGGTTGAGCTCGATCAGCTCCCGGGCGCGCTCGCGTCCCGCGGTGGAGATCAGGTACTGCATCCCCGCCGCCAGCGACTCGCCCGGCCCGGTGGTGGCCCCACGCATGCCCGTCGACGCGCAGTACCCCTCGTCGGCGAGGAACTTGAGCACGCCCTCGACGATCGAGAAGGGCAGGCAGGTGTGCCTGGCCAGGTCGCGTCCCAGCATGCCGCCGTTGAAGTAGAGGACCTTCAGCACCAGGTCGCACATGAAGCTGAAGGGCAGCCCGGCCTCCTCGGCCGTGCGCGGGACGGGCGGGAACGCAATGGGCGTGGGCAGGGATGTGGTGGCTGCGGCCATCCGAGGCAGTGTCACATCGGGGGCCGCGCATGAGCACCCCAGGGCACAGGCCTGTCATCCATCCGTTCCCCGAACGCTGACGTCCCGCTGCGCCCGCGTGGCCCGCGGCGGGCTCGGCGGCCTGTGGTACGGTCCACGGCGCCATGCCAACCGTCCCCATCGACGAGGGCCCGCGCGACCGCCGCCGCGTAGGGCCGTTCTGGCTCGAAGAGGGCACCGGCGTGCTCCTGGTGGGGGCGGCCATCCTGGTCGTCTTCGCCGTCCTCTACACCCTGGCCGCGCTCAACCGCCCCCACTGACCCCGGGCAGGGCCGTAACGCCGGGACCATCCCCCCGTTCCACGCTCGTGCGCGGCGCCCCTCGCCGCCGCGGCGCATGACCCCTATGAGCCAGCGCTCCACCGCCCGAGGCAGCCGCGCCACCACCGTCAACGGCCGGCGGCGCCGCAGCAGCCTCCGCACCCGCACCGGCCTGCGCCACCGCCGTGGCGTTCGCATCCTGCTCTTCGCGCTGGCCACGCTCTGCGGGCTGGGGCTGGTCGGCGTGGCGGTGGTCTACGCGGAGTACCAGAACCTCAAGAGCCAGCTCCCCAGCGCAGCCACGCTCGCAGCCATGGAGCCGTCCACCGACTCGCACGTGTATGCCGCCGACGGCACGCTCATCGGTGTCCTGCACAACAGCGACTTCCGCCACGAGCACATCGCGCTCAGCGACCTGTCGCGCTTCGTCAAGCTGGCCACGATCGACGTCGAGGACAAGCACTTCTACGAGAACAGCTCGTGGGACCTGCCGCGCATCATCAAGGCCGCCTACGACAACCTGCGCGGCCAGGCCAACGCCGGTGGCGCCTCGACGATCACCGAGCAGCTCGCCAAGATCTCCTTCCTCTCCCCCGAGCGCTCGCTGGACCGCAAGATCAAGCAGGTCATCCTCGGCGCCCAGATCGAGGGCGAGTTCACCAAGAACCAGATCCTGGAGATGTACCTCAACCGCATCCCCTACGGGAACCACGCCATCGGCATCCAGTCGGCGGCGGAGACGTACTTCAAGAAGAGCGCCCACGACCTCGACCTCGCCGAGGCCTCGATGCTGGTCGGCCTGCCCAACTCCCCCACCGCGTACAACCCGCTGAACCACGAGGCCAGCGCCGACGTCAACCCGCTGTCCAAGCAGCGCCAGAAGGTCGTCCTCGACGCCATGGTCACCAGCGGCGACATCACCCGCGCCCAGGCCGACGCCGCCTTCGCCGAGAAGCTCACCTACTACCAGTGGTACGACTCCGAGCCGAGCCTCTACCCCAACTTCATGCAGTTCGTCCGCGGCTGGCTCGACACCAAGTACGGCGACGCGTACATCAAGCCCGGTGGCTGGGACATCCACACCACCATCGACCCCGCCAAGCAGAAGCTCGCCGAGCAGACGCTGCACGACGGCGTCGCCAAGATCGCCAACCAGTACAACGCCCACGACGGCGCGCTGGTCAGCCTCGACCCCAAGACCGGCGCGGTGCTGGCGTTGATCGGCACCGCCGACCCCAACGATCCGGTCATCAAAGACCGAAACCTCGCCCTCGAACAGCGACAACCGGGGTCGACGATCAAGCTGTTCACCTACACGGCGGCGATCGCCTCGCGGCAGTTCACCATGACCACGCCGATCCTCGACGCGCCGATCGCGCTGCCCATCCCCGGCCAGCCGCCGTACTCGCCGAAGAACTACGACCACAGCTACCACGGCACCTGCCAGCTGCAGATGTGTCTGGGCAACTCCTTCAACATCCCGGCGGTGAAGACCGAGGCCAAGGTCGGCATCCCCTTCATCACCGACCTGGAGATCGCCGCCGGACTCAAGACGCTCGCCGACCCGGCCAACCGCCCCGGTCCGATGCAGTACTCGGCGACCCTCGGCGGCCTGAGCAGCGGCCTGACGCCGCTGGAGCTGGCCGACGCCGTGGCCACCATCGCCGACGGCGGCGTGCAGCACGACCCGACGCCGGTGAGCAGCATCGTCGAGCACGCCACCAACAAGACCGTCTACGTGCACGACCCGGCCAAGGAGGGACGGCGCGTGCTCCCCGAGAACGTCGCCTACATCATGGCCCAGATCACCAGCAACGACCGCAACCGCTACGTCGAGTTCGGTCCTAGCGGCCCGCTGACGCTGAAGGACCGCCGTGTCTCCGCCAAGACTGGCACCACCGAGAACTTCGTGCTCAACTGGACGGTCGGCTGGACGCCCAACCTGGTTGGTGTCGTGGTTGTCGGAAACCCGTGGGCCAGTTGCGTCAAGCCCGAGGACCAGAAGACGCTCAACAACCTGCTCGCCGCGCGGCACAGCGACAAGGACGGCTCGTACCCCTTCACCGCGGGCGAGATCAAGTCCTTCGGCCTGCAGCCGCTCAACAACGAGTGCGGCGCGCTGCAGGGGTCGAGCGGCATCACCGGCGCCGCGCCGATCTGGCACGACTACATGACCGCCGCCACGGCGGACCAGCCCAAGGACTGGTACACGCGACCGCCGGACATCGTCTCCCAGGGCAGCGGCGACAACGCCAACTTCTTCATCCCCGGCACCGAGACCACCTGCGTCTACTACGCGCCGGCACCCGATCCCAACAACTCCTGCCAGTACTCGGGGACCACGCCGCCGACGCCCGCGCCGACCCCGGGGGCCACACCCGCCCCGGGCGCCCCGCCGACCCCGGGCCCGCCCGCGACCCCCCCGCCGGCCACGCCGACGCCCAAACCGCACGGCTGACGAGGCGGGGTTCATCCCGCCCCGGCGCGTCACCGCTAGGGCACGCGCCGTGCCGGGGGTGGGAGCGAAGGCGGGTTTCCCGCCGCAGCGGGCAGGGGGGCGCGACGCCCCCCTCCGACGAATAGACTCCCGCGCGATGACTTCGCCCGTGGCGCCCCCGGACAACGACGAGCCCGCGCTTCCCCCCGGCCCCCCACCCGTCGCCCTGGCGGTCGCCCTCGACCTGGTGACCCGCTACCGCCTGCGCCTCACCGACCCGCGCGACGGGCGCCTCGGCCTGCTCGGCGGCGACGCCTACCTGCTCGGCGCCGCGCAGTGGACCGGGCGGCGCGCCGCGTTCGTCGGCTTCTACCGCCCTCCGTCCGACCCCCAGGCGGCGGCGCGCGACCTCGACCAGCGGCTGCGCGCGGCCGAGGCGTGGGGCAACGAGCGCCTCGGCGCCCAGGGGGCGGAGCGCTGCGACGTGCTGCTGATCGCCCTGGGGTCCTCGCCGCAGCCGGGCACGCTCAGCACCGGGCTGGGCGGCGTGCAGGTCGGCGCGCTGGCCGTGGACGAGCAGACCGGCGGGGTGCTGGTCCTCGCCCCCGTGCCACGCAACCTGCCCAGCGCGGGTGAGGTGCGCGCCCATGCCCGGGCGGTGCTGCAGGGGCGCCCGGTGCCGACGCTGGCCGCCGTCGACCTCGCCGAGCGGCAGATCGTCGCCGGCGGGTACGCGCAGCCGGCGCGGCGTGCGCTGTCGCAGCAGACGGTGGTCACCTATGGACTGATCGGACTGTTCGTGGTGCTCTGGCTGCTGGAGAACAACCTGCGTGCGCCGCTGGGCGGCGAGCCCGTCGAGGTGGCGATGGGCGCGCTGGTCAACAGCGGGCCGCTCTCCCACGACTGGTGGCGCTACGTCGCCAGCGGCTTCCTCCACCTGCCGCGCACACCGATCCACATCCTCTTCAACGGCGTCGCCATGCTCTACATCGGGCGGCTGGTCGAGCAGCTCTACGGGCGGCTGGTGCTGCTCGGCGTCTTCCTCATCACCGTGGTCACCGGCGGGCTGTTCTGGGTCGGCGCCACCGCGCTGGGCATCGCCTCGCCGGGCGTCGGGCTGGGCGCGTCGGGCGGGATCATGGGGTTGATCGGGCTGCTGCTGGTGCTCGGCCGCGTCCAGGGGCGCGACGTGCCCGTCGGAGTGGTGGCCAGCATCCGCCAGTACGCGCTGACCATCGTGGCACTCAACGTGGTCACCGGATTCGTTCTCAGGAATTCGATCAACAACTTCGCCCATGCGGGCGGGCTGCTCGGCGGCATCCTGCTCGGGCTCTGGCTGGCGCCGCGCGCGGGCGTGGGCGGGCGCGAGCTGAAGCGCTGGGAGCAGGCGGTGCTGGGCGCCGTGATCGTGGTGGCGGTGGTGGCGCTGGGCGCGGCGGCGCAGCATGCCTACACGGTGCTGACCGCCGCGCCGGTGCTGCCGCAGGGCCCGCCGACCCAGGGCTAGACGATCGACTATGACGCGGCTTGACACACCGCGTCGCGACCCGGCATACTTGGCCGTGCAGCCCGCGACC